>Ga0310691_10000031_pt1 | contig 269679 bp, 248 predicted proteins | sample 176DNAGHGlowgp2_FD_203887 | JGI IMG/M metagenome (GOLD analysis project Ga0310691, IMG submission 203887) | Sheep rumen microbial communities from Palmerston North, Manawatu-Wanganui, New Zealand - 1766 DNA GHGlow gp2 (v2) (version 2) | ecosystem: Host-associated > Mammals > Digestive system...
TAAATGGTATCTTAAAGCCTTCCGGCTCTAAAATCATTTCTTGATCGCTACTAGCTCTCAAAAGAATTTTTATAGTCTTTTCAGACTCTTAAAAGCCCTTTTCTTGGTGCTTATTTGCATAAGCTTTTCTTACATTGTTCAATTTTCAAGGTACATCTTGGTGCCGCCCTCTTTGGGGTGACAGCTTGTCTAATATACCACAGCTTTCTTTCCGTGTCAAGAAAAACTTTTTCTTTTTTTCAAGTTTTTTTGCGCTCCGGATTTGGAAGCTTTGGCTCTCTCAGGCGAGCTTGCACAATATACACCCGGACCGCCCCTTTGTCAAGCACTTTTTTGACAAATTTTGAAGAAAATTTTGCCAATCAAAATATTGTGGTTCTGCCCGGAAATACTACACGATATGGACCATTCTATTCCTTATCATCCAAAAACTGAAGCGGTCTTCCCCGGAGCGGTTTCCGCCGCCTCGATGGACGCGATCTTCGCGCGCTGCTCGGATTATATGCAGCGGCACATCGACGCCGGGCTCGATCCGGCGCGGCCGGTCGTTCTCTGCTGGCTGGACGGACTTGTTTCCGGGCGGGATCTGGCCGAGACCCTGCTGCGCCCGCTGACGGAATTCTGGCGCCTGTCCGCCGGTACCGCCGACTTTCAGGCGCGTCTGCTCGCGGGCGCTGTCACGGCCTGGTCGGTCAAGCGTTTCGATACTCTGGACGAGACGGTGCAGGCCGTGACTCATGGCTTCTGCGCCCTGATCCTGGAGGAAACGCACGCGGCGCTGTGCTTTGAGCTGCGCAGCGAATCCGGCCGGAGCGTCAGCGAGCCGACGCTGGAAAAGTCCGTCAAGGGCGCAAAGGATTCCTTCGTGGAGATCCTGCGGGTCAACACCGCCCTCGTCCGGCGCCGCCTGGCCACGCCGGAGCTGAAGCTGGTCGAAAGCGAACTCGGCCGCCGCTCCGGGACAAAGACGGCGCTGCTGTATCTCGAAGGCGTAGCCGATCCCGCGCTGGTCGGAGAGCTCGCGCGGCGGCTGGACGAGCTGGATCTCGACGCGCTGCTCGCGCTCGGACCGCTGGAGGAGGCGCTCGCCGAAACGCCCCGCTCGCCCTTTCCGCAGGCGCTGCACACCGAGCGGCCTGACCGTTTTGCCATGCATCTGAGCGACGGTCGCGTGGGGCTGCTGGTGGACGGGCTTCCCGTTGGACTCGTACTGCCGGTGACGCTGGCGGAATTCATGAAGGTCACCGGCGACCGCGGCCAGCATTTTCTGGTCAGCAGCACGCTGAGCCTGCTGCGCTGGTTTTCCCTGCTGATCGCGCTGCTGCTGCCCGGTGTCTACGTAGCGATGGCCATGTACCACCAGGAGATGATCCCGACAAAGCTGCTGCTGAGCATGATCGAGGCCAAGCAGCAGGTGCCCTTTTCCACGGCGCTGGAGGTGCTGGGCATGCTGCTGGCCTTTCTGATGCTGCAGGAGGCCGGGCTGCGTCTGCCGGGACCGATGGGCGACACGGTGAGCATCATCGGCGCGCTGATCGTCGGTCAGGCAGCGGTGGAGGCGCGCGTCGTCTCGCCGATCGCCATCATCGTGGTCGCGGCGGCCGGCATCGCCTGCTATACGCTGCCGAGCCAGGACCTGTCCGCGGCGCTGCGGCTGTGGAGCCTGGGGCTTCTGATCGCGGGCGCCCTTGCGGGACTCTACGGCGTCGCGCTCGGCTGCTGCCTGCTGCTCTGGCATCTGGCGGGGATCGACAGCTTCGGCCGCAGCTACACGGCGCCATTGAGCGAGGACGGGCCCGGTCTGCGGCGCATGCTGCTGCGGCGGCCCTTTTCCGCGCTCAAGCTCCGGGACGTGCTGCTGAAAACGATCGATCGGAGGCGGAGGAAATGATCCGGCGTTTCAGAAATGCCATGCTGCTTTCAATTATTATAATTGTAGGTCTTTGTCTCGGCGGCTGCGGCCTGCGCGAGCAGGCGCGCGAGGTGGACGAGCTGCTGGTCATGCAGACCATGGGACTCGATTCCGACCCCCGGGGCGTTCTGCTCAGTTTGTCCTCCGCGGCCGGCGCCGCGCCGGACAACCCGCCCGTGCGCCTGCAGAGCGCCGGGGCTTCCATCACCACAGCGCTCGAGCACATCCGCGTCGGCGCCAATGAGGAAGATCTCTTCTGCGCCCACATCGGCCATCTGCTGATCGGGGAGGCGGCGGCCCGGAAGGGGATCCGCCCGGCGCTGGATTACGTATGCCGCTCGGGAGACCTTCGCCTGAGCGTGCCGCTGTATATCCTGCGGGAACGCGACGCGCAGGAGGCGGTGCTGGGCACGGGCGACAAGAGCTTCGGCATCTGCGACGCGCTTGACTCCGTGGACGCGGATCTGCGAGCGCGCGGCGACGGGCACTGCGCCTCCGCCGCCGACATTCTGCGGGATCTGGAGCGCTATGACAGCGCACTCGTCTGCGCCGTGGCGTTCCGTCCCTCGGCGGAGGATGACCAGAGCGCCGGAGCGGAGGACCGTCCGCAAACCGTGCTGCCCGACGGCTACGCCGTGCTCAAAGGCGGCGCGCTCTGCGGCTTTCTCGACCGGGAACAGGCGGTCGGCGTCGGCTTTCTCACCGGGAATACCGGGATCTGCGAGCTGACGGTGACTGACCAGGCGGGGCTGCCCGTCACGCTGATGCTCACCGGCGGCAAATGCACGCTGGAGCCGCGCTGGACCGATGACGGCCGGCTGGAGGCGCTCGGCGTCCAGGTGGACGCCGAAGCCCTGCTGGCAGAAGGTGCGGCCAACAATACTTCTCTTGATTATCTTGAAATGATGCTCGAGCGCGCCCTCTCCGATCGTGTGCGGCAGGTGCTGCAGCTGTCCAAGCAGTGGAGGGCCGATTTTCTCGGTCTGGAGGGGCGGCTGGAGCGCCTCTCGCCGCGAAAAATGCGCGTGCTGACCCCGGATTTTGCCGCGCGCTGGCCCTCGCTGCCGCTGACGGTCAGCGTCAGTGCGCGGCTCACCGGCACCGGCGACGTGGAGGACCGGCCATGAAATGCAACAAGCCGTATACTCTTGGCCAATTGCTGGCGCTCTGCTCCGTCATGGCGCTCACGCCGGCGCTGCGGCTGCTGCCCGGAGCCTCCGCCGCCCTCGCGGGGCGCGGCGGCTGGCTTTCGATTCTGCTGGCGCTGCCCGCGGCAGTCGCCTACGGCGCCTTCCTCTGGCAGTTCGGGCAGCGGCGGCGGGAGGGGGAGAGTCTGCCCGCACTCTGGCAGCGTGCGGCGGGGGAGACCTTTGGCGCTGTGCTTTTGGCGCTCTGCGGGCTCTGGCTGCTGTTTTATGCGGCCTTCACCCTGCGCGACAGCGCCCAGCGTCTGATCGACACCGTCTATCCCCATGCCGACCGCCGTCTTTTTGTGCTGCCGCTGGGTCTGGCCACGGCCGTCGCCGGGTCGGGCGATGCGCGCCGGCTGGTGCGCTGCGCCAAGCTGCTGCTCCCGCTGCTGCTCGGTGCCGTCGCGCTCACGCTGCTCTTCGCACTGCCGCAGATGCACGCAGACAATCTCCTGCCCGTCGCCGGACAGGGCGCGCGGCCGATCCTGAAGGGCACGCTGCCGACGCTCGACGTGGCGGCGCTGGTCCTGGTGCTGCTGCTGTTTCTCTCCGACGGTCTGACGGGGGAGGCACGCTATCGCAGCATTGCGGGACGGATCGCGCTGCTCGGCACGCTGATGGCGGCGCTGACGGCCGCGGTGATCGGCGCCTTCGGGCATGAGCTGACGGCGTGCCTGAGCCAGCCCTATTTTTCTCTGGTGCGCAACCTTGTGTTCTTCCACAGCCTCGAGCGGATCGAGGCGCTGATGGCGGCGCTTTGGATCTTCTCCGACTTTCTGCTGACGGCGGCGCTGCTGCTGGTCGCGCGGCGCTGTCTGGCGCCGCTGTGTGGGAAAAACGCCTGGCTTCCGGCGGCCGCCGGAGCAGCGGCGCTGCTGATCGCCTGTCTGCTCGCGCCGGAGGCGGCCGTCTTTGAACGGCTCTCCCTGCGCTGGATCCCGGCGGCCAACGCGGCCGTCTGCCTGCTGCTGATCCCCGGCGTTTACGCGCTCGGGCGGCTGCGGAAAAGGCTGTAAATCCGATTGCATCCGGGTGCCTGACGTGGTATAATTCCTCCCGGTATGAAGATCCTGAATCAAGTATTTTTTGAAAATAAGGAAGCCGCCGCCCTCCCCGGTCTGCTGGAGAGCGGAGGGCTTCCTGCGCTCGTTTCCGGGCTTTCGGCGGTGCATCGGGCGCATCTTGGCGCGGCGCTGCGCGATCATGCGGGCCGCCCGCTCTTCGTGATCTGCCCGGACGACACCGCCGCCGAGAACATGGCCCGCGATCTCAGCTCGATGCTGGGCGAGGAGGCCGCTGTGCTTGGCATGCGCGACTTCAGCTTCTATCCGGCCGAGGCCGTCTCCCGCCAGGCCGAGCAGCGGCGCATTGCCGCGCTGTACGCGCTCTCTTCCGGCGCAGTAAACGTAGCTGTGGCCTCCGTACCCGGCCTGCTGCAGCGCACACTGACCCCGGAGGCGCTCGCGCGCGCCGCGTTCGTCATCGACGCCTCCTCCCCCTGCGCCCTGGAGGACACGGAGGACGCGCTGCTGCGCTGCGGCTACAGCCGCGCAGACCAGGTCGAGGGCCCGGGTCAGTTCGCCCGGCGCGGCGGCATCCTGGACTTCTTCTCGCCCGCGGACAGCGAGCCTGTGCGCATCGAGTTCTGGGGCGACGAGATCGACTCCATGGCTCACTTCGAGGTTTCCAGCCAGCGCCGGATCGATCCGGTCGAACGCTGCGTGATCCTTCCGGCGGCCGAGGCTCTGCCTCCGCTTGCGCCGGGCGGCCCCGCCGCCCTGGCGCAGGAGCTGCGGAAGATCGCCGAGCGCTACACGCGCCGCCGCACGAGCGAACAGGCGCAAAAGCTCAGCGAGACCCTGCGCGGCGACGCCGAGCGCCTGGAAAACGCCGCCTCCCTGCCGGAGGCCGACCGCTATCTGCCGCTGCTCTATCCGATGGCCTGCGGTGCGGACTATATCCCCGCCGACGCCATCGTGCTGCTCGACCAGCCCGGCCGCTGCGCCGAACGCGCGCGGGACTTTGCCAAGCAGCTTGCGCTGGATTTCACGGAGCTCGGCCGACGCGGACTGGTGGCGGATGCGCCGGAGAGCTTTTATCTGTCCTTTGACGCGCTGACGAAGCGTCTGGCAGACTTCCCCCTGTACATGGCCGAGGCCTTTACCGTCGGCCGCTGCCCGGTGGCGCCGCGCACGCTGACGAGCGTGCCGGCCAAGCAGCTGCCCTCCTACGCGGGCAGCGCGCAGGCCGCCGCCGATGACGTGAAGCTCTACCTCAAAAACGGCAGCCGCGTGGTCGTGCTGGCCGGGGACGAGCGCCGCGCCCGGGTGCTGCAGGACTTTTTCAAAGATCACGACATCCCCGCCCTGCTCCGCGAGCCGCTCGACCGTCTGCCCGAGCCCGGCAGCTGCGTGATCGGCATCGGCGCGATTTCCTCGGGTCTGGAATACCCGGGGCTGAAACTGGCGGTGCTGACCGACGCGCAGCTCATCCGCCAGAAAAGCAAAAAATCCGCCCGCGGCAAAAAGCTGCCGGCCGGGCGCATGCGCATCGAATCCTACGCAGACCTTTCCCCCGGCGACTATGTCGTACACGAAAACCACGGCATCGGCCGCTTTGCCGGCATCGTGCGCATGCCGGTGGACGGGCAGGACAAGGACTACATCAAAATCAACTACGCCGGCACGGACACGCTCTACGTCCCCGCCACGCAGCTCGACATGGTGTCGAAATACACCGGCGGCGGTGAGGACAAGGCCGTCAAGCTCTCGAAGATGGGCGGCGCGGAATGGGCGAAGACCCGCTCGCGTGCCAAGAGCGCGGCCAAGGACATGGCCAAGAAGCTCATCGCCCTCTATGCCGAGCGCCAGCGCCTGCCGGGCTTTGCCTTCTCGCCGGACAGCGAGTGGCAGCGGGAATTTGAGGAAAACTTCGAATACACCGAGACCGACGACCAGCTCCGCTGCATCGCGGAGATCAAACAGGACATGGAACGGGCTACGCCGATGGACCGCCTGCTCTGCGGCGACGTGGGCTACGGCAAGACGGAGGTCGCCCTGCGCGCGGTGATGAAGTGCGTGCTGGACGGCAAGCAGGCGGCGATCCTCGTGCCGACCACCGTGCTCGCGCAGCAGCACTATCAGACGGCGCTGCAGCGCTTTTTCGGCTTCCCGGTCAACATCGCGGTGCTCAGCCGCTTCCGCACCGGCGGCCAGAGCGCGCAGACCATCGCCGACCTCGCCAGCGGCAAGTGCGACCTCGTCATCGGCACGCACCGGCTGCTGTCGAAGGACGTGAAATTCAAGGACCTCGGCCTGCTGGTGGTGGACGAGGAGCAGCGCTTCGGCGTCAGCCACAAGGAGCACATCAAGGAGCTCAGCCGCGGCGTGGACGTGCTGACCCTCTCGGCCACGCCCATCCCCCGCACGCTGAACATGGCCATGTCCGGCATCCGCGACATGTCCACCCTCGACGATCCCCCGGAGGACCGCCTGCCGGTACAGACCTTCGTGATGGAGCATGACTGGGGCCTGGTGGCCGACGCGATCCGGCGCGAGATCCAGCGCGGCGGCCAGGTCTACTACCTGCACAACCGCATCGACGACATTGAACGCACGGCGCGCAAGCTCCGCGATCTGCTGGAGGACAGCGTGACGGTGGGTGTGGCGCACGGGCAGCTGGACAAGGCGGTGCTCGCGAGCGTCATGGACGCCGTCGCCACCGGCGAAACGCAGGTGCTCGTCTGCACCACGATCATCGAGACCGGCATCGACATCCCCAACGTCAACACCCTTATCATCGAGGACGCCGACCGCCTGGGGCTTGCGCAGCTGCACCAGATCCGCGGCCGCGTCGGCCGCTCGACCCGCCGCGCCTCGGCCTATCTGACCTTCCGGCGCGACAAAGTGCTCACAGAGATCGCCGAAAAGCGCCTCAATGCCATCCGCGACTTTGCGGCCTTCGGCTCCGGCACCAAGATCGCCATGCGCGATCTGGAGATCCGCGGCGCGGGCAACCTGCTCGGCGCCGAGCAGTCCGGCCACATGATCGACGTGGGCTACGATATGTATATGAAGCTGCTGAGCGAGGCGGTGCTGGAGGCCCGCGGCATCGAGGTGCCGAAGGCCGCCGACTGCTCCGCCGATCTCGCCGTGGCCGCCAGCATCCCCGACCGCTACATACCCTCCTCGGAGCAGCGTATGGACATTTACCGCAAGATCGCTCTGATCCGCAGCGAGGCGGAGGCCGACGACCTGATGGACGAGCTGATCGACCGCTTCGGCGATCCGCCGCCGGGCGTGACGGCGCTGATCCAGGTGGCCCTGCTGCGCGGCGAAGCCGGGCGTGCGGGTGTCACGGACATCGCCCAGAAAGCCGGTTATCTGCGCTTTACGGTCAAGGATTTCGATATGGAAAAGGTCTCGCGCCTGTACGCGCTGCCCGAATACAAGGGAAGGCTTCGCGTGGAGGCCGGGTCGAAGCCCTGCCTGAGTCTGCGCATCAAGGCCAAAAACCGCGTCATCGACGAGGCGCGCCGCTTTGTGGCCGCCTGGGGTGAACAATCGGTAAACTCTGCGCCGGAGTCTTGAGTTTCGGGGCTTAGGGTGCTATAGTACGGAAAGAATATCCACAGAAAGGATCTCTGAAGATGAAAAAACTGTTGATTATCCTGCTGGCCGCCGGCCTGCTCTTTGTCGGCGTCGCCGGTTGCGCGCAGAAGACCGCGCCGGTCCCGTCTCCTGCTCCCGTCGACGATGAGACCATTTATGTCAGCCCCGTCAATCCGGAGCCGCCCACGACCGCCGTTCCCGAAGCGCAGGCCGCCGCGCCCGTAAAGCACGTGGATCTGGAGGCGCTGCACGCCCTCTACCCGGAGGATGCCGTTTACGCCACGATCGGCGAGCGCGAAATCACCTGGGGCGAATACTACGAGTGGCTCGGCAGCTATATCCTCAACGGTGAGAACTATATGGAATCCATGGCCGCCTACGGCATGTCCGGCGGCTGGGACAGCCCCTACGCCGAGGGCGTCACCCTGGGCGATTCCTTCGTCGCCAACCTCAGCGACAACCTGCGCGCTTTCACCGGCATCGACATGTTCGCCGCGCAAAACGGGATCAGCGTCAGTGCAGAGGAGCTCGAAGCCAAAAAGGCCGAGGACAGGAACGCCATGCTCGGCGCCGACGCCACGGACGAGGCCTGGGGCGAACTGCTGACCGCCAACTTCCTGACCGAAAACCTCTACCGCGCGCAGGCGAGGGCCAACATCCAGCTGCAGAAGCTGATGGAGGCCAAATACGGCAAAAACGGCGAACTGCTCAGCACCGCGGCACTGCAGCACTATATCGAGGACAAGGAATACCTCCGCTGCAACCACATCCTCTTCCTGACCATGGACATGGAAACGCGCGAGCCTCTGGACGAGGAGACCATCGCCGCCAAGAAATCGCGGGCGGAGGAGATCGCCGCCGAGCTGCAGTCCATCGAAAACCGCGAGGAGCTGCTGGCGCGCTTTGCCGAGCTCAAGGCGGAGCTGGACGAGGACTCCGGCAAGGCCCACTATCCCGACGGCTATATCTTCACACCCGGCACGATGGTGGCCGCCTTTGAGGAGGCGACCAAAGCGCTCAGCGCCTTTGAGGTCTCCGCGCCCGTCCTGTCCGAGTACGGCTACCACGTCATCATCCGCCTGCCGGTCGATGCGGACACCACCCTGGACGACGGCAGCACCATCGGCGCCTCCGCCGCCAGCGAGATCATGGCCGCCGATCTGGACGAGATCGTGGATGCGCTGGACTTCACGCTCGCCGTGGGCATGGAGAAGGTAGACCTGACGAAGTTCCTGGTCGAACCAGCCGACAAGTAAATCCACACGCATTTGTTGAAAAACAGGAGCTGTCTGAACAGACGGCTCCTGTTTTTTTCATCCGCGCGGCTTCACGGAATCGGGAGCGCGCCAAAAGTCCTATCTTGACAATAGGATATCGGCATGTTATAACAATAGCGGTTAGAGATATCTAACCTCAAATGACGGAGGTGATCCTTTGAGCACCGAGCTGCTGATCCGCTGCTGCGCCCCGACCCTGGCAGGCCTGAAAACGGGCAGCATGTATGCCTGCCCCTACGAAACGCGGGAAACGCTTCTGGACGAGTTGCGGCGGCTGAACCGGCTGCTCTCTCCCCGGGGGCTGCGCATCCTTCCTCTGCGCTTCGGTCCGGACCGGGCCCTGCTCTATCTGTTCCGCCCGGAGGAGCTTGCGCGGGACCTGCGCTGTCCGCGTGCGCAGAAGATCCTGGCCGAAGCGGGCTATGAGGATCTGCGTCCGGGCAAATGTATGCGCTGCCTGATCGAGCGGCTGCAAAACCGGGAGGATTTTCCGCATGAGATCGGCCTGTTTCTCAGCTATCCGCCGGAGGACGTGCAGGGTTTTATCGATAACCGCGCCCACAATTATAAGCGCATCTGCGCCTGGAAGGTCTACGGCGACGAGGAGCGGGCGCAGCGCACGTTTGAGCAATACAAAAAATGTACAGAATCCTACTGCCGCTCCTATCGGGCCGGAAGAAAGCTCGAAGAGCTGGCAGTGGCAATATCTTGAGGAGGAATCATCATGAATCACATTGCAGTCATTTACTGGAGCGGCACGGGCAACACCGAGGCCATGGCCAAAGCCGTGCTCAAGGGCGCGGGCGTCGGCGCGGAGCTGTTCAGCGTCTCGGACTTTGACGAGAGCAAGGTCGACAGCTTTGACGCCTTTGCGCTCGGCTGCCCCGCCATGGGCAGCGAGGCGCTGGAGGACGGCGTATTCGAGCCCTTCTTCGAGAACGTCAAGGCCAGCCTGGCCGGCAAGAAGGTCGCCCTCTTCGGCTCCTACGGCTGGGGCGACGGCGAATGGATGCGCAGCTGGGAGGACTCCTGCGCCGAGGCGGGCATCACGCTTGCCGTCGACAGCGTCATCTGCAACGACGCGCCCGACAGCGAAGCTCTGGAGGCCTGCAAGTCCCTCGGCGCCGCGCTCGCCTGAGACGGCAAGACTTTCCGGCCGAACCGGACGACAAGTATAGCAAAACAGCCTGAAAGCAGGGCAGTCAGAGCGGACTGCCCTGCTTTTTTCTTTATTTCGAAAAATGCAAAATACCCTCTTGACAAATACATCGAAGTGCGATATATATTATATCGCAGTCCGATATATCGCAGTGAAATGGAGGTGCGGCGATGGACAAGCGCATCCAACGGATCTATGTTCCGATGACCGAGAGCGGCTTTTACATTCTGTTCTGTCTGCAGCGCCCGCAGCACGGCTACGGGATCGGCCAGATGGTCAAGATGATGACCGGCGGCGCGCTGACGATCAGCGCGGGCACCATGTACGGCACGCTCTCCAAAATGGAGGCGGACGGGTTGATCGCCTTCGTCCGCGAGGAGGAAAAGCGCAAGCTCTATCAGATCACGCCTTTGGGCGAGGAGATTTTGAATCTGGAGCTGGAACGGATCGAACGGCTGTATCAGAACAGCAGAGGGGAGATTTACCATGGCTGAAACGAAAACGCTGGTCCGCTTTTTTACGATCGCGGATTTTGAAGAGGAAGAAAAATGGCTGCGCGAGCAGCATAACAGGGGCTGGAAGCTGACAAACGCGGCCGTTTTCCTGTACACCTTCGAGCGCTGCGCGCCGGAGGACGTGATTTACCGCCTGGACTACAAAAACGGTGAGGAAAATGAGGAATATTTCCAGCTTTTCCGCGATTATGGCTGGGAATACTTCGATCAAAATGCGGGCTGGCTGTATTTCCGCAAGCCCGCCGCCGAGGTCGAGACCGAGGCCGACGGCGAGATCTTCTCCGACGGGCTGTCCCGGGTGGAGATGGTGCAGCACGTCGTCAAAACCCGCATGCTGCCGCTGCTGGTGATTTTTCTCTGCTGCCTGCTGCCGAACATGATCCGCAGCATCGAGGGCTCCGTTCCCTTCGCCAGCTTTTTCAGCGTCCTGTTCGGGATTTTGTTTGTGCTCTACTGCTACCTGATCACCTACTGCGGCGTCAAGCTGGCCCGGCTGAAGAAAAAGTACAACGAGCAACTATAAAAAAGCACGGAGGAATCAATGATTCCTCCGTGTTTTTCCTCTAAGCACTAAGCACTTACTTCTTCTTCAGCTCGACCAGGATCTCGCCCAGCAGATCCTCGGCGGTGGGCTTGGGCTCCTCGGCGGGAGCTTCCTCGGCCGCTTCCTCTTCCTTCTTCGCCGCCAGCTCGCGGGCCTTGTTGAAGGCCTTGATGACGGAGAACAGGACCAGAGCGATCACCAGGAAGTTGATGATGGCGCCGACAAAGGTGCCAAGGCCGAGCACGATGGCCTCGGTGCCGGCGGCCTCGTCCGCCGCGCGCAGGGTGATGTTCAGAGCGTCGGTGTTGGGGGCGCCGAACAGCCAGGCCAGCAGCGGGGTGATGACGTTGCCCACGAGGGAGCTCGTGATCGCGCCGAAGGCGCCGCCGACGATCACGCCGACCGCCATGTCGAGCACGTTGCCCTTGGTGATAAAGGTTTTGAATTCTTCAAAGAACTTTTTCATGTGTTTCCTCTCCTTTTCTGTTGTCATTTATGTGGAATCAGAACTTTCGTTCCGCCCATATACGGCTGCAGGACTTCGGGGATGGTCACGCTGCCGTCGGCCTGCAGGTGGTTTTCCAGGAAGGCGATCAGCATGCGCGGCGGAGCCACGACGGTGTTGTTGAGCGTGTGCGGCAGGTACATCTTGCCGTCCGCGCTCTTGACGCGCATTTTCAGGCGGCGTGCCTGCGCGTCGCCGAGGTTGGAGCAGGAGCAGACCTCAAAATACTTCTGCTGGCGCGGAGACCAGGCCTCGATATCGCAGGATTTGACCTTCAGATCGGCCAGATCGCCGCTGCAGCACTCCAGCTGGCGCACCGGGATCTCCATCGAGAGGAACAGCTCCACGCTGTAGCGCCACATTTTCTCATACCAGGCCATCGAATCCTCGGGCCGGCAGACCACGATCATCTCCTGCTTTTCGAACTGGTGGATGCGGTACACGCCGCGTTCCTCGATGCCGTGCGCGCCCTTTTCCTTGCGGAAGCAGGGGGAATAGCTCGTAAGAGTCTGCGGCAAACTCTCCTCCGGGATGATCTGGTCGATGAACTTGCCGATCATCGAGTGCTCGCTGGTGCCGATCAGATAGAGGTCCTCGCCCTCGATCTTGTACATCATGGCCTCCATGTCGGTCTGGCTCATCACGCCCTCGACGACGTTGCCGTGGATCATAAAGGGCGGGATGCAGTAAATGAAGCCCTTGTTGATCATAAAATCGCGCGCATAAGCCAGCACCGCCGAGTGCAGGCGCGCGATGTCGCCCATCAGATAATAAAAGCCGTTGCCGGATACGCGGCCGGCCGCGTCCATGTCCACGCCGTCAAAGCGCTCCATGATCTCCGTATGGTAGGGAATGGGAAAATCTGGAACTTTCGGTTCGCCGAAACGCTCCACCTCGACGTTGGCGCTGTCGTCCGGGCCGATGGGCACGCTGGGATCAATGATATTCGGGATCTGCAGCAGGATCTGGTGGATGCGTGCGGCATACGCCTCCTCCTGCTTCTCCAGCGCCTCACGGCGCTCATCGCTGTCCTTGACCTTTGCCATGTTCGCGTCGATCTCGGCCTGGATGGCAGCCTTTTCCTCCTCGGAAGCCTTTTTCAGCCTGCCGAACAGGGGGCCGTTTGCCTTGCTGAGCTGGTTGCGCTGGGCGCGCAGATCGCTGGCCTCGGTGATCGCGGCGCGGTTTTTCGCGTCGAGCTCCAGCAGCTCGTCCACCAGGGGCAGCTTTGCATCCTGGAACTTTTTGCGGATGTTTTCCTTGACAACTTCGGGATTTTCCCGGATAAACTTCATATCTAACACGGTTTTATGTCCTCCGTTTCTTTACTTTCCGAGCGTCTGCAGCAGCTCGATCAGCGCTTCTCGGTCGTCCGCGCCGACGTATTCGATTTCGATCCGGCCGCCTTTTTTCCCCTCGATCAGCCTGACCTTGCGGCCGATCGTCCGGCTGAGCGCCTCGGAGACCTCGGCGGCGTAATCCACCGCCAGCGGATCCTTTTCCGGCTCTGGCTTCGGTTCTTTCTGCAGCCGCGCCGCGAGCTGTTCGGTCTTGCGCACCGAGAGCTCCCGCGCGATGACCTCATTGGCCGCGTCCAGCTGCCGCGGATCGTTGTTCAGCGGGATCAGCGCCCGCGCGTGTCCGGCCGAGAGCAGGCCGGTTTCGACCAGTTCCCTGAGCTCGGGGCTCAAGGTCAGCAGCCGCAGAGCGTTGGCCACCGCCGGACGCGAGCGTCCGACGCTGCGTGCCGCTTCCTCCTGGGTCAGGCCATAGTCCTGCATCAGGCTCAGATAACCTCGCGCCTCCTCCATCGGGTTCAGATCCTGCCGCTGCAGGTTTTCCACCAGCGCCAGCTCCGCCGTGCGGCGGTCGTCGGCCTCAATGACGCGCACCGGCACCTCGCTCAGACCGGCCAGACGGGCCGCGCGCCAGCGCCGTTCGCCGGCGATGATCTGATAATAGCCGCTGTCGAGCCGTCGCACCGTGATCGGCTGGATCAGCCCGTACTGCGCGATGGAGTCGGCCAGATCCTGCAGCGCCTGTTCGTCAAAGCGTTCGCGCGGCTGTTCCCGGCGCGGCTCCACCTTGCTCAGCGGCACATTGAGCAGCTCGCTCTCTTCCTCGTCGAAATCGTTGGCCGCAAACAGCACGTCCAGCCCGGTGCCAAGGCCCCGTTTTTCTTTTGCCATTGTCATTTCCTCTCAGACCGGGCAACGAATTCTTCGGCCAACGCCAGGTACGCCTTGCTGCCCTTGTTGGATTTGTCGTAGATTACGCCCGGCACGCCGTGGCTCGGCGCCTCGGACAGGCGGATGCTGCGCGGGATCACGGTTTCATAGACCTTGTCGCCCAAATGCCGCCGCAGCTCCGCCGCGACCTGCGCGGTCAAATTCATGCGGCCGTCATACATCGTCAGCACGATGCCCTCGATCGTCAGCCGCCGATTCAGGCGTTTGGAGCACATTTTGATGCTGGTCATCAAATCGGCCAGGCCCTCCAGCGCGTAGTATTCGCACTGCATCGGCACGAGCACGCTGTCCGCCGCGACCAGAGCGTTCACGGTCAGCAGCTCGAGCGAGGGCGGGCAGTCGATGAGGATGTAATCGTAATCCGTATACAGGGCGAGCAGCGCGTTTTTCATCACGTACTCGCGCTTTTCCTGCCCGATCAGTTCCACGGACGCGGCCGCCAGTTCTTTTCCGGTCGGGATCAAGTCCCCGGCCCTCGTATCTACCACACAGTCGGCGGCGGTGCGGCCGCCGATCAACATATCGTAAACGTTTGGGCGGCGGCTCTTGGGTACGCCCATGCCGGAGCTGGCGTTGCCCTGGGGATCCGCGTCCACCAGCAGGACGCGCCGTCCGAGCTGATGCAGGGCTGCGCAGAGGTTGACGGCGGTCGTTGTTTTGCCGACGCCGCCTTTTTGGTTGGCGATTGCCACGATTTTTGCCATAGTCGCCTCTCCTTTTTCTATGGCGACATTATAACAGCATCGCGCCGGCATTGCAATGTTTCACGTGAAACAAATTTTGACCCGCCCGCGCAGACCTCGACATGTTTCACGTGAAACAATCACTCCAGCAGCGCGGACACATCCTCCACCCGCAATCCGGGGTGCAGCGCCAGATCCAGCGCGTAGCCGAGGAGTCTGGCCGCACAGCGGATCGACTCGTCAATGTCCTTCGGGGTCACAAACCAGCCGCGAAGAGCTTCCTCCCCGAAGCAGCCGGCATCCACGACCGTAGGCACGCCGATTGCCAGCACCGGCACGCCAAGACTATCCTGCGACAGGGCAGTCCGGTCATTGCCGACGCCGGAGCCGGGGGCGATGCCGGAATCCGCCAGCTGGACGCAGCGGCAGAGATGCCGGGGGTCCGCACCGGCCAAGGCGTCAAAGACGACGACGCGCGCCGGTCGGATTTCCCGGCAGATCGCGGTGATCTGCCGTGCGCTCTCCACCCCGGAAGCGGCGAGCACGCCCGGCGTGCAGACTGCTACCTCCGCAAACGGCTCAAAAAGCGGGTGCCTGACTGCCTTCAAATGGCGTGTGGGGAAGACAAAGCGAACAGTCTCCGGGCCGAGCGCGTCCGGCGTGACCTCACGGTTTCCGAGTCCGACCGCCAGCGTCGTTCCCTCCGTGCCGCCGAGCATGGCGCGGATCTCGGCAGCCAGCGTATTGGCCAGGGAGGGGAAGCGGTCGTCGCCGCGTGGGAAGAAGCGCTCCGCTTCCAGCGTACAGTAAGAGCCCTGCGGCTTTCCGATCGTTTGGGCGCCGCGCTCATCCAGCACACGCACGCGGAAGAGAGAGACGCCGTTTTTCGTCTCCTCCTCGGCCTCCAGGCCGGGAAGCGGGTCAAGATCGGTCTTTCCGTTTTTCAGCATCCGATGTGCTTCGCTGGCCAGGTCCGTGCGCGCCGTCTTAATAATATCCATTTTCTTCCATCTCCTGCTACCATATCTAGTGGTATTTTGCCCGAAAGCGAGGCCGGAATAACAAGCGAAAAAAAGTTTTCGATTCATCAAAAAAACTCTTGCTTTTCGCGTGTTTCTTTGCTATAATTTCAAAACGCGAGTCATGCACGCACCATGAACACGCAATTTTATAGGAGGAGGTGGCGTTCGAACATGGCCAACATTAAATCTTCTGCCAAGCGTGACGAGAAGTCCAAACAGCTCAGAGCCAAGAACCGGGCCGACAAGACCGAGCTCAAGACCATGATGAAAAAGTTTGACGCAGCCGTTGCCGAAGGCAACCACGATGCAGCCGTCAGTGCCTATAAAGTTGCCGTCAAGACCGTTGACCGCGCAGCCGGCAAGGGTCTGCTGCCGAAGAACAACGCGGCTCGCAAAAAGTCCGCGATGACGGTTAAGCTCAACGATCTGGCTGAGTAAGCAGCAAGTCAAAAAGAACACGGTTTTCCGTGTTCTTTTTTCTTTATCAGTTTGTTCATCAATCTTCTTTCATCCCGGGCTATACTGAAACTACCACCGCGGCCGCAGGGCCGCGTCAAAGAGGTGTTCCGTCATGGATAAAAAGCTGATGCTGATCGTCAATCCCGTGGCCGGGCGCAGCGCCTACAAGCCCAATTTCGCCGAGGCCACGCTTCTGCTGGCGCAGGCGGGCTTTCGGGTCGATCTGTACTATACCGCCGCGCGCGGCGACGCCACCCTTTTTGCGAGCGATCACGCCGCAAGCTATGACACGGTGGCCTGCATCGGCGGCGACGGCACGCTCAGCGAGGTCATCTCCGGTCTGATCCAGCTGGACAATCCTCCTCCACTGGGCTATTTCCCGATGGGCACGGCCAACGACGTGGCCACGACCCTCGGACTGCCGAAGAACAACACGCTGGAGGCTGCCGCGCGCATGCTCACGGGCACGCCCCACCCCTATGACGTGGGGCTCTTCGGCGGGCACGAGCATTTTGCCTATATTGCGGGCTTCGGCGCCTTCACGGACGTGAGCTACACCACACCGCAGGATCAGAAAAACGCACTGGGCCACCTGGCCTATGTGCTGCAGGGCATGGCACGCCTGCCGAGCATCGAGAGCTATCAGGTCCGCGTCGTCTGGGACGACGGCGAATACGAGGGCAAGCTGGTCTACGGCAGCATGTCCAACTCCACCTCCGTGGCGGGCATCGTCCACTTCAAGGAGCAGATGGTCAGCCTATCGGACGGTCTGTCGGAGCTGGTGCTGGTGAAGGATCCCTCCGCGCTGGCGGATCTGGCCAACCTGGCCGGCAGCGTGCTGACGCAGCGCTTCGACAGCGACACGATGATCATCGCCCATACGAAATCTGCCAGCTTCCAGTTCGAGCGCCCCGTGGCCTGGACGCGCGACGGTGAGCCCGGCGGTCTCTGGCAGGCGGTGGAGCTGAAAAACCTCCACGCGCCCGTACAGCTGATCTTCTAAAATCTGAATTTTACCTTGTAAAAAGCGAAAGATAATGATATCATAGCCGCATCGCGGCTATGATATTTCTATGCGCGAAAAATATGAGTACCTCTCGGTACAAAGAAAGGAACAGTGCCAATGAAACGTCAGAAAATCTCCGGCATTTACGCGGACGCGCAGGCCTTCGGCGGGCAGGAACTCACTGTCTGCGGCTGGGTCAGAACCGTGCGCGACATGAAAAACTTCGGCTTTATCGAGCTGAACGACGGCAGCTGCTTCAAGTCGCTGCAGGTCGTCTTTGAGAGGGGCAGTCTGAATAATTACGAAGAGATCGCCCACCAGAACGTTGGCGCTGCCCTGATCGTGCGCGGCACCCTCGTGCTCACGCCCGAGGCCAAGCAGCCCTTCGAGCTCAAGGCCGCCGAGATCGCCGTGGAGGGCACCTCCACGCCGGATTATCCCCTGCAGAAGAAGCGCCACAGCGTGGAATATCTGCGCACCATCCAGCACCTGCGTCCCCGCACCAATCTCTTCTCCGCCACCTTCCGGGTGCGCAGTGTGGCCGCTCAGGCCGTGCATGAGTTCTTCCAGGCGCGCGGCTTCGTCTATGTCCACACGCCCATCATCACCGGCTCCGACGCCGAGGGCGCGGGCCAGATGTTCCGCGTGACGACCCTTGACATCAACAATCCGCCCCGCAAAGAGGACGGCACGGTCGACAACAGCAAGGACTTCTTCGGCAAGGCCACGAACCTCACCGTTTCCGGCCAGCTCAACGCCGAGAACTTCGCCATGGCCTTCGGCGACGTGTACACCTTCGGCCCCACCTTCCGCGCCGAGGTCAGCTACACCCAGCGCCATGCGGCCGAGTTCTGGATGATCGAGCCCGAGATGGCCTTCGCTGACCTCAACGACGACATGGACACCGCCGAGGCGATGGTGAAATACATCATCAACCGCGTCATGGAGCGCTGCCCGCAGGAGATGGAGTTCTTCAACAGCTTCGTGGACAAGGGCCTGCTCGACCGCCTGCACAACGTGGTCAGCAACGAGTTCGGCCGCATCAGCTACACCGAAGCCGTCGATATCCTGAAAAAGAGCGGCAAAAAGTTTGATTTTCCCGTCGAATGGGGCATCGACCTGCAGACCGAGCACGAGCGCTACCTGACCGAGGAAGTGTTCAAAAAGCCCATCTTCGTCACTGATTATCCGAAGGAGATCAAGGCCTTCTACATGCGCCTCAACGACGACGGCAAAACCGTCGCCGCGGCGGACTGCCTGGTGCCCGGCATCGGCGAGATCATCGGCGGCAGCCAGCGCGAGGAGCGCCTGGACGTGCTTCAAGCGCGCATGCAGGAGCTGGGTCTGAAGGAAGAGGACTACTGGTGGTATCTCGACCTGCGCCGCTACGGCAGCTGCCGTCACGCGGGCTACGGCCTCGGCTTCGAGCGCATGGTGATGTACCTCACGGGCGTCAGCAACATCCGCGACGTGGAGCTGCATCCCCGCACCACCGGCAACGCCGACTTCTGAGCGGGCGCACAAAGCGTCATTCATCAACGAAAGAGAGGGGCCGGGATGTGAGAAAAGGCTTCCGTCTGCTCACTTTTCTGCTCTGTATCACACTGCTGCTGCCCTGTGCGGCAGCCAGTGCGGACACACCAAGGTATCATTTCGATGCCGATTTTTCGCAGGAGAGCCTCGGCGACGCGATCGAGCGCTATCTGGCCTCCCGGTATCTCAGCAGCTACAGCGTCAAGATCGGCTGGTGCGATCTCCAGAGCGGCGAAGAATGGTACCTCGACGGCGACACCTTCATGGAGTGCGCCAGCACCTATAAGCTGCCGCTGGCGATGATCTACGTCGACAAGATCGCTGCGGGCGAGCTCACGCTCGACGACAAGATCGGGTCCTATGTGCTGGGTGATGCGCTTAAAAACATGCTGGTCAACTCCCACAACGGCTCGGGCTACATTCTGCGCAGCCATGTGTCCGAGGACGTGATGGAATATCGGCGCCTGCAGGCCGCATACAGCGGACTGAGCGAGGACGAGATCTCTCCGGCGTTTTATCACTACAACCTCTTCTCTCCGCGCTTTATGATCGGCACGCTGCATACGCTCTACGACAATTCCGAGCGCTACAGTCTGATTCTTGACTATCTCAAGCAGGCGCGGCCGACTCAGTATTTCAGCCTCTACCGCGGCGAGACCGAGGTCGCGCACAAGTACGGCTCTTACGAGGAATACGTCTGCGACAGCGGCATCATATACACCGAGCGTCCCTTCCTGCTGTGCGTCATGACCTATAAAGTCAGAGGCGCGCCGTTCATTATCGGCCAGATCGCGCGCATCGCGATGGATTATGCCGAATACCTGGCCGCCCATCCCGAACCGACGCCCGCGCCCACCCCTGTGCCGACGCCTGTGCCGTCATCTGTGCCGTCGCCCGAACCCACCCCGGTGCCGACGCCCGTACCTGCGCCGACCGTCGGATCGAACAAGTCCCTGCCGGGCGCAGCTGTCACGACCGGCGCAGTGCTGGTCGCGCTGCCCTTCATCCTCAGGCGGGGGAAGAAGCGCTCATGACCGCAAAAAATGTACGGTGAATTCGCAGAATATGCGAATTCACCGTACATTTTTTCCACTTTTTATTTCTCTGCGGCATCTCTCGCCGATCTTCGGCAATATCCGGCTTGTCGTCAGCCGCCGAGCTCCAGCTCGCCGGACACGCTCTCCAGCGTCACCTGGCTCAGGTCGATGTAAAAGCCGGACCAGACGCGGGATTCGGCATGCAGGGAGCAGTAGCCGGTAAAGAAAGCGTTGGAAAAGCCCTCGTAGAGGCTCGCATCCCCGCCATAGGCGGCGCTGGTCAGGGCGTAGCGGTCAAAGACCGCGTTTTTTGTTGTCTCCACGGCGTAGAACAGGTCGTCTGTGTGGCCGTAGACGCCCTCGTTGGTGTTGATGTCCATCGTGTCGATGTACAGGTCAAAGCGGAAGCTGAACTCCACCCGGTAATTCCCGTTCGGATTGAGGTAGGGCAGGTATTCCTCGCGCAGCACCACACAGAAGTTCTGGCAGACCTGCGCGATCACGTCGCCCTGCGTGACCGTATAGAGCGGGATCTCCTTCAGCTCAAAATAATCCGTCCAGTTGTCCGCCGTGATCGTCACACGGTTGTATTTTCCGGAATAGTTCGGCACAGCAGCTCCCGTTCCGGTCTGCGAAGAATCGGCGGCGCCGTTTTGCGGCCGTCCCGGCCGGCCGGCCGGCAGCGATGCGCCGTTTTCTCCGGAGCTGCAGGCACACAGACTCAGCAGACAGCACAGCGCCAGCAGCAGCGACAGTATCCTTTTCATCCGTCTCACCCCCGGAATCGTTTGCTCTATTATAGTCCGATTCCGCGCTATCGTCAACGGAAAGCACGATTCCGAATTCCGAACTCCGAATTTCGAATTCTCAGGTGACGAGCGCCGCCAGGGTCAGGATGCCGAGGTTTTCCCGGTAAATCGCGTCAAAATCGGACAGCGGCAGGGGATTGACGCCGCGGCCGACCTCGATCGTATAGCCCGGGCGGTCATAGTCCTGCAGAAACCAGTCCTTGTAGCCCGCAAAGCCCGACTCAAAGGGCACATCCGCCACCTCGTAGCCGCTCACCGCGCCGAAGAGCTCCGCGATCCGCCGCGCGCTGGGCGGTTCGATATCGAGAAACTGCCAGTAGATCACCCTCCCCTGGCTGTGATAGGCCAGCACCAGATCCGGCGAGAGGCGCTGCGTATAATCGTACATGGCGCGGCTTTCCGGCGCCGTCAGCGGGGCGGGGCCCACATAGTCCGCCGGCGCCGGGCCGCGCACGCCCTGGGCGAACTTGATCTCCCGCGCCTGTTCCCAGCCGGCGGGGTACTGCAGGTTCGGGTCGATGCCGCGGATATTGGCCTTCCAGCCCGAGGGAAAGGGGACGCGCGGGTAAGCCGCGGCGATGCGCCGCGCGCCCTCGTAGTATTCGCCGTGCTGCAGCTCCCCGGTGACCAGGTCGATCCCGTCGGGATTGACCGCCGGGATCAGCGTCAGCGTCGCATAGTCCAGGATTTCCGCCGCCGCATAGCCCGCCAGCATCTCTCCGGCGGCGAAGGCCGCGGCCAGGTCCTCGGCGAATTTCAGCAGCAGCGGCGTCGTGATCCACTCATTGGCATGATGCGAGGCGTTATACAGCACCCGGTTCTCCCCGCTGCCGAGGCGCAGGGACCAGAGCGGCTTGCCCATGACGCTTTTGCCGATCTCTCCGACACTGACAAAGGGATAGCGGGCAGCAATGCCGCGCACGCAGTAGGCCGTCAGCGCGCTGCTCCAGTCGATCGTCGTGGGCACCACGGGAAAAGGCAGCGGCACCACCAGCTCGCTGCCGACGGCGAGGTTTTCCGGCACGGTCCCGGGATTTGCCAGAAGGATGGCCTCCTCGCTGCTGCCATAGCGCTGCGCGATGCTCCAGACTGTGTCGCCCCGGCGCACGCGGAAGACCAGATAACCCGTATACCAGGGCAGCAGCTGCCGGTGGGTCTGCGGCCCGGCGATCCCGTCGGCCGCGAGGCCGCGGTCGGCCTGAAAGCGCCGGAGCGATTCGCGGGTGAGACCGCCGAAAACGCCGTCGGTCGCCAGCTCCCCATAGCCCGCGCGATTGAGCGCCAGCTGCAGCAGCTGCACCGCCGGCCCGGTGCTTCCTATTCGCAAAACTCTCATTTCTCGCCCTCCTTCGGCCACAGTATATGCGCCGAAAAGAGGAAAAAGAACGGGGTTTTTCCCTGTACGAAAACTTTTGGTTGACTTTCTTAAAATAAGACTTAGAATGGGTAAAAGGGCCAAAGGAGGTTCGGTCATGACTCTCGGAAACTATTTGAACAGTCAATTTACGATGTTGCAAACGCTGGAATTCTTCTTCCGCGTCCTGCTGGCCGGCGTTTTCGGCGCGGCCATCGGCTTTGAACGCACTCGCCGCTTCAAGGAAGCCGGCATCCGCACGCATGTGATCGTCTGCACGGCCGCTGCGCTGATGATGATCATCTCCAAATACGGTTTTGCCGATCTGAGCACTGCGGACAGCTTTTTCAGCGGCACCCGCGGCGCCGATCCCGCGCGGATCGCGGCGCAGGTCGTCAGCGGCATCAGCTTTCTGGGTGCGGGCGTCATCTTCAAAAACGGCAGCACCGTCAAAGGCCTGACCACAGCGGCCGGCATCTGGGCCACCGCGGGCATCGGCCTCGCCGTCGGCGCGGGCATGTACTGGCTTGGACTTTTTACCACACTGCTGATCGCCGTCACCCAGATCGCCATGCACCGCTACACCGTCGGCGCGGATTCCTACAGCACCTGCCGGCTGCGCCTTCGCGTGAAGGACGACGGCACATTTCAGACGCATCTGCAGGAGCGCCTGAAGCAGTGGATGGCCCGGCCGGTCAGCATCCGCATGGCGCGGGAAGATGACGGCTGCGTCCGTTTCGAGCTCTCGCTGCGCACGCTGCACACGATCACGCCCGAGGACCTGCTGGACTTCTCCCGTCAATACAGCGAGATCCTGGAGATCAGCAACTCGCAGAGCGAATGAAGCAAGCGCATAAAAATACCGGGAAAACGATGTTTTCCCGGTATTTTTATGTTTTTCTCTTATTTCAGTTCATACAGTGTGCTGAACTTCTCCTCCAGATAATCGAGGTAGTAGTTCACGTTCAGGCTCTCGCCGGTGACCGCGCGGATCCATTCGTCCGGCGTCGTCAGCGAGGCGATCGAGAACACGTGCTCGGTCAGCCAGTCGCGGATCTTCGTCAGCTCGCCCGCGCGCACGGCGGCAGGTACGTCAAAGTCCTTTTCCATCCTGCGCAGGATCTGCACGCCGTAGGCGTTGCCCAGCGCATAGGAGGGGAAGTAGCCGTAGGACCAGCCGGACCAGTGCACGTCCTGCAGGCAGCCCTGCGTGTCGTCCGGCACGTCGATGCCCAGATACTCCTTATATTTCGCGTTCCAGAGCGCCGGGATCTCGTCCACGGTGATCTCGCCGTTGACGAAGGCCTTCTCCAGCTCGTAGCGGATCAGGATGTGCAGGCAGTAGCTCAGCTCGTCGGCCTCGGTGCGGATCAGGCTCGGGCGGGCGACGTTGACCGCCTCGAAGAGCTCGCGGTTCGTCACGTCGTCGAAAATGCCGCCGGAGAGCTTCCGGATCTGCGGCGCGGCGAAATCGATGAAGGCCTCGCTGCGGCCGATCAGGTTCTCATAGAAGCGGGAGATCGTTTCGTGCATGGCGCTGGTCATGTTGTTGGCGCAGTGATTGTCGTGCAGCTCCTGGGGCTCGTTCTGCATAAAGAGTGCGTGGCCGCCCTCGTGCAGGGTGGTGAAGACGTTGGAGATGAAGCTGTCCTCATGATAATGCGTCGTCACGCGCACGTCGTGATTGCCGAAATTCGTGGTGAAGGGATGCTCGGTCGTCATCAGCACCAGCGCGCTTTGGCGCAGGCCCTCCTGCTCCAGCAGCCAGCGGCTCATGGCCTCCTGGGCGGGGATGGGCACCGGGCGTGACATGAAGTCCTCGCGGATGGGCTTGCCCTCGGTGACGATGCGGCCCAGCAGCGGGACGATGCGCGCCTTGAGCGCGGCAAAGAAGGCGTCGAGCTGTTCGATGCTGCCGCCCTCCTCATAGTCGTCCAGGCAGGTATCGTAATAGCTGCCCTTTTTCTCGTCGCGCAGGTCGATCGAAATGCGGTTATAGCGGATCAGGTCGGCCAGCGCGTCGCGGAACAGCGAGAAGTCGTTGGCCTTTTTGGCGCTCAGCCAGGCGCCGTAGGCCTTGTTGGAGGCCACGTCCATCTCATAGGAGAGCCTGGCGGAGATATTCTTCGATCTGGCGTAGGCCTTGTAAAGGTGCTCCACGGCCTTTTTCTGCACCGGCGTGAGGCCTTCGCTGTCCGCGTGCAGCTCGCAGATCAGCTTTTCATAGCGCTTGTCGTGGGTCATTTTGTAGATCTGCTTGCCGAGCACGGCCATGTCCTCGCCGGCAGGGCCGATGCCCTCGGCCGGAGCGCAGCACTCCATGTCAAAACTCAGCTTGCCGATGCTGCGGTAATAGGCCTCGATCTCGTCCAGGCGCGCAAAGAGTTTTTTCAGCTTCTGTTGATTGCTCATGGCGGTCTCCTTTTATTCCTGTTGATTTGTTTCACAATACTGGCACAGCTCCCGCAGGCAGCAGATCTCGCAGCGGGGCTTTCGCGCGTCGCACACGGCGCGGCCGTGCAGCACGATGCAGTGGCAGAAGTCAGAGGAATGCTCCGGCGGAAGGATCTTGCGCAGCTCGCGCTCGATCTTCTCCGGCTCCTTGAGGCCGTCCACCAGGCCGAGGCGGTTGGAAATGCGGATGCAGTGCGTGTCCACCACGGTCGAGCCCGGCACGCGGAACACATCACCCAGGATGAGATTGGCGGTCTTGCGGCCGACGCCGGGCAGCGCCGTGAGCTCCTCCATCGTGCGCGGCAGCTCGCCGCCGTACTTTGTCAGCAGCACCTGCGCGCAGGCCACGATATCCCGCGCCTTGGCGCGGAAGAAGCCGCAGGAATGAACATATTTTTCTACTTCAGCGACGTCCGCCTCCGCAAAGCTCTCCAGCGTGGGAAAGCGCTCAAACAGCGCCGGTGTGATCATGTTCACGCGCTCGTCGGTGCACTGCGCGGCCAGACGCACGGAAAACAGCAGCTCATAGGGCTTTTCATAATCCAGCGTACAGCTCGCCTCCGGATATTCCGCCAGCAGCCGCCGCACGATCTCTTTGACCTGTTCCTGTGTCCTCATGGCGTTACCCCTTTCCGTCTGTTGCAGATCCAGTATACGCATTCGGCGCTTTTTCGTCAAGAAGCAGCAAAAAGGAGGAACCTCGCGGTTCCTCCTTTTTTATATCGTACGATCAACCAAGATTGATCGTACCGCCGCACTCGATCACGTCCAGCGCGACGCCGCTGTAAGTGCCGTTGTAGTGCCACTCCACCGCGACAGGAAGACTGCTGCCGCCTGCCAGAGAGACTGTGAAGGTCTTGGAGCCGACGCTGTGGGTCGTTTTGCCGCCCTCATAGCTCAGCGCGGGCTGCGTCAGGGTCCCGGTCTGATCACCGACGCGAAGGCCGATGCAATCCTGCCACTCGTTGAGATAGATCGTAGAGGACTCGATGCTGACGGTCAGCGTGACCTCCGCTTTGTTATCCGCAGCGCTGACGGCGCTCCAGTCGCAGATCAGCTCAAGACCGGCTCCGGTCGCGGAGCGGAAGCCGCCGCTGCCGAGGCTCTGCCCGGCCGGCCGGGGCGCGGGGGTGGGCGCGGGCGTCGGCGCTGCGACGGGCGTATTCTGCTGCGGCTGTTGCTGCTGCGGCTGCTGCTGCGGAGCGGGGTTCGAGGCCGGACGGTTGGCCGGCGGCGGGGTCGGCGCGGGCGCCCAGGTCGGGATCGGCACCGGCGTTTCCTGCGCGGGCTGCTCCGGAGCGATCTCTTCCTGCGCGGGCTGCTCCGGTTCCTCCGGCTGCACGGGATGCTTTTTCGCATCCAGACCCAGTGCGGCGTTGACGACGAGCGCCAGCACCAGGAAAAAGACCAGAATAAAGAACACGGCTTTCACTTTGCCGAAATTCATAAGATCCCCTTCCTTTGTAACTTATTTGTAACCATTATACACCCTTGCCGCCGCCTTGTCCATAGTCTGTTCGACAAATTCAGACATGTTAAGAAAATTTTTTCGCCCGGGAAGCTGTTCCCGGGCGAAAGCCGCTTATTTGACCGGACGGATCTCCACCATGCGCTCCAGCGCCGCCGGAGAGAGGACGCGGGAATAGAAATCCAGCATCACGCGGTGGATGATCGGGCTGATCTCGGCGCTGCCGCGGAGGGGCTTGACCATGATATGGTCCTCCACACCGCCGATGCGCAGATCGCTCTCGATCTCCTCGTAGCCGAAGCGGGCGAAAAATTTCCGCTGTCGGTGCAGGGCCTCGCCCTCGCCGTCCGCGTCAAAGTCGGTGATCTCGGCCACGATGCCCTGCCGGTCGGCAAAGCGCTTGTTCAGCAGGCGCATGGCCTGCACGCCGAGTCCCTTTTCGCGGTAAAAGGGGATCACGTCGAGGTATTTGAGCCAGACGTAGCCGTAGAGGCCGCGGCAGCCGACCAGCGCATAGGCAAGATCCAGCCGGCTCTCCTCGTCGGTGACGGCCAGCAGCTCCATGTCGCCCTTGAGCATCGCCTTGTGCACGCCCAGGCGCGGCAGAAGCTCCTTTTTATCAAAATCCACCTCAAATAGCGAATAATAGTGTTCCAGCTCGCGGTGTCCGCATTTTCGCAGGATCAGCATAGTGATTCCTCCCATTCCGAATTCCGAACTCCGAATTCCGAATTATCCCAGGCTCTGCGCCTGGCAGAGCGCGGCGTAAACGCCGCCCTTCGCGACAAGCTGCTCATGGCTGCCGCGCTCGACGATGTGCTCGCCCTCCACGACGGCGATCTCGTCGGCGTGGCGCACCGTGGACAGGCGGTGGGCGACGATCACGGTCGTGCGCCCGACGCTCAGCTCCTCGAGCGCGGCCTGGATGCGCTGCTCGGTCACGGTGTCAAGCGCGGAGGTCGCCTCGTCGAGGATCAGGATCTTCGGGTTTTTCAAAAAAACGCGGGCGATGGAAATGCGCTGCTTCTGCCCGCCGGAGAGCATCACGCCGCGCTCGCCCACATAGCTGTCGTAGCCCTGGGGCAGCGCCATGATCTCGTCGTGGATCTCGGCGCGTTTGGCGGCCTCGACGATCTCCTCGTCGGTCGCCTCCGGGCGGCCGTAGCGGATATTCTCGCGGATCGTGTCGGCAAAGAGGAAAACGTCCTGCTGCAGGATACCGATATTGCGCCGCAGACTCGACTGCGTCACGCTGCGCACGTCCCTGCCGTCCACCAGCACCGCGCCGTCCGATACCTCGTAAAAGCGGGGCAGCAGCTGGCAGAGTGTGGTCTTGCCGCCGCCGGAGGGTCCGACGAGGGCCAGCGTCCTGCCCGGCTCCAGCTTCAGGCTGATATGGCTGAGCACCGGGATGCCGTTGGCATAGGCGAAGCTGACGTCGCGGTATTCGATCTCGCCGCGCACATCGGACAGGGTCTTCGCGTCCGGCGCGTCCTGGATGTCCGCCTCGGTGCGCATGATCTCCAGAAAGCGCGTAAAGCCCGCCGTGCCCTGCATGTACTGCTCGGCAAACTGCGCGAGCTTGCGCACCGGGGTGACGAAGGTGGAGACATAGAGCGTGAAGGTGACAAGATCCACCGCATCCATACGCCCGGCCATGATCAGCAGGCCGCCCACCGTGATGACCAGCACCTGCATGATGCCGGTGGTGAACTCCATCCCGCTCATAAAGAGGCCCATGGTCTTGTAGTATTCGACCTTCGCGCCCTTGAACATGTCGTTGGCGCGGTCGAATTTGCGGCCCTCCTGCTCCTCGTTGGCGAAAGCCTTGGCCACGCGCACACCGGAGATGCTGCTCTCGATGGCGGCGGTGATCTCGGCGGTCTTGCGCTTGACCTCAATGTTGGCGCGCTTCATGCGCAGCCGCTGGCTGAGCGTGAACCACAGGCAGACCGGCAGCGCGATCGTCAGCACCAGCGCCAGCTCCCAGCGCAGGATGAACATCACGATCAGCGCGCCGACGATGGTCAGCGAGCAGATGATCACGTTCTCCGGGCCGTGGTGGCTCAGCTCCGTGATATCGAACAGCTCGCTCGTGATGCGGCTCATCAGCACGCCCGTGCGATTCTGGTCGTAGAAGCGGAAGGAGAGCTTCTGCATATGTTCAAAGAGGTCGCGCCGCATTTCGGCCTCCACCAGCACGCCCATGCGGTGGCCCAGCACGGTGATGACGTAGTACAGCAGCGCCTTGGCCAGATACGCCAGCGCCATCACGCCCATCACCAGGAAAAATACGGTATAGAGTTTCTGCGGCAGGTAGCTGCGCATCGCGCTGCGCGACACATAGGGGAACACCAGGTCGATCACCGCCACCAGCAGCGCGCAGATCATGTCGATCGTGAACAGCTTTTTCTGCCGCGCGATGTAGCGGATGAAGATTTTCAGCGGCTTTTCGTTGTAATTCATGCGAATTTTTCCCTCTCAGCCACAGCCATGGCATCGCAGCGGTTGTTGAATTCGTTCTCAGCGTGCCCCTTGACCCAGTGATAGTGCATCTCGTGCTGCCGCGTCAGATCCAGCAGCATGGCCCAGAGGTCGGGGTTCAGGGCGGGCTTCTTGTCGCTCTTGACCCAGCCCTTTTTGCGCCAGCCCCAGGCCCAGCCCTTGTCCAGCGCGTCGATGACGTACTTGGAATCGGAATAGAGCTCGACGGTGCAGCTCTCCTTGAGCGCCAGCAGCGCCTGGATCACGGCGGTCAGCTCCATGCGGTTGTTGGTGGTCTGCGCCTCGCCGCCGGAGAGGGTCTTTTCGCGGCCGTTGTAGCGCAAGATCGCGCCCCAGCCGCCGGGACCGGGATTGCCGCTGCAGGCCCCGTCGGTATAGATTTCAACTGTTTTCATTACCGAATTATTGTGTTACTGATCGTGTTCGAAGCGGTTTTTCAGCACCAGATATTCCTGCTTGTCGACCAGACCGTTTTTCAGCCACTCGTCCAGCTGCTGGAGGCGGCGCTGGCGGTCGCGGACGAAGTGATCCTCGCCGCTGAGCTCACAGGACACGCAGTAGGCATCCGGCTGCGGAAAGCTGCGCTGCGCCGTGGGTTCGCGGCGCTGCATGGAGGGCACCGGGCGATGGAGCTCGACCTCGGGCGTTTTTCTCCCCGGCGCGGCCTTCGTCCCGTTTCCGCGCGACTCCAGGGCGTTTTTCGCCGCTTTTTCCCTGTTTTTGGCCATCTTGCCGAACGCAATGGCCGCAACCACGGCGATCACGATCACGCCGAAAACGACCGGAGGCAGGTCTCCGTCCAGCGTGCGCATCAAAAGCGGGATCAGAATGACCAGAACAGCCCAGGATGCGCCGGAATTTTTCTTCTTCTGCTGATTGTTCATCGCAATTCCTCCTCAAGCGCCGCGTCAAAACGGCGGATACGGGTCCTCGTCCTTGTTTTCTTCCTCCGGCTCCGGGTGCTTCTTTCTCCACACATAGCCCGCGATGGCCGTGACCGCGCCGGCCGCCAGAGCTGCCAGCAGCTTCCAGTGGAATTCAAGCGCCGGGAAAAGCAGGTTCAATGCAATAAAGACCAGGATCAGAACCAGCTCTGCGATCCGGTACGGATATTTCCATTTCCAATGCTTCTGATCCCACATTTTAAACTCCTCCCCGATAAAAAAGCTGACAATCCTTGCGGCCAGAATTGTGCCATCCTTTGTTGGCCTTCTTGACCATATATATCCATTATGCTCCGCAAAGGCCGCCTCGCCTGACACAATTCTGGCTCACAATTCTTAGCCAGTTTTCTATCAGGGACGAGTTTTATTCCTCCTCGTTTTCCGGCTTGTCCTCTTCGGCCTCGCGTTCGGTCTTTTCCACGTCGATGACGCGGCTGCCCTCCATCAGGCGCATCAGGCGCACACCCTGCGTGGCGCGGCCGAGCAGGGAAACGCCCTCGCCCGCCATGCGGATGATGGTGCCGTCGTCGGAGATGACGAGGATATCGTCGCCCTCGCGCAGCATTTTCACCGCCGCGACCTCGCCGGTCTTGTCGGTGACCTTGTAGTTAAGCATGCCGAGACCGCCGCGGCTGTGGACGCTGTATTCCTCCACGTCCGTGCGCTTGCCGTAGCCCTTTTCGGTCACGCTCAGCAGGGTCTCGCCCTCGCCGGTGCTCGCGGCGCCGACGACGTAATCGCCCTCGCGCAGGCGGATGCCGCGCACGCCGACCGCGGTGCGGCCCATCGGGCGCACGTCGTTCTCGTCAAAGCAGACGGCCATTCCCTTGCGCGTGGCGATCAGGATCTTCTCGTCGCCCATCGTGGGGATGACGGCGATCAGCTCGTCGCCCTCGTCCAGGTTCAGCGCACGGATGCCGCTGGAGCGGATATTTTTCAGCGCGTCCTGCGCCATGCGCTTGACCGTGCCGTTCTTCGTAACGAAGAAGAGGTACTGGTCCTCGGCAAAGCCGCGGCCGCGGATCATCGCGCTGACCTTCTCGCCCGGATCGATCTGCAGGATATTCACCAGGTTCGTGCCGCGCGCGCTGCGCCCGGCCTCGGGGATGGTGTAGCCCTTTTTCACGTACACGCGGCCGGTGTTCATGAAGAAGAGGATGTTGTCATGGGTGGAGGCCGTGAAGAGCGTGGACACATAGTCCTCGTCCTTGGTGGCCATGGCGCGCACGCCCTTGCCGCCGCGGCCCTGGGCGCGGTATTCGCTCACGGGCAGGCGCTTGATGTAGCCGCCGTGGGTGAGCGTGTAGACGCACTGCTCCTCCTCGATCAGATCCTCGATGTCGATCTCGTCCTCGACGTCCTGGATCTCGGTGCGGCGCTTGTCGCCGTACTTGTCGCGCAGCTGGATCAGCTCGTCCTTCAGTACGCCCTTGATCTTCTCGGGATCGGCCAGCAGCTCGCGGTAATAGGCGATGCGGCCCTCGATCTCTTTATATTCCTGCTCCAGCTTCTCGCGGTTGAGGCCCTGCAGCTGGATCAGGCGCATATCGCAGATGGCCTGCGCCTGCACGTCGGAAAGGCTGAAGCGGGCCATCAGGTTCTGCTTGGCGTCGTCGTAGCTCGAGCGGATGATGCGGATGACCTCGTCGATGTTGTCCTGGGCGATCAGCAGGCCCTCGAGCAGATGGGCGCGCTCCTCGGCCTTGCGCAGATCGTACTTCGTCCGGCGGGTGATGATCTCCTCCTGGAAGGCCAGATACTCGTCGAGGATGTGGCGCAGGGAGAGGATCTTCGGCTGGGTCTGGTTGTTGACCAGGGCCAGCATGTTGATCGAAAAGCTGGACTGCAGCGCGGTCTGGGCAAAGAGGCGGTTCAGGACCACCTGAGGATTGGCATCGCGCTTGAGCTCAATGACGATGCGCATGCCGTTGCGGTCGGTCTCGTCGCGCAGATCGGAAATGCCCTCGAGGCGCTTGTCGCGCACCTGCTCGGCAATGGACTTGATGAGCTGGCGCTTGTTGACCTGATAGGGCAGCTCCGTCACGATGATGCGCACGCGGTCCTTGCCGTGCTCCTCGAACTCGGTGCGGGCGCGCACGACCACCTTGCCGCGGCCGGTGGCGTAGGCGGCGCGGATGCCGCTGCGGCCCATGATGATGCCCTTGGTCGGAAAGTCCGGCCCCGAAATGTGCTGCATCAGGTCAGAGAGTGTCGCCTCCGGGTTATCGAGCACGCAGATGCAGGCGTTGATAACCTCCGCGAGGTTGTGCGGCGGGATATTGGTCGCCATGCCGACGGCGATGCCGCTTGATCCGTTGACCAGCAGGTTCGGGAAGCGGGAGGGAAGAACGCGCGGCTCCTTGCGGGTCTCGTCGAAGTTCGGATCCCAATCCACGGTTTCCTTGTCGATGTCCCGCAGCATCTCGTTGGAGATTTTCGAGAGTCTGGCCTCGGTGTAACGGTAGGCGGCCGGGGGGTCACCGTCCACGGAGCCGAAGTTTCCGTGGCCGTCTACCAGCATATAGCGCATGGAGAAGTCCTGCGCCAGACGCACCATCGCGTCGTAAACGGAGGCGTCGCCGTGGGGATGGTAATGGCCCAGCACGTCGCCGACGCAGGTGGCGGATTTCTTGAAGGGCTTGTCGCTCGTCAGGCCGCCCTCGTACATCGTATAGAGGATGCGCCGGTGCACGGGCTTCAGGCCGTCGCGCACGTCCGGCAGCGCACGCCCGACGATGACCGACATGGCGTAGTCGATATAGCTGGTCTGCATCTCCTGCACCAGCTCCGACTCGGTGATCACCTGATTCGGGAACGCGATATCCTCGGGTTTATAATCTCGTTTATGTGCCATGCTGTACTCCTGTTAAATGTCCAAGTTGACAACGTATTTGGCGTTGGTTTCGATCCACTCGCGGCGGGGTTCGACCTCCTCGCCCATCAGCACCGTGAAGACCTGGTCGGCCATGATGGCGTCCTTGAGCGTGATGCGGCGCAGAGAGCGCTGCTCCGGGTCCATCGTGGTCTCCCACAGCTCGTGCGGGTCCATCTCGCCCAGACCTTTGAAGCGGTTGATGTCCACCTTGGCGTTGGGGTTGTCGGCGCGCATTTCGGCGCTGATGCGGTCGCGCTCCTCGTCGGAGTAGGCCACGCGCTGCGTCTTGCCGCGCTGCAGCTTATACAGCGGAGGCACCGCGGAATAGACGTAGCCGCGCTCGATGAGCGGGCGCATATAGCGGAAGAAGAAGGTCAGCAGCAGGGTGCGGATATGGCTGCCGTCTACATCGGCATCGGCCATGATGATGATCTTGTGGTAGCGGAGCTTTTCAATGTTGAACTCGTCCCCGATGCCGGCGCCGAGCGCCACGATCAGCGGATAGAGCTTGTCGTTGCCGTAGATCTTGTCGGCGCGCGCCTTTTCCACGTTGAGCATCTTGCCCCACATGGCGAGGATCGCCTGGAAGCGGCTGTCGCGGCCCTGGATGGCAGAGCCCGCGGCGGAATCACCCTCGACGATGTAGATTTCGCACAGCGAGGGGTCGCGCTCGTTGCAGTCCTGCAGCTTGTCCGGCATCTGGCCGGATTCGAGCCCCGTCTTGCGCCGGACGGATTCCTTGGCCTTGCGCGCGGCCTCGCGGGCGCGATTGGCCATCATGGCCTTCTCCAGAATGGCCTTGGCCGCCTGGGGATGCTCTTCAAAATAAGTCGACAGCTGGTCGTTGACGATGCCGTCGACCAGGGTGCGGATATAGGCGTTGCCCAGCTTCTGCTTGGTCTGGCCCTCAAACTGAGCCTCGGGAAGCTTGACGGAGATGACGGCGGAGATGCCCTCGCGCACGTCCTCGCCGGAGACCTTGTCCTCGCCCTTGATGATGTTGTTTTTCTGGCCGTAGGCGTTGATGACGCGCGTCAGGGCCGTTTTGAAGCCCGTCTCGTGCATGCCGCCTTCGGGGGTGTGGATGTCGTTGGCAAAGGAGACCAGGGTCTCGTTATAGCCGTCGTTGTACTGCAGCGCGATCTCGGCCACAGCGTCGCCCTTGGCGCCGGAGAGGTAGATGACCTCGTCATGGACCGGCGTCTTGTGGCGGTTGAGCCAGCTGACAAATTCGCGGATGCCGCCCTGATAGTAGAGCGTGTCATCCTGCTCCTTGCCCTCGCGCTCGTCGCGCAGGATGATGGTCAGGCCGCCGTTGAGGAAGGCCTGCTCACGCAGGCGGGTGTGCAGCACCTCGTAGTCATAGACCACGTCGTCGAACATCTCGGGATCGGGCTTGAAGCGCACGGTCGTGCCGGTGCGGTCCGTGGTGCCGACCACGTGGATCTCCTCGGTGATCTCGCCGCGCGCAAAGCGCATCTGATAGATTTTTTCATCCTTGTGGACTTGCACTTCCAGCCATTCGGACAGAGCGTTGACCACGCTCGCGCCGACGCCGTGCAGGCCGCCGGAAACCTTGTAGCCTCCGCCGCCGAATTTGCCGCCGGCATGCAGCACCGTGAAGACGACCTCCAGGGCGCTCTTGCCGGTCTGCTCCTGGATGTCCACGGGGATGCCGCGGCCGTTGTCGCGCACGCGGATCACGTCCCCCTGCTCGATCGTCACTTCGATCGCCGTGCAGAAGCCGGCCAGCGCCTCGTCGATGGAGTTGTCGACGATCTCATAGACCAGATGGTGAAGACCGGAGGAGGAGGTGGAGCCGATATACATACCGGGGCGCTTGCGCACCGCCTCCAGACCTTCCAGCACCTGGATCTGCGAGGCGTCATATTCCTGTTTGACCTGTTCGATGTTGTCTGACATAGATTCAATTTCCTTTCCATATAGGCTCCCTTTTTTGAAAGGGAGCTGTCACGCGCAGCGTGACTGAGGGTTATTCCGCTTAAAACAGAGAAACCCTCCGTCATCCGCCTCGCGGAAGCTTGGCGGATGACACCTCCCTTCTGCAGAAGGGAGGCGCTATACCAGATCGCTTTCGCTGCGCCTGAGCAGCGTAGATGCGGCCATCTGGCTCAAAATCACCGTTTTTTTTCCTTTTTCACAGCATACGACGAAGGATTTGGGAAGATCCTCCGCCGCATTGACGACCTCGCCGGCCTGTTCCGACTGACGCAGAAACTTTCGCGTCAGATGGCTCTGGCTGGTGATATCCAGATCAAAAATGCCGACGATGTCTTTTTTCGGGACGACCGTCCCCTTGCCCAGATGAAGATACATAAGTCAATAATTTCTTGGCTCCCTTTTTTGAAAGGGAGCTGTCAGCGAAGCTGACTGAGGGTTTTTTTGAATATTTAAGAAAAAGAAACCCTCCGGCCTCGCTTTCCTCGGCCACCTCCCTTCTGCGGAAGGGAGGCTGTTCATGTTTTGATCCTGCCCTTTTCGACGAAAAGCACCTTGCCGCCGGTGCGCCGGGAGATGCCCTCGTCCTCGCAGCAGGTGATCAGCGTCTGCCCGCCGCCGATGCGGTTGAGCACGAACTCCTGCCGCCTGGTGTCGAGCTCGGAGAGAACGTCGTCAAGCAGCAGGATCGGATATTCTCCGGTCTCAGCCAGGAAGATCTCCCGCTCGGCCAGCTTCAGCGACAGCGCCGCCGTGCGCGTCTGTCCCTGGGAGGCAAAGCTGCGGGCCGGGCGACCGTTGATGCTGATCTCCAGGTCGTCCTTGTGGGCGCCGGTCAGGCACTGACCGGCCTCCAGCTCGGCCTGCCGGTGGCTTTCCTGATGGTCGCAGATGTCATAGTAGATGTCCCGGACGCTTGCGCCGGGATCCTTGACCGTGCTCACGGTGCAGTAGCGCAGGCTCAGCGACTCGCCATCGCCGGAAAACTCCCGGTGGATGGGCGCCGCGGCCTCCTGCAGCCGCTCGGCAAAGGCGGCGCGGTAGCGGATCAGATGCGCGGAAGCGCGCGCCATCGCGTCGGAAAACTCGTCGAGCGTATCCAGCAGCGAAGGCTTTTCCCGCCAGTCCTTCAAAATGCGGCTTTTGTGCTCATACAGGCGGTTGAATTCCGCCAGAACCTCGGCATAGCGGGGGCGGATCTGGCTGATGGCGTTGTCCATCAGCCGGCGCCGCACGGCCGCGCCCTCCTTGATGAGGTTCAGATCGTCCGGACAGAAGAGCACCGTATTGACGACGGCGCTGAGCTCTCCGGCTGTCTTTTTTACGCCGTTGACCTGGATCTTTTTGGCCTGACCCGGCTGCATCAGCAATCGGATGCTCTGCGGCCGCTCATGGCTGTACACCTCGGCCAGGATCTCCGCCGCGCTGTAGCCGAAGCCGATCAGCTCCCGGTCAAAGCGCGTGCGGAAGCTCCGTCCGGCCGAGAGCATATACACGGCCTCCAGCAGATTGGTCTTTCCCTGGGCGTTCGGCCCCGTGATGACATTGGTGTCCGGCGCAAACTCCGCCGTCTCCCACTCATAGTTCCGAAAGCCATTGAGGGCGATCTTTTCGACTCTCATGCCTGCTGCACGTCCAGCTCGAAGCGGTCAAAGCAGACCTTGTCGCCCGGACGGATCTTTTTGCCGCGCATCGTGCAGACTTCGCCGTTGACCGTGACAAGTCCATCGGCGATGACCGTTTTGGCCTCGCCGCCGGTGCCGACCGCGGCCGCGTATTTCAGCAGCGCATCGAGCTTGATATATTCGGTATTGATTGTGATCGTTTCCATCATTTTTCTAAACACTAAGCACTATTTACTAAGCACTGAAATCACTCGCCCGCTCTCAGACGCACGGGCAGGATCATGTAGGTAAAGCTCCTGCTGCCGTCGGCGGCCTCGATCACGCTGGGAGAGGCGGCGGTATTCAGGCAGATGTGCAGCTTGTCCGTACCGGAGGCCTTCAGCGCATCCATCAGATAACGGTCGTTGAAGCCGATCTCCAGATCCTCGCCGCTGCCCTCGCAGGAGCACTGATCCTCCGCCTTGCCGACCGGCGTCACGCAGAGGCAGTCGATCAGACCGTCACTGAAGCGCATGCGCACCGGAGAGGAGTTTTTCTCGCTGACGATCAGCGCCACACGGTCGATGACGCTCATCAGTTCACTGCGGTCGACCTCGACCACATGACGGAAGTTTTCGGGGATGGACTTGCGGTAGTTGAGGAATTCGCCCTCGAGACGGCGGGTGACGACCACAGTCTCCCCGACGGCAAAGGAGATGTGCTTGCTGCCGACGGAAATCTGGACCTCGCCCTCCTCGTCGGAGCAGATGCGCTCCACGTCGCTGAGCGCGGAGCCGGGCACGACAAAGCTGCAGTTTTCGAGTTTGCCTTCTTCGATCTCCTCGCAGCGCTTGGCCAGGCGGTATCCGTCCACGGACACCATGGTGAGCGCCTGATCCTCAATTTCAAAGAGCGTGCCGGTGTAGATGGGGCGCACATCGCTGGTTGCGACGGCGAAGATGGTCTGGTTGATCATGCTGCGCAGGGTCTTCTGCGGCAGAGTGATGTTATTGACGCTGTCCACGCTGGGCATTTCCGGATAATCGCCGGAGAACATGCCCATGAAGTGAAAGTCGCTGCGGCCGCACTTGACATTGACGGTGTTGTTGCTGTCGGTCGAAACGGTGACGATGCCGTCCGGCAGACGGCGGATCATCTCGCCGAAAAGGCGCGCGCCGACCACGATGGAGCCGGCTTCTTCAATCTCGGCGCCGATATTGGTATAGATGCCTTCCTTCAGATCATAGCCGGTCACACGCAGATCGTCACCTGCCTGCAGCAGCAGACCTTCCAGCGCGGGGATCGGGCTCTTGGAGGCAGCCGCACGGGAGGCGATCGTCACAGCGCTCTGAAGCAGATATTTTTCGCAGCTGAATTTCATTGGTATTCCTCCTCAGGAAATGTTTTATCTATTTATCTTTTTGTCTATTTGTTTGTTATTGTTGTTTCAGAAAAAATTATTGTGGAAAAGGGGATTTTTTGAGCTGCTGCAAGGCTTTTTGCTGTGGAGAAAAAAGTAGATAATTTTCTGCTTTTCAACACGGGCGGCGGCTGATTATTTGATAACATCTTTCTTTTCCACTTTTTAAAGCAGATTGTGGAGAAAATCAGGAGTTGATGTTGGAGGTGATATCGCGGATCGTGCCGGCCATGACGGGGTCGGTTTTGACCATGTCCTCCACCTTGCGGATGGAGGCGAGCACGGTGGCGTGGTTGCGGTCCTGATATTCGGCGCCGATCTCCTGCAGGGAGAGGTTCGTCAGAGAGCGCATCAGATACATCGACACCTGGCGGGCCTTGGCCACCTGCTTGGAGCGGTTCTGACCGCGGATCTCGTCGCTGGTCAGGGAATAGTAGCGCGCCGTCTCGCGGATGATGATCTCCGGCGTCGGGATAAAGGTGCCGGTGCGGATCACGTCCTTGATGGCCCGCTCGACCGACTCGGTGGTGATGACGTCGTTGAGGATCTCCTTATAGGCGGTCAGGCGCTTGATGACGCCCTCCAGCTGGCGGATATTGGAGGTGATTTTGCCGGCGATATATTCGACGGCCTCGTTGGAGAGGACCAGACCGAGCTGGGCGGCTTTGTTGCGCGTGATGGCCATGCGCGTTTCCAGGTCGGGCGGCTGGATATCCGCCATCAGACCGCCTTCAAAGCGGGTGCGCAGGCGGTCGTCCAGCACGCTCATCTCCATCGGCGGGCGGTCTGAGGTGATGACGATCTGGTGGCCGGCCTCATAGAGATTGTTGAAGGTGTGGAAAAATTCGTTCTGCGTGGCCTGCTTGCCGGCAATGAACTGGATATCGTCCACCAGAAACAGATCAACGTTGCGGTACTTGCTGCGAAATTCCTCGCCGGTGCCATCCTTGATGGCCTTGACCATCTGGACGGTGAAATCGTCGCCCTTGATATAGGCGATCTTCTTAGAGGGATCGTTTTCCTGGATGTAATGGCCGATCGCCAGCAGCAGATGCGTTTTGCCCAGGCCGGAATTGCCGTAAATAAACAGCGGATTGTAGGAAGCGCCGGGATTTTTGGCAACACTGATGGCAGCCGCGTGGGCAAATTTATTGGAATTGCCGACGATAAAGTTGTCAAAAGTGTAGCCCGCCATCTCCGGCAGCATGTTCTCTGTTTTTTTGCGCAGCTCGTAATCCCGGATCTCGTCGCCGGAGAGCACCTGCAGATCGAAGTCCTGGGAGAACAGATCGCTCAGCGCCTCTTTGATGATGCTCCCATAGCGGGTGTTGATGATGTTGCCCTTGAATTCGCTGGGGCTGTGGAGCACCAGGCAGTTTTCATCCAGGCCGACGGGCGTGCAGTCGTCAAACCAGGTATTCATGGCGGTCGGTGTCAGTTTTTTTGATAAAACCTCCAGGATGCTCTGCCAGATATCGTTGAGAGAATTCATAGTAACACCTCTTTGGCGATAGTTTCCTTATCCTACCCATTATAGCAAAAATCCACTCTTATTGCAACATGATTCGGAAGATCTAAATATAAATAATGTAACCAGATAGAAAGAAAAGAAAACCTTGAGCGGATGCTCAAGGTTTTCTTTTCATGACCGCAGCGGAACGAGGATCGGCTGCAGCTGTATTCCCTGCAGCGCGGCGGCGACGCTATCCCCCAGCAGCGAAAAATCCGCCTGCAGCGAGCAGGGCTTTTTCACGGGATCATCCTGCCGGAATGGCACGAAGTAGACGTTTTTGCGGTTGAGGAGCCGCGCGATGTTCTCCGCCGAGCCGCTGAGGCCGTCGTTGGTGGAAAAGGCGATCACCAGGGGTTTTCCATTGCGCAGATGGGCCTTGGCCGCCATGGCAACGCAGCTGTCCGTGAGTCCGTGGGCAAGCTTTCCCAGGGTGTTTCCGGTACAGGGCGCGATCAGCAGCGCGTCCATCGGCTCCTTCGGGCCGAGAGGCTCGGCTTCGGCGATGGAGGTCACCGGCTTTCTTCCGGTCAGCGCTTCCAGGCGGCGCAGATGCTCCGCCGCCGTGCCGAAGCGGCTGTCGGTGCGCGAGGCGGTCTCGCTCATGATGGGGATCAGCTCATAGTCCTCTTTCAGCTTCTCCGCCGCGGCAAACAGCGTTTCGTACGTACAGTAGGAGCCGCAGAGCGCAAGCCCCAGTTTTTTCTTCATTCCCGTTCCTCCTTCATTGCCCGGCGAAATTCCCGCCGCAGCAGCTCCGCCGCCGACTGCGGCGCGCTTCTGCCGGGCAGGCCGGGCGCCGCCAGGCAGCGCAGTCCGAGGTTTTCCGCCAGATTCCGGTCATAGCCGCCCGGCGCCGAGGCAAGCTCCAGCAGCAGCGCCGTCTCCGGCAGGCAGCAGAGAAAGGCCTCGCCGAGCACACGCTCCGGTACGGTGTTGACCACATAATCAAAGCCGCCGCTCAGTGTGTCGAAGGGCAGGGCTGTATAGCCCAGCGCCTCCGCCTCCGCGCGGCTCTCCTCGCGGCGGGCCGCCACCGTCACGGCCGCGCCCAGCGCCTTCAGTTTGACGGCCAGCAGCCGCCCGATCCGGCCGAAGCCGCTCACCAGCACGCTGCTGCCGCAGAGACTGCGCTCGCTCTCCTGCAGCAGCAAGCCGACGGCACCCTCCGCCGTCAGCGCGGCGTTGCCGATCACAAAGCCGGGCCGCCGCATCCAGTCCACCGGCAGCAGGCCCTGCGAGACGGCCTGCTGCCGCAGCCGCTCCGAAAACAGTCCGCCGAACACGATCTGCCCGGGCCACAGCGCGTCCATGACTTCCTCCGTCCGGCAGGGCAGGCGGGCATAGGGCGCGTTCAGCAGCCCGCCCTTCTCCACAGGCAGGGGCAGGATCACCGCGTCTGCGCCGTAGAGCGCGGCCTGCAGATGCTCCGCGCGCGGGATTTCCTCCGGCAGCTCCGCCCGCTCCAGCGCAAAGCTCTGCAGCCGCTCTCCGTCGCGCAGCAGCAGACCCGCCAACAGTACCGCGCGGCGGTCTCCGCCGATCACAGCAACTTTCACTCGCATCACCTCAAGCCATCGTATTCCTGTGGACAAGGCGCGGTGACTGTGTTAGAATGAACGGGTACAATTCAAATCAAATGGCAACGGGAGGAGTAAAAATGAGCAGAGCAGATGAAATATTTATCCAAAACTGCAAAGATATACTGGAAAACGGCATCTGGGACACCGACCGCGAGGTGCGTCCCCGCTGGGAGGACGGAAGCCCGGCACATACCATCAAGAAGTTCGGCATTGTCAACCGCTATAATCTGGCCGAGGAATTCCCCATCCTCACCATCCGCCGCACCTTCTGGAAGTCCGCCATCGACGAGCTGCTGTGGATCTGGCAGGCCAAGAGCAACAATGTCCATGAGCTGCGCACCCGCGTCTGGGACGCCTGGGCCGACGAAAACGGTTCCATCGGCAAGGCTTACGGCTATCAGCTGGGCGTGAAGCACCACTATCCCGAGGGCGACATGGACCAGGTGGACAAGGTGCTCTGGGACCTCAAGCACAATCCCGCCTCCCGCCGCATCATGACCAATATCTATACCTTCGCCGATCTGAGCGAGATGGCGCTCTATCCCTGCGCCTATTCGATGACCTTCAACGTCAGCGGCAACAAGCTCAACGCCATCCTGAACCAGCGCAGCCAGGACATGTTGGCCGCCAACAACTGGAACGTGGTGCAGTATTCCGTGCTGACGATGATGATCGCCCAGGTCACCGGCTTTGAACCCGGCGAATTCGTGCACGTCATCGCCGACGCGCATATCTACGACCGCCATGTGCCCGCCATCGAGGAAATCATCAAGAACGAGCCCAAGCCGGCGCCGAAGTTCATCATCGACCCGAGCGTGGACGACTTCTACAAGTTCACCCGCGACAGCTTCAAGATGGAAGGCTACGAGTACTCCGACTTCAACGGGAAGATCCCCGTGGCGGTGTGAGCATGGACGCGATCGTCGCAGTCTATGCCGACTGGGGCATCGGCGACGGTGGCACCCAGCCCGTGGTGCTCAAGGCCGACCGCGCCCATTTCCGCGAGCTGACGAAAGGCGCGGCGGTGATCGTCGGCCGCCGGACGCTGGGGGATTTTCCCGGAGGGAAGCCGCTCAAGGGCAGAGACAACCTGGTCGTCACCCGGCAGGATATCGAAATCCCCGGCGCGCGCGTCGTACATTCCACGGAAGAAGCGCTGGCCGCGGCTGCGGAATACGAGCGCTGCCTGGTCATCGGCGGAGCCAGCATCTATCGGCAGTTCTTTCCCCACATAAGTCGTGTTTTTATAACAAAAATCGACTTAGTTCCCCACTCGGACAGCTTTTTCCCCAATCTCGACGAGGATCCCGCCTGGGTCTGCACGGAGAGCGGCCCCTGGCTGGAGGAGGACGGTCTGCGCTATCAGTTCTGCACCTACGAGAGAGTTTAGTGCTTAGTCCCCAGTGCTTAGTGCTTAGAAAAGTCCGGGCGGTTTTCCGTCCGGACTTTGTATTTTTGCCCTTTCTTTCGTTCTACTAAGCACTATGCACTAAGCACCAACTCGGTTCCCGTATAATAGTGCGCGAGGATCTCGGTATAGTCCGCGCCCTGCTCGGCCATGACCTTGGCCCCGTACTGGCTCATGCCTACACCATGTCCGAAGCCGGTCACAGTGAAGACGAAGAGACCGTCCGACAGTGTCAGCTCAAAGGCGGTGGAGCGCAGCGAAAACAGCCGCCGCAGCTCGGTGCCGCTGAAGGACACGCCGCCGAGCAGAACCTCCGCCACCCGTCCGCTCGCGTCCCGCCGGATTTCGCCGATCCAGCCGCCGAGCGGCCCGGAAAAATCCGCCTCCGGCCGGTGCGACAGCAGCGTATCCCGGAAGTCGGTGGGCCAGCAGCTCACCGTGCTGATGAAATTGGGCACGTCCTCCGCTGTCTCCGGGCTGGACACGCTGACGAGATACGGGCGCGGGTTCCAGACGGCGCCGCAGTCCTCGGTGGCGCCGGCGGAGGAGGAATGGAAGGCGGCGAACACGGGCGCGCTGCCGTAGCAGAGGATCTGCCCGGCCGTCGCCTCAACGGCGGCGCGTACGCGCTGTGCGTTGGTCTCATAGTCGTCCCCCCAGCGCTCGCGCTGGGCCTGCTCGCTCAGCCAGGCCTGGCAGCAGCCGGGATCGGCGCAGACGGCCGCTTCGCCGTGCTTGTGCGCCGAGGCGCCGCTGCAGGTGAAGCTCCTGGCCGCGACGGCCTGCGCCTTCAGCGCCTCTTCGGGGAAGGAGGCGGGCATCTCCGCGGCTACCACGCCGCAGAGGTAGTCCTCCAGCGGCAGCTCCAGCGTCTCCCCGCCGGACAGCAGCCGGATCGTCTCCGGCAGAGACGGGGATGATGCGGCGGGAGTAGGTGAGGGCTGCGGAGCCGGAGCACAGGGCACGGCGGGCAGAGGCGCCGCGGCGGCCGAGGGGATCGCGCCGGAAACGGCGCGCGGCGCGGGCAGCGGCAGAAACAGAGACAGCAGGATCGCCAGCAGGGACAGCAAAATCGTTTTCTTCATGGCGCCCTCCCTTGACGAATCGGTGAAAGAAAGGTAAAATAGACAAACAGGCTCTGTGGCTTGCTAATTCATGGTATGGAAACGAGCGTTTGAATATGCACAACAAGGCTTTGGAGAATACGGTATATGTGCTGGCGGCCGGCGCCTTCGGGGTGTTTGTCCGCTGGCTGCAGCTGCAGCTGGCTTTCGACGAAAAAGGACTGTGCGGCGCGAGCATCTTTAATGTCATCGTTCCGGCCTTTATCCTGATCGTGGCCTGGGCGCTTCGCCGCCGCATCGCGCAGACGCTGCGCGTGGCGGTGCTGCCGCAGGATTACGCCGCTGCGCTGGAAAACCAGGGAAAGTTCTACGCCTTCCTGCGCTGGCTGGTCGGCGCGGTCATGGCGCTCGGCGGCGTGCTGATCATCCGCGGCAGCGAGGTGGAAAAGCATGTCGTCATGCTCCGTCTGCTCGGCGGTCTGGCGATCGTGAGCGGGATCTGCTTCCCGCTGTATCTGGGCGCGGCCAACCGGGAGCTCAAGTCCCGGCAGAAAAGGCTGAGCTGCCTGCTCGGCCTGGCGCCGATCCTGCTGTTTTCGCTGTGGCTGGTCTATGACTATATGGACAACGCCATCAACAGCGTGGTCTGGGCCTTTCTGATCGAGGTGCTGGCGGTATGCACGCTGATGCTGGCTTTCTTCCGTCTGGCCGGCTTTGCCTTTGGTCAGGTACAGCCGAAGAAAACGCTGTTCTGGCTGCAGTTCGGCATTTTCATGAGCCTGACCGTGCTGGCGGACAGCCGCAGCATGGGCAGGCAGATCGTCTTTTTCGCGGCGGGCATGATGCTCGCACTGGCCGATTTCATCCTGCTGAAAAAACTGAGAGAGAAGACCCTGGCAGAGACCCTGGCGGAAGAGACAAAACCGGCCGCGAACGACGGCGGCATCGAAAAGCTATGAAAAATGCCCCGGAAGAGCGGGGCGTGGACAGACAAAGAAAGAACTCCGGGACACACTGTCCCGGAGTTCTTTTGTTCAGCGTTCCTCGCGGAAGTAAGCCAGACCCAGCGAGGCGGGAGGCTGATCCTCGCGCTTGTTGCGCATCGAGGTGATGATCAGCACGATGATCGTGACGACGTAGGGCGCCATCTTGTAGATCTCCTTGATGGCCAGGTTCATGCCGGAGGGAATGTACATATGAAGGATGTACAGGCCGCCGAACAGGAAGGAGGCCAGCACGCCCACGTTCGGCCGCCAGATCGTGAAGATGACCAGCGCGATCGCCAGCCAGCCGCGGTCGCCGAAGGCGTCGTTGGTCCAGACGCCGCTGGCGTAGTCCATCACGTAATACAGGCCGCCGAGACCGGCGATGACGCTGCCGAGGCAGGTCGCGGCGTATTTATAGCGCGCCACGTTGATGCCGGCGGCGTCCGCGGTGTTCGGGCTTTCACCCACGGCGCGCAGATGCAGGCCCGTGCGGGTGCGGCTGAGAACATAGGCGGCGGTGAGGGCGATGATGACGGCGATATAGGCGAGAAAGCCATAGCTCAGAAAGAGCTTGCCGAACCAGCTGCCCGCCAGGGCGGGAGACAGAGGCAGGCTGCGGCGGAAGGCGTTGCTGGTGGGCGTGAGGATGATCGAGGGCAGGGAGCTGCCGGAGAGCTTGATGAGCGAGCCGCCGAAGAAGTTGCCGAAGCCGACGCCGAAGGTGGTTATCGCCAGACCGGTGACATTCTGGTTGGCGCGCAGCGTCACCGTCAGGAAGCAGTAGAGCAGACCCATCAGCAGCGAGCCGATCAGGCAGCAGCACAGCGGGATCAGGATGCCGACAAGCGGCTGAAACGCGTCGCCCGGGTGAGACTGTTCGTAGAAGAAGGACCCGATGACGCCGCAGATGGCACCGACATACATCACGCCGGGAATGCCGAGGTTCAGGTTGCCGGATTTTTCGGTCAGCGTTTCGCCGGTGCTGCCCAGCAGCAGCGGGATGCCCTGCACGACGGCGCGCGGGATAAAGGAAATAAAGTCAAACACGGCTCAGTCCTCCTTTCCCGCCGGCCGGCGGAAAATAATCCGATAGTTGATGAAAAATTCGCTGCCGATGATAAAGAAGAGGATCACGCCGGTCAGAATATCGCCGAAGGACTGGTTCAGGCTGAACCGGGTGGCGATTTCGCCGGCGCCGCGGGAGAGGAAGACCAGCAGGAAGCTGGTGAGGATCATCCAGACGGGGTTGAACTTGGCCAGCCACGAGACCATGACCGCAGTAAAGCCGCGTCCGTCGACGATGGTGGGCGTCAGGGTGTGGTTGGTGCTGCCGACCAGCAGCAGGCCCGCCAGGCCGCACACGGCGCCGGAGAGCAGCATGGTGCGGATAATGACCCGGTCGACTTTGATGCCGACATAGCGGGCGGTGCGCTCGCTCTCGCCGACAACGGCGATCTCATAGCCGTGCTTGGAGAAGTTGAGGTAAATGTACATGGCCACACAGACGGCCGCCACGATCAGAATGTTCAGCAGATATTTGTAGCTGCCGATCTGCGGGAACCAGCCGATCTGGGTGTTGGGATTGATGATGCCGATGTTGCCGGAGCCCTTCGGGCTTTCCCAGACCACGCAGTAGTAGGCCACGAGCTGGGTCGCCACATAGTTCATCATCAGAGTAAACAGCGTTTCGTTGGTGTTCCAGCGGGCCTTAAACAGCGCGGGGATGCCCGCCCAGACGGCGCCGGCCAGGATGCTGGATACCGTCATGCAGACGATGACGGCCCAGTTGGGCAGCTTGCCGGGCAGCAGGATCATGCAGGCCGCCGCGGCGAGACCGCCGATCAGCGCCTGGCCCTCGCCGCCGAGGTTCCAGCAGCGCATGCGAAAGGCCGGGGTCACGGCAAGAGAGACGCACAGCAGCATGGCGACGTTCTGCAGCAGCACCCAGACTTTGCGGGAGGTGCCGAAGGAGCCCTTGAAGATCGCCACATAGACCTGCAGCGGGTTTTCGCCGGTGACCAGGGTCGTAATCAGGGCGCAGACGATCAGCGCCAGCACCAGCGCGCCGCCGCGGATGGCCCAGGTCCGATACCAGGGGAGCGCAGCGCGTTTGGCAATATGAAACAGGGGCTCGCGGGTCTTGTTATTCATTCGTCTGCCCTCCTCCGAGCTTGGTCATCATCAGGCCGACGTCGCGCTTTTTCGCGCCGCGGCCGGGAACGATGCCGCTGACCTTGCCGCCGCAGAGCACAAGGATGCGGTCGGCCAGCTCCAGCAGCACGTCCAGGTCCTCGCCGACATAAATCACGGCGACGCCTTCGGATTTCTGGCGGTTGATGAGGTCGTAGATGGTATAGGACGAGTTGATGTCCAGGCCGCGCACGGCGTAGGCGGTCAGCAGCACGCGGGGAGCTGAGGCGATCTCGCGCCCGACCAGCACCTTCTGGACGTTGCCGCCGGAGAGGCGGCGCACCGGCGTGCTCACGCCGGGCGTGTTGACCTCCAGGTCACGCACGACCGTTTCGGCCAGCTGATGCGGGGTTTTGCGGTCGGTAAAGAGAGAGTGCCCGCTGCGGAAGGAGCGGAGCATCATATTGTCCGAGAGGTCCATGTTGCCCACGAGGCCCATGCCCAGGCGGTCCTCCGGCACGAAGGAGAGGCTGACGCCCATGTTCTGGATGCTCAGCGGATCCTTGCCGATGAGCTCCTCGCGCGTCCCGTCGTCCTCAATGTAGCAGATGCTGCCCTTTTCCACGGGCTGCAGCCCGGCGATGGCCTCCAGCAGCTCCTTCTGGCCGCAGCCGGAAATGCCCGCGACGCCGAGGATCTCGCCGGAGTTGGCGGTAAAGCTGACGTCGTCCAGCTTGAGCGTGCCCTCAATGTCGCGCACGGTCAGACCCTTGACCTCGATGCGCGGCTTCGGGTTCTTCGGCTCGGGACGGTCGATGTTCAGCACCACGGGATGGCCGACCATCATGTTGGTCATCTCCTGGGCGTTGGTGGTCTTGGTGGGCATGTCGCCGATGAACTGTCCGTGACGCAGCACGGCCACGCGGTCCGACAGGGCCTCCACCTCGTGCATCTTGTGCGTGATGATGACGATGGCCTTGCCGTCGTTGCGCATGTTGCGCAGCACGGCGAAGAGCTTGTCTGTCTCCTGCGGGGTCAGCACGGCGGTGGGCTCGTCGAGGATCAGGATGTCCGCGCCGCGGTAGAGCACCTTGACGATCTCCACGGTCTGCTTCTGGCTGACGGACATGTTGTAGATCTTCTGGTTGGGATCGACCTCAAAGCCATAGGCGGAGCAGATCGCGCGGATCTTCTCCGAGGCGGCCTTCAGGTCGAGCTTGCCGGGCAGGCCGAGCACGATGTTTTCCGCGGCGGTCAGCACGTCGACCAGCTTGAAATGCTGGTGGATCATGCCGATGCCGAGGGCAAAGGCGTCCTTCGGCGAACGAATGACGACCTCCTTGCCGTCGATGGCGATCTCGCCCTCGTCGGGGAAGTAGATGCCGGAGAGCATGTTCATCAAGGTTGTTTTACCGCTGCCGTTCTCACCCAGCAGGGCGAGGATCTCGCCGCGGTAGATGTTCAGCCAGACCTTGTCGTTGGCAACGACCTTGCCATCGAAGCGTTTGGTGATGTTGCGCATGGTGACGGCGGGCGTTTTGTTGTCCATGGAAAACCTCCGGAAGGATAATGAAGAATGAAAAATGAAGAATGAAGCATGGCGCGCTTTTCGCGTTTCTTTGATCATTCTTCATGTAGCAAGTTGCGCTGCAAAGGGCAACGCAGGGACGATTGCCCCCACGCTGCCCTTTGCAGCGCAGGCAAAGGGCCCGGGAAGTCCCGGGTTGCCGGGACTTCCCAAAGCGATGGATTGATCAGGCGTCGATATTGGTGATGCCGTCGATGTCGATGTCGAAGTAAGGAGCGGAGCGGAACTCGGACTCGTGGAAGAAGCCGTCGGAGATGACGTTGGTCTCGGGCTGGAAGTCGCCCATGTCGTCAACGTCGGCCAGGTACTCGGTCAGGGTCTCGCCGTTCACGGTGAAGTTGGCGGTGTCGAAGACCTTGAGGGTGCCGGCTTCCAGAGCAGCCTGAACCTCGGCCAGCTTCTCGGCGGTGCCGGGGGCGGCAGCCTGCTCGTTGATCTCGGTCATCTTCACGGAGCCGGTGGCGATGGTGCCGGTCCAGTCAGCGGGGATGGCCTCGCCGTTGGCAACGCAGGTCATGGCGAACTCCATGTAGGGAGCCCAGTCGATGCGGGAAGCGACGATGAAGGTGTTGGGGCAGGCGTCAGCGGCAGAGCCGTTGTAGAACACGAAGGGGATGTTGTTGGACTCGCACTCGGTGGGAGCGCCCATGGAGTCGGCATGCTCGGAGATGAGGACGCAGCCGTTGTTGATGAGCTTGGTGGCGCCTTCCTTCTCGAGGGTCGGGTCATACCAGGAGTTGGTGAAGGTGACTTCCATGGTGGCACTGGGGCAGGCATAGCGGACGCCGAGGAAGAAGCTGGTGTAGCCGGACTTCACTTCGGCATAGGGGAACGCGCCGATGTAGCCGACCTTGGCCTGGTCAGCGGTGATGGTGCCGTCCTCGATCATCTGGTTGAGCTTCAGGCCGGCAGCGACACCGCCCAGGAAGCGGCCTTCATAGATGGAGGCAAAGCCGTTGTGGTAGTTGGCAAGGCCCTCGGTGTGGGCCTTGGTGCCGGTGGCATGGCAGAACTGGACCTCGGGGAATTCCTTGGCGGCCTGGATCAGGAAGGGCTCATGGCCGAAGGAGTCGGCAAAGATGAAGTTGCAGCCTTCGTCGACGAGCTCGGCGGCGGCGTCGTAGCACTCCTGGCCCTCGGGGATACCGGTCTTGAGCAGGTACTCAACACCCAGCTTCTCGCAGGCTTCCTTGGCGGCGTTGATGAAGTTCAGGTCGTAGGTGGAGTTCTCGTCGTGCAGGAAGATGAAGCCGGCCTTGACGGTGACGGCGTTCTCGGCGGGAGCTTCGGCAGGAGCTTCGGCGGGAGCCTCGGCAGGAGCCTCGGCAGGAGCGTTGTTCTCAGCAGGCGCATTGTTCTCGGCGGGCTTCTCACCGCAGGCGGCGAGGGCAAACACCATCACGAGGGCAAGCAGCAGAGCAATGATCTTTTTCATGTGTTGTCTCCTCAAAAAATCTTTAGTTTTATCTCAACCGCCGGAGCGGAAAAGAACAGAAAAAACAAAAAACGCCGGACTTGCGGGGAATCCGCAATGACCGACGGGAACAAAGGAAAACAGAAGCACCGACGGGGGCAGAAAAGGCCAAACCCGCCAGCGCTGTTTTCGATAGTCCGGTCATTTACGGCGTCCGGGTAGAAACTTCAAAACCATATTATTTGCTTATATCGAAAAACGCTGTTTAATTATGGTAGTACTCTATCAGCAAGCGCGAAAAAAGTCAAGTTACCTGTTAGTATATTTTCACCATTTATTTGCGGCGTCTTTTGTGCAAAAAGACAAGACTCCGGCACTCAATCGCAGAATTCCAGGCCGTTGTCGCTCATGGAAGCGATCTTTGCCAGGGATTCGACGCGCAGGCCCTCGGCGCGCAGTTTGTTGCCGCCGCCCTGGAAGACCTTTTCCACCGCGATGCCCGCGCCGACGACTGCGGCGCCCGCCTGCTGGCACAGCGCCTTCAGTCCGACAAGGGCGGCGCCGGTGGCCAGGAAATCGTCCACGATCAGCACGCGGTCACCCGCATGGAGATACTCCTTCGACACGACGACGGTGTTGGTGTTGCCGTGGGTGAAGCTTTCGACCTCGACGCTCCAGACCTTATCGGAGATGTTGCGGGTCTTGCTCTTCTTGGCGAAGACCAGCGGACAGCCGAAGACGTAGCCCACCATGCTGGCGATGGCGATGCCGCTGGCCTCGATGGTCAGGATCTTGGTGATCTCCTCGCCCTCGAACAGGCGCTTGAGCTCCAGGGCCATGTCGTAGAGGAGCTGGGGGTCGATCTGGTGGTTGAGGAAGCCGTCCACCTTGAGGATACCGCCGGGCAGGACCTTTCCGTCGCGCAGGATGCGCTCTTCGAGCTGTTTCATATTGATCTCCTTCCGTTTTGGCTTCCCCTCGAGGGGAAGCTGTCGAGGCGATTCGCCGAGACTGATGAGGTGTCGAGGGATCCACCACATCCGCCCCAGTGTGAGCACGGGGGCACCTTCCGCGCCCCTTTTGTCCGCAGCGCGGACATTTCCCCCGCCGGGGGAATCTTCCCCTCGAGGGGAAGGCTTTTTCCTAAAGAACCGAAAAAAGCCCGTCGGGGTAGGTCGACAGGCTTTGATCGGGTCATGTTCAATTAGACAGCGCGGGTGACCTTGCCGCTGCGCAGGCAGCGGGTGCAGGCGTAGACATGCTTGGGAGAGCCGTCCACGATGGCCTTGACGCGCTTCACATTCGGCTTCCAGGTACGGTTGGAGCGTCTGTGGGAGTGAGAGACCTGAATACCGAAGGCCAGGTCCTTGTCACAGAACTGACATTTCGCCATTTGAAGCACCTCCTTGCTCGTTTTGGAATGAAGCTATACTAATATAGCAGACAGTTTCCATAATTGCAAGCAAAATTTTTATTTCTCCGCGTGATTCTACTAAGAACTAAGCACTAAGCACTGAAAACTATTTCACCACAACGTTCCCCTCGCCCAGCATTTCGCGCAGCTCCCGCAGCAGGGCGGGATGGATGCGGCAGCGCGCGCCGATCCTTTTGCGCTCGGCCTCGCACCAGATCACCAGCGGCTCCTTGCCCGGGAACATCGTCAGCAGCAGCTCAAGCTTGCGCATGGCCTTGTCCGCGCGGGACGGGATCTTTACATAGAGGGTCTTCTCCCGCGCCTCCTCGGCGGCGCGCGCCGCGTCTGCGATGGCCTGCTCCAGCGGCAGCAGGGCCTCCGCCATCAGCTGCGGCTCCTTGTCGTCGCGCGCGGAGATGCGCCCGCGGACATAGAGCACAGCGTTTTCCTTGAGATACTTTCCGTCCTGGTCCAGCACCTTCTGGAACACGATCAGCTCCATCGCGCCGCTGTCGTCCTCCAGGACCACATAGCTCATCAGCGACTTGTTCTTGGTCGGGCGGGTGCGCACGGAGGACACGACGCCGGCGATCGTGACCGTCTGGCCGTCGGAAAAGCGGCGGGGGCCTTCGTTGGAGGAAAAATCGCTCAGGATCGCGCCGATGGAGGAAACGCCGAGGCGGCGGAGGCTGTCGCGGTACTCGTCCATCGGATGGCCGGAGAGATAGAGGCCGGTGACCTCCTTCTCCATCTGCATCTTCTCCTGCGGGCTGTATTCGTCCAGATCCGGCATCGTGATGCTCTTCGGTTCGGCAAAGGTTTCGTCGCCGCCGAAGAGGTCCATCTGGCCGGCGATGTTGTCGCGGCTTTCGCGGTTGACGGCGTCGAGGATCAGCTCGGCCGCCTGCAGCAGCACGCGCCGCTTGTAGCCGAGCGAGTCGAAGGCGCCGGCGCGGATCAGGTTCTCGATCGCGCGGCGGTTCATCTCCTTGTCGGTCATGCGGCGGCAGAAATCCTCGAAGCTCTGGAAGGGGCCGTTCGTTTCGCGTTCGGCCACCATCGCGCGGATGGCGCCCCAGCCGATGCCCTTGATGCCCACCAGGCCGAAGCGCAGGTTTTCGCCGGAAACGGTGAAGTTTGCGTCGCTTTCGTTCACGTCCGGCGGCAGCAGGCGAATGCCCATGTCACGGCATTCGGCGATGTACTCGGCCACCTTGGTGCTGCTGTCGAGCACGGAAGAGATGAGCGCTGCCATGTATTCGCGCGGATAGTGCTTTTTCATGTAGGCCGTGCGGTAGGCAACGATCGCGTAGCTGACGGCGTGCGCCTTGTTGAAGGCGTAGCTGGCAAAGTCGAGGATCTCGTCGTAGATGCTGTTGGCGACAGCTTCGGGCACGCCGCGCTTCACGGCGCCCTCAATGCCGCGGCTTTCGTCGCCGTGGACGAAGGCCACGCGCTCGGCGTCGATGACGGCGTGCTTTTTCTTGCTCATCGCGCGGCGGATCATGTCCGCCTGGCCCAGCGAAAAGCCCGCCAGCTGCTGGAAGATCTGGATGACCTGCTCCTGGTAGACGATGCAGCCGTAGGTGACGGCGAGGATCGGCCGCAGCAGCTCGTGCTTGTAGCTGACCTTCTCCGGGTGCTGGCTCCACTCGATAAAGCGGGGGATGGAGTCCATCGGACCGGGGCGGTAGAGCGCAATGACAGCGGTGATGTCTTCAATGCTGCGTGGGCGCAGCTGGGTGCACACGCCGGTCATGCCCGCGCTTTCGAGCTGGAACACGCCCGAGGTGTGCCCGTCGGCGATCATGCGGAAGCTCTCCGCGTCGTCCTCCGGGATGGTCTCCACCCGGAAACCCGGCTCCTTCCGGCGCACCATTTTGGCCGCGTCTTCCAGCACGGTGAGGTTTCGCAGACCCAAAAAGTCCATTTTTAAGAGGCCAAGCTCCTCGAGCGTGGTCATTTGATACTGGCAGACGACGGATTCGTCGTTCGTGGCCAGCGGGACGTAGTCGTAGACAGGCTTTTCGGTGATGACGACGCCGGCGGCGTGGGTGGAGGCGTGGCGCGGCATGCCTTCGAGGGCTCTGGCGGTGTCCAGCAGGCGCTTGACGGCCGGATCCTGCTCCTGCATGTCGCGCAGGGGCTTCGACAGCTGCAGCGCCTCGTCGAGCGTGATGTTCAGCGCGCCGGGGCCGTTGGGGATCTGTTTGGCGACAGCGTCCGCGTCTCCGTAGCTCATGGCGAGAGCGCGCGCCACGTCGCGCACCGCGCCGCGCGCTGCCATCGTGCCGAAGGTGACGATCTGGGCGACGTGGTCGTGGCCGTAGAGGCGGTTGACGTAGTCGATCACCTCGCCGCGGCGGTTGACGCAGAAGTCCACGTCGATATCCGGCATGCTGACGCGCTCGGGGTTCAGAAAGCGCTCGAAAAAGAGGCTGTATTTGATCGGATCGACGTCGGTGATGTGCAGGCAGTAGCTCACGACGCTGCCAGCGGCGCTGCCGCGCCCGGGGCCGACGGGGATGCCCTGGCGCTTGGCGTAGCCGATGAAGTCCGAGACGATCAGAAAATAGTCCACAAAGCCCATCTTGCGGATCATGTCCAGCTCGTAGTCAAGCTGCTTGTGGACCTCCGGGCGGGTGGGAAAACGCTCGGCAAAGCCCTGCTCGCAGAGCTTGCGCAGATAGGCGAAGCTGTCTGTCTCCCCGGCGGGGAGCTGGAAGCGCGGCAGGTGGTAGTGGCCGAATTCAAAGTCATAGTTGCACTTGTCCGCGATCTCGGCGGTGATATCGGCCGCTTCGGGATGCTTCGGGAAGAGCGCGCGCATCTCCTCCTCGCTCTTGAGATAGAATTCCTGCGTCTCAAAGCGCATGCGGTTCGGCTCGTCCACGGTCTTGCCGGTCTGGATGCACAGCAGCACGTCCTGCGTATAGGCGTCGGCTTTCTCGATGTAATGGGCGTCGTTGGTGACGACGAGCGGGACGCCGGTTTCCCGGCTGAGCTTTTCCAGCCCCTCGGCGGCCTGCCGCTCCTCAGGGATGCCGTGGTTCTGGATCTCCAGGTAAAAGTCCTCGCCGAAGAGGGCCTTCAGATCCAGCGCGCGGGCTTTGGCGGCCTCATAATCGCCGCGGATGAGCTTCTGCGGGATCTCGCCCGCGAGGCAGCCGGACAGGCACACAAGGCCCTCGGCGTGCTCATGCAGCAGCGCCCAGTCGATGCGCGGCTTGAGATAAAAGCCCTCGGTGAAGGCCATGCTGACGAGATAACAGAGGTTGCGGTAGCCGGTCTCGTTTTTGCACAGCAGGATCAGGTGGGAGTAGGCGCTGTCGATGCCGTGCTCCTTGTCATGGCGCGTGCGCGGCGCGACATAGACCTCGCAGCCGATGATCGGCTTGACGCCGGCGGCCTTGCAGGCCTTGTAAAAGGCCACCGCGCCGTACATCACGCCGTGGTCGGTCACGGCCAGCGCCGTCTGTCCCAGCTCTTTGGCGCGCCTGGCCAGCTTCTCGATGCGGCAGGCGCCGTCGAGCAGCGAATACTCGGTATGCACATGGAGATGGACGAATGACATATTATCTCTTCCTTATAGGCTCCCTTTTGCAAAAGGGAGCTGTCGAGCGGAGCGAGACTGAGGGTTTTCCCGCAAAACAGAAACAGCAAACGGGAGAAACCCTCCGGCCGCGCTTTGCGCGTCCACCTCCCTTCTGCGGAAGGGAGGCATTTTTTATTCCCCGCGCGCAGCGAGGCTCAGGATCTTTTTCATGCGGTGGCTGAGGCAGCTCTTGCTGACGGGCGGCATGCTCAGCTGCGCAAGGTCGGCAAGGCTTGCCTCGGGGTTGGCGATGCGCAGCAGCGCCGTATCCTTGAGCGGCTCCGGCAGCGCGTCCAGCCCGTAGCTGCGCACGATCAGGCGGATCGCGTCGAGCTGCTCCTGTGCGGCCGCGACCACCTTGTCGGCGTTGGCCGAGTCGCAGTTGACGCGGCGGGTGATGGTGTTGCGCATATCCTTTTCCACCTTTGCGGTCTGCACGCTCATCGAGGCGTTCATCGCGCCGATGGCGGTCAGAAAGTCCGCGATCGCGTCCGCCCGTTTGAAATACAGCAGGGCGTTGCCGCTGCGCATCGCCTCGCGCGGTTCAAAGCCCATATCCAATAGAAGGCTCATCGTCTCGCGGCTGACGCTGCGGTGCGGGGTCGACAGCTCCAGATGAAAGCCCTTTTCCGGGTCGGTGGTGCTGCCGCCGGCCAGAAAGGCGCCGCGGATGAAGGCCGTGCGCTCCTCGTCCTCCTCCAGCACGCCGAAATTGACGTGGTGGGAGAGGGTGCTCTCCGGCTCCAGCCCGAAGGCGGCGAAGATCGTGCGGAGCTTGTCCGGCGCGGTGACGGCGAAACGCAGCTTGCCCCCGGCGTTTTCGGCCGGGAGCTCGTCAAAGTCCAGGCCGAAGGCGCGGTGAAAGAGCTTCGGCAGCAGGGCGGCGAAATCCGGCTGCGCGGTCACGAGGCGGATCTCCCGGGCGGAAAAGCTGTTGCCGTAGAGCAAAATGCCGTAGCACTCGGCGGCGGCGATATTCTTTTTTTGCGGCCGCAGGCGGCACAGTTCCGCCTTGGCTTCGGAGGAAAAGGACACGGGATCACCATTCTTTATTGTCTTCCCCTCAAGGGGAAGCCTTGACACTATTTATCGATATCGCGGTTGATGTTGACGGAATTGACGCCGTGGGCGACGAAATAGTCGTTGAGCGCCGAGGCGAGCGCCACGCTGCGGTGTCGGCCGCCGGTGCAGCCGATGGCGATCGTCAGCGCCAGCTTCCCTTCCTCCGTGTATAGCGGCAGCAGGAAATCCATCATGGCTTCCAGCTTTTCGAGGAAGTCCCGCGTCTGCGGGCAGGCAAAGACGAACTCCTTGACCGGCAGATCCAGTCCGGACAGCTCGCGCAGATCGTCCACGTAGTAGGGGTTGGGCAGGAAGCGCGCGTCGAATACGAGGTCTGCCTCCATCGGCAGGCCGTGCTTGTAGCCGAAGCTCATCACCGTCACCGACAGGCCGCGCTGCCGGGAATCGCCCGCAAAGAGGGCGAAGAGGCGGTTTTGCAGCATGCCGAGAGTCAGGTTGGAGGTGTCGACGATATAATCCGCCCGCTCCTTCACCGGGGCGAGCAGCTCCGCCTCGCGCTTGACCGCGGTCTCGACCGAGACGCCCCTGGCCGCCAGCGGGTGGGGACGGCGGGATTCCTTGTAGCGGCGGATCAGCGTTTTGAGGTCGGCGTCCATATAGAGGATGCGGCACTGGCAGTCCATGCCGGCCAGTACGTCGATGGTGCTCAGCAGCTCCTGGAAGCCGTCCTTTTCGCGCACGTCCGTCACCAGGGCCACGCGCTCATAGCGGCCGCGGGTGGCCAGGCACAGCTCCGCAAAGCGGGGCATCAGCGCCACGGGCATGTTGTCCACACAGTAGTAGTCCAGATCCTCCAGCACATCCGCCGCGCGGCTTTTGCCCGCACCGGACAGGCCCGTGATAATCAGAAATTCCATATTCTTTCTCCTTAGGCGCCCCCTGTCAGGGGAGCTGGTGCGGCGCGCCTCACGCAAGCGCCGCGGCTGAGGGGTTTCTTCTGCAGTTTATCAGCAGCGGTGAACTCAGTTGCCGATCACCAGATTGCGCTTCGGCGCGGGCGTGTCGTCGACCAGCGTGTAATCCGGCGGCAGGATGATGATCTCCGGCTGCAGCTCCACCTGGAACTGCTCGTAAACGGTGTTTCGCACGTGCATCATCAGATCGTATACGTCTTTGGAAGTGGCGCCGCCGCGGTTGACAACGAAGCCCGCGTGCTTCTCGCTGACCTGTGCGCCGCCCACGGCATAGCCCTTGAGCCCGGCCTGGTCGATCAGCGCCGCGGCGAAGTGCCCCTCCGGGCGCTTGAAGGCGCTGCCGGCCGAGGGCAGGTCGAGCGGCTGCTTGTCGCGCCGCTTTTCGCCCAGCTCGCGCATTTTGGCGGAAATCTCCTCTTTATTGCCAGGCTGCAGGCGGAATACCGCGCTCAGAACGACCATGCCGGCGCTCTTCTGGAAGATGCTGCTGCGGTAGCCGAACATACAGTTGGCGGCCGGGATCTCATAGAGCATCTGCTCGGGCAGATAGTAATAGACCACGCTGTCCGTGACATCCTTCAGCTCGCCGCCGTAGGCGCCCGCGTTCATGCGCAGGCCGCCGCCCACGGTGCCCGGGATGCCGGAGGCGAATTCCAGCCCCGTCAGGCCCTGCTCACAGGCAAAGGCCGCCAGGCGCGACAGGCTCACGCCGGCCTCGGCGTAGATGGCGCCGTCCGGCAGAAGGAAGAGCTTCTGCAGTTTCTCAGTGCTCAGCAGCAGCAGGTCGGGCAGGCCCTCGTCGGGAAAGAGAATGTTGCTGCCATTGCCCAGCGGAAAGGGCGCAACGTGGTTTTCCCGCAGGATGGCGCAGAGCCTGGTCAGTCCCGTCAGGTCCGATGGTACGGCCAGCGCGCGCGCAGGCCCCCCGATATGAAAGCTGCTGTGCGCGCTCATCGGTTCGTTTTCCAGCAGGGTCATCCCCGGCAGCTGTTCCTTGATCTCCTGAATGGCTTTTTCCAGATTTTCCATAGATAAACCCCTAAAACAGCAAAATTACAGCGCGGCGTCGATGGCGGCGTCGTGGGCGGCGGTCAGCGCCTCGGCGGCGTTGTAGCCCATCTTCTTCTGGCGGTTGTTCATGGCGGCCAGCTCCAGAATGACGGCGAGGTTGCGCCCGGGGCGCACCGGGATCGTCACCTTCGGCAGCTCCACGCCGAGGATCGTCTCCGTCTCCTCGGTCAGACCCAGCCGGTCGTAGGCCTTGCCGTCGATCCAGGGCTCCATCAGCACCACAAGGTCAATGCCGCCCTCCGGCTTGACGGCGCCCACGCCGTAGATGTGCCGGACGTTGATGACGCCGATGCCGCGCAGCTCCATGTAATAGCGGATCATCTCCGGAGCCGCGCCGTGCAGACGCTGGTGGTTGATTTTCCGGATCTCCACCGCGTCGTCCGCGATCAGGCGGTGGCCGCGCTTGATCAGCTCCAGGGCGGTCTCGCTCTTGCCGATGCCGCTGTCGCCCAGCAGCAGCACGCCCTCGCCGTAGATCTCCACCAGCACGCCGTGGATCGTGCAGCGCGGCGCCAGGTGCCGGTGCAGGGAAACGATCACGTCGGCCATGAATTCGGAGGTGTCCTCGTCGGTGATGAAGAGGTTGCGGTCGTATTTTTCGGCCATGGCCACGCACTCGGACGAGGGCTTGACGCCGTGGCAGATCACCAGGGCGGCAATGTCGTACTGCATGAAGCGCTCATAGGCGCGCAGCCTCTCCTGCGAGCTGAGCGTGCTGAGATAGGTGCTCTCCACGTGGCCGATCATCTGCAGACGGTGCGGATCGAAATAGTTATAAAAGCCGGCCAGCTGCAGGGCCGGGCGGTTGACGTCCGCGGTGGTCAGCAGGGCGGTCTCATAGTCCTTTGAGGTATGCAGCGGGCGCAGATGGTGCTCTTCGACGACGGTTTTCAGCTTGACGGAATACTTGCTGCGCATGGGCGTTCCTCCTTGGCAGATGCTGCCGATATATTCTATTCCTATTGTACCCGCCCGGACCGGCTTTGGCAACCATTTTCTTCACGCACCCGGGAATGTCATGAAAAAGGGATGAGGCAGAGCCTCATCCCTCGGTTTCACTTGACAAATGCTCCATCAGGTCATTGCGCGTCTCGTCCTCGCCCACTGTGCTGCGGTAAAGACCGAAGCGGTGGCTGTCCATGGGCGAATCAAACGAGTAGACCGTGAAAGTCCAGTGCTGCTGCGACAGATGCTCGGCATAGGCGTCGAGCGCGATCTCATAGGCCGTCCGGCCGCCGAAGGCCTCCAGCGGCGTTTCATAATCCAGGATCGTGGGCGCATCGCCGTAGAGGTGCAGATAGAATTTGGGCGTATCCCAGGCACCGTATTTCTCGGCGCTGTCTGAAAAGCGCGCCGGGTCGGCGGCGGCCTCGACGGCGGTCGTCAGAGCGATCGCGGAGAGCATGTGCACGGCGTGGCCGTACTCGCCGTCCAGATCGTGCCCGAGCACGACCTGCGGGCGGAAGCGGCGGATCTGCTCGACCTGGAAATCAACGAAGACCTCCTCGCCGTAGTAGTAGCGGGCGTCGGCCAGCGTGTTCATCACCCAGTCCCGCAGACCGGTGGTCACCGGGTAGTGGTGAAGTCCGGCGGTCCAGAGGCCGTTGAGCAGCTCGTGGCAGCGGAAGCGTTCCGTGCCGATGTAGGGCGAGGTCATATATGCGACTTGCACGTTCAGGCCGCGGGCCTCATAAGCGGGGATCACGCCGCCGAAGAAGATGAACTCGTCGTCGGCATGGGCGGAGAAAAGCAGGATGTCCGCCTGTTCATAGGGCGGCTCCCAGCGCTGCACCCAGTCGGGCAGGATCCCGGTGCCGAAGGCGAAAAGATCGCAGAGCGCCGCCGGCTCGCCGCCGAGCCGCAGCGTGACTTCCTGCGCGGGCGACGGCAACTCGACGTACTCGTGCATGTAGCCCTGCGCGCCGCCCTCGATCGCGCCGTCCGGCGTCTCAAGGGTCCAGGGCTGCGGATGGTCGTTCCAGACCAGGTACAGTCCGGCGATCGGTTGCTCGGCGTGAAGGACGAGCGTATAGCCGCCGGGCAGATCCGCATAAGTCATGAAATCCCCGTCCAAGAGCCTGGGCTCCCAATCGGAGGGCGCCAGCGTCAGCTGGAGCTGCTCGGCCGGCCAGTCCGGCGCGGGCGTCGGCGCCGGGGTAGGCTCCGGTGTCGGTTCCGGGGTGACTTCGGGTGTGGGCGCCGGGGTAGGCTCCGGCGTGGATTCCGGCTCAGACGCGGCGGTCGGTACGGGGGTGGCTTCGGCGCCCGGCACGGGAGGCCCAAAGGGGAGAAGATTCCGCTGCTGCAGCATCAAACCCGCGGCAGAAAGCAGCATGAGGATGATCACAACGATGAGAAAACGGCGAACGTATTTCATTTGACTGTTCCTTTTCAACGCAATGCCCCCGCCCGACGGGCGGGGGCGGTATGTTTGGATGGCCGGAGGATCAAAGATAGCTGCCGACGGCCTCCTGGACGGCATAGTAGATCGAGTACAGCAGGCTGAGGCCCTGCGTGGAGACCCACTTGCCGTTGATCTTCAGCACGGTCAGCTCGCCGTCGTCCTCCTCGGGCTCGTCCAGCTCGCTGCCGGTGATCGTGATGAGGTACTCCAGGTCGTAGCCCTCGGTAATTTCGGCGCCCTTGAGCTTCTGACCGATGGTCTTCAGGCACTCGATGCAGGCCTTGACGTCCTTGACGTCCATATCGAGATCCTCGGCCAGATCCTTCAGGTCGCCGCTCTTGAGCTTGCCGAGCGCCTTGCCCAGCGCGGCGTAATCCTCGCCCAGGGACTTGAGGTCGCTCTTGTAGTCCTTCAGCTCGTCGCGGTCGAGCTTTTCCTCGACCTCTTTGTCGTTTTTGTAGCGGATCTTGAAGTTTTTGCCGTATTCGTCCTGCTTGTCCTGATGGGCGTCGGCGGCGTCCTCCTCGAGTTCCTCGAAGCGATCCTCGAATTCGTCGCTGTCGTCGGCAAGCCGGATGAGCTTGGCAGCGTTGTTGCCCTCGATCCCGCCGATCATGTCCCTGACGACGGTCTCGACCTCGATCTCCTTGGCGTTGGCGTATTTCTCCAGCACCTGGATCGGCGTGGTCCGGCTGCTGCTGTTGAAGAGCAGGAGGCACAGGCCGACGATCAGTGCGGCCGCCACGAGGACGACGGCGGCGATGACGGCGATCTTCTTCCAGTCGGGGCGCTTTTTCTGCCCGTCAAATCCGGGCTGGGCCACAAAATTTCTATCGTCCATGATGAGTCTCCTTTGCCTGATGTTTTCCGAAAGCTGTTAAAAATATTTTATAACAATCTTTCCGACAGGTCAAGAAAAAAGCCGACAGGAACAAAAAAGCAGCCGCCCCGATGGGGCGAGTGCGTTTTTGCATCCGCAAGGCTCTGCGATATCAGCAGAACAACAGCGTATAAATACATTGGGCTGTTGGAGGGATGAAAACGGCAGGGAGTGATATGCTCCCTGCCGGCTATTGGTATTTGCGGGTTTTCCCATCTATGTTTCTAACAATCAGTCCAAGATGGAACCTACGCAAAAAACTTCAATCTCTTTCACTTTGTTATTGGCAAGTCCAATCACTGCATGTGTATCACTTGTATCAATCCAGCATTCCCAATCCCCATATCCAACACTCTTTGCGTGTAGAATTGTTCCCGAATACCATTCACTTGTTGCCCAGTCGGCCGCTTTCTTTACCCACTCAAGTAACAAATCATCATAAATACCCATCGTGTCAAGGAAGTCCCAAGTATTTATCATTGTAATCAGATCAGATGTGGACATTTTATCTGCTGATATTTCAACCCAATAACGGCCTCCATTGCTGTAAAATCCATATTGGAAGGTGTCAGTTTTCACGGGAACATTCCATTGATGATATAGGCGTTCGCCTTCAGTTTCTCCACAGTTACTGCACTTCCGTGGGTTACGGAAAGTGGCTTCCTTCCAATCATGCCCCAGCGCCTCGCCCTCTGTCTCTCCACAACGGGAACAAGTTTTCGGCTCGGTACAGGTAGCGTCTTTCCAATTGTGGCCTAATGCGGGTTTTGCTATTTCACCGCAAACAGAACACACAGCGGGTTCAGTACAAGTAGCATCCCCAGCTTTGTGACCAAGTGATTTTCCTTCTGTCTCTCCACAACGGGAACAAGTTTTCGGCTCGGTACAGGTAGCGTCTTTCCAATCGTGACCCAATGCCTCGCCCTCTGTTTTCCCGCACTCAGTGCAGGTTTTTGGCTCAGTACAGGTTGCCTCAACCCACGTGTGCTTATGCCCGCACGCACTAAGAGTACTTCTCCGTCTCCGAAACAATTAGTGTCTTTGGCATTATACTTTGACGTGTCTGTAGATTTTCTTCTCGGCCTTGCTGACCGCGAAAACAGGTCTCGCGACAAAAAGCTCAAGCTTGTTTCCGCCAGCACAGGGCTAAGTAACAAATCGGCTGAATTTCTGTTCAGCTTAAAAGCCGAAAGTAAAAAGAAAAGCGGGCAGGAGGCATCGAATATCCTCAAGGCAATTGACAAGCTTATGGATTGTGACAAGATAGAGACTCGTGAGTATTGGAGGCGTATACAAGCATTTTTGTTCGCCTCCGGAGGGGCCTATAACCTCGCTACGGAGTGCGGGACTATTGACAATGTGCCGCGCGACGTAGTTCTCCGGGCTTTGCTTGAGCTGAACAATGACTATTTGCAAGGTTTGAAAAACCATCTTGAAAACGATAAAAAGGAGGCGGAATAATGGCAAGCACAAGGCTTAAAACGACGAAAGACGGGCGCGATTATTACGAAATCCGCGTTCACCCGTCCAACGGAAAAGAAGTCACGCGCCGCTGGTATGTTCCGGCGGGATGGAGTAAGCGCGCCATTGAGCGCGAGCTTGCCAAAGTGGCGGCAGATATCGAGCGACAGGTAAAGGACGGCGATATCCTTAGCAGGGCCGAAGCCAAAGCCGAAGCGGAAGCCCGCGCAGCAGAGGAAGCAAAGATTCTTACCGTGAAGCAGTACGCCGAGCGCGTTTTTATGCCAGCGTTGACGGTCCGCTGCTCAGAACATACCCGGGCCAACTATCAAGGCACACTTGATAACTGGATTTATCCTGCGCTTGGAGATAGGAAGCTTACGGAGGTAACGGCTGCGCAGATTAACGCCCTGCTGCTGGATATGCAGAAACAGGGAAAGGCGCAGGGGACTTGCGTTAAGTGCTATGTGATCCTCAGCGGCATATTCAAATCTGCTTTTATGGACGATTCAATCACGATGAATCCCATGCTGAAAGTGCAGCGCCCGAAGCCGCGCAAGGACGAAAAGAAAAGCACGGACGCAGAGGCCTATACCGTTGGCGAAGCGCGGCAGCTCATTACAGCGCTGGACGCCGAGCCGCTGAAATGGAAAACACTTATCAATCTGCTGCTTGAAACGGGCCTCCGGCGCGGGGAAGCTTGCGGACTCCAATGGGAAGATGTGGATTTCACAGAGTGCACCATCGCCGTGAATCGGAATCTTTGCTATACCCCGCAAAAAGGGATTTACATTGATACGCCGAAGAACGGGCATACACGCACCGTCCCCGTCGGGGATGATTTGCTCCTGCTGCTTCGGCAGCTCAGACGGGAGCAAGCGGCCTCTTTCATAAGCCGCTGGATTTTCACGCAGGACGGAAGCCCCGAGCCGATGCACCCGGATTCTCCGACGCGCTATCTGCAAAAGCTCTCCAAGCGGACGGGAATCAGCGGATTGCATCCGCACAAGCTCCGCCATACGTTCGCAAGCATCGCCATCACGAACGGCGCGGATATCGCCAGCGTTTCGGAAACTTTGGGCCACAGCGACAAAGCCGTAACGCTCCGGATGTACACCCACGCAGACGAAGAATCCAAGCGCAGGGCAAGCAGCATCTTCCGCGCAGCGCTCAGACAAAAAGAGGCATGAAAAAAGCCGGGCAGGAAAAACCTGTCCGGCTTGCTTTTTTCGCCCCCATGTGGGTTTTTATGTGGGTTTTTGACCTTGCGTCATTTTGCCTTGCTATTGAAAATCAAGCAAAAAGTGCACAGAAAAAGCAAAAACCGTTGAAAACAAACTGCTTTCAACGGTAATTGTTGGAGCTGATACCCAGATTCGAACTGGGGACCTCATCCTTACCAAGGATGCGCTCTACCTGCTGAGCTATATCAGCAAAATTCATGCCCCTTACAGAAGGGGCATGAGTGGCGACCGAGAAGGGACTTGAACCCTCGACCTCCGGCGTGACAGGCCGGCGTTCTAACCGACTGAACCACTCGGCCACGGCTGGATTATAATATCAAATCGTCCCGGCTTTGTCAACACTTTTTTGAAAGATTATCGAAAAACACCCGCTCCCATGCAGGGAACGGGTGCTTTTCTGCATCACAGTGCCCGGAATTTCGCTTCTCCGCGCGTCGTCAGCCAGCGCCACAGCAGCAGGCACAGCAGCAGCACCAGCCCCAGCAGTCCGGCGGCGATCGCAAGAGGCGGGACCGTGTCGCCGAAAAACAGGACGATCAGGAGCGGCAGCATCAGCAGCCCCATCGTGCCGAGCATCGTCACGGCCACAGCCATGCCCGTCTTGACGGCCTGGGTCTCGTTGATCCAGTCCAGATTCGGGTGGCGCAGGTTCTCAAAGAGACCCAGCAGGCCGGTGAACAGCACGCAGGCGGAGGGCAGCAGGAAGAGCAGGAGCGCGTCAAGCGGCGCGGGCCGGAGCAGCACGACGAAGATCGCCGAGCAGATCAGCATCGGCGGCACCGCGATCAGCAGGTGCATGCGGAGCTTGGCGCGCAGGACCTGGCGCGGCGTGACCGGCAGGGACTGCAGCAGCCACAGGCTCTTGCCCTCGAGCGAGATGCTCGGCGCGGTGACCGTGCACATGGCCGCCATGAAGCAGAGCCCGAGCTGCAGAAGAAGCGGCAGAAAATCGCCGAGGCCGGGCATGGACAGCAGCGGCGCGAGGCTTTCGCGCTTGACGATCAGAAAGACCGCCGCGACCGGAGCCATGATGACGCCCAGGGCGCTGTTGAGGATGTAGGAGGGGGTGGCGGCAAAGCGCTTGAACTCGCGGCGCAGCAGCGCGCGGTCCGGAGAGACGGCGTCCACCGCCTTCTCGACGTACTTCACCTTCGCGATGCTGCTCTTGGCGGTCGCGGTCTTCACGAAGCTGCGCTCCAGAGCCACCCAGATCAGCAGGAGCAGGGCGGCGGTGAGCAGCGCCAGCGCGCCGAGAGCAAGCAGATCGCCGCCGACGCAGGCCCGGCCGAGCCAGACCAGCGGCGCGACGCCGCCGATCGCATGGGCAAGCGGCGTGGGATCGGCCGCAAGATTGGTGATCCAGATGTTCATGCGCGAGATCGCGACGAAATACACCGCCAGGAAGGCCAGCGACAGCACGACCGTCATCAGCGACTGGTTGCGTACCCGGGCGGAGATCAGATGCAGCAGGAAGCCGAAGACCGACGACAGCGCCAGCGAGATCAGCGGCAGCAGCACGAAGAGCACGGCGAAGCTGCACAGAAAGCTGCCGAGGGAGAAGCCCGCTGCCTGGAACCAGGCGAGCATCGCCGGGCCGGCGACGATCAGGTCGAAGAGCAGATTCATCACCAGCAGCAGGAGCATGCGGCTGAGCAGCACCTCGCCCGGCTTGACCGGCATCGACAGCAGCAGGTCGTTGTCGGTGGCCTCATAGAGCTGCGCTTTGGCAGAGAAAACGCTGCCGACGAACATCAGCGCAAAGGCCATCAGCGAAGCCAGCGCGAAATAGATCGCGCCGAGACCCGCGGCGGAAAAAGGCCCCGCCAGGGTATCGAAGGTCGTATACAGCATGAAGGCGAAGTAGCCGAAGGTGTAGAGCATCAGCACGGCAAAGCCGAGGATCTGCGCCTTCGAGCGCTTGCGCGTGCTGCGGTTGGCGCCGGTCAGCGAGCTTTTCAGCGAGGCCAGACGGACGCGAAACAGAGCCTTAAACCTCATGGCTCTCCTCCAGTTCCAGGAACACATCCTCCAGCGAGGCGTCGCCCTTGACCTCTTCCATCGTGCCGCTGGTGATCAGACGGCCTTCCTTGATGATGGCGACCTTGTCGCAGAGCTTTTCCGCCACCTCCAGCACATGCGTGGAGAAGAAGATCGCGCCGCCGCGGTCGCAGTGCTCGCGCATCATCTGCTTGAGCAGGTGGGCGGCCTTCGGGTCGAGGCCGACGAAGGGCTCATCCATCAAAATCAGCTTCGGCTCGTGCAGCCAGCCGGAGATCATTGCCAGCTTCTGCTTCATGCCGTGGGAGTAGGCGGAGATCGGCTGCGCCAGATCGGCCGTCAGCTCGAAGCTGTCGGCCAGGCGGCGGATGCGCTCGGCGCGCACGGCCTTCTCCACGCCGAAGATATCGGCGATGAAGTTCAGATACTGGATGCCGGAGAGGAAGTTGTAGAGATCGGGATTGTCCGGCAGATAGGCCAGCACGCGCTTGGCCTCGAGCGGGTTCGCGCTCACGTCGACGCCGTTGATGCGAATTTCGCCGGCGTCGAAGGGCAGGATGCCCGCGCAGGATTTGAGCGTCGTGGTCTTGCCGGCGCCGTTGTGGCCGATGAAGCCGTAGATCTCGCCCGGGGCGATGTGCAGCGTCAGGTCGTCCACGGCCTTCTTGTCGCCGTAGGTTTTGGTCAGGTGGGTGATTTGAAGCATGGATAAGCCTCCTTGAAATTCGGAATTCGGACTTCGGAATTCGGAATGAGTGCCCGAGAGAACAGCAGGGGACAATTCACGATTCGCCTGCTTCCTCGGCGGATGCGGGCGCCTTTTTCAACAGAACGAAGAGTGCGAGGAGCAGCAGCGGCAGGCCGCCGATCACGCCGATCATCACCGGGCCGACGGTGAGCCGGTCGGTATAGGCCGGGTCGAGCAGCAGCAGCGGCAGGCCGCTGCAGGCGTTGACCGCGCCGTGGGCGAGCGCGGGCGCCCAGATGCTGCCGGTCTTGACGTACAGCGCGTCGAGCAGAATGCCCAGCGCCGTCGTAAAGACGCAGAAGAGCAGCATGCCCAATACCGGCGCGCCCCAGTAGTGCAGGCCGTACTCGTAGCCCGCGATCAGCATCAGCGGCCAGTGCCAGGCGCCCCAGATCACGCCGCCGAGCAGCAGGCCGCGCACACGTCCGAAGCGCTCCTTCAGCCGCGGGAGCATCAGACCCCGCCAGCCGGCCTCCTCTCCGACCGAGGGGATCGTGTTGAGAAAGGGCGCGTAGCTCAGCGCGGCGACAGCCTGAAGCAGAACAAAGGCCGACGCGGGGAGCGCCTGCGCCTCAAACTGCTGCTTCGCCTCCTCAGAAAGCGTGGCGAGAATGGCGGAGCCGCTTGCGTCAAAGCGCGCGGGGAAGAGCAGAAAATACAGCGCCGCGCCCAGCGCGCACAGCAGCGCCGGGCAGAGCCAGCCCGCCAGGTACCAGCGGAGGTTCCCACGCACCCGCGGCCGCCAGCCCAGCGATTTCAGCGGCACGTCGGCAAGCATCACCGCCGCCAGCGGCGCGAACATCGCCAGCATCGTCAGACCCTGGAAGATCAGCGCGTTCCCGCGCAGCGCGAAGATCGCCGCCGGGATCTGTAAGGCCCAGCCCAGGCCAAAGGCCCAGAGCAAGTATTTGAAAAGCGTTTTGTCTTTCATGAAAAGCCTCCATCAGAGGGCTTCCCCTTGAGGGGAAGCTGTCGAGCGAAGCGAGACGGATGAGGTGTCGAGACATTTCCACCTCATCCGCCCCGGTATGCACCGGGGCACCTTCCGCGCCCCTTTTGTCCGCAGCGCGGACATTTCCCCCGCCGGGGGAATCTTCCCCTCAAGGGGAAGGCGTGCGCTATCGCGCCTTTAACAGCCGTATGAAATAACGCACGAGCGGAACGAAAATCAGCAGCGTCATCACGCCGATCACGTTGCTGGAGAAATGCTCCGGCAGCAGGCTCTGATACACGGCGAAGCCGGCGAAGAGCAGCGCCATGCCGAGGCGCGTTTCGGCCATCATGTCGCGCAGGATGCGGTAGACGCGCACGCGGTTATAGAGAGTGATGCGCACGCCTGCGTTCCAGCTCTTCGGAAAGCGGAACGAGAGGGCGAGCACGGCGTCCATCACAAGGCCGATGATCGGCATAATCAGCAGCGTTCCGCGGCCGCCCCAGCCGTCGATCTCCCCTTTCGCGTTGAAATGGATGGGGATCTGTTCCGGCAGATGCGGAAAGCGGATCAGGACAAACGCGATCGCGCCGAGAAGCACGACCGGGGCGAGGATGCCCAAAATACGCTGCCAGAGAGTCGTCGGGCTGCCGCAGAAGGCGTCGACCTCAGCGCGGGAGGGGATACGCATGGCACGCACCCCCTATTTGATGTCCAGCTCGGGCGGGACGTCGATCTCGTCCGAGACATATTTGCCGTTTTTCTTCCGCTGGCGGACGCACTCGGTCAGCAGATACTCGATCTGGCCGTTGAGCGAGCGGAAATCGTCCTCCGCCCAGGCGCTGAGCGCGTCATAGAGCTTGGGGTTGAGGCGCAGCGGCACCTGTTTTTTCTCAGCCATGGCTTTTTAATACAGCGAGCCGGAGTTGACGACCGGCTGCGCGTCGCGGTTGCCGCAGAGCACGACCAGCAGGTTCGAGACCATGGCGGCCTTGCGCTCCTCGTCGAGCTGCACGACGCCGTTTTCGTTCAGGCGCTCGAGCGCCATCTCCACCATGCCGACCGCGCCGTCGACGATCATCTTACGCGCGTCGATGATGGCGCTGGCCTGCTGGCGCTGCAGCATGACGGCGGCGATCTCCGGCGCGTAGGCGAGGTAGGTGATGCGGGCCTCGATGATCTCGATGCCGGCCTCGCCGACCTTCTGCTGGATCTCGTCCCGGATGCGCTGGGCCACCAGCTCGCTCGAGCCGCGCAGACTCCCTTCGTCGGCCACGCCGTCGCCGGTGGTGTCCACGCCGGGCGCCACGTCGTAGGGGTAGATGCGCACGATGTTGCGCACGGCGCTGTCACACTGCAGGGAGAGATATTCCTTGTAGTTGTCGACGTTGAAGACGGCCTTGGCCGTGTCCACGACGCGCCAGATCACCGCGATGCCGATCTCGACGGGGTTGCCGAGGCAGTCGTTGATCTTCTGCCGGGAGTTGGAGAGCGTCATGGCCTTGAGGGAGATTTTCTTGCTGGCCGATTCAACCTGGACGCCCGCGCCCTGGCCGGTGAGCAGAGCATTCAGCGCGGCGTTGTTATTGTTGCCGCCGTCCACGTCGCCGGACTGGTTGAGCTTGGTCTTGGCCGCGGGGTTGACCGCTACGCAGAAGGGGTTGACGAAGTAGAAGCCCTCCTCCTTCAGGGTGCCGATATACTTGCCGAAGAGCGTCAGCACCAGCGCCTCCTGGGGCTTGAGCACCTTGAGGCCGAGGAAGGGGATCCAGCCGACGCAGAGATACACGATGCACAGCACCATCGGGAAGAAGAACCAGCCGCCGAGCCAGCTGCACAGGATCAGCAGCGCCAGCGCGCCGAGATACAGCAAAAGCAGCAGAAACAGCATACCCATGCCGTTTTTCCGAGTGGTCAGGATTTTTTCCGTCATTGTCAGGTCCTCCAATTTCTTTTTGATATCAAAATGATATCACCGGAGGAAATGTTTGTCAAGAGAAATCGGAAAAAACCGACGTGTTTCCAAACAACGTCGGTTTTTTCTATGGAAGGCAGTTTATTTATACTGCAGCTTCGGGCGGTAGAACTCGAAGATGACGGCGTCGCGGCCCTTTTCGTTGCGCGGCTCATGACTCGTCCAGCCGACCTTCATCGCGCCGAGCTGCTCGGCCAGGCGCACCGTGGGCGGGCGGTAGCCGATCTTGTAGGCGATGAACTGCGGGCGGCTGAAGCAGTTGAGCAGGCAGTGGCTGAGCAGGAAGGCGCGGCCGTAGCTCATATCCTTCAGATACTCCTTGCTCGGGGCGGCCAGCTGTCCGCGCAGCAGATCCTTCGCGTGGAAGCGAAACCACATCACGATGAAGGGGTTGAAGCTCTCGATGCAGGCCTCGCCCCGGTAGTTCTGCAGCATGGCGTAGGTCTTTTCGCACAGTTCGCGGTTGCGGCGGCCGCTTTTCAGCTCCACGATCAGCGGGCCGCGGCCGCGCACGGTGTTCAGCACCTCGGAAAACAGCGGGATGCCGTATTCGGTGCCGCACAGGCGCAGCTCCCGCAGCTCGGCCCAGGTCTTCTCGTCGACGCGCGCGTGCACGCCGCAGACGCGGTCGAGCGTATTATCGTGGAACACGACGACCTTGCCGTCCCTGGACAGCTGCACATCCAGCTCGATGCCGTAGCCCTCGCGCGCGGCGCGCTCAAAGGCGGGCAGGGAGTTTTCGGGGATGCTCTTATCGCGGGTGTGCAGGCCGCGGTGGGCAAAATTCAGCCCCCAGAAGGGCGCCTTCTGCCGCTTGGTGGCCCGTCCGGGCGCCAGCAGCGCCAGAGGCACAGCCGTGGCGGCCAGGCCCGCGCCGGCGATCAGCAGGAGCTTTTTGCGGGTTTGCTGGGTCATATCCGAAACACCTCAAATCCTATGATAAAAAAGTATATGCCGGAAACCGAAAATCGAATCCATCAACTCCGAATTCCGAATTTCGAATTCCGAATTATCTCAGTCGTCCGCGCCGAGGGCCTCGAGACCGGTGACGTTGGCGACCTTGCCGGCCTTGATGTTCTTGACCAGCAGCGTGAAGACCGTGCAGCTGAGCGCCGTCAGGATGCAGGCATAGACCGGCAGTGCGCGCCAGGCCAGCGTGAGGTTCAGGACCAAACCGAGCAGCACGGGCGTGACCGTCTGGGCGGACATGGAGGCGGCGTAGTAGAAGCCGGTGAAGCGGCCGATCTTCTTGGCCGAGCAGAGCTCGACGACCATCGGGAAGGAGCAGTTGTGCACCAGCGCCATGCCGAAGCCCTTGAAGACCCAGACCACGTACAGCAGCGTCGGGAAGGTAAACTCCCCGTGGCTCGCGTTGGCGGCGACCTTGCCGGTGGGTGTGACGAAGCACATGATGATGAGGCCGACGAAGGTGATGCTCAGACCGGCGGAGATCGTCCACTTGCGGCCGATCTTGTCGGCGATGCCGCCGGCGATCGCAAAGCCGACGACGGAGGCCAGGCCGCCGAGGATCGTCAGGATCATCGTGGCGCTGGAGGCCGACTGCAGGTGATAGATGACGTAGTTGCCGATGTAGGTGCCAAGGGCGTTGTCGCTCATGAACCAGAGAAACTCCGCCCCGAGGATGGCCAGCAGCATGTTGCGGTTGGCCTTCGACATGGGCTTGTCGTCGTCGATCGGGGTCTCCACGGCGGCGAGCTTCTCGCCCAGCTCCAGCTCGTCCTTGAGCTCGACGGCCAGCTCGTTCTCCTTGATCGTTTTGAACAGCACCAGCGCCGAGATCACCATCAGCACGGAGGCGACGATGAAGGGCAGCTCGATGGTCCAGAGATTGCGCTCGGCGAGCGGCGCGTTGATGTACTTCGACAGCACGAACACCAGGCCCAGCACGGTGGCGAAGGCGCCGCCGAAGTAGCCCATGATGTTGATGATGCCGTTGGCCTTGGCGCGCAGGGGCTTGGGGGTGATGTCCGGCATCAGGGCGACGGCCGGGTTGCGGTACATCATCATGAACAGCAGCACGATCGCCATCATCGCGACCATGCCGACGACGTTGTTGTAATGGAAGAAGAGCGGGATGAAGGGGAAGGCCACGGCGGAAACAAAGGTGCCCACAAGGATATAGGGCATGCGCTTGCCGATCGGGGTCTTCGTTTTGTCGGAGAGGTTGCCGAAGATCGGCAGCAGGATCAGCGCGGCCAGATTGTCGCAGGCCATGATGATGCCGACAATCCACTGGACGTTCAGGATCTTGGCCGGGTCGCTGGCCTTCAGCTCCGCCGAGGACATTTCATAGATGCTGCGGGCGAAGATATCGGTCAGGAAGGTGGGGCACCAGGAGTCGTAGACCTGCCACAGCAGCAGGATGCCGAAAAAGGCGAAGCCGATCAGCGCGGTGCGCCGGGTGTTGAGCTTCAGCCCGCCGGGGACGCTTGCTTTTTTTGACATGGGAATCTTCCTTTCTGCGCAGATCGTTTACTTGCTGCACTCGGGCATCAGCTCCGAGGACATGAGGCGCAGGATCTCGTCGAAGGTCTTCGCGTCCTCCGGACTCAGGCGCTGCTCGAGGCGCTCCATCACGGTGTGCTCGTAGTTGGAGAACAGGGACTGGTAGCGGTAGAATTTTTCGGACAGGACCAGGTGGTATTCGCGCCGGTCGGTGGTGGAGTTTTGCCGCTCAAGATAGCCCTTTTTCATGAGGCTGTTGACTTTGTAGGTGGCGTTGGACTGGGAAATGTTCAGAAACTCGGCGAACTGGCCGACCGTGGGACGGTCCAGCATCGCAATGACTTCCAGCGAGAAGGCCTCCATCGCCGACAGCGAGCCCTCGCGCTCGCGGACCTGCTCGAAGACCCCGCGGTAGAACTGCAGCTTGAACTTATCGTATACCTCAACAAAGCTTTTTTCTATCACAAATAGTACCCCCTTCCGAAAAATGATATCCGCTCAATTTCCCATTTTAAACCTATTTTTTCTGTTTGTAAATCGGCCGGGAAAAATATTATTTCAAAATTTGAAGAAAGAAAAGAGCACGGCGGGAACGGATTGACAAGCGCGCCCGGCCGGGGTATCTTGGATAAAAAAGCAGCGGCAAAAGCCGCAGAGGAAGGATGATCTTTATGCTGACGATACAGAGAGCCCGCGAGCTCAACGAGGGCATGATCACGCAGGAGAACCTGCAGCTGCATGTGAAAAACGTCTGCTACGCCATGGGAGCGATGGCGCGGCACTTCGGCGCGGACGAGGAGCAGTGGATGGCTGTCGGCCTGCTGCACGACTACGATTATGAGAAGTACCCGGAGGAGCATCTTCAGCACACGGAGGAGCCCCTGCTGGCCGCCGGCGTGTCGCCGGAGGAGGTGCGCGCGATCCTCAGCCACGGCCACGGGATCCTCAACGGGATCCGACCGGAAACGGACATGGAAAAAAGCCTCTTCACCGTCGACGAGCTGACGGGCATCATCCAGGCCGCCGCGCGCATGCGCCCGAACGGCATCCGGGATCTGGAGGTCAAGAGCTTGATGAAGAAGTTCAAGGACAAAAAGTTCGCCGCCAAGTGCGACCGGGATCTGATCCTGCAGGGCTGTGAAATGCTGGGCATGGAGCTTCGGGACGTGGCGGAGCTCTGCATCGAGGGGATGCGGGAGCACGCCGAAGAGCTCGGCCTGACCGGCACGCAAGCATGACGCGAAAACAGAGGATCCTTCGCATCGCGCTGACGCTGGCCGCCGTGCTGACGGCCGCCGCGCTGAGCGGGTATCTGGCGCGGCCGCTGCTGCAGTTTCTGTCCGAGCCGGAGCGCTTCCGCGCCTGGATCGGTGAGCGCGGCGTCTGGGGCGTGGCGGCCTTCATGCTGCTGAACATGCTGCAGGTCTTCGTGGCCGTGATCCCCGGCGGGCCCTTTTCGATGGCCGCGGGCTACGCCTTCGGACCGCTCTGGGGCACGCTGATCTGTCTGGCGGCCACGACGGCGGCAAGCACGCTCGTGCTGCTGATCGTCCGGCGCTGGGGCGGCGCGGCGGTGCGCTTCCTCTCCGGGAAGGACCCGGAGGAGCTGGCACTGTTCCAGAAGATGGAGCACGCGGAGTGGGTGTTTCTGCTGGTGTTCCTCATCCCCGGCTCGCCCAAGGATGTGCTGAGCTACGCCGCGGGACTGATGAAGCTGCCGCTGCCGAGCTGGATCGTCATCAACCTGATCGGCCGCATCCCCGGCATCCTGCTCTCGGTGCTCGGCGGCGACCGGGTGATGCGCGGCGATTATCTGCTGGCCGCGGGACTGACGCTGCTGTGCGGCGCGCTGTACATCGCCGGCATGATCATCTATAAAAACTATATGGGAAAAAAGAAGAAGTGACCGTTTCGGTCACTTCTTCTTTTTATACGATGATTTGTGCAATTATTTGCCCATGTTCATCTGGGCAGCGACTTCGGCGGCGAAGTCTTCCTGCTTCTTCTCGATGCCCTCGCCCTTGATGAAGTGCACGGCGTCGACGAACTTCACGGTGCCGCCCAGCTTCTTGGCAGCGTCGGCGATGTAGCCCTCGACGGAGCCCTGGAACAGGTCGGAGCGGACGAAGTCCTGCTGCAGCAGGCAGTTTTCCTTGTAGAAGGCGTTGATCTTGCCGGCGGCGATCTTCTCCTTGATGGCGGCGGGCTTCGCGGCCATCTTCGGATCGTTGTCCATCAGCGCAACCTGGACTTCCAGCTCGTGGTCGATGTCGGCCTGGGGCACCAGGCTCTTGTCCCAGTACTTGGGGCTCATGGCCGCGATCTGCATGGCCACGTTCTTGCCGATCTCAGTGGCGTCGATGCCCTCGGAAACCTCGAGGTTGACGAGCACGCCGCGGCTGCCGCCGGCGTGGACGTAAGCGACGTTGGTGGGCTTGCCGAAGCGGGCAAAGCGGCGGATCTGCAGGTTCTCGCCGATGCTCATGACCTTCTCGGGCAGGATCTCGGCGACGGTGTGCTCGCTGCCGGGGTACTTGCACTGGAGCAGGGCGTCCACGTCAGCGGGATCTTCGGACATGACGACCTTCGCGATGTCCTTCACGAACTGCACGAAAGCTTCGCTCTTGGCGCAGAAGTCGGTCTCACAGTTGACTTCGACCACAACACCGGTGCCGCACTTGGGGCAGACCATGGCGTAAGCCATGCCCTCGGCCGCGATGCGGCCGGCCTTCTTCGCGGCCTTCGCCAGGCCCTTTTCACGCAGCCAGTCGACTGCCTTGTCCATATCGCCGTCGGTCGCCTGAAGGGCCTTCTTGCAGTCCATCATGCCGACGTTGGTCATCTCACGGAGCGTTTTCACATCCTGAGCGGTGAATGCCATAGTATTTTTCCTCCTGTTGTAATTACTTCAAAAAAGGGGCGCGGCAGGCGCCCCTTTCGGATATACGGATTACTCCTCGGCGGGAGCCTCGACGGTCTCCTCGGCCTCGGCGTCCTCGCCCTGGCGGCCTTCCTGCACGGCGTTGGCCATGGTGGAGGCGATCAGACGGATGGCGCGGATGGCGTCATCGTTGGCGGGAATGACATAGTCCACTTCGTCGGGATCGCAGTTGGTGTCAACGATGGCGACGATGGGGATGTGCAGCTTGCGGGCTTCGGCGATGGCATTGTGCTCCTTGCGCGGGTCGACGACGAACAGGGCGCCGGGCAGCTTCTTCATGTCCTTGACACCGCCAAGGTACTTCTCGAGCTTCTCCATCTCGCCCATGTGCTTCATGACTTCCTTCTTGGGCAGCATGTCGAAGGTGCCGTCTTCCTGCATCTTCTTGAGCTGAGCCAGGCGGTCGACGCGGGTGCGCATGGTCTTGAAGTTGGTGAGCATACCGCCCAGCCAACGGGCGTTGACGTAGTACATGCCGACGCGGGAGGCTTCTTCCTTCACGGCGTCAGTCGCCTGCTTCTTGGTGCCGACAAAGAGGATGGTCTGGTTGTTGGCGGCCAGGTCGCGGACGAAGTTGTAGGCCTCTTCCAGCTTCTTGACGGTCTTCTGCAGGTCGATGATGTAGATGCCGTTACGCTCGCAGTAGATGTACTCGGCCATCTTGGGGTTCCAGCGGCGGGTCTGGTGACCGAAGTGGACACCGGCTTCCAGCAGCTGCTTCATGGATACGACAGACATTTGGTTTTTCTCCTTTTTGTTTTTGTTTTATTCCTCCGGAAGCTTCCTCTTTCTTTCCAGCCGGAGACCGGCCACGCGAAAAGAAAATCCGCTTCCGTGCGAAATGCCTTGACAGTATAGCAGGCGCAGAGAGAAAAATCAAGAGGATTTCCGCGATTTTTGACTCTTTTTTGAAAGAATTTTGCCTTTCCGGCTCTCTGCGGCGCTTGACAGAGGCTGTACCGGCGGGTATAATTATCCGCATGAAAAATCAGCCGCCGCCGCGGGCTGCGTCCGCTGTGCCGGCATAGAATACTGCGACCCCTTTTCACAGGAGGCAAGACCCGTGTTTCAGGAACTGAAAGAACTTGTCGCGGCCTACAAGGCGCGCGACCCGGCCGCCCGCAGCACGGCGGAGATCCTGCTGCTCTATCCCGGCGTCCGGGCTCTGCGCAGCCACCGCCGCGCCCACTGGTGCTATATGCACGGCCATAAGCTGCTCGCCCGCTGGATCTCCCAGGCCAGCCGCCGCCGCACCGGCATCGAGATCCACCCCGGCGCCAAGATCGGCAAGCGCCTCGTCATTGACCACGGCATGGGCATCGTCATCGGCGAGACCGCCGAGATCGGGGACGACTGCCTGATCTTCCACGGCGTGACCCTGGGCGGCACCGGCAAGGAGACCGGCAAGCGCCACCCCACCATCGGCAACAACGTCCTCATCGGCACCGGCGCCAAGGTGCTCGGCCCCTTCCGCGTGGGCGACAACAGCCGCATCGCGGCCAACTCCGTCGTGCTGACGGAGATCCCGCCCAACAGCACCGCCGTCGGCGTACCGGCCAAGGTGGTGCGCATCGACGGCCACAAGGTGGACTATGTCGGCAGCGTCGACCAGGTCAACGTCACCGACCCGATCAGCACCGAACTGCAGGCCCTGCATGAGATCCTCGACACGCTGCAGAAGAAGATCGAGAACCTTGAAGCGGACAAAAAAACAAACGAATGATGCAAATGGGCCCCGGGAAGTTTCCCGGGGCCTGTTTTTTGTGTGCAGGGAATGCGCAGCTAACGCCCGATGTTTTGATAGTTGATGCTTTCCGCAATGATATCCAGCGCTGCGTCGTCCAGCTCGACCGTAGAATAGACGGTTTCGGTGAAGAAATAGTCCGGGAGGAAGGTGTAGATCACCGCCTGCTTGCCGGCGCGGATGATCGTCAGCTCCGTCCCATCCGCGGCGGTATAGCTCCGTACCGTCGTGTTGACGCCGTCTTCCAGCCAGGTGCCGACCTCCCAGCCGTCGTGAAAGACCTCATAGCTGCTGCAGTAGGCGTAGCAGCCCGTCCAGTTCTGATAGCCTTCCTGCTGCAGGTCCAGATAATATGACACACAGAAGTCGCCGTCGGGTAGCCAGTAGACCTTATCGAAGCCGACCGGGGGCGTGGCGAAGTAATCGCCGCGGCAGTAGTTATCGCTGATCCAGTCCATCAGCTCCCGATTGGACAGCATGCCTTCCATTGCGCGATAGTCTCTCCGCACCTCGCCATACCAGTCGAGATCGCTTGCTTCTTCCGTCTCCCAGCTCCAGAGGCAATTCCCCGTTTCCGGCACGCGCCGTTCCTTCAGGCCATATTTTTCCATGATCTGCCGCTTGACCCGATTCTGCTCGGCGAACATGCGCTTGGAATACTCTTCCATTTCCTGCTGGTATTTTCTCCAGATCTGTACCTCCTCGTCGGTCAGCGAGTCCCAGCCCTGCTCCGCCCACTTATTCAGGATATCCGTAGGCTCTTTCGGCTCCGGATCCTGTGCAAAAAACCAGGTGCGAAACTCATTGGTAGCGGCCACGCTGTTGGACGCGCGCGCGTAGGTCTCAGGATCCAGATCATCCGGCACGACCAGCGCCTGCGTAACCGAGACCCTGCGTTCTTCTTCCGGCGGCACGTACGGAGTCAGGACGCGATCCGCCTTGCTCGTCTCATCGCCTGTGATCTCGATCGTCTCCGTCTCTTCGTCAACGATTTCAATTTCCTCCGCCTCCGGGCTCTTCGTGACCCGCGGCTCTACAATGACGACCTGCTTCCTGTCAAACCAGCCGCCCGCGTAGGCCGCGGCGCCCAGGGCGAGCAGCAGCACAGCGGCAAGAGCGAAGGTGATGATCCGTTTCCGAACGACGCGTGTGGTATTCCGTGTTTCCTGTTTCAGTTTCATTCTTGTCAGCTCCTTGATTCTCATCGCGGAGACGACGTCAGCTTCCTCCATCGGCACGGAGCTGTCCTCCAGTCCGTCCAGCAGTTGCCGAATGTTCACTTCCATGTCAGCCGCCTCCTGTCAGTGATTTCAAACCGGTGAGATGCTCCCGGAGCTTGTCCCGTCCGCGCTTGAGACGGGTCTTGACCGTCGATGGGTTCATGTCCAGCTTTTCCGCAATAACAGGAATAGTCTGGCAGTAGTAGTAAAAGCGGAGAAAAATCTCCCGATCCGGCTGCGGCATGGAGAGCACCGCCTCCCGGACGATCCGATCCCGCTCCTTCTGATCCAGCTTTTCGATCAATGAGTCCTCTTGCAGAATCAGAATATCCTCATCCAAAGGCAGCTCCTTTGTTCGCTCCCGCAGCTTGCGCAGCGCCAGACTGCGCGCGACGCGACCCAGATAGCCCTTTAGATTGAGCGGAAGGAGCTTTCCTGCGCTCTTCCAGAGCGTGACGAACACATCTGCTGACACTTCCTCCACGTCCGCCCGGCTCATGCTGTCCTGCAGGATACCGTTGACGATCGTGCCGACATAGGCACTGTATCGGTCAATGAACCATTCCAGCGCCTGCTGGTCGCCCTTCTGCAGCAGCGCGAGCGCTTTTGCATCTGTCAAGCCTCTCACCTCGATTTCTTCTTACCACGGCCGTTCATCTATCATAGTCCCGATTCGTGTCGATCGGTTTCATGTTTATGAAAAAAGTCCCCTCAACAGAGGGGACTTTGGCTGCAGAGTTTATTTTTTCTTCTTTTTCTTTTTCGGCTTCTTCACGCCGTTCGTCGCGGCGGTTTTGACGGGCTGTTTGGCCGCCTCGCGGGAGTTCAGCGCTTTTTTCACTGCGCTGTACACCAGCACCGGCAGGCTCAGCAGGCTGACGATGCCGAGCACGCGCATCAGCCAGTCCGGCAGGGCGAAGCCGGCCAGTCCGGAAATGCTCATGACCAAGGAGGAAATACCCAGCAGCGCGACGCTGATCCCCATCAGCCAGTTGAGGGTCTTTTCAAGCTTCTCTGTCTGTTTCATGTCCTTCTCTCTCTTCTATCAAATGGATTTTTTCTTCTCTCGTCAGCCGCTTGAGGTGCCATTCGCGGCTCATGGCGGCCTCTTTGCTTTCGCAGCGTTCGAACCAGGCCAGCGCGACCGGCCGCCGCGTGCGGGTGTATTTGCTGCCGGTTCCGGCATTGTGGGCGCGCAGACGGCGTCGCAGATCGCTCGTCCAGCCGCAGTAGAGGCTGCCGTCGGCGCAGCGCAGGAGGTAAACAAAGGCCTCAGCCATCGCGCCGCACCTGCCGGATATTTTTCTCGAACTTGCTGCGCGGGCCCATCACCTCATGCCCGCAGCCGAGACAGCGCAGCTTGAAATCCGCGCCGACGCGCAGCACCAGCCATTCTTTGCTGCCGCAGGGATGGGATTTTTTCATTGTTAATATGTCGTTGACCTGAATATCCATATTTTCTAAAAACTAAAAACCAGGAACTGAAAACTATTTCTTGATCTGTTCCCAGTAGGCCTTCGCGGCCTGCTCGTTCTTGTTGTCGCCGTATTCGTAGTAGCGGGCGTTTTTGATCTCGTCGGGCAGGTACTGCTGCCGCACCCAGTGGCCCGGGAAGTTGTGCGGATAGAGATAGCCCTGCTCGCGCTCGAAGCCCGTGCCGTCGGCGTGGACGTTCTGCAGCTCGCGCGGGAAGCCACCGCTGTGCCCGGCGCGCACGTCGGCGATCGCCCGGTCGATGGCCATGACGACGCTGTTGGACTTCGGCGCGGTGGCCAGCAGCAGGCAGGCCTCGGCCAGCGGAAGCCGCGCCTCGGGCAGACCGAGCTGCAGCGCCGCATCCACGCAGGCCTTCACGATCGGCACCGCCTGGGGATAGGCAAGGCCGATGTCCTCGCTCGCCGAGCACAGGATGCGCCGGCAGGCGCCGATCAGGTCGCCGGCCTCCAGCAGCCGCGCCAGATAGTGCAGCGCCGCATCCGGATCGGAGCCGCGCAGGGACTTCATCAGCGCCGAGAGCGTGTCAAAATGCTCATCGCCGTCGCGGTCGTAGCGCATGGCGCTGCGCTGGGAGACGGCCTTCGCGTCCGCGAGCGTGACCGTGTCGCCCGCCGCGGCGGAAAACAGCAGTTCCAGCGCGTTCATCGCCTTGCGCACGTCGCCGCCGCAGGCGGAGGAGATGTGCCGCAACACGCCGTCTTCCAGAATCAGCGGCGTTTCGCGCCGGGCGTTGAGGATCTCCGTCGCGCGTTTGGCCGCGATCTCCACGTCGGAGGCCCGCAGGGCTTTGAATTCGAACACCGTCGAGCGGCTGAGCACCGCGTTGAACACGCAGAAATAGGGGTTTTCCGTTGTCGAGGCGATCAGCGTGATGCGCCCGTCCTCGATGAATTCCAGCAGGCTCTGCTGCTGCTTTTTGTTGAAATACTGGATCTCGTCGAGGTACAGCAGCACGCCGCCGGGCGAGAGCATCGTGTCGAGCTCGGCGATGATCTGCTTGATGTCCGCGATGCCGGCGGTGGTGGCGTTGAGCTTGCGCAGGCTGCGGTTGGTGCGCTCGGCGAGGATGCGGGCCACTGTGGTCTTGCCGGTGCCCGAGGGGCCGTAGAAGATCATGTTGGGGATCTGTCCGCTGTCCGCGATGCGGCGCAGCAGACCGTTCGGACCCAGGATATGCTGCTGCCCCACCACCTCGTCCAGGCTGCGGGGGCGGATCTCGTCTGCGAGTGGCTTGTACATGGCTTTGTCTCCGATAAAGCGTAATTTATATTATTTTATCACCCGCTGCGCCGGCTGGCAAGTGGCGCGCATTGACATCGCCCCGGGGAAATGATAAATTGTATAAAAGAAAACCGAGGGGAGGCCGGCGCATGAAGATCCATATCCTTCGCTGCGGAGAGATCCGCGTCAGCAGCACGGTGCCCTTCGGCAACGCGATCAGCGCCGTCAGCACAGCGCGGCAGCTGGCCGAGCCTGACAAAAAACGCGTGACCCTGCCGGTGTTTGCTTATCTGATCGAGCACCCGAAGGGCCTGCTGCTGGTGGACACCGGCTGGTGCCGGGACATCAGCCCCGAGGGTGTCTATGACGCGGCGGCTGTGAAGAAGGTCCTGTCGGCGCCGCTGGCCGCCTTTTATCGGCCGACGCTGCCCGCCGGCGAGGCCATCCACGAGCATCTGGCCGCGCGCGGCCTGTCGCCCTCGGATCTGGACTGCGTGATCCTCACGCACCTCGATCCCGACCATGTGGCGGGCCTGCGGCACCTCCGTGGCGCGAAGCGCATCGTGCTGCCGGAGGATGAGTATTTCTGGAACTGCCGCGCGGTGTACAAGGCCAGACAGCCGCAGGAGCTTTGGATCCATGAGCCGATCGAACGCCTGTACTACCGCGGCGCGGCCGACGCGCCCAACCGCTGGGCCATCGATCTCTACGGCGACGAGAGCGCGCTGCTGGTGAACGTGCCCGGCCATACGGACGGGCAGGCGGCGGTGCTGCTGCGCCGAGGCGGAAAGTTCGTCCTGCTCGCGGCGGACGCGGCCTTTGCGCCGCGCAACTGGCGGGAGAGCATCACACCGGGCTACGGCTTCGACCGGCAGCAGCAGCTCAAAAGCCTGCGCTGGATCGCGGCCAAGGCGGCCGATCCCGGCTGTGCGGCCGTGCTGTGCAGCCACGATCCGGGCGTGCTGCCGCACACGATAGAGATATAAAGCAGACAAGGCGCCCCGAAGGACGCCTTGTCATTTTATCGCGGCCTCGATCGTTCCGCCGCCGAGCACCAGATCGCCGTCATAGAGCACGACGGCCTGACCGGGCGTGACGGCGCGCTGCGGCGCGTCAAAATCCAGCCGGAGCCTGCGCCCCGGCAGCGGGACGGCGGTGGCGGCAAATTCTTTCTGCCGATAGCGCGTCATCGCATGGACGCGGAGCGGCCCCGCGGGCTCCGGGATCGAGAGCCAATGGAAGGCGGCCGCGGTCAGGCCGCCGCTGTAGAGCGCCTCCTCCGGCCCGACGGTCACCGTGTTCGCGCCCATGTCCTTGTCCAGCACATAGACGGGCTCTCCGGCGGCCAGACCCAGGCCGCGCCGCTGGCCGACGGTGCAGCGGATCGCGCCGCGGTGCCGCCCGAGGACGCGGCCCTCTCGGTCGAGGATGTCCCCCGGCGGACAGGCTTTGCCGGTCCATTGCTCCAGGAACGCGGCGTAGTCTCCGCCGGGGACGAAGCAAATGTCCTGGCTCTCGCGCTTGGCGGCGGTGACGAGACCGCCGGCCTCCGCCAGCTGGCGAGCTTTGCTTTTGCGAAGCTCGCCGAGCGGAAAGCGCAGATGCGCCAGCTGCCGCTGCGTCAGCATGTACAGCACATAGCTCTGGTCCTTGCTCTCGTCCGCCGCCTTCCGGAGCTGCCAGCGGCCGTTGGCCGGGTCACGGCTGATCCGGGCGTAATGACCGGTGGCGAGCACGTCGAAGCCGCGGGCCAGGGCCTCATCCAGCAGAGCCTCAAATTTCATGAAGCGGTTGCAATCGATGCAGGGGTTGGGCGTGTGCCCGCGCGCGTATTCGTCGGCAAAGCGCTGGATGACCTGTACGCGAAACAAGCCCGTGTAATCCAGCAGCTCGTGGGGGATCCCGAGCTGGGAACAGACGAATGCGGCGTCCTCGGCGTCGCTCTCCGCGCAGCAGCTTTTGTGGCAGGCGAGGCCGAGGTCGCTGTTGCGGTACAGGCGCATCGTCACGCCCGCACAGTCATAGCCTGCGCGCTGCATCTCCTGCGCGGCCACCGAGCTGTCGACGCCGCCGCTCATCGCGATGAGGGCGCGCATTACGGCAGCACCCGGATCTCATCGCCGGGGCGGGCGACCCCTTCCGTCAGCACAACGGCGAAGATCCCCTCCCGCGGCATCACGCAGTCGCCGGCCTGGCGGCGGATCGCGCAGTCGGCGTGGCACTCCTTGCCGATCTGCGTCACCTCGCACAGCGCGCTGCCGACCTGCAGCCGGGTACCGACGGGCAGCGCCGGGAGCACCAGGCCCTCGCACAGGATATTCTCGGCAAAGGCGCCCGGGGCGAGGGGATAACCCAGCTTTTCCTCCAGCCGCGCCGCGCTTTCGCGCGCCAGCAGGCTGACCTGCCGGTGCCAGTTGCCGGCGTGCGCATCCCCGACGATCCCGTGCTCCGGCAGCAGGCGGATCTCCGCAACCGGGTGCTTCTGCTGGCCCTTTTTCTCGCTGATACAGACCGCGAGAATGCGGCCGATCGATTCTGACATAAAAATGCCTCCTTTCCCTCTTGACAAAACGAAACGTACGCGGTATAAACATATTAACCCATTAATTTGGTTGGTTTATAGAGCAAACAGACACCGCCCGGGCGGCAGGGCCTTCCGCCGGGCGGGATCAGATCACATAGTCGAAGCCGCCTTCGTCGGAGCGCATCAGGCTGCGGATGCTGAACTGCCCCAGATAGCCGCGCACGGTCTCATCGAGCCCCTTCCAGAGCGGCAGCGTCCGGCAGGAGGCTGCGCGGGAGCAGGGCTTCCCTTCCGGCCCCAGACAGGCGACCGGCGCGAGCGTGCCCTCCATACGCTCGAGTACCTCGAGCACGGAGATCCGCTCCGGCTCGCGGCCCAGGCGGTAGCCGCCGCCCTTGCCTCGCAGGCCTTCGAGGATCCCGGCACGCACCAGCTCTTTCACAATGCTCTCCAGATATTTTTCCGAAATCTCCTGCCGCTCGGCCAGCTCCCGGAGCGTGACATAGGCCTCCGGGCGATGCTCGGCCAGATCGACCAGGATCCGCAGGGCATAGCGCCCGCGCGTGGAGATCATCATGATGCGCACCTCTCTTTGACTCATTCGTAGATAAGCCTACTATACCACAAGGAAAGTAGGATTTCAATACAAGGAGGAACACCAAATGTCCAACATTTATACGTCCGCCGATCAGCTGATCGGAAAAACGCCGCTGCTGGAGCTGACGCATATTGAAAAAGAGGAGAAGCTCGAGGCGCGGCTGCTGGCCAAGCTCGAGTACTTTAACCCCGCCGGGTCCGTCAAGGACCGCGTCGCCAAGGCGATGATCGACGACGCCGAGGCGCGCGGCCTGCTGAAGGAGGGCTCTGTGATCATCGAGCCGACCTCCGGCAATACCGGCATCGGCCTTGCCGCCGTGGCCGCCGCGAGGGGCTACCGCATCATCATCGTCATGCCGGAGACCATGAGCATGGAGCGCCGGGTGCTGATGAAGGCCTACGGCGCCGAGCTTGTGCTGACGGAGGGCGCCAAGGGCATGAAGGGCGCCATCGCCAAGGCGGAGGAGCTGGCGAAGGAGATCCCCGGTGGCTTTATCCCCGGTCAGTTCGTCAATCCGGCCAATCCCGCCGCGCATCGGGCGACCACCGGCCCGGAGATCTGGGCGGACACCGACGGCGAGGTGGATATCTTCGTCGCGGGCGTGGGTACCGGCGGCACGGTCACCGGCGTGGGCGAGTATCTGAAGGAGAAGAAGCCGGCGGTCCGCGTCGTTGCAGTGGAGCCGGCAAGCTCCCCGGTGCTGTCGAAGGGTACGGCCGGCGCGCACAAGATCCAGGGCATCGGCGCGGGCTTCGTGCCGGAGGTGCTGAACACCGCTGTCTACGACGAGGTCATCGCCGTCAAAAATGAGGACGCCTTTGCCGCCGGGCGCCGCATCGGCCGCAGCGAGGGTGTGCTGGTCGGCATCTCCTCCGGCGCTGCGCTTCACGCTGCGATCGAAGTGGCCAAACGCCCGGAGAACAAGGGCAAAACCGTCGTCGCCCTCCTGCCCGACACCGGCGACCGCTATCTCTCCACGGAGCTGTTCGCGGACTGAAAACCACAGACTGAACAGCAAACGGCGCTCTGCATGATTGCAGAGCGCCGTTTTTCGGTGGAAAACCTGACGAAGATGCGGTATAATAAAGCATCTGTCATCGAAAAGGTTGGAAATATGATCGAAATACCATTTGTCCCGACGGAAATCGCATTCGCGGCGCTGTGGCTGGTCCTGCGGATCGCCGTATGGCTGCGGCAGAAGCGGATCGACTGGAAACGGGAAGCGCTGCTGCTTTTGATGTACGTCAATCTGGCCGTGCTGCTCCGCCTCACCTTTTTCCCCATGGGGCGCGTAAACGGGCGGGTGCAGCCGCTGGTACTGTACACGGCGGCGGTCTATCCGTTCCGGATCAACTGGATCCCCCTGGTGCGCCTGCGCGATTTTGCCAGAAAACAAGACTTGCTGCTGAACGTCGTCGGCAACGCGGTGATGTTTATCCCGAGCGGGATCATTCTGCCGGTCGTTTACCCGCGGCTCAACCGCTTCTGGAAGGTGCTGCTTGCCGGAATCGGCCTTTCCCTCGTCATCGAGCTGCTCCAGCTGCCCTTCAGCGTGCGCGCGTCCGATGTGGACGATCTGCTGCTGAATACCCTTGGCGCGATCCTCGGGTACGGGATCTATGCGGCGGTCCGATGCTGGAGGCGGCGCAGCAGAAGAGCTTGTCTGGAGCACCGTGACTGACAGGCGGAAATCGTGTTTTCGGGATCGATTCTCCCGGCGAACGCAGAGGCCAAGTTATAGTGGAAAAATCCGTGGTGATGGTGTATAATAAATTACTTTATTTTTGCATCTTTGACACATATAATGTTTGAGTTTTTAGCAGATTGACACTTGGAGGTATCAGGTATGAAAAAGAAGCTGCTTATCCTCTTAGTTCTTGCAATCATTGTTTTAGTAGTCGCAGCAGCAGTTTTGCTCAATCGTCCGTATAAGCCAATCTCATTTGTGGCAGATGGCGAGATTTTTTCAGCAACAGTTGACAATGGCAATACCCTAATACTGGATCTGGACAATGACAGCAAAAACAGGGAATGGTCAATTACCCAGACTCCTGAATGCTTTACGAGCGATTTCAGCACCGTTACCGAAAACTGTTCAGAGTTTCATATCATTGCTCTGCATGATGGCAAAGGTGTGATGGTGTTTCAGTGTGTTTTAGATGATGGAACAGTTGAAGATTATGAGCTGACACTTTCCATATCGCGCCACCAGAAAACCTTTCTCCAAATAGACTCGGTTTCATTTGAGAAAACAGCAGTCCGGTAGCTGCCGGTTCAGCACCTTGTGCTCCTGCTTTCGACGGTAGTAAGAACCCCCGATTTTTACTACCATTTTACTACCATTGACGGCATTGACTTGCCGCATTTTGCTTTTTCCGTGACAGAGTCACAGATTATTCACAACTTTTTCTGCCCGGCAAATCGCGGCAAACTGCGGCAGAATACGGCTTTTCAGGAGGCTGATCGCATTTGACAAAGATACTTTTTGTGTGCCATGGCAATATCTGCCGCAGCCCGATGGCTGAGTTTTATATGAAGGACCTGGCCGAGCGCGCGGGACTGGCGGACGAGTTTGAGATCCTCTCCGCCGCCACGAGCAGCGAGGAGCTGGGCAACGGCGTCTATCCCCCGGTTCGTGCGCTGCTCGAGCGGCAGGGCATCGACTGCGCGGGCAAGACCGTGCGGCTGCTGCGCGCCTCCGATTATGAGGCCTTCGACCTGCTGATCGGCATGGACGACTATAATCTCCGCCGGATGCGGCGCCTTTTCGGCGAGGACGCCGCGGGCAAGCTGCATCTGCTGCTCGAATACGCCGGGCGGCCGGGCGAGGCGGTGGCCGATCCCTGGTATACGCGCGATTTCCGCGCCGCCTGGGACGACGTGACCGCGGGCTGCCGCGGCCTGCTGGAAACGCTGACCGGCACGAAGCTCATCGACTTTGCCGGCTGCGAAAGCAGAGAGGAGCTCTATGCCGTGCTGCGCCGGGAGATGGCCTGGGAGGACTGGTACGGCGGCAACCTCGACGCGCTCTGGGACGTGCTGACCGGCCTGCCCCATGAGGGCGAGCGCTTTACGGTCGCCCTGCCGCGCGCCGACAGCCCCGCGTATGACTACGCGGAGAAGATCCGCGCGGTGTTCCGGGAGGCGGAACAATAAATCAATATCAATAAGACAACCGGGAGGGCTTTTGCCCTCCCGGTCATTTTTGTTGTTTCGGTCAGATGAACGCGTATATTTTCATCCGCTCCAGCGCTTTTTCCAGCTGGCTCTTCGGCAGGGCGAGGTTCAGGCGGATCGAGCAGGGCCAGAAGAAGTCCTCGCCGTTTTGCCAGATGACGCCGACCTCCGCGCCGCGGCGCAGCAGCTCTCCGATCGTCACCCCGCGTTCGCGGCACCAGTCGCCGCAGTCGAGAAAGAGCATATAGGTGCCCTCGGAGCGCATGACCTTCACGCCGGGGAAGTTATCGCGGATGAATTCGCAGGCCAGGCGCATGTTTTCATCCACGACGGCGCACATCTCCTCCAGCCATTCCTCGCCCTCGGTGAAGGCGCCGATCAGCGCGTGCATGCTCAGCACGTTGGGGCTGTTGTAGTGCGTGCTTTCGCTCTGGCGGCGCAGGCGGTCGCGCAGGCGCTCGTTGTAAACAATATGGTAGGAGCCGACGAGCCCGGCCAGCGAGAAGCTCTTGCTCGGCGCGTAGAAGGCGAGCGTCCGCTCGCGCGCGTCGGCGGAGACGGACTGCGTGGGGATGTGCCGATGCCCGGGCAGGATGATGTCCGACCAGATCTCGTCGGAAATGACGAGGCAGTCGTTTTTCGCATAGACCGCCATCGCCCGTTCGATCTCCCAACGCTCCCAGACGCGGCCGGTGGGGTTGTGCGGCGAGCAGAAGACCGCGACGTGGATGTGATGCTCCCTGAGCTTGCGGTCCATGTCCTCATAGTCCATGCGCCAGATGCCGTTTTCGTCGGGCTTGAGCTCGCTGTGCACGGCGACGCGGCCGATGTTCTTCAGCACGTGCGTAAAGCCCACATAGGTCGGCGCGTGCAGCAAAATCTCCTCGCCGGGGGCGGTGAGCATCTGGATCGCGGCGCTCACGCCGCCGAGCACACCGTTTTCATAGCCGATGTCCTCTTTCGTCAGCCCATCGACGCCGTTGCGGCGGGTCTGCCAGTCGATGATGGCCTTGTAATAGTCCTCCGGCAGCGGGAAATAGCCCAGGGAGGGAAAGTCCAGCCGGCGGCGCATGGCCTCCAGGATCGCCGGCGCTGTGGGGAAGCTCATGTCCGCGACCCAGAGGGGGATCGCGTCGAAGCCCTCCTTCACGGTGACGCCGGGGATGGGGATATAGTCGGCGGCGATGGAATCACGGCCGCGCCGGTCCAGCACAGTGGTAAAATCGTATTTCATAAGCGGCTCCTTTTGTGCGTTTTCTACAGGCTTATCGTATCAAAAGCCGCGTCTCTTTGTCAATCGCCGGGCTTGACTTCTGGGAAAAAACCGCTATAATAAGTAGCACACTACGTATTATACAGAGACCGTCTCTGCCTGAGGAAAGGAGAGAGAGCATGGAACGGAAAATGCCCATGGGGCTGCGCTTTTCGCTGCTGCACCGGGCTTTTATGAAGCAGCTCAACGAGCGCCTGCAGGAAAAGGAACTGACGGGCGTGCAGTTCGGGGTGCTCAGCCAGCTGCGGCGCCTGCGGCGCGCCGGGCAGGAGGAGATCAACCAGCGCGATCTGGAGGAGGCCACGCACGTGACCCATCCCACCATGACGGAGATCGTCAAGCGCCTGGAAAAGCAGGGCTTTGTGAAGTGCGCGCCGAGCGAGCGCGACCGGCGCTTCAAATGCATCCTGCCTACCGAAAAGGCCGTGGCGCTGCAGCAGGAGATGGACGAGCTGGACGGCGCGATCTTCCGCGAGCTTTGCCGCGGGCTCAGCGATGAGGAGGTCGGGCTTTTGACCGCCTCGTTCGACCGTCTGCTGGATAACGCCTATCCCTGCGCGCAGGAGCATCAGAAAGAAGGAGGAAGCAAGACCTGTGATTAAAACCTTCATGAAATCCATCCGGGAATTCAAGACCCCGACGATCCTTACGCTGCTGTTCATCATCGGCGAGGTGTTCATCGAGGTGCTGATCCCCTTCCGTACCGCGGCGCTGGTCAACGGCGTCCAGAACGGCATGCCGATGAACGAGCTGCTGCGTCTCGGCCTCGTCCTGGTGGCGATGGCGCTCGTGTCGCTCGGCTTCGGCGGCGGCGCGGCGGTCATGGGCTCCAAAGCCTCCGCCGGCTTTGCCCGCAACCTGCGCGGCGACGTATTCCGCCGCATCCAGGGCTTCAGCTTTGAAAATATCGACAAATTCTCCACCGCCTCTCTGGTGACCCGTCTGACGACGGACGTCGGCTATGTGCGCATGGCCTTCATGATGACCATCCGCGCCGCGGTGCGCTCGCCGCTGATGTTCGTGTTCTCCGTCGTCATGGCCTGGCGCATGGGCGGCTCGCTCGCGATGACCTTCGTGGTCGTGATCCCGGTGCTGATCGGCGGCCTGCTGCTGATCGCACGCAAGGCGATGCCTGCCTTCCGCGCGGTGTTTCGCAAGTACGACCGGATGAACGAGTCGGTCGAGGAAAACGTGCGCGGCATGCGCGTTGTCAAGGGCTTTGCCCGCGAGGAATATGAAAAGGAGAAGTTCGCCAAGGCGTCGAAGGACATTGCGAAGGACTTCACCAAGGCCGAGCGCATCGTGGCGCTGAACAATCCCCTCATGACCCTCTGTGTCAACTTTAACCTCGTCTTCATCCTCTGGGTCGGCGCGAAACTGATCATCACCGGCCACGGCGAGATCATCAACGTCGGCGAGATTTCCGCGATGATCACCTATGGCATGCAGATCCTGATGAGCCTGATGATGCTCTCGATGATCTACGTGATGATGACGATGTCCTGGGAGTCGATGAAGCGCATCTCCGAGGTGCTGAGCGAGGAGCCCTCGCTGCACAGCCCGGCGGAGCCCGTGACCGAGGTCGCGGACGGCTCCGTGGACTTCGAAAACGTCAGCTTCAAGTATTCCCGCGCGGCGCAGGTTGACTCGCTCAGCGGCGTGAACCTGCACATTCCGAGCGGCAGCACCGTGGGCATCCTCGGCGGCACCGGCGCCGGCAAGAGCACGCTCGTGCAGCTGATCCCGCGCCTCTACGACGTGACCGAGGGCTGCGTCAAAGTCGGCGGACGCGACGTGCGCGACTACGACATCGAAACGCTTCGCAATGCGGTTTCGATGGTGCTGCAGAAAAACCTGCTCTTCTCCGGCTCGGTCAGCGATAACCTGCGCTGGGGAGACCCCGACGCCACGGATGAGGAGCTGCGCGAGGCCTGCCGGCTCGCCCAGGCCGATGAATTCATCCTGGCCCACGCCGAGGGCTACGACCGCAAGCTCGAACAGGGCGGCACCAATGTCTCCGGCGGGCAGAAGCAGCGCCTGTGCATCGCGCGCGCCCTGCTGAAAAAGCCGAAGATCCTGATCCTGGACGACTCGACCTCCGCCGTGGATACCCGCACCGACGCGGCGATCCGCGCGGGCTTCAAGGCCTATATCCCCGAGACGACCAAGATCATCATCGCCCAGCGCGTGGCCTCCGTGCAGGACGCCGACCTCATCCTGGTGATGGACGGCGGCAAGATCGCGGCCCAGGGCACGCACGAGGAATTGATGAAGAGCAGCGAGATTTACCGCGAGATCTACGAACAGCAGACGAAGGGAGGCGAGGAACATGAAGAATAAGCGCGGCGGCAACCTCCGCGACAACTTCGCGGCCATGGCCTGGGCGATCAAGAAATTCTTCGGCTATTACCCGGTCCTCGCGCCGCTGGCGATGGCCTGCATCCTGTTTTCCTCCATCGTCGCGGCCGTTCCGAACTTCTTTATCGTCCAGAAGGTGCTCCACGGCGCGGAGCGGTGGATGCAAAGCGGCGACTGGGCCGCGGCGCGGGGCGAGATCCTGCCCTATATCTACATGCTGATCGGCGTGTATGTGCTTTCGATCTGCTCGCAGACCCTGGAAACGCAGCTGATGGCCGTGATGACGCAGGGCTTCCTCGACAAGATGCGCCGCGAGATCTTCAACGGCATGCAGGACCTGCCCATCCGCTTCTTCGACAGCAACAAGACCGGCGACATCATGAGCTATTTCACCAACGACATCGACACGATGCGCCAGCTCGTCAGCCAGTCTCTGCCCTCGCTGATCCGTTCCGGCGCCGTGGTGCTGGCGGTCTTCTTCGTGATGCTGTATTCCAGCGTCTGGATGACGCTGGTGCTGCTGCTGGGCGTGGCGGCCATGTTCTATGTGGCCAAGACCGTCGGCGGCGGTTCCGCCAAGTACTTCATGCAGCAGCAGAAGGCCGTGGCGGCGATGGAGGGCTTCGCCCAGGAGTCGATGAACGGACAGAAGGTCATCAAGGTCTTCTGCCATGAGGAGCAGAGCATCCGGGACTTTGACGCGGTCAACGAGGAGCTCTTCCGGGTCGGCTACAAGGCCAACGCCTATGCCAGCATGCTCGGGCCGATCATATCCAACATCGGCAATATCCTTTATGTGTCCCTCGCACTGGTCGGCGGCGTGCTGATCCTGTCGGGCGTGCCCAACCTCAGCCTCTCCGGCAACGTCTTCGACGTGGCTGTGCTGGTCCCCTTCCTGAGCAAGGCGCGCCAGTTTACCGGCAACGTCAACCAGCTCTCCCAGCAGATCAACTCCATCGTCATGGCCGGCGCCGGCGCGCAGCGCCTCCTCAGTCTGGTCAATGAAAAGCCCGAGGAGGACGAGGGCTACGTGACGCTGGTCAACGTCGAGGAAAATCCGGACGGCACCCTCACGGAGACGACGGAGCACACCGGGAAATGGGCCTGGCGCCATCCGCACCAGGCCGACGGCAGCGTGACCTATACGCCGCTGCGCGGCGACGTGCGGCTGACGAACGTGGACTTTGCCTATGTGGAGGGCAAGGACGTGCTGCATGACGTGTCGGTCTATGCCGAGCCCGGCCAGAAGGTGGCCTTCGTCGGCGCGACCGGCGCGGGCAAGACGACGATCACCAACCTCATCAACCGCTTCTATGACATTGCCGACGGCAAGATCCGCTACGACGGCATCAACATCAACAAGATCAAAAAGGACGATCTGCGCCGCTCGCTGGGCCTGGTGCTGCAGGAGACCAACCTCTTCACCGGCACCGTGATGGACAATATCCGCTACGGCCGCCTCGACGCGAGCGACGCCGACTGCCGCCGGGCAGCCCGCCTCGCCGGCGCGCACGACTTCATCCGCCGTCTGCCCGAGGGCTACGACACGATGCTGCTCAATAACGGCGCCAACCTCTCCCAGGGCCAGCGCCAGCTGATCGCCATCGCCCGCGCGGCCGTGGCCGATCCTCCGGTGATGATACTGGACGAGGCCACCTCCTCCATCGACACGCGCACCGAGGCCATCGTGCAGCGCGGCATGGACGAGCTGATGAAAGGCCGCACGGTCTTCGTCATCGCCCACCGACTCTCGACCGTCATGAATTCGGACGTCATCATGGTGCTCGACCACGGGCGCATCATCGAGCGCGGCAGCCACGAGGCGCTGATCGCCGCCAAGGGCACCTACTACCAGCTCTACACCGGCGCCTTCGAACTCGAATAAGTTATGAAAACGAAAACCGGGAGGGCAAGGCCCTCCCGGAATTTTTTCCGATCCCGGTGAGATATTGCTGTCAAAAAAGGTAGATATAGGGTGAGGCGGAAAGGAAGTGACGGCATTGGAGGACAGTCAGATCATTGCCCTGTTCTATGAGCGCTCAGAGCAGGCCATTGCGGAACTGGACCGAAAATACGGCGCGGCCGTGCGGAAAACGGCGGCCAATATCCTGCATGACCGGCAGGACGAGGAGGAATGCCTGAGCGATACATACCTCGGCGTCTGGAACAGCGTCCCGCCGCAGAATCCGCGGCCGCTGCGCACCTACGTCTGCCGCATCGCCCGGAACCTGGCCGTCAAGCGGTATCACGCCAACACCGCGCAGAAGCGAAGCGGCGGTTATGAGCTGGTGCTCGACGAGCTGGCCGAATGCATCCCGTCCACGGTCGACGTGGAGTCGGATTACGCGGCCAGGGAGCTGTCCGCGGCGATCAGCCGCTTTCTGGACACGCTCAGCTATGAGGACCGCTTCTGCTTCCTTCGGCGCTACTGGTATGCCGACCCCGTGGCGGAGATCGCCCGGATGACGCGGCTGGACGCCCACCGGATCTCCGTCCGCCTGTATCGTACCCGTGAGAAACTGCATCGCTATTTGAAAGAGGAGGGTTTGCTGGAATGAAACGGGAACAGCTTTCAGATATCATCGGCAATCTCGACGATCGGCAGATCGCCGAGGCATATCAGTTCGATCCCGCGCTCTGCGGACGCTCCCCGGAAAGGATCGGAAGAATGAAAATCAAACGCATCGTGACCTTTGCCCTCGCCGCCGTGCTGATCCTGGCGCTGGGCGTGACCGGCTACGCGGTCTACCGCGGCCGGGTGCAGGACCTGGTGATGAAGAGCAGCGAGGAGGACATCGTCCTCGTCGACGAGGATTCCGACATCGTACTCACCGACGAGGACTCCGATATCGTGCTCGTCGGGGAGGCGGAAGAGCAGCCCGCTGCGGAGCCGCAGTCGGCATCTTATGATCCTCTGCCCGGGGACACGGACATGATCTCCCTGCAGGGCTTCGCCGGCAGCCCCGAATATCAGGCGGCGCTGGCCTGGGCGGAATTTCTGCACAATTATGACCGCGACGGCAGCGTGCTCGCCTCGGTCGGCAACGGCCCCACGCCCTGGGATGAGAAGTACGCGCCGGCATATAACGTCTATTCACAGGAAATGGCTGACGCTCTGGAAAGCATTGCTGCCGAGTATGGGCTGACGTTCCACACCGGCTTTGCTTCGGCAAGCATCGCGGAACTGCGCGAGCGCTTCGGCGACTTCTGCAGCGCGATCCGCGACGGCTACGGTTACTGCTATGCCGACGGCAGCTTCCAGTGCGACTGTGATAACGGCAAGGGCATGTTTCAGATCCGCCGCTGCATGAAGGGCGTGTTGGACGCCGTGAGTCTGAATATCCGTGACGCCGAGGAGTACGAACAGTGGGAGTACACGACCACCCGCGGCGAGACGGTGCTGCTGGCGCTTGCGCCGCACCATGCGATGATCATCTCGGAGAGTGAACAGAGCTTTACAGTTGTCAACGTTATGGCCGGATCGGAGGCCAGTTCCTCCGGCGCCGTCATTTCCACGGCTGAGCTTGAAGAACTGGCGGACAGCTTCGATTTCTCCATCCTCTGAAAACCCCGCACATACGCAAATCCCGCGGCTCTTTCGAGCCGCGGGATTCTTTGCACAGGGAAACCGCAGATCCTGTCATTGCGAGACGGTGCACAGCAGCTGAAAAAAGCAGATGGTAGGGGCGCTTCATGAAGCGCCCGCCGGACAGAGGCCGGACGCGGCAGCGGGCGACTCGTGAATCGCCCCTACAGGGCGAGAGTTTCGGGCCGCCGGGGCGTCGGCCCCTACAAAATCGTCACAGCGCGGCGAGGAAGCACTCCTGGCTCTCCATTTCGGAATAGAGGATCGCGCCGCCCTCGCCCAGATCGTAGACCTTGATGACCTCCGCCAGCTGCTCGTCCCCGGTCAGCTCGGCGTAGCGGTCGGGATAGCGGTCAAAGAGCGCCTCGTTGAATTCGCAGCCGCGCTCGCCCTGGTAGATGGCCGTGTAGAAGATGCCGGTCTCCACGAGATCCTGGAAGAAGTGGCTGCCGTAGCTCAGCTCCGGGCGCAGCCCGTGGGAGCTGTAGGCCAGCTCCGACATGCTGACGTAGTTGTTGATCTCCGCAAAGCCCACCGGCACGCCCAGGCTCGGCGTGGTGGTGCCCCAGCGCCCCGGGCCGAGCAGGATGGCGTTTTTGCCGCGGAGCTTCCGGTTGAGCTCGCCGATCTGCCGGGCGGTCGCGTATTTCTGCTGCTCGGTCAGCGCCAGATAGGGCGCGACCTTGACAAAGACCGCGTAGCGCACCGGCAGCGCCGCGTTGCCGCCCATGAAATTGCCCTTGATGCGCCAGAAATAGTCCGTCACGCGCGGCTTGACGCCCGCGTGGCCGAGGCCGCTGGCCTGCAGCGTGCGGCACTGCAGGAGATTGACGCCGTAATCGCCCTCCGGCGTGAAGTTGACGGCGTATTCGAGATCCACCGGGTATTCGTATTTTTCAGCCACGATGGCCATGATGCGGGTCATGACCGCGGCAAAGTCCGTCTTGCGCAGCAGCTTCTGGAAATTGATGATGTTAGGCGTCGGCTCGCCGACGAGGCCGATCTCACGGTAGCGCGCGGCGGTGGCGAGGTCCGGCTCCATGAAGAGCCAGCGGTCGGCGCGCAGCGTGCTCAGATCGAGCGATTCCACCGGCACGGTGGTGAAGCGGTTGTTTTTCAGGTCGATCGCGTCCACCTTGTGCTGGCTGTATTTGTACTCGTCGCCGTAGGCAACCATCGGCGGCGCGGTCGGCGCGTCGAGGCGGATGAAGCGGGCATAGTCGTCGGCCTCGCGGTCGACGGCGCGGGTGCCCATGCCGAAGACCAGGCGCAGCATGCCCTTGTTGTCCGCACCGGAGGACGGGCCGCTGACGTAGAGATTCTTTGAGTGGCCGACGCCGGCCATGTGCGGGAAGTAATAGTCGCCGTGGCAGTCGCCGCTGACGCGCATCACCAGCAGCGCCATCTGCTCGTCGCGGTCGAGCAGGTTCCGGTCGGCGCGGTAGCGGAAGGCCGCCGGGCTGCCCGTGCTGGCATAGACGGTGCGCACCGCGTTTTCGAACTCCTCGTAGCGCTCCTCCAGGCTGCCCTGGTTTGGGCAGAAGACGCTCTCGTACTTGCCGGCGAAGGCGTTGCCGATGCCGTCCTCCAGCAGGGAGCTGGAGCGCACGATGATCGGCGACTGGCCGAAGTATTCCAGCATGGACTTGAACTGCTCGCGGATGGAGTGCATGAATTTGCCGCCCAGCAGACGCCGCCGCAGCTCCTCGGCCAGCGCGAGATAGTCTTCGGGCTGCTCCATCTTGGTGCGCAGCTCCCAGACACCGTTCTGCACGGCGTAGGTGTAGAAGACGTCCGCGCCGATGTAATAGGAGTCGTGCGGGGCGATGCGCCGGGCGTAAAGCGCGGGGTCGGTGTCGCGGATGATGTGGCGCGCCAGCAGCATGCCGACGGATTTGCCGCCGATGCAGCCGGTGCCGATCTCGCGCTTTTTGATGGCCATCAGGTCGCTGACGGAAAAGTACTTCCGGCAGAGCTCCAGGCGCAGCGGCTCCGTGCCCAGCAGGCACTTCATGATATGCTCCTTGAGCTCGCGCCCGGCCTCGTCCGTCGGCTCCGGGTGCTCGGGGTCGACCGAGTCGAACATGCTGTCCCAGCAGTCGCGGTGCTCGCCGGTCTGGGTGAAAATGTCGAAGATGCCGGAGGTCTCGGCGCTGGAGGTGACGGTCTCGCAGTGCGTGCCGTGCACGCGAAGCGGAAAATACATCGTCGGCGTGCGCCGGCCCTGCACCTTGACCGGGTGGATGTAGGTCATGCCGTTCATCGTGCGGATGTTCAGCAGCACGCCCGTCGCCTTGCGGATGCGGGCGATCGTGTCGTAGGTGTGGCGCGCGTATTCCAGTGCCACATAGCACAGCGCGCCGCGCTCGCGGATGAATTCGCCGGTCAGCTCGAAGAAGTTGCAGACCATCATGTCGGAAAACCAGTGCTGCTGCAGCTCCGACAGGCAGTCGAAAAGAAAGAAGCTGTCCGCCGGCTCGGAGGAGATGATGCGGTGCACCTGCACAGCGGTAGTCTCAAAGCCCACGGAGGGGTCGAGCCGGTATTGGACGATGTTGGCACCGCGCTTTTGCAGCGCTTCGGTCGGGATCAGCTCCTCGTGCTCGCCAAAGCGGAAATAGACCATGCGGCGGCCGGTGGTGGCCTCATCCGCCACAAACTGCGTCGCCACGAACATGTAGTCGCCGATGCTCTCCATCTGCCAGGCGACGATGTCGCCCGCGCGCAGGCTGTCCAGGGCTTTGTCCAGACCCTGGATGCCGGTGCTGATGATCGAACTGCTCATAGGACACCTCCGGAGGGAATTTTTTCTATCATATCACAGCAAATCAGTGAAGCGCAAGGGCGGGATGGATCGAATAAAAAAGAGCCGCTTTTGCGGCTCTTTTTGCCTGTTCAGTTCAGGAAGTCGCGCAGCTTCTTGGAGCGGCTGGGGTGGCGCAGCTTGCGCAGAGCCTTGGCCTCGATCTGACGGATGCGCTCGCGCGTGACGTTGAATTCCTTGCCGACCTCCTCGAGGGTGCGGGTGCGGCCGTCAACGATGCCGAAGCGCAGCTCCAGCACCTTCTTCTCGCGCGGGGCGAGGGTGTCCAGCACCTCTTCCAGCTGCTCGCGCAGCAGGGAGAAGCTGGCTGCCTCGGAGGGCTCGGAGGCGTCCTCGTCGGGGATGAAGTCGCCCAGGTGGGAGTCCTCCTCCTCGCCGATCGGGGTCTCGAGGGAGACGGGCTCCTGCGCGATCTTCAGGATGTCGCGCACCTTCTCGACGGGCATGCCCATCTCGTCGGCGATCTCCTCGGCGCTGGGGTCGTGGCCCAGCTCCTGCAGCAGCTGGCGGGAGACGCGGATGGTCTTGTTGATGGTCTCGACCATGTGCACCGGGATACGGATGGTGCGGGCCTGGTCGGCGATGGCGCGGGTGATGGCCTGGCGGATCCACCAGGTGGCGTAGGTGGAGAACTTGTAGCCCTTGGTGTGGTCAAACTTCTCCACGGCCTTAATGAGACCCAGGTTGCCCTCCTGGATCAGATCCAGGAACAGCATGCCGCGGCCGACGTAGCGCTTGGCGATGGAAACCACCAGGCGGAGGTTGGCCTCGGTCATGCGGCGCTTGGCCTCCTCGTCGCCGTCGGCCATCTTGACGGCCAGATCGATCTCCTCCTCCGGGGTCAGCAGGGGCACCTTGCCGATCTCCTTGAGGTACATGCGCACGGGGTCGTCGGTGGAGAGCGTGTCGGCCAGCTCCTCGGTGCTGCTGATCTCCTCCTCCGTGACCTCCTCCAGACCGGTCAGCTCCTCGATCTCGGGCAGCAGATCGTCGTCCAGCGCAGGCAGCACGTCGCCGGCGGGCATGTCGATATCGATATTGTTGGCCTCCAGCGTTTCATAGAACTTGTCGATGACCTCGCTGTCGAGGTTCATGTCCTCCAGACACTCCAGTTCCTTGGCGCTGAGCTTGCCGGCCTTCTTGCCCTTTTCCAGCAGCTCGTTCAGGCGCTCTTCGGGCGTCTTCTGGGGCTGCTCCGGCTCTTTTTCCTTCTTCTTTGCGCTCTTTTTCTTCGGCTTGTGCTCCTCTTTCGGCGCCTTCGCGTCGTCAGCCAGCAGGGCGTCGGCCATCTGCTCGAGTTCTTCTTCGCTGTATTTCTTTTCTTCGCTCATGTTTTACCCCTCTATCCCCATTTTTTCTCTTTGTTTTTTCAGGTAGCCCAGCAGATCGTTTTTGCTGTCTCTGATATCTTTTGCTTCCCGCATTTTAGCTATGTAGTCGTTCATCGCCCGTTCTCCGCTGGACAGACGCTCGGGCTTCTGCAGCAGCTGGACGAGGAGGCTCATCTCCTGCCCGCTCAGCTCACCACTCAAGGTGGCGGTGCTGAGACTGTCGCCCCGGCGGGCCATGTCCCGCAGCACCGTGTAAATGTGCGCCAGCACCGGCGCGGAGAAATCCTCCGGCGGCGGCAGCGCCGCGTTGTTTGCCAGCGACGGCTCCAGATACAGCAGGCGGATCAGCCCCTCTTCCGCGGCGGCCGAGGCAGGATCCTCGTAGCGGAAGCTCTTTTCCTCCGGCTGCAGCTGCCGTTCGGGACGGCTCTGCGCCTTCGCCTCGTTCTTTCGCGCCGCGCCCAGCATCCGCCTGCGCCGGCGCTCGACCTCGTCGGCCACGGCCTCGCCCTTCACGCCGGCCAGCTCCGCCACGCGCATCGCGTAGACCTGCCGCTCCACCGCGCCGGGGAGCTTCGCCAGCATCCCGGTGGCTTCTTTCAAAAAATCCACCTTCTGATCCGGCTCCGTGAGCACATATTGATCGGTGATCGTCCGCAATCGGTAGTCGATCTGGTTTTCCGAACCCTCGAGCAGGTTCCGGAAAGCCTCCGGACCTTTGAGTTTGATGAATTCGTCCGGGTCCTTGGCGCCGGTCAATCGCAGCACCTTGACCTTGAGATCCAGCTTTTCAAGGATGCCGATCGCGCGCTGGGCGGCCTTGATGCCCGCGCCGTCGTTGTCGTAGGCGATGATCACCTCGCCCGTGTAGCGCGAGATCAGCCGCGCCTGCTCCGGCGTCAGCGAAGTGCCGAGCGAGGCCACCGCCGAGTCGAAGCCCGCCTGATGCAGGGAAACTACGTCTATATTGCCCTCGGAGAGGATGATATATCCGCTTTTTGATTTTTTCGCCAGATTCAGGGCGAATAAATTGCGGCTTTTGTTAAAAACCAGGGTTTCCGGACTGTTCATGTACTTGGGCTCGCCGTCGCCGAGGATGCGGCCGGAAAAACCGATGACATTGCCGCGCACGTCGATGACCGGGAACATCAGGCGGCTGCGGAAGGTGTCGTAAAAGCCGCCGCTCTTTCCCTTGCGGACGAGGCCGGCGTCAAAGAGTTCGAAATCAGAATAGCCCTTTGCCTTCATGGCGCTGCGCAGCGCGTCCCAGCTGTCGGGCGCATAGCCGATGCCGAAGTACGTGGCCGCGGCTCTGCCGATCTGCCGCCGCTGCATGTAGTCCCGGGCCGGCGCACCGCCGGGCGCGGAGAGCTGCTCGTAGAAGAAGCGCGCGGCGTCTTTGTTCAGAGCCAGCATCCGGCTGCGCTTCTTGCTCTCGCGGTCGTTTTCCTGCTCCGGCACCGGCATGTTCACCCGCCGGGCCAGGAACTCCACCGCCTCCGGGAAGGAGAGGTTTTCGATCTCCATGATGAAGTTGATGACGCCGCCGCCCTTGCCGCAGCCGAAGCAGTGGTAGATCTGCTTGTCCGGCGAGACGGAGAAGGAGGGCGTTTTTTCGCTGTGGAAGGGGCAGAGCCCGAAGAGGTTTGAGCCGCTCTTTTTCGACAGGCGCACATAGGAGGACACGACCTCCACGATGTCGTTGCGCTCGGTCAGCTCGGTCAGAAATGTTTCGGGAAAGGCCATCGCAAAAGTCACCTCCTTGAATGAGGCTCCCTTTCTCAAAAGGGAGCTGTCGCGTCAGCGACTGAGGGTTTCCCTGCAAGCAAGGGAAAAGAAACCCTCTGTCGTCCGGCTCGCGGAAGATCGCCGGACGACACCTCCCTTCTGCGGAAGGGAGGCTTTCGCATCGAAATTATTTCACGGTCCAGGCGAAGGGAATGAACAGTTCGCCGTATTTCTCCATCGCGTAGCTGTCGGTCATGCCGGAGATGTAGTCGCAGGCGGCGCGCTCGCGGCCGTCGCGCTCGACCACCGGGGCAAAGTCCTCCGGTAGCGCCTCGGGATGCGCGGTGTAGTAGTCGTAGAGGGCGCTGAGGATGCCGTCCACCTTGCTCTCTTCACTCTTGGCGATGGGATTGACGTAGATATCGGAATACATGTAATTGTGGAAATATGTAAAGGTATCCTGCATGGCGGGCGACATTTTCAGTTCACCTGCCGTGCTGTTTTCCACCAGATCGGTGATAAAGGCGTTGATGCGCTCGCTGTTGCGCTCGCCGCATTCGCGGCGGATGCGCTCGGGCACCTCGGCGGCGGTGAGAATGCCGGCGCGGATCGAGTCGTCCAGGTCGTGGTTGATGTAGGCAATGCGGTCGCACAGGCGCACGGCCACGGCCTCCGGGATATCGTCCGGTGCGCCGTGGGTGTGGTGCAGGATGCCCATGCGGGTCTCATAGCAGAGGTTCAGGCCGCGGCCGTCGCGCTCGAGCACGTCCACCACGCGCAGGCTCTGCTCGTAGTGCTGGAAGCCGCCGGGGTGGATGCGCCGCAGCGCCCGCTCGCCCGCATGGCCGAAGGGCGTATGCCCCAGATCATGGCCGAGGGCGATGGCTTCGATCAGGTCCTCGTTGAGCTCCAGAGCCCGGCCCACGGTGCGGGCAAGCCGGCTGACCTCCAGCGTGTGGGTCAGGCGCGTGCGGTAGTGGTCGCCCTCCGGCTGGAGAAAGACCTGGGTCTTGTGTTTCAGGCGGCGAAAGGACTTGGAGTGCGTGATGCGGTCGATGTCCCGCTGAAAGCAGGTGCGGATCGGATCCTCCGGTTCGGGCGTGAGCCGTCCGCGGGAATCCTTCGACAGCAGACCGTAGGGGCCGATGATGAAGCGTTCGGCTTCCTCCCGGCGTTCTCTGGGACAGGACATGCGACCACCGCCTTTGATCAATTCGAAATTCGGAGTTCGGAATGAAAAAGAGTCTCGGAAAAACCCTTCCAAGACTCTTATACGACGCAAATTTCAATTTCCCTTTATTTTCGGAAAAGTTTTTTCAAACAATTATTCCTTTTCCTCTTCTTCCTCGTCGAGGAAGTCCTCGGGCAGGACGGCCATCAGATCGTCCTTCGTGGGCGCCTCCATCGCGGCCACGCGGTTGGACTGGCGCACGACCATGTCCTCAAAGCGGTTGCGCACGTCGCGGCCGTTGCCGAAGTTCTCGTCGCGCTCCTCGTACATCTCGTCGAAGAGCTTCTTCGCCGCCGCCTCGCCCTCCTCGGTGAGCTTGTAGCCGTTCTTGTCGCAGCGCATGCGGAACATGGTCAGCAGCTGCTCGCCGTTGTAGTCGGGGAAGAAGAAATACTTGTTGAAGCGGGACTGCAGGCCGGGGTTGGAGCTGATGAACTTTTCCATCGGCCCGCTGTAGCCGGCCACGATCACGATCAGGTCGTCGCGGTGATCTTCCATGGCCTTGAGAAGGGTCTCGATGGCCTCGCGGCCGAAGTCGTTCTCGCCGCCGGAGGCGAGGGAGTAGGCCTCGTCGATGAACAGCACGCCGCCCAGGGCGGATTTGATGACCTCCTGGGTCTTCAGCGCGGTCTGGCCGACGTAGCCGGCCACCAGGCCGGAGCGGTCGACCTCGATGAGCTGGCCCTTGGACAGCACGCCGATCGCGGCGTAGAGGCCGCCCACCAGGCGAGCAACCGTTGTCTTGCCGGTGCCGGGATTGCCCATGAAGACCATGTGCAGGCTCATCGGCGGCACGGGCAGGTCGTTTTGCTGGCGGAGCTTTCGCACCTTGATGAGGTTGATGAGGCTCTTGACGTCCTTTTTCACTTCGTCGAGGCCGACAAGCTCGTCCAGCTGCTCCATCAGCTCGTCCAGGCTGGGCTTCTTCTCCTCGCTCTCTTCAGCCTTGACCTCGGTCTTTGCCTCGCCGCCGGAGGTCTGGGTCTGGGGCGGGTGCTTGTCGACAAAGCTCGGCTCGGCGCTGGTGACGTAGTCGAGGGGATTGAGCGCCTCGCGGCTCTTGCGCACGCCGTTGGTGTCGCAGACGGCGGTCAGCCGGTCGGCGCACTCGGTGATGTACTCGGCCTCGGCCATCGTCACGTCGTCGTCCACCGCCGCCAGATACAGCAGGATGTTCGTCAGCATGCGGATGAAGGTGCGCGAGGTCTCGGTGCCGCGCTTGGCATCGCTCTCGGCGAGGTTCCAGTAGAACACCGGGGGCAGGAACACGTCGTTTTCGCAGACGGAGCTGGTGAGCGTCCACAGCAGCCACTGCGGCTGCTTCTGGCCGCGGGAATAGATCTGGTTGGCCATGTCCACGTGGCGCTGACTGATGCCGCCGGAGCGGCTCCAGAGCCCGAGGGCGCATTTGGTCATGAATTCGTCCATCTCGGGGGCGAGCTCGGCGCGGCCGAGGCGGTAAAAAGCCTCGGTGTTGGCCACATAGATCTTGTGAAACTCCTCCGGGGAGCGGTTCCAGGTCGTGGGCATGGTATGTCTCTCTCCTCTGCGCAGTAATCAGATATGCAACATCTCTATTATAGCCCAAAAAGTCGGGGGGTCAAGAAGATTTCGGAATCAAACGCGGACGGATACGGCTTTGCCGGCCGCGAGGAAGTACAGTACACCCTCGCGCACGGGCTTTCCGAAAATGCGGCGCAGCGCCGCGGCGTAGGCCCGCAGCTGCCCGGCATAGTACGCGGCGCGCGCGGCGATCTCGTCCTCCGTGCGTACGGCGTCGGTCTTGTAATCGATGACGGTGAGCGCGCCGTCCTCCTCGATGCAGCAGTCCACCACGCCCTGCAGCAGCACCTGCTCGCCCTCCGCGCCGGGGAAGAAGTCCCCCGCACCGCACAGGAGGGAGAATTTGAACTCGCGCTCACGGTGCTCGGCGTTCAGCATCCGCTGCCCGAGCGGCGAGGCGAAGAGTTTCACGATCGCCCCGGCATCCACCGCCGCGGCCTCCTTGTCGCTCAGCAGCCGCTTTTGACGCAGGCGCTCGATCTCCGCGCGCACGCTTTCGAGGCTGGAGGCTTCGGCAAAATCCATGTACTGCAGTACCAGATGCGTGGCCGTGCCGCGCTGTGCGCCGGTGAGAGGGCGGTCCTTGCGGGTAAAGTCCGGCATCCGAAATACGCCCGTCCGGCGCTTCGGCGCGAGTTCCTGCGCGTCCTCGTCGGCCTCCAGGCGGCCCTTGAGCTCGGTGGCAGTCAGCTTGGAGGGCAGGCTTTCCGCGGCGGCATGGGGATAGCGGAAGGTGAGATTCCGCTCCAGCTCCCGCAGCGCGCCTTCGTCGACTTCCCCGGAAACGGCGGCAGGAGGCGCGGCCTCCTCCGCGCCGATCTCATCCGCCGTGCGCAGCTTCAGGTGCTGCTGCCCGTCGTCGAGCGCGGCGAGAATCAGCCACTCGGCAAAGCAGCTCTGTCCGGCCAGCAGCTCCGGCGGCAGGGGGCTCGACATGGTGCTTTGCAGCTTTTCCAGCGTTTTGTCCGGATCCTTGAAGGAGGCGGTGATATACAGCCGCTCCTTGGCGCGCGTCATCGCCACGTACAGCAGGCGCATCTGCTCGCTCAGCAGCTCCCGCTCAAGCCGGCGGCAGATCGCCTGGCGGGCGAGCGTCGGGTACTCCACGCGCCGCTCCAGATCGGTCAGCTTCGGCCCGAGACCAAGCTCCGGATGCACCAGCACCGTGCCGTTGAGCTCGGTCTTGTTGAAGCGCCGCGCCGTGTCGCAGAGAAAGACCACCGGAAATTCCAGACCCTTGGATTTGTGGATCGTGAGGATCTGTACGGCGCCGCCGCCCGGACCGGCGGCGGGCTCCTCCCCGCGCTCGGCCAGGCGCCGCAGCCAGAGCACAAAACGGTGCAGGCCCTTGTAGCCGCTGGCCTCATAGCGCTGCGCGAGCGCGGCCAGCTCCATCAGATTGGCGCGCCGCTGGGCGCCGTCGGCCATGGCGCTGAATACGCTCAGCAGGTCGAGCCCGTCCAGCAGTTCCCAAACCAGCTCCTCGGCGGAGAGATCGGCGGCGAGGGCGCGCAGCGCCTCGATGCGAGACAGAAAGCTGCGGCACTTTTCGTCCGTTTCGGCTGCCGCGCACAGCGCGGCATAGAAGTCGCGGTCGCGGTCGGCGCCGCGCACGGCGGACAGCTCGTCGGCCGTAAAGCCGAAGACCGGCGAACGCAGCGCTGCGATCAGCGGGATGTCCTGGTGGGGATTATCCAGCACCGCCAGCAGGGAGAGCGCGGTGCTGATCTCCGGCGAGCGGAAATAGCCCAGGCCCTGTCCGGCGGCCACGGGCACGCCGTGCGCCGTCAGCACGCGGCGGTAGACGGGTCCGGTGCTGTTGGCGGCGCTCATCAAAATGGCCACGTCGCCGTAGTCCATCGGGCGCAGGCCGTCTTTGCCCTGCACGGGCGTGCCGGATTCGACCAGGGTGCGGATCTTCTCCGCGACGAAGGCGGCTTCCGCGGCGGTCTTGTCCGGCGCCTCGTCCGCGTCGTCGCCGCCCCCGGCTGAGAGCAGATACAGCTCCGGTACGGGGACGGAACCCTCGTAATAGTCCGCGCCGCAGATCAGCGCAGCTTCTTCGTCATAATCCAGATCGCCGAGGCGGCGGCTCATGCAGCGGGAAAAGACGCTGTTGACCGCGTCGATGATCTCCCGCCGTGAGCGGAAATTCTCCCGCAGCAGGATTTTTCGCGCTTGTCCTGCGGGGGCCTCGGTATAGAGCGGAAAACGATCGTATTTGTCGGTGAAAATGCCGGGATCGGCCAGACGGAAGCGGTAGATGGACTGCTTCACGTCACCCACGAGGAAGCGGTTGGCGTCGTCGCGGGAGATCGCGCGGAAGATGAGCTCCTGCACGGGACTTACGTCCTGGTATTCGTCCACCATGATCTCGTCAAAGCGGCCCGCGACCTCGCGGGCCAGCGCCGTGGGACTGCTGTCCGGCTCGGTCAGGAGCTGGGCGGCCAGGTGCTCGAGATCGGCGTAGTCCAGCAGCGACTGGCGGCGCTTGTCGCGCGTGTAGCGCTCATCGAAGGCCAGACACAGCTGCAGCAGCGCCTGCATGGCGGGCGCGGTCTGCCGCAGCTCGGCAAGCAGGGAGGCGGAATCGTCGGCCAGCGCCTCCTGCAGCTTTTCCACGGCCTTTTTGCAGGCGTCCCGGCGCGCCTTGACGTGCGCGGTGAGCGCGGGATCCGGGTTCTTGCCCATGTTTGTGAATTTCGGGAATTCGATGGCGCGGGCGGCCGCGGCTGCGGCGTCCCAGCCGAGAGGGACACAGCGCAGCAGCTCGCGCAGCGCATCGCCCACCGGCGCGAGGCGCTGATCGTAATAATTCAGCAGCTTTTCCTCGTGCCGCACGGCTTCCATCAGCCGGTCAATCTCGCAGGCCCAGTATTCGGCCGTCGCAGCGGCGTCGGCCAGCAGCTCGCGGCCCCAGGGCGTTTTGCCTGCGTCGGCGAAGGGCTGAGCCAGCAGTTCACTCTGCTGTTCGGCCCAGAGCGCGGGGCGCGCATGGCTCTGCATCTTGCCGTGCAGGTCCAGCACCAGCGCGCCGAGGCGGCGGTCGTCCCGGCCCGCGCCGGCGGTATCGGCCAGCAGCAGGAAGCCGGGGTGATCGTCCGGCTTTTCGTACCAGTCCTCCAGCACGCGCTCGAGCGCCGCGGCCTTCATGCTCTCGGCGCGCTCGTCGTCCAGGATCCTGAAGTCCGGCGAAAGGGAGAGCGCCGCGCTGTTTTCCCGCAGGAGCGAGCTGCAGAAGCTGTGAATGGTGCCGATGGGCGCCTTGCGGCAGAGAGCACTCTGGCGGCGCAGACGGCGGTTGTCCGGATCAGCGGCGAGCGCCTTGTTCAGCTCGTCGGTGATGCGGCTTTTCAGTTCGCCCGCTGCGGCGCGGGTGAAGGTGTTGATCAGGAAGCGGTCGAGCTCGGCGGGGCGTTCCCCGTCGGTCAGGCGCTGCAGCAGGCGCTGCGTGAGCACGCGGGTCTTGCCGCTGCCCGCGCCGGCGGACACCAGCAGCGTGGCGCCGCGAAGCGCCATGGCGGCGGCCTGCGAGGGGGTCGCTTTGAATTCAGCCATCTCCGGACACCTCCTCGTCGATCTTTTCCCAGACCTCGCCGTCCTTCAGGCGGGGCAGATAGCGGCAGCGTTCGCCGTTTTCCCCGTCGCAGAACTGGCAGGCGTCGTAGAATTCGCAGAACTGGCAGGCGTTGTCTATGCCGCTGCGGAAGTAGGGGTCGGCGGCGATGCTGCCCTGCCGCAGTTCCTTTGCCATCTCACCCAGACGCTTTTGGATGTGGCGCGACAACCGGCCGAGCTGCTCGGCGCTGGCCAGGCCGCTCACAGCCTTGCCGGAGCGGAAGGAGACCGGGATATAGCGCTTGTCCTCGCCTGTTTCCCAGGCCTCGATCAGCGCGTCGTCGCCCAGCACCAGGCCGCTGCGCCGCAGGGCCCTGGCCCGCTGGTCGGCAAGCTCCTCGTCGCCGGGCCTCCGGTCGGCGGACAGCAGCGCGTCGCGCGCCGGCAGATACATGACTCCGGCGGGCACGATCTCATGTCCGTAGCGCCCTTCGCCGCCCTCGCCGAGGGCAAAGAGATACAGCAGCATCTGCAGGCCCATGCCGTACCACACGTCGGACAGGGAGAATTTCTTGACGCCGGTCTTATAGTCGACCACGCGCAGATAGAGCTTGCCCTCATGCAGCCAGCCGTCCACACGGTCGGCCACGCCCGTCAGCGTCAGGCGGCCCTGCCCCTGCCCCAGCTCCACCGGCGGCAGGTCGCGGGCTTTTGAAAAGTCCAGCTCAAAGTCCAGCGGCTCGAAATCGGAGCGCCGCAGCTCGCGCGCCGTGTCCAGCACGATGCGCTCGGCGTCGCGGCTGAGGCGCCGGAAAAGGTGGACGAAACGTGCGCTCTTTTCCTGAAAATCGCTGAGCTCGCGGTGCACGTAATCGGAAACGGCCTCCTGAACGAGAGACTTGAGTTCTTCGTCTGTCACGGCGCGAAAACCACCGCGCTCCTTCGCTTCGCGGGCGCAGCGCTCCAGCACATAGTGTAGGAAGGTGCCGATCTCGGGCGGCGTGAAGCCCGCGGGCTCATAAGGCTGCGCCTTGAGTCCGTACTGGCAGAAATAGGCATAGCGGCAGGAGGAAAACTTGTCGATGCGCGAGGCGGTCAGCCGCAGCTTCTGCCCGTAGAGCGTCTCCACCGCGGCCGGGGAGAGCCGCCCGCGGCTCATGGCGGCGGCAGCCTCCAGCGGCGCCATGCGCTCCGGCATATGCTCGCGCGCGTAGGCAGCGGCGGCGCGCTGCAGCGCGTCTCCGCCGCGCAGCGCGTTGGCGGCCAGAGTCAGCGCCGGGGCGGGCGCGGCGAGACGGCAGCGCTCCGGCTGCACGTCTTCGACAGGCAGACCGAACAGCGCCGCGGCGCGGTTGACAACGATGGACGTGCGCAGTGCGGCGCCGTCCGCGCCGGTCGCGGAAAAACAGAGATCGAGCGTGTCGGAGGGGAGCGTCAGCACGTGATAGATCAGCGCGAATTCCCGCCACAGCTCCTCCTCGCCCGCGCCGCCGAGGTCGATGCCGAGGGCGAGCAGGCGCTCGCGCTCCTCCTCGGAGAAAAGGCCGCCCTGCTCCTGTGCCAGCGGCAGACGGTCGTCGGAGCAGCCCAGCACGATCAGGTTCCGGATGCTGCGGCGGCGCATGCGGTCGAAGTCGCCGGCGGAGACCCGGTCGAGCGCGACCGGGATGGTGCCCACGTCGTACTGGGAGAGCATCTGTAAAAAGAGGCGGCCGAAGCCGGAAAAATCCATCTCCGTATCGCCGAGGATGGCCTCGCTTTGCTCGAGCGCGGAGACGATCAGCTCCCAAAGCTGGCGGTACTCCGCAGCGAGACGCTCCTGCCCGGCCTGGATGAGCGCCTCGGCGCGCGCATCGAGCGTCTCCGGCAGATGCAGATCCTCAAAAAAACGGGCGAGGGCCGCGGCCTGTCCGGCGGCGGTGGCGGCCTCCCTGCCGCGCCGCTCCAGATTCTGCAGCGGCAGCGCCACGCGGCGGCGCAGGGCATTGACCTCCTGCAGCCGCGCCTCGGATTCCTCCGTCACCTGCGCGCCGTAGCCGTCCGGGTGCTGTTTCCAGTCGCCCCGGCGCTGCCAGGCGGGCGCGCGCAGCTGCCATTTGAAGATGTAGTTCTCCAGCGCGTCGCACTCCGCCAAAGTCAGACCCGTGAGTCCGGTGCGCAGATAGCTCACCGTATCGTCCACGTCCCAGCCGTTTTCCAGGATCTCGTAAGCGCCGGCGATCAGCGCGGGCAGCGGCTTTTGCAGCAGCTCGCTGCGCCGCGTCAGATACAGCGGTACGCCGTAGTGCCGGAAGGCGTTTTCCAGCAGCGGGCGGTAATCCTCGAAGCCGCGCACGGCCACGGCGATGTCGCGCCAGCGGCAGCCGGCGCGCACCAGCTCCAGGGCGCGCGCGGCGGCGTATTCACATTCGGCAGCCATGCTCTCGGCGAGGCGCAGTCGGATCGTTTCAGCCCGGCCCTCGAAGCGTTCGGGCGAGAAACGGAACAGCCGCCCGGTGAAAAAGCGCAGCGCCGGGTCTTTGCCCCCGGCGGGCGCAAAGACGCGAACATATGCCTCCTGCCCGAGCTCTTCGGCGCAGGCGCGCAGCGAGCGCGCCGCCCGCCGGGACAGGGCAAAGACCTCGTCACCGCCGTCCAGGGCGTCCAGCGTCAGGCAGACGGTGAGGGTTGCGCCGCTTTGCAGCATGGTGCGCAGGATCTCCCGCTCCTGGCCGGTAAAATCGATGAAGCCGTCGATGATGATATGGTTTTCCGGCCCAATGCAGCCGGGGAGGAGCTGCGCGAGCAGCTGCAGGCGGTCGGCCGGATCGGCGCGGCCGTTGGAAACGACGGCCTCATAGGCCTCCAGCACCAGCGCCGCGTCCCGCAGCTTGTCGCCGAGGCGCGCATCGCAGTCCGCGACCGCCTCCTCCAGCATTTCGGCGCTCACGCCGGCGGTTTTCAGCTCGTCGGCGGCGGAGAGCATCAGCGCGGGAAATTCCGGCCGCCGCCGCGCCGCCTTGTAGGCGCGCAGCCGCTCGCCCACACCGGCGAGCGCCAGCGACATGCACAGCAGCCGCCCGCCCTTGTCGAGCACGGGCAGGGCAGCGCCGCCCTGCTCACTCAGCACGCGCCGCGCAAGGCCCGAGAAGCTGAACACCTCGGCATAGCGGCTCATCGTGTCGCCGCAGCGCAGGCAGAGCTCGCGCTCGGCCTCGTGGCTGTACTGCTCCGGAACGATCAGCCAGTTGTCCGGCGCCTGCGCCAGCACCCGGCGGCGGATCTCGTCCATCACCGCCGCGGTCTTGCCGCTGCCCGCCGGGCCGATATAGAGCTTGAGCATGGCTCGCGCCTCCTCTCTGTCTGTCAATGAGTCAACTGCGAAACTTGTTTCGCAATCTAATAGTCTGTAAACAGGAAAGAGGAGCCGGGGGATTCTTCCCCGCTCCTCATTCCTCAAGATTATGTTTTCCCGTCTTCGTCAAAGAAGCGGGCCAGGTCGATGGTGTCGGCGTCGCGCTCGGAGGGATCCACGGCAGTAAAGCGCAGAGTGGGCTCCTCTGCGGCGCTCTGCTGCCTCCTGAGCTCCTGTGCGGCCTTCCGCCGCTTCTCCGCCTGCCGCACCTCCCGGAGATGCTTCCGGCGCAGCGCCCGATAGCGCAGCACCAGCGCGAAGTAGAGAACCAGGATCAGCGCCAGCACGACGATCACGAGGCGCACGCCTCGGGCGGCAAAGAAGCTGTCCACCTGCATGCGGATGAACTCACGCTTGGCGATCTTCACCTCGGCGGCATTCACCAGGTCGTAGGGACCGTAGCTCTCCCCGTTGATTTTCAGCTTCACGCTTCCGAGAATGGTGCCGGCGGGAATGGGCGCGACAAAGCGGTCCTTCAGCAGCGTGATCTCCAGCTCCCGGCTCTCCGGCGGTGCGTCGGAGGGCAGAAGCAGGCGCAGGTCCTCGGTGGGACGGAGGCTGACAAAGCCCTCGCCTTCGGCCTGCTCCACCGGCTCCCGGCGGATGACCTCGGCGCTGCTGAGCACCTGTCCGTAGGAGAAGTTTTCAAATACCCAGTTATACAGACGGATGCTGTCGTTGAAGTTCTCGGGCTGTTCGGAATCTCCGGTCAGGGGACCGGGGCAGCCCATCACGACGGTCAGCACGCGCAGATCGTCCTTTTCAGCCACAGAGGCCAGGCAGTAGCCCGCCGCGCGGGTAAAGCCGGTCTTGCCGCCGATGGCGGGCTCATAGTAGAAGTCGCCGTACTGGGAATAATAGGAATCGTGTGTGGTGAGCGCGTCGGTGCTCTTGAGCTCGCGCGGCTCGTTGTAATTGGTTTTGGAGACCGTGTAGGTCGAGGTGGTGAAAGCCTCCAGGAAATCCTCGTGCTGCAGCGCCTCCTGCAGGATGACGCTCAGCTCACGGGCGGTGGTCTGGTTGTCGTAGGACAGGCCGTTCGGGTCGGCAAAATGGGTACTTTTCAGGCCAAGCTCCTCCGCACGGCGGTTCATCAGCTCAACAAAGCCGCCGATGCTGCCGCCGATCCTGCTGCCGAGCACGTTGCAGGCCTCGTTGGCGGAAACGACCATGGCGCAGTAGAAATAATCCCGGAAGCTCATCTGCTCGCCGGCCACGATGCTGGCGTTGCTGCTGGTGGAGTCCAGGCCCGTCTGGCAGTCCAGACCGGCGGTGACGGTCTCGTCCATGCTCACGTCGCCGCGCTCCGCGGCCTCCACGGACAGCAGTCCGGTCATGATCTTCGTCAGGCTGGCGGGAGAGCGCTGCTCATCGGCGTTGTGTTCGTCGATGACCTTGCCGGTGTTCAGATCGACGATGATCCAGGATTTCGCCGTGACCTCCGGCACATCCAGGGCCAGGGCCGAAGGCGCCGCGGCGGAGACGAGCAGGCAGAATATGATCAAGATACTTAAGATTCGGAATTTTTTCATTTTTCTCTCCCGATTTGCCAGGAAACATGGTATAGTAAAGACGTGCATGCTATTATATATTCTGAGGACGAAAAAAGCAACTTAATTTCGCCGACACGCTTCGCGCTGAATCGGGAAAGCGGAGGAAAACCGATGAAAATACTGGTGGTTGACGACGAGCGCCTGCTTGTCAAGGGAATCAAATTCAACCTCGAAAACGAGGGATATACCGTGGACGCCGGCTACGACGGCGAGGAGGCCGTGGAGCTGGCCCGCACGGGCGGCTACGACCTGATCGTGCTGGATCTGATGATGCCGAAAAAGGACGGCCTGCAGGCCTGCCAGGAGATCCGCAGCTTCTCCACCGTGCCGATCATCATGCTCACGGCCCGCAGCGAGGGCGCAGACCTGCTGATGGGCTTTGAGTCCGGCGCGGACGACTATGTGACCAAGCCCTTCAACATCCTGGAGCTCAAGGCGCGCATCCGCGCGCTGCTGCGCCGCTCCAGCATGGCCGCCGCGCCGCAGGAGAACACGGTGCTCCGGCGCGGGCATATCTGCATCGATCCCGAGCGCCGCAGCGCCAGCAAGGACGGGCAGAACGTGGAGCTGACAATGAAGGAGTTCGACCTGATCGAGTTTTTGATGCGAAACCCCGGCCGCGTTTACAGCCGCGAAAGCCTGCTGGATCTGGTCTGGGGCTACGATTATCAGGGCGACACCCGCACCGTGGACGTGCATATCCGCCGCCTGCGCGAAAAGCTGGAGCTCGACCCCGGTCATCCGACCTACATCATCACCAAGTGGGGCGTCGGCTACTACTTCGCGGACGAGGGCTGAGCGATGCGCAGTATCCGCCTACAGTTTTTCAGCATCATCCTTGCGATCCTGCTGATCCTGCTGGTGCTGCTCAACACCTATCCGCTGATCTCCTCCCGCGACCTGGTGTTTCAGGAAAAAGAGAGCGGCATGCTCAGCCAGGCCTCGGTGATCGCCTCCTCCCTCTCGGGACTGGACAGCATCAGCCGCGCCGGCATCGAAGAGGTGCTGCGCCTGATGGACGTCAGCGGCTACGGGCGCATTGCGGTTGTCAACGAGCTGGGCGAGCTGATGTACGACAACGGCGGAGGCTCTGCGCCGGAGGAGCTGCAGCGCGCACTGGAAGGGAAAAGCGTGTTTCGATCCGCCTTTGACGAAACCGCCTTTACCAGCGCCTGCGCGGTACCCTTCGTCGCGCAGAACGGCGGCCGCGGCGCGGTGTATCTCTTCGAGCGGGACGCCGAGCGCGCGGACCTGATCATGACGGTGCAGGGCCGCATCCGCGTGGCTTCGTTCGCCATTGCGGGCCTGGCCATCGTGCTGGTGCTGGGCTTTTCGGAGCTGCTGCTCAGCCGCATCCGGGAGCTCGTCAAATCCATGCGCATCGTCGCCGGCGGTGACTATGACCACCGCCTGGCCGTGAAAGGGAAGGACGAGATCGCGGAGCTCGGCGAGGAGTTCAACCTGCTCACCGAGCGCCTGGACGAGACGGAAAAGCAGCGCCGCCGCTTCGTGTCAGACGCCTCGCACGAGCTGAAAACGCCGCTGGCCTCGATCCGCCTGCTGGCCGACAGCGTGGTGGAAAACGAAAACGTGGACATGGGCACGGTGCGCGAGTTTGCCGCCGATATCAGCAGCGAGGCCAAACGACTGCAGCGCACGACGGAGGAGCTGCTCGATCTGAGCCGCCTGGACGACGGCGTGCAGCGCCTGCCGGAGCCGGTGGATCTCAAGCAGGTGACGCTGGACGCGCTGGTGCTGCTGCGGCCGCTGGCCGCGGAGCGCAGCGTGCGGCTGCATCTGGACCTCAGCGAGGGCTGCGTCATCATGGCCAACACCGATGACCTGTTTCACGTGATCTTCAATCTGACGGAAAATGCCATCAAATACAACGTCCCGGAGGGCGAGGTGTGGCTGCATCTTTCAGCGGACGAGGAGAATGTGACCTTCACCGTGGAGGACAGCGGCATCGGCATCCCGGAGGAGGATCGGCTGAATATCTTCTCCCGCTTCTACCGCGTGGACAAGGCGCGCTCCCGCGCCTCCGGCGGCACCGGTCTCGGCCTGAGCATCGTGCACGACGCGGTGCTGGCCCACGGCGGCAGCATCGCCGTCGGCGCCAACAAGCCGCAGGGCTCGGTGTTCGTCGTCAAATTCCCCCGGCCGAATGAGGACGAAACAGGGATCTGAGTACTTAGTTCTTAGTGCTTAGAAAAACAGCGGAGACGCTTAACTGCGTCTCCGCTGTTTCCGTTTCTCCTAAGCACTCAGCACTAGGCACTAGGCACTAAGCACTATTTCTCATTCCACGGCGATCATGTAGTAGTAGACCGGCTGGCCGCCGCTGACGACGCTGATCTCCGCATCGGGGAAGCGGCCGGAGAAGAAGGCACCGGTCTTTTCGGCGTCCTCGGCGCTGACGTCGGCGCCGTAATAGACGGTGATGAACTCGGGGTTCATTGGCTGCACGGCGCGGCTGAGCGAGCTGAAAAGCTCTTCGGTCTCGGCGCAGTTTTCGATCAGAGCCCCGTCGAGCAGCGCCAGATATTCGCCGGCGTGAATGCTGTGGCCGTCGAACTCGCTGTCGCGGGCGGCGTAGGTGATCATGGCGGTGTGGACGTGGCTGATGGCCTCGTTCATATCGGAGACGATCTGCGCCTCCGGCTCGTCGATGTTCAGGTTCAGCAGCGCGGCTACGCCCTGCGGCACGGTGCGGGTCGGCATGACGATGACCTTCTTCTCGGTCATCGGAACGCACTGCTGGGCGGCCATGATGATGTTTTTGTTGTTGGGGAAGACAAAGACCGTGGAGGCCGGGGTGCGGTTGATCTGACGGAGGATATCGTCGGTGGAGGGGTTCATGGTCTGGCCGCCGGTGACGATGCCGTCGGCGCCGAGGTCGCGGAACAGATCCTCCATGCCCTTGCCGGCGCAGACGGTGACCACGCCGTACTGCTTTTCGGGTTCGGCGAACTCGGGCTCGGAAGCGCCGTCCTCCATCCGCTCCAGCTCCTGCTCGACCTGCTCCAGGTCGTCGGTGCTCTGCGCCTTGCGGCCGGCGAGCATGTCCAGCGCCTGGGTGCGCATGTTCTCGATCTTCGCCAGCTCCAGTGTGCCGTACTTCTGGCTCTCGGTCAGGGCCTGGCCGGGGATGTCGGTGTGCACGTGCACCTTGAAGATCTCGTCGTCGTCGCTGATGACGAGCGAATCGCCGATGCTGTCCAGATAGAGCCGCAGCGGCATCAGATCCACGTCCGGATTTTCCTTGCGGACGATGTATACGGTGTCGAAAACGTTGACCTCGGGCACATCCACCTTGCCCTCTTCAAAGGCGGTCTCCTCGGTGACGGCGGAGGCCGAAGCCTCTTCCTCAGAGGAGCTGATCTCGCCGCGCAGGGAGGCGAGCATCGCGTGGAGGATGACCATGTAGCCCTTGCCGCCCGCGTCGATGACGCCGGCCTTTTTCAGCACGGGATTCTGGTTGACGGTGTTCTCCAGCGCCTCGTCGCCGGCCTGCAGGGCGCACTGCAGCGCCTCCTCCAGGCTCTTTTCGGCCTTGGCGGCGTCCTTCGCCGCGGCGGAGGCCAGGCGGGAGACGGTCAGGATGGTGCCCTCGGCGGGCTTCATGACGGCCTTGTAGGCGGCATCCACACCGTCGACCATGGCGGCGGAAAATTCATAGGCGCCGGCGGTGTCCAGATCCTTCAGCCGCTTGGCAATGCCGCGGAACAGCAGGCTGAGGATGACGCCGGAGTTGCCGCGCGCGCCGCGCAGCAGCGCGGAGGACACGCAGGCGGAAACCTCGGCGACGGTATTGAAGTCACGCTTTTTCAGCTCGTCGGCGGCGTTGCCGAGAGTCAGGCCCATATTGGTGCCGGTGTCGCCGTCCGGCACGGGAAAGACGTTCAGCTCGTTGATGGACTGAACATTACGGTGAAGCGCCGCGTTGGCACACAGGATCATTTCCTTGAAGGCGGCAGCGTCGATATAATCTCTCAAGTTCTTCTACCTCACAGGCTTATCCGATAATCGTATCTATATATACGTCCACGTTCTTCACCGGGACGCCGGTGGAGCGCTGCAGCTTGTAGCTGACTTCCTTGATGATGCTGCGGGAGACGGCGGCCATGTTGACCCCGTGGTCGACGCCGATGTGCAGCTCCAGGGAGAGACTGCCGTCGTCGTTGTAATTCACGACCACGCCCTTGGACATATCCACCCGGCGCAGCAGCTGCAGGCCGCCCTTTTCGCTGCGGCCGGCCATGCCCTTGACGCCGAAGCAGCTGGTGGCGGCGTCGCCGGCCAGATAGGTGAAGACCTCGCTGGTGATGCTGATCTGCCCGTTGTCGTTTTTGATATTCACCATAATCCAGGATCTCCTTTCACGGTGATGCTCCGCCGCGCGGCGAAAGCCGCTATGACGGACTGTACAATTATATACTATCCGAAGCAAAAGCACAAGCACAATTTAACAAAGAGGAAGAAGTAAGCGAAAAACACCGCCGGCACAGGCGCGAAAAAGGCAATTTTTGTTTGTCTTTTCTGTTTACAAGCGAAAGAAAAAATGATAAACTGTAGACTGCGAAAAAGGGGGTATTCACACCCGTCTTTTGAGAAATAATTGCATGGAGATGAATGTATGAAGAGACACTTCAAGACCATGGACGGCAACAACGCAGCCGCCCATGTATCCTACGCGTTCACTGAAGTCGCAGCCATCTACCCCATCACCCCGTCCAGCCCCATGGCTGACTATGTCGACCAGTGGGCTGCCCAGGGCCGCAAGAACATCTTCGGCTCCACGGTCAAGGTGCAGGAGATGCAGGCTGAGTCCGGCGCCGCCGGCGCCGTGCACGGCTCCCTCAACGCCGGTGCTCTGACCACCACCTACACCGCCTCCCAGGGCCTGCTGCTGATGATCCCCAACATGTACAAGATCGCAGGCGAGCTGCTGCCCGGCGTGTTCCACGTGTCCGCCCGTACCCTTGCCAGCCACACCCTGAACATCTTCGGCGATCACAGCGACGTGATGGCCTGCCGTCAGACCGGCTTTGCCATGCTGGCCGAGACCAATGTGCAGGAAGTCATGGACCTGGCTCCCGTGGCCCATCTGGCCGCCATCAAGAGCCGCGTTCCCTTCCTGAACTTCTTCGACGGCTTCCGCACCTCCCACGAGCTGCAGAAGATCGAAGTCTGGGACTATGACGACCTGAAGGATATGGTCGACTGGGACGCCGTCCAGGCCTTCCGCGACCGTGCGCTCAACTCCGAGCACCCGACCATGCGCGGCTCCCACGAGAACGGCGACATCTTCTTCCAGAACCGTGAGGCCTCCAACAAGTACTACGAGGCCGTTCCCGCTGTCGTTGAGGAGTACATGGGCAAGATCAATGCCAAGCTCGGCACCGATTACCAGCTCTTCAACTACTACGGCGCTCCCGACGCCGACCGCGTCATCGTGGCCATGGGCTCCATCTGCGACGTCGCAGAGGAAGTCATCGACTACCTCAACGCCCGCGGCGAGAAGGTCGGCCTGGTGAAGGTCCGCCTGTACCGTCCGTTCTGCCCCGAGAAGCTGGTCGCGGCCATCCCCGCCACCTGCAAGAAGCTGGCCGTGCTCGACCGCACCAAGGAGCCCGGCGCCCAGGGCGAGCCTCTCTACCTCGACGTCGTCACCGCTCTGGCCACCACCGGCCGCACCGGCATCGAAGTGATCGGCGGCCGCTACGGCCTCGGTTCCAAGGATACGCCTCCCGCCTCCGTCTTCGCCGTGTACAACGAGCTGAAGAAGGACGAGATGAAGCGTCAGTTCACCATCGGCATCGTTGATGACGTCACGAACCTCTCCCTCGAGGAAGTCCCCGCTCCCGCCACCGCGGCTGCCGGCACCATCGAGTGCAAGTTCTGGGGTCTGGGCGGCGACGGCACCGTCGGCGCGAACAAGAACTCCATCAAAATCATCGGCGACCACACCGACAAGTACGTCCAGGCCTACTTCCAGTACGACTCCAAGAAGACCGGCGGCGTGACCATCAGCCACCTGCGCTTCGGCGACAACCCGATCAAGAGCCCGTACTACATCAACAAGGCCGACTTTGTCGCCTGCCATGTGCCCAGCTACATCACCAAGGGCTTCCCCATCGTCCGCGACGTCAAGCCCGGCGGCGTGTTCCTGATCAACTGCCAGTGGAGCTTTGAGGAGCTCGAGCATCACCTCGACGCCGCCTCCAAGCGCTACATCGCCAACAACAACATCCAGCTCTACATGATCAACGCCATCGACCTGGCCAAGAAGATCGGTATGGGCAAGCGCACCAACACCATCCTCCAGTCCGCGTTCTTCGCCCTGGCGAAGGTCCTGCCCGCGGCCGAGGCCATCCAGTACATGAAGGACGCCGCCCTGCACTCCTACCTGAAGAAGGGCCAGGACGTTGTCGACATGAACTATGCCGCCATCGACGCCGGCGCTACCGCCTTCGAGAAGGTCGAAGTTCCCGCCTCCTGGGCTGAAGCTGTCGACCACAAGGAAGTCGTCGCCAAGCACGGCCGCGAGAAGACCGTGAAGATGGTCAGCACCATCCTCGATCCCGTCGACAAGATGGACGGCGACAGCCTGCCTGTCTCCGCCTTCGTCGATCACGCCGACGGCACCTTCGAGCTCGGCGCCGCCGCCTACGAGAAGCGCGGCATTGCCGTCAGCGTTCCCAAGTGGGACGCCGAGAAGTGCGTCCAGTGCAACCAGTGTGCCTTCGTCTGCCCGCATGCCACCATCCGTCCCTTCGCGCTGACCGCCGAAGAGGCCGCCGCGGCTCCCGCGCAGACCAAGATGGCCGACATCAAGGTCGGCAAGGGCAAGGGCGAGTACAAGTTCGCCATGGCCGTCTCCCCGCTCGACTGCATGGGCTGCGGCGTCTGCATCAGCCAGTGTGCCGTCCACGCCATCGAGATGGTCCCGATGGAGACCCAGCTGCCCGAGCAGGAAGTCTTCGACTACATGGTCGAGAAGGTCGCTGCCAAGCCCGAGATGTTCGTGGCCGACAACGTGAAGTTCAGCCAGTTCGCTCAGCCCTACCTCGAGTTCTCCGGCTCCTGCGCCGGCTGCGCCGAGACCAGCTATGCCCGCCTCGTCACCCAGCTCTTCGGCGACCATATGCTCATCTCCAACGCCACCGGCTGCTCCTCCATCTGGGGCGGCCCGGCTGCCACTTCTCCCTACACCGTCAACAAGGAAGGCAAGGGTCCCGCCTGGGCCAACTCCCTCTTTGAAGACAACGCCGAGCACGGCCTTGGCGTGTACCTCGGCCAGAAGAAGATCCGCGACGATCTGAAGCCCACCATCGAGCATATCGCCGAGAACGTCGACGACGAAGAGCTCCGCAAGGCGGCGCAGGATTACCTCGCCACCTACGACGACGGCAACGCTAACCAGGAGCCTGCCCGCCGTCTGGTCGCTCTGCTTGAGAAGCGCGAGAATCCCTGCGAGCACGTGCAGGAGCTGCTTGCCAAGAAGGATTACCTGAACAAGAAGTCCATGTGGATCTTCGGCGGCGACGGCTGGGCCTACGACATCGGCTACGGCGGCGTTGACCATGTGCTTGCCTCCGGCGAGGACGTCAACATCTTCGTGTTCAACACCGAGGTCTACTCCAACACCGGCGGACAGGCCTCCAAGGCTTCCAACATCGGCCAGGTGGCGCAGTTCGCCTCTGCCGGTAAGGAGCTCAAGAGCAAGAGCCTGGCCGAGATGGCCATGACCTACGGCTACGTGTACGTGGCCCAGATCGCCATGGGCGCCAACAAGGTCCAGACCCTGAAGGCCATTGCCGAGGCCGAGGCTCACAAGGGCCCGTCCCTCATCATCGCCTACGCTCCCTGCGAGATGCACAGCATCAAGGGCGGCATGGAGAACTGCCAGAAGGAAATGGACAAGGCCGTCAAGTGCGGTTACTGGAACCTCTTCCGCTTCAACCCGGACGCCGAGAAGCCCTTCTCGCTCGACAGCAAGGAGCCGGCCGGCGGTTACCAGGAGTTCCTGATGAACGAGGCCCGTTACAGCCGCCTGACCCGCGAGTTCCCGGATCGTGCCGAGCGCCTCTTCGCTGCCAACGAGGCCAATGCGAAGGCCCGCTACGAGCACCTGATGAAGCTCAAGGCCCTGTACGAATAATTCGGAATTCGGAGTTCGGAATTCGGAATTATCCGGAAACAACCAATACGCAGACAGCCCCGGGAGAAATCCCGGGGCTGTTTTTAGCGGCTTCCCCTCAAGGGGAAGGCACAGCGCAGCACGCTGTCACTCCGGAAAGTTGCATGACGACAAAAAAACACCGTCGTTTCAAACGACGGTGTTTTTTATCAGGCAATGATTACAGCTGCTTCTGGGCGTTGATCTTCACGCCGGGGCCCATGGTGGAGGCGGTGACGCAAGAGCGGATGTACTGGCCCTTGGCAGACGCGGGCTTGGCCTTGATGATGGCGTTGAGCAGAGCGGCGTAGTTCTCGTAGAGCTTGTCGGCGCCGAAGCTGACCTTGCCGATGGGGCAGTGGATGATGTTGGTCTTGTCCAGACGGTACTCGACCTTACCGGCCTTGGCTTCCTTGACGGCCTGGGCCACGTTCGGGGTGACGGTGCCGGCCTTCGGGGAGGGCATCAGGCCCTTGGGTCCGAGGATCTTACCGAGACGGCCGACAGTGCCCATCATTTTGGGGTTGGCGATCACGGTGTCGAACTCAAACCAGTTTTCCTTCTGGATCTTTTCCACGTAGTCCATGCCGCCGGCATAGTCGGCGCCGGCCGCGATGGCTTCCTCGACCTGCTCGGGCGGGCAGAACACCAGGACGCGGACGGTCTTGCCGGTGCCGTTGGGCAGCACGATGGCGCCGCGGACCTGCTGGTCGGCGTGACGGCCGTCGACACCCAGCTTCACGTGCAGCTCGACGGTCTCGTCGAACTTCGCCTTGCTGGCGCTGATGACCAGATTCAGGGCCTCCATGGGATCATAGAGTGCCTGTTTATCAATGAGCTTGGAGCTCTCTTTATAATTTTTACCTCTAAACAATGTTGTTTCCTCCTGTAATGTGGTTCGTGTCGGATGGATAAATCCTCCCACTTTTGTGACGGAAGGATCCGTCGGGTAAACGGTGATTCAATCCGCGAGAGTGATTTGCGAGGATTATTTCGTCGCGATGAAGTCGAGAAATCGCCGGAATACTTTGTGTATTTCAAGATTTCAAGACAAAATCACGGCGGAACAAGACCGCAAAGCGCCGAAGCGGTATTGGATCGGCGTTTACCAAAAGGAGCTGTCAGTCGCCGACGATGACGCCCATGGAGCGGCAGGTGCCAGCGATCATGCTCATGGCGGACTCGATGTCGGTGCAGTTGAGATCTCTCATCTTCTGCTCGGCGATCTTGCGCACGTCTTCCTTGCTGATGGTGGCAACCTTGTCCTTCTGGGGCACACCGGAGCCGGACTCGATGCCGCAGGCCTTCTTGATCAGGAGGGCGGCGGGAGGAGTCTTGCAGATGAAGGTGAAGCTGCGGTCGGAGTAGACGGTGATGACGACAGGGATCATCAGACCCATATCGCCCTTGGTCCGCTCGTTGAAGTCCTTGGTGAACTGACCGATGTTAACACCGTACTGGCCCAGAGCGGGGCCGACGGGGGGAGCCGGAGTCGCCTTGCCGGCGGGAACCTGGAATCTTACGTATCCAACTACTTTCTGTGCCAACTTGGAGCACCTCTTTCTTATTATTCTTTAATGGTTTCGACCTGATCGAGCTCCAGATCCACCGGAGTCTCTCTGCCGAACATCGAGACGACCACACGGACCCGATCCTTCTCGGGTTCAAGCTCGTCCACCGTGCCGATGAAGCCGGACAGCGGGCCGTCAATGACCTTGACGCTGTCGCCCACGGCGTAGCCGACGACGATCTCTCTGCGCTCGACGCCCAGGTCGAGGATTTCCTGCTCGGTCAGGGGGACGGCCTTGCCGTCAGACCCGACGAAGCCGGTCGCGCCGCGAACGTTGTGCACCAGGTGCCAGCTTTCGTCGGTCAGGATCATCTTGACCAGGACGTAGCCGGGGAACACCTTGCGTTCGACGGTCTTCTCACCGTTGTCGGTGAGTTCGGTGACGGTTTCCATGGGGATGTTGACCTCACGGATCAGATCCGTCATTTTGCGGTTTTCCGCTGCTTTCATCACAGCGGCCGCAACCGCGTTTTCATACCCGGAATAGGTATGAACCACGTACCATTTTGCTTCCTCAGCCATGCTGATTTAACCCTTCAGTCCGAGCAGGCCCTGAACCAGCAGTCTTGCGATCTGGTCGAAGCCCCACACGCCCAGTGCAGAGATCAGCATCACGACGACGGAAACGACCGTGTTGTTGACGAGCTGCTTGCGAGTCGGCCATACGACCTTCTTCAGCTCGCTTCTCATCTCACGGAACCACTTGCCCACTCTCTTGAAGAAACCGGGCTTCGTGTCGTCCTTCTTCACGGCGGTGACGGCTTTTACGGGAGCGGCATTGGTTTTCTTTTCTTCAGCCATGTTCACGCATCCTTTCCGAAGCTTACTTGGACTCTACATGCTTGGTGTGCTTTCTGCAGAAGGGGCAATATTTGCTGCGCTCCAAACGGTCGGACGTATTCTTCTTGTTCTTGACCGTGTTGTAGTTCCTCTGCTTGCATTCTTCGCATCTGAGTGTAATTTTAACTCTTGCGCCTGCAGCCATTCTTTCGGCACCTCCTATTTTATTTACCCGCGTCAGTCGCGGGCATTGCCTCCCTGTATGGCACGGAAGACCCCTCTGCGGCAAAAAATGCGCGCAAAAAGAAACCTCTCATGCGACAGGTAAGACACACTATACCATAAGCCCCGTGACAGGTCAAGCATTTTTTCCTTGAAAATTCAGACTTTTTTGCCCTTGCGGGACGCAAATTCGCGTGCTATCATGTTGCCGAACAGGAGATGATGAACGCTGTGACCTATCAGGAAGCGATCGAATATATCAACGGCGTGCGCTGGCTGGGCTCCAAGCCCGGGCTCGAGCGCATCACGGAGCTGCTGGGCCGCCTGGGCGACCCGCAGAAAAAGCTGAAATTTGTCCACATCGCAGGCACCAACGGCAAGGGCAGCTGCGCGGCCATGACGGCCTCGGTGCTGCGCTCGGCCGGCTATCGGACGGGACTGTTCACCTCGCCCTACCTCTGGCGCTTCAACGAGCGCATGCAGCTCAACGGCCGTCCCATCGAGGACGACGTGTTGGCGGCGATCACCGAAACAATCAAGCCGCATGCAGAGGCGATGGAGGATCACCCCACTGAGTTTGAGATGATGACCGCCGCAGCGCTGCTGTGGTACGCGGAGGAGAAATGCGACATCGTCGTGCTGGAGGTCGGCCTCGGCGGCCGCTTCGACGCGACGAACGTGATCGAAGCGCCGGAAGTGAGCGTCATCATGAACATCGGCCTCGACCACACCGAGATCCTCGGCGACACGCTTGCGAAAATCGCCTTTGAGAAGGCCGGGATCATCAAGCCCGGTTTTCCGTGTGTTCTGTATCAGCAAACGGAAGAGGTAACAGATGTCGTGCGGACGATCTGCGCCGAGCGCGGCAGCGAGCTGCGCATTGCGGACTTTTCGGCGATCAAGCCAGAATTCGACAGCCTGGAGGGCCAGGTCTTTACCTATAAAAATGAGCCGTACGCGATCCCGCTGCTCGGCGCACACCAGATGAAAAACGCCGCCGTCGTCATCGAGGCGGTCGGCGTGCTGCGCGAAAAGGGCTGGCGCATCGAGCAGGACGCCCTGGAGCACGGGCTCTACGCCGTCTCCTGGCCGGCGCGCTTCGAGCTGCTGCGCGAGGAGCCGCCCTTCGTGGTCGACGGCGGACACAACGTGCAGTGCGCCGAGACCGTGGCAGACAATCTCCGCCGCTATTTCCCGGACACGCGCCGCGTGCTGCTGATCGGCGTGCTGCGCGACAAGGACTATGAGGGCATGCTCTCCGTGCTCGCACCGGCGGCGGACGCCTTCGTCTGCGTCACGCCGGACAGCCCGCGCGCCCTGCCTGCGGAGGAGCTGGCGGCGTATCTCAAGCGCTTCGGCAAGCCTGTCACCGCCTGCGGTAGCATCCGCGAGGGCGTGAGCGAGGCGCAGGATGAGGCCGGTGACGACGCGATGGTCTGCGCGGTCGGCTCGCTGTACATGGCGGGCGAGATCCGATACTGCATGGGAATGTACTGAACAATTCGAAATTCGAAATTCGGAATTCGGAATTGGGAAAGAGGGATTACGATGCGAACGATGGCGATCGATTACGGCGACGCGCGGATCGGCCTGGCGGTGTCCGACCTGCTGGGCATGTTCTGCGGCGAGGCCTGGACGATGGAGGAATGGAATATGGAACGCGCCGCCGCGCGCATCGCCGAGGAGGCGAAGAAGCGCGACGTGGGCACGCTGGTGCTCGGGCTGCCGAAGAACATGGACGGCACGGAAGGCCCGCGCGCCGAAAAAAGCCGTGCCTTCCGCGAGCTGCTGATCGCGCAGACCGGCCTGCCGGTCGTGCTCTGGGACGAGCGGCGCAGCAGTATCGAGGCGCACGCCATTCTGCACGCCAATGGCAAAAAGGAAAAGGTCCACCGCCGCAGCGTCGACGCCGTGGCCGCAAGCCTGATCCTCGAGGGCTATCTCGGAAGCGTTTGAAAACTATTGCAAAATAGACCGCATACATTTATAATTATTCCATCAAGAATTAAGGAGGGATTTCCCATGGATGAACTGCTTCAGAAAATCGGCATCAACTCCCTGTCGTCGCTGCTTTCCGCGATCCTGATCTTCCTGGTCTGCTGGATCGTCATCAAGATCGTCATGAAGGCGGTGGACAGGCTGCTTGCCAAGTCCAAGAAGATCGACGGCGCGCTGACGAACCTCGTCCGCAACGCCATCAACGTCGCCCTTTGGGTCATCGCGATCATCATTATCGCCAACGCCCTGGGCATCAACACGGCCTCTCTGGTCGCCCTGGTCAGCGTAGCCGGCCTGGCTCTGTCCCTGGCCGTGCAGAACATTATGTCCAACCTCTTCTCCGGCATCACCCTGCTGATCACCAAGCCCTTTGCCGCCGGTGATTTTGTGGAAGTCGCGGGCAAGATCGGCACCATCAAGTCCGTCGGTCTGTTCTACACCGAGATGGACACCCTGGACAACATCGCCGTCAGCATCCCGAACGGCGACGTGACCGCTTCCGTCATCAACAACTACAGCCACGAGCCGCTGCGCCGCGTTGACCAGTACTTCTGCGCCGCTTACACCGAGGACACCGAGAAGGTCAAGGCCGCGATCCTCGAGGCCGCTGCCGAGGACGAGAAGATCCTGCAGGATCCCGCGCCCTTCGTGCGCCTGTTTGAGTACGACGGCAGCATGATCAAGTACGTTTCCCGCGTCTGGTGCAAGAACGCCGATTACTGGGACGTCTACTTCGGCATGAACGAGCGCGTACGCGAGAGCTTCGCGCGCAACGGCGTCAAGATGAGCTTCCAGAACGTCAACGTCCGCATCGTGGAAAAATAAAACAAAACAAACAGCTTTTGCAAAAACGGTCTTTGTTTTCGGGCAAAGGCCGTTTTTTCTGCCTGAATTTGCCGGTATACAAGATTTATCCGCCGTTATTTTTCCCGACGCGGCGCATATTAAATCTGCAAAATTCTTTGCAATTTTTGCGCGGAAGGGGAAAAGGGCATGAAAAGAATCATAAGCGCGCTGTGCGCGCTTGTCCTGACAGCGGCGCTGCCGGCCGCGGCCAGCGCGCAGGAGCTGATGCTCGGCGGACAGCCGGTGGGGATCGAGCTGCAGACCGACGGCGTGGTCGTGGCGGGCTTTGCCGAGGTGGAGACGGAGACGGGCGTCTGTTCGCCGGCCAAAGAGGCCGGATTGCGCGAGGGAGACCGCATCGTGCAGATCGGCGATACGCCGGTCACGGCGGCGGAGGATCTGGTCCGGGCCGTGGGCGAGCTGCAGGGCGAAACGGCGGAGATCACCGTGCGGCGCGGCGAGACGAGCCAAACGCTGCCGGTGCAGTCGGTCCGCTCGGCGGACGGACAGTGGATGCTGGGGCTCTGGCTGCGGGACGAGAGCTCCGGCATCGGCACACTGACCTTTTACGACCCGTCCAGCGGCCGCTACGGGGCGCTGGGGCACGGCGTCACCGACGAGACCAGCGGCGAGACGCTGCCGATCCGCGGCGGCCGGATCACCGAGGCTCAGATCGTGAGCGTGACGCCCGGCAGTCCGGGCACGCCGGGCGAACTGACCGGCTGCGCCGAGCGAAGCAGCGCGCTGGGCAGCATTGAAAAGAACTGCGAAAAAGGGATCTACGGCGAGGCGGGCGCCGTCCTCGGCGAAGGCAGCGCCGAGGTGGGAACGCCGACGCCCGGCCCGGCCAGCATGCTGACGACCCTGGAGGGCCGCCGGGTGAAGGCCTACGCGGTGGAGATCAGCCGGGTCTATACCGAGGAGGGCGTGCAGCGCATGCTGCTGACGGTCACCGACCCACTGCTGCGGGAGCTGGCGGGCGGTATCGTGCAGGGCATGAGCGGCAGCCCGATCCTGCAGGACGGCAGGATTGTGGGCGCGGTGACGCATGTGTCAGTATCAACATGATACCCACCGGAAAACCAGGCGTTTCCTCACACGAAATACATAGTCACGGAAGAGCGAGAATACGGAAAAAGCAACAAGAGCGCGGCGGTTACGCTGCGCTCTTGTTGCGTCAAATACTAAACACTAATAAGATGTAGGCAAAGATTTGCGAGGCATATTTGTGCCAGGCGAGGCGGCGGCCGCAGCGAATAATGGAGATATATTTGCAAGGCCGCCAACGAAGCACGGCGCAAATCTGACCGCAAAGATTGTCTGATTTCTATTAGCGTTTAGTATAAGGAGGTTTTAATGACGGATTTGCGCCCTCAGAGCGAGGGCTTTTCTTTTTACCGGGTTCCCCGGCAGCTTGTCAAAGGAACGGAGTACCGCCCGCTGTCGCCCGCTGGGAAGCTCCTGTTCGGCTTGCTGCTTGACCGCGTGAGCTTGTCCGTCAAGAACGGCTGGCGGGACGGGGAGGGCCGGACGTATGTGTATTACGCCGTCGCGGAGATCTGCGAGGACTTCGGCTGCAGCCGTGTCACCGCCGGGAAGCTGCTTTCGGAGCTGGAGCGAATCGGACTAATCGAGCGCAAAAAGCAGGGCCAGGGCAAACCAGATCGCATCTATGTCCTGCAATTCTGCGCCAAATCAGACATCTAGACTTCCCAAAAGGAAACTTCTAGACTTCCGCTTTCCCGAAGTCTGGAGGTTAAAATCTTTTACATCAAGAAGCCAAAAACTTATGCCCTAATAAGACTGATGGAAAGAAACTGATAGAATTATACTGAGAGATCTATCCATCTATCTATCATTACTGCTAATCTCCGCGCCGAAAGCAGAAGTCTGAAACCTGAAATGTGTCTCACCGTGAGACAAGATTTTTTACACGAAAAAAGGATTGGCAGTTTATCACTTATATAATCCTTGCACTTTCCAAGGCACGAGATGCCACTCCCCGTTTTTCCTCCACGGAAGAGCGGACTTTTTGTTTTCGTCTTGATATATGCTTCCAAATTCCAATGGCTCGGAAATTAGCTTTCCATTTTCTTCCCAACTAACTTGTACCAGTATTCGAGTCATGGCGCATCCTCGCTCCTCTATTTCTTTGATTTCAAAGGAGCGGAAATTCTTTTGAGCAAACATTTTTCGACATTCTCCGGCACGTTTCTTTTCGGACTGCTCGTATGAAAAAAGTCTTTCGAGATGTGAAGAAAGGGCTCCGTAGTTTTTTGCTCGCCAAGCATCAAATGCTTTTATAATTGGAACCACATATTGATAGTTTGCACAGTCTTCAATAGTCGGTGTAGCAGGAATATCAGAACCAACTATAACCTCCCGTCTCTGCCATCTGTTCATTTCTTCCCGATCTTTGGCTATTTCATTTAGAGCTTTGATGGATTCTGAAATAGGGGGCGGGTTACATTCCTTCTCAAATTTAGCTTTCCTCTTTTCCTCCGAGCTTTTCATGTTCATCCAATCAGCCAGTGCGAACATGAGAGCAACACATTTGCAAGAAACAAACTCATTTCCATAGTTTAGGTCTCTGCCGTGAAGAATACCGTTCCTATAGGGAAGCCGGATTTCGTCATGATTTGTTTTGTTTCTTCCTTTGTTGAAAATACCTTTCATTTTTGTAAGGCTGTCCCCACAGCCTACAATGCAATCCCAAGCCGTTACATCGGTACCTTCAGCAAAAAAGCCTTTACTCTTAGTAAAGTCATTTACTGCACCATCCATGATAATGAGGAAAAGGGGGACGCTGGCATAATATCTGCCGGCAAAATGTTCTTCGAATGCCTTATTAATCAAATCATATCTCTGCATAAAAGGCTCGGCTTTGTTCTTTAGCCATGGAACAATATCTTTGACATCTGTTTTATAATAATCGACCAAAACCTTTTCTCCTGCATCTGCGCCGGAGGCTTGATATTCTGCAACCGCCCGCTTCATCAAGGGCAGATTCATGGAGTCATAGGAACACCACCCCAGATCAGAATAATAGCGATTAAATAGCATAACTGTTTTTTCTAATTCCTTCATCTGTTGTTTTAATTCCTTTATTTTTTCCCGCTCTTTTTTGGGGAGCAGAAAGGAGATCAGCCGAGTTATTTTGACATCTTGCTTTAACTTGTTGAACGTATGTAAATTACTATCCACGTCTTATCCCTCCCAATACAGAACCGGTCCCCAACAAAGAAGACCTGTTAAGATACCGAAAATCGCTTCTCATGAGCATTATAAGTGCTTGTGGAAAGTTAATCAACAATTCGATTTGATGTGCACAATGATATAGTAATTGCAGGTCCGGCAAGTATGGCATTTGTTAAACACAAACGCCCTTGTTAGGGGATGACCCCTAATACCCCGCGCAGCGCGATGAACGGTGAGCTCCCGAGGCGTCGGACATGCCAAGATATGCCGTTGACAATTAGCGTAATTATGCATATAATAATGCTAAGCAAGGAGGTGGCGATATGCCGAATATTCGCCCTGTTTCTGATCTGAGAAATCATTTCGCTGAGATCACCAAAGACGCGCAGCTCAGCGGTGAGCCGATCTTCCTGACCAAGAACGGCGTCGGTTCCATCGTTGTCATGAGCATGGAGAGCTATGAGCAAAACCGCTATGACAGCATGGTCTATGACAAGCTGCGCGAGGCGGAGCTGCAGGCGGCCAGCACGACGGAGCGTATGAGCCACGCGGACGTTATGGCAAAAGCGCGTGCGTTTCTGAGCGGTGCGGAGGAGCAAAAGCGTGCATAAGATCGTTTATTTGCCGCTGGCCGAGAGCGATTTGATGGACGCGCTGGGCTATATTGCCTACACGCTGGACGCGCCCAAAGCCGCCCGCGATCTGCTGGCCGAGTTTGACGAGACGGTACAGCGCATCGCGGAGTTCCCCTACGCCCACGAGCTCTACCGAACAGACCGTCCGATGAAAGACGAGATCCGTAAGGTGCCGGTCAAGAACTATGTGCTGTATTACGCCGTCTTTCAAGACCATGTGGAGATTCGCCGCTTTCTCTACGGCAAGAGAGACAGAAGCAGAATCGATGAAGAGTAGAACAACACGGAAGATGAAACTGCCCACCGTCCCCGTCCCGGACATGAGCGGTCTCACGAAGGAGCAGTTGAAAGAGGAAATCGAGAAGGGCTTTGCCGACGCTGCCACCGGACGGGTAATGCCAGTTGCATCCGTGTTTGCCGAACTTCGGGAGAAAGACTTGCCGTAAACACAAAATCCGTTTCACCGTGAAACGAATTTACAAACGAATAACGATCAACCGGAAACTTGTTTCACCGTGAGACAAGTTTCCTTTTTTCATGGAGGTGTTATGAGAGAACGCAATCACTTTGTCGGCCTATGGCTGAACGATGAAGAATACACCCATCTGCGGGAGCAATGCGAGATCACGGGCTTACCGGCCAGCGTGCTGATCCGTCATGCCATCGAAGGGGTACAGCTCAAGCATCGGCCGCCTAATGAATACGCCGCCCTGCTGCGTGTGCTGTCGTCCATCGGCAACAATGTCAATCAGATCGCCCATTGGGCCAACGCCAAAAAGAGCATTCAAGAGGCAGAAATCAGACAGGCGGTTTTGCTGGCTAACAAGGCGTGGGAGTTGGTAAAGGAGACGTTGTAAATGCGTCTCATTATGAGACAAGCTTCCATGAGATTTGCATTTATCTCTCGTGCTGATATACTTTTCTTTTGGAAGGGTCTCGCCATTATTATCTGAAAAAAGAATTTTGCAATAAATCATTGCGACCAACGGCGACTTTTTTTGTAATATATCTATGAGAGCTCTTAACACGAAGGAGGTTCAGTATGGAAGACGCAGCGATTGTTGATCTGTACTGGCAGCGTTCCGATCAGGCCATATCGGAAACGGATCGCAAGTATGGCAGGTATTGCCATACCATCGCGTATAACATATGCGCAAGCAACGAAGATGCGGAGGAGTGTGTGAACGATACATGGTTTAATGCCTGGAATCTGATGCCGGACAAGCGGCCCTCTGTTCTCTCGACTTTTTTAGGGTATATTACACGAAATCTTGCTCTTAACCGATACCGTGCAAGAAGCAGCAAAAAACGGGGTGGCGGAGAAACGCCCCTTGCCTTGGACGAACTGGAAGAGTGCATCCCAACAGTAATCAGTATAGAGCAGCTCTATGAAGAAAAGGAACTGGAAGCTGCGATTGATACATTTATCAGCACATTACCCCAAACAGATCGAAGAATGTTTATTGCTCGCTACTGGTTTCTGGAGTCCGTTGCAGAAATATCAAAAAGGCTTGGCTATAGCCAGAGCAAGGTAAAATCGTCTTTATATCGGTCAAGAGGAAAGCTGCGTGCGTACTTACAGGAGGAAGGCTTATGTTAGATTCTTTTGCCTTGCTGAGCGCCATGCGCGGTATAAGAGATGAGTATGTCACGGATACCGCAAATGCTCTCGGTTATAGCGCGGAAAGTCCCAAAACCCATCATATTAACCGGAAACTTTGGAGCACATTGCTGGTTGCTGCTATTATCGTTTCCCTTTTTACAGGAGTCGCCTATGCCACAAATCTCTTCGGCCTACAAGCGCTGCTCATAAGAGGGAGCAAACCGCGGGAGAATCCAAACGCAGATTATCTGTCCATTACCCAGCCGCAGGATGTGCCGGAGGAAATGGACGCTGAAATCAGAGAGAAGATCGACAACTCCGCAAAAGCCTGGGAAGAGTGGAGTTCCTGGTGCGATGAGAACGCTCCCCACATCCCGGAGAGCTGCAGGCTGCCCGAGAACTGCAGCGGCATTATAGACGAGAAAAATGAGGACGGAACCGTGACGATGATCTTCCTGCGCGGTATAGAGGAGATCGAAAGACGTGTTATCAGCGCAGAAGATTACGCGCAGTTTGAGGCATATTTGGAAGTCAGATCAAAGGACTTCCCTGGCTACGATCCAAGTTATCACATCTATACACAGGAGATGGCCGACAAGCTGGAAAGCATTGCTGCGATCTATGAGCTAAAGCTTAGGCATCAGATTACTGTTATCTATCAGAACTATGGAGACAGAGAGGAGTTTTCTACCCGCGAGGAAGTCACCGCAAAAATAAACGAAGTCTGCGCCGGAGGCAGCAACTTCTTCCGCGTTGAGCCTGCAGGGTATGACAAATTCTATTATTTCGACGAGGGAACCTTTGCCGTCAGCTTCTTTATCACGGAAGACCAGACGGATTCCGGCCCCATCTGTTATCTTTACAACTCCCCCTATGGCACCCTATCCAGCGGCGATGAGATTTTTGCCGTTGTTGAGGATGTCAGCGTCTTTACGATTAGGAGCCATACTACCCCAGACGGGACGGAACTCACCGTATTGCAAAATGACACGGATGCCTATGCCTATGTCTATTTGAAAAACTCGTTCGCCACGCTTCATATCTCACAAGTTAGCGGGCTGAGCGACGCTGCCATTGACACCATACTGGACATGGTGGATTACAGCACGATCCGATAAGAATGACACGACAACTCAAAAAAGAGGAACCAAAAATGTATAAACACAAAACCATGATAAGCGTTCTTCTGCTCATTTCGCTTCTATGCTGCCTATTATCTGGCTGCGGGAAAAATGAGCAGGCTCGGCTTTCTGAATCCGGCGCAATGATCCTAAACTCCGTAGATAGCCATGAGGACGCATCAAGCACATACAGGTCAAAAACGCTGCAATTATCCGATTCAGTTTCTTTTGTTGGAAGCATTGTGCTGCTGGATAATGAAGTGATCGTGTATGGAGAAAAAGACCACGCTTTAGTTCTTCGGGACTATGACCTCAATGGTAATGCTCAAATCACCTATGACCTAAGCTGGTTGGAGGAGAATCAGTCTGTTTCTGCAATCGCAGCAAAAAGCAGTGATTGCATTACATTAGTTGTATGCACAGAAAACGATGATAGCAATCATTATTCGCTGTACAACGCATATGCCGATGGCAGGCACGGCGCCTTGGCAGATCTGGAACCTCAATCCAACGTTTATATTAATGGGCTTAGTCATGTTGGAGACATGCTGTATTTAAGCTATGTAAATGTCGATTCCAATGAATATTTTATCGCACAATATACGGATATGGGGGTCAAGAGCGAACAAATAAGTATTGGAAAACCTTTTACGATGGTCTCGGATGGTGCAAGTATATATATTGGGACAAACAATACGGATGGTCTCCATATTAGTAGCGTTGACTGCGAAAGTGGAGAGCTGACAGAGATATGTGCTTTTGACTCGGGGCGGCTTTTAGCGGCTTGTGATGGGAAAATATATGTTGGGAACTCCACGGATGTCTTTTGCTATGAAATTGCTACTGGCACGATTACCCGGCTATTTCAATGGACAAGTGTCGGTGTGCATTCCAATGGGAGTTTTTCCCTCAATTCAAACGGTCAATATCTCGTCTGGTTTGCAGACGTCATTCGCCTGATACAGGAAGACAGTGATGATTCTGCGCAAAGGAAAGAAATCGTGATCGCGATCAATGGGATGCCTAATGAATTTTCTAACATTGTTATCCGGTTTAATGACGAAAATGATAAGTACCATTTGGTAGTCAAAGACTATAGCCAATATACTGATCCTATGCAAACCTTGGCAACAGAAATGAATGCCGGAAGTGCTCCGGACATCGTTGACATTATGTCTTTTTCAAGTAACATTGCGAATGAAAATGCTTTGGAGGACTTAGTTGAATATTTCAACGCCGATCCCGACATTTCAACGGCAGATTTACTTGAAGGGCCGTTAAACGCCATGACGACAAAAGACGGAAAGCTCTTGAGCATAGCGCCCGCTTTTACTATCTGGTCAATTACCGGAAGCAAAGAACTTGTCCATAGCGAACATCACACAACTGTATCCGAAAGACTTGGCGCTTTAGGCGATCCAGACTCAGCATTTGCCGGAACATTGCCGCGGGATACCTTTCTGGAATTAGCCTTTTGCAGTCAAAAAACGGAGCTCTATTCGCAGGACGATATTGCTTCCATTTTGGAATATGCCGCTAAATTGCCAGAAGAGTACGATGATTCCGCTGGGGCGGAGCCGCTTTATTTAGTGTCCAGTTATGAGAGCTTTGCAAGCTGGTGGTTCAGCCGCCAGTATTTCGGCGGCAATGCCGGAGATATGGCCATATTTGGAATGCCTTTTTTTGAAGGCACAGGTATTATTGTCCCGTCTTGCAAACTTGCAATTCCAAAAGGTTCTGAGAATAAAGAAGGTGCATGGGAGTTTATAAAATTCATGCTCCTTTCCGAAATGGGGACAAGCTCCAGTTCAGCATACTGCCCCCTCTTGAAAGCAGAATATGAGCGGCGAGTGAGCGAGGGATATTCCGCAGTTGAAAACGGAGGAACGATTAACGGAGAACCGATCGTAGATACATCTCATATCAGCGAATTTGATGAATTGGTAAATGGGGTGTCTGGCGTTTACGATAGCAACTCCACCACTTATACAATCGTACTTACGAGCGCTGCGCGGTTTTTTGCCGGACAAGTCACTTCTCAGGAAGCTGCAGCGGACATTATGTCCCGTCTGTCGCTTTATTACAGCGAGCGGAAATAGCGCAGAAAAATTGACAAAAAAGAAAGAACTTCCTATTCTAAAGCGAAACTATCATTTCGTTTTAGAGGAGAGCTGCCTATGAATGAAAGACAAGAGAAGATGTCGCTCTGGCTCCCATGCCCCAAGTGCGGAGCCAGGACGAAGATCAAAATCTATGAGGACACCGTACTACTGAACTTCCCCCTATATTGTACCAAGTGTAAGAAAGAAACCAACCTCGGCGTGATAAAATTCAAGATTGTAGTCAGCGACGAGCCAGACGCTTAACGCGCAGAGCCTGCTACTCCGTGAGTGGAGAAGCAGGCTCTTTTTATCGTTACAGGCAATCAAGAACAGGCTTTTCCTTCACCATTGTACGGTTCATGTGGAAAAGCGTATGTAATTCTGCAAATTTGGTTTGTTAGGCGCTTTTTTCACCGATGGTATCGTTTCGGTTTCGCGCAGAGATTCATCCATCCCTAATATCAAAAGCGAAAATATAGTATCGCCTTTTTGATTCACACATTCAGAAAGCGGAGGACAGATATGTACAGCTTTCATTCTGAAAACAACATGTCCGGCGTGACGCCGGAAGAGATCGCGCGACTGCTCCGTAGCATCGGCGCTTCCGGGCGGCTGGTCGGCTTTCATTACACCGTGTATATCGTGTATCACATCCTGCAAAAGCCGGACGAGTATTTCTGGATCACCAAATGCGCCTACCCGGAAACGGCCCGGTATTTCAAGGTCAGCACGTCCTCCGTGGAGCACGCGATTCGCACGCTGATCGCCTCGGTGTGGAATCGCCGCGATCATTCCGACCTCAACCGCGTGGCCGGGATCGAGCTGGAGAAGGCTCCAACCAATAGCGAGTTTATAGATATACTGGTCGCCTACCTCCGCTACGGAACGGGTTAATGCGTTTCATCGTGAAACGGATTTTCGCATCGGGTGTTAGGGGCTACCCCCTAAAAGCGGCATTTGTACTATCAAATGCCATACTTGCTTATAACACGCGGCTTCCGTCGAGAAACGGATAAAAGGATCAGACAAGGTAGTACGCATTCCGTACTCTCTCGAACGAAAAAGGGCCACTTATCCCGATAATTGCGGTAAAATGGTGTTAAACCAAATAGAGCAGGCAAATACAATGGCGCCGAACGGAATCCAATGTCCGACTATAAGCTCGGGAAGAAATCTGCCGCAAACGATTTCTTTTTGTCGCGGCTTGACTTCTTTTGCGAATTTTCGTTTTTTTGGACCGCTTTTTTGTTTTAGTAGTATAGAGGGAAGTCCCACGGGACGCTTTCTCAGAAAACCGAATAGGGCAGGCAGATACGTTCTGCTTGCGGGGAGCCGGACAGCGGGTGCGCCAGGATGCCGACCAACCGGGATGTGAAGAGATCCGGGCAGAGCGAACAACACCGCGCTGTGTGCAGCCGATGGCACGGCTGAGGGCCACGATCCGCACGCGGAGATAATGATACCTACGTTGATGGCACGTCACAGAGTCAAACGTCCCGCCATGAGCATGGAGGGAGGCACAAAACGATCCTACGGAGCGGCCCGCCACGCCGCCGTCTGACCCTCGCCTTTGAAAAACCGTGAACCTTACGATCCGCACTACAAAAGAGCGCGGATTTTGTCTTTCTCCGTCGAAATGTGTCTCACGCTGAGACACATTTTTCATACCCATTTTTGCCATACTAAACCATATCCACCCACGAAAGGAGCGGGAGCCTATTATCGTTTCCACGATCAAAAACGAAAACGCCGTGGTGCAGATCCACGACGATTATATTGAGGACATCGACGAGAACGCGGCGCGGGTGAAGGAGATCCTGACCAAAGCCCGCAAGCGCCGCAAGGCGGCAGCGAAGCCCGCCGCCGCACAACGAAAATCTTACGCGCCGCAGCTGTGATCTGCGGCCTATTTCTATAAATTTCCACCCCCGAAAATTTGACAGGCTTTCCCCGATTTGAGATAATATCGACAGAAAGGAGGCCCCCATGGAGCAATATATCGAATATCTCCGTAAATCTCGCTTTGACCGTGACTATCTGGACTTGAGTGTGGAGGAAACGCTGAAACGGCACCAGGAAATTCTGGAAAGACTGGCGAGAGACAGAGGATTCTATATTGCGAAGGTGTATCGGGAGGTCGTGTCCGGCGAGTCCATCGCCGCCCGTCCCGAGGTACAGAAGATGCTGGAAGAGGTCTCTTCCGGGATCTATACCGGGGTGCTCGTTGTCGATGTGGAGCGTCTGGCCCGCGGCAACAGCGCGGATCAGGCATACATCAGTCAGATCTTTCAGTTCTCCGACACCAAGATCATCACGCCAGCCAAGACCTACGATCCGACGAACGAATTTGACCAGGAGTATTTCGAGTTTGGCCTGTTCATGAGCCGCCGCGAGTACAAGACCATCAACCGACGTCTCGTCAGAGGGCGTCAGAGCTCCGCCAGCGAAGGAAAATACGTCGGCAGCATTGCACCCTACGGCTATGACCGGGTGAAGCTGCAGGGCGAGAAGGGCTATACGCTCGAGCCAAATCCTGCAGAGGCGGAGGCTGTGCGTCGGATGTTCGAGCTGTACGTCCGGCGGCAGGGCACGAAGATGATCGCCAATGAGCTGAACGACCGCAAGATCCCCACGCGCCACGGCGGGAAGTGGGATGCCTCGACGGTGGGCAACATCCTCATAAACCCCGTCTATCTGGGCAAGATCAAGCGCGGCTACGTCAAGGAAACCAAGCGCCTGGACGAGCGGGGCAACGTGGTGTCCAGCTACAGGCACTGCAAGGACGTGGAGGACTACGATTTGTACGAGGGCCGCCACCCCGCGCTGATCGATGACACGCTCTTTGAGAAGGCGCAGAAGATCCGCAAGGAAAACTACGTGGGGCCGAAGGTGAAAAAGCAGTACGAGCTTGTCAACCCCTTTGCCGGCGTGATGGTCTGCGCGGAGTGCGGAAAGCCCATCGGCCGCAAGGTGTCCTCCAAGAACCATCCCAACCCACCCCGCGTGGCCTGCACCAATCCGCACCACTGTCACAACCGCTCCGCCAGCTTTGCACTGGTGGAAACGGAGATCCTGAACGCGCTGCGAAGCTGGCTGGACGGCTACAGGATCAAGCTGGATACCGTGGGCTTTGCGGAGGACATTGCGGACTGTCGGCGGCAGCTGGAACGGATCGAAGCGGAGCGGGAGAAGCTGAAAGCGCAGCTTGACCGGGCCTACACGCTGGTGGAGCAGGGCGTCTACAGCCTGGAGGTCTTCATGGAGCGCCGCGAAAAGCTGACCCGAGAGCTCAATGAACTGCAGGAACAGCAAGACGCCGCAGAACAGAGTATCGCGCAGTTCGAGGCCGACGAGAGCAGCCAGCAGGAGATCATTCCGCAGACGGAGACTCTCCTTGCCAGCTATGACGACATGACCGTACAGGAACGTAACGAGCTTTTGAAGACCATCCTTTACAAGATCGAATACTACCGGGGAGAGGACGGGATCGTGTCTATTGACCTGTATCCCAGGCTCCCCAAAGCATAGAGCCGCTGTCGTCATCATGCGGTGACGCATGTGCTGGTCAGCGATCCCTGCCGGGGCTTCGGCATCGGCATCGGCGATATGCTGGCCGAGGCCGGGATCGCGCCGCAGGATCTGGCGGCGTAGTTTCCCATTTTTCCCGCCCCGCCTTTCGCCGGGATTTTTGCGGCAGGCCGTGTATGCTTGGCTCATCCACATTCACGAGGAGGACGCCCATGCAAGCACTGCGAAGCCGCCCCGGCCTGAGACGGAGCGGGATCTTATATTTATCCACGGACGAGCTGCTGCCCAATCCCGTCCAGCCGCGCCGGAATTTTGACGGCGAGAGTCTGGCCGAGCTGAGTGAGAGCATCAAAAGCTACGGCATTTTGAACCCGCTGACCGTGCGGCTGCGCGGCGGGCGCTATGAGCTGGTGGCCGGGGAGCGCCGCCTGCGCGCGGCGAAGCTGGCGGGACTGACAGAGGTGCCCTGCCTGCTCGTCGACGTCAACATGGAGGACGCGAGCCTCCTGGCGCTGGTGGAAAACCTGCAGCGGCAGGATCTGGATTTCATCGAGGAGGCGGCGGGCATCCGCCAGCTCATCCTGCTGTTCGGCATGAGCCAGGAGGAGGCGGCCCGGCGCCTGGGCAAATCCCAGTCCGCGGTGGCCAACAAGCTGCGCCTGCTGCGTCTGCCGCCGGACGTGTTGGACGCGCTGAAGGAGCACGGACTCTCCGAGCGCCACGGCCGCGCTCTGCTGCGCCTGCCGGACGCGGAGCTCCAGCGCGCCGCGCTCCGCCACATCATAGAAAAGGAACTGAGTGTGGCCGCGACCGACGCCTATATCGAAACGCTGCTGAATAACACGGAAAAAAGCCCGGAAAAGCCGGACGCCCGCCGCACCTTCATCCTGAAAGACGTGCGCGTGTTCCTCAACACGGTCAGCCGCAGCCTGGAGCTGATGAAGCAGGGCGGCATCGAGGCCGGCATGCAGCGCGAGGAGACGGAGGATGCGCTGATCCTGACGATCTCCATTCCGAAATCCCGCGAACATACATAATCCGCCGCTTTCCGCCATAAGATACAGGGAGGCGGTGATGGATATGATCGGTTTCTTTTCCGACCTGCGCTACAAGGAGGTCATCGACGTGCACAGCGGGCTGCGCCTGGGCTACGTCTGCGACGCGGAATTCGACGACCAGGAGGGGAGGCTCTGCTCGCTGATCACGCCCGGACGGGCCAAGTGGTTCGGCCTGCTCGGCCGCGAAGACGACTATGTGCTGCCCTGGCAGAGCATCGTGCGCATCGGCGGGGACATCATCCTCGTCGAGGCCGAGACCCTGCAGCGCCGCAAGCGGCCGCGTCACGGACCGCTGTAACCAAAGATGAAAAAGCACCGCCCCGCGGTGCTTTTTTGCTGTCCCTCCGCCGGGGGAACTTCGTGAATCAATTGTGAATTTTCCTGCCGTCTTCCGGCGAAACTATTGACAAAAGCTGGGGCGGATGCTATATTAGCACTCGAAAGACGAGAGTGCCAACAGTCAGGGACACGGAGTGCTAATCCGGACGAGGCGTGATCATGAGCACGATAAGTGATCGAAAAAAGAAGATTTTGGCCGCCGTGGTGGACGAGTACATCCGCACGGCCGAGCCGGTGGGCAGCAAGGCCATCGCGCAGACCGCGCACCTCGGCTGCTCCCCCGCCACGATCCGCAACGAGCTGGCGGAGCTTGTGAACATGGGCTACCTCGAGCAGCCGCACACCTCGGCCGGGCGCGTGCCCACGCCAATGGGCTACCGGATGTACGTCAACGAGCTGATGGACCGGCAGAAGCTCTCGCTGGAGGAGACGGAGGACATCAACCGCCGCCTCAACCAAAAGCTGCAGGAGCTGGACGATACGATTGACAACGTCAGCCGCCTGGCCTCGCAGCTGACCGACTATCCGGCCCTCGCGCTCACGACGCAGAGCGCCGTGACGATCAAGCGCTTCGACATCATCTACGTCGACGCCAACACCTTCATCCTCGTGGTGATGCTCTCGAACAACAGCGTGCGCAACAAGCTGGTGCGGCTGCCGATCTCGGTGGACCAGAAAATGATCCAGCGCCTGAGTAGCCTCTTCAACGCGAGCTTCACCGGCATCACCGAGGATCAGATCACGCCGCTGCTCATCAACAGCACCGAGCGCGCCGCGGACGACAGCATGGGCCTGAGTTCCGTGATCGCCGCCTTCGCCATCGAGGTGCTCACCGACAGCAGCACGCCGACCGCCTCCGTCAGCGGCGAAAACCGCCTGTTGGGACAGCCGGAGTTCCGCGATCCGGACAAGGCGCACCGCCTGATGAGCTATCTGTCCGGCGGCGGGCACATCCTCCCGGCGGACGACAGCTTCGGCGGCACCGATGAGGTGCGGGTGCTGATCGGCCCGGAGAACGTGGCCGAAGAGCTGAAGGATTCGAGCGTGGTCATCGCCAGCTATGACGCGGGCGACAACACCCGCGGCCTGATCGGCGTGGTCGGGCCGACGCGCATGGACTATTCCGCCGTGGCCGCGAAGCTCAGCTTCCTGGCAGCCGGGCTCAGCCGCCGCCTGGGCGGCGGAGAGGCGCCGCCGGAAGGCATGCATAACAAACTGATCATCAAGGGAGATAACAGTGATGGCAGCAGATAAGGAAAAGAACGAGACTTCCCCCGACACGGAGGAAGAGCAGAAGGCCGAGGCGCCGCAGCCGGAGGCCGAAGCCGAAAAGGAAGCCGAAAAGGAAGGCAAAAAGGAAGAGAAAAAAGAGGAGAAAAAGGCCAAAAAGGAGAAGAAGGAAGAGCCGAAGGAGCCCGATTACAAGGCCGAGCTCAGCGGCGCCAACGACCGCTATCTCCGGCTGCTGGCCGAGTATGACAACTACCGCAAGCGCAGCCAAAAGGAAAAGGACAACCTCTACGGCGACATCAAGGCCGAGACGGTGACGAAGTTCCTGCCGGTGTACGACAATCTGGTGCGCGCGCTGGCGCAGACCACCGAGGACGAGGCCTTCCGCAAGGGCGTGGAGATGATCATGACGCAGTTCTGCGGAACGCTCGAGAAGCTCGGCGTCACGAAGATCGACAGCCTCGGAAAAACCTTTGATCCGAAGCTCCACAACGCAGTGATGCACGTGGACGATGAGGAAAAGGGCGAAAACGAGATCGTCGAGGTCTTCCAGGACGGTTTTATGATTGGCGAAAAGGTGATCCGCTTCGCCATGGTCAAGGTCGCCAATTAGTTTTTAGGAGAACACAGGAGCGACTTTATCCCGAGCGAAGATTGAGCTAATGGCGTTCTAGCTCAACCGGTCAGAGCACCTGACTTATAATCGGGAGGTTCCGGGTTCAATCCCCGGGGACGCCACCAGAAAGCATGAACCGGCGCGAGCCGTTTCAGATAAATTTGTTGATAAAAAATTGCGATATACAGGAGGAAAACATCATGGGTAAAATCATAGGAATCGATCTTGGCACCACCAACAGCTGTGTTGCCGTTATGGAAGGCGGCGAAGCCGTCGTTATCGCCAACGCCGAAGGCGCCCGCACCACTCCGTCCGTCGTGGCTTTTGCCAAGAACGGCGAGCGTATGGTCGGCCAGGTCGCCAAGCGCCAGGCCATCACCAACCCCGACCGCACCATCTCCTCCATCAAGCGTGAGATGGGCTCCAACTACCGCGTGACCGTCGACGGCAAGGCCTACACCCCGCAGGAGATCTCCGCGATGGTGCTGCAGAAGCTGAAGGCCGACGCCGAGGCCTATCTGGGCCAGCCCGTCACCGAGGCCGTCATCACCGTCCCCGCTTACTTCACCGACGCGCAGCGCCAGGCCACCAAGGACGCCGGCAAGATCGCCGGCCTCGAGGTCAAGCGCATCATCAACGAGCCGACCGCGGCCGCTCTGGCCTACGGCCTGGACAAGGAGACCGATCAGAAGATCATGGTCTACGACCTCGGCGGCGGCACCTTCGACGTGTCCGTGCTGGAGATCGGCGACGGCGTCATCGAAGTGCTGGCCACGGCGGGCAACAACCGCCTCGGCGGCGACGACTTCGACGCCTGCATCACCAAGTACCTGGTGGACGAATTCAAGAAGGCCGAAGGCATTGACCTGTCGAACGACAAGGTCGCCATGCAGCGCCTGCGCGAGGCCGCCGAGAAGGCGAAGATCGAGCTGAGCGGCGTGACCACCTCCAACATCAACCTGCCCTATATCACCGCCGACGCGACCGGCCCGAAGCATCTGGACGTCACCCTGACCCGCGCCAAGTTCAACGAGCTGACCCATCACCTGGTCGAGAAGACCATGGGCCCCGTGAAGCAGGCGCTCAGCGACTCCGGTCTGCAGCCGAGCGAGATCAGCAAGGTCCTGCTGGTCGGCGGCTCCAGCCGTATCCCCGCCGTGCAGGACATGGTCAAGTCCCTGGTCGGCAAGGAAGGCTTCAAGGGCATCAACCCCGACGAGTGCGTGGCCATCGGCGCCGCGATCCAGGGCGGTGTGCTCGGCGGCGACGTCGAGGGCATCCTGCTGCTGGACGTCACCCCGCTGTCTCTGGGCATCGAGACCCTGGGCGGCGTTTGCACCCGTCTGATCGAGCGCAACACCACCATCCCCACCAAGAAGAGCCAGGTCTTCTCCACCGCCGCGGACAACCAGACCTCCGTTGAGGTCAACGTCCTGCAGGGCGAGCGCGAGATGGCTGCCTACAACAAGAGCCTCGGCCGCTTCCATCTGGACGGCATCGCCCCGGCCCGCCGCGGCGTGCCTCAGATCGAGGTCACCTTCGACATTGACGCCAACGGCATCGTGAACGTCTCCGCCAAGGACCTCGGCACCGGCAAGGAGCAGCACATCACCATCACCTCCTCCAGCAACATGTCCAAGGAGGACATCGACAAGGCCGTCAAGGAGGCCGAGAAGTACGCCGCCGAGGACGCCAAGCGCAAGGAAGAGGTCGACACCCGCAACCAGGGCGATCAGATGGTCTACCAGACCGAGAAGACCCTGCAGGAGATGGGCGACAAGCTCGATCCGGCCGACAAGAGCGAGGTCGAGAGCAAGCTGCAGGCCCTGAAGACGGCGCTGACCGGCACTGACACCGCGGCCATCAAGCACGCCACCGAGGAGCTGACGCAGGCCTTCTACAAGGTCAGCGAGAAGCTGTACCAGGCGGCGGGCGGCGCCCAGGGCTTTGATCCCAGCCAGGCAGGCGGCCCGAATCCGGGCAACCCGGGCCAGGGCGGCAACGGCGGCCAGGACTACTACGACGCCGACTACACCGTCGTGGACGACGACAACAAATAAATTCTGAATTCGGAGTTCGGAATTCAGAATTGAGCGCCGCATATGCGGCAGAGAATGAGAGCTTAGAAACGCGCAATTGAGGCGGGGCAATCCTCCGCCTCAATCGTGCGCATTATGGGAGTTACGCCTATGAGCGAAAAACGCGATTATTACGAGGTGCTGGGCCTGCAGAAAGGCGCGACGGCGGAGGACATCAAGAAGGCCTACCGCAAGCTGGCCAAGGCCAATCACCCCGACCTTCACCCCGGCGACAAGGCGGCCGAGGAGCGCTTCAAGGAGATCAACGAGGCCTATGAGGTGCTCTCCGACGACGACAAGCGCGCCAAGTACGACCAGTACGGCCACGCGGCCTTTGACCCCAGCCAGGGCTTCGACGCGGGCGGCTTCGGCGGCTTTGGCGGCTTCGGCGACCTGGGCGATATTTTCGGCGACATTTTCGGCGGCTTCGGGGGCTTTGGCGGCACGCGCAGCAATCCCAACGCGCCGCGCCGCGGCGACAACATCCGTGCCACCGTGAACATAAGCTTTGAGGAGGCGGCCTTCGGCTGCAAGAAGGACGTGGCCGTCGGCCGCGTCGAGACCTGCAGCGACTGCAAGGGCACGGGCTGCGCCCCCGGCACGACCCCGGAGGTCTGCCCGGACTGCAAGGGCAGCGGCACCGTGCGCACCACCCAGCGCACCCCCTTCGGCATGGCACAGTCCACCGGTCCGTGCAGCAAATGCCGCGGGACCGGCAAGATCATCCACCAGCCCTGTCCGACCTGCCGCGGCATGGGCCAGGTGCGCCGTCAGCACAAGATCAACGTCTCCGTGCCCGCCGGCATCGACGACGGCCAGACCATCTCCCTGCGCGGCCAGGGCAGCTCCGGCGTCAACGGCGGCCCTGCCGGCGACCTGATGGTGACGGTGATCGTCCGCCCGCATGCGCGCTTTGAGCGCGACGGAAGCTCTGTGCTGCTCGAGCAGGAGCTGAGCTACGCCCAGGCGGTGCTCGGCGCGGAGATCGAGGTGCCGACGCTCGACGGGCCGGTGCGTCTGACGATCCCGGAGGGCACGCAGCCCGGCGCGGTGTTCCGGCTGCGGGGCAAGGGCATCCCCTTCCTGCGCGGCGGCGGCCGCGGCGACCAGTTCGTGTCGGTCAGTGTGAAGGTGCCGAAGAACCTGACGGGCAGCCAGAAGGAGCTGCTGCGGCAGTTTGCAGCCTCGATGGGCGACCTCGACGGCAGCGGCATCAAGCCGGAGCACGGCGGCATTTTCGGAAAGAAGAGAAAATAAAAAACGGAGTGTGAAAACACTCCGTTTTTTATTATCAGTTTTGCGGGGATACTTGTCTCGCAAAAACTTCTGTGCTAAAATAAAATGTCGAAAAATTTGGAAAACGGGGTGTCGATATGCTTCGGTCACCGAACCCGGTGCTCTGGGCGATCCTGCGTCCTCTGCTCCGGCTGATCCTGCGTCTCAAACTGCATTTCCAACCCCGGTGCGCCAAACTGAACGGGCCTTTCGTGCTGCTGTGCAACCACGCAAGCTACTACGACCCGGTGCTGGCCGCCGTATGCGTCGAACGGCCGCTCGGCTTCGTCGGCGCCGATCCCGCTCCGCGCGCCGGATTTCTGCTCAGCCTCGCCCGCAGTCTGTGCCAGCCGGAAGATCTGTCCTGGCAGGATGCGCTGAACGAGGCCGCGGTCAGCGGCCGCTGCGTCGGCATCTTTCCCGAGGGGCGCCGCTGCCCGGACGGCGTGACCGGCCCGATCCCGGCGGAGCTGGCCGCCCGGATCCAGGCCAGCGGCCTCGGCCTGGTTGTGCTTCGCCTCGAGGGCGCCTATCTCACCGCGCCGCGCTGGGCTGAGCGCATCCCGCGCCCCGGCCGCCTGAGAGCGCGCGTCATGCGCACCCTCACGCCCGGCGTGCTGCAGGCCATGGAGACCGACGAACTGCAGACCCTGCTCGAGCAGGATCTGCGTGAGGACGCTTTTGAGACCGTCCGCCGCCGCCCGGGCCCCTACCGCGGCGAGCACACGGCCGAGCGGCTGGAAAAGCTGCTGTGCGTCTGCCCCAAATGCGGTGCCGTCGGTACGATGGAGAGCCGGGACAACGAGTTTTTCTGCCGCGGCTGCGGCTTTACGACCGTGTATACGCTCAGCGGCGGCTTTCGCGGCGGCAACGTCCCCTTTGAAAATCCCGGCCAGTGGGCGCGCTGGCAGCGCGGGCGCATCCGCCTGGCCTGTGAGAAGGCCGGCGACGGCCCGATCTTCGAGGACGGCGGTTATGAGATCTACGACCTGCGCCACGGCGGCGAGCGCATCGGCACCGGCGGACTGCACCTCTACCGCGATCGGCTGGAGCTGCCCACCGGCATCGCCATCCCGGCGGCGGACGTCGTCTCCCTGCGCCTGGTCGGCGGCAGCGGGCTGCGGCTCGAGACCCGGCGGGGCAGCCGCTTTGAATTGAAAACGATCCGCCCGGTCTGTGCGGAAAAATATTTATCCGCCCTAGCCATACTGAAAGAGATTAGGGAAAAGGCCGCCGCGGAGGAGCCGGAGGAGGCGCCGCAGCCGGAAAGCGCGGAGACCGAAGAGACAGAAACGGCAGATAATACAAATAATAAAGAGGATGCAGAGGAGGCAGAAGAATGAACAGAATCGGTTTTGACCACGAACAGTACGTCAAGCTCCAGAGCCAGAAGATCCGCGACCGCATCAGCCAGTTCGGCGGCAAGCTGTATCTGGAATTCGGCGGCAAGCTCTTTGACGACTACCACGCCTCCCGCGTGCTGCCGGGCTTCCAGCCGGACAGCAAGGTGAAGATGCTGCTGGAGATGAAGGACGACGCGGAGATCGTCATCGCCATCTCGGCCGACGATATCGAGCGCAGCAAGCGCCGCGGCGACCTCGGCATCACCTACGACGACGACACTCTGCGCCTGATCGACGCCTTCCGCGGCATCGGGCTCTATATCGGCAGCGTCGTCATCACGCACTACCGCGAGCAGGCCATCGCCGACAAGTTTATTCACCGCCTGCAGGCGCTGGGCATCCGCGTCTACAAGCATTACATCATCCCCGACTACCCCGCCAATATCCCGCTGATCGTCTCGGACGAGGGCTTCGGACGCAACGACTATATCGAGACCGAGCGCAGCCTCGTCGTCGTCACCGCGCCCGGCCCCGGCAGCGGCAAGATGGCCACCTGCCTGAGCCAGCTGTATCACGAATATAAACGCGGCGTGCGCGCCGGATACGCCAAGTTCGAGACCTTCCCGGTCTGGAACCTGCCGCTCAAGCACCCGGTGAACCTGGCCTACGAGGCTGCCACCGCAGATCTGGACGACGTGAACATGATCGACCCCTTCCATCTGGAGGCCTATGGCGTCAGCACCGTCAACTACAACCGCGACGTGGAGATCTTCCCCGTCCTGGAGGCGATGTTCCGCCGGATCTACGGCGAGAGCCCCTACAAGAGCCCCACGGACATGGGCGTCAACGTCATCGCCCAGTGCATCACGGACGACGAAGCCTGCCGCGAAGCCTCGCGCCAGGAGATCCTGCGCCGCTGGTATGATACGGCCGTCTCCGTCCGCCAGGGCCTGTCCCAGCCGGAAGAGCTGCGCAAGCTGGAGCTCATCATGAACTCCCTCGATCTCACGCCGGAGGATCGGCCGGTCGTCGCCGCGGCGCTCAAGCGCGCGGAGGAGACCGGCGGCCCGGCCATGGCGCTCGAGCTGCCGGACGGCAGCATCGTCACCGGCAAAACGAGCTCTTTGCTGGGCGCGGCCTCTGCCTGCCTGCTCAATGCGCTCAAAAAGCTCGCCGGCATCGACAAGAAGCTGCTGCTGATCGCGCCGGGCATCATCCAGCCCATCCAGCACCTGAAGGTGGAGCACCTGGGCAACCACAACCCGCGCCTGCACACCGACGAGCTGCTGATCGCCCTGTCGATCTGCGCGGTGACCAACCCGATGGCGGAAATCACCATCGACCAGCTCAATTTCCTGCGCGGCTGTGAGGCGCATTCCTCGGTCATCCTCTCCCATGTGGACGCCGACCTCTTCAAAAAGCTGGGCGTGAACCTCACCACCGAAGCGAAATACCAGGCCAAGAAGCTGTACCACAAATAAAGAACTTCAAATAGAAAAAACCACGGGAAAGCAGAACTTTTCCGTGGTTTTTCTGTTCTTTTGGCGAAGGCCTTGACGGGAAACGGGAAATCCCATAGCCTGTCCCTCGGAGGTGGTCATCGGGAATGAAAAAAGGGATTTGCATGATCCTGGCGCTGCTGCTGACGGCGTCCGCCAACCTGCACATCTGCGCCCGTCTGAGCGCGGACAGCGGCGCGGTTTCGGAGCTGTTCAGCATGGGCGCCGTTGTGCGCGGCCTCCGGGCGGCCGAGGCCGCGGCGGCGGAGCTGTCAGACGGACTGGGCGCTCCGCCCGGGCTGAAAGCAAGTCTGGTCCTGTCCTTGCCGCCGCCCTCGGACGCAGCGGGCGGAGTCAGTGATTTCCTGCTGCGGCAGACGCCGGGCGTGGCGCTGCGGGCGGCCTGCCGCGTCAACGGACTGTACATAGGCTGCACCGCCGAGGAGGACAAGCTCCGCGAGGCACTGCGGCGGCATATCTTCGGCACGCGGCCGCCGGGCGCGGTCAGCGGCCGGTATACGGAGGAGATCGAGATCCGCCCGGTTTATACCCGCCCGGGGCGGGAGAACACGGCGGAGGATCTGTGCATGCTCGTCACCGGCCTTGTCCCGGTGATGTACACCGACGGCGAGGGAAAAGTCATCGCGGGTTAAACCAGGCACAGCAGCGAGAGCGTTGCCGCGCCGAAGTACATCCAGGCGCGAAAGCTCTTTTTTCCGGTGAACAAGGTGGTCAGCGCGCAGACGCAGCCGGCAGCGAGCACGCAGACCAGCCAGAACGACTGCAGACGCAGGGGGGTGAAGCCGAAGCAGTCGATGTACAGGCCCAGTTTGGAGGCCGCGATCACCGCGAACAGCAGGCTTTCGCCCAGCAGCACCGCGGCGAGGACGCGCAGCAGCGTCTGCTCCCGCAGCGAGAGCGAAGGCAGCCGCGAGGCCAGCCACAGCAGCGCAAAGTTTACCGCCATCACCCGGCACAGCTCGAAAAAGCCCTGCCGAGCGTATTCGGCCACCACAAAGCCTTCGGGCAGCGTGCGGGTGAAGGCGCCGAACAGATAGCGCGCCTGCAGGATGAAAAAGGCGAGGTAGAGCAGCGCGAAGGCGGCCAGCAGCACGGCAAAGACCGGCGCGGGCACGCGGCGCAGCGTCGCCAGCCAGGCTTTCAGCCGGCTGCCGCGCTCGTGAAGCACGCCCGCGTCCTCCCGCGCGGCCCCGGCCAGCAGACCGAAGACGTACGCTCCGACGGGCAGGGAAAAGAGCAGGCGGATCCCGTCAAAATCAAAGGAAAACCAGTTGGCAAAGTCCTTGAGCAGCGCGCCGAAGCCTTCATCCGCCCGCATCAGCAGCTGCACGGCCTTGGCAAAAAGCAGCACGGCGGCGAGCACCGCCGCGGCGCTCCAGACGAGCGTTTCAGTCTTCACGCGCTTTTCGCCGCGGCCGAGGTGCGTCAGGCCGTACCACAGGCTGCGGACGCGCAGGAAAAAGTGCTTGAAGGGGAAGATGATGAAGGCGTTGAGCGCGTCGAGCGGCAGCAGATGCCCACTTTCACCCTCACTGAGCCGTCCGCTGCGGCTGAGTACCCACCAGACGGCGAAAATGTGGAGGAAAAACAGCGGGAAAAAGGCCTCTTCCCAGGCATTGTAACGGCCAAAGACCATCGAAGCGGTGAGAACCAGCATGCAGCCGAGCCAGACCCAGCTTTCGCGCGGCCGCGGGGTCTCGCGGTGCAGCAGCTCCGTGAGCCCGACGAAGGCGGCCACAAAAACCAGCAGCCATCCGGGCTGCTCCAGATCGAACCAGATCCAGCCCAGCACATAGCAGGAGATCGCCGCGGCGATCTCCGCCCAGGAGGCGGAAAAGCGCGGTTTTTCCGGCGAAATGGGTACAGAAATTTCTCCGGCGGAGAGCTCCTCCCCCGGCAGTTCATGTTTGTTCATGTTAAGCTCCTTCCTTAATTGGCTTCCCCTTGAGGGGAAGCTGTCGAGCAAAGCGAGACTGATGAGGTGGAAAAAACACGGATCATCTCATCCGGCCCTTCGGGCCACCTTCCGCGCCCCTTTTGTCCGCTGCGCGGATATTTCCCCCGCCGGGGGAATCATCCCCTCAAGGGGAAGGCTGTTACGGCTTATACTCCAAGATATCCCCGGGCTGGCAGTCCAGGGCGCTGCAGAGGGCCATCAGCGTGGAAAAGCGGATGGCCTTGGCCTTGCCGGTCTTCAAGATGGAAAGATTCGCCGGGGTGATGCCGATGCGCTCGGCCAGCTCCCCGCTGCTGATCTTCCGGCGGGCCATCATCACGTCCAGATTGACTAAAATCTCCATCGCCGCGCCCTCAGATGGTCAGATCCAGCTCGGATTTCATGGCGATCGCCTGCTGGAACACGTTTTTGACGACGCGGACGATCAGGCACATAAAGCCTGCCGCGGCGGTGATGAGCAGGAAGGACGGGTAATACAGCGCGCTGACGAGGCACAGCAGCGCCGCGCCCACGCAGCACCAGCTGACGATGCGAAGCCGGCGGACGTTCTCCGCGGTGAAAATCTCGCCGCGCTTGATGCTGCCCAGAAGCCCCCAGAGCTTCCACAGCAGCAGCCAGGCGAACACGCTGCAGGCATAGACCGTTGCGGTGAAGAACCAGACGCTGCCGCGGTCGAGCCCGCGCAGCAGCACAAACCAGCTCGCCGCCCAGTAGCAGCCGATATCCAGCGCCAGCAGCAGCGCGGCAAAAACCGCCGTGCAGATCTGCGTCAGCAAAATGCTCTGATCTTTATCCCAGTTCATGAGCCCTTCCTCCTCTGGCTTTCTATGGCAGTATCATAACATGCGACTTATCGCTTGTCAATGAAAAATTATCGTTTTTCAATAAAACCACGATGGCAAAAAAGGATGGAGATTTCGCTCCACCCTTTTCTGAAAACTAAAAACTGAAAACTAATCCTCCGTGCCGATGGCCTCCAGCTCGCGGGCGATGGCGTCCACCTTGTCGCTGAGGTCGTCGGGCGCGGCCTCGTCGGCGGGAGCTTCGGTTTCGGAGAAGCTGCGCAGCTCGCCGCTGAGATCCTCCATCATGCCCAGCAGCTGCACGCGCAGCCGCTGTTCCAGCTCACCCAGGCGCTGCGGCATCTCGCGCCGCTGCGCTTCGGCTTCGGCGTTTGCCTCGCGGCAGTTGCGCTCGGCCTCGGCGGTCATCTCCCGACTGAGGCGTTTCGCCTCGGTGAGGATCTTTTCGGCCTGGGTCTGCGCGTCCGCGATGATCTGCTGGGCGATGGCCTTGGCGGACAGCAGCGTGTCGCCGATCTCGTCCTTCTGGCCGTGCAGGGCGTAGAGCTGGCGGCCCAGGAGCTCGTTTTCGCGGTTCAAGAGCAGAGCCTGCCGCTTGATATCCTCCAGCACAGCCTCCACCTTGTTGGCGTTATAGTATTTTTTCTTGACGAGGTCAATGTTGATCGCGTCGAAATAGGCCTGATCGAGCGCCATACCGCACCTCCTGTCCAAAGCGGGATCCTTGAAATTATAGAAAGTATAGCAGATTTTTCCGGCCAAATCAACCGTTCGCGCGCGAAAGCGCGGGGAATTTGACAAGCGGGTGGAAGACTTGTTATAATCCCCTCATCAAACACAGAGGGGCAAGCCAATGATAAGAAAACCGAAACTGATTGCCTTTGACCTGGACGGCACGCTGCTCGACAGCCGCAAGGGTCTTTCCGAGCGCAATCGCTGCGCGCTGACCGCCGCGGGCGAGGAGGGCCTCTGGCTCGTGCCGGCCACGGGGCGCATTCCGGCGGGACTGCCGGAGGAGCTTCGCGGCATGCCGGGCCTTCGCTGGGGCATCCTCTCCAACGGCGCGGAGATCTACGACTTCGAGGCGCAGCGGATCGTGCACCGGGAGGAGATCCCGCTCGACACGGCGCTGGATGTGCTGGACTACGCCGAGTCCCTCGGCCTGCCCTATGACTGCTATCAGGACAACTGGGGCTATATTTCGGCGGCGGTCAAGGCCCGCGCGCCGGAGTTCATCCCCGATCCCGGCATTCTTGATCTGATGGAGAGGCTGCGTACGCCGGTGCCGGAGCTGCGCGCGTACCTGCGCGGCAAGGGCGAGGCGCTGCAGAAGCTGCAACTGTATTTCACTGACCTGGCTCTGCGCGAGCGTCTGCTGCGCGAGCTGCCGGAAAAGTACCCGATGCTCGCCGTCACGACTTCGATCCCCTTCAACATCGAGATCAACAGCGCCCTGTCCACCAAGGGCCGTGCGCTGGAAAGCCTCTGCAAAATGCTGGGCGTCGATCCGGCCGAGACGATCGCCTTCGGCGACGGCAGCAACGATATTTCGCTGCTGCGCGCGGCGGGCTGCGGCGTCGCAATGGCAAACGCGGAGCCCGCGGTTAAGGCGGCGGCCGACCGCGTCACGCGCACGAACGACGAGTCCGGCGTGGCAATGGTGCTGGAAGAATATCTGTAAATTCGGAATTCGGAATTCGGAGTTCGGAATTCGGAATGAATAGCCCGAGGGCGGATGCAAGATCGCATCCGCCCTCGGCTTGCTTTTGGATGATTACCGCAGGGTCTCGAGCAGGGCTTCGACCTGTTCGGCTAGGGCTTTCAGAGAACCCGGCGTGAAAGGAGAGGGGAAGCCCGCCTCTTCCAGCAGGTCGGTCCAGACCTTTTCGCCGCCCTGCTTCGACAGGCGCAGGTAGCGCGCGAAGGCGTCGGCGTAGTCCCTGCGGCTGGCCAGCAGGAAGTGGAAGGCGGCCGTCTGCGCCAGGCAGTAGTCGATGTAGTAGAAGGGGCTTTCATAGATGTGCATCTGGTACTGCCAGCGGGTGCCCTTGTCGAGATAGGGCATGCCCTCAAAGGAGATGTGCGGGCGGAACTGCTTTTCCAGCTTGAGCCACTCGGCGTCGCGCTCGTCGGGCGTGAGCTCGGGGTGCTCGTAGACGATGTGCTGGAAGGCGTCAACCATGGTGCCGTAGGGGATGAAGGAGAAGCTCTCGAGCGCGTGCATGAACTTGTACTTCTCCGCGTCCGCGCCGAAGAACTTTTCCATGTACGGCCAGGCAAAGAACTCCATGCTCATCGAGTGGGTCTCGGCGGTCTCCATGCCGCCGCAGCCGAGCTCGAGCGCAAAGCGGTTGTCGGCGATGAGGTAGGCGTTGAGCGCGTGGCCGGCCTCGTGGGTCACGACGTCCACGTCGCCGGCGGTGCCGTTGAAGTTGGCGAGGATGAAGGGCTGCTTGTACTTGGCAAACTCGGTGCAGTAGCCGCCGCCCCACTTGTTCTTGCGGGACTCGACGTCGAAGGCGTCGTTTTCGAGCATCATGTCGATGAAGGCGCCGGTCTCCTCGCCCATGGCGTGGTACATCTCCTTCGCCGCGGCGAAGATCTCCTCCTTGCCGCGCGGCGCGGGATCGCCGCCGGGGATGATCACGCCGTCGTCGTAGAAGTGGTAGTCCTCGATGCCGAGGCGCCTGGCGTTTTCCGTGCGCAGACGGGCCACGACCGGCACGATGTCGCGCAGGACGTTTTCGCGGAAGGTTTTGACCTTTTCCTGGTCGTAGCAGAGGCGGCCCATGCGGTAGTAGCCGAGCTCGACGAAGTTGACGTAGCCCATCTTCTTGGCCATGCGGTCGCGCACCTTCACCAGCAGGTCGAAGATCTCGTCCAGTTCCGCCTTGTGCGCTTCCAGACCGCGGCCGAGCACCTCATAGCATTCTTTGCGGGTGGCGCGGTCGGCGTCCTTGGCGTATTTCATCAGCGAGGCGCGCGGCATGGTCTCGCCGCGGAAGGTGAATTCCATCGCACTCATCATGTCGGAATAGCGGCGCACGAGCTTGTTTTCCTCGACCATATCCTCGATGATCGCTTCTGACATGGATTTTCTTTCAACCTCCATCGACCGGAACAGAACGGGCGACAGGGCTTTTTCCAGCTCGGCGCGGAAGGGAGAGTCCAGCAGCGCGGAGGCGTACTGGATCTGGTAGTTGCCGGCGGCGGGGCCGATCTCGTCGTAATATTCGTTCTCGGCCACGTAGAATTCATCCACGGTGTTGATCGTGTAGCGCATGCTGGCAAGCGAGGCGTTGGTGGAGTATTCGAGCACCATCTTCAGATAGTCCTCGCGGGCCTTCAGGATCTCTTCGACAGACTTGGCGTTTTTGATGCGGGGGATCACATCTTCGGCGACGGCGGCGACTTCCTCGAGCGTAACGCGGCGATAGGGCAGTTCGGGCACTTTCATGGCGTTTTTCCTTTCTGACAATCAGTAAATGGGGCATTTTTCTGCTTTCACTATACAGGAGATTCTAAATTTTTTCAATCCTTATATGCAAAGCGGGAAAACTGTGGTATATTGATACATACCAAAATTGACCGCAGTAAAGGAGGATCCGGGATGGAAAGCATCAACCGTGAACTTCTGGACTTTATTGACAAAAGCCCCACCGCCTGGCACGCCGCGGCGAATGTCGCTGCCGAGCTCGAGCAGGCGGGCTATACCCGCCTCTATGAGGAAGAGGACTGGCAGATGAAGGCGCCCGGTAAATATTACGCCGTGCGAAACGGCTCCGCCCTCATCGCCCTGAACCTGCCGGAGGAGGCCGACGGCTTTCTCATCATGGCCGCGCACGGCGATTCCCCGACCTTCCGCGTCAAGGACGGGGGCGAGGAAAAGGCCCTGGGTCTCTACAGCCGCCTCGCCGTGGAAAAATACGGCGGCATGCTCTGCAGCACCTGGCTGGACCGCCCGCTGTCCCTCGCCGGCCGTGTCGCCGTGCGGGAAAAGGGCGGCATCACGATGAAGCTCGTGAATATCGACCGCGACCTGCTCGTGATCCCGAACCTCGCCATCCACATGGACCGCTCGGCCAACGAGGGCAAGAGCTTCAACGTCAACGTCGACATGATCCCGCTGATCGGCAGCGCCGAGAGCAAGACCGGCCTGAACGCCCTGATCGCCGGGGAGCTCGGCGTGAAGGAGGAGGATATCGTCAGCCGCGAGCTGAACCTCTATCCGCGCACGCCCGGCACGGTCTGGGGCGCTGAGAACGAATTTATCTCCGCGCCGCGGCTGGACGATCTGCAGTGCGCCTTCGGCTGCCTGAAGGGCTTCCTGCAGGCGGACAAGCCGAAAAAGGCCACCGTTCTGTGCGCCTTTGACAACGAGGAGGTCGGCAGCGGCACCCGCCAGGGCGCGGATTCCGGCTTCCTGGACGATATGCTCAGCCGCGCCTGGGCTTCCCTCGGCCGCACGGACGCGCAGTACCGCGCGGCGCTCGCGGGAAGCTTCATGGTCTCGGCTGACAACGCCCACGCCATCCACCCCAACCATCCGGAATTTGCCGACCGCAGCGAGCGCCCGGTCATGAACGGCGGCATCGTCATCAAGTTCAACGCCTCCATGAGCTATACGACCGACGGCCTCTCCGCCGCCGTGTTCTCCGAGCTCTGCCGCGCGGCCGAAGTGCCTGTGCAGCGCTATGCCAACCGCCCCGACCTGCGCGGCGGCAGCACGCTGGGGCATATCAGCCTGGCGCACGTGTCGGTGCCGACGCTGGACATCGGTCTGGCGCAGTTGGCGATGCACTCGAGCTATGAGACCGCCGGCGCGAAGGACACCGAATATCTGGTGCGCGCCGCCCGCGCCTTCTATGAAAGCGGCTACCGGGTCAATGGAGAGCGGATCGCGCTCAGCTAAGGAGAATCATCCATGAAATGCAAGAAAACCCTCTGCGCGGCGCTGGCGCTGCTGATGCTGCTGGCCCTGACCGCCTGCGGGGAAAACATGTCCTATAAGGTGCGCAGCGTGACCACGCTGGTGGAGCAGGAATACTCCCTCGCCTTCCGCAACGACGATCCGCTGCGGGACTACGTGGTGGCCGCGATCGAGGAGCTCAACGCCGAAGGGCGCGTCGAGGAGCTCAGCCGCAAATGGTTCGGCCGCAATGCCGTCGACTTCGGCAAAAAGGCCGACGCGCTGTCCGCGCTTGAGCCGCCGGAGCCCCATATCCTGCTGCTGGGCGTGGATATCAACTCCTTCCCGATGGCCTATATGCAGGACGGCAACTTCTGGGGCTTCGACGTGGAGCTGGCCGGTTTCGTCTGTGACAGGCTGGGCTGGACGCTGCAGGTGCTCTCCATCGACAAGGAAAACGTCTATGTCGAGCTGTACTCCGGCAATATCGACGTGGCCTGGGGCGGCGTCGCGCTGGACCAGAAGGAGCTTGACGCGGGCCGGTACACGCAGTATGGGCCTTATATCGAAAACGACATCGTCGTCGTCACCCGCGACGGCTCGCGCATTTCCGGCGCGGGCGGTCTGAAGGGGAAGACGATGGCCATGCCCACCACGCCGGAGGCCACCGCGGCGCTGGAGACCCAGCCGAAGCTGATGGAACGCCTCGGCCAGATCAGCCGTATCCCCGGCGGCACCACCGACTGCTTCGCCTCGCTCTATGCCGGCGACTGCGACGCCGTGCTGACCGACTCCACCGCCATGCTGTACTACAACTCGCACTGATTTCTGTTTAAAAATGTACGGAGGATCTTAGGAATCTCTAAGATCCTCCGCTTTTTTGTTGACCGCGTGGCGCTTTGGTGATAAAATATCATGAATTATACTGTTCTTCAATAAAACGATTAAAAATCGTTTTATTGCCTGTGGACTACATAGCTCACAGGCAAAGGCACATTGTGCCTTTGAAGAAGACGTGCAATACCAATCACGCGCAAAGAGGTTACTTTGCGCAGCGCAGCGGACGCTGCGCATAAACCGCTTGAAAAGCAAGCGGTTTATTGAAGATTGATATTATTATCTGCATGGAGAACATTCAATGTTTATTGCCGATCAGTGGAAAGATTTTGAGCTGCTGGACTGCTCGCGCGGGGAAAAGCTGGAGCGCTGGGGCAGCTATTATCTGGTGCGGCCCGATCCGCAGGCCATCTGGGACACGCCGCGGCGCAATCCCCATTGGAACGACCGCGACGCGCGCTATCGCCGCAGCGAGACCGGCGGCGGCAGCTGGGACAAGGGAAAACTGCCCGAGAGCTGGAAGATCCGCTACGGGGAGCTGACTTTCCACGTAAAGCCGATGAACTTCAAGCACACCGGCTTATTCCCGGAGCAGGCCGCCAACTGGGACTGGGCCATGAAGAAGATCCGCGCGGCCGGACGGCCGATCCGCGTGCTGAACCTCTTCGGCTACACGGGCGCGGCCACGGTGGCCTGCGCGAAGGCGGGTGCCGAGGTTTGCCACGTGGACGCGGCCAAGGGCATGGTGGCCTGGGGCAAGGACAATGCCTTTGCCTCCGGCGTGGGCGAGGCGCCGATCCGCTGGATCGTGGACGACTGCGCGAAATTCGTCGAGCGGGAGATCCGGCGCGGCAAACGCTACGACGCCATCATCATGGACCCGCCCTCCTACGGGCGCGGCCCCGGCGGCGAAGTGTGGAAGCTGGAGACGAATCTCTGGCCCTTCGTGTCGCTCTGCGCGGGCGTTTTGAGCGAGGACCCGCTGTTCGTGCTCATCAATTCCTATACTACGGGCCTGTCCGCCTCGGTGCTGAGCTATGTGACCGAGAGCATCTTCACCAAAAAGTTCGGCGGCCGCAGCGACAGCCAGGAGCTCGGCCTGCCCGTGACCGACACCGGCCTCGTGCTCCCCTGCGGGGCGACGTGCCGGTGGGAAAGATGATTTCCGCTGCCGGCGGCAGATGAAGGAAATCATCTTTCACCGCAGCCGCGCCGTTGGCGGGCCGTGGCGATCAAGCCCGGCCCGGGAACGGCAAACGCGGCAAGGCGGAAAAGATGCCGCCGCCGGTGGCGGACGGAAAAGCCTCCCTTCCGCAGAAGGGAGGCGGCGTCCGGCGGCTCACGCAAGCCGGACGACGGAGGGTTTCCTTTTGCGCGCTTCGCTGGGTAACCCTCAGTCAGCTTCGCTGACAGCAAGCTTTGTTCGTCGCGCGCTTCCCGCGCGTCGCTATGCTCCCTTTTGCAAAAGGGAGCCACACTTTTGTTTTTTCGAGGGATTCCATGACCGTTATCGAATTTGAACAGGTGCATTTCAGCTATCCCGGCGGCGAGCGGGAGATCCTGTGCGGGATCGACCTCAAGATCGAGTCGGGCAGCTTTGTGGCCGTGCTGGGCCACAACGGCTCCGGCAAGTCGACGCTTGCCAAGCATATGAACGCCATCCTGACCCCGACGGAGGGGCGCGTGCTGGTGCACGGCATCGACACCGCCGATGAAAGCCGTCTGCTGGACGTGCGGCGCAAGGTGGGCATGGTGTTCCAGAACCCCGACAACCAGATCGTCGCCAACGTCGTCGAGGACGACGTGGCTTTCGCGCCGGAAAACCTCGGCGTGCCGCCGGAGGAGATCCGGCAGCGCGTGGACGCGGCGCTCAAACAGGTGGGCATGTATGAATTCCGTCAGCACGCGCCGCACCTGCTGTCCGGCGGACAGAAGCAGCGCGTGGCCATCGCGGGCGTGATCGCCATGCAGCCGGACATCATCGTGCTCGACGAGCCGACCGCCATGCTCGACCCCCAGGGTCGGCAGGAGGTCATCAGCACCGTCACCCGCCTCTGCCGCGAAAGCGGCATGACCGTGGTGCTCATCACGCACCACATGGACGAGTGTGTCGGGGCCGACCGCCTTGTCGTCATGTCCGAGGGGCGGATCGTGGCCGACGGAAGCCCGGCCGCCGTCTTTTCGCAGGTGGAGCTGATGGAGCGCGAGGGCCTGACCGTGCCGGAGACGACCCGCCTGCTCTTTGACCTGCGCGCCGAGGGCTTCGACCTGCCGCTGGACGCGCTGGACACCGAGGCCTGCGCCGACGCGATCGCCGGCAGCCTGAAAAGATCCTGAATATCCGTTGGAGAAGAAATATGCCAGAACTTCGTGTTGAGGCCCTGACGCACGTCTACAGCGCAGGGACCCCGTTTCAGAAAACCGCGATCGAGAATATCACGCTGAGCATCCCGCAGGGGCAGATGGTCGGCCTGCTGGGCCATACCGGCTCCGGCAAGTCCACCTTTATCCAGCATCTCAACGCCCTGCTGCAGCCCACGTCCGGCAAGGTGACTTATGACGGCAGGGACATCAACGCCGACAAGTTCGCCCGCCGCGACATCAAGGGACAGGTGGGTCTGGTGTTCCAGTATCCGGAGTATCAGCTGTTCGAGGAGACCGTATACAAAGACATTGCCTTCGGCCCGAAGAACCAGAGGCTGAGCGAGGCGGAGGTCGACGAGCGCGTGCGCGAGGCGGCCGATTTTGTCGGCGTGAAGGAAAAGTATTTCACGCGCTCTCCGCTGGAGATCTCCGGCGGGCAGAAGCGCCGCGTGGCCATCGCAGGCGTGATCGCCATGCGTCCCGGCGTGCTGATCCTGGACGAGCCCACCGCGGGCCTCGACCCGGCCGGCTGCCGCCAGATCCTGGATAACATCCGCAATTACCGCGACAAGACCGGCTCCACGGTGATCCTTGTCAGCCACAACATGGACGACGCCGCCCGTATGGCCGAGCGCCTGATCGTTTTCGACCACGGCCATGTGGCCATGGACGGCACGCCGGAGGAGGTCTTCTCCCGCCCGGAGGAGCTGATCGCCATCGGACTCAACGTGCCGCACGCCGCCGCCATCGCCATGGCGCTGCGCAAGCGCGGGGTGCAGCTCGAGGGCTCGATCTACACCCACGAACAGCTCAAGGCCGCTGTCTGCAGGGCAAAGGAGGCGGGCGTATGCTGAAAGACATCACGCTGGGCCAGTACTTTCCCGGCGATACGGTTGTCCACCGCTTCGATCCGCGCACGAAGATCGTGCTGCTGATCGTGTATATCGTGGCGCTGTTCCAGGCGGTCAGCTGGTGGAGCTATGCTCTCGTGGCCTTCGTCACCGTGCTGGCCATGATCCTGGGGCATATCACGCCGAAAAACATCTTCAAGGGCCTCAAGCCCATGCTGTTCATCATCGCGCTCACGGCGCTGCTGAACGTCTTTTACACCAAGGGCACGCCCGTCGTCGAGGGCTGGATCATCACCTGGGAGGGCATCGGCCGCTCGGCGCAGATGATCCTTCGCATCGTGCTGCTCATCGCCGGAACCTTCCTGCTGACCTACACCACCAGCCCCATCGCGCTGACGGACGGTCTGGAAAAGCTGCTCAATCCGCTCAAGAAGCTCAAGGTCCCCGTGCACGAGATGACGCTGATGATGAGCATGGCGCTGCGCTTCATCCCCACGCTCATCGAGGAGACGGACAAGATCATGTCCGCCCAGAAGGCCCGCGGCGCGGACTTTGAGACCGGCAGCCTGATGCAGCGCGCCAAGGCGCTGCTGCCGATCCTGGTGCCGCTGTTCGTGTCGGCCTTCCGGCGCGCCGACGAGCTGGCCGTTGCCATGGAGAGCCGCTGCTACCACGGCGGCGAGGGCCGCACGCGCATGAAGCAGATGAAGCTGCAGGGCATCGACTATGCCGCCTTCGCGCTGGGCGCGCTGTTTCTGGCGGCGGTCATCGTGCTGAGGCATTTTGGATTATGAGAAACATCGCTTTGCGGCTGAGCTATGACGGCTCGAGCTACCACGGCTGGCAGGTGCAGAAAAGCGAGGTCAGTGTGGCAGAAACCCTGGAAACGGCGCTGACGAAGATTTGCGGCCATCCGGTGAAAACCGTCGGCTGCGGCCGCACGGACGCGGGCGTGCATGCCCTGCGCTACTGCGCCAATTTCCGCACGGAATCCACGATCCCGATCGGGCGCTTCCCGCTGGCGGTCAATTCCCGTCTGCCGGCGGATATCGCCGTGACCGACGCGGTCGAGGCGCCGGAGGATTTCAACGCCATCGGCTCGTGCATAAAAAAGGAATATATCTATAAAATACTCAACAGGAACATCCGCGATCCCTTCCTGGAAAACAGGGTCTGCTTCTATCCGCAGCACCTGGATCTGGAGCGGATGCAGGCCGCGGCGCGCGCCTTTGAAGGCAGGCACGATTTTCGCGCCGTGCGCTCCCTCGGCACCGAGACGAAGACCACCGTGCGCACCGTACACTGGTGCCGCGCGGAGAAGGACGGGGACCTTATCACCGTCTCCATCTGCGCCGACGGCTTTTTGTACAACATGTGCCGCGCCATGGTGGGCACAATGGTCTATGCCTCCTACGGCAAGCTCGAGCCGGAGGATATCCCGGCGCTGCTGGCCGCCGGCGACCGGCGCCTGACCGGGCCGACCATGCCGCCCCAGGGCCTGTACCTCAACAGGATCTGGTATGAGGGCGCTGTTGGGGAAATGATGGCCCGCGATTGAAAACAAAAAACAAAGCGTAGGCTTTGTTTTTGAGAGGAAAAGCAAGAGAAACGGCCGATGAGGCCGCTCCCCGCGCGTCCTCATGGCCTTATTCCCTTGCTTTGACGAGGTACGACGGAATTGTTGGGGAAATGATGGAAAAAGACTAAGCAAGATTTGTTCACAATTGGCTGATATACTGTTTTGTGAGATCAAAAAGGGATCTCCGGGAGAAAAGAGGACCTACATATGACACTGATAATCAACATTGTATTGCTGGTCATTATTGCTCTGTGCACCTGGGGCGGCTTCAAGCGCGGCCTGGTGGGCGGCATCGCGGGGCTGCTGGCCATCGTGATCGCCCTCTTCGGCGGGAGCCTCCTCTCCGCCACTTATTCCGGCGAGGTGATCCCTGCCCTCAAGCCCTTTGTCGGCGGCATCATCGACACGCCGTCCACCCGGGACTCGATCCTGGAGGAGATGGGCTACGGCGGCAGCGACAAATCCCTCAACGATATCCTGGCGGAGGATCCGTCCCTCAGCTATGACTATGCCTACGGATGCATGGAGTTTGTGGGCTTCTCCGCCGATCGCTGCACGGAGCTGGCCAACCGCGCCTCTGCGCTGCGTGAGGAGAACGCCGGAATGAGCATGACGGAGGCGGTGGTCGACGTGCTGTGCGACACGGTCACCTATGTGGTCGGTCTGCTGCTGGCCTTTTTGATGATCCTGATCATCCTGGTCGCGCTGGCCAACGTCGGCAATCTCTCCTTCCGGCTGCCCAACATGGAGAGCCTGGATGAGATCGGCGGCGCGGTGCTGGGCTTTATCCGCGGCTTCCTCTACTGCGTGCTGCTGTGCTGGGTGCTGAGCTTTTTCGGCGCCGTCATCGGCCGCGACACGCTGGAGAGCACGGCGCTGGCCCGCTTCTTCCTCTCCTTTGACTTTATCACCCGCGGACTGCTGTAAGTCCGCTTTCCGAACCCCGCATCTTCTTTGGAGGTATTTATGCAGCCTAGCCTTTGCTCCCGCTGCGGCAAAAACCCGGCGGTGGTATTCATCACAAAACTCGAAGCAGGCCAGACAAAGAACGAAGGCCTGTGCCTCAAGTGCGCCCGCGAGCTGCACATCAAGCCCGTGGACGACATGATCCAGAAGCTCGGTCTGACCGACGAGGATCTCGACAGCTTTTCCGGCAACATGCTCAATGCCATGAACGGTGTGGAGGAGCTGATGAGCGCCTCCGAGGGCGATGAGGAAAACGAGGACGACGAGGGCAAAACCGCCACCTTCCCCTTCCTCAACCGCCTGTTCGGCGGCCCCAATGCGCCGCAGAACCAGCAGCCGGGCAATAACGAGCGGCCCCGCGAGGGCGGCAAGGACGCCCCCCGTAAGACCAAGTATCTCGGCAATTACTGCATCGATCTGACGGCCCGCGCCCGCGAGGGAAAGCTCGACCGCATGATCGGCCGCGAGGAGGAGCTGGAGCGTGTGATCCAGATCCTCAACCGCCGCCAGAAGAACAATCCCTGCCTGATCGGCGAGCCGGGCGTCGGCAAGACCGCCATCGCCGAGGGCCTCGCCCAGCGCATCGCCATGGGCCAGGTGCCCTATAAGCTGCAGGATAAGCAGGTCTATCTGCTCGACCTGACCGCGCTTGTGGCCGGCACGCAGTTTCGCGGCCAGTTCGAAAGCCGCATGAAGGGTCTCATCGAGGAGATCCGCAAGCAGGGCAACATCATCCTCGTCATCGACGAGGTGCACACCATCGTCGGCGCGGGCGACGCCGAGGGCAGCATGAACGCCGCCAATATCCTCAAGCCCGCCCTCTCGCGCGGCGAGATCCAGGTCATCGGCGCGACCACCTTTGCCGAGTACCGCAAGCACATCGAAAAGGACTCCGCGCTCGAGCGCCGCTTCCAGCCCGTCACGGTCAACGAGCCCTCCATCGACGACAGCATCGCCATCCTCAAGGGCATCGCCCACTACTACGAGGACTACCACGGCGTGGAGATCAGCGAGGAGATGTGCCGCCAGGCCGTGTTGATGAGCGAGCGCTATATCACCGACCGATTCCTGCCCGACAAGGCCATCGACCTTATCGACGAGGCCTGCTCGGACGTCAACCTCAAGGACGAGGGCATCCGCGCCCGCATGCTGGCCGAGAAGGAGCTCGACGACATCCGCTTTGAGCGCGAGGGCCTCATGTCCTCCGACAATCCCGGCGGCGAGCCGCTGACCAACGAACAGCTCGACCAGCGCTACGCCCGCATCGCCAAGCTCCGCAGCCGCGAAATGCAGCTCGAGCAGGAGCTGGAGGGCCTGAAAAAAGCCGGAAAACCGAAGCTGACGATGGATAACCTCGCGCGCATCATCGAGCTCTGGACCAAGATCCCCGCCTCCTCGATCCGCGAGGACGAGTTCGAGCGCCTGGCAAAGCTTGACGAGCGGCTGAAAGCCCACATCGTCGGCCAGGACGAGGCGGTCAATGCCGTCTGCGCCGCCATCAAGCGCAGCCGCGTCGGCCTGCAGGTCAAGCGCAAGCCCGTCAGCTTCATCTTCGTCGGCGGCACCGGTGTGGGCAAGACGGAGCTCGTCAAGCGCCTCGCGGCCGACCTTTTCGACAGCCCCGAGAGCCTCATCCGCCTGGATATGTCCGAATTCATGGAGAAATTCTCCGTCTCGCGCATCATCGGCTCGCCCCCGGGCTACGTCGGCTATGACGAGGCCGGACAGCTGACCGAGAAGATCCGCCGCAAGCCCTACAGCGTGGTGCTCTTCGACGAGATCGAAAAGGCGCACCCGGACGTGATGAACATCCTCCTGCAGATCCTCGACGACGGCCGCATCACCGACGCGCAGGGCCGCACCGTGAATTTCGAGAACACCATCATCATCATGACCACCAACGCCGGCAGCAACCGCAAGACCGGTAGCGTCGGCTTCGGCGGCTCCCTGAGCGACATGAGCCGCGAGCGCAGCATGAAGGCGCTCGGCGAGTTCCTGCGCCCGGAATTTCTCAACCGCGTGGACGAGGTCGTGTGCTTCAATCCGCTCACCGAGGAGAACTTCCGCGGCATCGCGGCGCTGATGCTTGGCGAGGTGCGCGATCTGCTTGCGGAAAAGAACATTTCCCTCACCTGGGACGAGAGCCTGGTCGATCACCTCGTCAAGACCGCCTACTCGCTCACCTACGGCGCGCGCAATCTCCGCCGCACGATCCAGAAGCAGATCGAGGACGAGGTCGCCGCAAAGCTGGTCGAGCGCCGCGGCACGCCGACGCAGGAGATTTTCCTCAGCGCCGCCGACGACAAGGTGCAGATCAAACTACGGTAGTTTTCAGTTTTTTAGTATTCAGTATTCAGAAGAACGAAAAAGCCCCCTGCACGGGGGCTTTTTCGACTAAAAACGGCCCTCTTGCCTAAAGGGGGCCATATAAAGGGAATATTGATTCCGAATGAAACGGGAGGAACGATTGATGTCACGCATTGAGATCATTCAGGGCGATATCACGAAGCAGGCTGTGGACGCCATCGTCAACGCCGCCAACTGCTCGCTGCTGGGCGGCGGCGGGGTGGACGGCGCGATCCACCGCGCGGCCGGGCCCGAGCTGCTGGCCGAGTGCCGCACGCTGCACGGCTGTGAGACCGGCAAAGCCAAGATCACCCGCGGCTACCGCCTGCCGGCGAAGTACGTCATCCATACCCCCGGGCCGGTCTGGCGCGGCGGCACGCACCGTGAGGACGAGCTGCTGGCTTCGTGCTACCGCTCCTGCCTGGCGCTGGCGGACGAAAACGGCTGCAAGACCGTCGATTTCCCGTCCATCAGCACCGGCGTGTACGCCTTCCCGGTCGAGCGCGCGGCGGGCATCGCCATCCGGACGATCGGGGCATTTCTGACCGATCACCCGGCGATCGAGCGGGTGCGCATGGTCTGCTTCGACAGCCGCACCAGAGCCGCCTACGACGCGGCGCTGCGGGAATGGGAAGCGCGGGCATGAAGAAGAAAACGCTGCATCTGCAGTATAATTCCCCGGTGGTGCTGAGCTTCGCGCTGCTCTCGCTGGGCGCGCTGCTGCTCAATCTGTTCACGCACGGGCGGAGCAACACCCTGCTCTTTTCCGTCTACCGCTCCTCGCTGCTGCAGCCGCTGACCTATCCGCGCTTTTTCCTGCATGTGCTGGGGCACGCGAATTTCACGCATTACATATCGAACATGATGCTGATCCTCGTCGTCGGGCCGCCGCTGGAGGAGAAATACGGCAGCCGCCCGCTGCTGTGGGCGATCGCCGTCACGGCGCTGGTGTCCGGGCTGGTGCACTGGCTCTTTTTCCCGGGCGCGGCGCTGCTCGGCGCCTCGGGCATCGTGTTCATGATGATCGTCATGTCGTCGCTGGCCGGGATGAAGGACGGCGCCATCCCCATCACGCTGATCCTGGTGCTGATCCTCTATGTCGGCGGCGAGGTGCTCAAGGGCGTCACGCTCAGCGACAATGTCTCGCAGCTGACGCATGTGATCGGCGGCCTCTGCGGCGCTTTTCTGGGGCTGAGTCTGCGAAAATGAAGGAAAAACTGCTGATTTCCGCCTGCCTGCTGGGCTTTTGCTGTAAGTATGACGGCGGGACGAATACCCTGCCCGCCGATACGATCGCGGCGCTGCGGGAACAATACGACCTGATCCCCGTCTGTCCCGAGACGGCCGGCGGCCTGCCGATCCCCCGCGCACCGAGCGAGCGGAGGGGCGGGCGCGTGCTTTCCCGCGAGGGAAACGACGTGACGAACGAGTACGAACAGGGCGCACGTATCGCGCTTGTGCTGGCCGAACGCTTCGGCTGTCGGAGGGCGCTGCTGAAGGAGCGCAGCCCGTCCTGCGGTGCGGGCGAGATCTACGACGGCAGCTTCAGCCATACCCGCATCCCCGGCGACGGCGTCGCGGCCGAAGCGCTGCGAAAAGCGGGACTGACGCTCTGTGGAGAGAGCGAGACCGAAAAGCTGATCAAATAAGTACAGAGACCGTGCGCCAATGGCGTACGGTCTCTGTTTTCTAAAAACTAAAAACTGAAGACTGAAAACTACTCCCGGGGTTCCGCTTCCTCCAGGAAGCGGCTGCCGCGCATGGCGGCGTAGAGCGCATCGCGGATGGCGGGGTAGTCCTCCGGGGAGATCTTCGCCAGCTCCCGGAACATCGGCGAGAAGTGCCAGCGCAGGATCTCCTGCGAATAGGCGGTATACAGCTTACGCCCCAGGCCGTTGACCGTCAGCTTCAGAGCCTTGCGGCTGCCGGGCATATAGGCCTTGTCCAATAGACCTTTGGTGACCAGGCGGTTGACGATCTTGGTAAAGTTGCTGCGCGTGATGCCGAGGCGCGCGGCGATGGCGGACATGTTTTCGTTGCGCTCCTCGTTTTCCAGCAGGTATTCCAGCACCTGGATCTGCGCATAGGAATAGGAAACGCCCTGAAACTCCATTTTTTCGACCTTGTAGGCCGCCGCGTAAATGTTGCAGTAGTGGATCAGCGCCTCCACCATCTCGCGGTATTCTCCCATCCATGCCAGCTTCATTTGCACAGCCCTCCTTCGCGCCTGGCACTATATTAGCAGACGAAGCGCGATCAGGCAAGGAAAACCCTCTTGCATTTCCGAAAAAAGGGGACTATAATACAGGTATAGTTTCCGGTGGAAACAAACGGAAGCCGCCGGGAGGCGGAAAATTGATACGGATTTCTGTCAGGGATCCGTAAAGGAAAGGAAGAGAGAAATGAACATCAGCAAGAAAGTCAAGACCCTGTTCTGCATTGCGCTCGTGCTGATCCTGCTCGGCAGCGCGCTGGGCGGCCTGTTCAACACCGGCCTCGGCGCGACGAAAGTCACCCGCATCCGCTTCGACGGCGGGCACGGCACCCTCAGCGGCCTGCTGTACATGCCGAAGGACGCATCTGCCAGCAACCCCAAGCCGACCGTCATCGTGACACACGGCTACCTCAACTCTGCCGAGATGCAGGATGCCAACGCCATCGAGCTTTCCCGCCGCGGCTTTGTCGTTCTCGCGCTCGACCAGTACGACCACGGCCACTCCGCGCTGAGCCATGAGAACTACGCCGACACCAGCTTCTTCGGCGTGTGGCTCCCTTTCTGGGCCAACTCCATGAACGACGCCGTACAGTATATGTACGAGCAGCCCTATGTGCTCAAGGATGCCGACGGCAACGGCCTGATCGGTGTGACCGGCCACTCGATGGGCGGCTTCTCCAGCACGCTGGCCCTGGCCTTCGACGAGATGCAGGCGGCGGAAAGCGGCGTGCGCAAGGTCTGCTGCGGCCTGTCCGAGGGCTCTGACTTCATGTACACCGCTTTCGTCGGCGTCGACGCCGCCACGGCGGACGCACTCGGCGGCGGCCGCACGATCGGCAAGGTCTGCGCCCAGTACGACGAGTTCTTCTTCAATGATCCCGCCGTTCAGGGCGGCACGGTCCGCCACAAGGACTATGTCTCCACCCCGGACGGCATGACCTTCCTGCAGCAGACGGCGCCCGCCCAGGCCAACACCTGGTACGACACCTCCGACGGCGGCCGCCGCATCGTTTATGAACCCGCGCAGACCCACCCCTGGAACCACTTCTCCGCCACCACGACCGGCTATGCCGTCTCCTTCTACCAGACGGCCTTTGCCGATTATTCCTCCCTGCTCAAGGACATCGCTCCCGACCGCCAGGTCTGGCAGTGGAAAGAGGGCTTTGAGTGCGTGGCCCTGGTCGGCTTTGTGATGCTGATCCTCGCCCTGGCGCAGATCCTGATCGAGCTGCCCTTCTTCAAGCTGGCCAAGACCGGCGAGCTGGAAGTCCAGCCCGCGCCCAAGGGCGGCAAGCGCCTGGCCACCTGGATCATTCTGATCGTTGCCATCCTGCTGCCGGCGATCTTCTTCACCCCGCTGATGGACGGCGGCGCGGGCAGCCCCAAGGTGATGATCCTGTTCTATGCCGGCATCGCCGCGGCGGTCGGCGGCCTGGCGGCCTTTGTTATCGCGCTGGCCAAAAAGCAGGGCAAGGGCGCCGTGATCGGCGGCTGCTGCCTGACGGTCAGCGGCGCGCTGCTGGCGCTGATTGCCAAACTCCCGATGTACCAGGACTACGCCGTCTGGACGGCGCCCGGCGTCAACAGCATCGCCTACTGGACGATCGGCTGCGCGCTGATGAGCCTGACGATCCTCTCGGCCGTTTACGTCTGCATGAAGCGCAGCGAGGGCGCGAGCTTTGCCACCTACGGCGTCAGCTTCAAGCCGGCGGCCATTCTGGGCGGCCTGTGCACCGCGCTGTGCACGGTCGTGCTGGCCTATGCCGTGCTGTGGCTGATGGACCTGCTGTTCAAGGCGGACTTCCGCATCTGGACCTTTGCCTTCAAGACCTTTGACGCGGGCATCCTCCCGGCCATCCTCCGCTACCTGCCCACCTTCCTGCTGTTCTACATCGTCTCCACAGCGGGCATCACGGTCAACACCAACACCGAGCGCCTGCAGGGCGTCAAGGGCTATCTGCTGGCCATCGCCCTCAACGCGGGCGGCGCGATCCTCTGGCTGATTCTGCAGTACGTCACCCTGTTCTCCACGGGCGTCGCTATGGAGCCGGGCTCCGCGCTCTCCGGCATCGTGCTGGTGGCCATGGTCCCGACGCTGTCCATCGCGGCGATCATTTCCCGCAGGCTCTACAAGAAGACCGGCAACATCTGGACGGCCGCCTTCCTCAACGCGATCCTGATGACGACCATGACGATCGCCAACACCATGGTCGCCTTCAAGTAAATCCTCTCTTCTTACCCGGTGCAGCAAGCGGAAGCCGAAAGGCTTCCGCTTGTTCTTTTCTGCGCCTCATCACGCAAAGGGCTTTTTTTATTCATATTTTTATGCTATACTCTATATTTGGAATTCTATCCTGCAAAGAAAGGCATGAACCATGGGTTTTTTAGATAAGATTTTCGGCAGCTACAATGACCGCGAGCTCAAAAAGCTCAAGCCGATCGTCGATTCGATCGAGGCACTGGAGGCGGAATACGCCGCGAAGACGGACGAGGAGCTGCGCGCCAAGACCGACGAATTCAAGCAGCGCCTGGCTGAGGGCGAGACGCTCGACGACATCCTGCCCGAAGCCTTCGCCACCGCGCGCGAGGCCGCCTGGCGCGTACTGGGCATGAAGCCCTTCCGCGTGCAGCTGATCGGCGGCGTGGTGCTCCACGAGGGGCGCATCGCCGAGATGAAGACCGGCGAGGGCAAGACCCTCGTGGCCGTCCTGCCTGCGTATCTGAACGCGCTGGCCGGCGATGGGGTCCATATCGTCACCGTCAACGACTACCTGGCCCGCCGCGACAGCGAGTGGATGGGCAAGGTGCACCGCTTCCTCGGCCTGAGCGTGGGCCTGATCGTCCACGGGCTTGACAGCGACGAGCGCCGCGCGGCCTACGCCTGCGACATCACCTACGGCACCAACAACGAGATGGGCTTCGACTATCTGCGCGACAATATGGCGCTCTACAAGAGCAACATGGTCCAGCGCGGCCACGCCTTCGCCATCGTCGACGAGGTGGACTCCATCCTGATCGACGAGGCGCGCACACCGCTCATCATCTCCGGCCAGGGCGACGAGAGCACCGATCTCTACCGCCAGGCCGACGACTTTGTCGCCCGTCTCAAGCCCATCGTCTACGCCTCGGTGGACGAGAAGCAGGAGGAGAGCGAGGACCTTGACGCCGACTACGTCGTGGACGAGAAGGCCCGCACCGCCACGCTCACCGCGCGCGGCATTGCGAAGGCCGAGCGCGCCTTCGGCCTGGAAAACCTGGCCGATATCGAAAACGCCACCCTCAGCCACCACATCAACCAGGCGCTGAAGGCCCACGGCATCATGAAGCGCGACATCGACTACATCGTCAAGGACGGCGAGATCATCATCGTCGACGAGTTCACCGGCCGCCTGATGCTCGGCCGCCGCTACAGCGAGGGCCTGCACCAGGCCATCGAGGCCAAGGAGCACGTGGACGTGCAGGAGGAAAACAAGACCCTCGCCACCATCACCTTCCAGAACTACTTCCGCCTCTACGGCAAGCTCTCCGGCATGACCGGCACCGCCGCCACCGAGGCCGAGGAATTCAGCGCCATCTATAAGCTCGATATCGTCGAGATCCCCACCAACAAGCCGGTCATCCGCCAGGATCACCCGGACTGCGTGTACAAAAACGAGGCGGGCAAAAACCGCGCCATCATCCAGCAGATCCTCGACTGCCACGCCAAGGGCCAGCCCGTGCTGGTCGGCACCGTGAGCATCGAAAAGAGCGAATACATCTCCTCGCTGCTCAAGCGCCGGGGCGTGCCCCACACGGTGCTGAATGCGAAGTACCACGAAAAAGAGGCCGAGATCGTTGCCCAGGCCGGCAAGCTCGGCGCCGTGACGATCGCCACCAATATGGCCGGCCGCGGCACCGACATCATGCTCGGCGGCAACGCGGAATTTCTGGCCAAGAAGGATCTGCGCAAGGCGGGCTTTGCCGACGAGGTCATCAACGAGGCCACCGGCTATGCCGAGACCGACGACGAGGACATCCTCGCCGCCCGCGCGATGTTTGCCGAGCGCATGGCCGCCCACAAGGAGGCCATCCGCGCCGAGGCCGAGCAGGTGCGCGCCGTCGGCGGCCTGTTCATCCTCGGCACCGAGCGGCACGAATCCCGCCGCATCGACAACCAGCTGCGCGGCCGCGCCGGCCGCCAGGGCGATCCGGGCGAGAGCCGCTTCTACCTCGCCATGACCGACGACATCATGCGTCTGTTCGGCTCGGAGCGCATCATGAACATGATGGAGACCCTGAAGGTGGACGAGGACACGCCGCTCGACGCGAAGATCCTCTCCAACTCCATCGAGCAGGCCCAGCGCACGGTTGAGAGCCGCAACTTCCAGACCCGCAAGAGCGTGCTGGAATACGACGACGTGATGAACCAGCAGCGCGGCATCATCTATGGCGAGCGCCGCAAGGTGCTCGACGGCGAGGACCTGCGCGAGCAGATCATGGGCATGGTCGAGGAATTTGTCCGCAGCACGGTCACCGACGGGCTGAACGGCGCATCCGCCGAGAGTCAGGAACAGCTGGACGACGCGCTGCAGCCCTTTGAAAAACTCTTCCTGCGCCGCGGCCAGCTGAAGCTGGCGGACTTTGGCGGCCACACGAAGCCGGAGCGCATCGCCGACGCGGTCATGGAGATCGCCAAAAAGGTCTACGAGGCGCGCGAGGAGGCCTTCGGCAAGGGCCCGAACGGCCTGCCGATGATGCGCGAGATCGAGCGCGTGGTGATGCTGCGCGTGGTGGACGAATACTGGATGGACCACATCGACGCCATGAGCGAGCTCAAGCGCGGCATCGGCCTGCGCGGCTACGGCTCCGTCAAGCCCATCGACGCCTACAAGCAGGAGGGCTTCGAAATGTTCGAGGCCATGGTGCGCGGCATCCGCGAGGAGACGGTGCGCCGTCTCTACACGGTGGCCGTCCGCCGCGAGGCGCCGATCGAGCGAAAGGCCGTGTCCAAAAGCTCGGTGGCCAATGTGGGCGGCGAGCAGAAAAAGGCGCCGGTGAAAAAAGCCGCCAAGCCCGGCCGCAACGATCCCTGCCCCTGCGGCAAGATGAAGGCGGACGGCAGCAGGCGCCTCAAGTACAAAGAGTGCTGCGGGCGCAATGAATAATTCGGAATTCGGAGTTCGGAATTGAGGAAGATTAATGGCGTTTATTGAAGAAAACAAAGACGGGCTCATTTACATGCGCTCGGAGATAATCCCGCTGCGCCACGCCTTCACGACGCGTTACGGCGGCGTGAGCACGGGCGAGTGGGCCACGCTGAACCTCGGCTCCAACCGGGGCGACGACCCGGCGGCCGTGCGTGAAAACTACCGCCGTGTCGCGGCGCTCTTCGGCGCCGGGATCGACGACTGCTGCGTGACCAGACAGGTGCACGGCACGGAGGTGCGCGTCGTGACCGAGAAAGACCGCCACGTCTGCCTGAGCGCCGTGCCCTATGAGGCCGACGGCCTCGTGACGAATGTGAAGGGCCTGCCGATCTTCTGCTTTGTGGCCGACTGCGTGCCGGTGCTTCTCTGTGACGCGCAGGCCGGCGTGATCGCCGCCGTGCACTGCGGTTGGCGCAGTGCGACCGGGGACATTCTGGGCGTAGCGCTGCGAAAGATGGAAGCGCTCGGCGCAAAGCCTGCGGAACTCTGCGCCGCCATCGGCCCCTCGATCGGCAAGTGCTGCTTCGAGACCGACCGGGACGTGCCGGATGCGGTGGAGGCCTGGCTCGCCGGCGACACGGCGGGGCTCATCGAGCGCCGCGCGGACGGCAAATACATGGTCGACCTGCGCGAGGCCAACGCCCGCCGCCTGCAGCAGCTCGGCGTTCCGGCGCAGCAGATCGACGTATCGGACGAATGCACCTTCTGCAATCATGACAAATACTGGTCCCACCGCTATACGCACGGCCGCCGCGGCAGCCAGGCGGCGGGAATTACACTCTGATAGAAAAGGGAAGATACAGAGATGAAGCAGAGAATCAGACAATGGACGGCCGTGCTGTGCGCGCTGGCCCTGCTGCTGGCCCTCGCCGGCTGCACGGGCGGGCGGGCGAACGAGAAAGACAGCGGTCTTCCGGAATCCACCGGCGGCAAGGACGTGGAAAAGGCCGACGCGGTCGACAACATCTTTTCCATGAACTCCCACCCCAAGTACAGCTTCCGTCCGACCGTGGCCACCAACCACGCCAACCAGCTCGTCTGCGACCTGATCTATGAGAACATGCTGGAGCTGGACGACAACTTCGAGGTGATCGAGGGCGCCGGTCTGATCACCAGCTGGAGCGTTTCGGCCGACGGCAAGGCCTGGACCTTCTACATCGACACCGAACACATGTTCCACGACGGCAGCTTCGTGACCGGCAACGATCTGCGCATGTCGCTGGAAAACGCCATCCATGCCGACCGCTTCCAGGGCCGCTTCGCCAGCGTCCAGGGCGTCGGCTATGACAAGGACTACATGGTCGTGACGCTCGGTATCCCCAACACCCAGTTCTACAAGCTGCTGAACATCCCCGTCTGCAAGGCCGGCACCTTCGGCGACGACCATCCCATCGGCTCCGGGCCCTATACCTGGGATCCCGAGGTGGAAAACAAGCTGATCGCCTTTGAGCACCACCCGGACTACGACCATCTGCCGGTGAAGGAGATCTATATCCAGCAGCTGACCGAGGCGGCGGACATCCTCAGCGCCTTTGAGGACGGCCTGATCGACGTGGTGGTCAACGACCCCTCCAGCATCACGAACCTGGGTTATGCCAGCACCAACGAAAAGCGCACTTTTTATACCACCAATCTGCACTTTGTCGCCTTCAACGAGGAGACCACCCTCGGCCGCTATTCCAACATCCGCGCCGCGCTGAGCTATGCCTTCGACCGCTCCTATTTTGAAGAACTGACCCGCGGCAACGGCGTCGGCACGCCGATCCCGATGGTGCCGACGGTCGACATCTATCCCACGGCGATGGCGAACAGCCACGGCTACGACATGGAGCGCTGCCTGCGCATCCTGAACAACTACGGCATCACCGACTTTGACGAGGACGGAAAGCTGGAGCTGGCCACGGGCTCTGCGCAGGAGATGGAAATGACGATGATCGTCCCCGCCGACAGCAGCGTCAAGGCCGGCATGGCCCACCGCTTTGCCGCGGACCTGGCGGAGATCGGCTTCACGATCAATGTTCGCGAGATGACCTGGGCGGACTATACCAAGGCGCTGGAGGACGGCTATATTACCGAGAAGGATGAGACAAAAACGCCCTTTGACATCTATTACGGCGAGGTGAAGCTGCGCAACGACTTCGACCTGACGGAGCTGCTGCAGGTGCGCACGGAAGACAATGAGGACAGCAACATCAACTTTACCCGCTCCACCGACCGCACCTTTGAAAACTATATCAACGCCTATCTCTCTGCCAACGACGCCACCCGCGCCCAGCGCTATGAGGAGCTGTGCCAGTATCTGCTGGATACCGGCTCGCTCATCAGCATCGGCTTTGAAAAGCAGGAGATCTTTACCCACCGCGGCGTGGTCAAGGGCGTCGACCCCAACGCGGGCAACCCGCTTTACAACTTCGCCAACTGGGAAATCGACCTGGATTAACTCAAATATATCAGGAGGAGAGCAAGCATGACCGACAGAGAATTGATGTCCATGGCCAAAAAGGCCTCGATGAACGCCTACGTGCCTTATTCCCGCTTTCCCGTGGGCGCGGCGCTGGAGTGTGACGACGGCGCGGTCTTCACCGGCTGCAACGTCGAAAACGCCGCCCTCGGCAGCACGATCTGCGCCGAGCGCACCGCCTGCTGCAAGGCCGTCAGCGAGGGGCACCGCAGCTTCCGCCGCATCGCCATCTACGCCGACAGCCAGAACTGGTGCACGCCCTGCGGCGCCTGCCGTCAGTTCCTGGCGGAGTTTTCGCCGGATATGGAGGTCCTGTGCGCCAAGGCCGGCGACCGCTATGTGAGCTACAAGCTCTCCGAGCTGCTGCCGCACACCTTTGAGTACTGAGCGGAGGAGACGGCATGCTTTCCTTTGAATGCGACTACAACACCGGCGCGCATCCGAAGCTGCTGGAGGCGCTGGCGAGGACGAACCTCGATCCCCAGCCCGGCTACGGCGAGGACGAATACTGCCTGCGCGCAGGGGAAAAGATCCGTGAGGCCTGCCGCGCGCCGGAGGCGGCGGTGCGTTTTCTCGTCGGCGGCACACAGACCAACCAGGTCGTGATCGCCGCGCTCCTGCGCAGCTACGAGGGCGTGCTGTCGGCCGTGACGGGGCATGTCAACGGCCACGAGGCCGGCGCGATCGAGTATTCCGGCCACAAGGTGCTCACGCTGCCGCAGCATCTCGGCAAGATCGACGCCGGAGAGCTGCGCGGGTGGCTGGAGACCTATTTCGCCGACGAAGCCTGCGAACACATGGTGCGCCCGGGCATGGTCTACCTCTCCCACCCCACCGAATACGGCACGCTCTACACCCGCGCGGAACTGGAATCAATCGCCGCCGTCTGCCGCGAGTACCGGCTACCGCTGTTTCTGGACGGCGCGCGCCTGGGCTACGGCCTGATGAGCCGGGAGGCCGAGCTGACGCTGCCGGACATCGCGTCTCTGTGCGACGTGTTCTACATCGGCGGCACCAAGTGCGGCGCGCTCTGCGGCGAGGCCGTAGTCTTCCCGAAGGGGAACGCGCCGGAGCACTTCACCTCCATCATCAAGCAGCACGGCGCGCTGCTGGCGAAGGGGCGGCTGCTGGGCGTGCAGTTCGACGCGCTCTTTACCGACGGGCTTTACTTCGAGGCGGCAAAAAACGCCATCGACAAGGCCGAGCGGCTGAAAAAGCTGTTCCGGGAGAAGGGCTACGCCTTCTTCCTCGATTCGCCCACGAACCAGCAGTTCGTGCTGGTGCCGGACGAGACCTTGCAAAAGCTGGAAGGCAAGGTGCGCTTCAGCGTCTGGGAAAAGGCGGACGCGGCGCACACGGTGCTGCGCTTCTGCACCAGCTGGGCTACCACGGACGAGGACATCGACCGCCTGGCGGCGCTGCTGTAAAACAAAAGAAAAAGCCTTCGGTTCCGTCGGAACCGAAGGCTTTTTGCTTTCAGGATCAGTTCTTGGCTTCTTTTTCCGCAGCTTTTTTCGCGCGGCGCTTTCTGGCGCTCTTGCGGATGATGGCCACGACGACCACGATCAGCACGGCCAGGATGATCAGCGCGGGCAGGGCCTCCACGAACCAGAGCAGGAAGTCGCTGAAGAACTCCGCGGTGCTCTTCAGTCCGTTGCGCACGGCAAGACCCAGGCGCTGGCCATAGGAAAGCTTGGCCTCCGGCGTGAAGACCGTGACCTCGTTGATGTTGACGTTTACGGTGCTGTAGCTCACCTGGCGGTCCCAGTTGGTGAGCGTGGACTGCAGGCTCTCGATCTGATAGCGCAGCTCGGTCAGCCGGTCCTCGATCACGATGATGTCGGACACAGTCTCGGCCTTCTCCATCATCTCCAGCAGCCGCTGCTCCTGGGTCTGATAGGCGGTCAGGCGCGCCTGCACGTCATAGTAGCGGGCGGTGATGTTCTCGGTGTAGGTGTAGGTGTAAGGGACGTTTCCGAGGGTGGAGAGGCTGCCCATCAGCTCGCTAAAGCGGGTGCTGGGGATGCGGACGGTGTAGTTGGCGCTGCGGTTTCCCGCATAGCCGCGGGCCTGGCTGTAGTAGTTGCTGCCGTTGATGCTGCTCGACTCAATAAAGCCCCCATATTGCTGCACGAGCGCCTGCAGCTTCTCGAGCGTCTGCTCGAATTCGGTGGTCTCCACGGTCGCGTCGGCGGAGTAGATGATCTTCTCCGGATCGACCTCGGGCTTTTCGGCCTCGGGCGCGTCGGGGCTGGCTGCCTTCATCTCGGTGCTGTTGACGGCGAAGCCGCCGTAGGCCGCCTCTTCGCCCATGACCGCCTCCGGCGCGGGCATCGGCTCTTCCGCAGGTGCGGAGACGTAGTAAGCGGAGTCCCGGGCGGACTGGCCCTTGGAACTGGCGCCGCAGGCGCACAGTGACAGGAGCAGCAGGACGCTCAACACGATGGCAAAAGTCTTTTTCATGATGGATCCCTCCATGTATTATTTTGTCCTCGGAGAATCGGACGATACAGAATCAGAAAGGTTCCCGAAAATTACCCCAAAAATCTTGCGATCTGCGCGGGCGCGGCCTGCGGCAGAATCTTTGTCAGATGCGCGCGGATGCGCTCCCGCGATTCCGCGGGCTCACGCGCGTAGACGCGCGCAGTGAAATCCGCGCCGAAATGCTGCTCGGGCGTGGCGTACTGCGCCAGGCCCCAGCCGAAGGGCTTGCCGTACCGGTCGGTCTGGTAGACAAAATCCGACACGGTCACATAGCCCTGCATCTGCAGGAACACCATGCTCGCGTCGAAGCCCTTGCGGCTCTCGTTGCTCAGGCAGGCCAGACCTTTCAGTTCCTTCGACACCAGCGGCGAGCGGGCGCTCAGGATCTCCATGATGCGCTCGTCTTTGTGCCGCGCCTTGCCGTCGTCCACGCGCGCGTCGTAGTCGTAGCCGTCGCGGCGGTAGTTGGCAAAGTCGGGGAACCAGTCCCGGCTGATATAGAGCGCCCGCCCGCGGTAATACTTGCCGTAGGCGCAGCCGCCCTCGCGGATGATCGGGCCCTTCCAGTCCCAGGGACAGTCGGGATCGTCCGGCGTGCCCCAAAAGCAGCGGCAGTTCTCCTCGATGGAAAAGCCCGGGATCTCGCCCTTGAAATAGGGCAGAAAGCCCAGCTCATTCACCAGTCGGATGATATCCTCTTTCGTGTGAATTTCCGGCAGAAACACGGCGCTTCAGCTCCTTTTTTCTTCTGCCTTCAGCATAGCACGCATCATGTGCGGATGCAAGAGCCGCAGGGAGAGCGAAAAATTGCGATTGAGAAACGAAGCCGATGATGCTACAATAAGAGATACCGAAAATACAGACTGGAGAGTGATTTTGATGATCAGTCTTTGCCGTGGATGGCAGTTTACCGAGCAGTGGACGGAGGATTTCCTCGCCGGAAAAGTGGAGGGCACGGCCGTCTGCCTGCCGCATACCGTGCGGGAGATCCCGCTCCACTACGCGGGGCCCGAGGACTATGAAATGATTTGCGGCTACCGCCGCGCGCTGGACATCCCCGAGGCATACCGCGGCAAACGCCTCTTTTTGCAGTTTGACGCCGCGGCGCATATCGCCACGGTCTATGTCAACGGCCGCGAGCTCATGACCCACCGCAGCGGCTACACGGCCTTCCGCGTGGAAATCACCGACGCGGTTGAAATCGGCGGGGAGAATACCGTCGCCGTGAAGCTCGACTGCACGGAAAACGGCAGCGTACCGCCCTTCGGCTTCGTCATTGACTATCTGACCTTCGGCGGGCTCTACCGCGAGGTTTGGCTCGACGTACGCAGCGAGACGTTTATTTCCGACCTCTTCGTGCGCACCCCGGCACTTGACCGCGCCGTCGTGAAGCTGACGGTGGACGGCAAGATGAGCAAAATCGGCGGCATGCGCGTGCGCATCCGCGACGAGGAAGGCAAGCTTGTTGCCGAGCAGAGCGGCAGCGGCGATTTTGAGCTGCGCGTCCCGGGCGCGAAGCCATGGGAGGCGGACAGCCCCGTGCGCTATACCTGCGAAGCGGAATTGCTGGATCGCCAGGGCGCAGTCATCGACTGCGTGCGGGAAAAGTTTGGCTTCCGCACGGCCGTTTTCAAGGCCGACGGCTTCTATCTCAACGGCAAAAAGTTCTTCCTGCGCGGCCTGAACCGCCACCAGAACTACCCCTACATCGGCTACGCCGCGCCCGAGCACCTGCAGCGCGAGGACGCGCGCATCCTCAAGGAGGAGCTGCAGTGCACCGCCGTTCGCACCTCGCACTATCCGCAGAGCCAGTACTTCATCGACGAGTGCGACCGCCTGGGCCTGCTGGTGTTCACCGAGATCCCCGGCTGGCAGCACATCGGCGACGAGGCCTGGAAGGATCAGGCCGTGCAGAACGTGCGCGAGATGGTGACGCAGTACCGCAACCACCCGAGCATCGTGCTGTGGGGCGTGCGCATCAACGAGAGCCAGGACGACGACGCGTTCTACCGCCGCACCAACGCCCTGGCGCATGAGCTTGACCCGGGCCGCCAGACCTCCGGCGTGCGCTATCTGGAAAAGAGCAGCCTGCTGGAGGACGTCTACGCCTTCAACGACTTCTCCCACACCGGGCAGAACCCCGGCTGCAAGCCGAAGAATAAGATCACGACCGATATGAGCAAGGGCTTCCTCATCTCCGAGTGCAACGGGCATATGTTCCCCACCAAGCCCTTTGATACCTGGGAAAAGCGCCAGGAGCACGCGCTGCGCCACGCCCGCGTGCAGGACGCGGCCCTGGCCGACGGCGAGCACGCCGGCTGCTTCGGCTGGTGCATGTTCGACTATCCCACGCACAAGGATTTCGGCTCCGGCGACCGTGTGTGCTATCACGGCGTGCTGGACTTCTTCCGCAATCCGAAGCTCGCCGCCGCGACCTATGCCAGCCAGGGCGAGGCCTTCCCCGTGCTGGAGCTCGGCTCCACGATGGACATCGGCGACTACCCCGGCGGCCAGATCGGCCACCCCTACCTCTTCACGAACGCCGACGAGGTGGCACTCTATAAAAACAACGCCTACGTCACGACCTTCCGGCCCCACGGCTGGCAGGCCCTCAAGCACGGGCCGATCCCCGTGGACGATCTGATCGGGGAACTCCTGGAGAGCCAGGAGGGCTTTGACCACGAAAAGGCGGAGTTCCTGCGTGAATGCCTGCAGGCCGCCGGCAAGTACGGCACGGCCAACCTCCCGCTCAACTGGAAGGCGAAGTTCCTCTTTGCCTTTGCCCGCTATCACATGGATTTCGCCGCCGGCATGGAGCTTTACGGCAAGTACGTCGGCAACTGGGGCGGCGAGGCCACGGTCTGGCGCTTCGATGCGAAGAAAAACGGCAAGGTCGTCGCCAGCCGCACCTACTGCCCGAGCCGGGAGCTGCACCTGGAGGTGCGCGCGAGCAAGAACGAACTGCGCGAGGGCGACACCTACGACATGGCCGCCGTTCGCATCCGCGTGCTCGACGGCTGGGACAACCCTGCGCCTTACGCGCAGCTGCCGCTGCAGTTCGAAGTTGAGGGAGCGGCGGAGCTGGTCGGCCCCTCGCTCGTCACCGCCGAGGGCGGCATGACGGGCTGCTATCTGCGCACGAAGGGAGAGTCCGGCGAGGCGCTGCTGCATATCCGCGGCGGCCAGGCCGGCGACGTGACGCTGCGCTTTGCCGTCGAGGCCTGAGGGGGCGCTTCCATGGTCCTGGATTATACGATCCGCTATTTCCGCGGGCGCGGGCCGGAGGAGCGCAAAGGCTCCGTGGAGCTGCGCCCGGGGGTGAACATCATTGCGCCGGAGCTGCCGAAGGGAAAGCTCTTTACCGTCGCCGCCACGCTGCGGCGGCAGGGCGACGCGCAGGAAAAGATCTTCATGAACGGCTACCAGGCCTGGACCTACTGCCCGGAGTACAGCAGCCGCGGGAAGATCCGGGATCTCAGCCATCTGCCCGAGGCGATCGTGCGCCGCTTCGGCCTGGACTATTACGGCGACTATTATTTCGTCCATTACCCCAATGCACCGGGCTTTACCCACGGCGAGAGTTGGTGCTATTTCCGCCGCGGCGAACACTATCAGCTTTTCGCCTCGCTGGACGAGCGCCCGGGCTATACGATCTTCGGTTATGACGCGCACCGCGGCATGCTGTCGCTCAGGCGCGACTGCCGGGGCGTGATGCATGAAGGCGGCGCCTTCCATGCCTTTGACCTTTACCTTGCCGAGGGCGGCGAGGACGAGGTCTTTGACGGCTGGTTCCGGGCCCTGGGCGTCAAGCCGAGGACGACGGAAAAGCTCACCGGCTATTCCAGCTGGTACAACCGCTACCAGAAGATCAGCGAGCAGACGATCCTGGAGGATCTGCGCGGCTGCGCCGAGGTGCTCAAGCCCGGCGATCTCTTCCAGATCGACGACGGCTTCGAGCCCGCCGTGGGCGACTGGCTGGAGCCGGACCCCAAGAAATTCCCGCACGGGCTCAAGCCCATTGTGGACGAGATCCACGCCAGGGGCTTCAAGGCCGGGCTGTGGCTGGCGCCCTTTGTGGCGCAGAAGGGCTCCCGGCTCATCGCCGAGCATCCGGACTGGCTGCTGCGCCACCTGGGCCTCCCGATCCGCTGCGGCATCGCCTGGGGCGGCTTCGACGCGCTGGACATCGACCATCCCGGCGTGAGAGATTATCTGCAGAAGGTTTTCCGCCGCGTGTTTGACGAATGGGGCTTTGACCTCGTGAAGCTCGACTTCCTCTATGCCGCCGCGCCCTACGGCAGCGAGCGCGAGAGCCGCGCCGCGCGGATGACGCGCGCGATGGAGTGGCTGCGCGAGCTCTGCGGCGACAAGCCGATCCTTGGCTGCGGTGTGCCGCTGATGCCCGCCTTTGGGCTGGTGGACTACTGCCGCATCAGCTGCGACGTCGGCCTCGACTGGAACGGGCGCTTCTTCATGCGGGAGATCCACCGCGAGCATCTGTCCACCCGGCATGCGATCGGCAACACGATCTTCCGCCGCCAGCTCAACGGCCGCGCCTGGCTCAACGACCCGGACGTGTTCTTCCTGCGCGACGACAATCTCAAGCTGCGCCCCGGGGAGAAGCACATCCTCGCCACGGTCAACAGCCTCTTCGGCGGCATGCTCCTGTGCTCGGACAACATGGGGCGCTACTCTGCCGAGGCCAAAGCCGCCTATGCGCAGCTGCTGCGAAACCGCGAGGCGGAGGATATCCGGGTGCTTGCCGACGGGAAGCTCCTGTCCGTCCGCTACCGCCTGGACGGGCGCGAACATACCGTGAATATCGAAAGCCTGAAGGAGGACTGACCCATGTTCTTTCTGAGCTCTGCGGCGGTTGAGGGCAACCGCTTTTTCCTGGACTGGGAGATCGCGCTGATGGAGTGGCTGCAGAGCCATCTGAGCGCCGGCGCGATCGGCGTCCTGTCCCGATTCTCGATGTTCGGCGAGGAACTGATGCTGATCGTCGTGATGGGCTTCTTCTACTGGGTCTATGACAAAAAGATCGGCAAGGCCATCGGTATGATCTTCCTGCTCGACTGTGTCTGGAACCCGATGATCAAGAACGTCGCGCTGCGCCTGCGGCCCTATTTCTGCAGCGACAAGATCGACCTGCTGCGCCTCATCGACACGGGCGCCGACAAATACGACGTCGCGGCGCAGGGCTATTCCTTCCCAAGCGGGCACTCCTCTGGCGCGGCGGCGGTTTACGGCTCCGCGGCGCGCTTCCTGCGCAGGAAGTGGGTCACGGCGCTGGCCTTCCTGCTGCCGCTGCTGGTCGGCATTTCCCGCGTGGTCGTCGGCGCGCACTTTCCGACGGACGTGCTGGCCGGCTGGGCGATGGGCGTTCTTGCGATCTTCCTCGTCCCCTGGCTGAGAAAGAAGATCAAAAACCGCTGGGTCTTTTATGCGGTGATCGTCTTTACGGCGCTGCCGGGCTTCTTCTACTGCACGAGCAACGACTATTTCACTGCCTTCGGCATGCTGATCGGTTTCGTGCTGGCCGAGCCCTTTGAGGAAAAGTACGTGAACTTCGAGAACACCCGCCATCCGATCCGCGCGGTGCTGCGCATCGCGGGCGGCGGCGCGGTTTACTTCGCGCTCAACACGATCCTCAAGCTGCCTTTCCCGTCGGCGCTGCTGGAGGCGGGCAATTTCGCCGCGCACCTGATCCGCACCGGGCGCTACGCGGTCGTGATCTTCGTAGTCATCGCGGTCTATCCGATGCTCTTCAAGCTCACCGCGAAGATCGGCAAAAAGAAAAGCGCATAAAACCTGTATGAAAAGGACCGGGGATGTTTTACATCCCCGGTCCTTTTTCTAAAAACTGAAAACTATTCTTTCAGCCTGCCCGGGCTGGTGCCGAAGACCTCGCGGAAGGCGCGGTGGAAGGCTGAATAGTCCGCAAAGCCGCTTTCGGCGGCGGCACGGACGGCGGGCGTGCCCTCGCGGATCAGGCGCGCGGCCTGGATCAGGCGCTTCTGGCGCACATAGGCGTGCACGGTCATGCCGGTCTGCGCCTTGAACAGGCGCATGAAGTGATAGCGGCTGAGAAAGACCTGCTCGCACAGTTTTTCCACGCTGAGATCTGCGGCCAGATGCTCGTTGATATAGCTCAGCACCTGCGCGATCTTCGGGTCGCTGGCCGTGTCGGCGCCGCGGGGGAGCGACGCGCTGACCGAGAGGCGGTTGACGTGCACCAGCAGGCGGGAGATGCAGCTGTCGCGCAGCATCTGCGCGCCGAGCTGCCGGTCGCCGATCAGCGCCTCATAGGAGGTCATCGCCTCTGCGAGCGCCTTTTTCTGCTCCTCGTCGGGCGTGAGCAGGTACTGCCCGCTCTGGTCAGCCCAGTCAAAGCAGTCCATCAGCCCGATGCCGGGCGCGCTGCGCTCGAAAAAGCGCCGGTCGAGATAGACGATCACGCGGTCGTAGGGGACGGCCCGGTCGATGACGGCCTTGTGGATCGTGTGGTGCTTGACGAGAAGCACGTCCCAGGGATGCAGGGAATAGGTCACGTTTTCCACCGTGTAATCGACCCGCCCGGCCAGCAGCAGCACGATCTTGTCAAAGTCGTGAAAGTGGAAATCCCGCTCCTGCCCGGCGGTGTCGCGCAGATGGAAATAGTGGTAATTCTCCTTCAGATAGCCCTCGCGGGCAACGTTGCCGCCTTTTTTCACGGGGTTTCACCTCCGGTCAGACGAATCGTATACACCTCATCCGGCCCTTCAGGCCACCTTCCCCTCAAGGGGAAGGCAAAGAGGAATATCGAATTGAATTATACAGCACTTTTTGCAATGTTTCAAGCACCATCGCCCATTTACTTTGCGTTTTCTGGCAAATATAATGGAGCAGTAAAAAGCCTCAGGGAGGGTTTCATCATGTCGAAGTTTCTGAAAAACAACTGGTTCTTCTTTACCATGATCATCGGCATCGTCGCCGGCTGCCTGGTCGGTTATTTCTGGCAGGGCGCCGCGGTGCTCGAGCCGCTCGGCACGCTGTTCATCAACATGATGTTCTGCGTCGTCGTCCCGATGGTCTTCTTCTCCATCTCCTCCGCCATCGCCAACATGAAGAGCGCCAAGCGCGCCGGCAAGCTGATGGGCACGACGGTGCTCACCTTCATGGTCACCACGATCATCGCCTCCGTCATCATGTATGTGCTGGTCCGCTTCATCCCCGTGTACATCGGCGATCCCGCCTTTGAAGAGGGCGCGAAAGAGCCCATGAGCGCCGGTGAAATGATCGTCGGCTTCTTTACCAAGCCCGACTTCCCCGAGCTCTGGAGCCGCCGCTCCATCCTGCAGCTCATCATCGCCGGTATCTTCTTCGGCTTCGGCGTGCAGATGTGCGGCGGGCCCGAGACCAAGGTCGCCAAGCTCCTGGAGGAGATCACCAATGTCCTGATGAAGGTCATCAAGCTCATCAGCTACTACGCCCCGATCGGCTTCTTCGGCTTCTTCGCCGCCCTCGTCGCCGCCCACGGCGCCGATCTGATGACCAACTACGCCCGCGCGATCATCCTCTACTATGTTGTTTCCTTTGCTTACATGTTCCTGATCTTCCCGCTCTATGCCCGCTTCGGCGGCGGCAAGGGCGCCGTCAAGGTCATGTTCCAGCACCTGTTCCGCCCGGCGGCGGTCGCCTTCGGCACCTGCTCCTCCGTCGCGACCATCCCCACCAACATGGAGGTCTCCGAGGACACCGGCATCTCCAAGGATGTCACCGACATCGTTCTGCCCATGGGCGCGACGATGAACATGGACGGCTCCGGCATGAGCGCCATCATCAAGGTCGCTTTCCTCTTCGGCATGTTCGGCAAGGACTTTGCCACCACCGACGCGCTGCTCGCGATCGTCGTCGCGACGGTCTCCTCCGTTGCCATGTCCGGTATCCCCGGCGGCGGCGGCACCGGCGAGCTGGTGCTCTGCTCCCTGTTCTTCCCCGAGGCGCTGCCCATCGCCTTCCCGATCGCGCAGGCCATCGGCGATCTCGTCGATCCTCCCGCCACCATGGTCAACGCGGCCGGCGACTATGTGGCCTCCTTCATCGTCTCCCGCTTCAACGACGGCAAGGATTGGCTGCAGAAGGCGCTCAAGGCGAAGAAACAGCAGTAAATGCACGCAGTCAAAATGCACGGCGCGGGCAACTCCTTCGTATTGACGGAGAACCTGCACGGCGAACTTCAGGGCGAGGACCTCAGCGGCCTCGCCCTGCGTTTATGCGCACGCTCCGAAACGGACGGCATGATCGTAATCGTGCCGGCGGCCGCAGATGCGGCGGATTTCGGCATGCTGTTTTATAATGCCGACGGCAGCCTCGGCGAGATGTGCGGCAACGGTGCGCGCTGCATCGCCCGCTACGGCGTGGAGCACGGCCTGGCGCGCGATCCGGAGCAGATCCGGATCCTGGCCACGGCGGGCCTGGTGACGGCCCGGCGGATCGACGGAGAGCGCTATGAGGTGCGGCTCAACGACCCCTCGGTGATCGATCTGCACCGCCCGGCCGAGGCTCTCGGCCGGATGTTCGACTGCGCGTATGTCGAGCTCGGCGATCCCGGCATCCCGCACGCGGTGGTCGAGACGCCGGAAACAGAGCTTGAGGAGCTGGACACTCTGCGCGAGCGCGGCCGCGCGCTGCGCCGGAGTCCGGCCTTTCCGAGGGGCGCGAACGTCAGCTTCGTCTGCCGCACGGGCCAGGCGCGCGTGCGCGCGATCACCTTTGAGCGCGGGGTGGAGGATTTCACGCTGGCCTGCGGCACCGGCTGCGGCTCGATCGCCGCAAGCCTGATCCTGCGCGGAACGATCCCGGGCGATCGGCTGACGATCGACATGCCCGGCGGGCAGCTGAGCGTCCGCCTGCGCCGCGAAGGCCGGCGCGTGAGCGATATCCGGCTCACCGGTCCGACCGCCGTCGTGGAAGAAATTGAATATTAAAAAGTCCCGGAAACAAGCTTTCCGGGACTTTTTTGATATTATGAGCTCATATTCTTCTTGATCTGCGAGATCGCGTTCTTTTCCAGGCGCGAGACCTGGGCCTGGGAGATGCCGACCTCGCGGGCGACCTCCATCTGCGTGCGCCCGTCGTAAAAGCGCAGCGCCAGGATCCGCTTTTCGCGCGGCGAGAGGCGGCGCATCGCGTCGGTCAGGGCGATCTGCTCCAGCCAGTGCTCGTCGTTGTTGCGCGGGTCACCGATCTGGTCCATCACGGTCGCGCTTTCGCCGCCGTCGCTGAATACCGGCTCGTAGAGGCTCACCGGCTCGCAGACCGCGTCCATCGCGAAGACGACCTCCTGCCGGGGAATGCCCAGCTCCCGGGCGATCTGCTCCACGCCCGGCTCCCGTCCGTCCCGGGCGGTCAGCTTCTCCTTGGCCTGCAGCACCCGATAGGCGGTGTCGCGCATCGAGCGGCTGACGCGCAGCGCACTGTGGTCGCGCAGAAAGCGCCGCAGCTCCCCCGCGATCATCGGAACGCCGTAGGTGGAAAACTGGACGTTCTGCTTCAGATCGAAGGCGTCGATGGCCTTGATGAGCCCGATGCAGCCCACCTGGAAGAGATCGTCCATGCTCTCGCCGCGCCCGGCAAACTTCTGCACCACCGACAAAACGAGCCGCAGATTGCCGGCGATCAGCTGCTCCCGTGCCGCCTTGTCGCCGGCCTGGGCCCGCTCCATCAGCGCGCGGGTCTCGGCGCTTTTGAGCACCGGCAGCTTTGCGGTGTTGACCCCGCAGATCTCAACTTTCGCCTGCATATCCTGCACCTCGATTCTTTGTGATCGAGGTTTAGTATTTCCCGCGGCGGGAAATTTGATACAAAAGCTGCGCGCAGGCTGAGGGCAAGTTCCCCTGTTCAATCCGGGCGCGATGTGATACAATAGAAAAAAACGCACCGACGCTTATCATAAGGAGGTCAGGAAATGGCTACGCATCGAACTTATACAGAAGAGGAACTGCGCTATCTCAAAATGCTCTCCCGCCAGTATCCGAACCTGCGCGCCGCCGGCACGGAGATCATCAATCTGCAGGCGATCTTGAATCTGCCCAAGGGCTGCGAGCACTTTATTTCTGACGTACACGGAGAATATGAGGCTTTTCTGCACCTGATGAACTCCTGCTCCGGCGTGGTGCGGGAGCGGATCGACCAGCTTTTCGCCTACAGCATCTCCCGGGAGGAGCGCGAACAGCTGGCAACGCTGATCTATTATCCAGAGGAAAAGATGGAGCTGCTGCGGCCGCAGATCCCGGATATGAACGAGTGGTACCGCGTGACGCTGCACCGGCTCATCGCGCTCTGCCGCCTGGTATCCGAGCGCTACACCCGCTCCAAGGTGCGCAAGGCGCTCCCGGCGGGCTTCGCCTATATCCTGGAGGAGCTGCTCTATACCCACGGCGAAGAGGTGGACAAGCGCGATTACTTTGAAAACATCATCGCCACGATCATCGAGATCGGGCAGGCGCCGGAATTCATCATCGAGGTCTGCGAGCTGATCAAATGGGCGGCGGTGGATCATCTGCATCTGGTGGGCGATATCTTCGACCGCGGCCCGCGGGCGGATATCATCATGGATTCGCTGATGAAGCACCACAGCGTGGATATCCAGTGGGGCAACCACGACGTGCTGTGGATGGGCGCCGCGTCCGGCAGCCGCACCCTGGTGGCCACGGTGCTGGCCAATTCCATCCATTACAACAACCTTGAGGTCGTGGAGACCGGCTACGGCATTTCGCTGCGGCCGCTGTCCGTCTTTGCCAACGAGGTCTACCAGAACTGCGACGTCTCGCGCTTTGCCGTCAAGCTCACCGAGGACGGCGAGGAAGGCGCTTCCGAGAAGGACCAGTTGCTCTCCGCCCGCATGCACAAGGCCATCACGGTGATCCTCTTCAAGCTGGAGGGGCAGAAGATCCTGCGCCACCCCGAATACGGCATGGATGACCGGCTGCTGCTGGACAAAATCGACTATGAGAACAAGTGCATCACCATCAATGGCGTGACCTGGCCGCTGGAGGATACGGATTTCCCGACCGTCGATCCGAACAACCCCTATGCTCTGACGGCGGAGGAGAGCGAGGTCATCGACCGCCTCACCGCCTCCTTCCGGCGCAGCGAGAAGCTGCAGCGGCATGTGAGCTTCCTGTATTCGAAGGGAAGCGTGTACAAGATCTACAACGGCAACCTCCTGCTGCACGGCTGCATCCCGATGACGGAATCCGGCGAGATGATGAGCTTCAATCTCGACGGGAAAGAGCGCAGCGGCAAGAAGTTCCTGGACTATCTCGACGTCGCCGCCCGCCAGGCCTATTACACGCCGCCGAACACGACGGAGCGCGAGCTGGGCATGGACCTGCTGTGGTTCCTCTGGGCGGGACGCAACAGCCCGATCTTCGGGCGCGACCGGATGACGACCTTTGAGCGCCGCCTCATTGCCGACGAGCGGGCCTGGACCGAGCCGAAGAACGCCTATTACACGCTCTATGAGGACCCGGCGATCTGCGATAAGATCCTCAAGGAGTTCGGATTGGAGGGCCCGCACTGCCACATCATCAACGGGCACATCCCGGTGAAGGCGAAGAAGGGCGAGAGTCCGATCAAGGGCGGCGGAAAGCTGCTCGTCATCGACGGCGGCTTCTGCAAGGCCTACCAGCCGACCTCCGGCATCGCCGGCTACACGCTGATCTACAATTCGCGCACCCTGCGCATCGTCGCGCACCAGCCCTTCGTCGGCCGGGAGCGGGCCATCCGCGAAAACTACGACATCGCCTCCGCGACGACGATCTTCGAGCGCATGGAGTCCAGACAAAAGATCAAGGAGACCGACATCGGCCATGAGCTGCAGGCGCGGATCGACGACCTGATGCTGCTTCTGGAGGCTTACCGCGACGGTGCCGTTGCGGAAACGCACCGGAACCAGTGACAGACCGTGGGGAGAGAAGCTTGCTTCTCTCCCCACGCTTTTTGCGCAGAAAAAATGTCAAACGCGCTCTTGCATTGCGCCTGCCGCTGTGCTATATTGAGCGCAAGTTAATCTGACAGAGTAGGGAAACCGCGTCAAGTGCCGGCAGATGGGATGTCGCCGCCGGACGAAGGCGAGGGGTGCGCAGGCGCCCCATGCCGCGATGGGTTCCCGCGTCCGCTGTCCCGGAATGAGCGACCTCTTTTCCGCGACCGTGGAAAGGAGGCTTTTTTGATGAACACTGGAAAAATCACCCTGCGGCAGCTGACGGTGTCGGCGCTGCTGATCGCGCTGGACGTGGTGTTTTCGCGCGTGCTGGCCATCAACACGCCGCTGATGAAGATCGGCCTGGGCTTTGCGGCGGTGGCGGTGGCGGCCATGCTGTACGGGCCGGCCTGGGCGGCGCTGACCGCCGCACTGGGCGATCTGATCGGCGCGCTGCTCTTCCCCACCGGCGCCTATTACTGGGGCTTTACCGCGACGGCGGCGCTGACCGGCCTCATTTTCGGCCTGTATCTCTTCCGGCGGGAGGGGAGCTGGCTGCGCGCCTTTCTGGCGGCGCTCACGAACTGCTTCGTCGTGACCCTGGTGCTCAATACCGCGCTGATCGTCTGGAAGTTCGGCGCCTCCCTGCAGGCGATGGCCGTCTCCCGCATCCCGCAGTTTTTCATCATGACCGCCGTACAGACCGCGGTGATCGGCGCGATCCAGGCGTCCCCGGCGCTGCTGCGCCTGATCCGTGAAAAAAGCGGCGGGAAAAGCGAAAAAAAGCCTTGACAAGCCGTGGTTTATCGGCTATATTAATTGAGCGCTCCAAAGACAGCAGGTGGCTTCGGCCGTAAATCCTGCCGAGGACATCAACAACATCTCTATGAAATTGATTGTTTTTGTGCCCTTTCGTCTTTTGGCGGAAGGGTTTTCTTTATGGGCGTGAATCATCTGTGTGGAGGTGAAAATCACACATGCCAAACGCAAAGGTTCTTAGCGAGAAGCAGGCGATCGTCGAAGCTCTGGCCGAGCGCATCAAGAACGCGGGCGCCGGCATCCTGGTCGACTACAAGGGCATCACCGTAGCCGAGGATACCGCTCTGCGTACCGATCTGCGCAAGGACGGCGTGGAATACACGGTCGTCAAGAACACCCTGACCAGAAAGGCTCTGGACAAGCTGGGGATGAACGAGCTCGACTCCGTCCTCAACGGCACCACCTCTCTGGCAACCGCCGAGAATGACCCCATCGCTCCTTTCCGTATCCTCAGCGAGTACAGCAAGAAGCTCAACGAGCGCTTCAACATTAAGGCCGCCTTCATGGAAGGCAAGGTCCTCAATGAGAAGGAAATCGCCGAGATGTCCGAGTTGGAGAGCAAGGACACCCTGTACGCCAAGGTCCTGGGCACCATGATCGCACCCATCACCGGCCTGGCCGTTTGCCTCGGTCAGATCCTGGAGCAGAAGGGCGGCTCCATCGAGACCCCCGCTGCCGAAACTGCGGAATAATCGCAGACCACAAAGATTTTATTGGAGGAAATTACAATGAGTGAAAAAATCGCTGCCCTGATCGAGTCCATCAAGGGCCTCACCGTTCTCGAGCTCAGCGAGCTCGTCCATGCTCTGGAAGACACCTTCGGCGTTTCCGCCGCTGCCGTCGCTGCTGGCCCTGCCACCGGCGCTGCCGCTCCGGTCGTCGAGGAGCAGACCGAGTTTGACGTTGTCATGACCAGCTTCGGCGCTGAGAAGATCAAGGTCATCAAGGAAGTCCGCGGCATCACCGGCCTCGGCCTGGCTGACGCCAAGGCTCTGGTCGAAGGCGTTCCCGCCAAGATCAAGGAAGCCGTCTCCAAGGAAGAGGGCGAAGAGCTCAAGGCCAAGCTCGAAGCCGTCGGCGCCACTGTCGAACTCAAGTAAGAGATCGTCAAAACGAAACACAAAATCGCCCGTCCGTATGGACGGGCGATTTTTGATGTGAAACGGTTGTGTGCATGCTGCCTTTATGCTAAAATATCCCTGCTATGAAAGAACTGCGTGAGAAACAATCGAACTTTGATCTGAGCCTTCTGCCGACGGTGTTTGCGCTGGCTGGCCCGGCCATGATCGAGATGGCCATGGGCACGGCCGTGCAGTACATCGACACGGCCATGGTCGGCTCGCTCGGCACCGAGGCCACCGCCGCCGTCGGCTCGACCAGCACGGTCGGCTGGCTGGTCAACGGCACGGTCTCGGCCTTTGGTGTGGGCTTTCTGGCCTACATCGCCCAGCGCCTGGGCGCGGGCGAGAAGGAGAAGGCGCGCAAGGCGGCGGGTCAGTCGGTGCTGGCGGTGCTGGTGCTCGGCCTGCTCTTTACCGCCGTCCCGCTGGCGCTCAGCCGGCAGGTGCCCGTCTGGATGCAGGTGGATCCCGCCATCCGCGCTACGGCGGCGCGCTATTTCTTCATCCTCTATCTGCCGATGCTCTTTCGCAGTGCCAGCACGATCTTCGGCACGGTGCTGCGCGCGGCGGGCGATACAAAGACCCCGATGCGCGTGGGCATCGGCGTGAACCTCATTAACGTCGTGCTGAACTTCCTGCTGATCTACGAGCAGCGTTCGATATCGGTTTTCGGTCTGCGCGTGCCGATGTGGGGCGCGGGCTGGGGTGTGATCGGCGCGGCGGTGGCGAGCGCGGTGTCCTTCGTCTTCGGCGGCCTGGCACTGACGCTGATGTTCTTCCGGCATCCGGTGATCTCGCCGCGCGGCCAGTCTCTGCGGCCGGACTGGGAGCTGCTGCGGCCCTGCCTGCGCGTCTCCTTCCCGAATATGCTGCAGCGCTTTGGTACCTCGCTCGGCTACGTCGCTTTCGCCGCGATGATCAACGCCCTCGGCCCGGTGTCCGCAGCCGCGCATATCATCGCCAACACCGTGGAATCGGCTTTCTATATCCCGGGCTTCGGCATGATGCAGGCGGCGGCCACGCTGACCGGCAACGCCATCGGCGCGCGGGATCTGCCGCGGCAGAAAAAGCTCGCCGGAACGATCGTATTTCTGGAAGTGGCGCTGATGCTCGTCTCCGGCGCGCTGCTTTTTGCTTTTGCGCCGCCGCTGGTGGGCCTGTTCAGCAAGGATCCGGCGGTGATCGCGCTGGGCGTGACGGTGCTGCGGATGGTGGCCTGCTCCGAGCCGATCTACGGCGTGAGCATCGCGCTGGAGGGCATGCTGCAGGGCGCGGGCAAGACGAAGATCCCCTTCGTCATCAACATGACCGGCATGTGGGGCGTGCGCATCCTCGGCACCTGGATCTGCACAGTGCTGCTTTCCCTCGGCCTGGAAGCCGCCTGGGGCTGCATGATCGGGCACAATGTGCTGCTGTTCCTGCTGTTTTCTCTTTATTATCTGCGCGGAAACTGGAACCCGCTGAAACAAGCATAAGGAGACCTCGATGATGAGACCTTTTGATGAAAGCTATTGCCTGAAAACCTTTGAGCGCCTGCTCGCGGTGGACAGCACCACCGGCCAGTATGAGGAGATCCAGGCGCTGATCGCCGCGATGCTCGACGAGCTCGGCGTGCTGTACCGCCTGACGCACAAGGGCGGCGTGATCGCCGAGCTCGGCGGCGAGGGCCGCGCCCTTGCGGTGACGGCGCATCTGGACGATATCGGCCTGATGGTGCGCCATCTGAACGCCGACGGCACGCTGAACGTCTGTCCGGTGGGCGGGCTCTACCCCTTCTACTGCGTGACGGAGAACGTCCGCGTCCACACCCGGGACGGAAAGGTCTATACCGGCGCCGTCTGCCGCACGCCGAACTCGATCCATGTGACCGAGGAGGAGCTGCGCAGCGTGCTGCCGGACTTTCGCACGAACGTCTGCGTCGTACTGGATGAGGACGTGAAAAGCGCCGCCGACGTGCGTGCGCTCGGCATCGAGACCGGGGATATGATCGCCCTCGAACCGCGTTACCGGCTCGCCAAGGGCTATCTCAAATCCCGCTTTATTGACGACAAGGCCTGCGCCGCCGTGCTTCTGACGGCGATCAGGGCGCTGCGGGAGGCGGGGATCGCCCTTAACCGCAGGGTTTACGCCTACTTTGCCGTGTTCGAGGAGATCGGCCACGGTACGGCCTGGCTGCCGGCGGACGTGGAGGATATCCTCGCCGTCGACATCGCGCCGACCGGCCCGGAGCAGAACTCCGACGAGCACAAGGTGTCCATTTTCGCCAAGGACTCCCGCTTCCCCTACCACTGGGGCATGACCAACGAGCTGCGGCAGGCGGCCATCGACGCGGGCGTGGACTATGTGATGGACATTTTCACCCCGCATTACGGCACGGACGGCGACGGAAGCGTCCTCGCGGGCTATGACATCCGCCACGCGGCCATCGGCCCCGGTACGCGGAACAGCCACGGTTACGAGCGCACGCACCTGGACGGCCTGCGCAATACCTATGAGCTGCTGCTGGCCTATCTGACGCGCTGAAAGCGCCAACAGAAAAAATCATAAAAATCCGCAGTTTTTACTGCAAAGAAAAATGTGGAGGACACAGAGATGAAAAGAACAGTCAGACTGATTGCCGCGCTGCTGCTGATCGCGACGATGATTTCCCTTACGGCCTGCGGCAATGCCAACAGCCCCGCCGAGCAGACCGCAAACGTCGAACCGACAGCGGCTCCGGAAGCGACGGCAGAACCCACGCCCGAACCGACCCCCGCGCCCACGCCCGCACCGCTGCCCGTGGTGACCCCCGAGCCCACGCCCGCGCCGACGGAGGATCCCTATTACAGCGATCTGCTCAAGACGGTCGCTGCCGCCGATTCGAGAGTCGTTCTGCCGGAGAAAGAACAGCTTCTTCCCCCGGATCAGGTCCGGATCAAGTACGCGCAGGGCAGCTATGGCCAGGGCATCCTGCTGGTGAGCGCGGCGAGCGACGGACAGCAGCTCGGCGTGATCGACGACGGCGTTCGTGTGACCGTGTACACGGCGCAGGGAGAGCGCGGCCTGGTCAAGACCGAAGACGGCCGCTACGGCTGGGCGACGCTGGCGCTGCTGGTTGACCGCTTTGACCCCGATCTCAGCTACAAGAACAAGAAGGATTATCTGATCGGCCACAGCGCCGACTGGACGAGCCCGGCCTGGTATGACTTTATCATCAAGAACGCCTCCGATCTTCCGGCGGAAGTCGTGAAGGCGGCGAAAGACGCGCACGAAGCAGGAAAGTCCTGAGCGCAGGGCGTCCGGCAAAAAGCCCGCGCAGGGCAAAAACACACCCCGGTTTGAAAACCGGGGTGTGTTTTTCATCGGCGTTCAGCCCTCTTTGCCGAACGTGATCGTGACGCCTTCGCCCATGCGCAGGACCATGGTGCCGTCGGCCAGGGTGCCGGTGTATTCGCCGTCGGCGGCGGTGATCGTGAGGTCCTCGCCGTCCAGCGCCCAGCGCAGGTTATAATCCTGGCCGCCCGTCGTCATCACGGCCCTGCCGCCGTCCTTCAGGTTGAAGGTCAGGCCGCCGTCAAATACGGAGTCCACGCTGATGGAAATGCCGCTCATTTCGGCGGTCTCGGCCACATAGACGCCGACGTTGGGATCGGGTTCGCCGCCGCAGGCCGCAAGCGCCAGCAGCATCGCCAGGATCAGAACAAAGCATGTCAGACCTTTCATAAGCTCCTCCTTTTGTTGATCGGATTGCCGTTTGCCTCTTGCTTCCATACTACACGAAAGGGACAAAATTGGCAAGAAGGTTTTTCAAAACACGTTTTTTGCCCCGTGTCATGTACGTCGGAGAGTTGAAAAGCGGGCGGACGGCATGTATAATAAAATGTATCATCGAAGCGCCGCGAAAGGAGACAATCGCATGGCAAAGCGAAAAAGCGGAAATGTGCTGCCCGGCCTGTACCACGCGGAGATCCCGGCCTTTCTGCCGCCCTTTCTCGAAACGCCGGCGCTGCGCCGCCTGCAGGACGTGGGCATGAACTGCGGCTGCGAGTATACGTCCTTTCCTCGTTTTCAGAATCTGCCCGGATACTCGCGCTTTTCTCACAGTCTGGGCGCGGCGCTGATCGTCTGGCACTTCACCGGCGACCGGGCGCAGACACTCGCGGCGCTGTTTCACGATATCGCAACGCCCGTTTTCGCCCATGTGGTGGATTTTCTGCGGGGCGATTATCTGCGCCAGGAGGCGACGGAGGCGCGCACGGAGGAGATCCTGCGCGGCAGCGCGGAGATCGGGCGGCTGCTGGCGGCGCTGGAGATCCCGCCGGACGCGGTGACGGACTATCACCGCTATCCCGTGGCGGACAATGACGCGCCGCGCCTGTCGTCCGACCGGCTGGAGTACACGGTGGGCAACGCCCTCGCCTACGGCTTTGCCTCACCGGAGGAACTGGAGGCCTGGTATAACGACCTGCGCGTTTCCGCCGCGCCGGACGGGCAGATCGAGCTTTCATTCGGGGACCTGTCGGCGGCGCTCGGCTTTGCGCGCACGGCGCTGCGCTGCGCGAGGGTCTACGTGTCCGACGAGGATCGCTACGCGATGCAGAGGCTGTCGGAAGTGCTGGCGGAGGCGCTGCGCCGCGGCGTGCTCACCGAGGCTGATCTCGGAGGAACGGAGCCGGCGGTCATCGCTAAACTGGAGGAAGACGAAAAAACGCGCCGGGCGTGGCGGGACTTTCGTGCGCTGCACCGGATGCGGACGGACGAGGCGGCACCCCGGGAGAAGCGCCGGGTCATCCCGGCCAAAAAGCGCTGGATCGACCCGCTGGTCGCGGGCCGCGGCCGCGTGTCGGAACTCGATGAAGAATTCCGGCATGATCTGCAGTCGTTTCTGGCCGAGCCGCAGGATGGCTGGCTTTGCGGAGAATAGAAAAAGAAAGGCGGAAAGAACATGAAACCGATCGTCATGGACGAATTTTGCAAATTGAAATTCCTGTCCCGGGTCAGCTTTTCCCCAAAGGGAACGAGCGCCTGCCTGGTCGTGACGGAGATCGACCGGCAGAAGGACGAGTACCGCTCCTGCCTCTGGCTGCGGCGAAACGGCCGGCTGAAAAAGCTCACGAGCTTCGGCAAAGAGCGGAGCTTTCAGTATCTGGACGAGAATACGATCCTCTTCCCGGGGAAACGCGAGGAGGGCGACAAGGAGAGCATCGAAAGCCTCTGGTACCGGCTGCCGCTTGACGGCGGCGAGGCGGAGCTCGCCTACACCTTCCCGATCCCCGTTTCCGAGCTGCTCCCGCTGCCGGGCGGCGATCTGCTGCTGCTCGGGCAGACCTTCCCGGGCTATGAGGAGCTGTACACGGGCGACAAAAAGACGCTGGCTGCCTATCAGAAGGCACGCAAGGACGGCGCCGACTATGAGGAGATCACGCAGGTCCCCTGGTGGTGGAACGGCGACACCTTTACCAAAGGCACCTACACCTCGCTCTTCCGCTACGACGCGAAACGGAGAAAGCTCCGCCGTCTGACGGCGGAGAACCTCAACGTCTTCAACCTGCGCCTGAGTCCGGACAAGCGCAGCGCCTTCTTCCTCTGCTCACCGGTGAAGCCGCGCCTGCCCATGAGCGGGGAAACCGCGCTCTGCCGCCTGGAACTGGATTCCGGGGAGCTGACGCGCCTGGCGGAGGACCGGGAGGATTTCGTTCTGATCGGCTTTGAGCCGGGCGAGAGCTTCGGCCTTCTCCTCGCGCACGACAACCGCTTCGGCCTCAACACGGACGGCGATTTCTTCCGCCTGGACTATGCCACGGGCGAAATCGCGCTTTATGCCCGCTATGGTGAGTCGATCGGCTCCTCCGTCGGCAGCGATATCCGCTACGGCGGCGGCCGCAGCCTGAAGATGGTGGGCGACACGCTCTATTTCATCTCCACCCGCTTTGACGATGCCTGTCTGTACAAGCTGGAAAACGGCGAGATCTCGCGGGTAACAGAGCGTCCGGGCTCGGTGGACTGCTTCGACGTCTGCGGCGGAAAGATCCTGCTTATCGCGCTGTATGACATGAAGGCGCAGGAGCTTTACGACGGCGCGGGACGGCAGCTCAGCCGTTTCAACGAGGCGGCGCTGCGCGGCAGATATGTCGCACAGCCGGAAGCGCTGAACGTGCAGCGCGAGGGCTATGAAGTGCACGGCTTCGTGCTCAAGCCCATCGACTATGACCCGGCAAAGACCTATCCCGTCATCCTGGACGTGCACGGCGGCCCGAAGACCGTCTACGGCCCGGTGTTCTACCACGAGATGCAGCTCTGGGCAAGCCGCGGTTATTTTGTGATCTTCTGCAATCCGACCGGCTCGGACGGGCGCGGCGCGTTCATGGACATCCGCGGCAAGTACGGCATGGTGGACTATGAAGACCTGATGGCCTTCACGGACGCGGCGCTGGAGGCCTGGCCCGCGATGGATCCGGAGCGGCTCTTCGAGACGGGCGGCTCCTACGGCGGCTTCATGACCAACTGGATCATCGGCCACACGGACCGTTTCCGCGCCTGCGCCAGCCAGCGCTCGATCTCGAACTGGCTGAGCTTCGCGGGGGTGTCGGATATCGGCCTGGACTTTGCCGCCGACCAGAACGCTGCCGGGCTCTGGAACGATCCGGAGAAGCTGTGGTGGCACAGTCCGCTCAAATACGCCGACCGGGTCAAAACGCCGACGCTGTTCATCCATGCCTTCGAGGACTACCGCTGCCCGGTCGACCAGGGCTACCAGATGTTCACCGCGCTGGTCGCGCAGGGCGTGGAGACGAAGCTGGTGTGTTTTCGCGGCGAGAACCATGAGCTCAGCCGCAGCGGCAAGCCAAGTCATCGCCTCAAGCGCCTGAAGGAAATCACCGATTGGTTCGACAAGCATGACAAATAAATCAAGCGGGGACGCTGCAGCGTCCCCGCTTTTACTTATTCATAACTCACGCTCCACAGCGTCAGACCCTGGGCCGGCGCGGTCGGACCGGCCTGCGCCCGGTCTCCGGAGGCGAGGATCAAAGGCATGTCTTCCGGGCTGCGTTCGCCGCGCCCGACCTCCAGCAGCGTCCCCGTGAGGATGCGCACCATGTTGTACAGGAAGCCGTCGCCCTCGAACACCAGGCGCAGCTCCTCGCCTTCACGGAGGATCTCCAGGCGCCGCAGCTCGCGCACGGTGCTTTTTTTGCTGCGCTTGAGCGAGCAGAAGGCGGCGAAATCGTGCCGCCCGCACAGCAGAGCCGCGGCCTTTTTCATCGCCTCGGCGTCCAACGGCTGCGGTACGGCCCAAAGGTAGCGCCGCTCAAACACGTTCGGCGTTTCGCTGTTCCAGATGCGGTAGACGTAGGTCTTGCCCGTGCAGCTCAGCCGCGCGTGAAAGCGCGGCGGCGCGGGTTCCAGCGAGAGTGCGCCGATATCCTCGGGCAGAACCTCCCGCAAAGCGGCGAGAAGCTCGGCGCTGCTCATCGCGGTCTCCGCGCGAAAGGAGCAGACCTGCTGCCGTGCGTGAACGCCCGCGTCGGTACGGCCGCAGCCGGCGACTTCGATCTCCTGCGACAGCAGGCGCGAGAGCGCGGTCTCCAGCTTTCCCTGGATGGTTTTGTCGGTGTTGCCCTGCTTCTGCCAGCCGCGCCAGCGCGTGCCGTCATAGCAGAGCGTCAGCATGTAATTCGTCATAAGCGTTCTTACCGGACGGATTCGATTCCGAATTTCTAATTCCGCATTCCGAATTGGCTCTATCCCATCACCAGGCACCAGAGCAGCGGCACCAGCAGCGCGGGCAGATAATTGAGCGTGTGGAAGTCCTTGATCTTCATGATCGACAGGCCGGACATCGCGATCAGAAAGCCGCCCACGACGGAGATCTCCGTCATCATCGTGTCGGTGATGAAGCCGCCGACAAGCGTGGTGAGAAGGTAGATCGAGCCCTGCCACAGGAAGAGCACCGCGGCGCACAGCGCGATCCCCGGACCATAGGCCGATGCAAGCACCATCGAGGTGACGAAATCGAGCGAGGCGTTGGTGAAGAGGTAGGTGTGGTCGCCGTAGAGCGCGCTCTGCACCGGTCCGAGGATCGAGAGCGTCCCGATGCAGAAGATCAGGCAGCCGGTGACGATGCCCTGACCGAGCTTGCCGTCGCCGCCGCGGCGCTCCGTCAGCGCGCCGACGCGCCGGTCGAGCTGCAGGAGCGTGCCGATCACGCAGCCGAGCGCGAGGCTCACGATAAAGAGCACGGGATACTGGCTTTTAGGCATGTTCTGCACGACGGCGTTGATGCCGAGGCCGAAGGCCGCCAGACCCATCGCGCTCAACAGCCCCTCGCTGATGCGTTCGTTCATGGCCTTGCGGAACAGTCCCCCGATCAGACTGCCGGCAAGGATCGTGCCCACGTTGACAAAAGTTCCGATCAAGGCGTCATACCTCCTTCTATCCGCTCCAGCCGCCAGACGAGGCTGTCATACTGGGCCATATCCAGCGGCAGCGGCAGACCCATGTCCATCAGCGCGTTCGCGGGATAGATGCGGCCGCTGTCCCGGTCGCGGTAGAAGGCGCCGGGAGTGAGGCCGCGCGGGCGCACGCAGAGCGCGGGCATGTTGGCGTGCTTTTCCTGCAGCACCGCGCTGATCATGGCTTTCGCCCCGTCCTCGGAGATGAAGGCCCAGGCGCAGCAGGGCGCCGTCTCCGGATCGCTCAGGCGGTAATAGAGGCCGTTTTGCACGAGCGGCGCATCCTCGCGGAAGGTTTCGATCTGCCGCCGGATCTCGCCGCGCTCCGCCTCGCTGAGCTTCGCCGGATCCAGCTCATAGCCGAAGGTGCCGGCTGCGGCCACGACCGCGCGGGTCTGCAGCGGCGTCGTGCGGCCGGTCTGGTGGTTCGGGCAGGCGGAGACGTGCGCGCCGACCGCGGAGGCCGGATAGCCGAAGGAAGTGCCGTACTGGATGCGCAGGCGGTCGATGGCGTCGGTGTTGTCGCTGCACCAGATCTGCGGGCAATAGTAAAGCATGCCCGCGTCAAAGCGCCCGCCGCCGCCGCTGCAGCCCTCGATGAGCAGCTCCGGATAGCGCGCGTTGAGCTTTTCAAGCAGCTCGTAGACGCCCAGCATATAGTCGTAGAGCACTTTGCCCTGATCGTCGGCGGTACGCGAGTACACCTCGGCGATCGAGCGGTTGAGATCCCATTTCAGATATTCGATCTTCCCCTGGTCGAGCACCGAGCAGATGCGCGCATAGATCTCGTCGCGCACCTCGCGGCGGGAGAAGTCCAGCACCAGCTGGCTGCGCGAGCGGATGGGCGGCTGCCCGGGGATGGTCAGCGCCCAGTCGGGGTGGCTGCGGTAGAGCTCGCTGTCCTCGTTGACCATCTCCGGCTCCATCCAGATGCCGAACTTCAGGCCGAGCGCACGGACCTTTTCGACCAGTGCGCCGAGGCTGCCGCCGAGCTTGTGCTCGTTGGCCGTCCAGTCGCCGAGCGCGTGGGTATCGTCGCAGCGCGCGCCGAACCAGCCGTCGTCCATCACCAGCAGCTCCACGCCGAGCGCTTTGGCCTCTTCGGCCAGACGGAGGATGGACTCGCCGGTGAAATCAAAGTAGGAGGCCTCCCAGCTGTTGAGCAGGACGGGACGGCGAGCATCGCGGTACTTGCCGCGGCAGATGTGGCGGCGGATGCAGCGGTGCAGCTGGTGGCTCAGCCGCTCGAGACCCTGTGCGCTGAAGCTGAGGATCACCTCGGGCGCAGTGAGGGACTGGCCGGGCTGCAGCGGATAGGAGAACTGCTCCTCGCCCAGACCCATTTGCAGGCGCGTCTGCTCGAACTGGTCGCGCTCTGCCTCCGCGCGAAAGCCGCCGCTCCACACAAACTGCATGGCCCAGCAGCGCCCGGCGGTCTCGGTCGCCTCGCGGTCGCAGAGGATGACAAAGGGGTTGTACTGGTGGGAGGAATAGCCCCGGCGGCTGCCGATGACGGCGGTGCCGCGGCCGAGCGGGCGGCGGTCAAATTGCCGTTCCATGGCGTAGCGGCCCGGGAAGCTGATCAGGTCAAAGCCGCCGGCAACGAAGTCCAGGCAGGCGCTCTGGAGCTTTTCCACGGTGAGGGCCGCCTGCCCGCGATTGGTGACGATCGCGCTGCGGGTGATGATATCCAGCGCCGGCAGCACGCCGTAGAGCAGCGTGACGGAAAGACCCAGGCGCGGATCCTCCATCTCGATCCGCAGCGTTTCGGCGCCGTCCTCCGCTCCGGCATAGACGGCGGGCAGGCCGGGCAGGCTGTACTTGCCCGGGAGGATCTCATGGCTGCGATAGCGCAGCTGACAGCCGAAGGTGCCGTTCGCGTCGCGCACGATGAGCAGCGGGCTGCGGAAGTCTCCGGTGCCCTGGGTGGGAAACTCCTGCGGCAGCGCGTCGAGCGAATACGTCCGGTCGCTGCCGGCGGCGCCGGGATTGCCGGAGAAGCCGCGGTCGGCATAGCTCAGCAGATAGTCCATATGGCCCTCGCTGCGCGCGCCGTAATAGAGGTGCAGGAGATTTCCGAGCGCGTCGGCCTGCAGCTGGTAAGTGGAATGCGCGGTGTGGATGGTGAAGATCCGTTTTTCGGGTGAATAGATGATCGGCATGGCGCTCATCCCTTCTATTGTCTTGAGTTTTCGAGGCTCATTATATCATGCGTCGATCAGGAAACACAAGCCCCGGCGTATATGCGGGCAAGGGCAGACTCCGTCGAAAAAACTCATGCGCCCGGTTGAATTTCGCCCGGGAACGCGCTATACTGAAACCGATCCTGACAGAAAAAAGGAGGCTCATCCATGAATCTGCTCGCTATTTTACTGAAAACGCTGTTAAGCAAGAATACCCTCTCGGCGCTGGCCAAAAAGACCGGCCTGACGCCCGCCAAGCTCAAGAAGCTCATCCCGCTGGCGCTGCCCCTGCTGCTCAAGTACCTCACCGGCAACGCCTCCACCCAGTCCGGCGCCCTGTCCCTGCTCGGCGCGCTGGGTCAGCACAACACTGCCAAGGCGCTGCCTGAGCAGATCGCCGAGGCAGATGCCGAGGACGGCAGCAAGATCCTCGGCCACATCTTCGGCAAGAACGCCGAGACTGAGATCACGGCGCTGGCCGGCGAGTCCGGCCTCTCCGGCAAGGAAGTCAACACGGCGCTGGACAGCATCGCGCCCGTGCTGCTGAGCAGCCTGAACACTGCCGCATCCTCCGCGAAGAAGAAAAAGGTGGACCTGTCCGACGGGCTGGATCTGTCCGACGTGATGGCTTTGCTGGGCGGCGGCAACAGCGGCGGCAGCCTGCTGAGCGGCCTCTTCGGCGGCAAAAAACCCGCCGAGAAGGACGACGGCCTCAACGGCAACGCCCTGCTCCAGACCCTGCTGCAGCTGATGTAAGGAAGACACGACAGACGACCGCAGCGCCGAGCGATTCGGCGCTGCGGTTCTATTTATATCGGGATGCAAATCGGCGCTTGACAAAGCGCGGCGCGGGTGATATATACGCAGGGAAAAGACACAAAAGGGAGAATATCACATGAGGATCATCACCATCAGCCGCCAGTTCGGCAGCGGCGGGCGTGAGCTGGGCAAGCGCCTGGCCGAGCGCCTGGGCTGGGACTATTACGACCGGGAAATCATCGATACGCTGGCCGCCGAGCAGGGCCTCGAGCCGGACTATGTGAAAAAGGCGCTGGCCAATCACGGCTGGCAAAACATGCAGCTGACCTATCGCAACAGCTTTTCACACCTGCTGTACGATCCGGGCATGAGCACCCAGATCCGCATCCGGGAGCGCGAGATCCTGCGGGAGATCGCCGCGCTCGGCAATGACTGCGTCATCATCGGCCGCGACGCCGATGTGATCCTGGAGGACTTCCACCCCTTCCGGGTGTTTGTCTGCGCGGACACGGAAGCGCGGCTGCGCCGCTGCATGAAGCACGAGCTGCGCCGCCCGGAGCCGGAGCGCCTGAGCGAGCGGCAGGTGCTGCGCAATATGAAGCGCATCGACCGCAACCGCGCGCATACCCGCGAGATCCTCACCGGCAGGGTGCACGGCGACGGCAGCAGCTTCGACCTGACGGTGAATACCGCCGGCTGGGACATCAAAAAGCTGACCGGCGCGCTGGCGGACTTCGCGCTGCAGTGGTTTGAGGGCTGAGCCATGGAACAACGCTTAGCCAGAAAAGATCTGACCGAGGGCGTGGTGTGGAAAAAGCTGCTGGTCTTTTTCCTCCCCATCGCCGCCGGCACCTGCATCCAGCAGCTGTATAACGCGGTGGACGGCCTGATCGTCGGCCGCTTTGTCGGCACGATCGCCCTGGCCGCCGTCGGCGGCAGCTCGGCGCAGATCATCAATTTGCTGATCGGCTTCTTCGTCGCCATCACCTCCGGCGCCTCGGTGGTCATCGCCCAGGTCTACGGCGCCAACCGCACCCGCGACGTACAGATCGCCGCCGGCAACGCCATCGCGGTCTTTGCGCTGCTGGGCCTCGTGCTGACGGCCTTCGGCCTCGCCGCCTCCCCGGCCATGCTGCGTCTGCTGCGGACCCCGGAGGACACCCTGGCCGACGCGATCCTCTACCTGCGCATTTACTTTATCGGCGTCCCCTTCGTGCTGGTGCTGAACATGGAATCCAACATGCTGCGCGCTGTGGGCGATTCCTTCAGCCCCTTCCTCTACATGGTGGCGGGCTGCGTGATGAACATCGTGCTCGACACGCTCTTCGTTGTGGTGTTTCACTGGGGAACCGCGGGCGTCGCCATCGCCACGGTGGCAGCGCAGGTGCTGAACATGGCGCTGCTGACGGGAAAGCTCCTGACCACAAAGGAATCCTACCGCCTGAGCTTCCGGGAACTGAAGCTCAAGGGCGTGTACCTGTCCAATATGCTCCGGCTGGGCATCCCGGCCGGCCTGCAGTCGTCCATGTACGCGGTATCGAACATGATCATCCAGGTGGCCATCAACTCTTTGGGCACTGTGGTCGTGGCCTCCTGGGCCATGACGAGCAAGACCGACGGCATCTTCTGGGCCGTGAGCAGCGCCCTGGGCGCCGCGATCACCAGCTTTGTGGGCCAGAACCTCGGCGCCGGGCGGCATGACCGCGTCAGGCTCTGCGTCAGAGAGGGCATGATCCTCTCCGGTATCATCACCGTCTCGCTGAGCGGACTCATCATGCTGCTGGGCAAGCCGCTCCTGCGCATCCTCACCGAGGACCAGGCGGTCATCGACACGACCTACCAAATCATGACCTATTTTGTGCCTTATTACTTCACCTGGGTCGCGGTCGAGGTGCTGACGGCGGTGCTGCGCGGCGCCGGCGACGCGGTGCGTCCGGTCGTCATCGTCGGCCTGGGCATCTGCCTGCTGCGCATCATCTGGATCGGCACGCTCTTTACCGCCGTCCACACGCTCTTCGTGCTCTGCCTTTGCTATCCCGTCTCCTGGGTGGTGACGGGTGCCGTGCTGTACGTCTACTTCCGCCGCGGCGGCTGGAAGACCCGCGGCAGCATGATCGTGGATCACTGAAAAGACAATATAGCAAAACAAGCCCTTCGCTGATTATTCAGCGAAGGGCTTGTCTGCTGTTGAGATTCAATTATTCCCACTCAATGGTGCCGGAGGGCTTGGGGGTGATGTCCCAGAGGACGCGGTTGACGCCCTTGACTTCGCTCGTGATGCGCGCGGTGATGTGCTGCAGGAGCGGGAAGGGCAGCTCGGCGACCTCGGCGGTCACGGCGTTTATCATGAGTCCTTTTCCTGATTATTTGTTTTATATTGTTACGCAGAGAGTACGTTAATCCTCCGCGAGAGGGCGTAAATGGTATTCGATCGAATCAATCTTTTTCTGTTATGCGCTACTTTTGTTATCACGGCGACTCTATTCGATGGTAAGTTCCGGCTCCCGGATCAATTCCCCATCTGCTCAGTTCACCACGCTTAGTAACCTCATAGCTTACACGAAGACAGCCGTCGGAAAATGAGAGAAAAATGACGCCCTCATTTCCCCAGCTATCTATATATTCTTTTGAGCCGACACCGTCAGAAAGAATAATGTCTTCTATGGTTGTTTGATCAATCGCAGAAACGTTTGCCCCGCCTGAGAGTAGAATGCTTGTAACCTCTATGCTGATTGTCGAACCATTTTGAGCAAATACACTGATGGTATAATTGCTCCTTTCGTCCTTTTCCCATACACCTAGGTAGTTTTCAGTGGAATGATTTGTCTCATTATCAGGATCCGATGTTTCGACAATAGTAAAAGGCGTATCGATCAGGGTTTTCGTTGTCGTTTGTTCTCCGTTTGTTGCTGTTGCAATGACACGGTAAATGTAGTCTCCTGCTGAAAGCAGTCCAAACTCTAATTCGGTGTTGATGGAGCGGCGTAAATCATGGGTAGTTTTATTCGGAGAAAAGCTGCTGGACTGGATTTCTGCTCCGGTGGAGTCCAGAATGCCCCCTTGTACCTCTGTAATCGTTCCGCAGTCTGTTTTGACCGTCCCACGTAGGCCGAAATTATCTCCAACATGGAGCGTTGAAGGATAATTGGCGCCGCTGATGCTCAATTGCGGTTTCTGATCTGGCACTACATCCGGTGGTTGGGGCGGGATACTCGTTTCACTCGGTGTGACAACTGGATCGCTTGGCGGACTTCCTTTTTCCCATTGAGCATACAAATAGATGATTGAGCCATCCTTGGGTTTAAGATCATTCACGCATTGTCCAGCATAATACGTACGACCGGACCCGTTACGTTCTGTGTTCCAAGAGGCTATATACTGATTGTTTCTTGCAAAAATATCGCAGGAGAATATGTTGTTGTCCTCAAAAGTATAAGTGATGCTCTTCTTCTTTTCCAAAAGCCAGTTGAAAAAGGTGTTTTTATGGTAAACAATCGTGAAGGATACGCCTCTATATATTGCAAAGAAAGTCTCAGACTTGTTCGGGGCAATTGTATCTTCGCTTTTATACTCTATTTTTGCCGCATTTGGATTTCTGGACCATCCAACGAACACAAAGCCTTCTCGTTCGGGATTGCGAATATCGAAGGAAAAATGATCTCCTGGGTTCACGGGAAAAATTTCTCTATATTGATCCCTTCCGCTATCGCGAGCCGTTCCGTTATTGTAATCTAAGACAATGACGAAGGTTTTTAGTTCATAGTAATAAAGATTGTCTGCAACCGTGCGATTTTTTGACGCTGCTTCTTTTGTCCCTTCCCTTCGGTGGCTTGCAGAGTAAGATTTTGTTTTCCCAGAATCCCAAACAATCGGTTTTCCGATTTTTAGCGATTCTTCTCTTCCGACATATGCATGATGGCCGCTGCCGCCGATAATCACATAGTACCCTTTTTCTAAGTACTCCATAATTATCTTGTCTTTTTCCTCGTAACCATATCCAGACAAAGAGATGTGTCCTTTTGTAAGTTCAAATCCTGCCTCTTTCGCATAGGCAATCATACCACTACCAATGCCTTTATTTTCACCAACTCTTCCAAACAAATCACCTTTGTCTCCAAAATAGCTGTTTTCATTTCCCCACTCAAAGAAGATATCAGGATTAAAAACATCAGCATCAGAAGGCGCTATTCCGGCTTCGACAAGAAGTTTTGCTTGAGATACTACACGGCATCCCGCATTGCGCATTCCCGAAGAATTGCTTCCATTTTTGTTTGTATATCTTGATGCTCCTTGACTCCAATATCTCCAATCTGCCGAATAGCAAGAGGTTTCTGATGATGTATTTGCGGCTACATCTTTCTCCGTAGAGGGTGAAACATTATTAGAAAAAACAATATCATTGCTTAAGAAGAACCCCTGTAAAATGACAAGAAACCAAATAATGGCTTTTTTGCACATTTTTCTTTTCACCAACTTCTGTGTTTTTTAGAAAAAGCATCTCAATATAACACTAGATGAAAAGCTTAGAAAGAGGTTTGGACGGATTGGCTCATCCTGACTGCCAACCAATGCCTTGTTTTTTCAAGGGGGTTAGCTCACGCGATTTGCGGTGGCCCAAACTCTGTCAACAGGCTATGGCTTCTTGGATTAATGCTTCTTATCAGCAGGGACGATGGATTCTTTTTCCTTTATTTCTCTGCTTGTCGCTCCATTGTATAGCATATTGGTCGACGTAGTCCAACTGGCGCAAAGCCTTCAAAGGTTTTTGTTATTTCAAAATTGTTATTCTGATAAAGGGCGATAGCGCCTGCGTTATCTGCAAGAACGTCCAGCCTGATGTGTTTTTTCGAATAGCGTTTTATCACTTCTGAAAGCAACGCGCTCCCGATGTGCTTTCTGCGGAACCCTTCATCCACACAAAAAGCGACGATCTCAATAGAGTCTGATTCCTGTTGATCTCTGTCGAAATGTGAAAAATACTCATCAGAAGCATGGTGGAACCCTTCCATCAAGCGATCCGACAGCAATTCTTTTCCGACCCGGACACGAATAGCCTCTTTGTCCCAATTGCTTGTTCCATCACTAATCAAACAGATGCCGCATACATGCCCATTATAGCGGGCAACCAAGAGATTTTTATAATCCAGCAAAGATCCATCCATGCCAATAATCCGACTGATTGCTCTGACGGCTGTTTCGGCATCCTCGCCGAAAGCTTCGGGATATATGTATCGGTCTGTGCTGTATATACACTGTGCAATTTCTATTTTTTTATCATCCCCGCGGGCTCTTGAAATGTCCAAGGGAATCATGATCGTGTTTTTACTCCAGGTTTCCACTCGTTCCGGCAAGGAAAACTGATCCATAGGAATTTTTATTTTTTTCTTTCGATGATTATCAGTCCACAACTTGCTGAGCTTAATAACTCCTTGATAATAATCTGCATAGGGAAGCAGTTCATCCTGTTGAACTACCGGATTATTAACTGCGAGAAAAAAGCGGTAGGAGAACAAATCATCAATTACATCTAAGTGAATAACCTGCCGATCTACAAGCGCAGCCAATGCTTCCAAATAAACAAGATAATTGATAAGTTTCTGACAGTCTTCACTTGTCCTTGACTGATTTAGTCCAAGATGAATGGACCATACTTCTTTGTCCGATAATACATCCTTTTCATTTAGCAGTGCTTCATATTGGTTGTAGTATAATTCCAGTTCATGTTCGACATGGGACATATCCTTGTTGCCGATAAACTGGTTATTAAGGTTCATGATATAGTTCGACTCATTCAATCTTTCTGTGCGCTTAAACTGCAACCAAAAAGCAACAGCCGCAATCAGTGTCGTTGAAGTGGTAATTCTTTTCGTGAAAGAATCTAAAGGAAGGAAAAAAGAGGCTATCCAATAGATGCCGACTGCTGAAATAATTATGATATAGTATTTTCTTTCTCGTTTCATTTTCTCCCCCCCTGATACATTAAGTAGTGATTATTCCCACTCAATGGTGCCGGAGGGCTTGGGGGTGATGTCCCAGAGGACGCGGTTGACGCCCTTGACTTCGCTCGTGATGCGCGCAGTGATGTGCTGCAGGAGCGGGAAGGGCAGCTCGGCGACCTCGGCGGTCACGGCGTCGACCGTGTTGACGGCACGGATGACGACGGGCCAGTCGTAGGTGCGCTTGCCTTCGGTGATGCCGGTGGACTTGAAATCCGGCACAATGGTGAAGTACTGCCAGACCTTGCCGGCCAGGCCGTTCTTCGCGAATTCTTCGCGGAGGATCGCGTCGCTTTCGCGCACGGCCTCCAGACGGTCGCGGGTGATGGCGCCGACGCAGCGAACGCCCAGGCCGGGGCCGGGGAAGGGCTGGCGGTAGACCATGCCGTCGGGCAGACCGAGCTGCTTGCCGACCACGCGGACCTCATCTTTGTACAGGAACTTCAGCGGCTCGACCAGCTCAAACTGCAGGTCCTCCGGCAGGCCGCCCACATTGTGGTGCGCCTTGACCGGACCGCTCTCAAGAATGTCGGGATAAATGGTGCCCTGGGCGAGGAATTCGATGCCCTCCAGCTTGCGGGCCTCTTCCTCAAACACGCGGATGAACTCCGCGCCGATGACCTTGCGCTTGGTTTCCGGATCGGCAACGCCGGCGAGCTTGTCCAGGAAGCGGTCCACCGCGTCGACGTAGACAAGGTTGGCGTCCATCTGGTTGCGGAAGACCTCGATCACCTGCTCCGGCTCTCCCTTGCGGAGAAGGCCGTGGTTGACGTGCACGCAGGTGAGCTGCTTGCCGACCGCCTTAATGAGCAGGGCGGCGACGACGGAGGAGTCCACACCGCCGGACAGCGCCAGCAGCACCTTCTTGTCACCGATCTGCGCGCGCAGAGCGGCCAGCTGCTCGTCGATAAAGGCCTGGGCCAGCGCGGGCGTCGTGATGCGCGCCATGCTTTCGGGACGTTTGTTATCTGCCATGTTCAGCACCTCCACGAGTTTTCAAATTACAGGGAATATTATAATCCGACAAAGCGCGCTGTGCAATCCGGAATTGCACGGAGAGAGTGAAAAATATCGGGCGTCCGCTGCAGGCTGTTTTGTGATTTTTCACAGAAAGGGCGCGGACGCCGCCTTTTGCGGGCGCTTTGCGTCGGTTGACAGGCTTTTTCCTGCGTGGTAGTATTTAGGATATCCCGCACGGCCAAGCTTTTATATTGAAGCGGAGGATGACACATGGTCTTTTCCTCATTCACCTTTATCGCCCTGTTTCTGCCGATCGTACTGCTGCTGCATTACGCGTCGAAAAATCCGGCCTGGCGCAACGGCGTGCTGCTGCTCGCCTCCCTGTTCTTTTACGCATGGGGAGAGCCGCGCTTCGTGCTCATCATGCTGCTGTCGATCCTCGTCAACTATGCCTCGGCGCTCCTGTGCCAGCGGAGCAGACGGCAGGGCTGGCGCGCGTTCTGGACATGCGTCGGCGTGATGCTCAGCCTCGCGTTCCTGTTCTGGTTCAAATACTATGCCTTCCTGGTCAACTCCGTCTGCGCCCTGTTCGGCCTTCCCGCGGCGGCGCAGCCGAAAACGCTCCCGATCGGCATTTCCTTTTATACCTTCCAGATCATCACCTACACCGTGGACGTCTACCGCGGCAAGGTGCCCGCCCAGCGCAATCTGGGGCGGCTTGCCCTGTATATCAGCTTCTTCCCGCAGCTCATCGCCGGCCCCATCGTCAATTATACCGATGTGGAGCCGCAGCTGGCCCGGCGCAAGACGGGCTGGGGCAGCGTGTACAAGGGCCTGTCCCGCTTTATCATCGGGCTTGGGAAAAAGGTGCTGATCGCCAACGTCTGCGGCGAGATCCTCTCCAAGCTCACGCTGACGGGGAGCATGAGCGTGCTGAGCGCCTGGCTCGGCGCGATCGCCTTCAGCTTCCAGATCTATTTTGACTTCTCCGGCTATTCCGACATGGCCATCGGTCTGGGGCGGATGTTCGGCTTCCGCTTCAAGGAAAACTTCAGATATCCCTATATCTCCCAAAGTGTGACGGAGTTCTGGCGGCGCTGGCATATCTCGCTCGGCAGCTTTTTCCGGGATTATGTGTATATCCCGCTGGGCGGCAACCGTGTCTCCGCCGGGCGGCACATCGTGAACATTCTCGCCGTCTGGATGCTGACGGGCGCCTGGCACGGCGCCTCGTGGAACTTCCTGTTCTGGGGCCTCTATTACGGGCTGCTGCTGATCCTGGAAAAGCACGTGCTGCGCGCGCTGCTCGAGCGGCTGCCCGGGGCGCTGTGCTGGCTGTATACGACACTGCTGGCCGTGCTCGGATGGGTGATCTTCTACCATGAGAGCCTGGCGGACGGCCTCCGGCAGATCGGAGCGATGTTCGGCATCGGCGCCGCCGGGGCGAGCGACCTGATGGCGGTCTACTGCCTGAAAAACTACCTGTGGGTGCTGGCGCTGGCGGCGCTGACCTGCGTGCCGTGGAAGCACGTGCTCGGCCTGCGGGGCAAGCGTCCCGCCTGGCGGGAGGCGCTGCGCGCTGTCGCGCTCAGCGGCGTTTTCGCCTTGAGCCTGCTGTTTCTGGCGGGGTCGAGCTTCAACCCCTTCCTGTATTTCCGGTTTTAGGAGGGAACATGAAAAAGATCCTGTTTCGCGCTTTTGCGCTATTGTGGGTCGCGGTCATGGTACTGCTCGGCCTGTATTATCTGCTGCTGTCACCGCGCGAGAGCAGCTTTGACGAAAGCGAAAACCGCGCGCTGGCCGCGGCGCCCGCGCTCACGGCGGAGACCGTCTTCGGCGGCGGCCTGAGCGAGAGCACGGAGGACTGGATGGCCGACCATGTGCCGCTGCGGCGCACGCTCATCGGCTTCAGCCAGCGGCTGCGCGACAGGCTGAGCCTGGCCAGCTACGAGGATTCGCTGGCGGCCCTTTCGCGCACGGACGACGCGCTGGCCGGAGAGCTGGACGACGCGGCGCTCGAGGCGCTGCTTGCGGTGACCCCGGCGCCGACGCCGACGCCCGCGCCGACCCCGGAACCCACGCCGTCGCCGACCCTGGCGCCGGAGGCAACACCGGAGCCCACCCCGGAGCCTACGCCCGAACCGAAAAACCCGGAAAAGCCGGCCGTGAACCCGGATGATTATCCGGAATACGCTGCGGTGCATCTGGATTACGACAACAGAGACTTCGACTATTACACCTTTACGAAAATGCGCGTGCAGGCGCTCACGAGCGTGCTTGACCGCATCGCCGCGCTCCTGCCGGAGGACGGCACGCTGGTCTATACCATGGTGCCGCAGGCAAGCGTCGGCAACCTTTTCGTCAACGCCGAGGACAAGCGCAGCTTCACCGCGAACGATGCGGAGATGGTCGAGGCCTTCGGCGCGCGAAACGTCCATGCGGTCTCCACTGCCGGGATCCTCAGCGAGGCGATCAAGGAAGGGCAGTACGTATATTTCCGCACGGACATGCACTGGACGCCGCTGGGTACCTATCTCGTTTACCGGGAGATGGCGGCGCTCGCCGGGCTGGTGCCCGCGGAGCGCGAGGAGTTTGACATGCAGGTGGAAACGCCCTTCCGCGGCACTTATTACCGGGACGGCCCCACCACCTGGATGTACAACAATCCCGACGACCTGGAGCTGCTGAGCCCGCGCTTCCCGCTGGAGTGGCGCCGCGTGACCGCGCCGGATGAGTATCGGGTCATCCCCTTCCTGGACGAAAACGCCAGCCCCACCGACCGCTATACGGTCTATCTCGGCGGTCCGGCCGGCCCCTGGACCTACGCCCAGTGCGACAACGGCATGACGGACAACTGCCTGGTGATCACGGATTCCTTCGGCCTGGCCTTTGTGCCGCTGGTGACGCAGCACTATGCGCAGGTGCACTATTACGATCCGCGCTACTTCAACGAGTACACCGTCGGCGGCACGGTCGCGGACATGATCGAGAAATATCAGATCAAGGACGTGTACGTGGTCGTCGGTGACCTGCACTCTTATAACAGCGAATTCCTGCTCTATCAGGTATCCTCCCAGCTGGGAGACCAGGGATGAAAAAACCGGTCTGTGAAACGCTTTCACAGACCGGTTTTTTATGTTTTTGCCTTACGCGGGAAGTGTGAAAATGATCGGGCGTCCTGCGCAGGATAATTTGTGGTCTTTTACGGTGACTGCACTGCCGTCGATCAGGTTTTCATACGCGCCGTCCGGGACCGGGACTTCAACCGGGGCCTTTTCAGAGCGCAGGGAAAAAACGCCGATCTTCCGCACGCCGTTTCCGACGCGCTCAAGCACGGCGATGGCGTGCTGATCGTCGGCGCGGGCGAGGAAGTCGTCCTCCGCGTCGAGCGCCGTGCGCTTGATCTCATAGAGTCTGCGCATCAGGGCGCTCAGGTCTCTGCCGGTTGAGCGGTTAATGGGCTCCTTCTCAAAGAGGCTCGGCAGCTGATCGTTTTCAAACTCCTGCCCGGCGTAGAGGAGCGTCGTGCCCTTGAGGAAATAGAGCATGGCGGTGTAATTGACAAGGTCGCTCTCTTTCGGAATGAAGGAGGCGATGCGCGGCTGGTCGTGGTTTTCCAGAAAGCGCAGCTTATCGTAGTTGGCGGGGTAAACGAGCTCCTGGAAGTTCATCAGATCCAGATAGTGGCTCAGCGGCGCGCGGCCGGAGAGCCAGGCGTCGAAGATCTCGCGGATGTCGTACTCGTACTCGATGTCGAAGGCCTCAAAGGCCTCGCTGTCGCGCATCGAATACACGCCCTGGCGGCGGCACTGCAGGCCGAAGGTCCGGTGTACGGTCTCGGCCAGCCAGATAAAGCCCGGGTGTACGCGCTCCACCGCCGCGCGGGCCTCTTTCCAGAAGTCCAGCGGCACAAAGGAGGCCACGTCGCAGCGGAAGCCGTCCACGATCCCGGCCCAGAAGCAGAGAGACTCAATCTGGTAGTCCCAGAGGGCGCGGCGCGAGTAATCGAGGTCGATCACGTCGCTCCAGTCGCCGATCTTGTTGCCGGGTTTTCCGTCCGGCCCGTGAAAAAACCACTCCGGGTGCTGTTCATAGAGTACCGAATCCGGCGCGGTGTGGTTATACACCACGTCGATCATCACCTTCATGCCGCGCGCGTGGATCTCGTCGACGAGCAGGCGGAAGTCCTCCATCGTGCCGTAGGCGGGGTTGACGCTGCGGTAGTCGCGGTTTGCATAGGGGCAGCCGAGGCTGCCTTTTTTGCCCTTCACGCCGATCGGGTGGATGGGCAGGAACCAGATGATGTCCGTGCCGAGGGCGCGGATGCGGTCGAGATCCGGGATCACGGCGCGGAACGTGCCCTCTTCGGTGTGGTTGCGCACATAGATCGAATAAATGACCTGCTGACGCAGGGAAATATCGGTATTGGCAGCCATGCTTCAGCCTCCGTTTTTCAGCTTTTCCGCCGCCCACTGCCGGATGACGCGCGCGGTGGGCGGGGACAAATCCTCCGGCAGCTCGTCGGCTGCAAACCAGCGCAGCTCGTCCACCTCGCCCGGCTGCGGGCACAGCTCGCCGCTGTAGTCCCGGCAGAGATAGACGATCTCCACATAGGATACCTCGTCGCCGTTGGGATAGTAAAAATGGCTTTCCGGGCCGGAGAACACGCCGTAGAGCTCCAGCTTTCCGGCAGCGAGTCCGGTCTCCTCAAATAACTCGCGCCGCGCGGCGTCCTCCACGACCTCGTCCATCTCCACCGCGCCCCCGGCATAGCCCCAGCAGCGGTTGTCATGGCGCAGCTCCAGCAGGATGCGGCCCTCCGCATCCTCCAGGATGACGCTCGCGCCCGGACTCAGCAGCGGCCTGTGGCCGACGATTTTGCGCAGATCCATGATGTAGTCAGACATCGGCGGCCTCCTCCGTTTCCCCCAGAGGCAGCGCCTCGCTCGAGGCGGCCTCCTTGCTCTTCAGACCGATCTGCCGCATATAGCCCGCCGTGATGATGGCCGAGGGCAGCGCGACGATGGCGATACCGAAGATGGACGAGCACATCGCGACGACGCGGCCGATCACAGTCACGGGCGTGATGTCGCCGAAGCCGACCGTGGTCAGCAGGACAGTCGCCCAGTAGAGCGCCTCGAAGAAGTCGCGGAAGGAATCGGGCTCGGCGTTGAAGATGACAAGCGCCGAGACGAAGATATAGGCGATGGCGAGCGTGGCCACCGCGATCAGCGGCTCCTTTGCCTCTTTCAGCACGTCGCCGATGATGCGCAGGCTCTTGGAATAGCGCACCGCCTTCAATACCCGAAGCACGCGCATCGCGCGCATCATGCGCAGCATGCGCAGTACCTTGAAGCCCGCGTTGAGCACGGTCAGCGAGGGCAGAATGCTCAGCAGATCGATGATCGCCATCAGCGAGAAGGGATAGCGCAGGAAGCTCAGTACGCCGGGCTTTCCGAACTTGTAATCGGCCGTTGCCCAGCGCAGCAGATAGTCAAGGATGAACACAATGACCGCGACATGGTCGAACACGGCCAGCATCGGCCTCGTCTCTTTAAACAGCAGCGGCACCAGACTCAGCACGATCATCACGATCATAAAGGCGTCGTAGACCGCGCTGACCCGGTCGTCCTCGCGGGCGACCTCGATCACGTCAAAGATCCGTTTTCTCACCGGGATATCCCTCCCTGTTTATCATCCGGCAGGACGACGTCCAGCCGGTCGAGTCCGTAGTAGGCAAACAGCGCCAGCGCCTGCTCATCGATCCGTTCGCCGCAGACCAGGATCGGCACGGCGGGCGGGCAGCTCACAGTCGGCGCGGCGAGCACGCGGCCGAGGCACTGCTCCCGCGGCAGCGTTTCAAAGGGCGCGAGCATCGCCTCACGCGGCGGCAGCACCCGCTCCGGGACGCCGAGCTTCGGCGGCTGCGTTTCGATCGAAGGCCGGACGGGCAACGATTGCAGCGCGGCGGCCAGCGTATCCAGATCCGAGGCGGGATTGGCGGGCGAAAACATGAACACGCAGTAGTCGGGATCGGCAAACTCGCAGACGATGCCTCGTTCTTCCAACGCGGCGGCGAGCGCCTCGCCGGTATAGCCGCGGCCTTTCGGGCAGAGCGTGAGCTTCATCGGTTCGTCCCCGGCGAGAAGCCATCCCGCGGCGCATAAGTCAGCTTTCAGCGAATCGAGCCGCGCCGCGCTCTCTGCGAGCCGCGCAGGATAATCGTCTGCCAAGGCCCGGTTGCACAGATCCAGCGACTGCAGGATCAGATAGGAGGGGCTGGTGCTGGCAAACAGGCGCAGGGCTGCCTCCGCCATCGGCAGCAGCGCCGCCGGGCACGAGCGGGACAAGTGCAGATAGGCGCCGCCCGTCAGCACCGGCAGGGTCTTGTGCGCCGAATCGCAGCAGAGATCAGCGCCCAGATCGAGCGGGTGCTGCGAGGGGGAAAGAAATTTCAGATACGCGCCGTGGGCGTTATCCACCAGCAGCAGCGCGCCGTGCCTGCGGCAGACGGCCGCGAGGGCGGGCAGCTCTGCCCGGCAGCCGAGATAATCCGGGCTCGTGAGATAGACGGCGGCGGGCTGTTCCTCTGCCAGCAGCGCCTCCAGTTTTTCCGGAGAGACGCGGCAGGACAGCGGCGTGCTTTCCTCTCCGTACAGCCACGCGATCTCCAGACCCAGCAGCGCCGCACCCGAAAGGAAAACCCGGTGGGCGTTGCGTCCGGCGGCGATCAGAGGCTTCTTCCCCGTCAGGCGCGCGTACTGCAGCGCAAGATACAGCATCGCGCGGATGCACAGCGACGAGCCTTCGGCGGAATAGAGCGTTTTGGCGCTGCCGAAGAGCGCGGCGGCGTTTTCCTCGCTCGCGCGGATCACGCCTTCGGCGTGGTACAGCACGTCCGCACCGGTGATTTCGGTGATATCCAGCGCCTCCGGTCCGAGCAGCGGGACGCCCTTGTGCCCCGGCATATGCAGGCGCAGGGCCTCGCTCGCGGCGTAGCCCTGCACAAAATCAACGATTGGGGTATTCATTCATCTTCCCCGGCCGCGTCGGCCGCACGGGCCACCTGCAGCATGATGGCGCACTCCATGCGCTTGCGGAAGAGCTCGCAGCCGGCCTCGTAAACGCCGGTGATGGAGCCGGTGGCGTGGAAGGCGTTGGCCGCGCAGCCGCCGGAGCAGTAGAGCCTGGCCCAGCAGTCGCGGCACTCGGGCTTGGCATAGACGTTGCAGGCGGCAAACTCGCCCTGCACTGCGGGGTTATCCAGCCCGTGCCAGATATCGCCCAGCTTGAAGTGCTCGTCACCCACAAACTGGTGGCAGGGGTAGAGATCGCCCCAGGGCGTGACGGCCATGTACTCCGTGCCGGAGCCGCAGCCGGAGATGCGCTTGTAGATGCAGGGGCCGCCGGAGAGGTCGAGCATGTAGTGGTAGAAGGTGAAGGGTTTTCCGCTGCGCTCGCGCTCGAGCATCAGCGCGGCGAGTTCTTCGTACTGCTTCATCACCAGCGCGCGGTCCTCCGCTGTCAGCGCGGAGGGGTCGTCCGGCGCGCAGACCACGGGCTCCATGCTCAGCTCCGTGAAGCCGAGATCGAGCATCGTTCGGATGTCGTTGAGGAAATCGGGGTTGTGGTGCGTGAAGGTGCCGCGTATGTAGTAGTTCTTGCCGCCGCGCGCCGCGACGAGCTTCTGATATTTCGGCACGATGCGCTCCCAGCTGCCGTTGCCGGCGTAGTCCACGCGGAAGCGGTCGTGCACCTCCTTGCGGCCGTCGAGGCTGAGCACGACGTTGCTCATCTCGCGGTTGCAGAAGTCGATCACGTCATCGTCGATCAGCATGCCGTTGGTGGTGAGCGTAAAGCGGAAATTCTTATGCGCGTCCTTTTCAATGGAGCGGGCGTAGGCCGTGAGCTGCTTGACGACCTCGAAGTTCATCAGCGGCTCGCCGCCGAAGAAGTCCACTTCAAGGTTCCGCCGCGTGCCGGAATGGGCGACAAGGAAGTCCAGCGCCTGCTTGCCGACTTCGAAGCTCATCACGGCGCGCTCGCCGTTATACTTGCCCTGGCTGGCAAAGCAGTAGGAGCAGTTGAGGTTGCAGGTGTGGGCCACGTGCAGGCACAGCGCCTTGATGACGCCGCCGCTCTTTTCCTTGAATTGTCCGGCCAGCGGCTCGAAGGCGTCGGGCGTGAAGAGCTGACCCGCATTTTTGAGTTCTTCAATCTGCGTATAGCAGTCGGCGATCTCTTCGGCGGGCGCCTCCGGATGCCGCTGCGCTGCGGCGGCGAGCAGCTCTTCGCGCGGCAGGCTCTCGAAGAGCCCGATCATGTCGTAGGCCAGCTCATCCACGGCGTGGACGGCGCCGGAGCATACGTCGAGCACGATATTGTATCCGCCGAGTTGGTATTGATGGATCATAGCGATAACTCCTTGTCGATGGGGAATATAAAACGAAAAAATGCCGCCGAGATCGGCGGCATTTCATGTGCGGCGATTACTTGTTTTCCTTCGCGGTGTTGCTGTTCTCGCAGCGCTGGTTGGCAATGCCGCAGCTGGTCTTGCAGGCGGACTGGCAAGAGGTCTGGCACTCGCCGCAGCCGCCCTTGGCAGCACTCTCGCAGAGGTTGCGGGTGTTCAGGGTGACAATGTGCTTCATAACGGAATCCTCCATTTTGATTTTCTACCATTATATATCACAGATCCTGCCATAAGTCAAGATTCCGGCCGGTCAAATGCCGCTTGATTCGCGCTGTTTCATCGTGTACAATGAAGGCAGAAAAAAGACGGGAGGGCTTTCCATGCTGTACAACGAATTTCAGGGGGAAAAACTGTCGGCGCTCGGCTTCGGCGCAATGCGCCTGCCGCTCGGGCCGGACGGCGCGATCGATCAGGCGGAGCTGGACCGGATGGTGGACGCGGCCATGGCTGCCGGCGTCAACTATTTCGATACGGCCTACGCCTACCACGGCGGCAAATCGGAGAACGCGATCGGCGCATCCTTGCGGCGCTATCCGCGCGAGAGCTGGAACCTGGCGGACAAATTCCCCGGCCACCAGAACGTCAAGGGCGTCAAGCCCATGGTGCCCGAGGAGGTCTTCGAGGATCAGCTGAAAAAGTGCGGGGTGGAGTATTTCGATTTCTACCTGCTGCACAACATCTGCGAAAACTCGCTGACCCATTATTACGGGCAGAAGATCGACGAGTGCCTGGCCTATTTCAAGGAACAGAAGGCGAAGGGCCGCATCCGCCACCTGGGCTTTTCCAGCCACGCGACGGCGGACACTCTGGCGCGCTTTCTGGATCAATACGGCGAGCAGTTCGAATTCTGCCAGATCCAGCTGAACTATGTGGACTGGAAGCTGCAGAACGCGCAGAAGAAGGTCGATCTGCTGCGCGCACACGGCATCCCGGTGTGGGTGATGGAGCCGGTGCGCGGCGGCAAGCTGGCAAAATTCGCGCCGGAGATCGAGGAAAAGATGCGCGCGCTGCGTCCGGAGGAGTCGACGCCCGCCTGGGCCTTCCGCTGGCTGCGCACCGTTCCCCGGCCGACGATGATCCTCAGCGGCATGTCGAATCTGGCGCAGATGGAGGACAACCTCAAGACCTTCTCCGAGGATAAACCGTTGAACGAGGCGGAGCTGGCTGTGCTGGACGAGGCGGCCGCGAGTCTGGCGCGCATGATCCCCTGCACCGCCTGCCGCTACTGCTGCGCCGGCTGCCCGATGGGGCTCGACATCCCCGGACTGCTGAGCATTGCCAACGACCTGGCCGTCGCGCAGAGCTTCAACGTCGTCTCGCGCTATACGATCATGGACGAGGACAAAAAAGCCTCCGCCTGCATCGGCTGCGGCCAGTGCGAGACGGTCTGCCCGCAGAAGATCCACGTTCCGGAGGAGATGCAGAAGCTCGCCGCGCTCATGGAGACGCAGAAGACCTGGGAGGAGATCTGCGCCGAGCGCGCCGCCATCGCCGAAGCGGCCAAAAAAGGGAAGTAATTCAATAAGAATAATAAAAGATCGCCGTCGGCAACAGCCGGCGGCGTTTCTTTCGTCTTGTCATTCAAACAGCCGTTTCAGTCTCAACGACGCGGCTTTCAGCTCGTTTTTGCTGTAGGAGTTGTTCTCGTCGCTCAGCACGGCGGCCACCGCGTCCTTGAGCGTCAGAGAGCGCTGCAGCATCGCGTCCACCAGCATGGCCTCCGCCGTGACGGTGTGCTCGGCCTTGGTGAAGCGATAGTCCTCGTTCACTTCCAGCACCAGCGCGTACTCGCCCTTGTCCCAGCTGCCCTTGTCCAGCAGCTGCTGTTTCACCTCCGCGGGCGTGCCGCGGTAGCTGCGCTCGTGCAGCTTGCTGAGATCGTTGCAGAGGCAGAGCCGGCAGCCGGCCCCGGCCTCGATCAGAAAATCCAGCAGATCCATGATGCGCTTCGGACTTTCGTAGAAGGCGAAGGTGCGGGTGTCGGCGCGGCGGAGCTGTTCGATCAGGCGGCGGCGCTCGGCGTTTTCGCGCGGGAAGAAGCCGTAGAACAGGAAGCTCGACAGGTCGAAGCCGGAGACCGACAGCGCCGTGACCGCCGCGCAGCAGCCGGGCACGCCGATCACCGGAATGCCGGCCTCCACGGCGGCGCGGATCAGCTCGTTGCCCGGGTCGGAGATGCAGGGCGTGCCCGCGTCGGTGATGACGGCGACGCTTTTGCCCGCGAGCATCTCGCCGACGAAGTACTTGGCCTTGCCGTACTCGTTGAATTTGTGGTTCGATACCAGCTTGTTGCGGATGCCTAGCAGGTTCAGCAACACCATCGAGCGGCGGGTGTCCTCGGCTGCGATGATGTCGACATCCGTCAGAATCTGGATGCCGCGGGGCGACATATCCCTCGAATTGCCGATGGGCGTGGCGACGATATAGAGTTTTCCGGGCTGCTGATCCATGCTTTTCCGCTCCCTGCCTTGATTTTTTCTATATTGTACCATGCGGGAGAGCGCTTCGCAAGGGCAGAAAATATGGCGGCCGCTTAACAGAATCTTAGGGCATTGTTAAAAAAAGCTTGCGCTTTTGTTCATGTCACGGTCACAAATTCGGTTTATATTACACGCAGAAATCAAGATAAAAGAGGTCATTCGTATGTTCGAGCCAGAAGCTTGGAAAAACGATGTGGTCGTCGGAGCCGGAGACGCCGTCTCCGAACCTTCGACAGATGAAACAGTGACAGACAGCGCCGATTCCGCTGCGGAGCCGGCGACCGAACCCCCGATCGGGGAGCCCGCTCCGGCCGAAGCCGCGCCGGAGACGGAACCGGAACTGCGGCCGCAGGAAAGCGAAGAGTCCGCCGTCCGGGAAACTCCCGTGTCGGCTTCGGAGGAACCGGAGCCGGAAGATGGGGAATACCATTATAAAAGCGGCTATACCCAACGCATCTATGCCGACGCCCATTATGCGCCGGCGGATGAGAGCACCGTTCCGCCCCGTTACTACACACCCCCCAGGCGTCCCTCAAAAGTGAGCCCGGAGAAAAAGCCCAGGAAAAAAGGCCTCTTTCTGAAAGTCGCCTGCCTGTGCCTCGTGTGCGCCCTGCTGGGCAGCGTCGGCGGAGCGGCTCTGGTGGGAAGGTCCTTCAGCCAGCGCATCGCGGCGCTGGAGGAAGCGCAGGAGAACCGGCCCTCGGTCGTGCTCGGCACGGATGCCAACAGCACCAAAAAGGTCTCCAGCGCGGAAGTCAGCAGCGGAAAGCCGCTGGCCCAGCTGTATGAGCAGGCCTGCGAGCAGGTCGTCGGCATCACCACCGAGGTCACCGTTCAGAACTTCTTCGGCCAGACCAGCACCTCCGCGGTGTCCGGATCCGGCTTTATCATTTCCGAGGACGGCTATATCCTCACCAATTATCATGTTATCGAGTACGCCGACAAGGGCGACAACGAGGCCACGGTCATCCTGCACGACGGCACGCGCTATGAGGCGAGCATCGTCGGCACCGAGGAGAGCAACGATATCGCTGTGCTGAAGATCGACGCCACCGGCCTGAGACCCGTCACCCTGGGCAACAGCGACGAGATCCGCGTGGGCGACGAGGTGCATCCGGTCGGCAATCCGCTCGGCGAGCTGGAGTTTTCCATGACCAACGGCCACGTCAGCGCCCTTGACCGTGTGATCACCACCGAAAACGGCGGCGACGCCATCAACATGTTCCAGATCGACGCGGCTGTCAACCCCGGCAACTCCGGCGGCCCGGTGTATAACGCGGAGGGCGCCGTCATCGGCGTCGTCACGGCCAAGTACAGCTCCACCGGTATCGAGGGCCTGGGCTTTGCGATCCCCATTAATGATGCGGTGCGCATTGCCGAGGATCTGATCACCAAGGGCTATGTGACCGGTAAGGCCTATCTTGGCGTGAGCGTGGAGACACAGTACAACGCCATGTATGCGCAGTATTACAACATGCCGCTCGGCGCCTATATCGCGGGCGTGGAGAAGGGCAGCTGCGCCGAAAAGGCCGGGCTGCAGACCGGGGACATCATCACCCGCGTGGGTGATACGCCGGTCGAGAGCTATAACGATCTCAAGCAGGCGATGAAGGCCTATTCCGCCGGTGATTCGGCGGAGCTGGAGGTCTACCGTGCCGACAAGAGCATGACGGTCACGGTGGTCTTCGACGAGGCAAAGCCCTCGAATTGATTTGATTTTTCTCTACTCCTATATCCTCTCTTTTCTCCCCTCAAAGCAAAGGCCCGCACGGTTTCGTGCGGGCCTTTGTGATATGTGAAGCGGAAGGGAATGCCGCTGCAATTTTCCTCGAGGGTGCGCGAAAGAGGGCGGAAGAAAAAACTGGAATTTTCCTTGACAAGCAGAGTGGACTGTGCTATTATATCCAAGCTAAAGCAAATGAATTGCATATCGCGGGGTAGAGCAGCTGGTAGCTCGTCGGGCTCATAACCCGGAGGTCGTTGGTTCGAATCCTTCCCCCGCAACCATATTGGGTGGATGTAACGGTTTTCAGTTACATCCACCTGTTTTTTATGCTCATCTTGAGGAATAGGTCGTCCTGTGCTATAATCAAAAATGATCGATTTGAAAGCAAAGCCGTTTTGCCTGAACGATACCGATATCCAATGGGTGAACGACACTCTCTCCGCCATGACCCCTGGAGGAAAAAGCCGGACAGGTCTTCTGCCCCATGGGCTTTTCCGACGATCCCGGTCTCCTGCATCACATGTTGTGCGACCTGCATGTGGACGGCATGCAGGCCGCCTGCGTGGGCGACGCGTCCCGAGCCGGAGCGGGAGACTATAACATGAAGTCCGTGAAGGATTTATTGGAGATTCTGTGATGGAGCGTAATGAGACCTTTCTGCAGAAAGCCGAAGCGCTGAAGCCGACGCTGCATACGCGCCGTGTGTCCGTTTCGGGCAGCGAGACGCCGCTGAAAAAGGGCGGCAGTCTGACGCTGGACTTTGGTGAGCACCTGGTCGGCACGGTGACGATCCGGCTCGCCTTTGTCGGCAGTCACCCGGACGCGCCGGCCTGGCTGCGGCTGAAATTTGCCGAGCGGGAGCAGGAGCTTTCAGAAAACGTGGAGGATTACCACGGCTGGATCAGCGCATCCTGGGTGCAGCAGGAGCAGATCCATGTGGATGTGCTGCCCTGTGAAGTGCGCCTCGAGCGGCGTTACGCTTTTCGCTATGTGCAGCTTGAAGTGCTGGATATCTCCGGTAAATATGATCTCGTGGTGAAGGGCGCGGACTGCGAGGCGGTCTCCTCCGCCGACGAGGCGGCGCTGCTTCCCTATGAGACGGAAGACGCATTTCTCAGGCAGATCGACGCAGTGGCCTGCAAGACCCTGCACGACTGCATGCAGCTGGTGTTTGAGGACGGCCCCAAGCGGGATCGCCGCCTGTGGATGGGCGATCTGCGCCTGCAGGCATTGGCAAATTATCAGAGCTACCGGAACCATGATCTGGTCAAACGCTGCCTGTATCTTTTCGCCGGGAGCACGCTGACTGGCGGCCGTGTAGGCGCGGGCCTCTTTCTGGAGCCGGAGATCGAGGTGGACGACACCGCCATGTTCGACTATTCGCTCCTCTACGTTCCCACGCTGCTGGATTATTATGAGACTACCGGCGACCGGGAGACTCTCGCGGAGCTGTGGCCCACGGCCTGGCGGCAGATCGAACTGGCACAGGATCATTTTGACGGGCGGGGACTCGTCCGGGATTCCGATGTGCGGGGCTGGTGCTTTGTGGACTGGAATCTCGCGCTGAACAAGCAGGCCGGCGCCCAGGGCATTTACCTGTACTGCCTGCGAGCCGCCGGAAAGATCGCGGAGATTTTGGGCGATGCGGAAAAGAGCACATGGATCCGGGCGGATCATGAAAAGAAAAAGCGGGCCGCCCTCGACGGCCTGTATGATCCGGCGCAGGGCTTGTTTGTCAGCGGAGCGGATAAGCAGATCTCCTGGGCAAGCCAGATCTGGATGGTGCTGGGCGGCGTCTGTGGGGGAGACGTGCTGCGCCGTGTGGAAAAAGCGGAAGCGGTGACCATGGTCACGCCCTATCTCTATCATCACTATGTACAGGCCCTGCTTGATGTGGGGGAACCGGAGAAGGCGCTGCAGGTCCTCACCGAGTACTGGGGCGGCATGGTGAAGGAAGGCGCAGATACCTTCTGGGAGCTCTACGACCCTGCCGATCCCAACGCTTCACCCTACGGCGGCACCATTGTCAACAGCTACTGCCACGCCTGGAGCTGCGCCCCCGCCTATTTTTTGAGGAAGTATTTTTCGAAATAAAGGCGTATCTGTCGAGTTCGGCGCTTACTCTGTCCGGCGTGTTGGCCGTTGGATGAACGACGGATCAAAAACCAAAGAGGTCTATTATTGCCTCAGAATCAGCATTGAACATATCAGCAACGAAGTGGTCAATGGGATCGTGTTTTCCATAATTGAATAAGGAGGGCCTGCAGTTTTACAGGTCCTCCTTGCCGGTTACAAGCAGATTGGTGTACAGAACCGGCCGGTGCTCTTTTAGATAGCGCTTGCGCATTCGCCCATACTTTCCGATGGGCGGCTGCTCAGATTCGTCAATTGTAAGATTGGGGAGAAGATAATCTCCGACCTTCGTATAGCTTCCACCATACTGTTCAAATAGTGATCTTTCCATGGCTTTTTCCTCCTGCTTTTTGACCCTTACTTTGACCCTTTATAGATTGGAAAACAGTGGAACCATGGATGTAAACAGGTACAGAATAGCACTGACTTTTGATAGATTAGGACGTTTTAACGTCAAAAAAGTTATAATAGATTTTGCTTCGCCAATTCAAATCCTTCCCCCGCAACCACATGAAGAAGCACCCGTCCATCGGACGGGTGCTTTCTTTATACTGGTCCGGAAAAGATTTGCGCCATCCTTCGTCCGGGTCATGAGGCCGGCGAGCGCAGCTCGTTATGCAGGTCGCAGGCATTTGCCTGCGACCTGTTCTTTTTCCGCTCCTGCCCCGTTCAGCGCGATCAATCCACGACCTTGGGGGCCGGGCTCTCGCAGTAGATGCAGCGGTAGAGCTTCTTTTCACGATCCACCAGACGGAACTCGTGCCGAAGCTCCTGCTCGGTGGAGGTGATGCAGCGGGGGTTCTTGCAGTGGATGATGTCCGTGACCCGTTCGGGCAGGGACAAATGCTCCCGCTTGGCCAGCTTGCCGTCCTGGATGATGTTGACGGTGATGCCGGGATCAATGTAGCCCAGCACGGTAAAGTCCAGATCAATGACCTGGCCGATCTTGATAATATCCTTTTTGCCCTTCTTGACACTGTCGGCGTTTTTGATCATGGCCACGGTGCAGTCCAGCTTGTCCAGGCCAAGGATCCTGTAGATGTCCATACCGCGTCCTGCGGTAATGTGATCCAGTACGATGCCGTCTTTGATCTGACCGATAATCATACGTTTACCTCCAACAATTTCAGAATGAGCGCCATGCGCATATACTTGCCGTTGAGCACCTGCTTGAAGTAGCAGGCCCGGGGATCGTCATCCACGGCCACGGAAATCTCGTTGACGCGGGGCAGGGGGTGCAGAATCGCCAGATCCTTCTTGGCGGCACGCAGCTTGTCCGGCGTGAGGATGTAGGTGTCCTTCAGGCGCATGTAGTCCGCCTCGTTGAAAAAGCGTTCCCGCTGCACGCGGGTCATGTACAGGATGTCCAGGTCGGGCATGGCCGCTTCCAGACTGGTGACCTCCGCATAGGGGATATGCTTGGGCTCCAGCAGATCGGTGATGATATAGCGGGGCACCCGCAGCTCCTCCGGGGAGATCAGCACGAATTTGACCCCCTTGTACCGTGACATTGCGGAGATCAGGGAATGAACCGTGCGTCCGAACTTCAGGTCGCCGCACAGGCCGATCGTCAGGTTTTCAAAGCTGCCCTTTTCCCGGTAGATGGTCAGCAGGTCGGCCAGGGTCTGGGTGGGGTGATTGTGTCCGCCGTCGCCGGCGTTCACCACCGGCACCCCGGCGGTGCGGGTGGCCACCAGGGGCGCACCCTCTTTGGGATGGCGCATGGCGATGATATCGGCATAGCAGCCCACGGTGCGCACCGTGTCCGCCACGCTCTCGCCCTTGGCGGCGGAGCTGCTGTTGGCCTCGGAGAAGCCGATGACGTTGCCGCCCAACTCATACATGGCCGCCTCGAAGCTGAGGCGGGTGCGGGTGGAGGGTTCAAAGAACAGCGTGGCCAGCTTCTTGCCATGGCAGGCTTCCGCATACTTGGCGGGGTTGGCGATGATGTCCATGGCACGGTCGATGAGCTCCTGCAATTCGTCCGTGCTCAGCTGCATGATGTCGATGAGATTTTTCATTTTGTTCCTCCTGTTATCCAGCTTTCATCAGAGGGATTGTTCCGGAAAGCAATCAGCCGGTCAACGTCCCCCGCGCTGATATACCCCTCCCGGGCAGCCACCTGTGTGATCACGTCAAAATCGGTCAGCGAGTGGTTTTCCACCTTTGCCTCCGCCAGACGGCGCAAGCCTTTTTCCATCCCGTAGGTGAAAATGCTGACAATACCCAGCACCTCGGCGCCGGCCTCCCGCAGCGCGTCAACCACCTCGATGACGCTGCCGCCGGTGGAGATGAGATCCTCCACCACGACCACCTTCTGACCCGGCTCCAGCCGCCCCTCGATGCGATTCTGGCGGCCGTGGTCCTTGTTCCCACTGCGTACGTAGCCCATGGGAAGCCCCATGATGTGGCCCACAATGGCGGCGTGGGCGATACCGGCGGTGGACGTGCCCATCAGCAGCTCCGCATCGGGATACCAGGTGCGGATCAGCTCGGCCAGACCGTTTTCCACGTCGTTGCGGACGGCGGGGGCGGTCAGCGTCAGCCGGTTGTCGCAGTACACCGGACTTTTGATGCCGCTGGCCCAGGTAAAGGGCTCCTCAGGCCGCAAAAAGACGGCTCCGATGGAGAGCAGCTCCTTGGCAATGCGCTCTTGCATACGTTTCCTCCTTATGGTTGCTCAGGCTGTTTGCCCGCAAAAATCAGCCACGCAGCGGCGGTAGGCCGCCACGGGATCGCCAGCGGCGGTGATGGGCCGGCCCACTACGATATAATCCGAGCCCAGCTCTCTTGCCCGTGCCGGCGTGGTAATACGCTGCTGGTCTCCGCTCTCGCTCTCGGCAAAGCGGATCCCCGGCGTCACAGTCAGGAAATCCTCGCCGCAGATCTGGTGTACCTTGCCCGCCTCCAGCGGCGAGCAGACCACACCATCCAGTCCGGCGGCCTTGGCATTGACCGCATACTGCATGACAACATCCTCCAGCGGCCGGGAAATCAGCAGCTCCTCCTCCATGCGCTTTTGGTCAATGGAGGTGAGCTGGGTCACGGCGATCAGCAGGGGCCGCGTGCCGTCCGGCCGGGTCAGCCCCTCCGCGGCGGCGCGCATCATGTCCAGCCCGCCGGCGGCGTGAAGGTTGCAGATGTCCACATCCAGCCGCGACAGCACCGCCATGGCCTTCTTCACGGTGTTGGGGATATCGTGGAGCTTCAGATCCAAAAAGATCCGGTGCCCCCGGGCCTTGATCTGGCGGACGATCTCCGGCCCCTCGGCGTAAAACAGCTCCATGCCGATTTTTACAAAGGGCTTTTCGACGGTAAACTTGTCCAGAAATGTCAGGGTCTGCTCTGCGTTGGGAAAATCGCAGGCGATGATCACGTCTCTGCTCATGTGTTGGCTCCTCCCATGATGTCTCTCAGTTTCCTGATGCCGTAACGGTCCATGACCTCCGGCAATGCGGCAATGATGTCCCGGCAGATGCAGGGCTCCACCAGATTGGCCGCGCCGATCTCCACGGCGGCGGCACCGGCCAGCATCATCTCGATCACGTCCTCCGCCGAGCTGACGCCGCCCAGCCCGATCACCGGGACGGACACCGCCCGGGCCACCTGCCACACCATCCGCAGCGCTACCGGGAACACGGCGGGGCCGGACAGGCCGCCGGTGGTGTTGGCCAGCACGGGGCGGCGGGTTTTCAGGTCGATGCGCATGGCCATCAGGGTGTTGATGAGGCTGATGCCGTCGGCTCCCGCCTCCTCGCAGGCCTTGGCCACGGCGACGATATCCGTTACGTTGGGGGACAGCTTCATTATGACGGGTTTGGTGGTCACGGCCTTGACGGCTCTCGTCACCGCCGCCGCCTGGGCCGGATCGGTGCCGAAGCTCATGCCGCCGCCGTGGACGTTGGGGCAGCTGATGTTCACCTCCAGCCAGCCCACCTGGGGCTCGCGATCCAGCATCTGGCAGACCGCGGCGTACTCCTCCACGGAAAAACCGCTGACGTTGGCTATTATAGGCTTGCGGAAAACACCCTTGAGCCGGGGCAGCTCCTCCGCAATGACCCGCTCCACGCCGGGGTTCTGCAGGCCCACCGCGTTGATCATCCCGGCGGGCGCTTCGGCGATGCGGGGCGTGTCGTTGCCGAAACGGGGCCGGAGCGTGGTGCCTTTACAGGAAAATGTGCCCAGCACGTTGATATCGTACCACTCTGCGAATTCGTAGCCGTAGCCGAAGGTGCCGGAGGCCGGGATCACCGGATTGTCCAGCTCGACGCCGCAGAGATTCACGCTCAGTCGTCCCATCGGATCTCCTCCTTTGTCAGCACCGGCCCTTCCCTGCAGATGCGCTTGCTGCCGGTGATGGTGCGGCAGGAGCAGCCCATGCAGGCGCCGAAGCCGCAGCCCATCCGCGCTTCAAAGCTCAGCTGGCCCGGTCCCCTGGCCGTTCGCCATACTGCCCGCAGCATGGGCTCGGGGCCGCAGGCGTAGAAGCAGGAATAGTCCAGACCGGCCATGGCGTCCGTCACAAAGCCTTTTATGCCGCGGGAACCGTCCACGGTGGCAAGGATCACCTTCGCACCCAGAGCACGGAACATATCATCGTAAAAGATCTCGTCGGCGGCATTGAAGCCCAGCACGGCCGTCACGCTGTGCCCGGCGGAGAGCAGCTGCTTTGCCAGCCAGTACATGGGCGTCGTGCCCACACCGCCGCCGATGAGCAGCGGATTTTTGCCGGCAGAGGAAAGGTCGAAGCCGTTGCCCAGCCCCGTCAGCAGATCCAGCCGCTCGCCGGGGAGCATGGCGCGCAGCTGCTCCGTGCCGCCGCCCACCACCTTATAGATCAGGGTCAGCACATCGCCCTCCACATCGCACACCGATATGGGGCGGCGCAGAAAACGGCCCTCCAGCCGGATGTTGACAAACTGACCGGGTCTGGCGATGGCGGAGGTGTCGCCCTGCAGCCTCAGTCGAAGCACGCTGTCCGTCAGAGGCGTATGATCAAGGATGGTAAAGAGGGACTGCTTCATAGACCAAGCTCCTTTGCAAGACCCGGATCGCAGTATGCCATGCGCCCGTTTGCCACCGTCATCATGCACTTGCCCCGCACCGGCCACCCGGCAAAGGGGGTGCTGCGCCCCATGGACAGAAAGCTTTCGGGATCCACGGAATACGCTGCGTTCAGATCAAACACGGTGAAGTCGGCGGGATCGTTTTCCCGCATGGACTCACCCAGACGAAAGCGCCTGCGGGGCTTGTCGCACATCAGCTCCATCAGCCGCGGGAGCGTCAGCTTGCCGGGCAGCACCAGATAGGTATACAGCAGGGGGAAGGCGGTCTCCAGCCCCACGATGCCCATCAGGCTTCCGGCCAGCCCCCGGCTCTTCTCTTCAGCCGAATGCGGCGCGTGATCGGTGGCGATCATGTCGACGGTGCCGTCCCGAAGCCCCTCCAGCAGAGCGTCCCGGTCCTCCGCGCTGCGGATGGGGGGATTCATTTTGAACCGACCGTCCTCCTGCAGCATGGCGTCGTCCAGCAGCAGGTAGTGGGGGGCGGTCTCGCAGGTCACGTCCAGTCCCTCTGCCTTGGCCCGCCGGATCAGCGCCACGCTCTCCTTTGTGGAGATATGGCACACGTGGTAGCCGCAGCCGGTCTCTCTGACCAGCGCCAGATCCCGGGCGATCTGTCCCCATTCGGACTCGGAGCAGATGCCCTTGTGGCCGTGGGCGGCGGCGTAGGCCCCGTCGTGGATGTAGCCGCCGCGCAGCAGGGAGTTATCCTCGCAGTGGGCTACGATCAGCTTGCCCAGAGCCTTGGCCCGCAGCATGGCCTGACGCATGATTTCGTCATTTTGCACGCCGTGGCCGTCATCGGAGAAGGCCGTCACATAGGGGGCCAGGGCTTCCATGTCGGCGATGACGGCGCCCTTCTCGCCGGCGGTGATGGAGCCGTAGGGCAGCACCCTCACGGCTGCGCTGCGCTCGATGGCCTCCAGCTGGGGCCGCAGATGCTCTGCGCAATCCGGCACGGGGTTCAGATTGGGCATGGTACACACCACCGTGTAACCGCCGTGCGCGGCGGCCAGAGACCCGGTGCGAATGGTCTCCTTATAAGAAAAACCCGGCTCGCGGAAGTGCACATGCACGTCGGCGAAGCCGGGAAAAACGGTATATCCTTTGAGAGAAACGATCCGGTCAAAGCCGGCACGAATACCGGCGGACTGATAAACGCCGCCGCAGAGGGAAACACTGCCCTCCGAAAGCTGTCCGCTGCGGTAGACACTGGCATTTTCGAACAGGTAGTTCATTTCCGGCTCCTCTCAAAAAAGCAGTTCTCCCAGGGGAGAACTGTATTGTGGGCGATAGCCCCTTAATCAATAGGAGTATACGGGATCAGGCGTTTTTTGTCAAGAACAAGCCGACAGATCCACCCCGTTTGCCGGACGGTATCCTGCCGCCCGGGATGGAACGGCTCGCGTGCAGTTTCCCGCTGCGTCCTCTTTTGCTTTTGCCGGCTTGCAGTGGGGCAGGGCTTGTGTTAGACTAAAATCGGTTGAGAAGCGGGTGCTTTTCCGCTTGAGAATATGCTCCCATGCGCTTGCCTGTTGAACAGGGAGGAGGCGCGCCGACCGGGGGACCAGGAAGCCGGCTGCGGCCGGCGGCGATGTCCTGTACGATTGAAACCAATGATTTTGGATGAAGCGAGGAAGAGACTATGAGAAAAACAAAAATCGTCTGCACCATCGGCCCGGCCAGTGAAAAGCCGGAGGTCTTCCGCGAAATGTGCCGGCAGGGCCTCAACGTGGCCCGGCTGAATTTCTCCCACGGCACCCATGACGAGCATCAGAAGAAGATCGACATGATCAAGGCGGTGCGCGAGGAGCTGGGGTTGCCCATCGCCATCATGCTGGACACCAAGGGCCCCGAGTACCGCATCCGCACCTTCCGCAGCGGGAAGATCACGCTGCGTGACGGGGACGAGTTCACCTTTACCACGCGCGACGTCGAGGGCGACGAGCACATCGTTTCCGTCAGCTACGCCGGCCTTGCCGACGACCTCGTTCCGGGTGACCGGATCCTGGTCAACAACGGCCTCGTGATCTTCGAGGTGCGGCAGATCGAGGGCACGGAGATCCGCTGCCGCGTGCTCACCGGCGGCATCCTTTCCGACCGCAAGAGCATGAGTTTTCCCGGCAAGGTGCTGCGCCAGACCTTCCTGAGCGAGCAGGACAAATCCGACCTCCTCTTCGGCATCCAAAACGGCGTGGACTTCGTCGCGGCCTCCTTCGTCTCCTGCAAGCAGGACATGCTGGATCTCAAGGGCTTTCTGAAGGCCAACGGCGGGGGAGACATCGACGTGATCGCCAAGATCGAGAATCAGTCCGGCGTTGACAACATCGACGAGATCTGCACCGCCTGCGAGGGCATCATGGTCGCCCGCGGCGACCTGGGCGTGGAGGTGCCGTTCACCGAGCTGCCCGCCATCCAGAAGCACCTGATCACCAAGTGCCGCATGCTCGGCAAGCGGGTCATCACCGCCACCGAGATGCTCGAGAGCATGATCACGAATCCCCGGCCCACCCGCGCCGAGATCAGCGACGTGGCCAACGCCGTCTACGACGGCACCAGCGCCGTGATGCTCTCGGGCGAGTCGGCCGCCGGCAAATACCCGGTCGAGGCGCTGCGCGTGATGGGTGAGATCGCGGAGGAGACCGAGAAGCACATCGACTACATCGGCCAGTTCCGCACCCGGGAATTCATCATCCACAACCGCGTGGACGCCATCTCCCACGCGGCCTGCACCATGGCCATCGACCTGCATGCCAAGGCCATCGTGGTCACCTCGCTCAGCGGCCTGACCGTGCGCATGGTCTCCCGCTTCCGCGCGCCGATCACGATCCTGGGCCTGGCCACCGGCCGGCGCGCCTGGTACAAGCTGGCGCTGAGCTGGGGCGTGGTGCCGCTGCTGACGGAGCAGTTCCCCAATATGGAGGTTTTGTACTACTACGCGCTGCGGGCGGCGCGGGACACGCTCGGCCTGAACGCGGGGGATACCGTGGTCGTGACCGGCGGCAATACCAGCGGCGAGAGCGGCAACACCAATGTGATCCGCATCGAAACGGTCTGAGGAAGACGGAACGCAGGGCTTTCCCCTCCATAAGGATCCGCGACAAAAGTCCCCCGAGACCTCAAGGGTCTCGGGGGACTCTTCTGATGCGGGAGCTGCGTTGGCAATCGTTTGACAGAAGGATCATAAGAATGAATATCGGAGCGCGCGACTGGCGTGGGATTTCCCGCTGCATATACGGGGAAAGCGGCGCCTCGGTGTGTCCGGACAGGCCGCGGAGAGACAGAAACTGGAAGACCGCGCTTGTTTTTCCGATTATTTACCGGTAGACTTCACAGTTTTTTAAAAAAATTGAAATATAGGCTTGCCATTTTCGCCAAAAAGCATTAGAATATAGCATGCCATTCATCGTTTGTTAATATTTTTGCTTGGCATGAGGAGACCGCCATGTTTGCTGCCGAGGCACTGGAAAAAGTATTGCAGATGTACGGGCAGTATTACAAGGTCAAACGCGATGAGGTCGCCCCGCCCTTTGCCGCGGAGGCCGAGAGCAGCGTCGTCGATGAACTTCTGTCCGGCTTCAAAACGGTCAAGATCAGCTCCGCCGAATCCCGCGAGATCGTTTTCTTCGCCGCGGAAGAAGAGCTGACGGCGGATCTGGCGCAGCGCCTGGCCGAGGCCGCCTGGACGGAGGGCTTGTCCCGGGTGAGGCCCGGTCCGAACCATCGCAATACCGATGTGATCCTCGTCGTGCTGGCCGACCGGATCGATCCGGAGGCGGCGGCCCTGCTGAAAAAAACCAGGCAAAGCAAAAACTACATGCTCACCTTCCACGGCTGGAGCGTCCTTCGTTTGATTGCCATAGAGACTCCTTCCCGCAACATGGTCTGCAACCGGATGGGCCATGACCTGAAGAAGCTCTTTAGCAATATAAAATTTTAGAGGAGGAGATCTGTTTGGCTATCCTGATCATCCTTGCAGCTATCGCTGCACTCGTCATCGGCTATGTCTTCTATGGCCGTTGGCTGGCAAAGCAGTGGGGCGTTGATCCCACCCGCAAGACCCCTGCAGTTGAGCTGAACGACGGTGTCGACTTCGTCGCCGCCAAGCCCGCTGTCCTGATGGGTCACCACTTCTCGTCCATCGCCGGCGCCGGCCCCATCAACGGACCGATCCAGGCCGCTGTGTTCGGCTGGGTCCCCGTGTTCCTGTGGTGCGTCATCGGCGGCATCTTCTTCGGCGGCCTGCATGACTACGGCTCCCTGTTCGCGTCCGTCCGCCACGGCGGCAAGTCCATCGGCGACGTTATCCGGGACTCCATGGGCAAGCGTGCTCATAAGCTGTTCCTGATCTTCGCGCTGCTGGTTCTGGTCCTCGTCGTTGCGTCCTTCGTGAACGTCGTCGCCGGCACCTTCATGTCCGAGAACGTCGGCATCACCACCGGCACCGTGACCGGCAACGAGACCACCGCTATGGTCTCCATGCTGTTCATCGTCCTGGCCATTGTTTACGGTCTGCTGACCAACAAGGCCGGCCTGAAGACCGGTCCTGCGACCATCATCGGCATCGTCTGCATCCTGGCCTTCCTGTTCCTGGGTCTGGAAGTCGGCCTGGCTGCTTCCCGTACCTTCTGGATCGTCTTCATCGGCGCCTACATCGCGATCGCTTCTCTGGTTCCTGTGTGGATCCTGCTGCAGCCCCGTGACTACCTGTCCAGCTTCCTGCTCTACGGCATGATGATCATTGCCATCATCGGCATCTTCATCGCTGGCTTCGGCTCCCGTGTGCAGTTCCAGCTGGAGGCCTTCACCGGTTGGAAGACCGCCATCGGCCCCATGTTCCCGGCTCTGTTCATCACCGTTGCCTGCGGCGCCTGCTCCGGCTTCCACAGCCTGGTCGCCTCCGGCACCACCTCCAAGCAGCTGGCCAATGAGTCCCACGCCAAGCCCATCGGCTACGGCGCCATGCTCATCGAGTCCGCTCTGGCTGTCATCTCCCTGATCGCTGTCGGCATGGTCGCCAGCAAGTACATCGTCACCAATGACGCCGGCCTGTTCGCATTCAAGGGCTCTCCCGCTGTTGCGTTCGCTGACGGCATTGCCACCATGTTTGCTCCCGAAGGCACCGGCACCTACGGCGTGATCTACGCCCTGCTGACCCTGGCTGTCTCCGTCTTCGCTCTGACCTCTCTGGACACCGCGACCCGTCTGAGCCGCTTCATGTTCAGCGAGCTGTTCCTGAAGGAAGGCGAGGCTTCCTGGAAGGATGCCAAGGGCTTCCGCAAGGTTCTCTGCCACCCCCTGACCGGTACTCTCGTCATGGTCGTCATCGGCTGCGTCCTCGGCGGCATGCAGCTGAGCGCGATCTGGGCTCTGTTCGGCGCTGCCAACCAGCTGCTGGCCGGCCTGGCTCTGATGGCTGTTGCCACCTGGCTCGGCGAAGTCGGCAAGAACAACAAGATGTTCATCATCCCGATGATCTTCATGCTCTGCGCCACCCTGACCTCTCTGGTCATGAAGATCTTCTCCCTCATCGGCGGCGGCCTGGCCAACTGGGGCCTCTGGTTCCAGCTGATCTTCGCCATCGCGATGGTCATCCTGGCGATCGTCCTCGTCATCGAGGGCATCGGCACCTTTGCCAAGCAGGCCAAGCAGAAGGCCTGATCGCCTGTTTGCCCAAAGCAAACACAAGTTCATAGGAACGCATCACCGCCCTTCGGGGCGGTGATGTTTTTTGCGCCTTGACTTTGCCCTGCGGATGGGTTTTAATGATAACCGGGGAAATAGTTTCTCCGGTTATTTGACTATTCAAGGAAAAGGGATGATCCGCCATGAAAGTTGTCCTGCAGCATCTGACCAAGCGCTTTCCCAACCAAAACAAAAAAGGCCCCGACGTGATCGCCGTCAACGATTTCACCTTTGAGATCCCGGACGGGAAGCTGATCGGCCTGCTCGGCCCCTCCGGCTGCGGCAAGAGCACCACGCTGAACCTGATCTCCGGCCTGGAGGCTCCCACCAGCGGGCAGATCTTTTTCGGCGACGACGACGTGACGAAGCTGCCGCCGGAAAACCGCGGCGTCGGCCTGGTGTTCCAGAACTACGCGCTCTACCCGCATCTGACCGTGCGGCAGAACATCCTCTTTCCCCTGCAGAACCTCAAGGGCGAGCAGAAGCTGAGCAAGGAGGTCATGCTGCGCAAGGCGGAGGAGGCCGCGCGCCTGGTGCAGATCGAGCGCCTGATGGACCGCAAGCCCAGCGAGATGTCCGGCGGCCAGCAGCAGCGCGTGGCCATCGCCCGCGCGCTGGTGAAGATGCCCCGGGTGCTGCTGCTCGACGAGCCGCTGTCGAACCTCGACGCGCGGCTGCGCCTGCAGACCCGCGAGGAGATCCGCCGCATCCAGCGCGAGACCGGCATCACCACGATCTTTGTCACCCACGACCAGGAGGAGGCCATGAGCATCTCCGACCTGATCGTTGTAATGAAGGAGGGCGTGGTGCACCAGATCGGCAAGCCCCAGGAGGTCTACGACCATCCCGTCAACCTGTTCGTGGCGAAATTCCTCGGCACCCCGCCGATCAACGTTTTCCGCGGCGAGGTGAAAAACGGCGTGTTGCGCCTGGGCGAGGACGAAGTGCTTCGAGTAAAGGGCGTCACGGACCGCGAGGTCTTTGTCGGCATTCGCCCCGAGGGCTTCATCCTCGATGAAAACGGGCCGCTCTGCTGCCAAACGCGCGCCGTGGAGGTCATGGGCCGCGATACGAGCGTCGTGTCCGCGCATCCCGCCGCCGTCAGCGAGACGATCCGCTCCATCATCCCCTCCGAGGACCGGGCGGAGGTCGGCGAACATACGGTGCGCTTTGCCGTCAAGCCCTTCAAGCTCCATCTCTTCGACGCACAGACGGAGGAGAGCATCCCCTTTGACGCCGAATAAGGCCGGAGGCTGCCATGGAACAAAATAACCGCAAGGCCTGGCTCTATCTGCTGCCGGCCATCGCTTTTCTGGGCGTGTTCATGGTCTATCCGCTCTTCGACGTGCTGGTGTATTCCTTTGAGGAAAAGTTCAATTTCGCCTCCCAGACCTACACCGGCGTCGGCTGGTACAACTATGCCCACGTCCTGCGCGACCCCTATTTCCTGCAGGCGGTGAAGAACACCTTCATCCTGGTCATCATCACGGTGCCGCTGTCCACAGGACTGGCGCTGCTGATCTCCCTGGGCCTCAACTCCATCAAGCCCCTGCGCCAGGCCTATCAGACCGTGTTTTTCCTGCCCTATGTGACGAACACCCTGGCCGTCGGCCTGGTGTTCATGATCCTGTTCAAAAAGACTGCCTACTCCGACGGCATGATCAACCTCCTCATCAAGGCCTTCGGCGGCGAGGCGGTGGACTTCATCGACGGCCCCTACTGGGCCAAGATGCTGGTCATGTGCCTGTATACGGTCTGGGTGGTCATGCCCTTCAAGATCCTGATCCTCACGAGCGCGCTGGCCTCGGTCAATCAGGATTACTACAAGGCCGCGCGCGTGGACGGCACCTCCAAGTGGCGCATCTTCACGCGCATCACCCTGCCGATGATCTCCCCGATGATCTTCTATCTCGTCATCACCGGCTTTATCGGCGCCTTCAAGGCCTACTCGGACGAGGTGGCCATCTTCGGCACTGATCTGAACGTGGCCGGCATGAACACCATCGTCGGCTACGTCTACGACATGCTCTACGGCAACAGCGGCGGCTACCCGTCTTACGCCTCCGCCGCGGCGCTGATCCTGTTTGTGATCGTGTTCACCATCACGGTCATCAACCTCATGATCAGCAAAAAAGCGACCTGAGGAGGTGCGGAGAATGGATTACGAACGCATCGAACGCCGCGCCAGAGCCGGCGAGCGCACGCGCAAGACCGTCACTTACGCGCTCTTGACGCTCTGGGCGCTGATCGTGCTCTTCCCGTTTTACTGGATGCTGCTCAGCTCTGTCAAGAGCTACAGCGCCTACAACGCCGAGCACGTGCCCGCCTTCTTCACGCTCCAGCCCACGCTGGAAAACTACGTCACCGCCTTCACCGGCGTGCCGCTGGCGCGCTATTTCGCCAATACCATCATCTTCACCGTCGCGACCACGGGGCTGATGCTCTGCGTCATCATCTTCGCGGCCTACGCCTTTGCCCGGCTGAAATTCCGGGGCAAAAACCTGCTGTTTTCGCTGTTTCTCGCGCTGATGATGATCCCGAACGAGCTGGTCGTCATCACCAACTTCGTCACCATCACCAACTGGAACATGCGCAATACCTTCTGGGGCCTGATCCTGCCCTCGGTGACGAGCGTGTTCTATATCTATCTGCTCAAGGAGAATTTTGAGCAGATCCCGGAGGAGCTGTACAAGGCCGCCAAGGTCGACGGCACCTCGGATCTCAAGTATCTGTTCAAGGTCATGCTGCCCATCTGCCGCCCGACGGTGGTCACGGTGATCATCCTCAAGGTCATCGAGTGCTGGAACTCCTACGTCTGGCCGCGCCTGATCACCGACGAGGCCGCCTATTTCCTGGTCTCCAACGGCATCCAGGAGCTGCGCGAAAACGGCTTCGGCCGCGAAAACGTGCCCGCCATGATGGCGGCCGTCGTGGTCATCTCCGTGCCGCTGATCGTGCTGTTCCTGATCTTCCGCAACAAGATCATGGCCGGCGTGTCGAGAGGAGGGACGAAGGGATGAAGCAGGTACAGAAAGCCCTGACCCTGCTGCTGGCGCTGCTGATGCTGCTTTCCCTCACAGCCTGCCACGGCCGCCTCGCCTCGGATGCGGGGGAGAGCGAAGGCACGGAGATCAGCTTCGAGGGCGAATCCCCGGTGCCGGAGCGCTTTGACGAGAGCAAACAGATCGAGATCAGCTTCTGGGCCAAGAACGACACCAACAAGACCCAGATCGCCATCTATCAGCAGGCCATCGACAGCTTCCAAAAGCTCTATCCGAACGTGAGCGTGAAGCTGCGCCTGTATACCGACTACGGCCGCATCTACAATGACGTCATCACCAACATTGCCACCCACACCACCCCGAACGTCTGCATCAGCTACCCCGACCACATCGCCACCTATCTGACCGGCGAGGACGTGGTGCTGCCGCTGGACGCCTGGTTTGCCGACCCCTCCTTCGGCCTTGGCGGCAGCGAGCTGAAATTCGACTCGCCGCGCCAGGACGAGATCGTGCCGGAATTCCTGGCCGAGTGCGTGCTGGAGGGCGCCCACTACGCCATCCCCTATATGCGCTCCACCGAGGCCTGCTACGTCAACAAGACCTTCGTGGAAAAGCTCGGCTATGAGCTGCCCGAGGTGCTGACCTGGGACTTCGTGTGGGAGGTCTCCGAGAAGGCCATGGAGAAGAACCCCGACGGCAGCTTCAAAATCAACGGCCAGCAGGTGATGATCCCCTTCATCTACAAGTCCACCGACAACATGATGATCCAGATGCTGCGCCAGCGCGGCGCGGGCTATTCCACCGCCGACGGCAAGGTGCTGCTGTTCAACGACACGACGAAGGAGCTTCTCTACACCATCGCCGAGCACGCCGGGAGCCGCGCCTTCTCCACCTTCAAGATTTCCAGCTATCCGGCCAACTTCCTCAACGCCGGCCAATGCATTTTCGCCGTGGACTCCACCGCCGGCGCCACCTGGATGGGCTCCGACGCGCCGCTGGTGGATATCCCGCCCGATCAGCTGGTGGAGTTTGAAACCGCCGTCCTGCCGGTGCCGCAGTTCGATGTCGATCACCCGCAGATGATCTCGCAGGGCCCCTCGCTGTGTATCTTCCAGAAGGACGATCCGCAGGAGGTGCTGGCCTCCTGGCTCTTCGCGCAGTATCTGCTCACCAACGACGTGCAGATCGCCTATGCCGAGACCGAGGGCTACGTCCCCGTGACGAGCAAGGCGCAGAATGACCCCGGCTATCGGGACTATCTCAGCCGCATCGGCGAGGACCAGGACGAGCACTACGACATCAAGATCCAGGCCTCCGAGCTGCTGATGGCGAATACGGAAAACACCTTTACCACGCCGGTCTTCAACGGCTCGGCCTCCGTGCGCGACGCCGCGGGCCAGCTCATCGAAAACGTGACCAAGGCCGTGCGCCGCAAAACGACCGTGGACGAGGACTATATGCAGAAGCTCTATGACGAGGTCATCGCCCTTTACCGGCTCAGTAACGTCAGCTTTGATCAGCCGCAGGCGGAGGACGAAGCTGTGACGCCCGCACCGCGGAAGGGCGCGGAGGAGCTGGGGCCGCTGCCCGCCGCCTCCGTGGCGCTGCTCACGACGCTGGCCGCCGTCTGGCTGCTGATCGGGCTGTTCGCCCTGCGCGGTCTGATAAAAAAGAAACAAGCCGAAAAGCGGCGCAACGCTTGATTTGTTCACAAAAGCTGCGTATAATAAGCACGATGTTCTCATGTGGAAAGTTTCGAACGGAACATACAAATTTTTTACAAGGAGAATGAAAATGAAAAAGATTTTCGCACTGCTTCTCGCTCTGTGCATGGTCTTCGCCCTGGCCGCCTGCGGTCAGCAGGCCGCGCCTGCCGAGAAACCCGCCGAGCAGCCCACCGAAGCGCCTGTCGAGCAGCCTGCCGAGACTCCCGCCGAGCAGCCCACCGAGGCTCCCGCCGAAGAGACCCCCGTCATGAGCTACGCCGAGTATGCCGCCGCCGCGGTCGACGCTCCCGTGGTCATCGAGGCCTATGTCCAGGCGACCCAGTCCTGGTGGAACGACCAGATCACCGTCTACGCCCAGGATCAGGACGGCGCGTACTTCATCTACAACATGGCCTGCTCCGAGGAAGACGCGGCCAAGCTCGTTCCCGGCCAGAAGATCCGCGTGACCGGCTTCAAGGGCGAATGGGCCGGTGAAGTCGAGATCGTCGACGGCAGCTTCGAGTTCGTGGACGGCGACAGCTACATCGCCGAGCCCGTGGACGCCACCGATGCCTGGGGTTCGGTCGATATGATCAACTATATGAACCAGCTCGTCCTGTTCAAGGGCGTGACCGTCGAGGCCTATGACGAGAGCGGCGCCGCTTTCGCCTACAAGGATCCCGAGGGCAAGACCGACGACCTGTACTTCAAGGTCACCAAGGGCGACACCACCTATGAGTTCTGCGTGGAGTTCTATCTCTGCGGCAAGGACAGCGACGTGTACAAGTCCGTCGAGAACCTGAAGGTCGGCGACGTGATCGACCTCAAGGGCTTCCTCTACTGGTACGAGGGACCGAACCTCCAGGCCACCGGCGTCAAGCCGGCGGATCCCGAGATCGATCCGAAGGATGAGCTCACCTTCATGAGCTACAGCGAGTATGCCGCTGCCGCGGTCGACGATCCCGTCACCATCCTGGCCTGCGTCCAGGCGACCCAGTCCTGGTGGAACGACCAGATCACCGTCTACGCTGCCGATCCGGACGGCGCCTACTTCATCTACAACATGGCCTGCTCCGAAGAGGATTCTGCCAAGCTCGTGCCCGGCCAGTGGATCCTGGTCAACGGCTTCAAGAGCGAGTGGGCCGGCGAGGTCGAGATCGCTGACGCGACCTTTGAGTTTGTCGACGCTACGCCTTTCGTCGCCGAGCCCGTGGACGCCACCGCTGCCTGGGGTACGGACGATATGGCCAAGTTTATGAACCAGCTCGTCAGCTTCAAGGGCGTGACCGTCGAGGCCTATGACGAGAGCGGCGCCGCCTTTGCCTACAAGGATCCCGAGGGCAAGACCGACGACCTGTACTTCAAGGTCTCGAAGGACGGCACCACCTACGAGTTCTGCGTGGAGTTCTACCTCTGCGGCAAGGATACCGACGTGTACAAGGCCGTTGAGAATCTCAAGGTCGGCGACGTGATCGACCTCGAGGGCTTCCTCTACTGGTACGAGGGACCGAACCTCCAGGCCACCGCTGTGAAGTAAAAATCTACAGATAAAAAAGATCACGGAACGTTTCGTTCCGTGATCTTTTTCGTTTTCTGTCAGTTCTCCATCTGCTTGCCGAGGAAGCAGGCCACGGTCTGCGCCAGCTTCAGCTCCAGCTCGCCGGCCGGGCGGCTGCCGCGCGGCGTGACGAACATCACGCAGCCCATCACATCGCCTTCCGTGAGGACGGGCGCCGCCACCGAGAGACAGTACTGCTCGTCGGCGGAGGAGACGGGCAGGCTGCTCCCGCCGCTGTCATGGCGGAAGGCGGCGCGCTTTTCCATAATCGCACTGAGCGCGCCGCTGATGGGCTTGCCGAGCAGCTCGCGTTTGGCGCCGCCGGCAATGGCGATCACCGCGTCGCGGTCACAGACGGCGGCGATGCCGTCGGTGGATTTGCGCATGCTCTCGCAGATCTGCGCTGCGAAATCCGACAGCTCGCCCACCGGGGAATATTTCTTGAAAATCAGCTCTCCCTCGCGGTCAGTAAAGATCTCCAGCGGGTCACCGTCACAGATAACATTGGCACGAAAAACCTTGTCCGGACGCTTCTGCGATGTCTGGACTGTTGTGACTTGTAAGCTATCTTTCGTGCCAAAATTAAAATTTTCTGGCGAATCCTCCAACTTTTCAGGCTCTTTTGACTCTTCCGGCAGCATGCCGCAGCGCAAAATGCTGTCGATGTCGGCCTTGAGCTTGATTTCCACGTGGTCTTCATAGACGAAGATCTTGTCGATAATCAGATGCAGATCCTTCGGATCGAGCTTGTCCTTCTCCAGGATCTCGTCAAAGACCTCGATGGCGGTCTTGGCTGCGCGGTTGACCCGGATGATCGTGTTTTCCCGATCCTTCGTCATCTCGATCTGCTTGCTCAGCGCAGAGATGCGGCTTTCAATATCCGCCTCCATCTCGTCGTAGGTCTGGTTGATGATGGCTTCGTTCTGCGGCCGCTTCGACAGATCGCGCACGCGCTGCCGCTTGGCGATCTTCAGCTCCTCCTGCAGCCCGGCGAGCACCTCCTCCATATTGTCGGCGGCGGTCTCCTTCTCTTCCAGATCCTCGTCCTGCTTCTGGATGTCAGATTGCAGCTTTGCGATCATGTCCGCCGAGGTCTCGCGCACCTTGCGGAGATAATCCTTCAGCAGCGCATCCAGCGTGTCCACGCGGATATAGTGGCTGGTGCAGCCCTTCCGGCCTCGCCGGTGATAGGTGCCGCAGCGGTAAGCGTCCCGCAGATCGGGGCGGCTCATGGAGAACATCGGGCTTCCGCAGTCGCCGCATACGAGAAAACCGGTGTAGGTGTTCTCGTATTTTTTCACCCCGCGGTAGTCGCTCCTGGAGCGCGAGCGCCGCAGCTCCTCCACGATACGGAAGTCTCGGTACTCAATGATCGCCTGGTGGTGGTTCTCGATGACGATCTGCTCGTCCTCGTCTTTCCTGACGTCCTTGCCGTTGATCTTCTGACGGGTGTACTTGCTCTGGCGCAGGGTGCCGATGTAAAAGTCGTTTTCCAAGATCCCCTGCACAGAGACGATGGCCCACTCCGGCTTGACCGCGCGCTTGTATTCCTTGCCCTCGGCCTCCTTGCGCTCGCGCTCGGACATGCGCGGGGTGGGGATGCCCTCGTCGGTGAGGTAGTTCGCGATCCGCTTGTAGCCCCAGCCGTCGATGTACAGCTGGAAGATCTTGCGCACGATCTCGGCCTCCGTAGGCACGACCTCGAACTCCTGCCGGGCGTTGATCTTGTAGCCGTAGGGCGCGGCGCAGATCCACTTGCCGTCCTTCTGACGGCGGTTTACTACCGCGCGCACCTTTTTGGACGCGTCCGTGACCGGCATCTCGTTGATGAGAAACTGGAACTGGATCTTCAGCCAGTCGTCGTCGTTGGGAAAGTCGATCCCGTCGCCGATGGAGATGATGCGCACGCCGGCGTCGCGCAGATCCTCCAGCTCCACCAGCCCGCGGCTGTTGCGGCGGGAGAAACGGGAGAAATCCTTGACCACCAGAATGTCGTAGCTGTGATTGAGCAGCCCCTTGCGCATTCTCTGATAGCCCTCCCGCTGCTCAAAGGTGTAGCCGGAGCGGTCGCGGTCTTCAAAGAAGCTCAGGCTGCTGCCGGGGAATTTGTCTTTGACGAAGTCGGCAATGATCGCTTTCTGGTTTTCAATCGAGGTGTTGTCCCGATCCAGTTCTTCATCGACGGAGATCCGGCAGTATCCCGCAATATCGAAGGTCTCTGTCACAACTCGCGCCTCCTTTCTGTTTCTATATACTGATAGTATTGTATCATATCTTTTTCAGATTGCAAGAGCTTTTTTGCACAGGATAAGGGCGCTGACCGCTCTTCCGTGGCAGATCTTTCTGTGATATAATTTGATTTGCCAAAACAGGAAGAGATCAGAGAGGCGCGGTCAATGAAACGAACAAGAACACAATTGGATCTGGCGCGGCTCCCCTCCGAGGCAGCGTGTTTTCTCGAGGGGGCTCCGCTGTACGACAGCAGCTGCTCGAAAGAGGCGCGGGTCATCTTCATCGACCGGGACGGCGGCATGTACATGAAAACGGCTGCTGAGGGGACACTGCAGACCGAAGCGACGATGACCGCGTACTATCACGGTCTGGGTCTGTCTGCGGAGGTGCTGTTGTATGGCACGGAGGGCGGAACGGACTATCTGATCACGCGCCGGATCCCGGGTGAGGATTGTACCGACGATCGCTGCCTCTCCGATCCGAAGCGGCTCTGCGACACCACGGCGACGCTGCTGCGCGCGCTGCATGAAAAGCCGGGTACGCGCTGCCCAGTAGACCGAATCGCGTCTTATGCCGACAATGTGCGGCAAGGCCTGGACGGGAACCACTATGAGCCGGAGCTTTTCGCGGGCATGTGGGAGTTTTCCTCTCTGGCCGAGGCCGCAGCCGCCGCGCGGGAAGGAATCCCGGCGCTGAAAGGGGATGCCCTGATCCACGGCGATTACTGCCTGCCGAACATCATTTTGCAGGACTGGAGGCTCTCCGGCTACATCGACCTCGGAAACGGCGGGATCGGAGACAGGCATATCGACATTCTCTGGGGTGTGTGGACGCTGAACTACAATCTGAAAACCACCGCCTGGACTGATCGGTTTCTGGACGCCTACGGCCGGGATCGGATCGAGCCGGAAAAGCTGCGTGCCATCGCCGCCATGGAAATGATCGGCGGATAAGGAGATGAAAGCGATGAGAGCAAGAGCGGAAGACGCCTCCCGGCTGGCAGAACTGGTCGGGATCGTCTGGCCGGAGCATTCCAGAGAAGAGCTGACGGAGATCGTCGGAGAATACATCGGCTCAGACAATTCCGCCGTTTATTATGCCCGCGCCGACGGGCAGGCTGTCGGCGTGGCCCTGTGTGCGCTGCGTCACGATTACGTGGAGGGCTGCGAGACCAGCCCCGTAGGGTACCTGGAGGGGATCGCCGTCCGTGAGGCCTACCGTCACCGGGCCGTTGCCCGGGCTCTTCTGTCGGAATGTGAACAGTGGGCGCGGGAGAAGGGCTGCACAGAGTTTGCCAGCGACTGTGAGCTGACAAACGACGCGTCGCTGCGCTTTCATCTGTCGGTCGGCTTTCGGGAAGAAAACCGGATCATTTGTTTTAAGAAAATGCTGTATTCATACAGGGAAGCAAACGCGGCAGACGCCGGGCGGATCAACGAGCTGTTTGTCGAGGAGCGGGATGATCAAACCCTTGGATGAACAGTCGCTCATCCCGATTTGTTGAGGGAAAGGCCTGTGGAATCATGACGGATACGATTCGTTATCGAAGCCTGAACGCTTATCTGCGCCAGTGCTTCGGAGAAAAGGTGTACAAGCTCGCCCTGGACGGCGGCTTCACCTGTCCGACGCGGGACGGAACGCTTGACACGCGCGGCTGCATCTTCTGCGCCGGCGGGAGCGGCGCGTTCACGGTGCCGGTCGGGAAGGACGTCCATGCAGCGATCGAACAGGCGAAAACGCTGGTCGCAGACAAGGGCGGGAAGAAGTATATCGCCTATTATCAGAGCTATACCGGAACTTATGCACCGCTGGAAAGATTGCGCGCGCTGTACACGGAGACGCTTTCGCATCCGGACGTCGTCGCCCTGTCGATCGGCACCCGGCCCGATTGCCTGCCGGAGGAAGTCGTCGCGCTGCTCGGGGAGCTGAACGCCGTCAAGCCGGTCTGGGTGGAGCTCGGCCTGCAAACGGTGCACGAGGCCACCGCTCGCTACATCCGCCGCGGCTATCCCATGGCGGCCTTTGACGACGCTGTGCGTCGGCTGCACGAGGCGGGGATCGAGGTGATCGTCCACATGATCCTCGGTCTGCCGGGCGAGACGCCAGAAATGATGGCCCAAACGGCCAGATATATCGGGCAAAGCGGCGCGGAGGGAATCAAGTTCCAGCTGCTGCACGTGCTGGAGGGGACGGATCTGGCGGAGGATTACCGGAAGGGATTGTTTTCTATCCTGACATTGGAAGAATACATCCGCGTGCTGGAGAGCTGCGTCGAAACGATCCCGGCCGATATGGTGATCCACCGGCTGACCGGGGACGGGGCCAAGCGTGAGCTGATCGCGCCGCTCTGGAGCGCGGACAAAAAGCAGGTCCTCAACGCGATCCATCGTGCCTTTGAGCGGGACGGTGTGATACAGGGAAAATACTGGAACGAGGTCTCTGCGGGAAGAGAATAGATCGTGGCTTAAAGAGAACAAAAGAGGCTCCGCTTTTGGCGGAGCCTCCCCGTTTTATCTGGCGTAATCGTGCGCCTTTTCCTTTTGCTTTTCCAGCTCGCGCAGCCGGACGCGGTTGTAGCGCAGCAAATCACAGGTCAGGCTTTTCAAATCCTCGGTGCCGGACGAGAACACCGCCACCAGATACTTTTTGGCCTTGTACTCCTGATAGACCGGCTTCAGGGACTCCAGCACTGCGGGGTCCTGGCTCTCCGCGTGGGTGAGCCAGATATTCACTCGTTTTTGCTGATCCTTGACTTCAAGCTCCAATCGGCTCACCTCCATTCTTAGTTTTCCAAATTTTGCTGGTGCTTATACCGGGACAGGGGGACAAACAGTCGGTCTTCTGATACACCCCCTTTCGGCTCAGATTTTTACAGGTCATGGGCCTCACCTTTCCTTTCCACAAACCGGACGCTGTCCGGGTAATACAGGGTGATGATGGCCGGGCGTCCCTGGCCGCGCTTGCGGCGGCGGATCAGCCCGGAGGCTTCCAGCTCGCGCAGCACCGCCACGCTGCGCTGTTTGCCTTTGCGGAGCTTTTGCCGCACGTCCTCCACGGTGAAGTAGATGCGGATGCTGCCATCCGGCTCCAGATAGCCGTTTTCGCGGGAGATGCTGGCGCGATCCAGCATCAGCGTGTAGAGAAACTTGGCCTCGGCGGAGAGCGAGGCGTAGGGCTCCTCCGTCAAGAAGCGCGGGCAGATCAGGTAACACGGCGCCGGGGTCTCTGCTTTTACTGCAATCATTCTCTGTGACATTCCCTCTTTCTTTCCTTATCTTTGACTGACAGACTGATGGATGATTCGTTGTCATTGGTTCCTTCTACTTGATTTCCGGCCGCTTTTCCGGCCCTCTTGAAAGCCGAAATCCGATCCTCAAGAGGACGCGATTATCAGCCGTTTAGAGGTACCATATCCGGGTTTTCCGTATCTGGCTGAGCCGTATCCGGAGTTACCGCTCTTTTTCGGCTTCCGCCTCCCTCTTCCATTCGTCCCGCACGAAGGGTTCGAGCTTCGATTTGATCCGGTACAGCTCCTTCAGCTCTTCGCGGATCGGCTTGAGCTGCTCGGATTCTTCAGCATACGCGGCGGTCAGCTTGTCCAGCTCCTTCTGCCAGGCCTTTATTGGGAGCTTGTGATCCGGCGCGACGGCATCGAGCTTCCGCTTGGCGAGCAGGAACAGATTGATCTCACGCTCGTGCTCGGCCTTGTACTTATCGCGGGCTTTCTTGAACTGGATGCTGTTCCATTCCTCGTAGATCGGCGTCAGCCGTTTGAACTCCCCGGCGAAGCGGATCAGCTCGCTGAGCTCCTTCATCCGCGCAGACCAGGCATTCAGCGCCGAGGTCATCTCTGCGGACTTCTGTTGGAAGTCCTTCATGTAGGTATCGAAGTCTGCCAGCGTGACGATCCCGCGCTCCTGCAGAATCAGCACCAGCTCGGAGAATTCCTTGAGGTTGCCAATCTTCGCTCTGTTCGACCATGCGCCGGCGTTGCGCTGCTCAAGGCGCTGCGTGAGCAGGTCCGCCAGCACGGGCGACTGCGGCGTGTTCAGCTGCTCCTTGATCTCGGCAAGCCCCTGAAACAGCTCCTTGATGCGACGGGCGATCTCCCGAAGCCTTTGATTCGTCGTACGGATCAAACGATTCAGGCTGCCCTTGTCGGTGGCAATCCCGCGCGCCTCCATCTGCCGTACGGCTGGGCCTTCGTGGACGGTTGGTATTTGCGCGATGCCCTGTCGCGCGTAGGAGCGATGGTCGATGCGCTCGGGCAAGCCCTTTTCCTCATACTTACTGTTGCACAAGTCCGCCCAGGCCTGCCGCCAGGCTTCCAAGCGTTCCGGGCTGCCCCAATCCGTGGTCGGCACGGCCTTGAATTCGTAGTCGCCCTTGCCATCCGGAATGCGATTGCCATGCTCGTCCAAGATGTACTCCCGCCGCTGCTTGTTGCCCCAGCTGCCGTCCGGGTTCAGCGGCCGGATCGGACACAGCACATGAAAGTGCGGATTCTGGATGCCGTCCTCGCCCGCGTCTTTTTCGTGGATCGCGTAGTCCACGATCATGCCCCGGCTGACGAACTCATCCAGGAGAAACTGCCGCACCAGCTGTCGGTTCTCTTCCATCGAGAACTCATTTTGCAGCGCGATATCGAAGCTGTATGCCAACTGCGCTTTCGGGTGCTGTTCGATTCTCTCGACTTCGTTCCAGAGCGTTTCCCGATCTTGGAACCGCTCCGGCGCGTTCGGCGGAAGAAGGATCTCAGAGCAGACAACGCCGCTCTTGCGCGTGTAATCCGGATTGTCGCCGTAGTATTCGCTATGTAGTTTTTCGCCGGCGCGGTAAGCGGCCGCCGCAATGGCCGACTGCCCCGCGCTGCGCTTGATTTGCGTGACATGGAAGTGAAACAGGGAGATCAGCCATCACCTCCCGGCAGCAGGGGAAGGACAGACGGAAGGGAAAGGATCTGCTCCATCATGGAGTAAAACTCCGCTTCGCCCATGTCCGTTGTCGCGGGGGCGAGGGATTCGATCGCCGCGCCTTTGGTAATCAGCCGGTGCGCCCGCTTTTGCCGTTCGCCCTTTTCCAGATACGATATCCTGTTCTTTAGCCGCTGCTGTTCGTGCCGTAGCTGCTCCAGCCGCGTCTTGTCCTTCTCGTTTTGCTCTCGCAGTTTTTTAATTTTCTGATTCAATACCATGCCTCCTTCGTGATAAAAGTGTAAGATTGTCCTTCCGAATACCGAGATATCACCCCGCCCGTTTTGGCAGCCGGAAAGCCTTGATTTTCCTGATCTTTTTCGGCTCTATTTTTCGACGCCGGCCCGTTTCCTTCTGGCGTATTCCGCCTGCTGCCGGCGCTTCACATTCGCGGCGCAGTCGATGCAGTATTTGCTCCGATTGGAGGCGGAGTAGTAGGTACTGCCGCACACCTCGCAGCGTTTTCGCTCACCCTTTTTGATCAGCTCCTGCTCGAGTTCTTTCTCGCCCGGCAGAACCGCCGTGAGAAACCAGCGGCAGATCAGCGAGCGCGTGATCAGCTGCGGACATGGGCAAGGGTCCAGCCCTTCCAGCAGGATGCAGTTGCCGTCGATATAATTGCAGCATTGCTTTTTCACCACCTTTTTCACTTTGCTTGCCTGCTCCGGCGTCATTCGTAGGATCTCGTTCAAGCCATTCCTCCTTTGCGCTCTGATAAAAATGCCTCTCACCTATAACGGTTTTTGAAGACAGTTTTATAAGGTTTTTCATAGATCGTTTACATTCATTTTCAAAAAAGTCCCTCTATATTAGGTAGAGATAAAATGAACTGTTTTTACAACCAATCCGGCAAAAAATCGCTCGACAGGTTTCGGCATTCCGCATTCTCTTCATTCAATTATCAATCGGCTTCCCTCACCTGGTACAAAAATGCTTCGATTTTTACCCTGCTTTTTATTGTCCCCTCAATAAATAAAAACGACGGGAACCCTCAAAATCTCCCCCTTGGCTGAGAAAAATTTTTTCCGCTCTGCCGTATCGTTCCGACAGAAGGCATTCTTTCTTTCGTAGAGCACCTCTCGCTAAGTACCGCAAAACACACATCTTTTTTGAGTGTTTTTCACAGAACGTTTACAAGTTTTTTCACGAAACAGAAAAAGACCCTTCACTTAAGGTAGGGATAAAAACAGCGCTTTTGTCACCCGTCTGCCCATAAAACTGCTCGACGGCCTCCGGCAACATTTTTCACGACAGTCCATTTTTTGATTTCCTTTCCTCACTTAATACAAAAATTCTGATGGGTTTTTCCTCTGTGTTTCTTGGATACGCCCTCACCTAATACGGAGATTTTTGAAGAAATACACCCTGTGTTCATAGAAAGTTTTCATTTGTGCAGAAAGAAAAAGGATGCACAAGGTCAAGGGTGTTCCCGCGCAAATTGATACAAGGACAAAGCTGTTCAAACAGCGTCCTTTGCAAAAAACTCGCGTGTGAAACATCCGCAACCGTATGCATCCGGTGTCAGATATTGATTTGATCGAATGTGATTTGTCGGTTCCTCCCGTCCGACAAGGCCATCCTATCAGGTGTGAGCGGTCAATTCCATGTCAGGATTTGACCGAAAAACGGCCTCAACAAAGTGGCGATTTTTAAAATAAGTTCGCAAAACCAGCTAAAGAAAGAGAAAAACTATTCTTTTTGCGGAATTCGGTAAAAACCTTTCGGTCATTTTTTGACCGAAAGAGAAACCGGTAGAATGGTTTTTTTATTGCGGATAGCTGCGAAGCAGCGCAAGGGGTGCAGCCCCTTGTACGGAGCAGCGCGACGCAAAAAAGAACGCTCGGGCGTTCCATCATGCTCCACGGGACGCACAAACGGATCAGCCGAAGCTGACCCGTATAGAAGTGCGCCCTTCGGGAAAAGAATGCTTGGCAACCCAATGCCTTTTGGCGCTTTTCGTTTGTAATAGCCCCGGTTATGTGGTAAAATACTTATAGATTGGGACAAACGAAAGGAGTTGAAGTTCATGCCGGAGCAGAACAGATGGCAGCTTGAATTGAGTGAATACATCCGCCAGGGCGAGCCAGAGCGGGCCGAAAAAAGTGCTGCCTGGCAAACGGCCATCGGACTCCAGGCCGTGGACGGACTAAAGACTTCTTCCTATTTGTTGGAGACTGCGAAGGCGCACATCGAAGGCGAAATTGACATTGCCGGGGCGCAGCGCCGTATCCAAAGCTACTACAAAGAGCAGGCTAACCGCAAAGCGGTGGAGGACGGCACGATGGAGGCGGATATCGTTTCCGCACGCATCACCGAGCTGTTGGGGGAGAAAACTTTTCAGTTTTCTCCGGCCGAGCTGCAGAGCATTCACCGCCGTTTGTTTACTGGTGTCTTCGATCACGCGGGACAATTCCGTACCTACAACATCACGAAAAATGAGTGGGTGCTCGGCGGCGATACGGTCGTGTATTCCTCCTGGGAGAGCATCCGGAACACGCTGGATTATGATTTTTCGCAGGAAAAACAGTTCTCTTACGACGCGCTTTCTGTTCCGGAATCGATCAAGCACATGGTAAAGTTTGCGTCCGGCATCTGGCAGATCCATCCCTTTTGCGAGGGAAACACGCGCGCGACTGCGGTTTTCATCGTGAAATATTTGAAGACCTTCGGCTTTGCAGTGGACAACGATGTGTTTGCCGCAAACTCCTGGTATTTTCGCAACGCGCTTGTCCGTGCCAACTACAACAATCTGCAAAAAGGGATACAATTGACGATCGCTTATGCAGTTTAGTTGTTATAGACCATGCTGAATTGGGCGGTTATACCTTGGGAACAGTAGGCGGTATCTCAAATAGCAAAGGTTTTATGAATCATCTTCCAGCGTTTCATAAAATGGTTAATGAAATACATAAGCTTAGGTTAACCTCCCACCTCTCACACTCAAAAGTTAGGCAAACAAACAATTATACAGGGCCGATAAAAAGCTCTGAGAGAAAACGTATTCTTGCGTTAGTAACCTCAGGAATCAATGAATTGACATCGTTTTGGTAATACTAACACGAAAAAGCAACTCTCTTCGCTTACCTGCATAATAAAAACAGAGGGCACAAGAGACGAATCAGTCTTTTGTGTCCTCTGTCGGTAATTCGATATTGTACTTTGTCAGCAAGTCCTCGATCGCTTCATCCAGCAGCCGGCTTTTCGGGATTCTTGTCTTCTTCGCGAGCTGATCGAAAAGGGGAACGAGCTCGTTCTTCAAAGATGAAGTGAAGCGAGTGCGATATTTCAAGAAGGGCTCAGCCATAATAATCATGCCTCCCGTTTGGAACTGCCCATATTCTATATGAGCTGCAAGTTTCAAACAATTGGTTGCAGATAGTGCCTATATAGTGTATAGTATCTGCAGAAATAAGAGAGATATGAGGCTGAGACATGACCAAGACTTGTGCCATTATTGGCTGTTCCCCGATGTGTTTTCCATGGGGATTTGACGAGGAAGACGAGGGCTGTGCGGCGCTGAAACTGATCCTGATAAATCAGATCACCAGGCTGAGAGGGGAGGGCTGCACGCGCTTTGCCGTCAGCATGGACTGCGGCGTGGGGCTGTATGCGGCGGAGATCCTTCACGGGCTGAAAGAATCAGATGGTGCGCTCGAAACCATCTGCTATGTTCCCTATGAGGAGCAGGCGACCAAGTGGACGCCGGAGCTGCGGGATCGGTATTTCAATGCTCTGGCGGCCTGTACGGAAGTCGTGAATGTGGCTAATGAGAAAACCGTGGGCTGCGACTTCAAAGCGTACCTGAAAGCCATAAACGAAGCCGACACGGTGATTGCGGTCTATGATCCCGATGATCCGCGCTGCGAGCGGGAGGCCGCGGCGATGGCCGTCACGGAACTTCTGAACAAGCAAGTCTTTGTGCTTGATCCCAAAGCTATTCGCTTATAATAAATCATGGATGGACAATTTGGGCTATATCTGTTATCTTTTGCTGATAAATGCCAAAAAGCGTGAGTGATTCACGCTTTTTGGCATTTAATAATGCAATGGCATTGACTTTTTCAGCAGATACGGTTATGATGGTCTCACACGACACTGCGATTGAAAGGGCTGATGCGTCATATGAAACGGGATATCACGCAGGAGCTGCTTGCCTGGAAGGAGCAGCCGAACCGCAAACCCTTGGTATTGAAGGGCGTGCGCCAGTGCGGGAAGACCTATATCCTCAAGGAATTCGGGCGAGAGTATTACGCGGACGTCGCCTATTTCAACTTTGAAGAAACCAGATCCCTGAACTCTTTGTTCGAGCAGGACTATGATGTGAAGCGTATCCTGTTCGAGTTGGGGCTGTTCCTCGGCAGGACGATCACGCCCGGCAACACACTGATCATTCTGGACGAGATCCAGGAGTGCCCGCGGGCAATCACGGCGCTGAAGTATTTCTGCGAGAACGCGCCGGAGTACCATGTGGCCTGCGCCGGCTCCCTGCTGGGTCTCGCCATCCATGAGAACCAGTCCTTTCCGGTGGGCAAGGTGGATATCCGCACGCTGTACCCCATGTCCTTCTATGAGTTCCTTTCGGCAACGGGGAACGAGGCTCTGGCGGACTATCTGACCCGCTTCCAGCCGGGTTCGTCTGTTTCGGAACTGATCGGGGGAAAGCTCCGCACGACGTTGAAGCAGTACTATGTAGTCGGAGGGATGCCGGAGGCAGTCTCTGCCTGGTGTGAGACGGGGGATCTGGAAAAGGTCGAGGCCGTCCAGCAGGATATCCTCGCAAGCTATGAGCTGGACTTCGCCAAGCATGCCCCTCCCAGCGAGTTCCCCAAGCTTTCGGCGATCTGGGCATCCGTGCCGCAGCAGCTGGCCAAGCCCAACAGCAAATTCATCTTCAGCCACGTGAAAAAGGGATGGCGCTCCAAGGATCTGGAGGACGCGCTGCAATGGCTGATCCGGGCCGGGCTGGTGTATCAGGTCTGTAAGGTGGAGAAGCCGTTTATGCCTCTGTCCTCCTATGCGGACGCCACCAGCTTCAAGCTCTATCTCTGCGACGTCGGTCTGCTGCGCCGTCTGGCTCGCCTGCCCGCACAGGTCGTGCTGGATTCCTCCGGGATATACACGGAGTTCAAGGGCGTCATGACCGAGAATTATGTGCTCGGCGAGCTGGTCAAGCACGTGGACGCCGCACCGTATTATTGGGTTTCGGGCAACAGCGCCGAGGTCGACTTCATCGTTCAGTGCGGCGCCCACATCGTCCCCATCGAGGTGAAGGCGGAGAGCAACGTGAAGGCGCGTTCTCTGGCCGAGTACCGCAAAAAGTACGCTCCGCCCGTTTCGGTCAAGACCTCCATGCTGGATGAAGTCAGCGGAAGCGAGGTGCGTCTGATCCCGCTGTATCTGATCGGGTCGATGGAGACGATGATCCAGCCTGAACCCAAAACCCCAGGAGGAGATATTGACTCTGTTTCGTTGTAAATAGTCTATTCTATTTACAACGAAGGGTTTATTGATCTTGCGTCAAACAATTGCTCGTCAGAAAAACGATCCGGGGTCGCGGTACGGCAGTACAAGCGATCCCGGATCAGTATTAGTCCCCCAGCCAAGCGAAAGATCACGAAATCTTAGCGAGTTTTCGGACCCTTTATCACGTTTTCCGAGTTCTACAACGAAAAGTCAAGCTATTGCCGCTCATCCTTCGGTCGGCAGGCGGTGACCTTGTCCAGATAATAGCGAATACAGCCGTTAAGCACCAGATCGGCGTAGCCCACCGGGTCGTGATGCAGCAGCCAGGTCAGCTCGGATCGCTCGGCGCTGTTCCGCGCGACCTCATCTTCGACGCCCAGACAGTCGATATCGACCAATGTCCCATCGGTATAACGCAGCTCCACGCTCTCGGAATCTTCATGATACTCACAGCAAATCAGTCTCCGCATTGTGCGTCTCCTTCTATATTTTCCCAATTTTCGCCGCTTGACCCCTCTCGGATATGCACGGTAGAACGGGCATTTTCCGTCAATATGTACTACTCCAGCCCCATCCTTTTGGCCAAATCCAACATAGAAAAGCTGAATTTTTGCCATTTTTCCAATGTCGTCTGTGACGGGTCAACGCACCTGATAATATTGGGAGATTCTGCACCCTCGGCCACGGATTCGGTGACGACCAGCGCCTTTGTGCGGTGTTTTTCAGAGCTTTGGAGGATCTCCATGGCCTCCGCGTCCTGCTGCGTGAGCATTCGCCCGCTCTGCAGAATGGCGGTGATGTCCGGCTTGAACTGCACTTCGATATGATCCTCAAAGGCCAGGATCTTGTCCAGAATCAGCCGGAGATCTTCCTTGCTGAACTTTTCCCCTTCCAGGATGCTGTCAAAGACTTCGATCACCGTCCGGGCGATCCGGTTGGCATTGATGACGGTATTGTGCTTGTCGGTGCTCATGAGGATCTGATTCTTGATGCCGGTGATCTGGTCGGTCAGATCTTTCTCCATGGCGTCGTAGGTCTCGTCGATCACATGACTTCGGGTTCCGCCGTTTTCTCACGCGGGAAAGAAAGAACATCCGCACAGAGCTGTTCTTTCTGGCACTTGCTTTTGACCTGAAAAAGCTCTGCATGAAACGTGACAAAGGTCGATTGCGAACGCATTTGTCCGAGATTTCAGCTGCGTGATGAATAATTGAATCCCTTTTCCACATTTGGCGCCAGTCTATGGGCTGGGGCTGGCTTTGCTGTGCAATAACCGAGAGATTTGTGGCTTCTTTTCCACAGATCCTCGGTTTCTTTTACTCTTTAGAACAGAAAGAGGGACCGCTGCAAACCTCTCATTTTGCAACGGTCCCTCATGGCGTCATGCCGCGGTCTCACCGCAGCTTTTCTGTTTTCGGCCGGAAGCGGCTAAACGGTCTTCAGCTCCGCCCGGAAGCGCGCCCCGTCCAGAGTCAAAACGGCATACGCCGGGTGCGCCGTGCGGCCGATCGAGCCGGGGTTGAGGAAGGTGATGCCGCCGCGCTCCTCCAGCGCGGCATGGTGCGTGTGGCCGAAGAGCGCCAGGCTTGCGCCGCTCACTTCCGCCGCGGCGGAAAGGGAATCCAGCGCCGGCTCGTATTTCACGTTGTATAAATGCCCGTGCGTGGCAAAGACGCACACGCCGCCCACCGTGGCCGTCAGCGAGGCGCTGAGCGTCGAGCGCGGGTCGCAGTTTCCTCTCACCGCGTAGAACGGCAGGGCGGGAAAGCGCGCCTGCACCGCGGCGAGATCGCGCTCGCCGTCACCGAGGAAGAAGCACAGCGCAGGCTTCTCCCGCTCGATCGCCGTGATCATGTGCGCGGCGCAGCCGTGGGAATCCGAAAAAACACAGATATTCATAGCTCTTTGTCAGCGGAGCCGCCCGGGATCGGGCGGCTCCTGTCATTTTCGGTGTTTGGCGATCAGATCCGGCTTTCGCTGCCGGTCAGATCGCCCAGCAGCTTCTCGCGCACGACGCGCACCTGGGTCTCGCGCACCTTCTGGCGCAGCGGCAGCACCGCGCGCGGGGAGACGGACAACTCGTCCAGTCCGATGGACAGAAACAGCTCCGTCAGCTCCAGGTCGGCGCCGAGTTCGCCGCAGATGCCGCACCAGATGCCCTCCTTGTGGGCGTTGTCGCAGGCCAGCTTGATGAGGCGCAGCACGGCGGGGTGATGCGCGTCGAAGAAGCGGCCCAGGTCGTTGTTCTGGCGGTCGCAGGCCAGGGTGTACTGGGTCAGGTCGTTGGTGCCGATGGAGAAGAAGTCCACCTCCTTGGCCAGGCGGTCGCTGATCATGGCGGCGGCGGGCGTTTCGATCATGATGCCCACGTCCACCTCGTCCGAGAACGGGATGCCCTCGGCCGTCAGCTCTTTCTTCACCTGCTCGCACATCTTCTTGGCCTCGCGGACCTCCCACACGGAGGCGACCATCGGGAACATGATGGACAGGCGGCCGTAGGCGGAGGCGCGGTACAGGGCGCGCAGCTGGGTGCGGAAGATCTCCGGCCGGTTGAGGCAGATGCGCAGCGCGCGGTTGCCGAGCGCCGGGTTCTCCTCGTGCGGGAGCTTGAAATATTCGATCATCTTGTCCGCGCCGATGTCCAGCGTGCGGATGACGACCTCCTTGCCGCCCATGTCGGACAGGACCTTCTTGTAGGCCTCGAACTGGTAATCCTCGGTGGGATAATCGTCGCAGTTGAGGTAGAGGAATTCGCTGCGGAAGAGGCCGATCCCTCCGCCGTCGTTTTCCAGCACGGCGTGCACGTCCTCGGGATTGCCGATGTTGCAGTAGACGCGGATCTCCTGGCCGTCCTTCGAGACGTTGGGCTGGCCCTTGAGCTGGTTCAGCAGCTCCTGGCGCTTGAGGATCTCGGCGCGCTTTTTCATCAGGCGGGCGCGGGTCTCGTCGTCCGCGTCCACAACGACCGTGCCGGTGCCGCCGTCCACGATGACCTCGCGGCCGGCGTAATCCTCCTTGAGCTGCTCGCCCACGCCGATGATGGCGGGGATGCCCATCGTGCGGGCGAGGATGGCGGTGTGGCTGGAGCCGGAGCCGCCGGAGGTGACGAAGCCCAGGATCTTGGACTTGTCGAGCTGCACGGTCTCGCTCGGAGCCAGATCGTCGGAGGCGAGGACCACAGGCACGTCCGAATCGATGCCGCCCTGCACCACGCCGGAGAGGATGCCCACGATGCGGCCGGAGATGTCCTTGACGTCGGCGGCGCGGGCCTTGAAGTAATCGTCGTCCATGGCGGCGAATGCCTCCGCCTGGATGGCGCCTGCGTCGGTGACGGCGGCCTCGGCGTTCAGGCCGGACTCCTTGATGAAGCCCTCGATGGCTTCCTCGTAGTCCATGTCCTCGCACATCATCTGGTGGGTCTCAAAGAGCATGGCGGCCTCGTCGCCGGCCTCCGCGCGCGCCTTTTCGGCCAGCACGCCGAGCTGCTCGATGGCCTTGGCCTGCGCGTCCTTGAAGCGCAGCCACTCCGCCTCGCGGTCGGCCACTTCATAACGGCGCAGGGTACCGGTCGCTCTCTGATAGAAATACAGGGGGCCGGCCGCAACGCCGGTGGATACGCCCTTGCCCTGAATGGTGATCATAAGAACAAACTCCTTTCCGATAGGAAAATACGGCTGTCGCAGCGGCAGCCGTATTTTCCTAATTCCTTACAGGTTGGCCTTGAAGAAAGCTTCGATCGCGGCAGCGACGGCTTCCTCATCTCCGCCCTCGACGGAGACCTTCACGGTGTCGCCCTGCTTGATGCCCATCTGCATGAGGGCCATCAGCTTGAGCGCGTTGACAGACTTCTCACCCTTGGTGATGGTGACGGCGGAGCCGGCGTAGCTCTTGATCTCCTTGACCAGCAGGCCGGCGGGACGGGCGTGGATACCCACAGGATCGGTGATGGTGTACTCAAAAGTCTTCATGTTCTTTCCTCCGTATGTGAATGGATTATTTCAGTCCGCACTCGACGCCCTCGAGGTCGTCGGAGTTGGTGAGCAGCATGACGACGGTGTCGTTATAGCCGGCCTTCTGGATGGCAGCGCGGTCAAAGCCCAGCAGCTTCTGGCCGGCCTTGACCTCGGCGCCCTCTTCGACGAAGGCGGTGAAGCCCTCGCCCTGCATGTTGACGGTGTTGACGCCGATGTGGATCAGCACTTCCATGCCGTTCTTCTCGAGCGTGACGGCGTGTTTGGTATCGAAGACGGAGGTCACGGTGCCGTCAAAGGGAGCCACGACGATGCCGTCCTCGGGCACGACGCCGATGCCGTCGCCCAGGATGCCCATGGCGAAGGTGTCGTCGGGGATCTCCTCGCGGGCGATGACCTTGCCCTTGCAGGGCTGCAGCAGCTCGCCGGCGGCGCAGCGCACCACGGAGGGCATGGGCTCGGCGGGAGCTTCGGGCTCAGCGGCCTTCTTCTCCTCGGGCTTATCCTCTTTCCAGATGATCCAGGTCAGCGCGAAGGCGATGCCGGAGGCGATCAGCAGCTCCACGAGGTAGAGGGGCACGTTGTTGACGGCAGGGATGGCGGGGATGCCGGTTACGCCGTAGACCGGAGCGCCCAGTCCGAACAGGGCGCCGAACAGCGCGCCGACCGCGCCGCCGGCCATGCCGCACAGGAAGGGCTTCATGAAGCGGAAGTTGATACCGAAGATGGCCGGCTCGGTGATGCCCAGGGACGCGGACAGCGAGGAGGGCAGAGCCACGGACTTTGTCTTCTGGTTATGGACCTTGAGCGCCACGGCAAGGCAGGCGCCGAACTGCGCGAAGTTCGCGGCGGAGGCGATGGGCATCCAGGTGTTCAGACCCGTCTGCGCGATCATGCCGGCCTCGATGACATTGTACATGTGGTGCAGGCCCATGACGACCGTCCAGGGATAGATGGCGCCCATGACGAGCGAGCCGAAGAGGGAGCTTGCCAGCCACTTGGCGCCGGCCAGCACCCAGTTTTCCAGAATGGAGAAGATGGGTCCGATGATCGTGAAGGTCACGAAGGCGGTGACGAGCACGGTGCAAAGCGGGGTGACGAAGAGGTCGATCATCTCGGGAACTTTCTTGTGCAGCCACTTCTCTACCGTCGACATGAGAAGGACTGCCAGGATGACCGGGATGACGTGGCCCTGATAGCCGACCTGCTGGACGTTGAAGAAGAACAGGTGCCAGGTCGGGATCTCGCCGGCGGCGTAGTTGCCGACGGTCCAGGCGTTGATCAGCGCGGGATGGACCATCATCAGGCCGATGACGGCGCCGAGGAAGATGTTGCCGCCGAAGACGCGCGCGGCGGAGATGGCCACCAGCACGGGCAGGAGGGCAAAGGCGGTGTTGGCCACCAGGTCAAGGAAGCTGTACCAGTCGCTGGCGCCGAAAGCGGGCCAGAACTTGGGGATGGCCTCGACCAGGCCCATCATCAGGCCGGATGCGACGATGGCGGGCAGGATGGGGACAAATACGTCGCCCGGGGTCTTCAGGATCTTTTTCCACAGCGGCATCCGGGAGGCGGCCGCGGCCTTGACGTCGGCCTTGGAGGCGGCGGTCAGACCGGTGACGGCCAGGAACTCGTCATAGACCTTGTTGACGGTGCCGGTGCCGATGATCAGCTGGAGCTGGCCGTTGGAATCAAAGAGGCCCTTGACGCCCTCCACTTCTTCCAGAGCCTTGGTGTCGATCTTGCTGTTGTCCGCGATCACGAGACGCAGACGGGTGGCACAGTGTGCCGCGCTGATGATGTTGTCTTTTCCGCCGAGGTGGGAAAAGATCTCTTCAGCACATTTGCGGTAGTCGAGCGCCATAGTATGAATCTCCCCTTTTCTATACAGCGGCCGTCCGAACCCGGCGGCCACATTTCTTGTTTATTATATCAGACTTCGTGGGAGACCTCAATCATCTTCGGATTCCCCGAAATCACGAAAAACGCATTTAGTTTTTGTCGCTTTTCACCAAGCCGAGCTCGCGGAAAGCCCAGGCCAGGCCGTCTTCCTCCACCGAGGGGCAGATCAGATCGCTCTGCTTTTTCAGGTTGGGGCTGCCGTTTGCCATGCACACGCCGGTGCCGACCGTCTGGATCATCTCCAGGTCGTTCATGCTGTCGCCGAAGCCGATCGTGTCCTCCAGGGAGCAGCCCAGCGCCTCGCAGACCTGCCGGATGCCGCTGCCCTTGTCGAATTTGCGGTTGATCAGCTCGCCGTTGAGGCAGTTGGCGCCCGCGAGATCCTGCACCAGGAAGTAAAACTCCCCTTCCAGTTCCCTGATCGCCGGGGCAAGCTGCTCGGCCTTCGCGCACATGAAGACGACCTTGTAGATTGGCCTTCCGTCGTATTCCTTCATCGGGCGGATGCCCAGATCCTTCTCCAGCGCCTCGCGCCAGCGCAGCAGCTCGCTGTTGCCGCCGGAGCTCTGCTGCAGGAATTCGCCCATGCCCTCGTCGCACCAGCTGGCGTCCTTTGCCTCGATGGTGCGCAGCACGCCGCCCTCGGCGAAGAGCCGCAGCGCGCGGTCCTTCTGCTCTTCGGTCATCGGGCAGTCGTAGAGCACCCGTTCGCCCATGAACACATAACCGCCGCCGCTGGCCACCGCCCCGTCAAAGCCGAAGCCGAGGAGCGGCCGGAGCATGTCGTAATTGCGCCCCGAGCAGAGGAAGACCTTGTGTCCCGCCTGCTGCGCCAGACGGATCGCCTCCAGCGCGCTTGCGGGCGGCTCGTTGCTGCCGGGGGCGGTCAGCGTGCCGTCGATATCCAGAAAGATCAGTTTCCTGTCCATTCCTGTTTTCTCCTTACACCGTTTCGATACGGATCACATTGGTGTTGCCGCTCTCGCCGCTGGTATTGCCGCCGGTCACGACCACGGTGTCCCCCGCGTTCAGACCGAGCGTGTCGCGCGCGGCGCGCAGCGCGTAGTAGTACAAAACCTCCATATTGGGGAACTGCTCCGTCAGCAGCGGCACCACGCCCCAGCTCAGCGCCAGCTTGTACCAGGCGCGCTTGCCGGTGGCCAGGCCCAGGATCGTGATCGGCGCGCGGAAGCGGGAGACCATGCGCACGGTCAGGCCGCTGAGGGAGGTGACCACGATGGCTTTGGCCTCGAGGTCGATGGCCATGGTGCAGGCCGCATGAGAGATCGCGTCCACGCGGTTGTGGATGATGAACTCCCGGGTACGGAACTGGCCGATAAAGTCGATGTGCTTCTCAGTCTCCTCCGCGATCTCACCCATCACGCGCAGCGCCTCGACCGGGTACTTGCCGGCGGCCGATTCGCCCGAGAGCATGACGGCGCTGGTTCCGTCGTAGACGGCGTTGGCCACGTCGCTGATCTCGGCGCGGGTGGGACGGGGATTGCTGATCATGCTCTCAAGCATCTCGGTGGCGGTGATGACGCGCTTGCCGAGCATGCGGCACTTGGTGATCAGGTGCTTCTGGATGGCGGGCAGCTCCGTGAAGGGAACTTCCACGCCCAGATCGCCGCGGGCGACCATGATGCCCTCGCAGGCGGTGCAGATCTCGTCGATGTTGTCCACGCCGGACTGGTTCTCGATCTTGGCGATCACGTCGATGTCTCCGCCGCCGTTGGCTTTCAGAAAGCCCTTGAGATCCAGCATGTCCTGCTTGCAGGAGACGAAGGAGGCCGCGACGAAGTCCACGCCGTTTCGGATGCCGAAGAGCAGATCCGCCTTGTCCTGCTCGCTCAGGAAGGTCTGGCGCAGCACCTTGCCGGGAAAGCTCATGCTCTTGCGGTCGGAGAGGACGCCGCCGGTGAGCACGCGGCAGCGGATCTCCGTGCCATCGATCTCACGCACTTCGAAAATCACGAGGCCGTTGTTGACCAGCACCCGGTCGCCCGGCGCGAGGTCGTCGGCAAGACCCGCGTAGCTGACGGATACGATGTGCTCATTGCCGACGAGGTCCCGCGTGGTGAAGGTAAACTCGTCTCCGTCCCTGAGCGTGATCTTCCCGTTTTCAAAGGTGCGGATGCGGTACTCGGGGCCCTTGGTGTCCAGCATGATGGCGATGGGCAAGTTCAGCTCCTCGCGCACCGCCTTGATCATATCGATCTTTTTCTGGTGCTCCTCATGGGTGCCGTGGGAGAAATTCAGCCGGGCCACGTTGAGGCCCTGCCGGCACATTTCGCGGAAAACCTCCGGCTTTTCGCTGGAAGGGCCGATGGTGCATACGATTTTCGTTTTTCTCATGCTCGTTTCCTCACTCCGTCTGAAGTTGTTGTTTCCAGTCGTGCAGAAAATAGCTGACGGCCAGCAGATCGGCGCAGCCGCCGGGTGAAAGGCCGTTTTGGATAAACAGCTCGTCCAGCTCCCGGACTCGCGCCATCGTCGGGCGGCCGTTTCGCCGCAGCTCCTCCCGAAGCTGCGCGCTCATCTGTCCGGCAAGCGAAGGACCGCCGCGCTTGATCATGTTGGTATCTTCTCCGCGGGCAATCAGATACAGAAGCGCGGTCACGCCGGCGTCGTTGCGGCTCAGTCCCTCGGCCAGACAGCTCTCCAGCGTGGGAAGCGACGTTTCGAGCACGGCGGGCAGCCCGGCGGCGACTTCGCCGCGAATGCCGCGCAGCCCGGTGGAGAGATACAGCTTCTCCCCCGCCGTCCGGGCTTGCCCGCGCCTTTTGAGCGCGGCAAAGTCGTCAGCCACAGCCCCGCCGCTGAGCGCGGCGCAGGCGGCGGCGATCCTTTCCGGGTCGGTGCAGGGCCCGTCCGCCCGCCAAAGGCGGCCGAGCGCGCCGCACACCGTGCCGAGCGTGAAGATCGCCCCCTTGTGGGTGTTGACCCCGCCGGTGGCGGCGAGCATTTTTTCCTCCGCCTCCATGCCCAGCGGGCGCAGCCGGGCAAAGGCCTCGGCGGCCGGGAGTTCGGCCGTTTCGGCGCCCGTCAGAAAGCAGCCGCGCCAATAGCCGCGCAGCGCCGCGGCGCTGTTCTCAAAGGTCTCGCGGGTCATGTCCCGGTGGGCGCCGTTGTTATCACGGTCGACCAGACCGGGCTTGGGCGTCGTCGCCACCTCGTCGAGCAGCGCGGCGGTGGCAAGGCTGTCGACGCGCGCGGCGTCGGCGGCAAGCAGGCCTTCTGTCAGCAGCCTCGTCACCGCGGCCGAGAGTTCTTCAAGACTGTGCAGCCGCCGCGAGGCGCAGCCGCGCCCCGACGCGCCGCAGACGAGACAGCGGCGCTCTTCTTTGCGCGCGAGCTTGCTCCCGCCCGGCGCGATCACGTCCATGTCAAAGAGACGGCCCATCGGGTCCTCCTCCTCGATGCGTGTGCAGATCGCCTTGACTGCTTCGGCCGGCGCATCGACCGCGCAAAGATATTCATTTCCCGTTACGGCGTGCAGCGTTTCGGGGGACAGGCGTGCGATCCCGGCCGCGTCCAGCGCCCGTTCCAGCTGCCGCAGCCCCTCGTCGAAGCCGCGGCGGTAAAGGGGGCTGTTCTTCACCGGGCCGGGAATGTTCATCGTAAAGGAAATAAGGGGCAGCCCCCGCTCGGCAAGGAGCCGGCGCTGCGCCTCGGCCCGCCTGTCGCGGGCTTCGAGCATCTCGGGAAGTGTGACTTCTCTCATCAATAGTGCTTTGCCTCGTCCATGGCGCGGATAGCCGCGATCACCGGGGCCGCCTCCGCGCTTTCAAAATACCGAAGGCTGCTCTCGGGCAGCATGAAGGCCGCTTTTTCGAGCTGCCCGTCGTGGATCGCCTGGCGAACGGAACTCGCGCTGACGGTCTCGCCACGGAGGGCGAGACGCGGAACCGTGCGGAACGCCACGCCCATTTTCGGCAGCTCGGCCGCCATCGTTTCGTTATACAGCGCCGTCACGTGGCTGCTCTTCTCTTCTCCGGCATAACGCGCCATGACGCCGAGCGCGGACGCGATCTTGCCGAACACGCACAGATCCAGCTTCGCATGCGCCAGGATCGCCGCGTCCTCGTCCCGCAGAAAATAGCTGGGGAAGGTGGCCGAGGAGATGATATACGGCCCGGAGTCGTGCAGGATCACATTTGGAAGATCCGCGACGCCCTCCCGGACAAGACGTTTGCGGACGGCGAAGGGGATGGGCCCCGCCTCCTCGCTGAGCAGGAAGAGGTGCAGCGCGTCGTTTTCCTCGGCGGCACGTTCGATCAGGTGCCGGTGACCGAGGGTGAATGGATTGGCGTTCATCACGACAGCGGCGCACCTGCCCTCCCGCCGGGTCTTTTCCAGCTTTTTCAGGTAGCGGGAGAAGCCGTCGCGCCGGTTTTCCATGAACACCAGCTCGACGTCCACCCGCGCGATCTCGTAAAAGCCGAGATCGCGGAAGATGCGGTCGTTTTTCGCCTTGGTGTAAAGAAAGACGTGGCTGTTGCCGCGTTCCATCTGCTTTTCCAGCAGATGGCTCACCACCTGGTTCATCAGGCCCTCGCCCCGGTGCTCCGAGGAGACGGCGAGGCAGCGCAGCGTGTTTTTGAAGCTGCTGCCCGCGGCGATGAGCGCGCCGTCCTCGTCAAAGACGCCGCAGCTGTAATCCAGATTTTTGTCCCGGCGGATGCCCTCGGCGCGCAGCAGCTCATCCATCTGCGCCTGCGTGCGGACGTCCCGCGGAAAGATCTCTCCGAGTGAAGCCATGTCTGTTTCCTTCTTTCAAAAGGATCCCCCTGATAGCGAGACCAGGGGGATCAGATCGTATGTGTCGGCGCTGCCGGCGGTCAGATCGGCATGATGCCGAGGAGCACGGCAAAGAGCATGCAGAGGATGGAGAAGATCCACACATAGAAGAAGCTGTTCTTGATGTGGTCCTTGATATCCACGTCCGCAAGGCCGGTGCCGAGCAGGGTCGCGGGAACCATTGGGCTGATAAAGGTGGCGCAGTTGCGGCAGACGACCATAGCCACGGCGATGGGCAGAGCCTCGACGCCGAAGGCCTGACCGATGCCGATGATGACGGGCATCAGGCCGTAGAAGTAGCTGTCGGTGTCAAAGGCCAGCGCCAGCGGCACAGACAGGAAGCCGATGACCAGCGGCAGGTTCTGACCCAGGAAGGCGGGCAGAACGCCGGAGACCAGACCGGCGAGGCAGCGCACCACGGACGGAATGGCGTCCTCGGGCAGCTCCATCACCTTGGCGGAAATGACCTTGCCGTCGGCGCCGATGCTGGAGGTCAGAACGCCCATCAGCACCGCGGCACCCATCAGCGTGGAGCACATCATCAGCGCGGGACCAGCGTGGAGATTGATGATCTTCTTGTGCATCTTGGCGGTGAAGCCGTAGTTGACGAAGAGGGCGATCGCGCAGCCGACCATGAACGGGAAGTAGGTGGGCAGATCGAAACCGTCGCCCCAGATCAGCAGGAAGATGACGCCAATGGTGAGCAGGATGTTGAACCAGAAGAGCTTGGGGCGGGCCAGATCGTTCTGCGCCTGCTCGGCGGTCTCCTCGAGATCCACAGTGCCCTCGATCTCAGCGAGCTTGCCGTTGAGGCCTGCGCCGCGCTTCTTTTCCTGGAGGCCGGTCAGCACCGCGTGAATCAGAGCCAGCACGATACCGAAGATCTGGATGGGCAGGATGGTCTGCCAGAGGCTGCCGGCCTCAATGCCCAGAACGGAGGCCGCGCGCATGGTGGGACCGGCCCAGGGCATCAGGTTCAGCACGCCCATCGCCAGGACCGCGATGCGAAGCAGCGAGGTCTTGCGCATGTGCATGCGCTTGAAGACGGGCAGCATGGCGGGCACGACGATGCAGAAGGTGGAGGCGCCGCCGCCGTCCAGGTGGCCGATCAGGGCGATTACGGCGGTCATGACGCACACGCCGATCACGCTGTCGCCCACGAGCTTCATGAGCTTGTTGATGATGACGTCGAACATGCCCGCGTCCGTCATGATGCCGAAGTACAGGACGGAGAACACGAACAGGGCCGCCGTAGGGCCGGTGCTGGAGAAGCCGGACTTGATCATGGCGGAGAAGTTCTCGCCGGTGATCCGCCCGGAGATGATCAAGATCAGAGCCAGCACGGTGGGCCACACGATAAAGGCGATGGCCGGCTGGGTCTTACTCTTGAACAGGGTGACAACGATGGCAACGATGGTCAGTAAGCCAAGGATGCCGACTACGGTTGAACTCATGTTTTTTCCCTCTCTTTTCTCTTAGTATGGTAGGAACGGCGACGCCGTCCTGAGGCACAGGGAATCGCGGGGGTACGGAAGGCTCAGTCTTCGTCCAGGGTATAGGGCTTGATCTTGCGGACCACGTCGAGAATGGTGCCGTCGCGCGCTTCCAGCACGGCGACGACCTTGTCCTCCCACTGCAGATCGTCCGGACGGCCGACAAGGGAATAGGCCTTTTCCTTCAGCTCTTCGATGGGCACGTGCCTGATCCCGGCCGCGTCCAGGCAGGCGATCAGGTCCGGGCGCAGGGGGTTGACCGCGATGCCGTAGTCCGTGACCAGCACGTCGACGCAGTCGCCCGGCGTGGTGACGGTGACGACATGCTCGCACACGGTGGCCATGCGGCCGCGGATCAGCGGGGTGACGATGATGCAGCACTTGGCGCCGGCCGCCGTGTCGGGGTGGCCGCCGGGCGCGCCGCGCAGCACGCCGTCCGAGCCGGTGAGGACGTTGACGTTGAAGCCGGTGTCGATCTCCAGCGCCGCCAGCACCACGAAGTCCAGCTTGTTGACAAAGGCGCCCTTGTTGGCGGGGTTGGCATACTGCGAAGCGGACATTTCAAAGTGGTTGGGGGTCTGGTTGATGGAATTGACCGCGTCGAGGTCGAAGTCCTGCACATCGATGACCTTGCCGACCTTGCCCTTCTTCAGCAGCTCCACCATCGGGCCGCAGATGCCGCCGATGGCCCAGCCCATCTTGATGTTCCGCTCGTCCATGTATTTTTCCAGGAAGAGGTTCGCCGCGAGAGACGGGCCGCCCACGCCGGTCTGGAAGGAGAAGCCCTCCTTGAAATACGGCGTCGCGGCGATGACCTTCGCCACATTCTCCGCCATCATCAGATCGCGGGGGTTCTGACTGATGCGGGCCGCGGCGGAGGCGATCTTCTTCGGGTTGCCGATGGAATCGACCACGACGACCGCGTCCACGTCGATGGCCTCGACGGAGGCGGGCATGTTCGGGAAGTCCACCAGGCAGTCGGTGACGACGACCACATGATCGGCGTATTTGGCGTCGGTCATGGCGTAGCCCATCGAGCCGCAGTTGGACTTGCCGCCGATGCCGCGGCAATTGCCGACGCAGTCGCTCGTCGGGGCGGCGATGAAGGCAATATCGATATGCACTTCCCCGCCCTCGATGGCGCGGGGACGGCCGCCGTGGCTGCGGATGATGGCGGGCGTTCTCAGCTTGCCGGCCGAGACTACCTCGCCCATGCGGCCGCGGATGCCGCTGGTCTGGATGCCGACGACCTTGCCCTGCTCGATGTAATCGGCGATCGGATCGTGGGCATTGCCCAGGGAGGAGGCGGCGATGGTCAGCTCGTCCAGCCCCAGCTCCTCGATGGCAGCCTTCATGACCATGTTGACCACATAGTCGCCGTCGCGCAGATGGTGGTGGAAGGAGAAGGTCATGCCGCTTTTCGCGCCGCACTGGTGCAGAGCGTCGGCCAGGGTCTCCACGATCTTGCTCTCCTGCGGCTTTTCATAGCGGCGGGTGCGGGGAGACGCCTTCTGGATGTACTTGCCATCCATGTAATTTTTGCCCTGATAGACCTCCTTGCCGTTTTCCAGCAGGAAGTCCGGGATCTCTCTGCCAACTGCGTTTTTCATACCAGATCTCCCTCCCAGAGCCCGCAGGCGCGGGCCAGCTTCAAGGTCCTCTCGGCGCCGGGGATAAAGGCGATGTCGATCATCTTGCCGTCCACGGTGAAGACACCGACGCCAGCGGCGCTCTGCTCGCGGTAGGCGCGCACGATCTTCTCCGCCTGGCGGATCTCCTTCTCCGTCGGAGCGAAGACCTGATGGACGAAGCGGATCTGCTTCGGGTTGATGAGGCTCTTGCCGTCAAAGCCCATGGCCTTGTTCTGCAGGACCTCGGCCTCGAAGCCCTCCTGATCGTCCAGGTTGGTGAACACGGTGTCAAAGCACTGGATGCCGGCGGCACGGGCCGCGATCAGCATCTGTCCGCGGGCGGCGAGCATGTCCACGCCGTCGCGCTGCGGGGTGGTCTGCATGCACTTGCGGAAGTCTCCGCCGGAGATGGCCACACCGAACATGCGCGGCGAGGCGGCGCAGATCTCATAGGCGTTGAGGATGCCCTTCGGGCTCTCCAACGCGGCCATCAGCAGGGTGCGGCCCTTTTCGACGCCGAATTCCTCCTCGGCCTTTTCAACGGCCGCTTCGACCGTCAGCACGTCCTGTGCGCTCTCGCACTTGGCGATGCGGATGCCGTCGGCCCCGCCCGCCACGCAGACGCGGATGTCCTCCTGCCAGTGCGGGGTGTCCAGGCCGTTGATGCGCACGATGACCTCGGTCTCGCCGTAGTCGATGGTTTTCAGCGCGTGGTACAGGGAGAAGCGGGCGGCGTCCTTCTGATTTTCGGCCACCGCATCCTCGAGGTCGAGCATGATGCTGTCGCAGCCGTAGATGTAGGCGTCCTTGATGAGGCCCGGCTTCTGCGCGTTCATGAACATCATGGTGCGGCGCAGGCGGAAGCGCTCCGGTTTCGGTCTTGGGATCATCTGACCACACCTCCCCAGGGAATGTTCGCGGCGGAAGCGTCGCAGCTGCGGAAGACCGCGCATTCCACGCGGGCCTTGATGGTGCAGTCCAGCGCGCCCTTGTCCACCACGGTGACCCGGGCGTTCTCCACACCCAGGCGCTCGAGAGTCTCCAGCACAGTCGCCTTGATCTGGCGGCCGTACTGGTTCATGACGCTGCTCTCCAGGTAGAGCTCGATCCCGTCCTCGGCGGGCTCGACCGCGACCTGCGCGTCACTGGATTCCAGGGTCCCGGCGATGGCCGGCTTCTTGATCTCCAATCGGCACTCCTCCTTTTATGAATCATGTTTTTTGTCGTAAGCGTAAAAGCTTTTTCACACGGGAAGAGGAAAGGCGGCTTCGAGACCGCAGAGCACGAGCCCCAGCCCCGCCGCCAGCAGGATCGTCTTCGGCACGCTCCAGTGGAAGCGCAGCAGGACCAGCAGCGAGACAAGACCGGTCACCACAGCCGGCCAGGACAGACAGCCGAGCAGCGCCCCGGCGTAATTACTCATGCTCTGCTGGACCATGACGGCAAGGATCATGCCGATGCAGACCGGACGGATGCCGTACAACGCATTGCCGAGCAGCCTGCTCTCTTTGAATTTTTTCAGGAACATCGCCGCCAGAACGGCGAGCGTGAGGGAGGGGACAAGCACGCCGAAAGAGGCCACGACCGCACCTGGGACTCCGGCGGTGCGCGCGCCGGCAAAGGTCGCGCAGTTGATCCCCAGGGGCCCCGGCGTCATCTCCGCGATCGCCACAATGTCCGCCACCTCCGCAGAGGTCATCCAGCCGTGGCTGAGCATCTGGTCGTTGATGAGCGGGACCATCGACATCCCGCCGAAGCTGGTAAAGCCGATCATCAGGAAGGAGAGGAACAGATCAAGATAGACCACGGCGAGCCCTCACTTCCTGCCAGGCAAGCCCCGCTGCGGCCCCGAGGACCACGATCGCGACGTTGCTCATCTTTGTAAACAGGCACAGGCTGAACGCGGCAAGTGCGATCACGCCGCAGAACAGGTCGCTGACGCCGGACTTGAACAGCTTGCTCACTGCGCTGAAAATGATCGGGACCACAGCCGCGCGCACGCCGATCATCGCGCGGGCGACGTAGAGATTGTCCTTCACGAGATCATAGATAAATACCACGCCCAGCATGATCACGACCGGCGGGATCACGATCCCTAACAGAGCTGCCAGTGCGCCGGGAACACCCGCCGCCTGATAGCCGAGGAGGACGCTGGCGTTGCCGACCATGATGCCCGGGATGGATCGGCCGACAGAGGTGAAGTCCAGCAGCTCCTCGTCCGTGATCCAGCGCTGCTTTTCCACGTATTCTTTTTGAATCTGCGCCACGATGCTCCATCCGCCGCCGAAGGTGAAACAACCGAATTTCAGAAAAGTGAGGAAGATGGACAGCGTGCGGCGCAACTGCTGCTTTGTCATGGGCAAATCTCTGTTTCCCGCCGACCGGATCCCCGCGCCGCGCGGCGGCAGACCGCAGCGGGCAGGGCAGCCGGGAGGACTCTTTCTTTACGAATAAACCGCATTTTGTTTCTTTTTTGTTATTGTAGCATAAAGACGGCCATATGGAAATGTTTTTCTTGTTGATTTTTTCAGTTTTTCGGGGGCCGGGAAAGCGGTAGGCTCTTGTTCCCGCTGCGGCTCTGTTTTTGGAGCTTTCCGGTCCGCATCTTTTGCCAATTTGTGTATAATCATTCGTCAACGCCTCTTTTTTTATTCGTTTCTCCTTCGGCAGGGTGAACAGCATTTGCTGCCCGGGTTGGTCAAAAAGTCACAGATTCGCCAAGTTTTACATCATTTTTCGGCCATCTGTTGACAGATGGGAAAAGCGGATTATAATGAATGCAACTGAACAAAGAATGATAGAGGCGCGGGAAAGATCAGTAGCTCCCTTCTCAGACGCGGCGGGGACCGCGGGGGCGAAAGGCTTTACCGCCGAAGGGTATCCGTTTTCCCGGACGGATATGCCTGGGCCGGTGTGAGAACATCCGCCGGACTGTCGTCTTTTTTCAAAGACGGAGAGCTGTCAGACATTCGCCCTTTTTGTGTGGCTGCCTGTCATGAACAGTATCTGCTCTGTTCATGACATTCTTTTTTTAGGAACTCCCCACCATGTACGGTACCATCTGGGCACTGCTGCCCCCATCATCGCGATCGCGCTTGCACTGATCACGAAGGAAGTCTAGGGGCAAATGACAAAGATCCCCCGAGGAGCATGGACATGTTTTTCGAGGGATTTCTTTAGTAAAACTGCACAGTGTTTTCGACGCTCTTTCTGCCGCTGCTGATAACGTTGAGAGTAGTTTTTTGATCAAAAATCCAGGCGCTTCAAGGCTTTGAGGTGCTTTGTGCAAGATTTTTGACCCCTCTCGGATGTGCATGGTAAAACAGGCATTTTCCGTCAATATGTACTACTCCAGTCCCATCCTTTTAGCCAAATCCAACATAGAAAAGCTGAATTTTTGCCAAGTTTCCAATGTCGTCTGTGACGGGTCACCCTCGCGGATGCGCATGGTGCGGCGGATCTCCTTGGGAATCACCACGCGCCCGAGGTCGTCGATCCGCCGGACGATTCCGGTTGCTTTCATAGGCAAAAACCTCCTGCGTTTCTATCTCATGTCAGAGATAGTATTTGCAGGAGGCTTTTTCTTATGCGGATCGTTTTTTCGCGTTACTCGATGCGCAGATCAAGGTTTTCGCCGGAAATGCCGACGAACGCGCCGTCCTTCGCCTGGGGCGAATCGGGGTGGCAGGTGAGCCACTTGTTGCGCATCCACAGCAGCTTCTGCTCGCCGGGGGCGGCGGTGTCCACGTGCTCGAGCGGCGTGTTGGTGTCCTTTTCCAGCACGACCAGGCAGTCAAAGCCTTCCTCGACGACCCGGCAGGGCGCGAAGTGCAGCACCAGCGGGTGGATCTCCACCAGCACCTGCGGCGGCAGATAGAAGCCGACGACGTCGCGGGAATCCAGGTACCCGTCCTTCAGCTGCGAGGGCAGCGCCAGCAGCAGCACCAGGCCGCGGCTCGAGAAATTGACCTCGCTGCACTTGTGGTACTCCAGCGCATTGAGCTTGTGGCCGTGGCCGTTGCAATAGCCGGCCTGCACAGGCATGCCGCCGAAGACGCTTTCGGACAGCTCCGCGCAAAGAGGAACTGCCTCCAGCTCGGGCAGGGACGCGACATAGCAGTTGCCGGTCTCGGGCAGGGGAGTCGCGCTCATGGCGCGGCAGAGCGCATCCGTGTCGCGCTCGAGCACGCGCCCGTAGGGTGCAAAGGCGGGGTCAAAAACGCTGTAAAGCGGCAGCTCCGGGTTGCAGCGGCGAAGTTTTTCCAGATCAATCATAGAAAGCGTCCTCCGTTTCCGATTCTGCGCCGTTTACTTCAGGCTGACGGCGCGTTTGGCCTTGTCGACGATGTTGTCGACGGTCAGGCCCATGACTTCGCGCAGATAGGGCATCTTTCCCACTTCTCCGAAGCGGTCGGGCACGCCGACGGCGCAGACGGGGATCTTCTCCTCGGCCAGCGCCTCGAGCACCGCGGACTGCAGCCCGCCGATGACGTTGTGGTTCTCCACCGTCAGCACCGCGCCCGTCTTGCGGGCGGAGGCGATCACGGTCTCGCGGTCGATGGGCTTGATGGTGTGGACGTTCACGATCTCGGCGTCGATGCCCTCGGCGGCGAGCTTCTCCGCGGCGTCCAGCACGTCCTTCGTCAGGAAGCCGGACACGAAGATGCTCA
>Ga0310691_10000036_pt1 | contig 256860 bp, 223 predicted proteins | sample 176DNAGHGlowgp2_FD_203887 | JGI IMG/M metagenome (GOLD analysis project Ga0310691, IMG submission 203887) | Sheep rumen microbial communities from Palmerston North, Manawatu-Wanganui, New Zealand - 1766 DNA GHGlow gp2 (v2) (version 2) | ecosystem: Host-associated > Mammals > Digestive system...
GTAGTAGACGACGGTAGAGCCGGTAAAGGTAGTCTTGTAGCGTCTGAGCTTGACGCAAGCTTCTGCACTACTAGATTTATCTGGATCATTCTTGTAATTACCTGAATCCTCGCGAACGGTATTGTAATAATTCAGATACTCACAGAATGTATCACCGTTATCTCTAGGGACAGTTACGTTCGTGGCATTAGCAGGGCTTTTTAGTCTCGACTTCCAGCCATCGGTGCTCGAAATTGCAGCACCTTGAGCATAAGATGCTTGAATATTGAAGTCGTTACCGAGATTTGAGCTCTTCGAAGTCTTGAATTTTGGTTTGATGGCAACAGTTGATGCGGTCTTAAAATCGTGCGAGAACTGGAGACTTGCTTCGTTGGTATCGGTCCAGTAGTAGCCATCTTTTGCGGTGGCATTGGTTGTGGCAACTACCCTACCCTCTAGGGCATACCAAGCATACTTATGGATGACGATACACTGTTGATCATGATCCCAGTCGCCTGTATTACCCGCCTCATCAACGGTTTTAAGCCAACCGATGGCGCCGCATACCTTGTTGTCGCCAACTTCTAACTGAATATCACGAACGTCCGGAGAGTCTACATTGACACAACCTTTCTTGTCAAAGGAATTAGTACCGCTCTGAGTAGGAGTCGTATTCTTATCGATTTTAGTCGTATCATGGTAGGTATACCAATAACCCGTAGCTGGGTTCGGTTCAACTTCATCCGTCCTGCAGAAGCTATAATTGAAAGTTACTTTTTGCGTAGCACCATCAGTATTAAATCGTTTGCCACCTTCAGTGGTCGGAGAAAGACCTTCAACTTCGTAGGTTGTTTTGCCGTTAAATGTATGTATGTTGTTACGACGTGTAACGGTCATACAGTCGGAACGCTCAATGAGATCACTACTAGTGTTTATTGTTCCATTTGGATGGCTCGCATCAAATACAACTTCCTTGCGGAAGGTTAGTTTTTGACATACCGTCTTGCTTTCACCGGGTTTTAATGTAACTTCGACGGTCTTTGGGCTATTAGATAGTGATGTTAAGTCTGTATTCTTGGCGTAAGTGACAGATCCACTATCACCGGCCGTAGAACTAATGTTGCCTTTAAAGTCACTGTTGTAGTATGCGGTCCAATTATTTGTAGCATTACTGTCTGGACCATCATTGTTACGTTTCATCTTATAGACGAAAGAAACTGTGGATTTTTCAGCACTTACTTCACATTCGCTTTTCGAACAACTACCGATGCTAGCAGCAACTGAGCCATCAAAAGTAGTCTTCGTAGGCTTATCCCTCTTGATGCTCACGGTTAAATCTAGACGACCGACGCCGCACGCACCATTTTTATTGAAACTTGCATTCATGCAGCGGTGAGTATAGAGATATGCAGTACCGGTTGCGTCTTCGCCGTTTATAATTTTGTTCCTGAATTCTTCGCTATTAACGGCAATACTGCCATCAATAATACCATCGATGAGTTTTTTGTTGTTCATCGTCATACTCAAATGATAATTACGATTTGGGTATGTCCAACTACTGTAAATCCTGTATGGTGGGTTTACATCACCGTCCATACGTTGTAGTGTCCAACCGCCACTTGGAGCGTCATTTACTAAGCCATCAGCATTTTTTCCTTCAGCTTCAGGCTTATCACAATCGGCAGATTTTCTGCAGAAGCCGATTTTTACGGCATTGACCCAGTCATTTACGCCGTTATAGGCTCTATCGTAATGAATCATACCCATAACCCAGAATTGAGTCGATGTTTGCGCCTCATCGACTGAGATATCCGTACTAATGGTAAATGTACGCCAGTTCTGCTTTCCACTAGTTCCACCCCAACCCCATGAATCCTTCCAGGCGCATGTACCATTATCCTTACGTGTGACGGCGCATGTTTCTGAACCCTCAGTTACGCCATTAACTTTGGTTGCGAAAAAAGTACCCTGAGTCGAATACTTATTCCCATTATAGGTTCGACAGGCCTCTTCGATGCCATCAAGAATAGTTTTTCCATCAATATCGTACCCGTTACCGCCAAGAGTACGGAACGTGATGCCGTGGCTAGAGTCAACACTAATTAATGGTTTGTAATCATATGTTTGATGAATTTCATCTAATGTCGGTTGTACGCAAAAACCCGCATAGAGACGGCCCGCAATAACGGTACTATCGTCAATCGAGCCGGTATATCTACTACTTGCCGCACTTGTTGTGTGAGACAAGGCACCAAAGAGAAGAACCGTTAATAGCAGTACGAATGAGATCGGTTTTATGGACAGTTTAGTCTTATGCTTTCTCATTAGAAGTCCTCTTCGTTATAATACGGTTCCTCAGAGCCTTGCGTTTTCTCTGCTTCGGCTTGGAATTTAAGGTTTATTTGCTGCAACTTGTAATCAATTTCGGCTGCTTTGTCTGGCATCCCAGCGAACATATAAATGCCATACAAATCGTTCACTATCTCAAGCTCATCTGGAGCATAGGAGTATGCCAACTCGGCCGCATGAACAATACGTTCAACCTCTTCTGGATGATAATCCATAATGCGATTGGCTTTATCCATATAAACCCTAGCGATGTCGATATCTTCAGTCAGAGTTTTGATTATTTCATCATAGATTTCGTCAACTTCGTCATAGTTATAATTAATGAGAGCATTGTTTAAGATTTCATTATTATCAATTTCCAAAACCGCTTGCCGGAACGGCATTTCTTCCATACTTTGGGTCTCGGCCAGGCCATCTGCTATCAATTGTTCCTCAGCTTCGGTGTTTTTGATGGATGTTATAACAAAAGAAGCGATAACGACAATAAGAATGACGGACAGCGATAAGGCAAGTGTAAAAAATTTTCTTTTGCCATTCCAGAAGAGTTCTTTGAGTTTGTTTTTAAAGTCGTTAGCACGTTTTCCGTCTGTGTGTTTCTCTGAATTTTGACTCTCTTGTCTTTTGATATAAGCATTAACTTCTTCGATATGCTTTTTCTGCTCGGCCTGTTTTTTATCTTCAGCGATTCGAGCCTCTTTGGCTTCACGTTCGGAGGCACGTTTTTCGGCCTCAACGCGTATTTCGGCGGCACGTTTTTCGGCCTCGGCTTTTTTAGCTTCAGTCTCAGCTTTTTTAGCTTCAGCCTTAGCTCGTTCTTCGGCGCCTTCGACATTGACGAAGAAGTTTGTTTTTTCCTTCTTATTAATATCCTCGGCCTTATATTTAATATCTTTATCTTCAATAGGAATACCGTCAATTTCGACAGTTTCTCGTTTTTTCTGCTCCTCCGCTGCTTTATCTACTTCTGACTCATTTTCTTCGTCGGTTGCAGATGAAATATTCGGAGAATCAAAAATCTTATCCTTGTCCACCTCTCCCGGTGCGTTATTAGCGCTCATGGTTTAATTTTACAACAAAGTATCTATAAAATATACTCAAAAAAACCGCGCCAAACCTGTTGACGCGGTAAAAATATACTTAATCAATTATTTTTTGCGGGAAACAGTCAAGAAACCATTGCGTGGGTTTTCGTTGACTTCGCGATCTGCTGGGAGGTCGCATGGAGTACCTTTAGCATTCTTCGCAGTCTTGGTGAAGAAGTAAATAGTCTGTGGTTTGCCGCCACGAAGAGTCACTTCGGACTTGTGAAGATAGTACTTTACACCTTTTGAATTGGTATGTTCGTAAGCCATTTTAAGCTTTCCTCCGTTAGTTTGATACTTTTATCTTATGACCCCTATGAAACGATGTCAAGGGGTTTTAAGGGGTTTTGCAAAATAATTATGTTTATACGTGATTTACGATAAAAGCGGCAATATGTAAGCCAATAATATAGATGATGCGGATGATGATTACGAAGATTAAGATGATGCAAATCAAGATGACTAAGCCTGAGGCGCAAGGATACCACATTGGCGATGCGTAATCGTGACGAAAGAGGTCGGTTGGTGGCAGCTTAGCCTCGGCGGTTACTGCGAGTTGATCCGCTTCTGGGTATTTGGCGAGCTCATTAACGAAACAGTTTATATAATTTACGTTCGGATAACGCCAGCCATGTTTTATGGCTTCAGCATCACAGACCTCAGCGACTTTTTTATGAACATTATATTCATTCATATTGCCGCCTTCTTCATTAATTTTTTCCTGAGCGGTCCTTAATGCCTCATTGGCTTTGCGATTATATTGATTTTCAAGATAAAAAGCACCTGTGCCAAATACTATCTTTTGGGAGCCATTATCATCAATGAAGTTAAAAATGATGTGTTTATGGGTATATTCTTGGAGTTTTTTGAGGGCTTCGGCAATATCCTCATCGGTGCCATTTGCATCAGCATTCATTACGGCATCCTTCAGCTTTGACATCTCAAGATGATCAGCGCGGAGTAAAGTTGCCGATACAAAACAAAGCAAAATCAAAACCAGAAGAACCTTCCAGGTACTAAAACGGAATATCTTTGACAAGATTTTTTTGCTCCTGCCTTTTTTGGCTATTCCACCCATAACTATGTAAATTATAGCATATTAGACACGACGCTTCTTAGCGGACAAGACGACAGCGCCAGTGCCAATAAGCGTAATTAACGCACTCACAACGGTATAAATGACATCATCGTAAGTCTTCGGAACTTCCGGTTTCTTGGTGTAAATGAGGGTAAATTCGCCATTTTCGGTGATTACTTCTGGGATTGGAGTATTTGGATCAACTTCAAAATCATAATCATTGATGAGACTTGCGGCACCGCTTGGTACATAATGGTCACCCCATTCGATTTCGATTTCTTCATCGTCAGCAATTTGATTGCCGTCTACATCGACATGATGAATAGTAAGAGTAAGCTTCTTCTTGGTGTATGTGTAAGTAATTGTGACGTCACCAGCGACTATATCAGATTCTTCCCCGTCAACCGTATGTGTATATCCAGCACTAAGGCTAGAGGCTGGATGAGCGTGGTAAGTTTCTCCCCACTCGATTTGAGTGACTTCATCTTCTACTAGGCTGTTTCCATTCTTATCTAAATGCCTGACTCTAAAGGTGGCGAGTTTTTTCTTGTAGACGTAAGTGACTTCGAGATTAGAAGTGATTTGACCAGAGGCGGAATCGCCTTCTTTGAGACGATACTCGTAATTATTATCGCTAGTATCGGCTGGGGCATTATATTGATCACCATGTTCGTAATTATAGGTTTTATCTGGCTTATATTCGCTACCGTTTTCGAGGACATGATGAACAGTGAGGGTATATTTCTTCTTGGTGTATGTATAGGTAATTATTACATCGCCGGAAACTACGTCAGATTCGGCAACATCTACAGTGTAATCGTAAGCCTCTAGGAGCGATGCGTTCGGATTGGCAGAGTAAGATTCGCCATAATCGACGCTGTAATGTTCTTCTGGGGCAAGCGCGCTACCATTTTTATCAAGATGTTTGACGGTTATATTCCCCTGTTTGATGACATATTTAATCGTAATGACAGTGTTACTAGTAATAGAATCATTCTCGAGTGAGCCCTCCGTAACGATGACGTTATAGTTAGGATTATTCTTCGGGGTTGCCGTGTATGATTGGCCATATTCTACGGTTACCGTGTCATCGTCGGCAAATGGAGTACCGTCAGCGTAAATATGATGAACGATGACCGTGAAAGTTTTTCTAGTATATGTATACGTAATAGTTACATCGCCAGAAATGGTGCCAGTTTCGGCCTTGTCTGCGGTGTAATTGTATTCAGTTGTGAGGCTCGAAGACGGATGAGCTTCGTATGGATCACCCCATTCAAGAGTCGTCGTTTCGGTTGGCGCAAGAGTCTCGCCTTGGGTATTTTGATGAATAACTTTGAAGGTTGCGGTCTTTTTCTTGTAGATATAAGTAACTTCCATATCGGAAGTGATAGGACCGGAGGCGGAGTCGCCGTTTGCAAGATAATATTCGTAGTTATTATTGCTGGTGTCCGGGGCGGCAACGTAAGTTGCGCCATGCGAATAGACAGTGGTCACATCCGGCTTGTATGTGTCGCCGTTTTCAAGGCGATGATGAACAGTGAGAGTGTATTGCTTAATCGTGTAAGTATATGTGACGGTAACATCGCCAGCGACCTTGGTAACGTCTGGGCTAACCGAGACGGTATGGTCATGCGATACACTATATTCAGGCAAGAAGTTATTCCTAGCAACATCATCGCCCCACTCAACATCAGTTTCACTACGTGATTCCTCATGGCCATCAACGATATGGATGACGGTTAGCTTGGCAGTCTTCTTTTTGTAAATAAATGTTACTTCGAGATTGGAAGTTATTTGACCAGTAGCGGAGTCACCTTCTTTGAGGCGGTATTCATAGTTGTTATCACTAGTGTCTGGTAATGCGGTATACGTGTCACCGTACTCATAATCGGTAGTCGTATCGTCTTTATAAGTATCACCATTTTCTAACAAATGATGAACGGTTAGGATATATGCTTTCTTAGTGTACTTGTAAATAATAGTAAGATCGCCAGAAACTGTACCGGTCTCGGAGCCGCCAGTAACGGTATACTGATAGGCTTCGACTAGGCTAGAAGATGGATGGGTTTCGTATGGGTCGCCCCATTCCTTTGAAATGCTTTCGGTTGGTGCGAGCTCATTGCCCTGCATATCTTGATGTTTAACCGTAATAGTGGCAGTTTTCTTCTTGTAATAGAAAGTCACGGTCGTGTCGTTATAGATATAACCAGTGGCAGAATCGCCGTCTTTAAGATGGTATTCGTAGTTATTGTTGCTAGTATCCGGAGTAGCAGTATATTCTGCGCCATAGTTAAGAACGCTGGACTGATCTGGCTTATAACTATCGGTGGTGCCGTCATAGAAGTGGTGGACGGTAAAGTTGAAGGTCTTGATGGTGTAGACATAAGTGACTGTAACGTCGCCGGCAACTTTAGTTACGTCTGGATTAACGGAGACAGAGTGATTATGAGAGTCATTGTAGGTTGAAATAAACTCATCGCGTGCTACGTCGTCGCCCCATTCAACATCAGTTTCGTCGCGCGACACTTCTTCGCCGTCAACAATGTGAATGATGGTAAGCTTGGCGGTCTTCTTTTTATAGTAGAAAGTTACGGTCGTGTCGTCAGTAACGACGCCGGTGGCAGAATCGCCATCTTTGAGATGATATTCGTAGGTATTGTCGCTAGTATCTGGAGTAGCAGTATAAGTTACGCCGTAATTGAGAGTCTCGGTATGGTCCGGTTTGTAACTAGTTGTAGTGCCTTCGTAATAGTGATAAACAGTGAAGTTGAAGGTCTTGATGGTGTAGGTATAAGTGACCGTAACGTCGCCGGCAACTTTAGTTACGTCTGGATTAACGGAGACTGAGTGATTGTGGGATTCGTCATATTGAGCGAGATAAGCATCCCTTACAACTTCATCGCCCCATTCGACAGTAGTCGTGGACCTGGTATTTGATACGCCATCAACTACGTCAATAATTGTAAGAGTAGCCCGCTTTTTGCGATAGTAGTAAGTTATTTCGATATCAGAAGTAATAACGCCGGTAGCGGAATCGCCAACTTTGATAGCGTACTCATAGTTATTGTCATGAGTATCAGGCAAAGCCTCGTACTCGTCGCCATATTTATAATTCGTGGTCGTATCATCGACGTAATTCGAACCGTCACCAAGAAGGTGATGAACCGTGAGGGTGACGTCTTTTTTGTTGTAAGTGTACGTAATGGTAACGTCGCCAGCAACCGTTTCTACGTCTGGGCTAACTGAAACGGAATGATTATGAGAATCATTATACTGAGGCAAGAAGTCATCGCGAATAATTGTACTTCCCCATTCAGCCGTCTCGGAAGATCTAGTACTTGAAACGCCATCAACTACATCAATTACCGTGACGGTGGCGGTCTTCTTGGCATAGTAATAAGTGACAGTGGTTGGACCACTCATCGTGCCGGATGCAGAATCGCCATCTTTGAGATGATATTCGTAGGTATCGTCGCTAGTGTCTGGAGTAGCAGTATAGGTAGCACCATGGTTGAGATTTTCGGTATGGTCCGGTTTGTAACTGGTGGTCGTGCCATCGTAATAGTGATGAACAGTAAGGGGGTAATTATTGATTGTGTAGGTGTAAGTGATAGTAACATCACCGGCTATGGTGCCAGTTTCGGAGCCGCCAGAAACCGTGTAAGAATGAGAATCGGATAGGTTGGCAAGCGGCGTAGCTTCGTACGAATCGCCCCATTCTTTAGTCGCCGAAGATCTTTCACTCTCTACTCCATCAACAATATCGATAATCTTGAAGGTCGCAGTCTTCTTTTTGTAATAATAAGTTACCGTTGTGTCGCTATAGACGGTACCAGTAGCAGAGTCACCTTCTTTGAGATAATATTCATAATTGTTGTCACTAGTATCTGGAGTGGCAGTATAACTACCGCCATAGTTAATTGTTTCATTATGGTCTGGTTTGTAGCTAGTTGTAGTGCCATCGAGATAATGATGGACGGTAAAGTTGAAGGTCTTGACGGTGTAGGTATAAGTAACCGTAACATCGCCGGCAACTGTTGCGACATCTGGACTGACATTTACGGAATGGTTATGTGAGTCGGCATATGCCGGAAGGAACTCGTCGCGCGCAACTGGATCGCCCCATTCAACGGTAGTCGTAGACCTAGTATTTGATACTCCATCAATTACGTCGATAATCGTGAGAGTAGCGGTTTTCTTGTGATAGAAATATACGATTTCGACTGGGCCACCGATGGTACCATAGGCATCGTCTCCGTCTCTTATGTAGCCTTCGTAATTTGGATTATCTTCGATAGGTGAAGTCGAGTATGATGTACCGTATCCGTAAGTGCCGGTTTCGTCTGGATAGAGACTAGTTTCGGTTCCTTCAAGATAGTGATGGACGACATAGGAGAACATCTTTCTGGTGTAAGTATAAGTAACTGTGACGTCGCCAGAAACAGTCGTAACATCCGGATTGACCGTGACCGTATGATTATGTGAGTCGGCATAGGTCGGGAGAAAACTATCACGAGGCACTTCTTCGCCCCATTCGATATCCGATGTGCTGTTGTATACAGTATTGCCGTCTACAATGTGGATTACTGTGAGTGTGGCAGTTTTCTTTTTGTAGTAATATGTGACGGTAACTGGAGTGGTGCCCATTGTGCCAGTTGCAGAATCTCCGGTCTTTAAATAATATTCGTAGTTTTGGTCGCTAGTATCTGGTACAGCTTCGTATGAATCGCCAGGATTAAGATGTTCGACATGATCCGGCTTGTAGCTAGTTGTGGTGCCCTCAAGATAATGATGAACTATAAAATCGTATTTCTCACCCTTTGGAGAGTAAGTATAAGTTACTTCAAAATCAGCATCTGGCATAGTACCGGTTTCAGCGTAGTTAACTCCTTCAAATTCGCCATCGTATTCGACATCATATAAGTTCTCGTCAAAATCTACTGGCGATATGGAATATGGGTCACCAGCAAATACTTCAATGGTTTGGTCTTCGGCAAATGGTGTGCCGTCTTCTCCATTAACGTGATGGACGGTGATAATTTTTGGGAAGTAAACAAGATGGCCAACAAAGTTAGACTGATAAGTGTTGCTTACTGAGCGGATTATATCGGCTATAACCGTGCCTCGAATACCGGTGCTAAACTGCTCGACTATTGCGGCTGGCGCCACGAGCATACCGTAGAAAGTACCGTTACCATGGATAGAGCCTCTATATAACCCATCCTGCTGCGAGGAGTCATAAATATTGAAGACTATATTCGTTTCGGCGGTTTCGGTGTAATTATTGAAATTACTACTATTTATGCTTGAACCATCGCTCAAATTGACCTCGATATTCGGGAATGTCAGCGTGGATAGTCCGCGAGCATCGATATTTATTAAGAATGTTCCTTCTGGAGCGGCATTATTAATTCTGATAGTACTATTAATTTGGCCGCCTGAGCCCCATGAATTGATATCGCTACTGCCGATATTTACATATGATACTTTTGTATTGTCGAAAATATTACAATTTATTACGCCGCCGCTTAGCACACATGTAGATCCGGTGGCAATTTTGTCATGTTCGGGGTCATCCTCGTCGTTTGGATCAAAGTTTAGATATTTATTTCGAGTATCTTGGTTATACGCGATTGCCTCTGAGCGAAGTTGGTCCATATCCAAGAATTTCGCAGTATAATCTTGCCAAAACGTCTCATTATACGAGCCAATTGCTACATTTGTCCAAGAACTAGGGTTTCCTATACGGATATTTACGTCATCAAATTTGCGAACGATTACATTGTTGCCAAAAACAACTATAGATTGCTCACCGTTCGAGAAGAACTGATAGCCAATATTAGTTACATTATTAGCTATGTAATTAATCTCAGCAAGATTATTCACGCCTAATTTCTGAACATTAACTAGTGATTTAGTAGCGACGTTGCCATAAATCCTACCCCATACATTCTGTATTTCCGTTAGGCCAATTAAGTGAAAGGAGCCAATTGCTCCTAAGTCGTTATATTTTTTATAAAAACATGTTTTTTCGTAAATTGTTGCTTTTTCGTACCCAGAGTGGCCATTCGTGCAATCTGGCAATTCAGTATCGGCATCATCGGTAATTAATAGAACAAGATTATCGCAGTAAGCCTGTTCAGCGTCGCTCCTATTATAGCCATCTGAACAGATAGTGTTTTTGTCTACTGACGCTTTAGTTGTATGTATGATTGCGAAAAATGAGATACAAAAAACTAAGGACAATATAGCGATTATTGTCAATCGCATATAGGAACGACTTCGTCGTTCTCGATTCCTTAATGACATTGGACCTCCAAAATCCTTAGTATTATTTAAACATAAGCATAGAGATAAATCAAAACCTTTACGCCTATTTTGGCGGGGTTTTAAAAGTATTTTCGCTAATTTTATTGCGCTATAATATGTTTTATGAAAGTTTATTTTTCTGGAATCAGTGGTACGGGGATTGGGCCTTTAGCTGAATTTGCGCAGGATGCAGGCTTTGAAGTATGTGGGTCAGATTTGCACCCGGGCGCAATTAGTGATGAGTTGGCGGAACGGAAGATTGAGGTTCATTATGGCGAACAGGATGGAGCTTTCTTGCAGGAAAAGATAAATGAAGGAGCAGTCGATTGGTTTGTATATACATCAGCATTGCCAAAAGACCATCCCGAATTAAAACTCGCGCAAAATATGCGGATTAAATGTAGTAAACGCGATGAGTTTATTGCGGAGATAGTAAAGCAGAAGAATCTGAAAATGATTGCAGTGGCGGGAACGCATGGAAAAACCACTACTACTGCGATGTTGATTTGGACTTTCCTACAGATGGAAATCCCTGTTAGCTATCTGGTTGGAACAACGCTTGGATGGGCAAAAAGCGGCATTTATGATCCGAAGTCTGAATATTTTATCTATGAAGCCGATGAATATGATCGCAATTTCTTGGCATATCATCCTTATATATCCGTAATTACGGTAGTAGACTACGATCATCCAGATATCTACCCTACCCGCGAAGATTATAATGCGGCGTTTGCACAATTCGAAAAACAGAGCGAAAATGTTGTAAAAAACACAACAATGGATGAAAGAATCGATTTGATTGGCGAATTGAGGCGAAAAGATGGCAGTTCTGCCCTAGAAGTACTTAGAATGGTGTCCGGTTTTAGCGACGATATGTTAATAAATGTTCTTAATCGCTTCCCTGGTGTAGGCCGTCGGTTTGAAGAAATAGTTGAGGGCGTATATTCAGATTACGCACATCACCCTGAAGAAATCCGAGCAACCGTAAAAATGGCACTTGAGCTGAAGGAACGCGAAGGATATAACGGTTTGGCGGTTATTTACCAGCCGCATCAGAATACTCGTCAACATAAGGTTCGAGAATTATATAAAGATGTGTTTATTGGCGCCGATAAAATCTTTTGGTTGCCGACTTATTTAACGCGTGAAGATCCAAAATTAAAAATTCTAGAACCGCATGAAATATATGGGTTCTTAGATAATGCAACGGCAGTAGAAGAAGCACATGCTGACGAAAAATTGGCAGAAAAAATACGCAATTTGCACGAAAACAACTGGTTAGTAGTGTTACTAACCGCCGGTCCAGCCGACACATGGCTAAGGGATGTTTTCAAAAAATAATTATTCTTCAGGTTCAGTTTGCGGTTCTTCGTCTGGTTCTTGGTCATGCGAGTAAATGCTCAGTGCGTCATCATTGAGCGGATCGCCGTCAAATGTGTTAGACAAACTATCGATACGACCACGAATAGAGTCAAGCTGATTTAGATATTCATCAACGGTATTTTTAGTTATATCGCCGTCAGCAGAAAAGTTTTCTTTGATGTCATATTTTTCTTCGTTTTTCTCGTCTTCAGAAATATAACCTGGGCGTGAGCGATCAAGATAGATATCACCGGTCGCGCGATAAACAAAAAGGCTAATTGCAGTAGTAATGACAGCAATTATAGTAGCAGCCAATCCGAGTATCATGAGGTTGCGGCCACCATGAATGACGCGCGGAGTATCGTCGGTATGATCCGGGGTTTCGACTGGGCGTTTAGGCTCTTCGGTCATAGGCTCTCCTTTAGCTTAAGGATGGTCTGACGATGAACCACGAGAATATCATTTAAACGATTCATGCTAGCTTTAATATCGGCTCGTTTTTCGCGAACAAGTTCGAGTTGACGATAAAATTTAATTGGTTCTTCCTTGCAATTAATATTAAGGAGATTTTCAAATTCCTGAGAATAGCCAATAAAATCGTCCTTAAAACGCGTACGCTCACTAGTAAAAGTAGCCTGCTGCTCGGTTAAGGCAGCGTTGGCAATGCCATTTTTAACTAGGCGCAAGTTGAGATTAAGCATAAGATTAGTGGCGATAGTCTCATATTGTGAACCGAGGTTGACGCGATTTTTAGCATCATCTTTTTGGACACGCTGAAGATGAATTTTGATGCTAGCACAGTTCTGAGAAATAGCGCCAATATCGCCGTCAGAAAGATCGCGATGTTCAACGGCAAAAGTTAAAACAGGCGAAAAAGCGAGAATAATTACGGACGCGACAAAAGCTAGAATTATTCCCTTTTTCATATCTATTATCATAACACAAAAAGCATCCGCTTTTTGGGCGGATGCTGCGGTTTTTATTCTTCTGGTTCAACGATTTGCAAATGACAATCGGTGATTTGATATTCATCGACAACAGATGGCGAACTCATCATGAGATCGACGCCGGAGCCGTTCTTCGGGAAGGCGACGATATCGCGAATATTATCCGTGTTTTCGAGAATCATAAAGATACGATCGATACCGAATGCGCAACCAGCATGTGGCGGAGCGCCAAACTTGAAGGCATTAAGCATGCCACCGAAGCGAGCTTCGACATATTTTTCGTCATAGCCGAGAATGCCAAAGACCTTGAACATGATTTCTGGATTATAGTTACGAACAGCGCCAGAGCAAATTTCATAGCCGTTCATAACCATATCGTACTGATCGGCAACGATTGCAAGCTTATCCTCGGTAGTCTTGGCTGCTTCGAGTGCTTCCATGCCTCCTTTCGGCATTGAGAATGGGTTGTGACCAAAGTCGAGTTTGTTTGCTCCTTCATCCCATTCATAGAATGGAAAGTCAACAATCCAACAAAGAGCAACTTCGTCTGGGTTCTTAAGATTGAAATGATCAGCAAATGCGATACGGAGTTGACCGAGAACTTTATTAACCTTCTCGCGCTTATCGGCGCCAAAGAAGACAGCGTCACCAGCTTCGGCGCCAGTTTTCTTAGTGATTGCATCGAGTTCTTTCTCACTGAGGAATTTAGCAATCGGAGATTTTATACCATCCTTGGTATAAGTTAGATATGCAAGACCACCAGCACCAAGCTTGCGGGCTTTATCCGTGAAGTTATCAATTTGAGAACGGCTAAGGTCTGCGCCGCCCTTTACGCAGATAGCTTTGACGCATTCTGCCTTGGCAAAAACGGAGAACTCAGTGTTTTTCATGTCATTGGTAAGATCGATGAGCTCCATGCCATAGCGAAGATCTGGTTTATCAACACCATACTTTTCCATCGATTCTACGTATGGAATACGACGAACTTCTGGAGTGACAAGCTTTTTACCGCCAAATTCAGTTGCGAGCTTCTTGATGAGTGGTTCCATGGTTTGGCGAACAGTCTCACCATTGTCGACAAAAGACATCTCGAGGTCGAGCTGATAAAAATCACCATAAAGACGATCGGCGCGCGGATCTTCATCGCGGAAGCAGGTTGCGATTTGATAATAGCGAGGAACGCCACCTACCATGAGTAGCTGTTTGAATTGCTGTGGAGCCTGTGGCAAAGCGTAGAATTGACCTGGATGGAGACGAGATGGGACGAGGAAATCGCGAGCGCCTTCTGGAGACGAGTTAGCAAGAATTGGCGTGGTCACTTCAATAAATTCATTCTCTTCCATGTAATCACGCATGAATTTGTAGAATTTAGCGCGACGAGCAAGACGATTTTGCATGCTTGGGCGACGCAAATCGAGGAAGCGATATTTGAGACGGATATCTTCTCCGCTCATTTCGCCTTCGTCATGAGTATTTACAGGAAGTGGTTCGGAGCGATTTAGGAGCTTGAGATCCTCAACTACAACTTCGATGTTGCCAGTTGGAATGTTTGGGTTTTCGAGACCTTCGCCACGTTCGCGGACGGTACCAGTGGCGGTAATGACGAATTCATCGCGAAGTGTTTCGGCAAGTTTAAAGGCATCGGCGGTATTCGGATCAACAACGAGCTGAATAATGCCAGTGTGGTCGCGCAGATCGATGAAAATTAATCCACCATGATCACGACGTGAATTTACCCAACCAGCAAGCTCGACTTTACCAGATTTGACAGTGAGATCTTTCGCTAATGCTCTCATATAGGTTGCTCCATTATCTTTTTCGTTTATAAAAGCTCGCCTGCATGCGAGCCATACTTTTGTAAATTATACCATAATAACAGACTAATAGCGAGAGCGTTCGCGGTCTAAATCACGAGATTTAATGGTTTGACGCTTGTCATATTTTTTCTTACCTTCACCAACAGCAATGGTGAGTTTGATATGGCGTTTGCCGGGATGAAGTTCGACTGGCACAATCGTAGAGCCATCAACTTTCGCTCGCTCAAGTGCAGCGATTTGTTTTTTAGTGGCAAGCAACTTGATGTTCTCTGCCGTTTCGGTACCAAGAGTGAGATTCAGGAGCCACAATTCATGATTGCGAATCGTCACGTAGGTTCCTTTTAATTGGACATGATGATCGCGAATAAGGCGGACTTGTGGGCCATTCAAAACCATACCGACATCAAGCTTATCGGAAAGATTATAGTCATAATGCGCGCGGCGATTAACGACGACAGCTGGTTTTTTGACTTTTTTCATATTTATTATTTTATCACTTATTTGAGCTCACGCCTAATCTTGATGGTGATAATTTTGTGATAGCAAAATTCGCAAATGCGGAAGGTTGGACCCATAAGTTTAACCCAGAAAACTCCCCAATCGGCCATGAATTTTTCAAATTTACTGTGCCAGGTCGAAGCGTAGTGATGGATTGCGACAGTATTCTCTGTTTGGCGCATTTTGCCGGTCATATAATGTTTAGGGTTAAAATATTCTGGCGCAAGGGTGATGAATTTGCCGTCAGCATACTCGCGAGTTTTACCGTCGCATTTAATGTTGTAAAAATCTTTAGCATAAATTGATGGGCTATGCACGGTACGCATAAAAGTGTCGTTAGTTATTTTTTTCGGACGTGTAATTTCGTAGCGTTTAAGAACTTTGCCAATCCATGGCGAATGCTTTTTGGCCGCAAAACTTGATGTCGTGAACCAATAGCGTGACTCCCAGCTAGCGACGCCGTCATATTTCAAAAAATCTTTAAGTGGTTTCAATAGCTCTACGTCAGTATCAAAATAGAAACCGCCTTCGTTATACATCGCATACATACGAATGATATCCGAAGCAAGCGCCCAACGTTTTTCGTCGATGGCTTTTTTGACGAGTGGATATTTCTTCATATCAATATCCTTCTCCGACCAACGCTTTACTTCAAAATCTGGATTTAATTCTTTCCAATGTTTAATGAATTGCTGGTCTTTCTTCGGAATCGGCGCGTCGCCAACCCAGACGTAATGAATCTTTTTCGGAATTGCCATGCCAATATTATACTCCATAAGGTGTTATAATTGCCTCATGAAGATAGTTGTGTCGTCGGATATTTATTATCCAATGATTAATGGTGTGGCTGTTTTTTCAAGAAACTTGGCCGCGGGGCTAACAAAACGCGGACACGATGTATTAGTTTTGGCGCCGAGTACGACGGGTGATTTTTGTATAGAAAAAGATCCAGAATTCGGTTTTAAAGTCGTGCGATTAACTTCTACAAAAATGCATCTTTATCCGGATCAAATTAATAAAGTTCCGGAAAGAAAAGATGTTTTGGGCGTGAAGCTGCCACGATTAGTTTATAAAAATGGCTTACATGTTAGTTATGCGCCATATGTAGAAATCAAAAAAGTTTTGGACGAATTTCAACCAGACATTATCCATAACCAATCGCCTGGACCAGTTGCATTGTCGTTGTTCCATTATGCAAAGAAGCGAAATATTCCGATGGTCTCAACCGACCATGCGTATCCAGATAATTTAACACAACAAGTAAAACTACCAAAATCGATGAAAGCACCGATTAATAAAACCATGAACGCATATTTTATTAGTTTTTTGAAGCGCAGTGAATATGCAACGATGCCAACCGAACAGGCTGTGGCAGACTTAATTCCAAAAGATCGCAAACATTTCAAAGTGCCAGTTGAAGCAATTAGTAATGGTATTGATTTATCAAAGTTTTCAAAAGGAAAACCAGCAGATGATATTTATGAACGTTTCGATATTCCGCGCGATAAACAAATCGTGCTATACGTAGGGCGCGTTGATCCTGAGAAAAGTCTACACATTCTAGTAGACGCATTCATAAAAGCGCATAAGAAAGTGTCGGATGCGCATTTAGTCATAGTGGGCGATGGTACTGCTCGGCCAGACTTGGAAAAAATGATTAGCAAGGCTGGCTTAACGGAATATGCGCACTTTTTGGGCCGCGTAATTGGCGCGGATTTGCCGCAAATTTATCGTACTGGTACAGTTTTTGCAATTACATCAAAAACGGAAACGCAAAGCATTGTATTGCTCGAAGCGATGGCGACTGGTTTGCCATGTATCGCCGTTAAGGCGGGCGCAATTCCGGAGCTTGTAAAGACGGATGAGAATGGTTATTTATGCGAAGCCGACGATGTCGATGGCGTCGCAAAAGCGATGGTAAGTATTTTGTCTGACCAAGAAAAACAAAAGCAGATGTCAAAAGGCAGTTTGAAATTAGTACAAAAACACGATATTTCTTACACGCTTACGCGTATGGAAGAAATTTACGAAAAGGTCCTTGCAGCGCGTGATGAAGCTATTTTGAAGAAGTAATTTCAGCAAGTAGTTCCCTAGCCTCGGCGATGGATTTTGTTTCCATGAATTTTGCGCGAATATCGGAAGCGCCCGGGAAATTGTTGATATAAATTTTGTAAAAATGTTTGAGCGGATCATATGGCGCAAGGTTGTATTTTTCGTATAAATCAAGATGATAGCGCATAAGATCAAGGAGCTCTTCTCTACTATGTTCACGCGGTTCTTGCTCGAAACAGAATGGGTTTGAAAAAACACCACGACCAATCATGATACCATCTACGCCCTGCGCGATAATCTTTTGACCATCTTGGCGATTTTTTATATCGCCATTAATGATGAGTGTAGTTTCTGGCGAGACTTCATTTTTTAGCGCGACAATTTCTGGAATAAGTTCATAGTGAGCAGACACTTTGGACATTTCTTTTTTAGTACGAAGATGTACCGTCAGTGCAGCCGGATGTTCCATAAGTAAAGTCGTAAGCCAATCGCGCCATTCAGCAATATACGTGTAGCCGAGTCTGGTTTTAACAGAAACCGGAAGACCGGAAGTTTTGGCGGCGCGAATAGCTTCCACGGCGATTTCCGGTGTGCGAATAGTGCCAGATCCGCCACCAGTTGCGACAACGTGACGATCCGGACAGCCCATATTAAGATCAACAGCCCTATAGCCAAGTTCACGAACGGCGTTAGCGGTTTCAATAATCATTTCTGGACGAGTGCCCCAGATTTGAGCAACGATTGGTTGTTCTTCTGGCTCGTATTGGAGACGCTCGAGCGCATTATGACGTCCTTTTTCACTTGAATAGCTATTAACATTCGTAAATTCGGTATAAAAAATTTCTGGACGAGCCGCTTTGGCGACAACTTGACGAAAAGCAATATCGGTCACACCTTCCATCGGCGCTAAGATTGTAAAACCAGGTTTGAATTGTTTCCAGAAATCCATATTTGCATATTATATCATATTTTCAACGCTTGTGCTTTCATTTTTATGCATTTTGTGATATAATCTCGTCAAGTACAGAGGTGGGATGGCAGATTTCTGAACCACTTCAGTATCGAACTTTGAGATATTCTTTTCCTCAGCGTGGGCTCATATAGAGATGGGCTACAAAATGACAGAAATCAAGGGAGGGTTGGACCATGAAGAAAAGAATCGTTACCTTAGTTGTGTTTTTACTGATAGCTTGCCTGGTGTTGACCGGGTGCAGCAGCGGAGATAGCGGGACGAATAATCCCGAAACTCCGGCGACCGAACCAACAATGACGACCGAACCGACTACGGAGGCTCCTCAGAGCGAAAACAGGAATGCCGACGGAATGTACGAATGGGCTGTGCGTGGTGTGACTATCCAGACCAGAACAAACATCATGGATTATATCCATGACGATGTATGGGAATGCGTACGCTTTTCTGAAAGTTTAGGATGGAAACTGGATGCTAGGATACCGGACAATTATTCCTGGTATTCAATAATCCCCACCTTTAACTGCAAAAATGCTACCGTTGTTTTGCGCAGCACGAATGTCGTTGGCGGAGATAGATATGGCGACAAATTCTGCTACGGAGTCTCTTATTATTATGGCGATAGATCGACCATGCATTACGTGCAAATGATAGACGTATATGTAAACAAAAAACAGGGCGATTACTACGTTGATAATAAAGACTTCCGCTATACGATTACATTCGATTCCATTGTCTACTACACTTATCTCTGCGAACATCTCGAAAACAATCCAGATATAGATCCGCTGCTTGAGCTGCTTGGCGAACCGCCACATGGAATAAGTGAAAATTATGATCTTTAAAAACCAACAAATAACCCAGGCTGAGGCCTGGGTTATTTTATGCAGCAAAGTTGCGGATGCGACGCTCTTCGTAGAATAGATTTGGAGCTACTGCGATTATGCTGCCATAATAATCATAATCTTCTTCAATATGGAGTTGGTCTTCTTCTTTTTCTTCTTGAATATATGGAGCGTAACCGATTGGGTTATATTGATCTTGCCATTGTAGGTATTCCATATATCCAATAGTTGCCGAAACTTGATCCTTAGTTAAGCCAGACCTTCTAGCTAAAATGCCCTCATACGAGTTATCATCCGGATGATCAGTGTAATACTTATCCAGAAAAGCCGTAACGGATGACTTTTCTACGAGTCCCATATTTTCAATCAAGCGTTGGTCTTCGGAGAAGCGTTGATATAACTTAACCTCATCCCAAGAAGGAGCAAGGTCCAAGCCCTCTTGTTGATTATTTGTGACACATGTTTTACCAGTAATCCAACCGTAGTTATTTAATAATTCCAAGTCCTGCAATACACCAATCAAATCTCCGACTACTGGTACTTGATTAACAAGAGAGTCCGCTAACTGCGACCCAGTACTATATTTGTTCGTTATCGCAGTCTGAATATTATTGTCTATCATTCCAAATGGAGATTGACGTTGGCCGCAATAGACAAGATACTTTGCTAGATTACTATTTTCTTTAATAACCGGCACATCCTTATCCTCGCCGCTTTCAAAAGAGTCTGGCTTTAGTTCCGCAATTTGATTTACTATATCGCCAGGATCATCTTTGAGTGTAGAAGTATCTGTAATAATATATGGATTACAGAAGGCGTCGCCTACTGCACCGATAGAATCCAATTCGTTGCAATGTTCTTTAGTTTGATTAGCAGCTTCTTGAATTGTAATGCCGGCGGCGGCGGCAGACGCACCAGGTATGATACTGCTAATAGATTTCGTGAAGACATTGCCGATGCTGGTTAATGAGCCGATTACAGTAGAAGTATTAGTCATGACCGGAATCATCTTCGCTACCATTGAACCGGCAAAAGTGTATTTTGACGTGTAGTCGAATGGACTGAGCGTTTCGCGCGCTATGCGAGCATTATCTTCATCAACTTCGTTTTTATATGCCAGATATGTCGTCAATGATTCTTGGTTTGCCACTGATCCGCCCGATATTAGGCCGTTCCCCGCCATATAAGAATTCCCGCCGGAAACTATAGCATTACCAAAATCTTCGCCAAAGAATTCAGTTGCAAGTTTACGAGTAATAATGTTTACAACAAATGGCATTGCAATAGAAACAATGTATGAAATCGCGGTATTTCTAATAAAATCTGCTACAAAGTTTATGCCGGCATCTATTAACATATCCACTAAACAGCCAATACCAATCGAGAAAATGCATAATAGAATATCGACAATATCCCCAATAGCTCCAGCCATATGAGCAGCAAGTTGAGCGAGAGTACACGTATAGAATGTATCTCCCGTCCACCCACTAATCGTACTAAGTGCGGAGCCAATCCAACCAGCGGCATTACTTAAACTAAAACTCTGTATACTAAGGTCGTGATAATCAATTGCATGATTACCATACATTGCCTGCATTGAGGCGGAAGTCATAGCATTGCCAGTACGGTCTTGCGACACAATCTCACTGTTAGGATTTTGCCGATAATTATATGTCTTGGTGCTTTCCATGAGTAACGATTGACCGATTGCATGAACAGGCGTAGTTGTAGAATCTTCAACTTGGGCTTTTTGAACACCTTCAAACAAAGCAGTAACTGTCTTTAAAATTTGAGTAGTCTGATATGCCTGAACGACAAGGTTAATAGCATTCAGGGCGGTCATGATACCACAAACTGTAGAAGCAATTGCGGAAACCTTGCCTGTAACCCTGGCCGCACCTGCCACTTTATTAGCAAAATTTGTTAACTTAGTATGCATTTTAGATGAGTTTGGACTAGGATCCGTAATAAGACCGGTTGTTTTATTGGTCTCAATATCATCAGAATGAATGGCGTTATCTTCCATACTGGCGCCAGTTGGAGTCTCCGTTACTCTGTCACCCCAACCTACATGTTCTTCTTGTTCGTCTAGGATTTCACCAACATGGCCATCATGCTCAGCAGTTCCGCTTGAACCAACCAGCATCGTCCCTTCATGAGCCCCATCGCTCACAGTTGAGCGCACTTTCTTTAGGTCACTTTCTAATAGCTGTCCTTTTTTGAAACGAGACCAGACGCCGCGACTAACACCAAAATGGGCAAGGAATTTATTACATATCCCATCAAACCAGGCCTTAACTCCGCCCCTCCAAGTGCGTGCGCCTGCGGCATACGTATCTCGAAATTCTTGGTTTTCGTCGTAAAAAGAATCGAGAGTTACGCCGTGCCCTTCGGCGCCACTCATGTCATAGCCTTCGTCTGGATAAATTGTGAACATTTCGCCATTGTCAGCCTTCCACTTTAGGGTAGTTGGGTTAGTGCTTTTGTCTACCTTAATACCAATGCGCTCAAATTTATCTTTTTGACGAGCAGAAATCGAAAACTTGTCTGGACCAAAAATGCGTGCTTTCTTACAATCTCTTACCAACCGTTTATTCACGTCTGTTTGGTATGTGTATAGGTGTCGCGTTCGAACATGTTGAGATACGGCGATAGTATTAAAGTTCTCTTTTAGCTGCGCAACTATACTAAACGGCATTGCCATTTGAGTAAAGAAAGAGGCTACACCAAAGCCGCCAATGCCACAAGATGCGGCAATAACTGGGGCGATTCTTTTCATCCTGCCTTGCCAGCCACCGCCCTTAATTCCTCTGCCTTTGGCAGCCTCTCTGCCCATAACTTTATTCATAAAGCCACCGGAAGATTTGCTTCCGATGACATTATCCGACATAACGTTATTTTCGCCCTGACGAGCGCCCGTGGTGCCATCGCCGGTGATTTTGCTACCGTTACCGCCTAGAGCACTTTTCTCTCCATCAGCTAAGCCGGAAGCGGCATTTTTCTGTCTAGCTTCTTTGGAAGCATCATGATCGCCATATTTTAAATCCTGATTGTTGGTTATGCGACCATAAAAACTATTTCCATTATCATCAATCGACATCTGTTGACCACCACCCTCACTAGAGTCACTAGTGTAGCTGGTGCGAGCAAGATAATCTTCCATGTCAGACATAACTAAAATACCCCCTCAGCAAGGGTCAAATAGGATGGAATTACCTCTCTTGTGACACCACCGATTGACATCATATCTACTGAAAATTATACCACAAGCAAAATCCGATTTGCAAAAAGCAAAAGCGTATTGATTTTTAAGATGAGATATGCTTTAATGCTAGTAAGGAGTGCTGTATTATGGCAACCAAAAATAAAAAAACAAAAAAATCAAACAACTTTTCAACAGTATTCACAATTCTTTTGTCCATGGTTTTAGTGGCGGTGATTGTGTTTGGTATTTTTGTGCTAATTAACGATCCGACAAATCCAGAGAATAAGGACAATAAGAAAGATACCGTCACGACGGATGTCAAAAAAGAGTTGAAAAATAATACTGATGACGATGCAAAAGAAGAAATAATCGACAACGAAACCACTTACGATGACGATAAAGCTAGCTATGAGGCGGATAAGGATGAAAAACAAGTTGAAAAAGATGAAAGTGGTAAGAAAATTGCTGTTACTTCCCTAACCGTGACGCAGGCAGACAAATTTATTATCCTTAGTGGGCGCGTGACGAACTTTAAAGAGGAAGGTGGAAGCTGTAATTATCAGCTGAAAAATAGCGAAACGGTTAAGACTTATAATATGCAAGTGATTCCAGACGCAAAAAATACAGTTTGCGAAGCAATTAAGCTTGATAAAAGCGAGCTTGGCGCCGGAGAATGGATAATATGGGTAGAGTATCAATCTAATAATGCAAAGGGTACAAGTGAAACGCAGACCATCAATCTATAGCAGAATATTATACTGTCTAGCAGCAGCATCTTTTATGGGCGTGTTTTTTGGCTTAGCCGCACAGAATGCCCCTCAATTGATGGCCGTAAAAGCAACAGATTTTAACGCCGGCCGTATCATTGATGATGAAATTTTCTATAACCCCGATACGATGACGGTAGCAGAGATTCAAGCGCATTTAGATAAATATTCCGCTAATTGCGACATGTGGGGCACACAAGCAATCGGATATGGACGCAAAATAAATGGCGTAAGTGTTAATCCAAATATATCGCGACGTGAATATGCGCGAATGATGCGCGAAGCTGGTCGCTCTGATTATCACGATGCTCCGTATGTCTGCGTAAGCAAGTATTATGAAAATCCAACCACGCATAAGACTAATTTCGATACGAACGCCGAGCCAGAAGAAGGTATGATTTCGGCAGCGCAGATTATTTATAATGCCGCGCATCAATACAATATCAACCCGCAAGTTCTATTAGTGATGCTAAAAAAGGAAAGCTATGTATGGGGTGATACTTGGCCGTTGAAGAATGAATATAATACCGTAATGGGCTATGCCTGCCCAGATAATGCGCCGTGCGATTCTACGTATTTCGGTTTCTATAATCAGGTGATGAAAGCTGCTTGGCAATTAAATTACTACAAGGAGCATATTTATAGCTACGGTTACTATCCATATATGACGAATAATATTTTATATTCGCCAAATCGAGCGTGCGGCTCAAAAGCGGTATACCTAGAAAATATCGCGACCACTTCCCTTTATATTTACACTCCGTACACCCCGAATGATGCCGCGCTCGCCAATTACCCAGGTGAAGCTTACTGCGGATCATATGGCAACCGTAATTTCTTCATGTTCTTTAGTGAATGGTTCGGAGATACGCACTATACTTTCACGGCAACTGAAGCATCAATTGCGGGCGGAAAATATCAGATTATTCCAGTAAGCGATACGACAAAGAGCTTGCAGATAGTAGAATCACAACTGCAAATTGCAAATAGGCTCGATACGGATGCTGACGTATTTGAAATCACGCCATATGAAGATGGTGGCATGAAAATAGTAAATGTCGCAACCGAATTAAGTATTGACGTGCCGGGAAGCAATTCGGAAGAGAATACTGTGCCAATAGTATTCGCATTGCATGGAAGCAAAAATCAGCGTTGGAATTTTTACAAAACTGCCGAAGGTTCCTATGCTATTTCGACAATGCTTGATAGGACTATGGTCTTAAATAATTTAAATAAGTTAACTCGTTATAACGAATCAGATACTTCTATTAGATTCTATTTGGTCCCGGTCGGAGTAGAAATATTGGATGCGACTAAATCATATCGTATTAATTCCAAATCTAACAGTAATAAATATTTAGATATATTCGGAGGCGTAACAACAGAAACAACTACTGGAAGAATTGGCGTCTTTAAACGAAATGCTGGGGAAAGCGATAATCAGACGTTTAATTTCGTTTACGACAAAAGTGATGGCTTCTATCGAATAATTAATACTGCGTCTAAGTTATTCCTAGATGTTTCAGGAAAATCTACGAGTAATGGCGCAAAATTAGTAGTAAATAAAACAGCAAACACGTGCAGCCAAAAATGGCGAGTTATAAAAAATGAAAACTACTACTATATTAGTTCTGCCTGTTCAGATTTAGCCATTGATTATGATCGCACAACGGACAGTGTGGCTTTACATAATTACCGCGGCGGCGATAATCAGCTTTGGCTTCTGGAAGAACCGACTCCACGTATTCTAGATGAAGGTACATACACAATTACAAGTGCCATAGACAACGAATATAGCCTCCTTTCTTTTGGATACTTAGAGGATATCAAATTGAGAAAAGATAGCAATAACATCTTTAAACTTGTTTACGATACTTATCTTGGCTATTATACGATTTATGCTGACGACGAGAATGTTTTAGATATATCGGGCGGTTCTACGAAAAATGGTGCGATTATTATAGCTTTTCCATTCCATGGAGGCTGTAATCAAAGATGGAATATAACAAAAAATGACGATGGAACCTATTCTATAGCAACTTATTGTACCGATAAAAACTTGGAACTTTGGGGTAGCGACCTAGAAAAAGGACGTATCAATGTTTGGGACAAACATACCGGTAACAACCAGAGATGGCTCATCAATAAGGAAGATGTTATAATTCCTTAATGGATTTATCAATTATTATCACGGCACACAGTGAAGGCCTAGTAGCGCATAAGACTATGCTGAGTATTTTTCGCGCCTTAAAAGAAGTGCCAGGCATAAAATATGAAATAATTATCCATATCGACAAAGGCGATGAGGCAACTCGCAGATATTTTGATAGATACAAAAATGATAAGTCTTTCAAGATTATCCATAGTGACCTAGGCGACTTAGGCTTATCTCGCAATTGCGCGATAAAACATGCGCGCGGAAAATATATCCAAATCGTTGATGCAGATGATATTATTTGTAGTTCCCATTTCAGAATTGCTTTTGATGCCGTAAAGAAAAATAGCAGTTGTTTATACCATCCGGAATACGTGTATAGTTTTGGCGATTTATATTCTTTAAAAATTCAAAAAGATTCGCAAAATGTAGAACAGGCCGCAAAAGTATTGCTATCTGAGAATGACTGGTGCTCAATGGTATTTGGCGAACGTAAATTATTCGAAGAAACACCATACCGTGCTACCGTTAATGGTTTTGGACATGAAGATTGGATGTTTAATATAGATACGACCGAAAAAGGTATACTGCATAAAGTCCTAAAGGGTTCTATTCTTTTCTATAGAAAAGCTGGATCATCATTGGTGACAAAAAATGTAAATAATCATTCAATTCAACAATATAGCAAGTTGTTTGATTTTAATAAATTTCAAGATTATGACGTTAAAGTGGAGGATATTCATCCTGTACCTAAATCGAGAAAAGAAAAAATAATCTATCGATATAAGAAAATTAGGGAAAATCCAAAAATTAATGCTTTCATTACACCTGTAGCCTCGGCCGCAAAAGTAATACTTCGTAAAGGAATAACCGACAACGGGCCTTTTCCGTGTGATAGTTATTTCGAAGGTGGCCTTCTAACTGAAATAATTAACGCAAGCGAGCTCGATAATTTAATAGTGCCAGAAAAAGAGAATGCGCAATCGATGGAGGTCTTTATCCCCTCAAATAATCTTCAAGCAACAGAAAGTTATATTAAAATCGCAAAAGCAATTGGTTCTAAAAAAATAGGCTTCATTCTATTCGTTCCATGGATTACTACAGGTGGAGCAGACAAAGTCGCATTAAATTACGCCAAAGCGCTTTGCGAATTGTCTGACAATACGCATGTGTTGATAATCGGTACTGAGTATTCGAAAAACGAGTGGGTTAAGCGATTACCGCAAAGAGCCATTTTTATCGATTTCTCTTCACTAGCCCAGAATTTAAATGATATTGAGCGCGACTTATTCCTTTCTAGAATTATTCTTCAGACAAATTGTAAAAGAGTTCATATTATAAACTGCCGTGAAGCTTACACTTGGGTTAAAACACACAAGGATTATGTTAAAAATAATCTCATTATTAGTGCATCTTTCTTTGCCAGAAATAAGGCCCCCGCATATAAGGGTATAATGAAGTATTATGACTATGCGGATCCATACTTAATCGATATTAGTGACGTATTAAAATTCATAGCAACTGACAATACGCGCATTCATAGCTATTTAGTCGATAATTGCGGCATAGACCGAGAAAAAGTGTCAGTACACTATCAGCCATCAATAATAACAGTTAACCTACATAGAAAAGAATGGAACGATGGAAAGATTCATGTCTTATGGGCAAGCCGTGTATGCCGAGCTAAAAATCCAGAATTATTAATAAAAATCGCAAAGCTATTATCTCCGGAAAAATACCATATAGATATGTTCGGTAAATTTGATGAGGGATACACAAAAAAGGATATTAAAAAAATCGCTTCCCTGACTTACCATGGCGCCTTCAGTAATATTGATGCTATTTCTCCTGGCAAATACGATTTGTTCCTCTATACGTCTAAAATGGACGGTTTGCCAAACATAGTGCTAGAGATACCACATTATAATATTCCAATAGTAGCAAGCAATGCAGGCGGAATAGGCGATTTTGTAATTAATAATAAAACTGGTCTTCTAATTGATGATTTATATAACGAGAAAGAATACGCGAAAGCAATAAAAATGCTCGGCGAAGATCAGGAATTGAGAAAGAAATTAGCTTCAGGAGCGAAAAAAATGGTTGAAAAACGTCATTCCTGGGAAGCATTTCTTGACACAGTGAAAAAAGATTTTTTGAATTAACTGATATAATATAGATATGCTATTATCTGTTATCATCACTTCTCACAATGAAGGATTATTGCTTCATAAGACCATTTTGAGCCTCCGTGAGGCTTTGGCTTTTCTAGCGGAGAAAGACTACGAAGTTATTCTTCATGTCGATAACGGATCAAAAGAAACTATAAGCTACATCGAAAGAGGTACTTCCCCACTTAAACTAAAAGTATTTCGCAATACCTTTGGCGATTTAGGTTTATCGAGGAACTATTGCGTCAATCAAGCCAAAGGAAAATACATCTTTTTTATAGATGGCGATGATTTAATTTCAGATAATTTCTTAAAAGTTGCCCTAGACATACTAGAGGCATCAAAAGAAGACATTTTAGTGCACCAAGAAGCCTGTCTTTCATTTGAAGATCAGGGTATTCGCTCGGTTTTATGGATGATGGATAATGGCGAAAAAGCTGAAAAAGATATCTATCCATTGTTTGAAAAAAATCTATGGATTTCATCCGTAATAGGAAAACGCGATATCTTTTTGCGCTTCCCTTACAAAGAGGCAAAAAACGGATTTGGGAATGAAGATTATATATTCAATATTGAAACCATAAATGCCGGAATAAAGCATATAGTCGCGCCTAAGACTGTGCATTTCTATCGAAAACGACCTACTTCCATGCTGGTAGATACAAAAATTTCACACTGTACACAGCATTATTCTGATTTGTTCAGTTTTGAAAGTTGGAAAAAGTATCGGATTATCGAAGGGAAACCAGCTAAAAGGAGCTCTAGCAGTTTTCTAAAGCGCGGCGCAAAGAAAGTTCTGAGAAAAGCAACAAGCCTAGCGGGTATTAAAAGCGAGGCCGTCGACTTGCCAATGATTGAACAGTTTGTAATCGATGAATGGAAGAAGATTCATAAGATTGAAACTCAATTATATCCAACAAATAATGCATTAAGGCATTTGGAATACTATACCCCACGAGAAAACTGCGCAGCAAGTGCGGCATATGCGTCAATTTGTAAGAATTCTATTAATAAGCCAGACATAGTGTTTATAGTACCGTGGATATCCGCAGGTGGGGCCGATAAAGTATTGATTAATTATTTAAAAGCTATTCAAGACTTGTGGCCAGACAAAAAAGCCTGCGTTATTGCCACTAAGAATGCAAAGAATGAATGGAAAGAAAAATTGCCATATAATACTTCGTTCATTGATTTTGGAAATATTACAAAAGAGCTGGATTGCATCCCGAAAGAAATATTATTCACTAGATTATTAGTACAATTGAATTGTAAACAGATACATATTATTAATTCAGAATATGCATATAAGTGGGTTAATGATCACAAGGAACTAGTAAGGCATATTTTTAATCTCTGCGTTTCCCTATTTTGTTATGATATTATTCCTGGAACAAATAATCAGGCTATTTTCGACTATGCCGACCCATACGCGCTAAATATTTATGATTTGATAGATAGAATTTATACAGACAATACCGTAACGATCCGACGCCTAAACGAAAAATATGGCTTTGATAATAGTAAAATGACAGCTATATTCCAACCGAGCGGATATAAAATTGTTGACCGCACAAATAATGACCATAACTCGACATTTAAGATTTTGTGGGCGAGTAGAATTTGTCCACAAAAGAATCCAGAAATCTTACCAAAGATTGCTAATATTTTAGCGAAGAATAACTTAAATGCAGAAATTGATGTGTACGGTCGATTCGACGAAGACTATAACTACAACGCAAAACTATTCTCTGGCCACAAAAATATGACATACCGTGGTAATTTTAATGGTTTAGGAAGTATAGAATTATCTGATTACGACTGCATGCTTTATACATCCCTTATAGATGGTTTGCCGAATACTATACTAGAAGCCGCTGCGTACGGTTTACCGATTATTGCCAGTAACGATGGTGGCGTTAGCGACTTCATTAAAGACAAAGAAACCGGCCTATTAGTTAACGACATCGACAACGTGGACGAATACGTCGAAAAAATAGCTTATGCAAAAGACCATATAGAAGAGTTGACAAAATATAGTAAAAAAGCACAAAGTCTTCTCGAAAAGCAACATAATTGGGAAGCATTTCTAGATAATATATCGAAAAATATGAGGATTGATAAATGAAAGATATCGATTTATCAGTGGCTATTACCTTCCATACCGAAGGTGGTGACATAGCAAAGAAGACCTTAGAGTCTACGCAAAAAGCTCTAGATGATTGTGATTTTACATATGAAATTATTGCTCATATTGATAATGGTGATTTTGAGACCACCAATACAATCAAGTCACTCGCAAAAACACACAATATTATTGTGATGTGTAATTCTTTTGGAGATCTTCCTTCTTCAAGAAATTATTGCGCACAACACGCGAATGGTAGGAATATCTGTTTTCTAGACGGCGACGATATTATGTCCGATAACTGGTTTAAAGAAGCGCTCGATTTGCTATCAAAAAAACCAGAAGCAATTATTCACCCAGAATACAACGTCACTTTTGGCGTAAATGAAAAGAATATAATATGGAAAATGCATGACTCTTTTTCGGAAGAAAAAGATAAATTAATCTTGGTCGGACATAATCGTTGGTGTGCAACGTGCATGCTCGCAACCGATATTGCAAAAAGTCATCCGTATAAACCATTTAAGCCTGGTTTTGGTTATGAAGATTGGTTTTTCAATGTTGAAACAAGAGCTGACGGGATTGAGCATTTAGTAGCAAAAGACACTATCCTATTCTATCGAATTAAAGAAGATGGATCGGTTTATAAACTTTCGCAAAACGAACATCGCGCTCTACCAAAATCAGCATTTTTCAATATTGACGGTGCGCCACAAAACTACAATCTAGCATTTACGCTTTATAATACTAGGATTAAGAATAAATTCTCGTATCTAGCTAGAAAAACTAAAGCTGGTCGAGCCATCAATAATAATATTGGAAAAAATAAAATATCAGCCAAGGCAAAAGAAATCATTAACCAAAGCGAATTAATTGAGACTCCTATACAATTTTTGGATTCTTATAATTCCGAGCAGCCATTACTTGGACGTTTCTATTTTAAATTATTGTTAGATATTAAGAAAAAAGGCTTTGATGCTAAGAATTTTAATCATGTCACGAGCAGGCTAACGAATGATGAAAAAGATCTATTGTTGACCCAGTTGGTCGTACAAAATAACCTAAAAGATATCGTTCTACCGAAAGAAGAATTCTATGATAACTGGCTCGAGAATCATAAAGTATTATTAAATTCTTTAAAGACGGACATAAAACATACTAGCGTTAATAAGAAAACTGTATTCTTAATTAGAGGGATTTGGCCAGAAGCATACGGCGGCGCAGAAAGTTATCAAGTATATCTTGGAACCGAACTGAAAAAGAACGGCTACAACCCAATCGTAGTAACGTCATCAATTAAATTATTAAAAGAGGCGAAGAAAGCGGGTCTCGAAACCATTAAAGCTCCTTATAATAAACAACAAAACTGGAGCGGCTACAGGAACCTGTTCTTGCCTGCTTTTATGGTCTGGGAAAAGTATTTAACGCGTTGGTATGTAAAAAAAATAAAAGAATATAATCCAGATATTCTACATGTACAATCTCGGGATGAATTCATCGCGGCAACACTGGCCGGTAAAAAGATGAATAAGAAAGTAATCTGGACGGATCATTCAGATTTGAGACTAGTCGCATGGGAAAATATTAATATAAAATACAAGAATCCGATTGGAAAACACATATTTAAGCTTGCCAATATTCCTGCAAGAATCACTACTATCAGTGAGTATGAATATAATTTTGTAAATAAAATAATTCCACGAAAACTGTCCAATTTTGTAGTTGTACCAAATGGCTCATTTGACCATATGAAAGACTATCCAAGGAAAGATCGCCATAACGTAGTGGGATTTGTAGGTAGAATTGTCGATTATAAAGGGGTTGAAGAATTAATTCGTGCGTTCGATATCGTCTCTAAAAAACATAAAGATGCACAGCTATTAATATATGGTACTGGCGAAAATGTAGATTATTATAAAAATCTTTCCGAGAATAAGAATATCATTTTTAAAGGGTACACAAATGAGCCGTATAAGGCATACTCCGAGATGGGAATTTTTGTGTTACCATCTTACCATGAAGGATTGAGCCTTGCCTTACTTGATGCCGCAATGATGCAAAAAGCATTAATCGCGACAGATATTGATGGTAATCCAGAAATCGTAAAAGACAAAGAGACTGGTCTACTTGTAAAACCGCGCGACGTAGATTCATTAGCGGAGGCACTAGATAAATTATTGAGCTCGCCAACCCTTCAGAAGAAATATGCCCAAAATGCGCGTAAACTATATGAGGAAAAGTATGATTTCCCTACTATCGTAAAAGAACAAATAATTCCAATTTATGAAGAAAAAGGAAAGGAGAAAAAATGAAAATTTTATTGACAGGCGGTACGGGTTATATTGGGTCGCATACGGCAATTGAATTAATTAAGAATGGTCACGAAGTTGAAATTCTTGATAATTTATTCAATAGTAAAATTACCGTACTAGATAAGATTGAGAAGATTGTCGGCGTAAAACCAAAGTTTTACGAAGTCGACATGCTCGATAAAGAAAAATTGGATAAGGTTTTTGCAGAAGGAAATTATGATATCGTATTTCACTTTGCTGGGCTAAAAGCAGTTGGTGAATCAGTAGCAAAGCCAATTCGTTACTACGAGAACAATCTTGGCAGCACGATTAATATGCTGGAATGCATGAAAAAATATGGTGTTAAAAAACTTATCTTCTCCTCTTCTGCAACCGTATATGGCGAGCAGCCTGTACCGGAACTGACAGAAGATATGCAAACTGGTGTTGGAATTACTAATCCATATGGTCGCACAAAGTATATGATTGAAGAAATCCTCAAAGACGTGGCGGTTTCCGATCATGAATTCGAAGCAATCGTGTTGCGCTATTTTAATCCAGTTGGCGCACATCCATCCGGCTTAATCGGTGAAGATCCGAACGATATTCCAAACAATTTAATGCCAATCATCATGAAAGTTTCAACAGGAGAATTGCCATGTCTAAATATTTACGGCAACGATTATGACACTCCTGATGGCACGGGTGTACGCGATTATATCCATGTAGTAGATCTCGCTAAAGGACATGTGGCTTCAATGGCAAAAATTAAACCAGGTGTAAGTATCTATAACCTTGGTACAGGCAAAGGTACCTCTGTACTCGAAATGGTGGCGGCCTTCGAGAAAGAAAGTGGCAAAAAACTAAATACGCAAATTGCGCCGCGCCGTCCTGGGGATTTGGCAATGGTTTATGCTAATCCAGCAAAAGCCGAAAATGAACTCGGCTGGAAGACAGAATTAACAATTGAAGACGCAATGAAAGATACGATTAATTATCTAAATAACATAGGCAAATAATGAAAAGTATTGAGGATTTAATTTCGATTGTTGTACCAGTTTATAACGTGGCGGATTATTTAAAAGAGTGCGTCGATAGTTTGTTGGCACAGAAATATAAAGATGTCGAAATAATTCTCGTAGATGATGGATCGACGGATGATAGTGGAAAAATCTGCGATGAATATTCAAAAAAGAATCGTAATATTCGCGTAATCCATCAAAAGAATGGTGGTTTGTCAGCAGCTAGAAACAAAGGATTGTCGGTAGCGAAAGGAAAATATATTTGCTTTGTGGATAGCGATGACTATGTATTGCCTGGCTATTTAGACGAGATGCTAAAAGTAGTTAAAAAGAAAAATGCCGATATTTGTGTTTGTGGGTTTGGTGAAACAATTCCGCAAGAAAAAACAATTTCTGGCCAAGACGCAACAATCCAATTCTTAACAAAACAAGAAAATTTGGATATTTTAGCATGGAACAAGTTATATCGATTGAGTATTTTTAAAAACTTCGATATTACTTATCCGGAAGGTAAAAATAACGAAGATAATCTTACGACTTATAAATTGTATGCGCATGCAAACAAGGTAAGCTATATCGCAAAATCACTGTATTATTACCGCGAGCGTGAAAATAGTATCACCAAGAAGACCAAAGAAGTTGAGCGTTTGCGTATGCGCGAGATGGCAGCAAAGGAAGCAGAAGAATACCTGCGCGGTAATTATATTTTAAAGAAAGCAGCCGCTGTTTCACTATTAACAGCAAAGTTAGCTTTTGCGGATAAAGCGATCGCGGGAAAAATCGATCAAAATTACTTTGATTCTGCTAGAAAATGGGTGATAGAGCATCGTAGTGAATATAAAGATAATGAGTTCGTAAATAAGAAACTAAAACTGTACTTTTCCCTGCTATCAAAATTTGGCGGCAAACCATATGTCGCTTTTCGTAAAATAAAACACGAATAATTATTTCCAGAGTTTGAGATATTCGTTGGCAATTTTCTTTGGATTGCCCTGGTCTTTGATTTTACCGTCATCAATCAAAATAGCACGATCACAGTATTTGGTGACGTTTTCCATGCTATGAGTGACCAAAATAACAGTTTGATTGCCGTGTAGTGAAGCAAAATAGTTATTACATTTCTCTTGGAAGGCAGCATCACCAACAGCAAGAACTTCATCGAGAAGAAGAATGTCGCCTTGTGCACGAATGGCAATCGAGAATGCGAGACGCACTTGCATGCCAGATGAATAATTCTTCAGTTTTTGATCCTGGAATTGTTCTAGTTCGGCGAACTTCCAAATGTCGTCATACATGGCTTCCATTTCTTCATTAGAAAAACCTAGCAAAGCGCCATTCAGATAGACATTCTCGCGACCGGTTAATTCTGGATTAAAACCTACGCCTAATTCGATAAATGGGACAAGATTACCATTAATAGTAATATCGCCCTTCTCTGGCCAATAAATACCAGCGAGGATTTTTAGCAGTGTGGATTTGCCGGATCCGTTACGGCCGACGATACCCACGAATTCGCCGCGTTTAATCTCTAAATCAATGCCTTTAAGAACTTGATAGTCTTTATATCCCTTGATGCCGCGAAGTCGATTAAAAATCGCTTGTTTAAGGCCAAATGATTGTTCGGTTGGAAGACGGAAGCTTTTATGAACGTTCTTTACGCGAATTGCAACGTTATCGTCTGGGTTGTCAATTTCAGTTCTTTTTCCAATTGAGCGACGCATTATACTTCCTCCGCAAAATACTTAGATTTTCGTCTAAATACGATAGCGCCAAAGCCAAGTACTAGGACAATGATAAGAATTGGCACAATCATAAATAATGGATTCCCGACATAATTCCACATAGTGATAGTTTGGTCGGTAATGAGATTGTAGCGAATATCCTGAATCGCCTGCGCGATTGGATTAAGTAGTAAGATTTTAGCTGCTGTGGCGTTTACTTCGGCGACCATTGAGATAGGATAAATAATTGGCACGGCATAGAATAATGCCTGAATAAGAACTTCCCAAATAGACGCAATGTCGCGGTACTTAACGTTAATAGAACCGAGCAGGAAAGAAATACCAAGCGCAAGAACATATAACTCGGCAAGTGATAATGGGACGAGGAGCCAATTCCAAGATGGAGTGACGCCATTAATTAAAGCAAAGATGACAATCACTACTAAATTAATCAGCATATTAACGGCAGCGGTTAAGGTGGCCGAGACAACTACGATATATTTTGGAAAATTTATTTTACGCAATAAATCACCACGAATAATAATTGCCTTAATGCCCTGCATGGTACATTCTGTGAAGAAGCTCCACATTACAGTACCGGTAAGAAGATAGACTGGATAGTGAGGAATATCACCGCCAATGCGAAGTAATTTACAGAAGACAATATAAAGAATAGCGAATAGCATTAATGGGCGAAGTAAAGCCCATAAGTAGCCCAAGACTGAGCCCTGATAACGTAGTTTGAAATCAGTTTTTACTAACTCTTTGAGAAGAATACGGTTGCGCCGATTCAACACACGAGGAATTTTCATATACATTATATTTTAACATAAAACGGGGGTATTTTTAAGATATAATGGTTATATGAGTAAGTCTCCACTAGTCTCTGTTATAGTCCCAGTTTTTAATACCGGAACGGATTGCTTGAATCTGCTTAATTGCCTACTTGACGGGACCTATAAGAATTTGGAAATAATATGCATCGATGACGGATCGAAAGATGATAGTTTGAAAGTTTTGAGCGAGTTTGCGAAAAAACATCGTCAAGTGATAGTAAAGACCCAAAAGAATGCCGGGCCATCAGCAGCACGTAATACCGGCATTAAACTCGCGAAGGGTGATTTGGTCTCGTTTATTGATTCAGATGATTTAGTAAGTGGTACTTTTATTGAAAAATTAGTAACTGAATATCTAAACAAAAAAGTAATCCTAGCGAGTGTAGCGATTCATTATAACCGCCTCAAGCGCGGAAAAGCGCACGATGATTTTACTAATCCATCACGCGCTCGCAAAAAGAATGAAACGCTATGGGAGTATATCTTATATTTGATGCGCGTAGATGGCAGAATGTACAGTGCCGTAACAAAAATGTATCGTAGAGACATCTTAATAAAGAGCGGCCTGGAGTTTGATACGACAATGGATTTCGCAGAAGATACGAAGTTTGTATTGGATTATGTCGCCGCAGCGCAATCATATAGTCCCGAAGCTGACGAAATTCATTTTATTTATGAGCCGTTATATTTGTATAACTATGGCACTGATACCAGTACGGTAGCAAAGTCGGCTTTGAAGTGGCAAAACTGGAAGAAAAGCTACCAAGAGTTAAAAAAGTGGTCAAAAAAGGGTTCAGGTAAAAGAATTATCGTGAGACGCGGCGCAGTATTAACGCGCTGGCGTGTTTCGCACGCTTTAGCAGTAGCACGCGCAAATATGCCAAGATCGGAGAAAAGAAAATATGCGAATCCGATTGAATTATTCTTCGCGTCCCTATTATTGAAGGTTAGAAAATGAAAGTAGCAATTGTTTGTGACTGGTTAACGAATATTGGTGGTGCCGAAAAGGTGTTATTGGCCGTACATGAAATGTATCCGGATGCACCAATTTATACATCGCAATATAACCCGAAAGGCATAGATTGGTTTAAAGATGCTGATGTGCGAACGGGTAGTCTACAAAAGATTCCTGCAAAACTGCGCCGCTTTATACCAATGTTACGACAAAAGTATTTCGATAAACTCGATTTATCTGAATATGATTTAGTTATTTCCGTAACGGGCGCAGAGGCAAAGTCAGTAAAGATTGGTCCAAATACAACGCATATTTGTTATTGTCACGTGCCAACACAGTATTATTGGCAAATGTATGATGATTACGTAAAGAACCCAGGGTTCGGAATACTAAATCCAATCGTACGTGTGGGCTTCAAAGCGTTCGTAAAACCACTTAAAAAAGCAGATTTCTCTGCTGCCCAACGACCTACGTATTTCGTGACAATTTCGTCTTATGCAGCAGAAATGATTAAGAAATATTATAAACGTGAAGCGACGGTGATTGCTCCGCCAGTCGATACAAACAAGTTTTCTGTTGTAAAAAACACAACACGTGAAGGATTTGTGAATTTTTCGCGACAGGTATCTTGGAAGCGTCAAGATTTAGCCATAAAAGCATGCATAAAAGCCGGCAAGAAACTTACGATTATCGGAGACGGTCCGGAACACAAAAATCTCGTTAAAGCTGCAAATGGTTCAGAGTTGATAACTTTTAAAGAGTTTATGACAGCAGATGAAATCGCGAAAGAACTAGCGCACTCTGAAGGGTTCATCTTCCCTAGCATGGAACCATTCGGCATAGCACCAGTTGAGGCACTATCGGCAGGATGCCCAGTGATTGCGTTCGCACAAGGTGGCGCGGTGGATTATATCAAGGATGGTATAAATGGCATGTTATTCGAGCACCAAACGGTTGATTCGCTCGAGAAGGCTTTGAAGAAGTTTGATAGCTCAAAGTATGATCGAAAGGAGATTATCAAGAGCGCTCAAGAGTTTGATGTTAAAAACTTTAAGAAGAAATTACAGAAGTTTATAGATGAAAAAGTCGCTAAGTAAATTTGAGAGCGTAATGCTGTTCTTATTACCAATTGTGGTATTTTTCTCATATTTCCCTGTTATTAGATTGGGTGCAAATGATTCGATGAACTTTGAATTATCCCTACCATTAATATGGTTGGCAATATTTGGCGTATTCAGTCTGACAAAAATGCCAAAGATCGAGAAAAAACTTGGTATCACAAAAAGCTTCATAGTATGTGCTTTCCCAACCTATGCTACGTTTGCGATTTTATGGAGTGAAAATAAGGTACGAGGCATATTAACGGCTGGGATTATATGGCTGATTATGTTTAGTGTAGTAAACATCCTAAGTATGAAGCTAGATAAGGCCTATCTGAAAAAGTTACTAAAAGTCTATTTAATCTCGGCTACTGTTGCGGCAGTAATTTGTATTCTGCAGTGTTTCTTAGACGTATTAGGAGTTTCGCGTGACTTTACCCTACTCTGCCGCGGATGTACATATCTGACTTTAGGTTTTCCTCACCCGAATGGGTTAGCAATCGAGCCACAGTTTATGGGTAATCTATTAATTGCGCCAGCATTAATATCTCTAGGATTATTTTATAATGCAATAAAATCTCAAAAAGACAAGCGAGCAATGTTCGGTTTTGGTGGCTTGAGTTTATTCCTAATTATGTCATTATATATATGTTTCTCGAGAGGCGCACTCTATGCATTCGGAATCGCCGCATTAGTATTCGGTGTAATGCTATTAATACGAGACAAGAATGTACGCGCATTTTGGTTATTGGTACCAACACTCATAGGATTAGCGTTTGGTTTATTAACACAGGGGATTCTCTCGGAAATATCGCCTACTTCAGAGAACTTCATACAAGGTATACAGAGATCAATCCACCAAGTTACACTTGGCAAAATTGATATTCGAGACAAAGTTGAGGCCGATGATAGCGAACAGCCGATTTTTGTTGGATATATTGAGGAATCGACCGATATTCGTCTAAGTGTTACCGATGCTGCCATAAAAGCCTGGCAAAAGAATCCGATTGCGGGTGTAGGATTAGGTGGTGCGGGCGTCGCAATGGAACATGAAACCGGTGGTTGGGAGAAAGAGATTATTCAAAATGAGTATATTAATATCCTAACCGAGCTAGGTATTATAGGGGCAATAATTCTTGTCATTGTAATTATATATATTATTAAAAGTTCAAGGCGTCCTAGCTGTATAATAATTATTCCAATTGTTCTGGCTTATTTAATTACCTTGGGATTCTTTTCGGGATTTCCAAACGTTCTTCATTTATATCTGTTAACCCCAGTGGTTTACTGGTTAGGGGAAAAGCGACTTCTGTGCTAAAATAGAAGGATGAGTACAAAGTCTATTGATGGACTTCAGTGGAGAGCTAGTGGTGGTGAAAAAAAGGCGAAAGGTCAGAGCCGAGCTGCTACAAGCTCTGTGATGAAGCGCCGCACAACAAAAGCTACACCGCCAAGAAGAGTTGGCTTGCCTGATAAAAAATCAGAAGTTAAAGAAATGATTAAAGAGGGCGAAAAGCTCGAGAAACTGAAAAAAACCAAGAAGAAACGCGCTCTAGATGAAGATGATAATAGCGCAGTAAAGGAATTTTTATCCGAAGTGAGAGATGTTGATCCAACAGATTTAACCGAAGTTCCGCAAGAAGAAAAAGCTAAAGGATGGTCAAAAAAGAAGAAAAAGAGTAAAAAACATGGTAGAAAAAAACGCCATGTAGTACGTTGGATTGTCTTAATTATTGTGGCACTACTAATTGCTGCTGGTGTTTGGGTATATTTCTATTTGAATGACTTTGTAAACCAAGTTACCGACGGCGGTAATATCTTGAATGTTATCTTCTCTGACCCAGATACGCCACTCGAAAAAGACGAGAATGGTCGTACCAATATCTTAATCTTCGGCACTGAAGGTTACGCAATGGATGATCCGCGCTGGGATGGTGGATATTTGACCGACTCTATGATGATGATGAGTATTGATCAGGAGACTGGCGATATTAAGACGGTTAGCTTGCCACGCGATCTTAAAGCAAGAACCTGTACTTCTACAAGTAAAATTAATGAAGTTTATTGGTGTAAATATAATAAAGTTAAGAAAAATACTTCTGCTGAAGATAAACGCAAATACGAAGAAGAAGGCGCAATGGCGCTCGAGCAAGCATTCGAGGAAGTATTTGGCGTACAGATTCAATACCACGTACACGCAAACTGGCAAGCATTAGTCCAAATCGTTGATGCAATTGGCGGTATTGATGTCGTATTCTTGTACGGTAATCAAACCTGGGCTGGCGATGAGACAACTATTGTCACAACGAGTCCAAAAGGCTTAGCTGATGGTAGACCATATCATATTCAGTTCCCGAATGGTCAGGTTATTCACTTGAATGGCGAGCAAGCATTGGCTGTAGCACGCGCACGTAACGCCTATGGTGGTTATGGCGCATCAAATGGTAACTTCTCTCGTGAGTACTTCCAGCAGCGCGTAATTGACGCGATCGTAAAGAAGTCACGCCATGTTGATATTAATCTTGGTATGGCGATGCAAGTGAAGTCTGCGATTGGTGATAATCTCCGTACAAACTTTAAGGATACCGAGATTAAGACTATTGTAAAGCTAGCTACAAAATTGGATTATTCTGGCGTACAGACGATCTCTCTATATGATACGAAAGATAAACCACGCCCACTTCTTACTACTGGTATGATAAATGGTATTTCTTACGTTTATCCAACCCAGGGCGTCGGCGCATATAGTAATATTCATGCATATATAAAGCGCAAACTGAGTGGAGAGGCATTCACATCAGAAGAAGCTAATATCGTAGTCTTGAATGGTACCGCCGTAAACGGTATTGCTGCAAACGAAAAGAGCTACCTAGAAGGTAAAGGATACCTTATTAGTAGTACCGGCAACGCTCCAAGCGATCTGAGCGCGTTTGATGGCGTAAAGGTATTCCAGGTATCCGCTAAGAAGCCAAAGACGGCTGAGGCGCTTACAAAGCTTTATAATGTGGATATTGAAGTCAATATCCCTGATTCGTTAGCGTCTTATAATACTGCAGACTTCATCGTGATCATCGGTAACGGTTTCTCACATTAATAGCTAGCCGCTCGAATTAATACCCCCACAACAGGGGGTATTTTTTACACTAGTTTTCCACAGGTTGATTATTATAAATAAGTTGCATATTTCTAAATATTATTATATTACCCCTGTTATAGCGTAGTTGAAATATTGAAAAGTAGTGACAAAACTGTGGAAAATGTGGATAAATCAACAAAAATCCCCGCTTTTGGGCGGGGATTAGTGATTTACTAAATTAATTAGTCGATTTCTTTTTTAACGATATGAAGACGGCGTTCACGGCCTTCGCCAGTACTGAAGGTTTCAATATCGGAATAATCGCTAGCGTAGCGGTGAACAACGCGGCGATCGGCGGCATTAAGGTCAAGGATCTTTTCCTTACCAGTGCGGCGAACGTCATCAATCCACTTCTCTGCTTTATGCTCGATTTTATCAGCACGCTGGCGCTTATAGTCGGCAATATCGATATTTACGCGAGTAACCTCAGCATTGCGGGCTATGAGCGTCATCATAAGGACATGCTGAAGCGCACGCAAGTTATTAGCGTTCTTACCAATCAGGAGCGAATTCATGCTTGTAGATGGAATAGAAAGCTGAATTACATCGTCTTCAATAGTTGAATAAACAGCTACGTTAATACCAAAGAAGGAAAGCAAGTCCTCAAGGTATTTTGCCGCAAAACGAATTGATTCATCGGTGTTCATTATTTTCTCCTTTTCTTTTTATCCGATGCAACAATTCTGGTGATATGTTCCTTGGAGTTTTTATTTTTATCTTTAGACGCATAATGCGTGGTTTTACTCTTTATCTTAGTAGTAGTGATTTTAGTATTATCCTCGACGATTTCAGCTTCTTTGATCTTCTTAGTAGCGTCGCGGAGTTCCTTTAATACTTTCTTATCAGCAGCTTCTTCCATCTGTTCAAGTTTCTTGCTGAGAATAATCTTCTGAATAAAGACAGTAATGAGGTTGCTTAAGAAGTAGTACATTACAAGTGCGCCAGGAAGGTTAATCATGATGAATAGCATCATGAATGGCATCATATACGTGGTCTGGGACTGCGCTACGGCATTAATTTCATCTCTACTGGCTTCTTTACCGTCAGCAGCTTCTCGCATAAGATCCTTCATACCACGGCGTTTCTGGCCGTTTTGACGAGTTGGGTCCTGCTGGCGAGCCATAATAAACTGCGTAACAGCGCTAGCAAGAGCGAAGAATAAGACCGTAAACGTGCTTAAGGATGGATCGCTAAAGACTTGACTTGGTAAGACGGAAAGATCAATTACGCCGAAGAGTTTTGGCTCAAATTTATATTCCGTAGTAGTCTTATCTTCTGCTTCTTCGAAATCTTTAAAATACTGCTTCTGTAAGTCTATAAGAGTATTAACATTATTTAAATTACGGATTGGTGGATATGCGGAATGCTCAACGTTAAACTCGGTGTTTTCATTGCGACAACGACCGATATTAACATGATAGTCACTAGTATTAGCGCATGGATTAACAGAAACACTAATAGCCGTGAAGAGTGCGATAAAGATTGGCAACTGAATAAAAACAGTTAAAACAGAGCGAAATGGTTTAATATTATTGCGCTTATAAAGATCCATCATCTGAAGAGATTCAAGCTGACGGTTACCTTTGCAATTTTTCTTTATTTCAGCAAGTTCTGGCTGAATTTTGCGCATTAATTTAGTCTGCTGAAGTTGGCGCTTCATGAGCGGCCAAGTAAGGAGTTTGATTAGGACTGTAAAGATGATAATAGCGAGGCCAAAATCACCAACAACGCTATAAATCAGCAAAAGAATATTAACAATCGGACGGACAATTAAGAAATCCAGTAATTCAAACATATAACTCCTCTTTCAGATAATTATATTATATCCGCCTCTTTAAGTAAATCGCGGATAAGGGTACGCAACTCTTTAAAATCAATATCAAGTATTTCTTTGGAATTAATAATAAAAATACAGTCCACTGGCTTCTGAATATTTGGAAGCAAGGCACGTAAAGCTTCGTAGCTACGACGACGAATGCGATTACGGCCGACAGCGGACTTGAGTATTTTTTTACTAACTACAATGGCGTAGCGTTGTTTATTACGGGAATTATCGGCAAAAACTAGAGAGATTTTGGAACCTCGAATAGTTTTTCCATTTTGGTAAGTGTATCTGACACCACCACGCGAATGAAATCGATAATTCTTCTTGATCATTCGATTAGGCCGTTAAACGTGCACGACCTTTAATGCGACGACGAGCAAGAACTTTGCGGCCATTAACGGTAGAGTTGCGCTTGCGGAAACCGTGTTCAACTTTGCGCTGACGTTTGTGTGGTTGATAAGTACGCTTTGGCATGAGTATAATCCTGACTTTATAATTATTGTTTTATTAAAAGAATTATGTCTATTATAATGATTTTTTCCACTTTTTTCAAGGGTTTTTCCACATACGCGCTTCCCTGTTTTTGAAATGGGTGGGGAAAAATCTCATCTGTTAGCGGATTTTATTATTAGAAAATATTATTTCAGTCTACAAAAACCTGTGGAAAAGTCATATAATTATCTCATTAGGAGGAGGTCAGTAAGATGCCAAACGAGTGGCAGACAGTCTTGGATGAGCTAAAAAGTCATTTATCCGAAATGGCTTATGGTACATATTTTACGAACCTCAAATTTATTACTAACGAGGATGGGCACCTAACCATGTCGGTGCCAAGTATCTTCGTTAAGACTTCAATTGAAAATAAGTATTATCAGATATTAAAAGATGCAATTGCGGCAGCTGGTATTGAATATGATGATATCAAAATAATCTTAAGCGACAAAAACAATAAAACTACTGTAAAAAGAGCGGTTGAAATATTACCAAATACTCCCGTAAAAACCGTTAATACGCCAATTTTTGCAGCACCGGCAGTTAATAAAACGACATTCGAGAATGGATTAAATCCACGCTACCGATTAGATAATTATATTGTTGGTAGTAATAACGATCTCGCAGTAAGCGCGGCACATGCCGTAATTGAACATCCAGGCGAACGTTATAATCCTTATTTCTTATATGGTGGACCTGGTCTTGGTAAAACACACTTAATTCAGGCTATTGGCAATGAGATAATTAAAAATCATCCGGAAATGCGGGTGCTATATGTAACAACGGAACAGTTTTATAAAGATTTCGTTGATGCAATGAAGAAGCACCTTGATAATTTCTCGGAAAAATACCGCAATGTCGATGTTTTAATCGTGGATGATTTCCAGTTTATTGAAGGTAAGGATAAATCACAGATTGAGTTCTTCCATACTTTCAATGAATTACACCAAAATGGAAAGCAAATAATCGTAAGTAGTGATCGTCTACCGAATCAAATCGCAACTGTTGATGAGCGGTTAGCTTCACGTCTAGCGATGGGTGTCCAGATTGATATCCAGTTGCCAGATTTCGAGACACGCTGCGCAATCATTAAAGCTAAGGCTGAAATGATTAATTCTGAAATACAGTTAAGCGATACAGCAGTGGAATATCTAGCAAAGAATATACAAACAAATATTCGTGAATTGGAAGGAAAACTGAATCAGGTATTACTACTCGCAGAAATGCGCAAAATTACACCAGATGAATTGATATCTGAAGGTTTAGTGGCGCCAGAAGATCCAATTAGGCATCGTTCCGTGTCACCAAAGCAAGTAGTGGATAAAGTCGCAAAGTATTATAACCTAACCTCGAAGGATCTTTACGGTGAAAGTCGCGTAAAAGATATTAAAAATGCGCGCCAAATTGCAATGTATTTAATGAATGAACAGCTCGGACTTAGTACCGTAAAGATTGGTAATGAGTTTAAAAAAGATCATACAACAATCATGCATGGTATTAAGGTAATTAAGACCCAATTGAAGACAGATTTTAATCTACGCAGCCAGATTAGTGACCTTAGGGAGAAGATTTATGTCAATTAAAAGTGGAAAACTGGTGCAAAAATCAGTTCAAAAGTCTGCGCAAAATTGGTGGAAGAAAAATGTGCAAAAATTCGAAAAATGGAGTTTTACCCAATTATTTGAGAAATCCACAAAAGTTTTGCATAACATTATCGACATTTTCTACACAAATAAATTGTTCAATTATTCCCTGTTATGCTCAAGTTTTACACATTATTCACATAGCTCTACTATAACTACTACAACTTATAAATAATAAAGGAGGATAAATGCAGGTAGAAGTTTTACAGGACAGACTCGCAAAGGCACTAAGTGTAGTAAGTCGAGTAGCAGCAAGCACGAAAGCTGGTTTACCAATTTTAAGCAATGTACTCCTTAGAGCTGACGATAAGCAGTTAACATTAACTGCAACCAATATGGAATTAGCGACAGTTGAATATGTAAATGCTAAGTGTATTAAGAATGGTACGATTACGGTACCAGCAAAGCTATTAGCGGAATTTGTAGTTAATTTACCAAAAGATACCGTTAAATTAACTGCAAAAGGCGATAAATTAACGATTTCAGCTGGTCAATACAAATCCACAATTAATGGTATTTTGGCGGATGATTTTCCAGAATTACCGAAAATTGATGAAAAGAAAGCTGTCACGTTTAAGATTAATGTGGATATTTTCAAAGAGGCGGTCAATCAGGTAATAATTGCTGCCAGTAACGATACTACTCGCCCAGCTCTTACGGGTGTGTATTTTAATACTTATGAAGGTTCATTGTATATAGCAGCTACGGATGGTTATCGTTTAGCGGATCGTAAATTCGTAGATGAGGTAAAGAGTGAAATTGCAGCGATCGTGCCGCGTGATGCGCTCCAGGAAGTATTGCGTTCAATTGCGGACAATATGGAAGACATCGAAGTATTAATTACGGATGCACAAATTGTATTCAGAATGGGCGAAATTGAGATTACCTCGAAATTGATCGATGCGAGCTTCCCTGATTATCGCCAGTTAATACCAAAAGATATTACTTCCGAACTAGAGTTAGATAAAGCAGAATTGATTCGAATGACAAAAGTGGCAGCATTGTTTGCGCGTGATTCTGGCGGATCGATTACTTGCGAGGCGAAGAAAGATGAAGGAACTTTCTCAGTGAGCGCAGTGGCAAGCGAACTTGGTGAAAACACATCTTCTATGAGTGTAGATGTATCGGAAGATGGCAAAGTATCATTAAATTCGCGTTATATATTAGATGCATTGAATGCGACTACGGAAGGTAAAATAATCTTCGGTTTATCTGGTAAGCTTGCGCCAGTAGTAATTAGAAATCAGAAAAGTAACGATTATACGCATATTATTATGCCGCTTAAGAGCTAATGGAAGTTGTTCAAAAAGTTAGTTTAAAGAATTTTCGTTGTCACGACGAGTTTGAGCTGGATTGTAATCGTCCAACTACGTTGATTATTGGCGAAAATGGTAGTGGGAAAACTTCAATACTAGAAGCAATTTATTTAGCATTACGTGGAAAAAGTTTTAAAGCGACCGATAAAGAGATTGTTCGACACGAAGCGGATTTTTATCGTGCAGAGATCGATTTGATTGATGCGCAAAAAGTAATAATACGATTTAACGGCTTGAAAAAAGAGTTTGAAATTGATGGTAAGAAAAGTCTGAGATTACCAAAAAAGAATCGATATCCAGTAGTATTGTTTGAACCGGATAATATTTATTTAATAAAATCTTCACCAGCAAGACGTCGTGATTATTTTGATGAGCTATTTAAGCAAATTGATGATAATTATGGAGTAATTCTTTCAAAATATAATAAAGCTTTAAAACAGCGAAATGATTTATTAAAGGTTGAAGAAGTATCCGCAGACGATTTCTTTTCTTGGAATGTGATGTGTGCGAATTATGGATCTGAAATCGCGAGAAAACGTCAAAAATATCTTGAATTGATTAATGAGGATATGACGCAGATTTACCAGAATATTGCGGATAATAAAGATGAATGTTCGATTGAATATTTAGGTGAAATTTGTGATGAAAATAAGTATCTAAGAATTTTAGAGAATAATTTTCAGAAAGATATTTATTTAGGTCATACTACTTTTGGAGTGCACCGTGATGATTATGAGTTTATTTTTAATAATAAAAAAGCAGATGGATCAGCATCGCGCGGAGAGATGCGCTGTATTATTTTGGCATTGAAATTTATAGAATCGAAAATTCTTGAAGAAGAAACTGGTAAAAAACCGGTAGTATTACTTGATGATATTTTTTCAGAATTAGATGAAGCACGTCAAAAACACTTAATTAATAATTTTAAGAATTATCAGATGATTATTACGAGTACGGCAGTGCCGGAAGAAATGAGAATCGATAAAAAGCTTTAACCTTTGAAACGCCAGACGCGATAATTACCGCGACCAAGTACGTCAACGAGAAGGATTTTTTCGGTTAATTCGCCAGAGTGGTTGCCATAAGATGCCTGAGCGACGTAACCTTTACCATCTTTTTCGACATACATTTTTATATGTCCCGGAACAGTCAAAACATCGCCTGGGCGTAGGAATGAAGTATCTTTCGGGTCAGAATATGTTATCTCTTCCCACTTGTCGGATTTTTCGAGATGTGGAATAGATGAGCTTTGAACACCGCAACAGGCAAAATCTGGATCAACACCGGATTCGCGTGCTACGGTAGCGACAAAGACATCGCAACTGGATCCACCTGGCATAACATGAGCTAGACCATGTTTGGTATAAGCGGCTTTATAAGCTTCAGTTGGGGTCATAGTGCCAACATGTGGGTCGCCAACTGGCCAAGCAAATTTAAGGGCTGTTTCGTTTAAGCTCATATTACCAGTGCCATAGCTAGTATCACTACAGCCAGTACCGCTCGTGAGACCGCCAATAGCTTTATAAACTACGTAGGCGCCATATTTATCACCAGCTGGGTAAGATAATGCGGTTTCGCCAGCTTTAATTTCGCCCCACGTGGTGGAATTATGGCTTGGATCACGTTGTTGATCGGCCTTATTCATGACATAAGGAGAGCCTTCGCCGACATTTGCTTCTGCTTCGGAAAAACCTTGATCGCGGGCTTGTTGTTTATATTTTTCTTGCGCGCCATCAACCATGAAGAAGAAATTCTTAACGTTTTTGTCGTTACTAAAGGTAGCGCCACGACCATAGTAGAAGTATCGCTCATTTACAGCATCTTTACCCATTTGAACGAAAGTTGATTCATCGACAGTGCCGGTAGTATAAGTTTTACTTGTAGAACGGAATATACCGTTGGTGTTTGGACTATCTAAAGTCAGGCCGTTTTCGCGATAATGAATAGCGGCGATAACTTGCCATGGAATATTGGTTCCCTCGACTATTTGCTCATAGAGAGATTTATACTTACTAATAGCGGAAGATTGTTCGCCGGTAAGGATTGGATTACCAGCATAATCTTTGGAATTATCAGTTGTTGGGCCAGCGGATGGGCCACTAGTGATAGTGGAGCCATGGAATTGGTTATACCACTTCTCTGCGTCTTCGGCGCGGTCCATATGATATTCGATAGTAGGGTTTCTTGGAATTTCTACATGTTCAAGGAAGAATTTAGCGGAATCGAAAACGGTTTTCTGTTCGAAGATACCTTTATAGCTTTTGTGACTATTTAATTCATCGTAAAGGAAGGATAATTCAAGCGAAAATAGATTGTCGCCTTCAGCGCCGGCTACTTCAATAAAACCATCGCCATTCATGCCGTAAATATTGCCATTCTTCATGCTGTAGGTTTCTGGATTATTGAAGAATTTAAGTAGATCTGGAGCCTGTTCTTTGACGTAATTATACATTCGAATACGACGGCCAAATGACCATTGAATTAAACCGAGACCATAGGCTTTGTCGCCGTTTTCGCCGAGATCCATTGGCCAGTATTTACGATATTGACTACCTTCATGCTGAGCAGGATTAAAGCCAACACTTTCATGTTGCATATTGCCCATGATGCCGGCGGCTTGCTCGTCGGTAAAACCGAGTGATGTGAGGCCGGACCAGATTTTTTCAGCGGCGGTAGTGCCATTAATAGTGGCGCGCCCGGTAGTATTACCAGTTTCGCAGTTACCGGATGGATTATAGTAGTAAATTCCGTTTTTACTAAAATAATCGAGTGTGCCAGTATCTGGTTGGTTGGCGGCAAAAGCAGGTTGATCAATCATGATAGCTGCAAGAATTATAAGGATGATTTTTTTCACAGTCTGTTTCATACGATATAGTTCCTTTTGTCGACGAAGATATTAACTGTTTTGATTGTGATAACAGGAGTTTCTTCAATCATTTTTTCTTCAAGATGGATTTCGACTGGTTCTGGATTTTCTTGATTGAATTTGAAACGAGTTGATGGATCGTATTTTGCAAGTTTATCGGAATAACGTGTGAATTCAAGTAGGAGTGCGATATCGTCTGTGGTTTGACCGGAAATGCGAGCCAAGGTGCCTTTGAAGGAGGTATCGATTGGATGAGTAGATTCGTAGCGAGATTCGTAAGCTAGAACTGGGTTACTGCCACCAGTATCACCTTCCATACCACTAAGAATACGCATGTCTTCAATATAGCGTTGATAATATTTGAATTCACTATCCCAACGAGAGTTACTGGAAGAATTTTCACAAATTGAACCAGTGGCCCATGGTTCATTGGAGATATCTTCTGCGGCATTAATAATATTTAGTAAATCATTTACGAATGGAAGATTATTACCGACAATACCAAAATCGGTTTGGAGAGCGTTGAGAATATTTGCGTCTTTGACGCCCCAAGGTGAATTGCGGTTTTTGCAGAAATTGATGAATTTTGCGAGTTCTGATTTGTCTTTAATATTGCCATTGCTATCAAGATTTCTTTCAATGACGGCAGTATAAGTAGGATCATCTGGTTTAATATCAATAGTAGAATAGTCGGTTGCGACAATTGGCACACCATACATGTCGCATTGAGTGCCTGGAAGATTGCGGCATTCTGTATTTTGCGAAGTATACATAATGCCCTCATCGGCCGCAGAAGAGGCCGGAGTAAGCTTACGAATAGCGCTAGCAGCCATATTATTGAATGATGCTAAGGATGAGAAGAAGCTACTGGAGTAGGTGAGGAAGGTAAAGTTTGATAGTACGGAACCAAGGAAAGTATTAGGACTCGTAACATCGAATGGACTACGATTTAAGCGATCAATTTCAGCTTCTTGGTTAAGGGCGAGAGTAGTTTTGCGGTTTTGAGTTTTTACGGCACTAGAATCAGAAGGCATGTAAGCGCTTCCCTGCGTAGCTAAAGAGAAATTAGCATTAGCGGCGCCGAGTGAGAATAATTCACCTGCTGGGACGCCAGTGTAGGTTTCGAAGATATTACTGGCGAAGATTTTGGCGACGTATGGAATGATAGCACTGACGATTGTAGCGACAACACCAGTAATAATAACACCGCCAATAGTTTGCATAATGGCACCAACTACAAAGGTTGCAAGTTTACCACCCGGAATACCGTTTGAGGCAAGAGAAATAATTGCAGATGCGGCCATTACGCCAGAACAAACAACATTTGTAGCACCAGTACTAACGGCAATAGTAGTAGCGGCTTTAGTGATATTATCGAGTGAATAAGGGGCAGTCTCGGATGCAGGTGAGAGAGTTTTTCCCATCACTAATTTTGATCCGGTTGATTCGAGCATGGATCCGGTGACGTCTTTTTGAGATGTGCTACCGTCTGCATTAACATAATCTACTTTTTGAGTAGTTTGGGTAGTCATAAAATTAAGCGTTTCGTTGATGGCGGATTGATCACCCTGTCCCGCCATTGCTTTACTAACAGGCTCCATGAGGCCTAAGAAATATGCAATTGATTGATATATTTGGTAAGCCGAGACGGTAACGGCGGCGATATTAGCGATACGCAGAGCGGAACATACTGGGACGCCAACGGAAGAGACTTTAGAAGCAATGCGATTAACCATCGAACGAGCTTTAGCTTTTGGGGTAGCACCTTCGACGCTGCCAGTATTAATATCACTACCATTGTGTTGAGTGTGCTCTTCCCCAGTTTCTTCGTCGTTATAGCGGCCGACGGTATTAATTTTGCCGTCTGCACCTACGACATAATGAGAGACGGTGTCTTCGAAAGCATCAGTGTCAGCCTCGAGATCGCCAGTGGATTTATATTCATCAAAAATGTCACGGGTGGCGCCTTTTTGATTGTAATATTTCATAGAAACATCATCGAAGAAACCGGCAACACGGCCACGCTTGGCATCGTAATATGCATCACGGAAATTAGCGTTATTCGCAAAAGTATCTTGGAAAGAATTGGCGTCAACAATTTGATCGCCGTATTTTAGAACCGTCGATGAACCGAGAACGGCTTGGCCGGCACGGAAATTGCCACTAGAATCAAGATGGCCAACTTCGATACCGTTGGTTTTAAGACGGCTTTGCATGTATGGGGTGAAATAGGTATATTTTTTCGTGAAGTTGCTGATTTTAATCTGGCCGCCGCCATCCAGCATGTATGACATGAGACGAGTATTACGGAAGTTATAAGAACTAAATTGTACATCTGTAGCGTTGGTGTATAACGCGGAAAGGTGTGGTCCAAGCATTGATTGAGCGCCAAAGAAGAAAGCGCCGCCACCGAGTAAAATACTACCGATAACCGTAATTGGCGCCATGCGGCGAAGAAGGCCTTTCTTCTGGCTTTTTGATTTTTTACCACGGACGTTATTTAAGAAATTGGATGAAGTTTGATTTCGTTCAGATTCTTTTGCGGCCTCAGTGGCGGAACGGCGAGTAGTCGTGGCAATTCTACCAGAATTAATGCCAACACTGGACTTTTTGGTGGCATTTTTTTCGGCATCCCGAAGCTCTTGCCGAGCGATGTAGTCCGGGCGAGTGGTGGCGGTTTCCATATCATTATATGGATCGTGCTCACCCCTGTAGTGGTGATTCTCTGGTGTGGAGGCCATAGATACTTATATTTTACAATATTTCTCTTGAAAATGCAAAAAAATTACCGGCTTTTGGGCCGGTATTTTTGTATATATATTATATATATTATTATTTACGATCGTTTGGGTTGGTCGTAATGAGGCTTTCCTCTGTTTCGGAAGCTACAACTTGGATATGAACGTGGTTTTGACCAGCGAAGAATAGACCTTGGCCGACTGGGAAGTTGGATAGACGCTTGCGTTCCTCGTCGGTTAACTTAAAGACGTCGGAAAGAACGTCGACGGCGGAGCTAGATTGCTTTAATAGTAACTGCATGGACGAGTTTGCAACGATAGCACGGCCCATCTTGGAAGACATAAAGTCCTCAACGTCCTGGGTAATTGTAGTAAGACCAAGATAGTACTTACGAGCACGCTTAGCAAGACTAAAGAGGAAGTTAGCGGAGTCTTCATATTTCATAAGCTGCCAGGCCTCATCTACGAGGAGGAGACGACGGCGCTGATCGGCGCGAGTAATATTCCAAATGTGGGACAAGACAATATACATAGCGACTGGACGAAGTTCATCTTCAAGGTCACGAATATTGAAGACGACCATCTGGTTATTAATATCGATGTTAGATTGCTGGGAGAAAATACCAGCAAAAGTACCCGTAGTATACTTGCGAAGACGCTGAGCGAGGCTTGGACCAGTGCCACCCATGTGAAGCAAAGTATCGAAGAGGTTAATGATAGTTGGTGGAGTAGAGTTGTGTGTTAGTGGATCATTAGTAATACCAGCACGGGCATAAGTATCAATAAGTGCCTGGTCGAGATCAGCTTCCTCATTTGGCGAAAGAATTGCGCCACCACCAGTTGCACTACCGAGCATCAAGCGGAAGAGGCCGTGGAGTGTAACGAGGTTAGAACGGAGTGCGTCGTTAGCATCTTCGGCATCGACAACTTTCGGAAGGTCGAATGGGTTAATACGTACATCAGAGTTAAGACTGAGACGGATGTAAGCACCACCGACAGCATCGCAAAGCTTCTGATACTCGTTTTCTGGGTCGATAATTAAAACTTCGGTGCCAACCATCATGGAGCGAAGAGCTTCGAGCTTAACGGTAAAAGATTTACCTGCACCAGACTTAGCGAAGACGACCATGTTGGCGTTTTCTAGTGAGAAGCGGTCGAAGATAACGAGACCGTTGTTGTGCATGTTAATACCGTAAAGAATACCTTTTTCCTGAGTAAGGTCGGCCGAGGTGAATGGGAAGCTGGTAGAAATAGCACCCGTGTTCATGTTACGGCGAATCTGAAGCTGATCGGTACATTGTGGCATGGTACTATTCATACCCTGCTCTTGCTGAGAAGAAGCTACCTTACTGAAGACCATTTGCTGACCGAAAATAGTTTCAACTTTGTGCTGAACGAATTGGAGTTCATCAAGGGAATCGGCGTAAATAGTGACATAGAGACCGTAACGGAAGAAGCGTTCAGCACCGACCTGGAGCTGATCACGGAGTTCCTCAGCATCGGAGATAGCAGCCTCGAGCTCTGGGTCACGAACTTTGCCCTTCTCGTCTTTGATATTCATACTAGCTTCGAGCTGGGTCACCTTCTTTTGGAGGTTCTTCATAATGACGGCGGTTTCGACTGGGTAAATATACATAGAAATATCGAGAACTTCATCCATATTAATAACAGAGCTAAGCCAGCCAGTATAAAGCTCGCGTGGGTAGCCATATACATAGATAGTACGACCGTATTTAGTACCTAAACGGAAATAGTCAGATGCGATTTCGATAGAAGATGGCGAAATAAGATCGCGGAGAGTAGTAATACCGGTTTCAAACGCTTTCTGAATCTCAACTTCTTCCTGAAGCTGAGCTTGTGCAGCGATATCGGCAGCACTGAGACCTTGTTGTTTCTTTCCCATGTTATGCGTCCTCCTTATTACCCTTGCGGACATAAATATGAGCTAGCTTATTGAAGTCGCCAAGTGGCTCACGGACGGCCGTATCTGGGTTATTGAAGTTATAGTAGAGCTGACCAAGTTCCTTAGTGTTAAGGCGAACGGAGTGAATACCAATTGAAAATAGACCGGAAACGACAGCTTCGACACGGTTATTAATTTCGGTGACGGCTTTATCGTAGAGGGCGTGATCGATGCGGCTGACGGTGACACCTTTACTTTTCTCGAATGATTTAAAGAAGCTCTTAGAGACTTCGTTGGCCTTCTCTGCTTCCTTTGAAGTGTAATATGGAATGACAATAAAGAATGACTTATCCATAATGTTAGCTTCCTGAGAAAGTTCGTCGATGAAGTTGATGTAATCATCCATCAAAATACCAAGAAGCATGTTATCGTTGTTGCGACGTAGTTCGGAGAGATGCTCAATATAAGGTCCGATATCGACGCGTTGTGAACGGATAAGAATTTGTATAGTGAAGTTGAGGGAGTTAAGGAAGTTTTGATAGGAGTACTCAATAGCTTCGCGTTCACCCTCTGACATAAGATCGAAGTTGATAGATTTACATGCAACTACCGCGCGGAAAGAACCATCTTTCATGATAACCATAGAGTCACGAAGCTCGGAAATAAGCAGTGTTGCCTGCGTGGAATTAGGGTTAACTTTGGCGGTTGCGGTGGTTGGTTCTTGCTGCGGTGGCAAAGCTTGTCCAGCTTGCGCCATCATTTGGTTGCCAGCTTGTGGTCCACCCATCTGCTGTCCAGCCATCGGTGCTCCGGCCATAGGCATGCCACCCATTGGTGGAACGCCTCCCATCATCGGAGCTTGGTTTTGATATGGCATTTGATTTGGTTGCACGGTTTACTCCTTAATGTAATGATACAAATACTTCACTATCTGGTTTATTGTTTATACGATTAGCCTCTTGAGCCATAGTCTCAATGGAATAATCTGGATTATTAGCTAAATCAACCATGGCTGGGTTACTAGTGATTGGGGCTTGTGGATAAGTAGCTTCGAATGGATTGACTGATTGGCCATAGCCTTGTGGAGCTGGTGGTAAGTTTGGAGCTTGGGCTGTAGCGAACGGATCTTGCCCTGGGTCGGTAATAGCAATATTTGGGGCAGCTTCACTATAAATAGTATTATCCGTTGGTTGATTTGCAGATTCTGCTTCTGGAGCTGGGGCTGGTGAATCAAATAACAATGTAGGTAAGCCGTCTGGAGCATTACCCTGGAAAGTGGCAGGACCGCCAAAATCATAATCCGGAACGGCTGGTTGAATAGCAGCTGGTGCTGGCGGTGGAGTTGGTATCGGAGCTGGCGTCGGCATTGGGGCTGGTGCATTAAATTGTAATTGCGGATATGCTTCTGCAGTTCCGGTTGTGGCGCCATTGTGGCCAATAATAGCGGTATGTGAATGTGATTCGTTATTTTTAGCAATAGCGTTGCGCATTTGATCAACAATTTCATTGCGATAGGCGGTGTTGTTTTGTTGAAGTACCTGGAAGGTTGGGTTTGGTGCATCGAAAATATCCTTGACAGCATTCGCCTCGGCGTAGACTTCGGCACGAACACCCGAAGAAGCGCTATCGTTTTTAATAGCATAACCTTCAGTATCGACGATTTCAGCGAGGAATGAGAGACGATGCGAAGCTTCTTCCTGACTGATATTCTTTAAGTGAATTTCGTCGGTTTTCTTTGGGGCAGAGATAACAATTGTGCTCTCTGGTTCACCTGGTTCCCAAATACGTTTGTGCGGTTTGAGATGGAAAGATAAAACGGCTGAGAGATATGTTTCAATTGGCTGATCGCGCTTGAGCGGTAAGGCTAGAAGACCCAAGAAAAAGATGAATGGAATCGGAATAGCGATTAGAGCTGGAAATAAATTCCAGAGTGGAAAACACACGGCAATCAAAGCGCCAGCTATCATAAGATAGACAAACTGGCGAAAAGTAAATGGTCCGAGGAGTTTATCGTCCGCCTCGACATCTTGAGGGACCTTATATTGAGCCATACTGTAATTATAGCATAAACGCTATCATTTTTTGGCCCAATATAAGGGATTTTTTATATATCGGTGCGAATGCCAAGCATTTGGCGAACTTCTGGGTTCATGCCACCGCGAGCGGTGTAATTTGGCTGGTTGACAGAAGTGATTTGGTTCTGGAGAGCGTCAAGAATCTTCTGGCTGACTTTGTAACCATTGATGGTTGTTTCGGATGATGGATCGATAGCGAGCATAGCAGAGTTGAGAGATTTGAAGGTTGAGCTCTTGATGGCAACAAGCTGCGAGGCGGCCATGTCTTTGAAGAAGCTATGGATATTCTCTTCTACGACGGCTTGGTTGGCAGTAAAGAATGCATCTTGCGTTGCAGCGGATGGATCAAAACCGAAGGTGATGTATTTATTGAGCGTGCCGAGCTGCTCACCATCCATCATGCCAGATACGGCAGCAGAGCGAATATACTTCATAGGAATGTGGAGAGTGGATTTACCGTCAGCATCGCGGACTGGCATATCACCCTTCTTCATGAAGCTGAGCATGGCCTTAAATACCGTGCGGTCCTGGGTGGCAGTAGTGCCGGCACCCTTGACGTCTTCGAGAATCTTATCGAGAGAGGTAACTTTCCAAGAGCCAGCATCGACGTCTTCTGGGAGATGATCGCCGCGAATGAAGGACTTAAAGTCGATGAATGGCGCAAGGCGGGTTGGATCACCGTTGGATGTATCGTTAGTGTACATACCGCGGCGGATCATGTTGGCCTTAGCGTAAGCCCAGAGAATCTGGTCGTCGGCTTTCTTGGTAATCAACTCGTCGGCAAGTTGTTTCTGCATACGGATGTCGCCGGTGATTTCGGCAGAATGCTCGTAAAGGGTATCCTGAATATCCTTGAAGTCGCCACGTTTGGCCATGACGGAGATGGCGGCAACCATAGAGTTGTAGTCTCTTTCGGAAATAGCTTCGACGAGTTTGGTCTGTGGGCCATTGCCAGCCGGCATATCATCATAGAGTTCAAAGTAGCTGTCGCGAGCAATCTTATCTACCTTGCGACTATCGGTAATAGCGTCAGATAAGGTAGCGTTGATAGATTTTTGAATCGCGATCTTCTCTGCTGGGTCGGTACTGGTATTTGGAAGGTTAAAGGCAGAAGTAATTTGGCGATGAATTTCGGAATGCTGGTTTTTAACGCCTTCGCGGATACGTTCGGCGCGGCTACGAGTATTCTCGAGTTCGACACTGCGTTGACGAGCCTTATTAATAGCGGTCATGTCGACATTGCGAGTGATTGCGGCGTTGGTGGCTGCAATAGTATGAAGGTGGCGGGCGCTGACGCGAGCATCGGTGCCGTCATCTCTAAAGCCTTCATCGAAGTCGATAGCAGTTGCAGTAACTACGTTGTCGGCTTCCATATTGCGCTGAATGTTGCGATAGCGAGTGACACCGCGGCGGGAAAGTTGTCCGTTACGGTTATACATACTGCGGTTATAGTTAGCGATGCGCTGCTTGTGGCCAGCCTCGATAGCTTCATCGGTGTCCATCTTGCGATTTAGGCGACGCTGCTCAAGATATTGAGCGAGGCGGGCGGATGGGCGACCACTGGTACTGGCAAGCTGACGCTGTTTGGCAAGAATGCGACCTTCGGTAGAGCGGCGAATGGCAGCGCCATGGATTGGTGCGCCGGCGCGACGGATAAGACCATCGACGCGGCCAAGAATGGTGCCGGACATACGCATGAGTGGAATTGTCATAAAGAGTGGTAAGACTTCGACAGCGATACCGAGGACGACGCCGAGCCAGTTGGTGGCGGAGCTGATAATAACGAGACCGGATAGCTGGGAGGCGCCGTAAAGAATGCTGAACATTGGGTAGAAGAAAAGCATGCGAGCAAACATATTGACCCACATCTTGTACCATTTTTCGGTGTTCGGTAAGAGATAAGCAACGAAAGCTAATGGCGAGATCATGATGAGGAGCAAGATGAGTGCTTGACGGGCGGCCATGGTGACAACGGCGGAAATGATAGCGATGGCGCCGGAGAGAATGACCGGAATGAGTAACCAAAGGAGGCCAGACCAGCCGCCAGCGATAGTGAGTGCGCCGATAGTACCGATAGTGCCGACACCAAGAATAGTGGCAACAATGCCAGCGACGGATGTACTAGCAGCGGCTTCGCTAATAGTAGCGTTAGCAATAGCGTCAGCCTGAATTGATTGGAAGATACCGCGGAAACCGACACCAAGGATATTACTGAGGTCGACTGCTAGAATACAAAGTATATAACTGAGGTTTACTAAGATGGCGGCGATAATGATGCGCGGGAGAGTACGTTTGATACCGTAATTGCTAATACCGATGCCGGTGATTTGAGAATAGATGACAATTAGGAAGAAGACGACGAAGATGAGGTTGGTGATATTACGGATATAAGTCCAGACGACGTGAATTGGAGAGTTATTATCGGTAGAGATTGGATTGACTTTGATGAGATTCTCGAGAATATCGTATGCGCCGTCGATGACGTTTGCAAGGAAACTGGTACCAGGACAGATGAGCCAACCGATGCCGCCGACCTGATCATAACAGGTCTCACCGTTTTCGTTATTTTTTTCATCATCATTTCTCTCGTCTGGGTTAGTGCCAGCCGCAAAGGTAGTGAGGGTGGTATTTAGGGACGTTGAAAAAGAAGCCTGTTCGGAGGAGTCTGTGCTAGAATTAGTAGCAAAAACTGGGCCGCTAAGGGTGAGTAGGCTAAATGCGGCCGCTATAACGGAGATGGCTAGGCTTTTGATACACTTACCCATATCTTTTCTATTATATCACACATAAGCTTTTTAGTCAAGTATTATAATAGAAAATTAACAGAATTAGGCATGCTACAGTCAAGGGGTGAAGAGTGCCCTATTCGGCTTATGGTATAATTTTGTGTAGGAAATACGGTTAATGTCGTATAATTTAAGCAGAATATGAAGTCGATTTTCAAAAAAATAGTAATCTCTTTAGGGGTATTATTAGCCGCTGTTAGCGTAGGCATTATGGCAGTGCAACCAGTGTTCGCAGATGAGTCAAAACCATGTACATCAATCTTAACATTTATTGATTGCGATGCCGAAGATGGCGAAGGTATTATGCAAACAATTAGGTGGGCGACTAATATAGTTGTTGGTGTATTAGGTGTGGCGGCAACAATCGGAATTATTTATTGCGGTGTGTTATGGATGACGGCGCGCGATGATGCGGCGCAGGTGGCGAAAGCGAGAAAAAGGATTATTGAGATTGCGATTGGCTTGGCCGCTTTAGCTCTGATAGAAATTTTGATAACATTTATAGTACCAGGGGGAGATACGATGGGGATCGGGGCTAATGGTTAGTAATAGGAGTTAAAGGAAAATACGAAATGAAAAAGTTTTTATTAGTAATAGCAGTTCTTCTGGGCGTATTCTCTTCCCTATTGGTTTTGCCGGCTCAGGGTACTTACGCTGCTGGTTCTTGTTCGAATGAATATACGGTATTAGGCTTGAGGCCTTGGTATGCGGGCTTAGTAGATACATCAACTTGTGAAATCGATCATTCAAAATTCGAAGGCGAAAAAATACAGTCGTCAATCTGGTTGATAGTGATGAACTTAGCTAGCGACATTATGGCGATAGTTGGTTACTTAGCAATCATTATGGTGATTTGGGGTGGTTACTTATATATGATGGCTAAAGGTGATCCTGGTGCAACCGCTAAGGGCAAAAAGACGATTACGAATGCTTTGATTGGCATCGCGATTTGTATGCTTGCTTCGACGGTAACGTCGGCATTTTCGGACCTTATGAGTAAGGAAGATTTTGAAAGGACCAATATCTTTATTACTGCGATTAATCATTTACTAGTATGGGCAGGTATTATTTCGGTGATCATGGTGATATTTGGCGGTATTCAATATGTTACCAGTAACGGTAATCCGACTCAGGCACAGAAGGCACGACAGACGATTATGTATTCGATTATTGGTCTAGGTATCGTTATCTTTTCAGCTGCAATCGTGAATTTAGTGGTAGGAGCAATAGGCTAGGAGTAATAATGAAAAAAGTCTTATTAGTAATAGCGAGTGTATTAATGCTAAGTTTTGGCGTATTGTCTTTGCCGACTTTTGCGGCAACTGGCAATGAAGCATGCGATGAACATGGTGCGGAATTTCCAGAACTTTGTCAGGGTGGCACAGAGGAAGACATCGAAAATAAGGTTGGTGATGTCCTAAATGTAGTTTATGGTTTAGTGGGTACATTGGCTGTAATCTTTATTATCATTGGCGGCTTTAAATATACTACTTCCCAGGGTGAACCTGGCAAACTTCAATCAGCAAAGAATACGATTATGTATGCAATTATCGGTCTATTAGTGACGATATTTGCATTTGCAATTACTCAATTTGCAATGAATGCGTTTGCTGGTTAGGAGTAAAAGGAGAGGAGAATGATAGAGCTAGCAGAAAAAAGAAAATCTGTTCAAGATCAAATTACGACGGTTGGGCAAAATGGCCAGCCGACGGACGTGAATGAGGGGATAGGCGGAGCAATTTATACTTCCTTGGGACTAGTAGCAGTCGTCGCGGTAATTGTAATTATTATTGGTGGTGTTTCAATCGTAACTTCGCAAGGTGATCCTGGCAAGATTAAGAAAGGTAAGTCGACGGTATTATATGGCGTAATAGGCATGGTGGTTTGCATTTTAGCATTCGCAATCGTATCCTTTGTCTTGAAAAGCTTATAAAAGGTTGCACTTTTTAAAAATAGTTATGTTAAAATATAATTAAGGTTTTCGAAAGTAAACAATAAGGAGAACAAATGAAAGCAAGTAAAATGATAAAGGGTGCCGTAGTAGCAGCGTTTGCTACTTTAGTGATTGCGGGCGGTGCTTTTGCTGGCATCTCGGAATGTATTGGCAGCGGCAACAATAAGGCGTATCCGAACCTTAGTACCACCAAGAACTCTACTTATCCAGTAAAGTGCGTACGCGTTCAGGAGAAGAATGCTTCTGGTACTGGTAGTACCTATACTACTATTTACGGTAAAACTTCTGCAGACTGTGCACAGGCTAGCTCCTTAGCTTCTAACCCAGATGGTTGTAAAGGTAGTGACCTTAACACTATCATTAAGACTGTTATTAACGCCATCGTCTTCATCGTTGGTATGGTTGCAGTCGTCATGATTATCCTTGGTGGTGTTAACTACGCTACTTCTCAGGGTGATCCTGGTAAGGTTAAGAAAGGTAAAGACACCATTCTCTACGGTATCATTGGTCTCGTGATTGCAATTCTCGCCTTCGCGATTGTCAACTTCGTACTTGGTGCTCTCCAACAAGAGTAATTAAGAATATAAAGGCGCCCCGGCAACGGGGCGTTTTTTTATTGGTATAAACATAAATAGTGTGATATCTTAAATATAGATAAGGAGAATAAATATCAACATGAATAAAATGAAGAAGATGATGGTTGCAGGCGTAGCAGCAGTTATGCTAGCTGTTTCTGCGATGGTTTGTTTGCCGAATGTGGCTTATGCGGAAGGAGAAAACCCTCCTGCTAGTCCTGCCCCTGCCGGTAATGGTGCGCTAGATAAGGTTAAATCTGGCTTTGATAAAGTTAATAACAAAGTTAATGCAAATACCGATCTCGAAGGTTCGATTGGTGTAATCTTGCTTGCGGTATATTCGGTTATTGGTATTGTCGCAGTCGTGATGATTATCCTTGGTGGTGTAAGCTATGCTACTTCACAGGGTGATCCTGGCAAGATTAAGAAAGGTAAAGACACGATTCTTTACGGCATTATTGGCTTAGTTATTGTATTGCTTGCATTTGCGATTACGCAGTTCGTGCTAGCTCAGCTAGGAAGTGAATAAGGATATGCCCCGAAAGGGGCATATTTTTTATTGGCGGAAAAATGTGACGATAAAAAAATACTCCTTTGCAGGAGTATTTCTTGGGTATCGATATTAGTTAATGGTGATGCGCTTTGGCGCTTCGACTTTTTCCTTTTCGAAGGAGATAGTGAGAACACCATCTTTGAGAACTGCTTCGACGCCATCTTCTTTGACCTGGATTGGTAAAGCGATAGTGCGGCTGAATTCGCCCCAGTAGCATTCTTGGATGTGCCACTGAGTAGCTTTGTCATCTTCCCCACCGTTGAGAACGCCGGAAATGGTAAGGATGTTATCGGAAATGGAAACATCAAGATCTTTGCGTTCGATGCCAGCAGTGCGGGCTTTAATAATAAGTTTATCGGCAGTTTCATAAACATCTACGGCGAGCTGACCTGGAAGGTTGTCGGCTTCATCGTCCCAACCATCGCCATTGTCTTCGACGTATTCTTCAGTTTCTTCTGCTTGAGTGTTGTCAGGAGTTTCCACCGGTTCCTCTTCTGCAACTAACTCAGAATCACCGCCCTCTAAAAAGGCGGCAGTGAGCTCATCGTCTAAGCTCATTTCGTCTTGTTTACGAGCCATATTTAAATTTCCTCCACTAAATTACACTCTTAAGCTTTATTATATGGGGCTTCTTCCTTAAAATCAAGAAAAATGGAGATTATGTTGTGAAAAATACAATATTTATGCATTTTGGTGAAATTATTTGTCCGCATTACTGTATTTCTTGCGGTGAAATTGGTGGAATTTTATGCGAGCGTTGTAAAAAATACATTTTTATTAAACATAAGAACGTTTGCTTGGCGTGTGGCGGCGAATTGAAAAATGGGCATTGCGAGTCGTGTGCCCTGCCCTTCGATCGGCAGTTTTGGGTAGGAAAACGTGAGACGGAGTTGAAAAAGTTGATTGAAATTTACAAATACCATTCTGTGCAGGCATGTAGCTGAGTTTTGGCGGATTTGTTGGTGAGTGTGGCCGACTTGGATGCTGATATGAAAGTAGTAGCATTGCCGACGATTGCGCGACATGTGCGTGAGCGCGGATTTGACCATATGGCGAAACTAGCAAAGGCGGTGGCGAGTCTGAGTGGCCTAGAAACGGCCAAGGTGCTGGTGCGCGGTAATAATGCCGTGCAGGTCGGTGCGAGCATGGAAGATCGGCAAAAGCAGGCTAAAACTGCGTATATAGCTAAAGCCGGAATAGACCGGGAAGCCAACTATTTATTGATTGACGACGTATGGACGACTGGCAGTAGTATGATGGCAGCAGCAAAAACCCTGCGCGAGGCAGGGTGTAAAAGACTGAGTATTGCTGTAATCGCTAAGAGCGGTTAGATGTTTGCTTGACCACCAACAGCGCTAATGACGAAGTTGACGATAGCGTAGGAAAGGATTGCTACGATGAGGCCGATGATAGCGTACATAATGGTGTTCTTGGCATCAGTAACCTTCTTACTGTCGCCACCGGAAACTACATAGCGGATACCGCCAAGGATGAGCATGATAACGGAAATGATACCGACGGCATAAAGAATGGTGTTGGTGATTTTAGTGAAAACGCCATCTGTGCCGATCAGTTCGGCTGGCATGCCATCAGCGCGAGCAGCTTCTGCGCCAGCGAGGGCTGGATTTTCGGAATTACCAATACTGGTTGGATTGATGCCAGTGGCCATAGCGCGACCTGCCAAAATAGTAGCAAGAGCGGCTGCACCGACAATAACCTGACCAATTTTCTTAAAAACTTTCTTCATATTATTTTTATTATACACCAAATTGCGAAAAAAATCAATACTCAAGCACTTTGTGTGATTTTTTGCGATAAGGGGAGTTTTGTGCTAGAATTAATTGCATTGGAGGGTTACCCAAGTGGCTGAAGGGGACGGTTTGCTAAATCGTTAGACTGGCGAAAGCTGGTGCGAGAGTTCGAATCTCTCACCCTCCGCCAAAAGATGCTCTATTTTAGGGCATTTTTTGTTGCATTACTTGAAAAAATGCTACAATAAGCTTATGGCAAAGGATACTATCATCAACTGGCAGGCACGCGAGTATATCGAGCGTAAAAAGACCGCTGGTTGGTATGTTGGGCTCGCTATTGTAACGGCGGCGCTTATAGCATTATCAATTTGGTTACAGTATTGGTCATTTTTGGCAGTAATAATAGCTGCAGTGATTGCCCTTTTGGTATATGTGGCACGTCCGCCAAGAATGCTACACTATTCCCTAACAGAAGATGGTATCTCTGAAGGTAATAATCTCCAGCCATTCGACAAGTTTAAATCCTTTGGCGTGTTGAATGAGGAGAATCATTACTCGTTGATTCTGATTCCAAAGAAACGTTTGGGTACCAGAACAGTGATTTACTTCCCTGAAACAGAGGGTGAACAGATTGTGGACTTCTTTGGTGAACGCTTACCAATGGAAGAGGTGAAACTTGATTTTCTCGACAAACTAGTTCGTTGGTTGAGAATTTAACATAAGCGTGATATTATAGTAGTAACTAAGATTAGATAATTATCAAAAAAGGTGGGCAAAATGGACCAAGCAAATGGCGCAACTCAGGACGAGTTGCAAGCAGCAATCAATAGTATAACCAATGGTGGAGCGGCCGCAACCGCAGATCCTGTTGCAGAAATTGCAAATAAAGTAGCAGGCGAAACTGCAAATCCACTTCCTCCAGCACCAGCACCGGCTGTACCAGCAGCTCCAGCTATGCCTTCCCAGATTGATGGTATTCCAGTAGAGCCACAAAAGGCTATGTATGGCGATCCAGATCTCGACAAAGTTAAGTCGATGGCACTTTCTGATCTTCGCCCACTTCTTGAGAAGGTTGATATTCCAGCCGACAAGAAGTTTATGATTTACAAAGATATTATTATGCTGACAGAAGATAAGGCTTGTATCGAGCCAGCATACAATGCTGCACGTCAGATTATGGACGAAAAGGCTAAAGGCGAAGCTTTGGTTTACATCGTAGAATGTATCGATAAGCTTGGCATTCAGATGAGCCTCGGCGGCGACCAATAGTAGATAAAATATCTAATCTAGGAAAATACCACCACTCCTCCGGTGGTATTTTTGTTGGTTGAATTGGCAGTGATACAATAAAAGCATATGTAATTATTAGGATTGAGTCGTAACTTGAAGATGAAGAACGAGATTGAAGCGCAATTTTTAGATATTAATAAAGATGAGATTCGGAAGAGGCTCGAAGAGATAGGTGCGGAGCTGAAGAAGCCGGAAGTACTAATGAAACGAACGGTGTTCTACACGGGTGAACATTCGTTTGCGCGAGTACGTGATGAAGGTGACAAGATTGTAATGACTTATAAGAATGTCAGTGATGACAATTCGATTTTAGGCACCAAAGAAGTAAATGTCACAGTTAGCGATTACGAAGACGCAATTTTGTTCTTGCAAGGCTGTGGCCTGAAAGCGAAGGCGAAGCAGGAAACTAAACGTGAAGTTTGGGTTTTGGATGGTGTCGAAATTACGATTGATACTTGGCCGTGGATCCCGACATTTATGGAAATTGAAGGGCCGTCCGAGGAGAAGGTTTGGAGTACGGCGAAGGCGCTTGGGTATGGCAAAGAACAGGCAAAATACGGCTCAGTTGATACGACATATCAGCATTATTATGGGATCGATACGGATGTAATAAATCAACATACACCGGAAATAACTTTTGAGATGACGCCGCCAGAATGGGTGCAAGCAAAAAAGTGATTTATAATTAAATCAGTAAGGTAAGGAGGATTATGAATAAGAAGACGATGATTATTGGCTGTGTTGCGGCAGTCGTTATGATCGGTGTGGCGATCGCAATTATCGTGGTTAATGTAAACAAAGAACCAAACTACGGCGGCAACGGTGAGACTGGTGCGGCTAAAGATAAAGAGTTGGACGAAGAAAAAATAGAATCGGCCGTTGTTACGCCAGATGATTTGAAAAAAATTGACGAAACAATTGAGTTTGGCGATTTTGATGCGCAGCATACTCTTTCGAAAGCAATTCAGAATGGCGAGAAGCTAGATAAGGTAGTAAAGATTGATGGTACCGTGAGTCATTTTGGCAAAGGTATGTCTTATAATATTGGCCAAAGGAAAGAAGAAGGTAATCAGTTTATTGGTACGACCTTTACGATTGAAGATGGCGCAGAAGAAGACTACCCTGCTGATGGCGATCATGTAGTAATTACGGGTATTGTCAAAGCGGATGATTCTGGTTTGGTATACACAATCAAAACATTGAAGGCTTACGTCGAAAAGAAATAATAAACGAAAACTCCCCCTGCGCTCTGCAGGGGGATGTTCTTAAATCTTGCCAGTGAGTCGATGAACGAAGAGGCCGATGGCCTCTTTTGCAACGCGGGTGCAGCCGTCGGCACTGAGACGCCAAGTATCAAGCTCGCAGATACCGAATGGGCTTGCGGACCAGTATGAGTGCGCAATGCTGCATCCGTTTGGCGAGGAGCGGCGAACGCGTGCGAGCGCTGCTTCGAAGAGTGCATGAGCGCGCTTGAGATGGTAACCGCTGGTAATGATGATGGGATGGATGAAGCCGTAAGTGGATTGCTCTGATCGTCTTGCCAGGATTTCCATGGAGAATTGAATGTTCTCTACGGTGTTGGTGGAGCGATTTTCAATCCAGATGCGATTATCTGGAACGCCAGCAGCGATAAGCTTATTGGCGTAGCCTTCGGCTTCGGCTTCGGATTGGTTTTCACTGTACGGGCCAATGCCGCCGCTAACCAGGAAATAGTCGATGTAGCCTTGCTTGTAGAGCTCGAGGGCTTTTTCTATGCGGCCAGAGCCGCCACCGAGGATGACGCCGACATGGGTGCCGGTGTGACGGTTGGGCAGATTCTCTTGAGGACACAGGAAAACGACGTTTTCCAGCCAGGACTTGATGAAGTCCGGGAGTCGGTAGACGATGTTGCCGATGAGTTTGAAGAGACTCAATATGATCACCTCATTCCTGAGTGGCAAGATTTTTAAAGAACTGTTTGATTATACCATTTTTTATGCTATTTGTCCAGTGGTAGAGGGGCTATAAAAACAGATAACGCTTATGATTGACATAGTGTAAATACGGTGGTAAAATACGATTACCCTCAATTTTGGGAGGGTGATTCTGGTTGCCCTATGATGGCAGCCCGTACTTTTAGAGGAGGAATGACGCATGAAACGTATCCTGTTGGTGGCTCTTGTAGCCTGTCTCTGTATGGCCATTGTGATTCCGGCTGCGGTTGCGGACGGATGTGGTAGCTATACGGAAACCTACACGGTGTTTATGCCGCATTACACTGAAACGACTACGACTACGACGACCTACGGCTGTTATCAGCAGACGACGGTTGAATATCAGTGTCCGCCCTGCCCGCCGCCCTGCCCGCCTGATCCTTGTCAGCCGGTTCCGCCCTGCGCGGAAAAGAAGGCTGTCAATGATGCCTGCAAGATGATAAACAAATTCACGCTGGATGTGCTGAAACAGCTGGATCGTGAACTGGAAGGCACTGGATGGGTGCGCCTGAAGAGCACGCGGAAACTGCTGAAATCTGGTCGGTGCATTTATACTGTGACCGTGAAGAATCAGGAAACTGGCGAGAAGATCAGTTGCTTCCTGGTAGCGCGGACGGCCGAAAATGTCGTGCAGAAGCTGATGGAAACCGGTACGTATGTACGCAATGGCCGGTCCTGCGATCCGTGCAATAGGTGCCATAAACAGCACGCGAAGTGCTCGGAATACAGTGTGATGTTCGTCTGGAACTATAACACCGGCTGCAATGCTGCTGTTTACGAAGATGAATGGCTGATTACCGAATATGGCGCCAGCGATGGCGAAGCGATTTGCGAATTTGTGACCAAGCTGGTCGCAGAGGAGATTTATCGCTGGTAAGTTTCTTTGCTCACCACTCCACGCCTTATGCCATTGAGGTGTGGTAGGTTTCCTTCCTTGGTTTCGCTTCTTTCGTCGTGCCATGCGAGAGAAGCGCGCCCCCGTTCAACCCGCGGGGGCGTTTTTTATGGTATGAAAAAGCCCCGATTGCTCGGGACTTTTTGCGATTTAGGGGAGGTTAAAATCCGTCGGACATGGGTGAGACGGAGCTTTCAGGGTCGACGATTCGCTCGGTGGTAGTCGTGGCATTGTTGCCGAGAGTCATGCGCGGGAAATAGTCGAGAGTACGTTTGCCAATATTCTCGATTACTGGTACGTCGGCTTTGGCTTGTTCAGCGTGAATTTCGGCGATGACGCGTTCGATCAGACTCGGGACTTCAAGCAGCTCATGGAGGCTGGTGAAGTCAGTGATGTGGTCGGGATTTTTGTCTTCGCAGACTTGAGCGAGTACATCGCGGATGCTAGCGCGAAAAGTATCAAGTCCGCTAATGAGCTCATCATTGTCTTTGATGAGGGAAAGAAGCGTAGTCTTGAGCTTTGCGAGCAGCTTTTTGTCATCAGTGCAGTCAATCTGGTTGAGGAGCGTGAACGCTTCTGCCCGATTTTTGGTGAAAGCATTAATGACTTTTTGGACTTTGCTAAAGCAACCATCGATGGTAGTGGTGAATCCTTTTTCCTTGAGCATGTCGAATAGGTTCTGAATGTCGGTGACGGCGAAATCAATTGAGTCGCACTGGCCTTCTAGGTGCGTAAGCGCAGGACGGAGCCAGTCACTGATTTCTTGTCTGCCCTTCTGGGCGGCGTACTGTTTGTACCAGCGATTGAGTCCGTGTAGAATGTCGATGAAACTGTTGTAGCCATCGTCGCAGAACGGAATATTTTCGGTTTCGAATTCTTCGTAAAGGTCGAATTCCAATGTTCTGGTGATATCTGCGGTTTCGGCTTGCTTGGTCTGCTCTGCCAGTAGTTCGGCTCTTTCGAGCGCTCTCTTTTTGACGCCTTCAAAGAATTTTTTCTGTCTTCTGGCTTCAGAGACGGCAAAAGCAGCGCAGATCGAAGCTACGAAAAGTGTGGCCAGGATGTAGGATATCATGCAATACCTCCTAAATCTTAAGGTGCATCAGAAAGATAAGCCGCTTATGGTGCGACCGGTGTAATTATAGCATTTTTTTGGTAAAAAATCAAGCCCCCCAGGGTGGCGGGAGGCTTGTAGTCAAAGATCGAGAAGGAGCTGTTTGCAGTAAGCCGTGGGATTGGGTGCATCGGGGTGAAAATTGGCGAAGTTCCAATACTCGAACGGGTCGGGTGCCAGTTTCTGACCAAGGTCGTGCTCGATGTGATTAATAGTCCGAATCATGTCGAGGGTGAACTCGGAGTAGCGCATCAGGCTAAGAGGGTCTTCGAAGTAGTTGTCGTCTTTGCGAGTAAGCTCTTTGAGGATGCGGATAGCGCCGAGTGGATAAACCTGATGATACGGAAAGCTGTAACCAGCATGAGCCGAGGTGTCTTTGCAACCGAAGAATGATTGCAGGATGGTCCAGACGATGCGGTGGGTCGGACGATGGTCCATGTCAGGGTCGAGGTTGTAGATATCGTAGATGAACTTGGCAGTTTCGGCGAAGTTGTGGCCCTGTTTGACATAATCGGGGACAATGATGGTTAAAGGCTCAAAGACATCGCCGCTGGTTTCTTCAAGGCAGGCATCGCCATTAAGAGTGGCAAAACCTTCCTGAGAGAGGTTACGCATAGTGCGATTGAGCAGATTGGGGCGGAAATGCGGAGAAATCCGCTCGGTGAGAACTTCAGATGAAATCATGACGCGTAGATGTGTGTTGATTTCGTGTGCAACGACCTGCAAGATGTTGCTGGCCGTGAGTTTGCCTTCCGGAGTTTTGCGGAAAAATGGCATGGCGATATCGTAACTGAACGGTCGCAGGGCCACGGGCATGATGCCGAAGTGATCGGTACGCTCGACGGTGACGAGCTTAATGTGAATTTCGCTCTGGCCGGTAGAATGCTCGAACATGTACTCAATGACTTGCTCGAGAATTTTGGCGGTCTGCTCTTCATCAACGGTTTTGTTTTGAAGAATTTCGTTCTCTGCATCCGTAACGACACCATTGAAGTCGAACAGATAATCGTGAATGATAGATTCAAGTTTGGACTGGTCGTAGAGATGGCGTTCACTGTCGTGGATGAGTTTCTTCTTGAAGATTTCGGTTGCCGAGTCGCAAATAAGATCGACGGCAATGTTGTACTCGTCGCGAGAGACTTCGCCAAAAAGTCGATTAGTGGCTTTTTCGGCGCAATCATGTTCGATGACATCACTGGTCGTGAAAGCATCGAGCAAAGCAATGGTAGCATCCAGATCGGCAATCTGTTCGGTCAGTAGGTCGTAAGTGAGAATAGCACGCCAGTCAGGAGAACCTTCGTAGTATTGAGCGATTCTCGGTAGGGCCTTGCGTAACTTTTTGGCGCGAATGAGCGCTTCGTAGGTGGCAGCCTCATCGTAGACGAACTGCGGGTTGTAGGACTTTTTGGGCGAAGCAAGCCATTTCTCCATCTCCTCTTCCTGGTTTTCAGGCTTGAAGAGACCGAGGATGTCGATTGGGTTGGCCGTAACGTCAAAAAAGTTCAGATTGTCACGATATTTTTGAAAGAACAAATGTATCACACTCCTTCTTTGAATGTTAAGGTGCTGCTGTCATTATAACAGATTATGAACAGGGGTGAGAAAAACCGCCCCGGAGGGCGGTTTTGGTTAAAGGGATCAGGTCAGCGCGGAATGCGGCCACGGCCGCCGCAAATCGAGCAACGCTGGGGCTGCATAGTGCCGAAGTCAGTCGGGGACTGAGAGTTGATGCCACTGCCGTTGCAATAAGGGCAGAGCTTTTCATTTAAACACTCTTTCTTTTCCCGGCGCTTCTTGAGAAGACGCATGATTTCGATGATCGTGATCTTGCCATTCATTCCAAGTTACCTTCCTTTCCCTTTCTAAAAGAACGCTCACGACGCGAGCTTTGATATTATAACATAAAAATACCCCCAAATCTAGTGGGGGTATTTTAGTGTGTGAGGTTTATTTTAGGAGATGTTTTTTAATACATTCCACCCATGCCGGCACCGGCGGCTGCGGCATTATCCTTTTCTGGGAGGTCGACAATTAACGCGCCCATCGTAATGGTGGTAGCGGCAATACTGACGGCGTTCTGGACGGCTTCGCGAGTGACACGAGCCGGATCGATGACGCCGGCTTTCTTGAGGTCGATAATTCCCTTCTCTGGGGTCATCACGTTGACGCCTTGACCATCTTTGGCGGCTTCAACTTGAGCAAGAAGAGCTTGGCTATTGAGGCCAGCATTCTCGGTAATTTGGATGAATGGGCTCTTCAAAGCATTCTTAAGAATGGTGGCGCCAGCATTATCTTCTTTGATTGTCTTGCTGAGATTAACGAGCGTGACACCGCCGCCAGGAACGATACCTTCGTCGAGAGCGGCTTTGGTAGCGGCGACAGCATCGTCGACGCGATATTTCTTTTCGTCGATTTCGGTTTCGGTGGCACCACCAACTTTGATGACAGCAACGCGACCTTTAAGGGCAGCAGCGCGCTTGTTAAGTTCACCTTTCTCGTAATCGGAAGTGGAGGCTTCGGCGTGAGCTTCGATTTGGGCGATGCGTGCCTTGACGTCAGCGGCCTTGCCGGCACCTTCGATGATGGTGGTTTCGTCTTTGGTGGCGATAATCTTATGGGCGGAACCGAGGACTTCGAGACCAGAGTTTTCGAGGCTCATACCCTTGTCGGCGGAAACTACGGTTGCGCCGGTAAGGATGGCAATATCTTCCATGATTTCCTTGCGGCGATCACCGAAAGCTGGAGCTTTCAAAACGAGCGTATTGAAGACACCTTTGAGCTTATTGAGAACGAGCACGCTGAGAGCTTCACCTTCGACTTCTTCAGCGATGATGACGAGATCCTTGCGACCGGCCTGAGCCATCTTTTCGAGGAATGGCACGATGTCGTTGACGGCAGTAATCTTTTTGTCGGTGATTAAGATGTCAGGTTTGTCGAAAGTGGCTTCCTGGCGATTAGCATCGGTAACAAAGAAAGCGGATGCGTAACCTTTGTCGTAGGTGAAACCTTCGGTAATTTCAGATTGCATCTCGAGGCCTTGGCCCTGTTCAACAGTGACAACGCCGTCTTTGCCAATCTTTTCGATAACGTCAGCGATGAGCTTGCCGATTTCGGCGTCGCCAGCGGAAATGGTGGCGACTTCGGCGATCTTTTGGCTGTCGCCATCGATTTTTTCGGCAGTCTTGTCGATGCCTTTAACGATTTCGGCGCCAGCGGCTTCGATGCCCTTGCGGAGATCCATTGGGTTGTGACCGGCGGCGATTAGTTTGTTGGCTTCAGCGATAATGTTATAGGTAAGGACGGTAACGGTAGTGGTACCATCGCCGGCGACTTTATTGAGCTTCTGGGCGGCGGATTTGATGAGTTTGGCGCCTAGCTGATAACCAAGAGTCTCATCGTCTTCGTTGCCTAAATCAATAGCTTCGGCGACAGTGACGCCATCATGAGTGATGGTTGGAGCGCCGTAGCTTTTTTCGATGACGACGTTGCGACCTTTTGGACCAAAGGTGACCTTAACGGCGTCGTAGAGTGCCTTGGCGCCGCCAAGAATTTTCTCGCGGGCTTCGGCATCATAAAATACTTTTTTAGCCATTTTATTAATTAACTCCTTTTATTCATATATAAACAGTTTTATGTTCTTATTCAGAACACGCTGCGTGGCGCCTGTCGTTACAGGGCCACTTGCTTACTCGTCCGTGAGCTGTGTGCGTTCTTCATAAGAACACAAAACTGCTCATGCACGAGTGCAACGATTCAGCTTATAAAGTTGCTAAAATATCTTCTTCTTTGATGATGAGATATTCTTTGCTGTCTAGTTTGACTTCGGTAGCTGAGTATTCGCGGTAGAGGATGCGATCGCCTTTTTTGACGTTCTTAACATCTGGGCCGACAGATTCGACAACTGCGGTATTCTGCTTCTCTTTTGCTTCGCCGAGTAAGATGCCGGATGCAGTTTGTTCGACGGCGGCGTCTTTCTTTGCGACAACACGATCTGCGAGAGGTTTAATAGCCATATTTCCTCCTATTGTTTTGGTATATCTCTAGTTTAGTATGGTGTTTTAGCACTGTCAAGCGTCGAGTGCTAAATGGATATGTTTTTTAAGATAATAATTCGGGGTTAGCAAAAATAGGCATATGCGCTATAATGATATGTAAGAAAGGTAGGTGGTTTTTTATATGGATAATGGTGGTACCAAACCAGATGACAATACTATGCCAGATGGCGATAATTTTGAGCTCGAAGTTAGCGAAAAAGACACGGAGCTTGTGGGCGCGGACATTGAAAGTTCGGGTGATGAAGTTGATCAGCTTCCGGTCGATGATACGGAGCTCGTGATGGGCGATATGCCTGAGCCACACGACCCGGCGGATGAACATGCCGAAGAGAATAAGCCTGAGGAAGAACCAAAGGACGAGCCGAAAGATGAGGCTCCAGCTGAGGAAGAAAAGCCAGAAGCTGATGATTTTGATAATAAAGAGTTAGATAACGAACTCGATGAATTAGAAGCTGAAGAAAAGGCTGACGAAAACAGCGAAGATACCACCGTCGCTGAAGAAGAAAAGCCTGATGAAGAGCCAAAAGGTGAGGCTCCAGCTGAGGAAGAAAAATCAGAGGAACCTACCGAAGAGAATAAGCCTGAGGAAGAACCAAAGGACGAGCCAAAAGATGAGGCTCCAGCTGAGGAAGAAAAGCCAGAAGCTGAGGGTCCGATTGTGGTCGAAGGCCAGAATGCGCCAGTAGATAGCACGCAGGCTAATAGCACCTTCCCTGTTTCACCAGCTAAGGAAACTAAAGACAATCGCAGCAAGATCGGTCTATTCATAATGATAGCCGTGATTGTATTGTTGTTGATTGGTTGTGGCATTTTTGCACTATTTAGTGGTGGCAAGAAGAGTGGCGGCAACGGCGGCAACGGCGGTGGCAATGGTGGCGATGAAGAAGCGCCAATCAGTAAAGTTGAAGGTATGAGCGAATTTGATGTTCAGCTTTTGAAAGATTTTGCCGAAGAAGACAACATCGTTTATAGCCCAATGTCGATTAAATACGCAATGTCGATGTTAGCTGATGGTGCGGATGGAGATACGAAGAAAGAAATTACTGACGTAATTGGCTCATACGATCCGACCGATTATACGAGTAGCGAGCATCTATCGATTGCGAATGCCTTATTTGTACGCGATGATTTTAAAAACTTGGTGAAGACTAGCTATACGGAAGCCATCAAGGAAAAGTATGGCGCCAATACGATTTATGATCCATTTAACAATGCATCGACGATCAACGATTGGGTATATACGAATACATTGTCTTTGATCCCAAAGATTCTAAATGACGATGATCTCACTGATGCGGTATTTGTAATTGCTAATACGGTTGCCATTGATATGGAATGGGATAATGTTATTCAATGTGGGGCTAGCGCAAATCGAGTATTGAACTGTTTCGATGGCCATTACAGCGTTGAATATATGCATGAAGATTATTTTGATTATGTGAGGGATTATGATGATCAAAACCGTGCGAAAGTTAGCTTAAATAATAAAGATGCACTTGGCATGGAGTTTGCCGCCTCAATTAATAACTATGACATCGTCAAAGTATTGGGTGAAGATAAGATTCGTAATACCGTGAAGGCGGCTTATGAAAAGTGCCTAGCAGAATATAAGAATCAATATGAGTGCGAAATCGCGGAAAACTCGATTGACGAGTATCTCGACAATTATATTCAGGATATTAATAAGAACTATGGCAAGGTAGATGCTTCGACGAGCTTCAAGATGTATGTCGGCGATGATGTGAAGATGTTTGCAAAGAACTTTAAAGAATATGATGGCACAACTTTGCAGTATGTGAGCATCATGCCAACGAGTGGCACATTGGGTGAATTTATCGAGAATACTTCTCTGGATAAATTGAAGACTTTGATTGGTAGCCTAAAGGAAATTAAAAGTGAGAGCTTTGCGGATGGCAAAGTAACAAGGATAAGTGGCGTCGTTCCAGAGTATGATTACAAAAAGGATTATTCATTAATTGATGAATTTAGACAGCTTGGTGTAGAAAAAGTATTTACGACTGATGCCGACCTTTCAAAGATGCTCGAAGAAGATGCAGAAGGCGTGAAAGTGGTAAAGATTAACCACTCGGCAAAGATTCAATTTACGAACTTTGGCGTAAAAGCTGCCGCGGCAACATCAGTTGTCGGTGCAGGTGCCGCTGGGCCTGGCTTTGATTATCTCTTTGATGTACCAGTAGAAGAAATCGATCTTACATTCGATAAGCCATTCCTCTACATGATTCGTGATACTAAAACCGGTGAAATTTGGTTCATGGGTACGGTCTACGAAGGTAAAGAGTATAAATAATTAATCTAATACTTCAAGTTTGGTGACGAGGATAACTTCACAAGAGTCTTCCCCGTCATCATTTCTTGTAAGGCTAGTATTGAGCTGGTACTTAATGACCGGCTCATTTGTTTTATGAGCTTCGGCGTCGACGAGATAGCCACTGATTTTGACGTAATCGCCGAGCTGGAGATTTCGAGCAGTTTGGAGTAGCTCTTTATCGGTGAAAATGAGATGATTATTGGAATATTGCTGGAAAAGTTTTTCGTTGTCTTCATGAATGTATAGCTGATAGAGGCCATTTATGTTGGCGACGAGATGACGATGGCCGTGGGTCCATTTGATCAGGTGGTTATTTTTGGCCATATCACCCCAAGCGAGACCAATATCGAGGGGTGAGAGTTTGTCATAGAGTGAATCGCTATCGTAGCTGGTATTGTTGACGACGAGTCCCCAAACAGTATATTTAGCACGAATGATGGCGTGACCAGACCAACCGTCGCCGCTGAGATTTTTAGTGCCAGTAGCCTGAAGCTGAGTCGGTGTGAGGATACCTTCCATGGTGCGGTATTTACGGTTGAAATTAACGCGGATGAAAGGCCAAGTGAAGACCCAGATGATAGCAAGTATTACTGCGATGGTACAGATGGTGATAATGATAGTGTTGCGGCGGCCCACTTTGTCCATAAGCATATTATAGCGAAAAGTGCGCTTTTGGGGCGAGTGGGGTATGATTAAAGTATGGGTATAAAAGAGAAAATTCCATTTTATGATAGTTTAGTAATTCCTTATCACATTGGTAAGGCGGCTTTTTGGGGAATGCGTTACGGTTTTCCGGCAAAGAAGATGACAGTGATTGGTATTACTGGTACGAATGGCAAAACCACGACATCCTTTATGGTTTGGAAAATGTTGAACGAGGCTGGACATAAGACCGGCGTGATGACTACCGTGGGTTGGGGCGTAGATGAAATCCATGAACAGATGGAGCATATGACTACGGTTGATTGTAAGTTGTTGAATGAGCGTATCAAGAAGATTCGTGAGGCCGGTGCGGAATATCTAGTATTGGAGCTGACAAGCCATGCTTTGGCACAACATCGTAATTTAGGTGTGCCGATTGATGTAGCGGTAATGACAAACGTGACGCATGAGCATCTGGATTATCACAAGACTTTTGAACGTTATCGTGATGCGAAACGCAAACTATTTAAACATGCAAAATATGGCATTATCAATGCGGACGATCCGTCGGCGAAATATTTTGAATACGATGTTAAAGAGTATACGACTTATGGTATTAAGAAGGGGCGCCTGAAGGCTGAGAATGTAAAGCTGAAGCCGGATGGTGTAGAATATGATATTCCGGCGGAAGGTTTGAAGATTAAAACGCAAATTGCGGGTCAGTTTAACGTTTCCAATTCCCTGGCCTGCGTGGCGGTAGGTAAACGTTTAGGTTTGACTGATAAAGAAATTGCGGATGGTATCTTTGCATTGACCGAAGTGGAAGGTCGAATGGTGAAAGTCGACGAAGGTCAGGCATTTACGGCTATTATGGACTATGCGCATACGCCGGATGCATTTGAAAAATTGTTGCCAGATATGAAGAAAGCAACGTCGGGCAGACTAATTGTATTGTTTGGCTCGGCGGGCGGCCGTAGAGATCCTTCGAAGCGCAAACCACAGGGCGAAATTGCGGGCAAATATGCAGATATTGTGATTTTAACAGAGGAAGATGACCGCGATACGCCTGGTGAAGAAATCCGTGAACAGATTGCGGAAGGTGCGCGCGAGCAAGGCAAGAAAGACGGGGAGAATTTGTTTATGATTGCAAACCGTCCAGAGGCTATCATGGAAGCTTGTAAGATGGCGAAAAAAGGCGATACGGTGCTCTTCCTGGGCAAAGGCAATGAGAAGACGATCGAGCGGGCGGATGGTCCACACGATTATTATGAACTTGATGAGATTAAGAAAGCCCTGAAGAAGTTAAAGAAGAAATGAAGACACCGTACGGTAAAGGATTCTTAACCTACGATGGCGATAATTAATGGGGTGTTGCGATGCTATTGACTTTTTAGGTAAAGTGTGCTATAATATATAGAGTTGCTCGTGGTCGGTAAGGCCACGGGCAAAAATTTTGCTGTGGGGGTGTTCTTTGTGAGTGGAAACGTGCAAATGTTGCATGTGCTCTATGGCGACGATTTGACGGGGGTATCCCTGGAAGATGTGCTCGGTCAGATGACGGATGCGCTGAGTGGCAATAACTGGGACCCGAGACAGAATGCGGATCTGGTCGTGATTGGGCAGACCAATGATGACCGGTATTACATCCTGAATGAACCGTCGGAAGAAGCAATGGAACTGCTGGCGAAAGAGTATGCTGGAAATCGGCCGAAGATTCGCGACGTGAACCGGATGCGACTGTGTCGAGTGACGGTGCGGAATATGAAGTATTCTGGTTTCGATTCTACGCTGATGGAAGCTACGGTGGGGATGGCTCAATCCGAGCATGGTTACTGTGTGCTGTTTCCAATCGATGTGAGAATTGCGCAGTCTGAGCTGTATGCGGTGATGAGGACGATGATGAAGCTGAAAATGCTGAAGCTGAATCGCTCGAAGAAAGTTGAGCGCCTGCTGCACAAATATGAGCGGATGCTCGATAAGTGCGCCGAACGCTAAACTGGCTGTGCTTTTCCCATGAAAAATCCCCGCCGTGATGGCGGGGATTTCCCTTTTCTTTAAGAAAGCCAGAGGCTGACGCAGCGAATGTAGCCGCCGCCTTTTTTAAGTTCAGTGACATCAGGGGTGAGACAAATGAGACCACGCTTTTCAAGTTCGGCTTGGAGCTTCGGGGCTTTATTCGACATAATGACGTGTTTACCGGTGCCCACAAGGTTGTTAGCGAAACCTTTAGTGCACTCATCATAATCGACGATAATCTTATCGATATCGGTAAGGGCGTCGATTTTTTGTTGCGATTCTTCATCGAGCGCATCACGGCAATAAGCGATGGTGTGGTCGTCGATAACAGAGATGGCGAGGTCGATATCGTACCAAAAGCTGTCGGCATGATTAGTAAATGGATTGATGTGTTCGGTGCCATCGTCGTTGAGCTGAGGTAGAGCGTGGACCTGGATGAGCTCGAGGCCGAAAGTGTTGGCGGCGAACTGTTGGGCTTCGGGATCGGAGCGATAACCGCGGCCAGCAAAGAGATATTTGCCGCAAATTAGCGAATCGCCTTGGCCGGAATAGAGATGATTGCCCGGAACTTCGATTGTCTTGATGCCGAGTTTCTCAAGTTGAGTCTTGGCGTATGGTTCCTCGGCTTTGCGAGCTTCTGGAAGACGAGACATAATGGCGACACCATCTTTAACGAGGGCCCAGTTGGCGGTATAGACGCCGTCTTGGCAATCTTTTGGCGGGTCAACTTTGACGAGTTCAATACCGGCTTCTTCGAAGCAAGCAAGAATAGCGGCGTGTTCGGCCTGGGCTTTTTGGACATCAATGCTCTTTTGGGTGTAATACGGGTTAATCTCGTAAGTGTCCGCAAAATAGTCAGCGCCAGAGACCAGAAGTTTCTGATTGATCATTAAAATTCCTTATTTTTTAGCTGGTTCGTAATCGGCGATACCGTCAACGATGGAGTCTTTCGGGAAATCAAGGGCAAGTGCAGTCAAAGCGGCCGCGGCCATATAGTGAGTGGCCTGTTCGCCGGTGACGTAGGTGGCAACATCAAATTTAGTACCACTATAGGTGATGTTGGCTTCGGTGCCCTGCTTGTAGAGTTTGAAACGATTGATACAAAGATCGCAGAATGATTCGTGACCGTAAGATAAGACGGCGGTTTTGGCTGGATATTTAGCGAAGAGTTCGTAATTTGGATCGTCGTGGTTAAGCACGCTGAAAGATGGTTGCGTGTTGAATAAGATAGCTTGAGCTTCTGGGCCAGGGACAGTAATAACGCTAGCGATGGACTTTGGTTCAGAAGTGTTAGTCATGACGGCAACGTAGATTGGGAGGCCGTAGAAAAGATGATTGGCGAGACCAGTGCTGTCGACGGAAATAATGGCATGATCGGCACCCGTGCGCCAGATTTTGTAGAGCTGTTTATAGAGGTCGGAAGTTGAAGTTGGATCAATAATGAGACCTGTTTTATCGTCACGAGTGAGCAGGATATTCTGAATGTAATGCGCGGTAACATCGCGGCCATTGTCACCGGTGACGGCAATGATTTTGATGTCCTTTGCTGGATTACTGTAATAGGTTGCGAAAAACTTCGCTTTGGCTTTTTGGATTTTTGGTTTGATGCCGGATTTCTTCTTAGGGTCTGCCATGATGAAAATAGTATACCATCTTTTTGTAAGATGTGCTATAATGGGAGCTATCGTGCCCCTTTGGGGAAGTCGATGATCTTTTAATCTTTGACGGTGGACAAGTATTCACCCTAGTGAATACTATCCACATATGTGCCCGTAGCTCAGTTGGATAGAGCGTCAGCTTGCGGAGCTGAAGGTCGTACGTTCGAATCGTATCGGGCATACCATATTTGCAATTAAAATCGTTCATCTTGGCAGTTTTTCTCATTCGCTCGCCCAATAGGCGCGCTTCATTCGAAGAAACTACCAACCTGAGCGATTTTTTCTTGCAAATATTTTGTTTTTAATTGGGGGATTTTGTCTTCAAATTATCTTTGTATTTAGTTGTTGCTCGCCCATTAGGTGCGCTTCAAAGAGAGAAAATACCAATCTAGGCGATTTTTTCTACGAAATATTTTTGTTGCCGTCGTTCAACCAATGGTGACAATTCATAAAAAACTAGCCTGAATTTATTTCAGACTAGTTTTTTGTTGGATTAGCGGAAGAAGATTATGGTAAATAAGATAGAGCCGACAATCATGACGCCGAGGTAAACCCAGAGAAATTAATAATGGGAGAGCGAATAACTAACGATATCTATAGAAGTACCAACCGGTAGTGTCATAGTGGAGACGCCAGTCGCGGCTACCGGCGTCACCGAGAGTACCGAGATTTGCGCCCCACGGATCGACGTATTTGAACTTGATTTGAGTGCCGTTGACGGTGACAATTGGTTGGTCCCAAGGTTCTGGGCGGCCGGCTTTGCCGCTATTAATGCAATCGCCGCTTTCGAATTCGACGGTGGCGCTGTCGACATTGCCGGAGTTGAGAGCACTAGTGTAGCCAACGATAGTAACGAAGTGGCGGTTGCGGGCGTCCGTCCATGTACCGCGACGTTTAACGCCAACGGCGATGGTGATTGGGTGGCCGGCTTCGATTTCGGTCACGATGGTTTTAACGGCGCGCTTGAATGCCTTGCGGTTAATACTAGAGGCACCTGGTTTGGTGGTGGCGCGACTGAGACTGCCATTACACATGAGCATGGCGACGTTATCTTCGTTGGCTGGGGCGGATTCGTTATAGGTGCTGTAATGGGCGCCGGTGCTTTCAATGTTGTAGTGAACCTTACTGAAGCCGTTCATCATTTCGCCAGCATTCATAGTGGCGACTTGAGCACATTTACTTCCCCACTCACTACTCTTGTAGGATTGGCAGGTATGGTAGTGTGAGCAGGCATTTTTGACATAATCGTAGGCCATGACTTTGGTTTTGGCATAGCAATAGCCGCCGTTTTCGACAGTATTACCCTTACAGCCGCCGGGGCCACCTGTAGGCGGTTCGGTTGGTTCGGTTGGTTCTCCACCTTCTGGAGGTGGGGTGGTAGTGGTTGTGGTTGGCGGTTCTGGGCATGTTTCGCCAGATGCGAGAGCATCGCTGTTTAGGGTAACGCCGCCTGGAATAATAAAGTTGAGTACGACATACATGAGAGCGAATACACCGATGCCGATAGCGATATCAATAAGACGTTTTTTGCCTTTAGTAACAGCGCCAGCATCATCGCGAGCGGTAAGAATTTGCAGGCCGCTGATGATCATGCCAATAGTGCCGCCAATGATGACGCCACCCAAAAGAAAATTGATAATGATAATTACTACTTTAAGAAGGATAGTGCCATGACAGTCATCTTCTAGAGTGCCAAAAAGTGAGGTTTCGATTTTGACGTTTTCGCCCATGAATGTGAGTAAGTTGAAGAATAGTTGTTCCATTAGAGGCCCTCTTTGTCTTGGTTTAGGTTAGCAGGATCGATCCAGACGTAATACTGTCGTTTGGAAGATGGGTTTTCGAATAATTCCTCGCTACTGTATGTGCGGGTAGTGGCAGAAGTGTCGATGTTTGGACAATTGATTGGGATGGCACTATAGGAGTAGACATCTAGCATGCCCTGATAAACGAGCGTGCTGTTGTTCCCGTCGGAGATAGCAACAACATAGCCGCTGTCGAGATAGAGATTTAGGATATCAGCATTCATATGGGAGACTTGTTTAAATTCGTCGCAGCTAACTTTGGCTGGAACTTTATCATAGCGCGAAATGCTGTCATCGAATAGTGGCACGTAATCTGGATCAGAGACGAGTTCATAGTAGTAGGCGGAAAGGTCGTCTTCGTCGCTAATTTCTGGTTCTGGAATCGGTTCGGAAACGTCTTCGGTGGACTTTTTTTGAGTCGCAACAATGATAGCAAGAGGAATAATTACTAACACAATAATGCCGATAACAAGTGGTAGGACCCAATTAGGAGATTGGTTTTGGCGTTGTTGTTGCTTTTGGCGCTGGAGCCAGACTTCGCGCGAATAAGGATTAGAAGGCTCAACCATCGAGCCTGAATATGAGGTTTGTTTATTGCTCCCTTTTAGTAATGTCATAAGTATAGTCTAGCATATACGCTATAATGAAGTTATGATACGCGGACTAGGAGAACGGAGACAGACGAATGAGACGGCAAAAGCGGAATCTGGTGGATTTACGCAAGAAAATATGTCGCAGGTGCCGTTCGCTGGTAATACTGCAAGAATGCAGGAAATGATGAGGTCGTCAACACAGATGGCGGAGGCGAATCGAGCCAGAGCGGAAGAGATTGCGCGAAAAAGGGCCGAAGTGGAACGAGCGATGCAACATAGAGGTGATGGTTTGTATGATTTGAATAGAACCGTGATGGGTCAGGCGAAAAAGATGGGCGTAGAACCGGCCGTAAAGTTAGATACTGGTAGTCAGCAGCAAAAACCGAAGCGTTCGTGGTTTTTTGGCAGGAAAACTGGATAATAACTGTTATGGTAAAATAAAGCTATGAATCCGAATTATGAAGACGAAGAGTGGGCAGTAAGACAGGCGATTGATGCCCGTCGTAATGCGAATCACGAAGAGACGGCGGCAAAAATAGTCGAATCGAATAAAGCAAGCGAGAGTATTTCTTCCGACATGGATGAGGCGGCACGCGTGGCCGAAGAGGCTTTGAAGCGCTTAAATGGTGAAACGGAGAAATAATTTAATGAGTGAAGAAGAGGCTAAAGTTGTGAAATCGACCGAAGAATCGGCGGCGCCCGCAGAATATAAAGACCCAACCGCTAAAGATGCAGGTTTGCTGTTCGCGATGATGTTCCCGCTGTTTTTGGCGATAGTTTTAGGATGCTACAATTTCTCGCAGATTTTATCTATAAAAGATGGTCTAGATTTGTTGGGCGGGACATTCTTTGGTGCGGTTTTGGCATTACTGACGGTTCTGTTAACTTTGCCGACGGTAATAATTGGTTCAAAGCATAAAAAAGAGAGATGGTTTTATAATCTCTTTAGGATAGTTGGTTTTGTGGTTATGGGTCTTGCGGGGGTTTCTATTTTACTAATTGCCTTGAAATGGAGTAGTGCTTTTGCTGGAGCGCGCCGTTGACAATTTGAGTAATTATGTTAAAATGTGGCTACCGTGCCACATTTTTTTGTGGCAAGCTATTTTGAGAGGAAGAGGTGAGTCTATGACCTGTGCGTTTCCGTTGTCACACGTGGATTTTTGTGATGGAGACAGGATGAATGCGCTTCCCTTGCATCAGAAGTTGGGGTACATGGCGAATTCTGAACGAGCCAACGTTGGCAGCGATGTTTTCAGCTATGACATTGCGCGGTGCGATTTTCCGGAATTGTTCGAGAAGATACTGAAGAACGAGCGTTACCATGATTTGGCGCTCGATGACATGGAAGTCTTTCCGGAACAGCTGGTGTTCATACTGGCAACCGAAGATCGAGCTAAAGCGCGGTTGGAAATACCGCTGAAAGGTACCAGTGGTAAGTTTCAAGTCAACAAAGGCGATTACAAGTTCGCTGTCGTTGAATGGAAAAATGGCAAAGTGGAATCGTTTGACTTGATGGTTTGTGGCGGCATAACACACGTATCGGTTTGCGACTGATGTTCTCCCCTACCCTCGCGGCTTTTCGGAGCAGCGGGGGATTTTTTATGAAAAGGCGAAACCCCGCTCGATTGGGAGCGGGGCTTGTTGATGGTTCAAGGGACTCGTGGCGAGTTTGTCGTCGATTATGCGGTAAAGCCCATGATTATTCCTCCTTAGCTTCGTCGGCTTTCAGAGCGATAAGCTGTTCGAGCTTGCTCTGCGTGAGTGAGAAGAGCACAAACCATACCAGGTAAGTGATGAACTCGATCAGGAAGGTTGGATGTTTGATGATGACATCCATAGCACTGAAAGTGCTGGAGGTGTACAACATCGTGTGCAGGAAAAGTACCTTCGTGACGATGTTCGCAATGGTCTTAATCCGGTTCCGGGGCTTGTTCGGCGTAGCCGTAAAGTATTCCTCGAAATAACGGATCAGGTCAAAGCTGCTGAAGGCTGTTACGGTTGCCAGAAGAAGGCAAAAGTTCGAACCTTTGCACCACCAGATGAAGGTGAAGTGCCAGATGGTGGTCATGATGGCCGCCAAGATGATCACGAACGCAGACAGGCGCAGTTTATCGGAGTTGGACATCGAATGATATTTGGACATTTTGAATCCTCCTTTAATCAGAAATCGAATAGTGATAAACGAATATATGTAAAAGAAGGATTGGAATCCCTCAAACTCTTCAGGTGCTTCGGATGTCATAATAGACAAGCGACTCTTTCATTATAGCATAAGCGTGTTAAAAAGTCAAGATGCAACAGGGGTAGAAAAAGCCTCGTTCCGATCGTGGAGCGAGGCTGAGAAGGGGTTTACGACGCATTTGGGTGTTCCCATTAAAATGTGCTCTCTGCCGTTAGACGATGAGCTTTATGGGAATTGTAGGTGGCAGATTCACCGCTTTCTTTCCGGCTCACTGGCCGGACGGCCGGTTACCATCGAACCTACAGACACCTGAAGGACGAGCATAGCCAACTGGATGGCCCCTACCGAGAGTTTCCTCTATGATAGTATTTTGCTCGTGCGCGTACCTTTTTGCTGCCCCGAATTGTTTATTTTTCCCAACCTTGGGACTAAAAACCAGTTTTCGGGGTGCAATTTTAACGAAATGTGCGCTTATTCGCTAGGTGAAGCCCGTAGTGTACACTACGCTCCCACCTCCTTTGTTGCGAATTTGATCCAGGGACACCTCCGCAAGACCATGCGATTACTATAGCACAAACATTTAAATAAGTCAATAGTGTGACGGTGGGGTTTATTTGAAGCTGAGACCACGCTTGATGGTCGGATTGAAGAGCATGATGCCTTTGTATTTACGGACGATGCGGGGGCGGCAGGCCATTTCGACGTAGATGTGGTCGAAAAGGAGACTGTTGACGAGAACGGCGAGCTTTTCGAATTCAACTAGATCAGTAACGACGAGCTGGCAGGCATTTTTGACTTTGCCGTATTTGACGTGCTTTTTGATGTATTCGGCTGGCTCATTGATGGGATCTTCTTCGAAAGCCGGAGCTTTGTGGTAGACATAGGTGTCAATGAGGGCTTTAGTGAGGAAACCTTTGTCGAGGGCTTTGGTCTGATAATCTGAGGTATCTGGGAGGCCGACTTTGATAATGAGTTCACGAGTGAGCATGAGGCAGTTGCCAGAGATGGCTGGAGCGTCGAAGGTCATGCCGCTGAACTGTTTATCTAGGTATTCGTTGACCTGCATGAAGTTCATGCCATTTGGAATGGCATAGGCGAGGTAGCTATGAGAGGAGGAAATTGGACAAATAATGCCAGTTTTAGGGTCTTTTTGCATGGCAGTGAGCATCTTTTCGATGGCGTTTTCGGAGATGATGGTGCTGGAGTTTAGGAGGAGGATGTGGTCGCTAGTGGTGAGTTTGATGGCTTTAGTGGTTTTGCCGTGGACTACTGAGATGAGACCATGCCATTTTTTAGTGATTTTGGTGAGGTAAGATTGCATTTCGGCGCCTTCACGGTCGGCGACAAGATAGATGGTGCCGATGACGTCGAGATCGGTATTGCGAATAATTGCGTCGACGCAGAACTTAAGCCAATCTAGTGAGCTGTTGATGGTGACGATGACGTCGACGGTTGATTTTTTCATAATTTACCTCTCCTCTTCTGTGCTTAGTATAACACTGCCCGGTATGTGCTCAAAAAGTGCCTTTCTGGCGCATTCTCGGGCTGTCTGAGGCGTTTTTGTGCTAGAATGGTACATGGAAGCGTGGCCGAGTGGTTGAAGGCGCACGACTCGAAATCGTGTGGGCCGAAAGGTCTCGGAGGTTCGAATCCTCTCGCTTCCGCCATTCAGGATGAAAGCCGCCAATGCGGCATTTTTCTTGTCTTGCTCGGTCAATAACCGCGCTGCGACAAGAGAAAATACCACCTTGACGGCTTTCCTCGCTGAATGGAAATAAAATGGAAAAAAGGAAGAACTCCCCGGCGGGAGTTATTTTTATTGGCAGGTCATGAGTTTGGTGTTTTCGGCGAATTCCTTGATTTCGTCATAAGTGGTGCCGCCGAGAGATTCTTCAAGTTTGGTTTCGATGAAGTCGGCATCGAGGGTGATTTTATAATCCCAGTAGTCGCCAAAAGTGATGTATTTGTAATAGCCGGAGTCATTAATTTCTTTTTTGAAGGCTTCTTTCTGTTCTTCGGTGATCTTTTCGGTGGTGTTGAGGGTGATATCGACGTGGTTAAGAGTGATTTCGCCTAGCTCCCATCTGAGTACGAAGCTAGTTTCTCGAGTCACGCCTTCTTCAATTTCAGTTTCGCTGGAACAACGGAGAGTTTTAGTACTAACACCTAAAGAAATAATTTTAATAGATAAGTAAATGAGGATGATACTGCCGATAGAATATAAAATCAGGTCACGAAGTGGATGTTCTGAGTGATGCCTGGTTGCCATAAGGCTATTTTAGCATAAGAAAAAAGACCCCTTTCGGGGGGTCTTTTAAGTATTGTACCTTTATTATTTGCAGGTGAAGCCGCCGTCTTCCAAGGTTTTCTTGCCTTCATCATAGGTCTTGAAATTCTTGGTGTTTTCATCGGTGATTTTAACATCGACATTCATACGGATAGTATTATCGTCAACTTTGACGACTTCCCAGCTATTGTACTTTTCTTTGTCGTCATAGGTTTTGGCACCACTTTTAGCTTTTTCGAAATCTTCATCGGAGATTTTTTCTTTGACCCAAGTATCTTCGGTCATTTTCATGCTATTGATATTGCCAAAGAAGTAATTAACGTCAACCTTAGCGGTCATCTTATAAGAATCACCGAAATCACTGCTTTGTTCGCAGCTAAGAGTTTTGTTCCCGGCGATAAAGATAACGGCGAGGATGATACCAATTAAAACAATGAGACCACCGACGACGCAAAGAATAATCAGAGTAGTTTTGTTGCCAGCCTTGGCTGGTTGACCCGCAAATGGGTTGCCGACAACTGGCTGTGGCGCAGCGGCTGGAGCTGGCTCAGCAGCTGGAGCAGCAGTTGGGGTTGGTTCGTTGTTCATAAGTATTCCTCGCTAATTAATAACTAACTTAATTTTACCATAAAAATTTTAAGAAAAATGGCCCGCTGTTAACGGGCCAGTGAAAATGGTTCAATCGGTGGTACCAAGATACTCTTCGAGAGTGATGCCTTTGTCGGTGATTTCCTGAGCGATGGCGGGATCGCCGATGTAGCGGAAGTGCCAACATTCAGGGTTGTATCCCGTAATGTCTTTTTTGCCTTCAGGATAACGAAGAATGAAGCCGTACTTGGGTAGGAGCTGATGAACGATGCCGAAGAGTTCGGTTTCTTTCATCATATCTTCGTTTTCGTCGATGAGGACACCATCTTTCTCAAGACAGACATCCACGGCGAGACCGGTGTGGTGCTCGCTAAGAGTTGGGGTAGCAACGGTTCCTTGAGTATATTTGAAGCCATACTCTTGCTCGAAGCGTAGCCAAAGCTCCTTTTGGGCATCGACGCTGCGATAGACACTATCAAGGTGAATGATGACGCCTTTTTCGCGACAGGCAGCTTCGAGAAGTTTGTATGCTTCGAATGTTTCATGCTCGATTTGGATTTCGTGATTCCAGGCATTGAGAGCCGTATCCAGAACGATGTGCTGATCCCAATCGGGAGGAAGCGGATGAGTCTTGTTTACTAGCACCATGTAGATGTTGTCTGGCATAGGTGAAGGCTCTCCTAGATTCGCGGATTCGGGATACCAGAGCGCAATGATGTTGGTGGGGATTTCGAAGTGCTGATAATCTTTGCGGTCGGTCCAGTCGCCACCCCACTCGAAGCCAGCTTCAGTGAAGAGTTTATAGGCGAGGTCGTCGTGGTCGATTTTGTAAGGAAAATCAGCGGCGCGATCCAGATAAGGTTCGCCCGTGGCTGGCTCGATAATGCGCTCGCCGTCTACGACTTTGGTGTAGGGATTGTAGAGCGTGTTGATATCGATAGCCAGGCCGAGACCGTGTTTGGAAACTTTGGTGGTGTGCGAAATAAAACGGAAGTTGAAACTGGATGAGTTGTTGTCGCGCATCGAAGTTTCGTCATCGGCATCGTATTCGTCGACGAGACGGATTTTTTCGATAGGATAGCCAGCTTCGTAAAGCTGACGGAAGATATCGAGGACCGTGTCGGCGATGTGACGATTGACGATAATCTCGCCTTCGTGAGTTTCTCCGGCTAAATCAACGTGCAAGACGTGAAGATAGCGGAGGTCTTCCCTCGGGACAGTGCAGTCGGTCTTGAAGGATTTTTCCCAGATGCGTGCAAAGATTTCGTCGGTGATTTCCGAGACGTAGAAGTCGTTTGGTGCGGCCGTTTCGGCAAGGGTGCCGAAGCAGAGATTGAGGCACAGGATTGCTACGAGGATAGATAACCATTTTCTCAAAAAGAACACCCCCTATTTTTTTGCTCAGCTGATGTGAGACTGTTGATATTTTAACATAATTTTGTGTAAAGTCAAAATAACCCGCCTTGGTGGGCGGGTCATGATGAGTGTGGTTCACAGTTGGTCATAGCCGATATAAGTGTAGTGTCGCCAACCTTCGGCTTGGTTTTCGTTCCAGATGAAGCCATAGAGTTTGAAGATACTGTTGTAGGGATCATGTTCGGGGTCGGGGTCGCCAGGTACGGTGCGGAAAATTACGTCATAGCTATCGATGGCGCAATACTCGATTTCCCAGATGGGGAGTTGAGCTTCGAAGATATCTTCGAGCGCATACAGAGCATCAAACGCGATGGCGCTATTGACGATGATTTCGCTCTCCTGCTCTGCTCTGTCGGCATCCAGGTATCGAAATTGGAGACAGCTGAGCTCCTTGATAGAAACGTCGGTCTCGAGTTGTGCGTATTGCTCTTTGTCGACGGATTTGATGCAGAACGTGAAGTCGATCACCATAGAGTCGACTTCGGGCTCTTCTTCCGGAGTTTCCTGGGGTTCTTCGGCCAAAGCAACAAGGTTGAAAAGGAGACAAAAGCACAGCACGATGGCTGCAATATTGAACCATGTTCTCAAAAGGTGCACCCCCAATCAAAATGCTAACCCACTCGCGGTGAGCTGCTATAATTATAGCATATTTTGTCTTAAAAGTCAATGTAGGTATTCTCTGTTATAATAAAGAAAAAGGAGTGTTTATGGCGAGTATTTTTACGAAGATTATTAATCACGAAATTCCATCCTATAAGATTTATGAAGATGAGAAAACCTACGCATTTTTGGATATCAATCCGGAGACTAAGGGCCATACATTAGTGGTGCCAAAGGTAGAAGTTGATAAGATTTACGATCTGTCTGATGAGGACTGGAATGCGCTGTGGGCGGCTGTAAAGAAAGTCTCGAAACATATGGAAGAAGTAACTGGGCGCCGCGTGGTTTATAAGGTGGTTGGTACAGATGTGGCGCATGCGCATGTGCATCTCATGCCGCTGGACGAGAATTGGGAATATGGAAAAACTCTCCATCTGCGCGATGAAGAGTTTCAGAGTATTTGTGAAAAATTAGCGTTTTAATTTATTTTAGGCCACCGGCGCGATAAGCAATGGTGTAGGCGGCATGGCCGCGACGTTGATTGGCTTGGGCTGGCGGGCGACGTAAGCGCTCGCTGGCTTTTTTGAGCCAATCTGGATCGGAAGATTGGTCGCAGTGATCGGATAATTCTTGGCAAACAGCAACGATTGTTGCGAAAGTTTCGTCTCTTTCGTCGCCTTGCATGAATTTCTCGGCGACCTTATCAGTATCGATTACGCCATTTGACGTTTCGCATCCTTCACGCGCCCAGGCTGGTAACTGTTGTGCGATACGACTAAGTTCCCTGATATAAACGCCGTCGAGTACGCTGATATCTGCGAGGGCTTGGGTTTCTTCTTCGGTAATGGTGCCCTCGTCATCTTTGCGATAAAGTGGGGTTTCGAATAGGCCGTTTTGTTTGGACATTTCGTAGAGAATCTTGAAAGCCGGAACAGCTTCGGTGCCTGGTTTGATGTGGATTTGACCAGCGCTAACTGAAACGCCATCGAGCATATCGTCGGTACTCTCGGAACTCATGCCAATGCAGTAGCGCGGGATGCAGGTTCTGCGTCCACGAAAGCCGTTTTGGTCAACATAATACTTGATTTGGGAAAAGCCGACTGGGAAATCGACGCTTGGGTCGTTGGAGCCTACGAGAATTTTGCGACGAATGACACTTGGGTCAGGATTGGTTGTGAGGTCGATGCCGAACGTAATGGCATGCTCTTGATGATCTGGTGAGCCTTCTGGGAAGACGTGGACTGTAGCGGCGGCATCAATGCGGTTTCTGAGATCATCAAAACGTGTAACCCAGGTCTGCTCGGTTTCATAGAGATTATTCTCGGATGGGTCGCTAAGCAGACGACCTTGGCCAATGCCGAATTGGAAGAAGTGTTCTAGGCCTTTGGCATGATAGCTAGGATCTTGGTCGAAGCGGGATTCGGTGCCCTGAACGTAGCGCTCGTCGGCTTCAACGTCGGCGCTGTGGTCCGGAGATGTAGCAAAATCGGAAAGTTTAGGAGTTAGTAACTCGGCGGCGGCATCGAGCTTATTTGCAGTTTGCTCGTTTTCTCGTCGTCGGGATTGTTCTAATGCTCTGTCGAATCGAGATTCAAAACCCATGTTTTCCTCGCTTTATGTTTTGTGTTTATTTTTGGGGTTACCTTCTTATTTATATAGCATAAACGTTTTAAAAAGTCAAGAAAAAGGGGCCCTGACGAATCAGGACCCCGCGACGCCGCAGGAAACGATGTAGCCGATGAGCCTCTCAACGCTCTTCATGGGTTTGGCGGGACCCATGACGGCCGCGTTGTAGTGGCACTTCACCTGGCCGTAGTCGAGGAAGTCGAGCTCGTAGCCGATGGCTTCGCCGGCGAGAACGCTGGCGACGGTGTGCTTTTCGACCACCTCGGGGTCAACGTGGTAGCGGTTGCAGTCGAAGTTGATTTCGATTTCGCCGCCCATCGGCGTGACCAGGATTCCATCCTTGACGGACTCTCGCATAAGGTACACCCCCATTTCGTGTATTTTTGCGCGCGAAAAAATTCGTGCGGAATGCGCGAATTGTTAGTATTGTAGCATAATTATTAAAAACTGTCAACATGTTATATCTGTAACTTCTTATTAGAACATCGTTGTCGTTGGCGCCCGTCGTTACGGGGCCAACGCAACTCGTACTCGGTCGTGACCTGCGTAAGGTTCTACTAAGAAGTTACAGATATAATTTGCAGAAAGTTTTTTTGATAACAAAAAAAGAGGACGCGATTGGCGTCCTCTTCCCTGCTCTGTTAGATGAGCTCGAGCTCGGCTTTGGCTTTTTCGAGCAACTCTTTCTTGTCGGTGAGACTCTTGCGGGTTTCTTCGACGAGTTCTTTTGGAGCTTTAGTGACGTAGTTTGGGCTCTCGAGACGCTTCTCGAGGGTGGTGATTTCTTGACCCATCTTTAGGATACGATCTTCGAGGTTGGCCTTGTACTTGTCGTGGATGTTCTTTGGAATCTGGATGTAGATGTTGTGATTGTGAATAGCCAGATGGAGGCCAGCGGCGTCTTCGGCGTTAATCTTTGGTACGCAAGGAGACTTGGTGAGATGCTGGACGAGGAGTTGGTTATCGTACATTAGAGGATCATCATGGAAGGCGATTGGATAGTTGTTGGCGCCTGGGATGTTCTGATAGTGACTGCGGATGTTCGTGATAATCTCGATGAGCTCGGAGTATTTGTCGGCTTGATCTTGGTTGGCGCTGTAGAGCGTTGGCCAAGTTTGGGTGATGAGCATGCCTTCGGTCCAACTAAGGGTTTGCCAGATGGTTTCAGTGACAAATGGCGCAAACGGATGAAGCATGGTGAGAATCTTCTCGAGAGTGTTCTTGAGAAGGTTGGTATTCTTCCAAAGTTTCTCGGTTTCGATGAACCAGTCAGCGTATTTGTTCCAGATGAGATCATAGATGAGGTCGCCGGCTTCAGCGAAGCGGTAATTTTCCATGAGCTTCTGGAGCTCTTTGTTGGTTTGATTGATTTGTTCGCAAATCCAATCTTCGCCAAGGTTGCGAATGAGGACTTCATCGCTTTCGACTGGGTTGTTGTCGACAATATCTTGAACGAGACGAGAGATATTCCAAACCTTATTGCAGAGGTTGCGGCTGGCCATGACTTTGCTGGTGCTGAAAGCTTGGTTGACGCCGGCGGAGCGGCTAGCGATGAGACCTAGGCGGAGTGCATCGGAGCCATATTTGCTGACAATTTCGATAGGATTGATGACGTTGCCTTTAGATTTGGACATCTTTTGGCCTTTTTCATCGAGCACCATGCCATGCATGTAGACATCTTTGAATGGAATGTCGTCGGTGATGTAAAGGCTGAGCATGATCATGCGGCCAACCCATTGGAATAAGAGGTCGGCGCCAGTTTCCATTACCGAGGTTGGGAAATGATTCGGATGCTCGCTAGTGGTGATATATGGCCATTGGCCGGAGCTAAACCAGGTATCGAAGGTGTCGTTGTCGCGCCTATAGGTTTTGCCTTTGACCTTGATTTCAGTTTCTTTAACGCGGGTATCGAAGATCCAATCGGTTGGGTCATCAACGTTTTGGAAGGCTGGGATTGGGATGCCCCAAGGGATTTGACGAGAGATGTTCCAGTCTTTGATGTTCTCGAGGTAATGGATGAGAACGTCTTTTTTATTGGCTGGATGGAATTTAATCTTCCCTTCTTTGAGGACTTTGATGGCACGCTTGGCGAGTGGTTCAACGTTGACGAACCATTGTTCCTTTAGGAGTGGCTCAATCGTTGTGCCGCACTTGTAACAATGGCCAACAGAGTGGGTGATGGTTTCTTCTCCCCTGAGGAGACCCTGGGTCTTGAGGGATTCAAGAGCCTTTGCACGGGCCTGTTCCACAGTGAGACCTTCGTAATTGAAGCCTGTTTCTTTGGTCATTTTGCCATCGTTGCCAATGACAGTGATTTTTTCGAGATTATGGCGTAGGCCAACTTCGAAATCGTCGTAATCATGCGCTGGTGTAATTTTTACAACGCCAGTGCCATATTCCATGTCAGCATGTTCATCGGCGATGATTGGAATTTGTCTATCTGTTAGTGGGAGATTTACAAGAGTACCTACGAGCGCTTCGTAGCGTTTATCATTTGGATTAACAGCTACGGCGGTATCACCGAAGAGTGTTTCTGGACGTGTGGTTGAGACGACAACTTCTTCGATGCCGTTTACTGGATTAACGAGTGGGTAAGCGATTTGCCAGAGCTTGCCCTGCTCTTCTTTATGCGTAACTTCGATATCCGCAAATGCGGTTTGGTGTTTGGTGCAGTAATTGACGAGCTTTTCGCCTCTGTAAATGAGTTTGTCTTTCCAGAGTTTTTCGAATGTTGTATAGACTGTATCGATTACCTTTGGATCGAGAGTAAAAGTGAGGCTGTCCCAGTCGCAGGATGCGCCAAGAGCACGGAGTTGTAGCTCCATGTTGCCGCGCTGTTCATGGACGAAGCTCCAAACCTGGTCATAGAGGTCATCGCGAGAATAATCGAATCTGGTCTTCCCTTCAGCTTCAAGTTTACGCTCATAGACGACCCATGTTTCAAAGCCAGCATGGTCAGCGCCCGGGATATACCAAGCATCTTTACCTTTTAGGCGGTAATATCTGGTAAGGATATCCTCTAGAGCGATGGTGAGACCATGGCCGATATGTAAGTTGCCGTTCGCGTTTGGCGGTGGCATAACGATGGTGTATGGATCCTTTTTCGGATCATTGGTTGGCTTAAAAGCGCCGGATTTCTCCCAAAGAGCGTATACGTCTGGCTCGTATTGGTTCGGCTCGTAGGTTTTGCTAAATTTCATGTAAGTATTATAGCATGATTTCGATGAAATTATCTCTGTTTGTCAAGGTTTCTGTGATATGCATGTTGGATTTTATGTATTGGGTCCAACTCGCAACGTGTAAGGTGTAAAAATCGGTTTGAACTCGCAACCTATGTGTCAAGCGGAAGCATTTCTCGTGTTGCACTTCCCTGTTGAGATAAAAAAACACGTGATTTCCACGTGAAAAAATAAGCAAACGTCAAAATATTTCACATGAAACTTGACGTTTTGCGACAATTGTTTCCTGATTGTGTTTCTACCCTTACGTACCTTGTCCCAAACGCAATTACTTCGTTTGTTGATTCTATTTTAGCGCGAGCGGGTTGCTAAGTCAAATGGTTTCTAAGCATAAGAGGGAATATTAATTTTGGGTTGTGCGAAAGTTGGGTGTAAAATTGGAATTAATTATGGCCTTTATTCGGAAATTTAAGACGGGAAGTGGCGCGATTGGCGTTCAGGTTTGCTGGAAGAAAAATGGTGAAGTGGTAAAAACTGTGCATATTGGGTCCGCAAATTCCGAAATTGGGCTGGAAAAATTGCTGAAAAAGGCGCAAAAAGTGATGGATGAGGGAAAAAGGCCGCTTTTTGATCTGTCCGAGTTCGATCAGAAGCACGAATAGTGTTTTTTCCGAAAAAAAATTTTTTCGGCTGCGCCGATTCTATGTAATTAGGTCTTTTTTTCAAAAAAATTTTTTGATTTCGCTGCGCGAAATTTTATTTTTTGACAGATTGTGTCAATACTTGACAAAAAATCGCCCCAGGGGTGGAACGATTTAGAGTTTTCCACAGGTCGCTAATTTTTTTGCACAGGTTTATTCACAGGCAGTAGAATACTGATGAGTTTTTTGGTTTGGGTTGTGGTGAGATTAGTTGGTAGGCAAAGGACGCGGGCGTGCATAAGTTCGGCAATAGGGGCCATTTTGGGATTATATTCATATTTACGATTATCGGTTGGGCCAGGGTAGAGAAGTGGGGAGTACCAACGGCGGATGAAGAATCCGGAGGATGCTAAGGCAACATAGGCATCGGTAGCACGGCGGACATCTTCGAAAACGATAGGGAAGGCGAGAAGGGGATCTTCGGAGTCGGAGACGATGTGAAAATCATGGGCATTTTGAAGATATTTTTGGTAAATTTTGACGTTTTCTGCACGCCTGGCATAGTTTCCGGATAGCTCGCCGATGTGTTTGAGCGCGACTTCGGTAGCAAATTCGGTAATAGCATAAGATGGTAACTGATTGGCGCGCTGCTCCATAGGTGTTACAGCTGGCTCATAGGCTTTGGTTTTTAAGAGGAAATTGCGAAAGCCGTTTTGCATGCGGTTTGGGATGCGTTGCAAAATGGCGTTTTCGCCACGATATGCCTTGATTTTGAGATCAAGAGAGCGGGGAACTTCTTTGAGATTTAAGAGATGATTGATGATTTTGTCGTAAAGTTTCGGATCTTTTTTCTTAAGAGCAGGGTTGACATAGATTGCGCCGCCAAATTTGGTATTTTGGAGAACTTTTTCGACGCCAAAAGAGTGGACGGAAATGTCGGCGATAGGCTCTTTTTTGGAATTAACGGCCATGCGACCGAGGCAATGCGCGGAATCTTCGACGAGAAGGAGATTTTTTTCTTTGCAAAGCTTGGAAATTTTCTTCATCTCGGGGTTAATGATGCCGAGAGTGTGCTGCACGCAGATGGCGCGAGTGCGTTTGGTAAGATGTTTGCTGGCGTCAGTGATGGATAGGGTAGTAGGGTCGATATCGGCATAAATTGGTTTTAGGTAAGAAACGAGAATCGGATTGACAGATGTGATGCAGGTATAAGGGGTGGTCAAGACGTCACTGGAGCCATAAACATCGAAGACGGCTTTGTAGACAGCGGCCATGCCATAACGGGCTTTGAGGCATAGATACCAATCGCTGGCATCAGTGTTGGAATAATTGGCGAGCTTTTTGCGCAGCGCCAAGTTGCTTTCAGTTGTAATCATTGAAATTATTATACAACGTTGAACTAGTTTTTTGTGTCCGCTGAACAATTTAATAGATAGTAGAGCGCGGGGAAATGTCTAATTGATAGGGGTCGGTATAGGGGTCGCCAGCTTGGATAGAGTAATAGGCGGCGGAGGCGACCATGGCGCCATTATCGGTGCTGAATTGAGGATCAGGGAAGAAGACTTGATAGTTTTTGGCAAAGCGTTTTTGGAGTTCGTCTCTTAAAGCTTGATTGGCAGACACGCCGCCGGCTAGGAGAATTGACTTAACGTTTCTGGTCTCGGTGGCTTTTTGGAGCTTTTTTAGGAGAATATCGACGGCAGTTTTTTGGAAACTGGCAGCGAAATCGGCGATTTGCTGATCGGTAAGGTGTTCTTTAAGCTCGTGAGATGGCGTGGTAATAGGGAGGCCTAATTCTTTTTGAACGGCGCGCAAAACGGCGGTCTTGAGCCCGCTGAATGAAAAATCAAGACCATCAACCTGCGGGATAGGGAGGTGATACTTGTCTGAATTGCCGTTTAAGGCTGTTTTTGCGATGTTTGGGCCGCCTGGATATGGTAAGCCGAGTATTTTAGCGACTTTGTCGAAACATTCGCCGATGGCGTCGTCGCGCGTGGTACCGATAATTTCGAAATGATCGTGGCGTTCCATGTAAATAATTTGCGTGTGGCCGCCACTAATAACGGCAGCGAGTAAAGGAAATTCCGGTTGATAGCCACTGAGCCAATTGGCATAGATGTGGGACTTGAGGTGATGAGTAGGGTAGAAGGGCTTATTGTGAACTACGGCAAGAGTGCGAGCGGCGAGTGTGCCAACGAGAAGAGAACCGACGAGACCTGGTGTATGCGTGACGGCAATGGCGTCGATATCATCGATGGTGAGATTGGCGTCTTTGAAGGCTTTGTTTAGAACGGGCTGAATGGCTTCGATGTGGGAGCGGGCGGCAATTTCTGGAATGACGCCGCCATATTCGGCATGGATGTCGATTTGCGAAACTACAACATTAGACAAAATATGAGCGCCATCTTCGACAATGGCGGCAGCGGTTTCATCACAAGATGATTCGATCCCCAAAATTTTCATTGGTTTAAATTATACCATTTTCCACCTACTTTCGCTATCTCTAGAGAACACCGTTGTCGCGAGCACCTGTCGTCACAGGGCTCGCGCAACTCGTACTCGGTCGTAACCTCCGTAAGGTTCTCTAGAAATAGCGTAAAGTGGGTGGCATATCGTTCAACTTAAATCAATGGGAATTTGGAGGCGAATATGTTTTTGAGCATGAGCGTAATGTGGTATGATTAACATAAGGATAAATATATTCAAGAGAGGTCAAAACTAAATGGAAAATGTTGAGCAGTTCATTGATCAGTTGATTGATGAAAAAGATTACAATCTGGAAGATGATGTTCGTCTGGAACTCAAGAAAGACATGTTGAATCGTCTCCTTGACCAGATTGATAAAGCGACAATTAATGCTTTGCCAGAAGACAAGGCGATTGAGCTAGCAGATAAGTTGGATGATCCGAACTTCACGGATGACCAAGTTTCTGAATTTATGCGAAATAGCGGTTTGGACTTGGAAAGAATCGCGCTTGAGACAATGGTGCAATTTAGGTTGCTCTATCTCGGTGGCGATCCGGCCGTTGATACGGAAAACCTTGAAAGTGGCGATGGCGAGCCAGTGGAAGAAGGCGGTGCTGAAGAAGCCGCTGATGATGGCGCCTATGAAACCGACCCAGAGGGTGAAGAAGAATTTCCAGCAGAAAATACTGAAGAAACTGCCGTCGAGGCTTAATAAGAGGATTAACTAATGAGTGAAGGTGAAACTAGAAATCCAGAAGAAGCCGCAGCTGGTGGTGGCGAATGGACCAATCAAGAATGGCCGCCGTTTAATACTGAACAAGAAACTACCGCAGAAGATGGCACTGTTAAAGATGCCGACTATTATCGCGAACACCCAAGCGAAATTGGTGATTTTGTCCACGATTTAGTAGATTTGCGTGGTGGTGAAGAGAAAATTAAAGAAGGAGCTACCTGGGATAAAGAAAAACGTGCGTACGTAGATGCTCATGGCGTACCGCGCGAATGGATGCAATTGACCGGCTATCTAAAAAGAAACCCAGATCAGCTTGACCGTCTCGTTGAAGAATATCAAAATCTAAAATATTTTAAAGAACATCCAGAAGAATTAAATAAATTTGTAGCCGAATTAGTACGCTTGCGTGGCGGTGAAGATGGCATCCATCAGGGTACTTGGGATACTGAACAGGTAACTCATGTTGATGCAGATGGAGCACCGCGTGACTATGCGCACTTAACTGGTTACTTAAAGAGTAATCCAGACCAGTTAAGCCGTTTTGTGACAGAATACATGGATCTGAAGGCTGTAGAGGATGCTGCTAACGCGGCAGCCAATGGGGCGCCAGAAATTCCTGAGGCAGAAGCTGCATCGGGCGAGCCAAATAATGGCGAAAATGCGCCAGATGCCGATGGCGGTGATGGTACGCCGACTGATGACGGTGCGGAAAATGCGCCAGATGCCGATGGCGGCGAAGGAACGCAGGCTGATGACAGTGAATCGAATGGTGGTGATGGTGCTGATGGCTCGGGCGAAGATGGCCCAACGCCACGTGCGCCGGAAACTGCTGAAGATGGCGCAGACGGAGATGGTGAATCGACTGATGACGGTGCGGAAACTCCGACCGGTGATGACGGTGCCGAAAATGCGCCAGATGCCGATGGCGGTGATGGTACGCCGACTGATGACGGTGCGGAAAATGCGCCAGATACCGATGGCGGCGATGGTGCTGACGGCTCGGGTGAAGATGGCGCAGACGGAGAAAAATCAGCAGATACGCCGACTCCGGATGATATAGCTTATCAAGAATGGCTACGCGGAAGAGCTGAACAGGTTGATGATTTGCATGTTAAGAAAGAAGGCGAAACTGATGAGGCGTTCCAGAAACGTCGCGAATGGGAAGAGCTGGTCGTAGATAGAGCAGGGAAGTTCCCACGTTTCCGTTGGTCTAAAGGCGGCGAGTATCCAGAAGGTGTCGATCATGCTGCCTACGATGAGTTCTTGAAGAATCACAAGGATGGCACGGATGAGACGGATGAAGAATGGCTGAAACGCGTAGGCCTGCCTTCATTAGCAGATTTCTTGAAGGGCGCTAAGCCGTTTGATCCAACCGAAGCAACTAATCCGGATGATGAAGTTGGACCACATAAGAAATGGTCAGAAATGACGAAAGACGAAAAGAAACGTCTGATAAAAGAAAATCCACGCAAACCTGGTGAGAAAACAGTAGATTACGCCAAGCGTTTGGGCATCAAGGGTGAAATTCCGGATGACAGCGAGACTGAAGATGATGGCGAAAAAGAGAAGAGCCGTGAAGAAATGTTGGCAGCACTCGATACGCACGATGCGAAAGCTTGGATGAAGGATCGCTATCGCATTACGGAAGACTTCTTAAGCCACATGAGTGATGAAGATTTGAAGAAGCTTTACGATGAATACATGGGCCGCGATAAAGAGGCTTCAGAAGGTGGCGAAAAAGAGAAGAGCCGTGAAGAAATGTTGGCAGCACTCGATACGCACGATGCGAAAGCTTGGATGAAGGATCGCTATCGCATTACGGAAGACTTCTTAAGCCACATGAGTGATGAAGATTTGAAGAAGCTTTACGATGAGTACATGAATCGTGGCAAGAAGAATGATGAGGAGCCGAAACCTCCAGTCGATACGCCGAAACCACCAGAAGATAAACCAGGTGAACCTGAAGATGTAGAGGTGGACGATCCGTTAGTAATGGCACGAATTGATCGTACTAGGGATGCTCGCGCGGCAGCGCATGATATAGCCGAGCGCATGATGAGCGAAAGACTGGCAAACGGTAGAGGCATTAGAGGTCTCGTACAAAGAGTCGTAGTTGGTGGCATGTTCCGCGAAGGCGTGATTAGGCGTTATGAACACCGTGCTTACGATATGATTAGAGCTAAACAGAATGGCGCTGAAGTTGCCGAATTGTCTGATAACGATTGGGCAACCAGGAGTGGTCTTGAACGCTTTGTAACTGCATATGTTGATGGTTATGAAGACGAAATGATTCACGGTCAAGCTGGTGAGTCGATGGACGTTTATCGCGTCGAAACAGATGAAAATGGCAACGAAGTAGTCGTCCGTCACTTTAGAGGGGAAAACGGCCAACGCCAGCAAGAGACGCTTGAGAGCGGCGCAATGCACGATGCAACGATACAGATGCGAGATGCCATCAGAGCTTTTGCGCAATCTGGGAATCGTGCTGCCTTCGAGCAAGAGATGAACGATATCCGTGAAGAGTTGATGGGCAATGGTGGCGATCCGAACGAGCTAATGGCTGACAACTATATGGCAGTAGCCGAAGCTGCTCGTGCCCGCTATGAACATGGTAAAGGTATTGACGATGTGATGGCAGGCTTTGCATTCATTAATGGTGAAGCTCGTAGCAATATCCGCACGGAAGCACATCGTGATGCCGTTGATAGAATTACGGAGAGATTGACAAATAGCGTAGTTGGTCGTTGTCTCCCACCAGAAGTTATCGGTACAGCCGCTAGCTTGGCAGTAAGATTCGGTGGTAATACCACTCTGCGCACGGCATTGATTGCCGGTGGTGCAGCAATAGTGGGCACAGCGGTAGCGCCAGCAGTAGTTCCAGTGGTAGCCGGTATGGCTACAGCGGGCGTACTATCGGCAGTAAGAGAGCGTAACCGTGTAACGGGGGATCGCGCAACACAAGCACGTAGATTGGCGCAAAATGATGAGCGTGGTACGACTGGTTATGATGAGAGGATGAGCCAGACTCAGTATGAACAACGTTCGGCTGAGAGTGTTACGGCGAATTTGAATGAAGCGCTTGAGTCTGGCGATACGGATCAGATTAGGGACGCATTAGCCTTGGCTGATACGATGGTATCGATGAGCGACGATCGTAGAATTGATCTTATCAAGTACTCAAATGGTAATACCGACCAAATTGAACGTGAACGTATGGACATGGATGTGGCACGCGCTAGGGCGAGAGCGGAGCTTAGGAGACGCAATGTCCCAGAAGCAGCGCTTAACGAAGCGGTTCATACAGCTACGGAATTGTTCGAGCGTGATATAAGCGCCAAAGATAGAGCGTTCCGTCAGCTACGTAGGCGTAGGATGGCTGCTCAGGGTGTTAGATCCGCGGTTGTCTCTGGTGTGATGTCGGTAGCTTCACAGGAATTATGGGCGATGGTTCGCCCAGATCAGGTAGGCGTACTTGAACAAGCCGGTCTCTCGATTCAGGAAAATAATGCAAACGCAACCAATACGCTTCTAGGCGGCGTCCTAGGCTTCCAGGGCGGAAGAGTAGTTGGTCAAAGGATGGTCGAGCAGGGCGTTGAACTAACGCAGGATCAATTGAGGGCCATCGAGGCCGATCCAACGAGAGTGGCGGTTCCAGGCCAGCCAAAAGTGATTGAGACGCAAAGAGAAGTCTCGTTAGCCGAATTCTCTGAAGCGAACGAGAACGCACATCTTGCTGGTTACTTCGGCAATGGCACGAAAGGATCGGACGGCAATGAGCTACGCGGCGTTTATAATGCAACGTCGGGCGAAGGCCGTGGCCCATGGATGAGGCTGAAAGGCGATTCTTGGGGCAGTGGTTTGAGAGTCCATACGGAAGATTTAACTTCTGAAAACGTCGGCTTCATGGTAACGATTGATGGTCATAAGATTCTATGTCCAGCAGTGGCCGGTGATAAACCTGGCGTCTTTTACCCAGATTACAGTAAGATTGATTCAAATCTTGGTACAATCATACGCGAACGTCTATTCGGTAGGATTCAGGGTGTGTATATGCCTGGCACTACTACGAATGGTAAGATTGACTGTTACTCCTTCTGGGGCTTCAGTGGCAAGAATAATGCATCCGGCACGATTATGACGACTGTACGTGAGGCGATTCCAACTTATGACGTTATTACTGAAACGACAACTATGGAGGGCGTAGCACGTGACGCTACTGGCTTCGCAACGTTTGGCGGTACATCGCGTAGGAATTTGACACTCGGTAGACGTGCGAACGGTAATGGACCAACTACGACTGGTGGTCGTCCGGGTACGCATGTGCCACCGGCACCTGCTCCAGCACCAGAAGGTGGTGAAACAAGACCAGATAATCCATCTGGCGGCGATGGGCCTGAGCCACCGACTCCGCCAAATCCACCTGCAGGTGGCGGCGATAGGCCTGAGCCACCGACTCCGCCAAATCCACCTACGGGCGGCGGCGATGGGCCTGAGCCACCGACTCCGCCAATTCCACCTACAGGCGGCGGTAGTGCAGAGGCGGCTCCAAAGCCAGCTCCAGTGGAAACCGATGAAAGCGGTGGCGATGATGGGTCGGCAGATGTTAAGCCAAAGGATGAAGACGATGAGTCTGCACCTGCGCCAGCTCCTGAATCAGCGCCAGCACCGGCACCAGCGCCGGCACCGGAAAGTACGCCTAGTAAAACAAATCCTGCACCAGCTCCAGCAGGCGGTGAAGATGGGGAAGACGCAGTCGAGAATAGTTCAGTTAATACGGCGGGCGAAGGTGTATCTGCAGAACGATTCTCAGGCGCACTTAACTTAGATTCGGAGAATTTGCTCTTGAACCCAACCGTAGATCAAATTCGTGCGGTCGCGGCAGCAAATGGTACGCCAAACCTGAGCAACGAGGCTCTTCAGAGCGTAATCATGGCAATTAGGGGATGGAATGCGATGGATGACGACGTGCGAAGGACTTATCTCAGGCAGGGTAAGTACTCAAATGCATATCTTGAAACACTTGAGAAGGTTGGTTTGCTAGAAGCTGAGGATACTCCGGCAAGAGTTGAAGCCAAGAGAGCAGCTGAGGAAGCTGCGCAGCAAGCAGCTATCGATGATATCGTAGAGAATCATGACGAATTAGCGGCTTAACGAACCGATAAGGTAGTATAAAAATATCTCCCGGATTGCGGGAGATATTTTTATGAATGGTGAATTAGCGATAGAACTTGAGGCTTGTGATTGGATCTTTGCGGGCGGCTTTGATGGCTGGATAGAGACCGAAGACGACGCCTACAATTAGAGCAACTGCTCCGGTGATGCCAAGGATTTCCCATGAGATATGTGGTGCAAATGGCGTGACTAATGATACGAGGAAGGCAAAGACATAGCCCAAGAGGAAGCCCATAAGAGAGCCGAGAATACTAAGAATGATAGATTCGAAAAGGAATTGGAGCATAATATTTCCGCCGGAAGCACCAACGGCTTTGCGGATGCCGATTTCGCGAGTACGTTCAGAGACGGAAACGAGCATGATATTCATGATGCCTACGCCGCCAACAACGAGAGAGATGGAGGCAACAAGCGTGAGCATGCTGGAAACGATAGAGAGAAGGGAACCGGCTGGGTGGATATTACTGTCACCGTTGATGATTTCGAAGCTTTCGTCACCGTTTTTAGCGGTCGTGAGCTTTTCTTTAATCTGGTCAGTAGCGTTTGCGACGGCATCGGTGGTAGTGGTGCGAATATCTATCTGTTGGATTTGAATGGATGATTCGAAAGTACTGGCATATTTGATGTTGATAAAGATGGAATTATCGATATCGAAGCCATTGAAGTTGATTGGATCTTGGACTTCATCGGCGACGCCAACGACCATGAACTGCTTGCCGTTGTAGTTGAAGGTTTTAGTGATGGCTTCGGTGCCGCCAAAGTATTGCATGGCGGTATTGTAGCCAATGACGGCAATGTTTTCGCGGAGGCCATAATCAAGGAATTGGCCATTTTTGAGCTTTAGAGAAACAATTTTCTCAAAATCGGATGTCGTTGCGACGATGCTGATGTTTTGATAGACGCGATCAGCGATTTTGATGGCACTATTAGAGATAGCGAGTGGAGCAACGGCGGAGACGCCTTCGATTTTCGAGATAGTTTCGGCATCTTCAAGCGTTAGGTTCGATTTGGTGTATTGATTATTGGCAGTAAGTTCGTTGATGATGTTATCAGCAAGCGATTTGCCAGTACTTGGACGAACTAAGATAAGGTTGGCGTTCTCCTTGGAGGTATTGGTGCTGATGAGGCGATTAATGCCACCGGTAAGAGAGAGAATGAGGACAATCGAAGCGACACCGATGGCGATACCAAGGGCAGAGAGGAAAGTGCGGCCACGATTGCGGTGGAGGCTATCGACGGCGAGTTTAAAATGCGTATTAACTAGTAGCGCCATGATTAGTCCTTTCCTTTCTTGGTTTTTGCTTTAGATTTAGTTTTTGACTTGGATTTCGGTTTAACCTTGCTGAGACTTTTGGCTTTATTGAGAATGCTCGTGACACGACTGCGCTTGCGGTCGCGAGTTTCTTTCTTGGCCTGCTCGCGTTTTTCTTCGCGTTTAGCCACGTTCTCTTCGTCGAGAGCGGTTGGTTTGGCGAGCTTTTCGGATACTTCTGGCTGATTCATAGAAACATTCTTGCCGGATACGACAACCTTAGTACTGGAACTGACCTCAAGTTCAACCGGACGTTTCTTCGAGAGGACGCGGACAGAAATCTTTTCTGGATCGCCAGGTTTTGGAAGATCCTGGTCGGCAACGGTCTTAATATCGGTGTCGATTTCGCCATCGAGCATATTGATAACGCGGGTTGCGTAAGTGGTGAGAGCAGGGTTATGAGTAACCATAATGATGGTATTACCAAGAGAATGAATTTCCTGAAGTTCTTCCATGATGATATGGCTAGCGCGGCTATCAAGGTTGCCGGTAGGCTCATCGGCAAGAATGATGCTTGGATTTGCCACTAGACTGCGGGCGATGGCAACACGCTGTTGCTGGCCACCGGAGAGCTGGTATGGCATATAGTATTCGCGTTCGCGAAGGTGGAAGTGTTCTAGGATGTTATCGGCCATTTTGAGACGGTGAGTTTTGCCATAGCCGGAATAAATCAGAGGTAGAGAAACGTTTTCGATAACGCTAAGATTTGGAATCAGGTTGAAACTTTGGAAAATAAAGCCAATTTCTTTGGCGCGGAAGCGGGCTTTTTTACGAGCCGAGATGCTTTTGACAGATTTGCCGTTTAGCTTATATTCACCAGATGAAGCCTTGTCGAGAAGGCCAATAATGTTTAAAAGAGTGGTTTTGCCACACCCGGATGGACCCATAACCATGATAAATTCGCCACGTTTGACGGTAAGATCGAAGTTATGAAGGGCGTAAGATTCGGCATCACCGAGCCCATACCTCTTTGAGACCGATTTGAGCTCAATAATCGTTTCGTTTTCCTGATTCACCATAACTACATGTAATTATACCCTGTTAGAGTCGTTTTTGAAATTGGTTGCGCTTTGATTTTTTGGGTGGATGACAAGAGTGGGGGAATGTGGTAGAATGAGTGGAGCTGGAGAGGTGTCCGAGTGGTTGAAGGAGCACGCTTGGAAAGCGTGTAGCGTCGCAAGGCGCTCGCAGGTTCGAATCCTGTTCTCTCCGCCAAACATGAACGCCGAACGGCGTTTTTTTGTGCTCGTTTGGCGAGATTTAATTAGTTGTTTCTGTTTATGATTATTTTTGGGCTAGTTAAGGGGCGATAACTTGATTTTTTAGCGATTTTGTGCTATAATGAGTAATGGTTTTGGCCTTTTTGGTGCAAAATCTTACTTGGATACCATTTCATGGTAGAACCATGCACATTAAAAACTGGATAGGAGGGAATTCTATGAAGAATGTGCGTAAGTTCTTGGCCCTGCTGCTTGTCCTGATGATGGTGTTCTCGGTGAGCCCGTTTGAAGCCGTGACGGCTTTTGCGGGTGACGGAAACGTGCCGGCTAGTCAGGATGGCGGATTTGATGCCCCGAGCGAAGAGCAGGGAAACACTAATCCGTCGAATGATGATCCTGTGAACGAGAACCCGACGAATGAGAACCCGACGAACGAGACTCCTTCGAACGAAACGCCTTCGAATGAAACTCCCAGCAATGAGACTCCGTCAAACGAGACTCCGACTGGCGAGAATCCTTCGAATGAAACTCCGACAAACGAGACTCCGACCAATGAAACTCCGACCAATGAGAACCCGACGAACGAGAATCCAACGAACGAAACGCCTTCGAATGAAACTCCCAGCAATGAGACTCCTTCAAACGAGACTCCGACTGGCGAGAATCCTTCGAATGAAACGCCTTCGAACGAGACTCCGACCAACGAGAAGCCGACCAATGAGAATCCGACCAATGAGAACCCGACGAACGAGAATCCAACTGATGAAACTCCGACAGACGAGACTCCCGCGGAAGGTAAGCGTGGCGGCGATGACGATGACGACGATTTTGGATTAATTTGTCCGAATGGTCATAGTGGCGACTGCATTACTGGACCCGATGGGGATGGTATGTATCATTGCGGCGAGTGTGGAGCGGCCTTCAATTACGGTAACGATAATGATGGCGGCGAGCCTACTGTGGCGAAGCATACTGTTACTTGGGTGTCGTATGAGTTGTCCAATGAACAGCTGGTTGCGAAAACGCTGAAATCTCAGCAGTACGATGAAGGCGCTAGCCTGTCTGGAGAATATCCGGCGGTTAGCCAGGCACTTTATGGAAAACAGTGGGTTTATTCCTTTGTGGGATGGACCGGTTATACCGAAACGGTGCCGACCAGCGATGTGACGATTACGGCGGACTACAGCAATCAGAGTCTGAGAACATATCCTGTCACTTGGGTCTATATGACCGCTAGTGGCCAGAGGACGTTCACGGATGATTGCGACTACGGAACGACTCCGTCTTTTACGGATGGTGAGGAAAATTACCTGACGGATGACACGGAGTACAGTTTCGACTGTTGGACGCCTAATGTGGTAGCAATCGATGGTAGCAAAGAATCGTACACCTATACGGCAACTTATACCACTGCTCCGAGAACGTACAAGATTACTTGGAAACGTGGTAGTGATGTCGTAGATACGACCTACGTCGAGTGGGGAAAGACTCCCGCACACGACAACATTACTCAGGACCCGACTGATACGACGGAATATTCTTTCGCAAGATGGGAACCGGCGCTTCATGAGGTTAATGGGGAAGAAACGTATACGGCAGTGTTCGACGAACACACGAGAAAGTACACGGTTTCTTTCACATATCTCGTAATCGGAGATGATGGCTTCGCAAAAGAAAACACTGTAAGTCAGTCTCTGGAGTATGGTGCCGAGGTGAACGATTACGTTCCGGAAGTAAGTTCTGAGCTGAACGCGAAAGACAAGGTATATACTTTCACTGGCTGGTCTCCGGACTTGCATGCAGTGGATGGTGAAGTGACCTATGTCGCGCAGTATAGCTCAACTCCGAGAATGTATGATGTAGGCTGGCTGTATTTTACCGTTGGGGAGACTGGCGAGTTAAAAGAAGTCAGAGTGACGAAGAGCTACGAATACGGAGCGAGCCTTGAAGGCGAGTTCCCGGCAGCTGAAGCTCAGGTCGTGACAAATGACATGATTTTCACGCTGACTGGTTGGTATCCGGAAATGAGCCCGGTATATGAAGAAGCATTTTACCAGGCTCAGTATAACGATGAAATGCGGAAAGCCAACATCACTTGGATTTACAAAGTACAAGATACCGATACTACAATCAAAGACGCAACGGTCGTAGTAGAGAATGTGGATTATGGCTCGGATACGTTCCAGCTTATTCCGGAAGATCTCGAGACGACACTCATAACGACTGCTGGGGCGTATCTCTTTAGGGGGTGGACGCCTAGCATCGAAGAGGTAGCTGGTGATCAGACGTATACGGCTAAGTATGAATTTATGCCGTATGATACGTATCTGATTACTTGGGTTGACGATGAGGGCAAAGTGATTGATGTCACGGAAGTGGCTCATAACGAAATGCCGACTCACGACAATCCGAGCAAGGAACCGACGGACGAAAAAACCTTTGTGTTCAAAGAATGGTCACCGACCATTGTGCCCGCCGTGGATATCGCTACGTATACGGCAGTCTTTGACGAATTCCCGAGAGAATATGAGATTACTTGGATCTACAAAGTGCAAGACGGTGATAATGCAGTCAAAGACACTACAGTCAAAACGAATGTAGGATATGGCTCTGATCCGTCTGCGTATATGCCGGAAATTCCGACCACTTTGACAACTGATGCCGGGGTATTGACCTTTACAAAATGGTCACCCGATATTAGTGAAGTGAGCGGCGAACAGACATATACGGCACAGTATTCTTCTCAGACGACAACCATGCACAAGATTACCTGGGTTGATGGTGACGGCGAAATCATTGATGTTACGGAAGTAGCTGACGGTGAGACGCCGACACATGCTGATCCGACGAAGGAACCGACGAAGGAAAAGGTTTTCACGTTCAAGGAATGGTCTCCGACCATTGTGCCTGCCGACGGTGACGCTACGTACACTGCAGTCTTCGATGAATCTCCGAGGGAATATACGATTACATGGAAATATATTCGCCTGAATGAAGGAGATGAAGTCGAAGAAGAGACAATCTTCTGCGACTACGAATACGGAGCAAGCCTTGAAGGCGAGTTCCCCACGGTAGAAGAGAAGATTGAGACCGATGACGCAACCTATACCTTTGTTCAGTGGACCCCTGAAGCGAAGCCTGTGGATGGCGAACAGACATATATCGCAGTCTACAAGGTAGAGCCGAAAAAGTTCACGATTACATTCGTTACGCTTGGTGGCGATACGACTTCAGATGAGGCGCACGAGACAACGTCTAGTGGCGACTTCGAGTATGGCACTACGCCGACTGCTTCAGGAGCTGGAGACTTCGAAACTCTTGGGCATACGTACAAGTTTGTGGGCTGGGAACCGGAGATTGTTCCGGTGACTGGTGAAGCAACTTATACGGCTCAGTACGAAGTGACTGCCAAGAAGTTTGCGATTACCTGGCTGAATGATGCGGGCGAACGAATCGATGTCACCTACGTGGCATACGGTGATATGCCGAAGCATTTGGATGCACAGAAGGATCCGACTGGTGACGCGACTTATGAGTTTGTGGGCTGGGAACCGGAGATTGTTCCGGTGACTGGTGAAGCAACTTATACGGCGAAGTTCAACAGAATCCCGAACAAGTACACGGTAACTTGGGTGAACGACGACGATACGGTGTTGGAAGTTGACGAGAACGTAGCGTTCGGAACGACGCCTTCTTACGATGGCGAGACTCCGACTAAGGCTGCGACTGCTCAGTTTACCTACACATTCGCTGGTTGGACACCCGACATTCTGCCGGTAGCCAAGGATATCGTTTACAAAGCTACTTATGGCGCTGAAGTGAACGAGTATGTGGTGACCTGGTATGATGACGACAAAGAAACGATTCTGAATCAGCAGACTCTGCCGTTCGGTACGATGCCTGAATATCATGGCGAAGTTCCGGTGAAAGCGGCAACGAAAGAGTATACCTTTACCTTCGCTGGCTGGGATCCCGAGATGGTTCCGGTAGCTGGCGATGCGGCATATGTGGCAGTGTATCTGGCGAAACCGATTCCGGTACAGCAGACGCAGCCGCCGCTGACGCCCGAGGAAAGGTCTGCGAGAATGAATCGCAAGTTCAGGGTCTACTATGACGAAGCTCCGAAGGCCACAAAGGGTGAACCTGCGCTGGTTGTGGAGTGGGGACGGACGTCTGGCGTGTCTAGTTACGAACTGTTCGTAAGCTATATGGACGAAGACGCTCCGATTGAACCGACCGTGACGTTGAAAGCGAATGCATTCGCGGCATACTTTACGGAATTGAACGGTGAGAAGATTGACTTCACGAGGTGTTTCGCGGTCTATGTGGTCGCGAAGAACTGGAGAGGTGAGGAAATTGGAAGAACCGAGATTGCCTATGTGGCAGGACCGGATTCCGAATACACCAATCCGGCTTCGTTGACGGTGACTTCCGAAAAGAGTATTCGGCTGAGCGTTGGCGAAAGCTCAACGATTCAGGCGGTAGTTACTCTTGAGGATGACGCAAGACCGGAAATCCCGGATGTGCCGGCATTCCGTTATGCATGCACGAGGAATAATGTAGTGACGATCTCTGCTGATGGCACGATAACTGCTGTTGGTAGGGGGAGCTGCGTGATTCAGGTGTATTCCAAGAATGTCTTGGTCGATGAGATCAAAGTCACAGTAAGATAACTATCCAATTGTTCAAAAAGAGGCTCCGCCGCAAGGTGGGGCCTTTTTCTTGTTTCTATTTATGCTATATGCCTACTAGCCTCGACAAGCTCACCAATATGGTTAATATGGCGATTAACTTCGTAATAGATAAAGTCTTCAGTTTTATCTAGTTTCTTTTTAACATCATTTACGATGTTGGTCTGGTCATCGGCATAGGCCATATTTTCTTTGGTATTATCGCGATCCTGGTTGGCGAGATGATCGAATGTTCTAGTCAGTTTTGCTAATTCATTAGAACAGGTTCCGTACTGATCCATTTCAAATTTCAGTTTGGAGCGAGCCTGTTCAAGTTCATCAAGATATCGTTCGTATCCGCCGCTTGGTGAGTGAATGAGCAATTGTCTCATGTCGTCATAAGCTCTATCAAATCGCCTGGAACAATCTTCGAGCTGATTACGTTTTGCCTCAATAGCCTTGCGTTGCTCATCGAGTTCGGACTGTATTTGTTCTGTCCGCTTATCCGTAACCATTCTCTGTTCATACTCATTAGTAATAAAAGTAAGCGCAGGGCCTTCTAGCTGACGAAGAAAATCGTTAATAAGGCGTCTTTCTTGCGGATTTGAACTTTCAAGACGAGAGCGGAGTTTAGAGTAGTCTTTGAGCATTTCGGTACGCATATCTGGACTAGCGGTATTATAACAATCGCCGTCTGTGACATCTATAAAGGCGAGGTCATGGGAAAAACCGGCCATAGTTAAGCTAAGATCGAAGTCGTCTTCGATTTGATCCGCATGGTCACTCTTGTATTGTTCGGCTATATCTATGTATGCACTTTTGATCTCTTTGTATACTGAGCCATCAGACATATCTAATTCGGCAAGTTCAGAGCGTCCGTTGGCTTTAAGGACGCGACGATTGAGGACGGTCGGTTCGCCTTCGGTCTGCGGTTCAGTGTCAATGTCTGGTTCTTCATCAACCTGCGGTTCAGTGTCGATGTCTGGTTCTACATCAACTTGTGGCTCAGCGTCGATTTGCGATTCGGTGTTGATAGTCTCGGCGACTGGGGGTTCGATATCTGAATTTTGTAGAGCCTCCAATATTTCTGGATATCTTGGATCAAATGGACTGGTGTTTTCTAATTCTTTTTGTAAATCTTCATTTTGGCTTTCGCCAGAAGATGATGGACGAAATTTTTCCGACATAACTTAATTATATCATTACCGGATATGGTAAAATATATGCATAAGAATTTCCGATTAGGAGGGAAATGAATCCGCAAAATACAAGTGCACCGGGGGGTATGCAGAATTTTGACGGCTTTGGTGGGCCTAATATTACCTACGAGAGTTTTAATGCTCCGAGACCAGCGCCAGCACCACAGCCAACCCCACAATCAATGAACGTGATGAATGCTAATAACATGCCAACTGGCCAGAAAATGGTTGATGCGATTTGGAAGAAATTGGCTTATTGTGCGCTGATTTTTTCAATCGTGTTTATGATTGGTTTAGTAGTAGCAGTCGTGCTCGCTAGTATAGCGAACGCCGAAAGAGCAAAGCTCGAAGCAGAAAAAGCTGCGCTTAGCCGTAACTTGAACGGGCTTTACGAAGTAATCGGCGCTAGCGATCAAGAGAACGCCGTACAAGCGCTCGACAAAGAGTCGGAATACATCAATGGCGGTGATATTTTGAAAGTCGATAAATTATTGACGGCGAAATACGGTGACTACTTGCTTGATTATGCTGATTCGAATATTAACTTTGTTCGTATTAATAACATGTTTAAGGTGATTAGCCTTGGTGTTGTGCAACCTAATGGCACAATACGGGTGATTCTTTATAGTAGGATTGCAGACGGCGATTGGAAGCTTGGCGGTTTTGATAGTACGAACAAGAAGGATCCATGCACGAATTCGTCAAGCGAAGAGAAGATGGCAATCAAGGGGATTGTAGCCTGTGGTGAAGCCGCGGCAGTTGAAGAGAAACCGAAGCTCGGTGAAGAGGAAGAACCGGATGAGCCAGCAGTACCAGTAGAGCCGGGCGAGGAGACGCCAGGCGAGAATCCTGATGAGAAGAAGCCTGAAGAGGGCGGTGAAACCGAAAAAGAACCAGAAAAGACTGAATAATGCTTGAAGGTGTTTTGAGCTTGCTGATGCAGGCGGAAATTCAAAAAACGCAGCTGGAAATTCAACAGAAGGCCGATTCGTATTATGTAGCGAATCCGCCACAGCAGACATACAAGTACAACATTACTTATGATATTTCTTCGCGCGGCACGATTAAGGGAAATTTGGACGAATTCGCAAGAGTCGTCGAAGCGACATTTAATGATTCGCGCGGATGGATTCGGGCGGGCGTGAAGTTTACGCGCGTACAAAGTGGCGGAAGATTACATATGATTCTCGCAGAAGGTGAGAGCGTGCGCGCAGCGGCACCTGGCGGATGCTCGGCAGAACTAAGCTGCACGGTGTTCCCATTGGTTTTGATTAATGATGATCGCTGGATGGGCGGTTCAAATAGTTATAATGAACTTGGCGTGAGTATAGCGGATTACCGAACGATGGTGATTAATCATGAAGTAGGGCATTTCTTGGGCCATAATCATATCGCGCAATGCGAGACGAGCACAGGAATAGCGCCGATTATGTTACAGCAATCGACGGGTCTACGAGGGTGCAAACCAAATTCGTGGCCGCTACCAAGTGAATTATGGGTGACGAGGCACTAATGAAAGAGAAGAAACAGAAAAAATCGTTCCCGATATGGGCTATTGCAGCAATTTGTCTGGTGGCGGGATTAATAATCGCCGTAATCGTATTCTTCGTACTCGTAAAAATAAGTGAAGCGGAAGATTTACGCAAAATTCAGGAAAAAACTGATGAGATTTTCGGCACGCGTACGGCCGTAGAGAAATATCTTAATGCTAAATCGGAAACAGTCGAACTTAACGATGAGAATAAAGCGATTTTTGCGGAATTCGAAGATGCCGTTGATAAAGCGGGGAGTCTATTGAAAGATTTAGGCGAAATTCGAAACATGAAAGATGGCGACGGTAAGGAAAAATACGAGGCCGCTGCGGAAAAGTTGGGCAATTTGCAGAAGGTAAGTGAAATTGAACAATTATTGATGGATGCAATCGAAGATGGCGCGCTGAGCGATGAAGAATTGGACCAGTTTGCTAACGCGGATAGCGAGTATTTAAAGAATCTAGCGAAAGATTATAAAGATTATCGCACGAAAGTGGCAGAATTTAATGAAAAATACGCCGATTTGAAGGGGAAGAACAAGGCGGAGCTAGATGCTGATTATGCGAAGATTCAGCAAGATGGTAATGATTTAGCGAAGAAATATGCGGAAATCAAATTCGATGATGTTTATGGAATGTCAAGAGATGACATTTTGAAATTCTATGCCACAATAGAAGAGTTGAACAACCATTTTTCTAAATAGAATTTATTATGAAACGTCTGATTATTGTTTATAATCCTCGAAGTTCACACTTCGCGAAGGTGGAGCAAGAAGTGCTCTCGAAGGCGCGTGGGCTAAAAGGCTGGGCGGTTGGAAAATTTGAAGTTGCTGATACGAATGTAGATGATAATGCGCACCGTTTCGCGAAAATTATCCGCGACGATGACTTGGTAATCGCAGCGGGTGGTGACGGTACGGCAACAATCGCAGTAAATGGCATTATGTTGACGAAAGCAAAGAACGTACGGTTGGGCGTGCAAGGTTTTGGCAATTTCAATGATGTGTCGCGTTGCTTCGGATCGATGAAATTCGATGAAATTTTGAAAGGTGACGCGAAAGAAGTATGGCCGCTGGAGTGCAAAATAAATAAGGAACACTGGCGTTATGGGATGTGTTACTTTACGGTTGGCATGTTTGCAGAAGCTTGTGCGGCATTCGATCAGCCAAAGACACGTAAAAAGCTGCAAGGTGGGGACAAGAGTATGCTGTTTAGCTTGAAGGTGCTAGTGAAGTGGTGGCTCAAACAACGCAAAAAGCAGCTGTTGCCGCATTTTGCACTGGGCGGAGCTTCGGGCGAGTATATTGAATGCAAGAATAAGTCGGATTATATGGCCGTGAATGGTAAGACGGTGGCAAAGATGATGCACGGTGGCAAGTATTATTTGTCGAAAGATGGATTCTTGAGCTATAACGGGCAGATGACCAAGTTCTTTAAGCTCTGTTTTATGATGGCAAAGAGTATTTTGCGTAGGATTCCGGGAACGGAAAGTGATTATGATTGCTTAGTGTTCCCGAAACCATCTAAAATGATGGTGCAAGCTGAAGGCGAATACCACAAGTTTGAAGAAGTGGAAATTATTGAGATTTCCAAAGCAGATAAGCCGTTGCTTGCAATAGTGAAATAGTATGGATGTAGTTGGTAGAGCAGAGCACAAATTAGCGGGCGCGCTAAAAGCGTTTGGGATGGATTTGCGCGGAAAAACCGTGATGGATATTGGTTCATCGACGGGAGGTTTTACGGAATTGGCGTTGCGATTGGGAGCGGAGCGTGTGATTGCGGTAGAAAAAGGTACGAATCAAATGAAAGCGCCGCTGCGATTTGACCCAAGAGTGGATTTGCACGAAAAAACTGACATCTTTGAATTTACTTGTGAAAAAGCCCCGGATGTAATTGTGGCGGATGTAAGTTTTGTGAGCTTAGTGGACGTGCTAACTTATGCGCGAGAGAATTTGGGAGATGCGCATACGGAGTACGCCGTGATGTTGAAGCCACAATTTGAGGCGAAGCCGTTCCAACTAAAACGCGGAGTGGTGAAGAATAATAAGATGCGTCGTGAGATTATCGCTGATTTTGAGATGGCCGTAAAGAAGGCTGGATTTGTGATACTTGGAAAACGCGACAATGAACTCGCGGGACGATTTGGCAACGTGGAAAGGTTTTACCGGCTGAAGGAGGCAAAGAAATGACGAATCACGAGTTGCCGCAGTTTATGGCGTTCTTGGCTAGAAAATAAAATATATCCCCTTGAAGGGGATATATTTATCGGCCAGATATAATATATCTATTATAGCAAATTGCTTACGTTTTGTCAAGATTCAAGGGGGTGGACGGGGCGGAGATATGGTAAAATAATTGTATGGCAAAGGAGGAGATTAAGCTAAAACCAAGTGATTATGTGCATCTGCATAATCACACACATTATTCGTTGCTCGATGGGCTCACGAAGATTGACGATCTGGTGAAGTTCGTGAAGGAAACGGGCATGGAGGCGGTGGCAGTGACTGACCACGGCACGATGTCGGGCTTAATTGACCTCTATAAGACTTGTAAAGATAACGGCATTAAGCCGATTTTGGGTCTTGAGGCTTATGTGGCGGCACGTAGGATGGAAGATCGCGATCCGGCTTACGATAAGGAACGCTTCCATGTGACATTGCTCGCGATGAATAATAAGGGTTTTGAAAACCTTTGCCGATTGATGACCGAGGCGGAAGTACGCGGTAAGTATTACAAGCCGCGTATCGACCATGAAATTATGGAGAAGTATAACGAAGGCATTATTTGTTTGTCTGGTTGTATGGGCTCGGAAATTTCAACTGCGATTCGCGCAGACGATGACAAGCGTGTGCATGAGCTGATTGACTGGTATTCGAAGGTATATGAAGGTCGCTTTTATTTAGAGATGCAGGACCATGGGCATCCAGATTCGTCGACGCATAATCCAGAACAGATGAAGATTAATAACCGATTGATGGAACTCTCGAAAGAGACGGGGCTCGATTTGGTGGTTACTTGTGATGCGCACTATTTAAAGAAGGAAGACCAAGACGCGCACGAAGTGTTGCTTTGTGTGGGTACGGGCAGCAATATTTCGGACGAAAAGCGCATGACGTTGAAGGATTTTGACTTGCACGTGATTCCGCCAGATGAAATCATTTCGCACTGGGAAAAGACTTGCCCAGAAGCGGTGCTGAATACGAAAAAGATTGCTGACCGTTGTAATGTAGAGATTGAGCTAGGTAGGATTTTGATTCCAAAATACCCGATTCCGACAGGTGAAACCGAGAAGGAATATCTGGATAGATTAGTGTTCAGCGGTTTGGCGGAGCGTCTAGGAATTTTGCCGAAAGAAGAAGCGTTTGAGAAGACGGTGGAAGAAATTCGACCGCTGTTGCCGGAAAATGTGCTGGAACGTATTGATTACGAATTGAAGATTGTGGACCAGATGGGCTACAACGGTTACTTCTTGATCGTGCAAGACTTTATTAACTGGGGTAAAGGGCAGGGGATTATTTACGGTCCAGGTCGTGGTTCGGCGGCTGGCGCATTACTCGCATATGCGCTGCATATTACCGATTTGAACCCGCTAGATTATGATTTGCTCTTTGAGCGCTTCTTGAATCCAGACCGCATCTCGATGCCGGATATTGATACGGATATTCAGGATACGCGTCGCGATGAGGTGATTGAATACTGTACGGAGAAATACGGCAAAGGCCGCGTGAGCAATATTGTAACCTTCGGTAAGATGATGGCGAAGAACGCCGTGCGCGATGTGGCGCGCGTATTGGAAGTGCCGTATGCGGAAGCGGATAGAATCGCGAAGTTGGTGCCGGATCCAGTTATGGGACATCACGTGAAGCTGAAGGACGCAATCGTAAATGAGCCAGATTTGAAGAAAGAGTACGAGACGAATCCGACCGCGAAGGAAGTGATTGACTTTGCAATGAAGCTGGAGGGGACGATTCGTTCGCACGGTGTACATGCTTGCGGCGTGGTGATTGCGCCAGATGATTTAGTGAAATTCATGCCGCTAGAAGTTTCGGCCAAGGGGCCGCTTGCGACGCAATATCCAGGTCCGCTCGTGGAAGAGTTGGGTCTGCTCAAGATGGACTTTTTGGGTCTGTCGAACTTGTCGGTGATTCAGCAGGCGCTACGCATTATTAAGAAGGTGTATGGCAAAAAGATCGTGATGGGCGATTTGCCGCTTGATGACGACAATGTCTATAAGTTGTTCCGTGACGGTAATACGACGGGCGTATTCCAATTTGAATCGGCGGGCATGAAACGATATTTGCGCGAGCTGCAGCCAACGCAGTTTGACGATCTTATCGCTATGAATGCGCTTTATCGCCCGGGTCCAATGCAGTTTATTGAAAGTTTCATTAAGCGTAAACACGGGGAAGAGCCGATTACGTATTTGCACCCTGGGCTCGAGAACTCGCTCAAGAATACCTATGGTATTTTGATTTATCAGGAGCAGTTCATGCAGGCGTCCAAGGAATGGTGTGGCTTTACGGGCGGCCAAGCAGATACTCTACGCAAAGCAGTAGGTAAGAAAAAAGTCGACCTGATGAACAAGATGAAGCCGCTATTCATCGAAGGTGCGGTAAAGGTTGGTGGAGCGACAGAAGAAATCGCGAACACGTTCTGGGATCAGTTGCTCGACTTCGCAAACTACTGCTTCAATAAAAGCCACGCGGCATGTTACGCATTGGTGGCTTATTGGACAGCTTATCTGAAAACTTATTATCCGGATGCCTTTATGGCGGCTTTAATGACGGCAGATATGCGCTGGACGGAGCGTCTCGCGATTGAGATGACCGAATGCAAACGCATGGGCATGAAAGTACTTGGTCCAGATATTAATGAGTCGTATTCAGATTTCGGTATCGTGGGTAAGACGAAGACGATTCGTTTCGGTATCGCCGCGATTAAAGGTATGGGCAAGGCGCTGGCGGAAGAGGTGATTGAAGAACGCGATAAGAATGGGCCGTTTAAGTCGATTTGTGATTTTGCGAAGCGCGTGAATGCGACGAAGTTCAACAAGAAGAGTTGGGAATCGGCGATTAAGACGGGCTGTTTTGATAGTTTTGGCGACCGTTCGGATTTACTGTATAACCTCGATAAGATTCAGGCTTACGGTAACAAGATGCAGAAAGATATGGCGAGCGGCCAGACGGACCTCTTCGGTGCGATGGGTGCAGCTGCAGAAGTGCCAGAAGTAGAGATTGTGCCGGCGCCAACGAAGTACTCCGACAAGGAACAATTGATGTGGGAACGCGATTTGATGGGTCTCTACATTTCGGCGCATCCACTAGATAAATATGATACGTATTTTGAAGAACAGACGATGCCGATTACTGAGATTACGCCGAAGATTGATGGTGCGAGTGTAATTGTGGGCGGTATTATTACGAATGTGCGCACGCTAGTGACGAAGAGTGGTTCGAAGATGGCGTTCGTGAAAATTGAAGATAAGGTTTCCGAGATTGAAGTAGTAGTATTTCCGAAGACGTTTGAGGTGGTGGGGGCAAAATTGGTGCAAGATGCAGTCGTGAAGGTGACCGGGCGGGTAAACGCGACGGATCGCGACGGTAATAAGGTTGACGAAGCAAAGATTAATGCTGAAGAGATTAGCATTATTACTGACGAAGAACTGGAAAACTACCAGTCAACGGGCGCAAAGATGGTGACACCAACGAAAGGTGTGTCGCAAAAACCGCGTGGCAAAGTGGCGGCAACAGGTGTAAGTGAAGGCGGTGGATATAAACACGCTGCAGAGAAACCGGCGACGCATTTTAAGACGACCGAGAGTGGTATTAATGCAGAGCCAATCAAGCCGAAAAAATTATACGTGTTGATTAAGAATCCGTCAGATAAAGAATCATTGGTGAAATTGAAGCAGAGTTGTAGTGTTTATCCGGGATTGTCCGAAATAATTTTGGTGCTCGGAGAAGATAAAAAGAAAGCAATGAGGTTGCCGTTTAGATGCGAGCCTTCGGAAGAATTAACGAAAGAGCTCGCGGAAATATTTGGAGCAGAGAACGTGGCAGTGAAATAAAAAAATCTCCCCGGTGGGGGAGATTTTTGATTGACTAGATAAGTTTGAAATTGGATTCGCGATCGTTATAGATGTTGTCGTAAATGCTGCGATGGCCAATCTTGTCGGCAGCTTTAACGACTTCATCAATATCGTCGGTAATGCGATAGATTTTACGATCACTATCCTTGATAGTCTTAAGTGGAACCATCTTAGCGGCAAAGTAACGGTCTAATGGCTTCCAGAATGATTTGCCGATGAGGAACATTGGCATCTTTGGCATTTTACCTTCTTGCATAAGGATGAGAATTTCGGAAAATTCATCAAGTGTGCCAAAGCCGCCAGGGAAGAAGACATAGACTTTGGAGCTCATGGTGAGCATGACTTTGCGAGCGAAGAAATAGTGGAATTCCATCTCGTCTGTAACATATGGATTGATGTGTTGCTCGTGGGCGAGCTGGATGTTAAGACCGATACTGCGGCCACCGGCTTCGTATGCACCTTTATTGGCAGCTTCCATGATGCTTGGACCGCCACCGGTAATGACCGGGTGACCATGCTGGGCAAGTTTGTAGCCGAGTTGTTCGGCGAGTTTGCACCACTTACCGTCCATTGGTAAGCGAGCGGAGCCGAAGATAGAAACACCTTGTGAATAGGTACGGATTTTAGCGAGGCCTTGTTCGAGGTCTTTGGCATAACGCAGAGAGCGTTCAACATCTTCTTGGTTTAGTTTATTTTCGGCTATTTGATCTAGCCATTTGGTAATTGATTCGTCCATTAGCGGATCTCCTGTATTGGCATTTCGTGTAATTTTGTATTTTGGTTAATGATTCCAGCTTTGCTGCCGATTTTTTGAACCACGGACGTGGAGTTAGCGGAAGCAAAGACGAGCGATTCTTTGAAAGATTTGCCACTAGCGTAGGCGGCCAAGAAGCCGGAGCCAAAGGCATCGCCGGCACCAGTAGAATCTTTAACTTTAACGTCTTCATAAAGACCGATGCGATAAATCTCTTCTTGGTCAGTAGCAATAGCTCCCTGATGGCTATCGGTGATGATGGCGTTCGGAACGTAGTTTTTAATGCGATTAATCAGTTCAAGGAGAGTTGATCCGTCGACGATTTTTTTGGCTTCCTGCTTATTTACGAGCAAGACGTCGACATCGGAGAGGAGCCCGAGGAGTTTGCGTTTATGTTGGAGTTCGAGGTTGCCAGGATTGAACATAATCTTAGCTCCAAGCGATTTAGCTTTAGTAAAGAATAAGTCGAGCATATCCATATTGCCGCGGAAAGTAGTGACGTAAAGCCAATCTGGGTTGATAGTATCGAGATCGTCTGGATTTAAGAGTTCAAATTTTGCGGATGCGCCACGGCAGGTAAGAATCGTCCGTTCGCCGGAAGGGGCGAGAAGCAGCACGGAATATCCGGTGTGGGCGCGATCAGTATACGTGACATAACTAGAATCAATGCCTTCAGTGTCGAGACTGCCAATAATGGCGTCGCCGGCTGGGTCATTAGAAATGCAGCCCATGAAGATAGACTCATGATTATTGCGAGCGAAGGTGGTGGCAGCATTAGTTGCTCCGCCGCCAGTGCTGAATTGAATAGTATCGATATCTACTTTAGTACCAAGCTCGAGCTGGTTGAAGAAGCCGCGAGAATTAGTACCGAAATCGTCATGGTCAATAAGATAGACGTCTTGCAGGGCAGCGCCGATACTGACGATGCGAGCCATTAAACGATATCCTCCTTTTCGGTTTCAGCATTGAGCTTTTCGAAGGTCTCTTGAGGATTTGGGGAATTTGCTAATGCGCTGCCGACATTAATGACATTAACGCCGGTGTGGTTAATGAGATGGGTATTTTCAAGATTTGCGCCGCCATCCCAACCAATTTCGATACCGCGATGGATTTCATTAATCATAGCAATTTTCTCGGCCAGAATAAGGTCGGCAGTGCCGCCCATTTCGCCAAGATTGCCGGAAAATATTAAAGCATGATCAGCTGCTTTTAGGAGGGCTTTGATAGAGCCAGGGAAAACGCCTTTAACGATAGCGACACCAACACGCATACCGTTTTGTTTAATCGTGTCGAAGATAGGAAGAAGATCTTCGCGCGCTTCGGCGTGGAAAATAATGAGATTCGGATGGAGCTTGAGCAAGTCCTGCATGTGCTTGGATGGCTCAGCGGTCATCATATGAATATCGACAACCCAACCTTTTGGCCACCAAACGGCGGATTCATGAAGGGTAGTCTTTTCAGTAAGAGTGCCATCGGAAATATCGATGTGAACACGCTTAGCAAATGGATAGTATTTCTTAATAATTTCTTTGTATTCAGTTGGGTTGGAACTGAGAATTGTTGGTGCAATTGTCGTAATTGGCATATTAGTCCTCGTCTAACTTTCTGCAGCGTCGTTTATATTTTTCTTCCTCTGACGGTTTTGTATCCATAAAAGCATTGATGATGTCAAACACTTTATCTGCAACTTCGTCTGCCGGGAGGCAGAGAACATTTGAGTTGTTGTGAATGCGGGTTTCCATAGCCTCGGCTGGCGTTAGGCAAATGGCGGCACGGATGCCTTTGAAGCGATTTGCCTGCATGCACATACCTTGGCCGGAGCCGCAAAGTAGAATGCCAAAATCGTTTGGATCAGGGTTGCCGATGATTGCTTTGGCAACGAGTTTGGCATAATCATTAAAATCATCCTCGGCGTCGTAATTGGTGGCGCCAAAATCAGTGAAGGAAATGTCATGGCCTTTTAACCAGGCGATGAGTTCATCTTTTAGTTGGTAGCCACGATGATCGGCGCCGAGGTAGATATGCATATTAGTGTTGATCTCCTTGGACCATCTTGCCAAGATCAACGGTTAGTTCGACGAGGCGGTTGCTGTAGCCCCATTCGTTGTCATACCAAGCAACAACCTTGATGAGGTTGCCACCGATGACATCGGTGAGCTTGAGGTCGACAATGGAGGAGTTGGAGTTGCCGCGATAATCGATAGAAACGAGTTCTTCTTCGGTAGCAGCAAGGATGCCTTGGTAGTAAGGATCGGCAGCAGCTTTCTTGAAGAGTTCGTTGATTTCTTCCTTGGTGGTATCACGCTTAGTAACAGCAGTGATATCAGAGAGAGAAACTACTGGGGTTGGAACACGGACGGAAAGACCGTTGAACTTGCCCTGAAGAGTAGGGATAGTAAGAGCAGCAGCTTTGCTGGCGCCAGTAGTTGTAGGGACAATGTTCTCGGCAGCAGCGCGAGCTTCACGGATATCCTTAGCTGGAGCATCCTGGAGCTTCTGGCTAGCGGTGTAGCTGTGAACGGTAGTCATCATAGCTTTTTCGATACCGATATTGTCTTCGAGAACTTTCATGACTGGAGCAATACAGTTAGTGGTGCAGGAAGCGTTGGAAATGATTTGATCATCGTAAGTGATTTGATCTTCGTTAACGCCAAGAACAATAGTCTTAGCACCTTCACCCTTAGCTGGAGCGGAAATAACAACTCTCTTAGCGCCGGCATCAATATGAGCATGAGCGGCGGCTGGGTCGGTGAAGAAACCGGTAGATTCAATGACGACATCAATACCGAGATCGGCCCATGGGAGGTTAATAGGATCTTTTTCGGCTAAAACGCGGATGTGCTTGCCATCGACGATGATGCCCTGATCATCGAAGCTGACATCATGAGCGTAGGTGCCGTAGTTGGAATCATATTTAAGTAGATGCGCAAGTGTCTTGGCATCGGTGAGATCGTTGATGGCGACGATTTCGGCGTCGTTGCGATCGAAAGCGATTTTGAAAGCATTGCGACCAATGCGTCCAAAGCCATTAATAGCTATTCTTACCATTTTATTAGTTTCTCCTAATCATTTATTAGATGGTACTTATGCTTATTATATCATATGAGCAGTGATATAATAGTGAAAAGCCCTTAAATGCGGCACTGAAAATCGAAAGGAGAATAATGGCAGATTTTAACCAAGTTTTGGAACCTGGTGATTATAAGAATGGCAACATCAATGTTGTGATTGAAATTCCTACTGGTAGCAACCATAAGATTGAGTGGGATCGCAAACGTGCTTGCTTCATGCTCGATCGTATTGAGCCAATGGCATTTGCTAAACCTTGCAACTATGGTTTCATTCCACAGACTCTTGATGAGGACGGTGATGAGCTCGATGTGCTCGTGATTACCGACCAACCACTTACGACTGGTATTTACGTTAAAGCACGTGTACTTGGTGTAATGAAGTTTGTTGATGATGGCGAAGTTGACGATAAGATTATCGCTGTCGTTGATGACGATCGCAACAATGGTGATGCAATTAAGACTTTGGAGGATTTGCCAAAGCGCACCATCGAGCAGCTCGAGTTTCACTTCAACCACTACAAGGATTTGAAGAAGCCTGGTTCAACGCAGGTGAAAGGTTTCTTTGGTCTCGAAGAAGCGCAAAAAGTTATCGAAGACGCGATTGCGCGCTACTAATTTTTGAAAACCAGCCAGGGGGAGCTGGTTTTTTGATATGTTAAACATGATGGATATGCTAAAATAAAAGTAGAAAACTTAAGGAGGATTCCAAATGGGCTTTATTAGAGCTTTTACGGGTGCACTCGGTGGCAGTTTTGCTAACCAGTGGCTCGAATACATGGCACCACCTGCAGACATGACCGATCATGTGCTTTTGGCACGTGCTGTCACTGTAAAAGGCGGCCGCAGTGAAAATAACGATGGGGAAGAAAACCCAAATGTTATTTCTAACGGTAGTAAATTCCTAGTTCCAGAAGGTGCATGTTTAATCACGGTCGAGAATGGCGCTATTACTGGCGTTATTGCTGAACCTGGTGGTTACACTTATACTTCCGAAAATAATCCAGAAGCTAAGAGCATGTTCGCTGGCGATGGTTTCTTTGCATCTACCTTTGGTCAGAGCTGGAACCAATTCAAGTTTGGCGGTCAGCCAGGTAACCAGCAGTTTGCTTTCTATGTGAACTTGAAGGATATAGCTGGTCTTCGCTATGGCACCCAGAACCCAATCCGTTACAAGGATGCTAACTATGCAAACACTATGCTTGCAGTAACCAGCAATGGTACTTATACGATTAAGGTTGTTGATCCAATTCTTTTGTTCAAGAATTTGATTCCTGTTGATGTCGTATCCGGTCAAGGCCGTGGCAAGTTTGAGCTTGGTGGCGAAGGCGATGAAGGCGGCGTAGAGGATTCTCTCTTTGCTGGTTTTGTTGGCTCCTTGGCTGCAGCTCTTTCTGCATTCACTAAGGGCGGTAAGTCCATTGATGATATTCAGGGCGGTACAGTTGAATTTGCTAAGAGCATGAATGAAGCTGTCGAAGCCAACTATCAATGGGCAACCAAGTATGGTCTCGAAATTGTCAACGTACAACCAATGGGTCTCGACTGGGACGATCAGTCTGTCGAACTCATCAACAAGTTCAATACTGGCAATCTCATGCAAGGTGGCGTCGGTGCTGCATATGCACAGACTCAGATTGCCGAAGGCTTCAACGCTGCTGGCAACAATGGCGGCGCTGGCGGCATGATGGGCATGGGTATGGGCGTTGGCATGATGGGTGGTATGTCTGGTATTGCTCAGCCAATGGGCACCAATCCAGTTACTGCTCAGCAACAAGCTGCTCCAGCTGCACCAGCCGCACCGGCTCCTGCTGCTCCAGCTGCACCAGCTGCTGACGCTTCAGCAACTTTGGAAACTCCAGAAACCCCAGCCGCATAATAGGTAGACGGAATTCTCTTTAAATGGGTGAAGCACTTAAAAATGGCATACATCGCTGCCCGCATTGCGGGTCTAGCGATGTATCGCTAAGTGCTAAAGATGGAGAACTTGAATGCAACTTTTGCCGTACGATTTTTAAAGGCAAGTTCGCGAACCCTGCGGGTGGCGTTGAAACACTCAGGGGGGAAGTACGCGGAGATGGCGCTGGGGATATTATTCCTGGCGAAGACGTCATAGTTTCATTTAAGTGTTCATCTTGTGGCGCGGAGGTAGTAGTAAATACAAAAGAGAGTTTAGATGCATCATGCCACTGGTGCAAGCATATTTTTACTATCAACGAAAAATTGAAAAATGGTGCAGTGCCGGATTTGGTTTTGCCTTTCAAGATGACTAAGGTGAAAGCGCAAGAAAAAGCCCGGGAATGCATGGATAACATGCCGTATGTTGACGCCGGTTTTCGTGAGGCATTCGAAAAAGAAGGCCCGCGGGGTGTTTATTTCCCATATTTTATTGTCGACGTGAATGCGCGCATGGAGTTGCACGGTAAGGCAGAGAAGACTATTTCAGTACCGAGTAGCTCAAAGAAAATTGCCGATGGTTACCGAGTAGACCGTGAGTTCAGCGTATATATTGATGATTTAACCGTTGAATCTTCTTCGGCGCGCCTGAACCAGGATACGATGGTGAATTCGAACAATATCATCAATGCGATTTTACCGTTCGATACTGAAAATGCAGTAGCATGGGATGCAAATTATTTGCGTGGTTATGCTAGTGAAAGGCGTACGGTTGACGTAGATAGCTTGAAGGAAGTAGTGGCGCTGCAAAGTGGTGACATTGCGCGCTTATTGGCAAGACAGCTAATTGGCGAATATGATCGTGGTGTTAGATGGGAGAAAGAGCACCTAGGTATTAAGGGTACGCGATGGAAGACGGCATATTTGCCAGTATGGTTGTTTAGCTATCGTCGCGAGGGTGATGCGAGAATTTATTATATTGCCGTAAATGCACGTACAGGTGAAGCTGTTGGGTGCGCGCCAGCAAAGAACAGGAATGGCGAAGCATTTAGGTGGGGCTCTGATGCTAATTTGATGGTAGAACGTCATCATCACGAATTGGAGACGTCAGCTAAGATTGGTGGTGATATTTTCCGGAACGATGAGCTATATGCTCATTCTGTTCCAGTTTATGGCGATTCGATTTCTGGGCGAAATGATACGCGCGTGATTGGCGCATTGTCGACGGGGCGTGACTCGATGTCCGAAATTGAAAAAGAACGCTTTAGGATGGGGAGAAATTATACGAATGCAAATCGTCGTCCTGCTCCTAAAAAAGCTGACTTACAGACGGCGGCGGAATTTATGAAGAACTTCTTTATTTGGATGATCGTGATTTTTATATTGATATTCTTCATAACGGCGGCTGGTTCAGGTTCAGGTTCGAGTTCGAGTAGTAGCTCTTCTAGCGGTTGGGACTCTGGGTCGAGTTGGGACTCTGGTTCAAGCTGGGACTCTGGGTCGAGTTGGGACTCTGGTTCAAGCTGGGATTCTGGAGGATCGGATTTCGGCGGTGGGGACTTTGATTTCAGTTACGATTATTAATATTAAGGCAACGGGAGATAATAAATGGCAATAAAGAATGACAAAAACGGCGTAAATCGTTGTCCGAAATGTGGCGCGACTGATGTTGCCTTGAACATGAAGACGGGGAAGTTGAAGTGTAATTTCTGCCGTACGGAGTTCGATGATACTAGTGCAAATGCGGCAGGTGGAATAGAAGGCTTAACTGGCGATGTGGTTGGCGAAGGTGCGACTAATATTATTCCGGATGAAAAGATAGTTTTGACGCTTAAGTGTCCAGCCTGCGGTGCAGAGGTTGTTATCAATACGGAAGAAGTAACAAGTGCGCGTTGTCACTGGTGTCGTCATGTGCTTTCAATTAATGAAAAGATGCCGAATGGTGCGGTGCCGGATTTAGTTTTGCCATTTAAGCTGGAAAAAGGAAAAGCAGAGTCTAGCATTCGAGCGTTTGTTGAGAAGAGGCAATTCTTTGCGCATCCAAAGTTTAAAGCTGAATTCACGACCGAGAACATTATGGGCGTATACTTGCCATACATGGTGGTAGACGTAAATGCTCATGCGATGCTGGCAGGCGAAGCGGAGCATTTAGTACGTAGCTATACGGTTGGTAGCGGTAATAATAGAAGAACGCTTTATGATGCCGATGCATACGACGTAACGCGCGAATTCGATCTTTTGGTTGATGATTTGACAGTTGAAGCCTCAAGCGACAAATTGAATCAGGACAATAAAGCCAACACGAATAACGTTATTAATGCGATTATGCCGTTTGATACGGAGAATTGTGTTGGTTGGAATCCGTCATATTTGAGAGGCTTCACGAGTGAAAAACGCGATACGAATATTGAAGCCTTGAAACCAGTGATGAAAACGCAAGTAGGTGATATGGCGCGCTATAGGGCGAAGGAAAGCATGACCTTCTACAACCGTGGTGCAAGGTGGACGCAGGAGGATTTGACCATAAAAGGCACTAGTTGGAAGGCGGCTTATTTGCCAGTTTGGTTATATAGCTATTTGCAAGATGATGGCAAAGTGAAATTGTTGCACTATGTAGCGGTGAATGCGCGAACGGGTGAAACAATGGGCAGCGTTCCAATTAATAAGGCTAAACTGCGCATTATTTCTGCTATCGTGGAAGTCATCGGTATTTTCCTTGGTTTAGGTTGGATAAGGGTATTCTTTGATTCTAGCGACGACAGTGATATTTGGCTATTCGGTTTTGCCGGTTTTACGCCTGGGTTCATCTTCTATTATTTGAAGTTGAGAAAATATCGTAATATGGATGCCCATCATAGGCATGAGGCTGAAACGAAGACCGATGTTAAGAATTTGAAGAAGTCTGACAATTTGCGCGAGCACCGTAAGGGCCTAAGAAGTCCGCATATTGCAGGACGAAATGATAATGAAGTGAGGGGTATTATTGCAAGAAATGGCAAGAAAATGTTGGGCGAGAAGTTGGTTAACCAGTTTGGTTTAGATAAGTTGACAGGTTCATCGTCGGAGAAGAAATAGGTGGACGAAAGAGATGCCGAATAAAAATAACATTTTACGCTGTTCAAACTGTGGCGCTTCGGATATCAAATTCGACGAAGAGAGCGGAAAGCTGAAATGTCAAAATTGTCGATCTTTGATTGATGGGATAATGGCAAATGAAGCTGATGATATTAGTGCCCTGAAGGGTAAGATTATCAGTGGCGGCGCTAATAAAATTATCGATTCAAAGTCGATGGTGACTTTGAAATGTTCGGCATGTGGTGCAGAAACTACGATAAATACCGATGAAGCGACAAGTGCAAGATGCCCATGGTGTCGACATATTTTATCCATCACGGACAAGATGCAAAATGGTGCGGTACCGGATTTGATTTTGCCATTTAAGATAAAACATGATGAAGCGGTTAAAGTGATACGCGATTATGTGAATAAGCATCGCTCGATTGCTAGGAAAGGCTTTATTAGTGAGTTTAAAGATGACGCGGTAGTAGGTGTTTATCTGCCATATATGGTGGTAGATATGAACGTGCATGCAAAGATGTCTGGTGATGCGGAAATGGAAACGCGTCGATATACAGTTGGGACAGGCGACGACTGCAGAACGTGCTACGATGCTGATGTGTATGGCATAGAACGTGAATTTGATTTGGAGATTGATGATTTAACGATTGAAGCATCGTCAAATCGCTTGAACCAAAACACGAAAGTTAATACAAATCATATTATCAACGCAATTATGCCATTTGATACCGACAAAGCAATCGATTGGGATCCGCGTTTTGTGAGGGGGTATTATTGTGAACACCGCGACGTAGACGTTGAAGATTTAGACCGACGAGTAAAACTGCAGGTTGAGGATATCATGCGATATCGTATGCACGGATCTATTGCACAGTATATGCGTGGCGTACGCTGGGATAAGATGCGCTTGGAACAAAGTGGCGTTAAATGGAAAACAGCTTACTTGCCAGTCTGGCTGTACAGCTATTTGGACGTGAATAATAAAGGGAAATCCGTATTACATTACGTCGCAGTCAATGGCCGCACAAAGGAAATTGTGGGGAGTACACCGATAGACTGGCCGAGAGTATTTATAAATATATTGGCTTTTCCGGGCGCAGTATGGTTGTTAAATCTGGTTTTTTCTGGTTTAGCCAGTCGAGGCATTAAGAACGAAGTGCTTTCTTCTATCGTGGTTTATTTGGGTGTTGCGGGCGTATTCTGGGTGATAGGTTCGTCTATTGCGATGGCGATAAAAGTGAGCGCATATCGTAATCGTGATGCTCGCCATATGTATGAAAAAGAGACAAGGGCGAAAGTAGAAAATATGGTCAGCTCGGATATCTTTAAGAAGTCTCTGAAGGGCTTATCATATAGTATGATGCCTGGAAGAAACGACAATGTCGTTAAGGGTATTATTAGAGACAATGGTCGTAGAGGCGGCGTTAGCTCTACGATTCTACTAAGTGTTATGGTTATTATTGCGTCGATAGTAATATCGTGTGTGATGATGGGGAGCGTTTTGCTCCATGCGAATAACTTCAGAAATGACAGAAGCAGGACGACGGAATTTTATATTAAACCGGATGGATCACGTGTTAGAGTGAGAACGAGATATTAGAAGTATGCCATCTGTTTCAACAGATGGTATACTTATTTCATGAAATTGTATAATACTCTAACGCGCAAAACTGAAGAATTTAAACCGATTAATCCAAAGCGGGTTAAAGTATATACTTGTGGCCCGACAGTGTATAGCTATGCGCACATCGGAAACTTTACATGCTATATCTACTGGGATTTGTTAGTACGTACGTTGCGCGCGAATGGTTATAATGTTGACCGCGTTTTGAATATTACGGATGTCGGTCATTTAGCTTCGGACGCAGATGATGGCGAAGACAAAATGGAAAAAGGCGCCAAACGCGAGGGAAAGACAGTTTGGGAAATTGCCGAAATGTACATGGCAGATTATTTGAAGAATTTCCGCGAGTTGAATATGGTTGAGCCAACTCATATTTGCCGTGCGACTGATTTTATTAAGGAAGATATTGAATTGGTGGATGTACTAGACGAAAAAGGTTTCCTATATGATACGACAGACGGTTTATATTATGATACTTCGAAGTTTCCAACGTACGCAGATTTTGCACGACTTGATTTGGATAATTTGAAAGCGGGCGCGCGCGTTGAATTTAGCAGTGAAAAACGCAACCCGGCGGATTTTGCGGTTTGGAAATGGATTCGCAAAGGCGAAAATCATGCAATGCAGTGGGAATATAAAGGAAGAATGGGGTACCCGGGGTGGCACTTAGAGTGCGCGACGATTATTCATAATATTTTAGGTGAAACTATTGATATTCACTGCGGTGGAATTGATCACATTCCAGTACATCATACGAATGAAATTGCAGAAATTGAAGCAGCGTATGGAAACAAAATGTCGAATTACTGGCTGCATAATAATTTCGCCATGATAGAGGGTGAAAAAATTTCGAAATCCATTGGGAATGTATATATGTTTTCCGATTTGGCAGAGAAGGGCTATACGCACATGGATTATAAAATGTGGGTTTTGCAGGGGCATTTCCAGAGTGAGCGCAACTTTACGTTTGAAGATTTGGCGGCAGCGAAGCAACGATTATTGAATTATCGAAATTTTGCAGCTTTGAGATGGCAGAGTGATAACCTAAAAGATTTCGAAGATGCAAAAAAGAAGATTTTAGAGCAATTGAATAATAATTTGAACTCGGCGGGGGCGTTTGCAGAATTAGACGCGGTAGTAAATGCAGGCGCGCCTAGTGTAGAGTTTGTGAAGTTTATTGATGATGTATTCGGCTTGAATATCGAAGAATCGACGCCGGATATTTCGGATGAACTGAAAGAGAAGATTGAAGAAAGATTTAAGGCGAAAAAAGCAAAAGATTTCGCGAAGGCGGACGCACTTAGGGATGAGATTTTGGCAGATGGCATAACTCTGCTTGATGGAGCCGAAAAATCTACTTGGCAGTATAAATAAAAAAATCCCCCTATCAGGGGATTTTTTGTTATTTCTGTATTTTTTCTTCTTTAGCTAAATCGGCAATACGCTTTGATTCGGCTTTTTCTTCGGCGGTAGGTTTGAAGTTGCTGGCATTGATTTTGCCGTCATCCATGAGATCGGAGCCGTATTCCTCAACAAGGACACGAATACAGCCAGCAATCGGGATGGAAATGATTGCGCCGGCAAGACCGAAGGTATAGACACCGACAGTGACAGCGGAAAGAACGACAAGTGCCGGAAGGTTCATGCCTTTGCCTTGGACTTTTGGCGAGATGATGTTTGATTCAATTTGGAGATAAATAATCGTGTAGATAATGAAGGCGATGCCGGCCCACATGGCGTTGAAGCCTAGAAGCAAGGCAACGAGCGCGCCGCCAATGAAACTACCAAACATTGGAATTAAGCTAAATACGCCAGTGATTAGGCCAAATGGCAAGGCTAGTCCTGGGGAGATCTTGAAGATTAGACAAATTATGAAAGTTGCAATGGCGGTTGAACAGGCATTGATTAACGATACTGTGACGGCGCTAGTGACATATTTAGAGACGGTGGTTGCGAGACGGGCAATAACATGCTGGGAGCGACGAGCGTTTTTGCCGTTGCCGAAGTAGCCCCATATTTTGTCGAGGATCTTTGGTCCTTCTGTGAGCATAAAGAAGGCAAGTACTAACGCCAATATTACGACGGCAAAGAAATTTGCAATCGAGTTGATGGATGAGGTGAGAATATCGCCAAAGTTGTTGGCCATGTCGCTGGAGAATTTAGTGACAACTTGGCTAATTTGGCCCTGGAGATTATCTATGCCGAAACTATCGCCAATATCGTTGATAAATCCGGTATGTTCGGTAGCAGTGTTGATGATTGTTGGCAAATTTTGGAAGAATTTAACTGATTCAGTAGCGACAGTTGGAATTACGACGGAACAGAAAGTAATAATAAACCCGACGACAAGGACATAGGAAATAGCAATCGGCAGTCCGCGACTCTTTTTGTTTGGAAAGATATTCGCAATTTTTTTGACTAGCGGGTTAATTGCGAGCGCAAAGAAAAGCGCAGCAAAAATAATTGATAAGCCGAAACTGGCTTTGAGTAGGAACCAACCGGCTATAGCGAAGCCGATAATAACGAGCCAAAAACGGACAAAAGTTTTAGTATCAATCTGTACTTTAGTGGTCGTGCTCATGCTTATATTTTAACATAAGTTAATGATTGTAGTACTTTGCCATAAAGTCGGCCATGTAAGCATCGAAAGAATCGTTTAGGATGCTCTCGCGAATACGGTCGCAAATACGAACAACGAAACGTTCGTTATGGATACTGGCGAGAGTTTTACCGGTTATTTCGTCGACTTTATAGAGATGATGCAAATAAGCTGCGTTGTAATTTTTACAACAATAGCAATCGCAATCTGGATCGAGTGGGGTAAACATTTCGCGATATTTGGCATTTCGGATATTAATGCGACCATACGGGGTGTAGAGTGCGCCATTACGTGCTTGGCGAGTCGGGGCAACACAATCAAAAGTGTCGCAACCGTATTTAGCACCAATGAATAGATCGCGAGGTTCGGAGCCCATGCCGAGAAGATGACGCGGCTTGTCGTTAGGGATAATTTCGTTAGTTAACTTGATTATATTGGCAGTTTCAGGTGTCTCAGTGGTATATAGAGAACCAATGCCGTAACCGTCGACCGGTTGAGTCGCCATGAGCTCGGCGGATTCGCGACGAAGATCCTCGAATAAGCCACCTTGGACGACGGCGTATAGGTATTGTTGGGGCTTGCCGTTTTTACGGGCTTCTTCGGAAAGACGTTGGTGCTCGGCGATGTTGCGCGGGAGCCAATTATGAGTGCGAATCATAGCAGCACGAACAAGTTCTTTGTCGGTAGAATCAATGGCTTGATCGAAGGCCATATGGATATCGGCACCAATCTTCCATTGGGCTTGCATGGATATTTCGGGATTCATGCGAATTTTGGCGCCATTAATGTGGGAGCGAAAAGTGACGCCATCGTGGTCGATTTTAGCGTCAGTAAGAGAAAGCATCTGGAAGCCGCCTGAGTCAGTAAAGGTAGGGCCATGCCAGCTGGTGAATTCGGCAAGACCGCCGCCTCGTTCGATAAGATCTGGCCCGGGAGCAAGAATCAGATGGTAAGTGTTGGCGAGAATACCTTGGCTGCCGAGCTCGCGCATTTGGGCATGCGTAATGGCTTTTACGGCAGCGCGAGTGGCGGCACCAATAAAAGCTGGAGTTTTAATGTCGCCATGCGGAGTATGGATAACACCAGCGCGCATTAAGCCAGTTTGTTTTTTGATATCAAATTTTAATTCAGACATGCGATCAACCTTAATTAGTATAAATAAACATAGAATCGCCGTAGCTGAGAAGTTTGTAGCCGTTTTTGATGGCATGCTCATAGGCGGGTTTGAGATGATCCCAACCGGCGAAAGCGGCGGTAAGCATCAAGACTGTGGACTTTGGTGCGTGGAAATTCGTGACAAGTGCGTCAATAGCCTGAAATTTGAAGCCAGGGTAAATAAAAATATCATCTTCGCCGGAGGTTTTACCGGTTTTGGCCCAGTATTCAAGCGTGCGAGTGACGGTTGTGCCAACTGCGATGACGCGATGGCCGGATTTCTTGGTTTGCTCAATAGCCGCTAGTGTGTCTTCTGGAATATGGAACCATTCGGAATGCATATGATGCTCTTCGACATTATCGCTGCGAATCGGAAGGAATGTGCCGAGACCGACATGCAGGGTAAGATACTTGATTTGAGCGCCTTTATCTTCTAGCTTTTGCATTAATGCTTTTGTCATGTTTAGGCTGGCAGTTGGCGCAGCAGCAGAGCCGAGTTCTTTAGCCCAGACAGTCTGATAACGCTTAATGTCATCATCGTCAGCGTCGCGGTGAAGATATGGCGGTAGTGGTACATTGCCGTAATCTGCAACGATATCGGTGAGATTGCGTGAAGCGGTGACGGTAGCGGTGCCATTGCCGAGGATTTCTTGAATGGTGATAATATCTGGCGTTTTAGAGTCGTCTTTGACGTTTTTGACAGTAAGTTTATCGCCGACATGAAGCTTGCCGCGGTACATAACGTGGTCGATTTCACCATCGTGCTTTTCGAGGACGACGAGTTCACGGGCACGTCCGTCTGGTAATTCAGTAAAAACGCGAGAACGCATAACGCGAGTATCGTTTAGGATGATTAAATCGCCTGGTTGGATGAAATCAGATAGATTAGCATAGAGCGAATCGGTTATTTCGCCAGTTTTGCGGTTGAGAGCAAGCAAACGAGTGGTGCCGCGTACTTTTGGTGGGCGTACGGCGATATTTTCTTCAGGAAGATCGTAATTATAATCTGAAACTAACATTCCGCATATTATATAATTTTTTATCTGATAAAGAAAGCGCAAGCGGTGCGATGGTTTTTCAGCTTTTTAAGGTATTTTAAGCTTTGGTCGATAGACTGATATTATATAGATAGGAGAAAAACGAATGAGAATTTTATACGTTGAAGATGAAAAATTCTTGGCCGATGCCGTAAAACATAATCTCGAGAAGGCTGGTTTTGACGTTGATTTGGCTTATGATGGCGAAGAAGGACTTGAAGCGGCGGTAAAAGAGATTTATGACTGCGTGGTGCTCGATATTATGCTGCCAAAATTATCTGGTATCGATATCTTGGAGCGCATGCGCGAAAAGAAAATCACAACGCCAGTGATTATGCTATCGGCATTATCGGAGGTAGAAGATAAAGTAAGAGGCTTAAACAGCGGTGCGGATGATTACTTGGCAAAACCATTTAAGACGGCTGAATTAGTGGCGCGCATTAATGCTTTGGCGCGTCGTCCTGCAAAGGTGCAGGATCGAAAGATTAGTTTCTTGAATCTTGAATATAACATTGACGAACGTGAGCTTAATGGCGTGAGAATGACGACAAAAGAGGCGGATATTATGTACGAATTGTTGAAAACGCCAGAGAAAGTGGTGAAGAAGGAATATTTGCTCAGTAAGGTTTGGGGCGGGGAAGCATATGGCGAAGATAATTACATTGAGGTGTATGTATCGAGATTACGTAAGTTATTGAAGACGCTTCATTCGGAAGCGAAGATTATGACAATACGTGGGTTTGGCTATAAATTAGTAAAGGAATAAAAATGTTTAAAAAACTCCGTAATAAATTCATCATTACGAATATGGTAACAGCGACAATAATTATTGTCGTGGCGTTTTCGGGTATATTTTTCGCTACGCTGTCACAACAGCACATGCCTAGACGAAAAACGCCGCCTGCTTTTTCACATACTACCGAGATGTCGGAAGCGTTTGAGAAAGAGATGGAAGAAATGCGTAATGAAAATATGAAAAAACTTGCGCTGACACTTGTAGTTATTGGAGTTTTGACGGAGTTTCTGGTGTTTGGGGCCAGTTATCACTATGCGGAGAAAGCGATTGCGCCAGTGAAGGACGCTTACGATCGGCAAAGAGAATTTATTGCAAATGCTTCGCATGAATTAAAGACGCCGATTGCGGCGGCGCGAGCGAATTTTGAAGCGTTAGGCTCGACGGAGCAGCCGTGGACAAATAATGTGGACATGGAATTAGAGCGAGCGAGTAATTTGGTAAATGATTTACTCACTCTGGCACGTACCGATGGGCGAACGGTGGAAATAAAGAAGAAGGAAGTAGATTTAACTAAATTAGTACGGAAGCGTACGCAATTGATTGAGGCGCGGCTAGATAGGAAGAAGCTTTCAGTCGATGCGCCGGAAAAGTTGCCGGTTACGATAGCCGAGGCGGATTTTACGCAAGTTTTAGATATTTTATTGGATAATGCGGTAAAGTATTCGAAATCGATGATTGCAATTGGTCTCGATGAGAAACGGCTGATGATTACGAATGACGGCAAGACGATTCCGCCAGAGAAGTTGACGAAAGTGTTCGAGCGTTTTTATCAGACAGATAAGACCTCAGAAGGCTCTGGGCTTGGATTGGCGATTGCGGCGGCAGTAGCCAAGCAGAACGGATGGAAGATTGAAGCGCAGTCGGATAAAAAGACTACAACTTTTATATTGAGCTTCTAATAAGCTATAATTAAGCTAAAGCTTATTAGATATGGACGATACAGATACACGAGACTATTCATCTTCTGAGCATTCAGAAAAAACGCCACGTTTGAATTTTGCGGCGTGGGTAGTGATTGGTGGGGCACTATTGATAGGTTGCGTGTTTGGATCAGTGATGATACTGAGGGGGATAAATAATTATGAACAACCAACGACGGAAGTGACTCAGGATTACAATAACTGGGAAGAACGAGAGAAAGTAGCTAGTGATACAGAGGTAGAAAAACCTGCGTCAACCGAAGTACATTATTTAGGTGACGAAAGGAACGGTTATGTACGAGTGGTTGGCGAAGAATGGGAAAAGTTGGATCGTGAATGGTCGAAGGGGGTGCAGTATTATGCGGGGCTATACGTATTATTATTGTCGACGATTGATTCGGATTCTGGCAGCGCTAAGGATTTTGCCCAATCATTGTATGATATTGCGGTACCAACACTAAGCGTAGAAAATGTGACATTAGAAAAGACTAACTTCGGCAAATATGATGAAGCTTATAAGTTGATAATGAAAAACGAAAATACGGCTAGCTGGAATGTGGAGTGGATCTTTAAGGCCGAAGACGATAAGGTTCATTATATCTTGATTCAGGGAACGGATTTGGAGAGTGATAAATTCGACATACCTGAAACTTTCGTGCTCGAAATACCCAAAGAGTAGATAATATTGATAAATAAGTTATAATTATATCTGTAATAACAGATAAAGATTATGAGTTTACAGATTGGAATTGTAGGTTTAGCTAATGTGGGGAAAAGTACACTTTTTAATGCGCTGACAAACGCAGGGACATTAGCGGCGAATTATCCGTTTGCGACGATTGAGCCGAATACGGGTATAGTAGGCGTGCCAGATAAGCGTTTAGATGTTTTGGCCGAAATGTATGAGTCAGATAAAAAAGTGCCAGCAACAGTGGAATTCGTTGATATTGCCGGCTTAATTGCAGGCGCTTCAAAAGGTGAAGGCTTGGGGAATAAGTTTTTGGCGAATATTCGTGAGTGTAAGGTGATTTGCCATGTTGTGAGAGCATTCGAAGATAGTAACGTGACACACGTAGCCGGAGGGCCAGATCCGAAACGCGACATTGAGACCGTAGAGACGGAGCTTGCTTTAGCCGACATCGAGACGCTCGAGAAGGCCTTGCCAAAGATTCAGAAAGAGGCGCGCGGCGGTGATAAAGAGGCGGCTAAGAGAGCAGAACAAGCTACGAGTGCGCTTGAAGGCTTGAAGAGTGGCGAAATGCATGTTGAGGCTGTAGATGGATTAGACTTACTCTCGGCGAAGCCAGTGTTCTATATGTTTAATATGGACGAAAATGAGTTGACCGATGAAGCCAAGAGAAAAGAATTGGCAGATTTGGTGGCGCCACAGAAGTGTGTATTTGTGAATGCAAAATTGGAAGCCGAGATGGCTGACATGGCGCCAGAGGAAAAGAAAGAATTTCTCGATAGCTATGGAATCGCTGAAGATGGTCTGAGCCAGCTCGTACATGTGGCTTACGATACCCTAGGCTTACAGAGTTTTTTGACGGCGGGGAAGAAAGAGACGCGTGCTTGGACGATTAAACAGGGTGCAACTGCGCCAGAGGCGGCAGGTGTCATTCATACGGATTTCCAAAAAGGATTTATTGCGGCAACAATTTGTTCTTATGATGATCTGGTCCGATTGGGGTCAGAAAAGGCAGTTCGCGAGGCCGGCCTCATGCGTACGGAAGGTAAAGACTACGTGATGCGTGACGGTGATGTTGTAGAATTTAAATTTAATGTTACGAAATAGTTTGCAAAATAAAAGTCGCTTATGCTAAAATAACCTTATGAGTCTAGGTTATGGTGTGGGCGACTTCTTCGCATTAGATATAGGAACAGACGCACTAAGAATGGTGCAGCTCTCCGGTTCTATCCGCACAGGATGGGTGCTTGAGCGCTTTGCTTATGTTCCGGTTAGTCGTCAAGTATTACAAGATAGCAGTGACGCAGGTAAACGCCGTTTAGGTGAGACCATTAAGAGCGCCGCTGATCAGGCAGGCATTCATACGAAGAATATCGCGATGAATATGCCTTCCAGCAAAACATTTACAACAATTATTGAAATTCCAACGGGCGATAAGCGCTCGATGGAGAAAGTGATTAAATATCACGCAGATCAGTATATACCGATGCCGATTGATGACGCTAAGGTTGACTTTGTGATTTTGGGACCTAGCCCGAACGATCCAAAGGTGACAGAAGTACTTCTGTCTTGTACGGCAGTTCAGTATGCTGAGGAGAGAATGGAAATTGTAGAAGGCATGGGCTTTAACCTAGTAGCCCAGGAGCCGGATTCACTCGCAATGTCTCGCGCATTAACTCGCCCTGGTCTACCAGACGCACGTTTGATTATCGACTTCGGCGAAGACTCATCGGATCTTTCGATTGTGTATGGAGCACCAAGGCTAGTTCGTATGCTTCCTGGTGGTCTAGCAGTCTTAGTCCGCACCGTAGCTAACTCTTTGAATGTTAAGGAAAGTCAGGCAAGGCAGTTCATCTTGAAGTTCGGTCTTGCGCAGGATAAGCTCGATGGCCAGGTCTTTAAAGCTCTTGATCAGACTTTGGAGAACTTTGCAGCTGAGCTTACGAAGTCAATTCGCTTCTTCCAGACAAAATATCCAACAGTAAAGGTGGGTGGTATCGTACTGTCTGGCTTTGCTGGTGTTATTCCATTTATGGCAGAATACCTTGAAGCTAAAACGGGTGTTCATACCGAGCAGGGTAACCCATGGCAGATGGTGAGGGTCACGCAGCAACAGCAGCAGGCGCTCTCGCAAGTCGCGGCCGAGTTCTCTGTAGTAATTGGTTTAGCGGAAAGGTCGAATAGTAGGTAATATGTACGAGATTAACTTAGTCCCAGATGTAAAAGCCGAACTTCTTAATAAACAGAAGTTAAGGAACTTGGTGATTTTGGTTTGCGTCGCCGCTGGCGTAGCCTGTGTTGTAGTCATCTTGGTCCTAGTAGGTATCGTTGGTACACAAGCAATCATGCTTGCCAACCAGGATGGCGAAATTAAATGCCGTTCGACTGGTGAAGGTGATTGTAAAGATAAGGGTACGGCCGTACAGAAGTACGATAACCTTGAAATCCTGCTGACGATGAAAAGCCAGATGCAACAGCTTAATCAGTTGAGTAATGAGCGCACGAATTTGTCACGTATATTCCCATTGTTTGACGTAATCTTGCCAGAAGGCGAAGATAGCGGTACGGTCAATGTTTCAATGATCGATGTCGATTTCGAATCCATGAACTTCAATATTATCGCTAACTCTACCAACTCAGTTGGCTTTAGAGCTCGCGAGGCGTTCGCTAAAGGTTTGGAATATGCTTACTATGATTATGGTTCTTATATGAGAACCGACGATCAGGGCAATTATGTCGCGATTCCATCATTCTGCATCGATGAAAAGACTGTAAACGGTATTCTTTATGGTGTTTATCGTAAAGGTGATAGAGGTTGCGAAGCTCCGATTAACACTCCGGCGAAGAGTAGCAAAATTACATACGTACCAATTCGTCGTACCTATGAGAACGAACAAGATCTTTCGGACTACAAGGAAGGTAAGGATAAATTTAAAAAGAAGAATAAAGTAGATACGGTTAAGGGCTATTACTTCCAGAGTGAATGTATTCAATATAATAATGGTGAGTTTTCAGAACAACTTACGCTAGGTAAGTGTGGTCTCTTGGAAGACGCTGTAAGCCTTGAGTCTGGTTCTTACGGTAGAGGCGATAATTCACAGATGGTACTTAACTTTACGGCAAACTTTAAGATTAAGAAAGATGCATTCTTGGATAAGAATAAACATATGATCTTCGTAGGCCCAACAAAGAGGAATGTAACGGATAGCTACGTGCCAGTTCGCGAAATCTTCTCTGAGGACATTAAGGTTGTCGAGGAGGTTAAAAATGGCAAGTAGTTCAAAAAGTAGCAGCAAGAATGTAGCTATCGGCAAACGTGCTAAGATTGATAGCGCACAGAGATACATGTTGATCTTTGTCGGTATCGCTTCGGTAGTAATTGGTGTTACGATTGTGGCGGTAATCTATTTTGCGAAGACAATTGCATTTAACAATAAGCTGATAACCGCTAAGGATGAAGTTATAAAGATTTATGAGAGTACACAAAATAATCTCTCATCGATTTCCAATCAAATTAGCGGTCTATCTACTAACGAATATCTTGAATCTGTCGGTAGGATGAGCCGTAACGACTGTCAGAAGTTCCAGGTAGGTATTGATGGTGTTCCGGAAAACGTATCGCTGTCGACACTTGAGGATGTGCGCGAATGTAGTGCTCTTCGTGTAATCACGGACGCTCTACCATACACGAAGAACCAGGATACAGCTTTAACTTCCTTCTATATCTTGTTGATGAGGGCAGAAGAAGGTGCATCGATTGATTCGTTAAGCGCAACTGATATCGAATCTGGTGAAGCTGGTCTTTCAATGATGAAGATTAACGCAGATTTCATCGATGATCCAGACAGGGTTCTTAATTCGCTTGTAGAGATTGAAAAGTCAATTCGTGATTATGTAGTAGATAAGGCTAACCTTGCCTATGGTTTCGATGAAGAGACGGGTTCGTCCTCATTGACACTAACAGCATCCTACAAGACTTACTTCGCTGATAAAGCTGGTTTGATTAGTGTTCAACGTACAGTTTGTGCTAAGGAAACGAATGAAAAATGTACAGCCGCGGGTGGCGATAACAGCATTAAAGAATTAGGTTTGGAGGGACAATGAAAAGTACAGATGTTGCTTTAATAATATTGATCGCAGCAGTTTCAATGGTTGTGGCATATTTTGTGGGCAACGCTATTTTGGGTGATCCAAATGAGAATGTCGAGAAATTGACCTATATCCAGGAAATTGATGCTGCGGTGTATGAACCGGTTGTAGATGTATTTAACCCTTATAATACTAACCCTACACAGGAAGTTTACGTCGGTCGCTGTGCTGTTGGCCAGATTTACGATTCCGCCAAAGGTGTTTGCCGTGACTTTGATTTGAACATTATTACTGGTGGTTCCAATTTGCCAACTCCAACTAAACCGGCTACACCAGTAGAGCCAGATGAGCCGGATGAACCAGACAATCCTTCGAATCCTGATACGCCTGTCGTAAGGCCAGAGGACTAATCGATGCTCCTAAATAAGGAGACACAAAACAAAATTGTAAGCCTGTTGATTGAAAACGGCTTGGTTGATGCTGGCTTGGTAAAAAAGGCATATACGGAAGTTGCTAAGAGCGGTCAGCCAATTTTGGCGATGCTCAAGAGTAAGAATATTGTTTCCGATGACTGCGTGCAACATGCGACGGCAGCGGTAATGGGCATTCAATATTACGATCTTCGCAATGTGAAGTTCGATAAAGATATGTTGAAGAAGATTCCGCAAGACGTGGCGCAGCGTTCACGTACGGTGCCACTAGGTGAGCAGAACGGTATGCTCGTGGTGGCAATGCTTGATACGACCAACGTTCAGCGTACGGACTACATTTCGACCTTGGTGAAGATGCCAATTCGGGCGGTAATGACGTCTGATGCTGGTATCGAAAACGCTATTCAGCAGTACATGGCTGACCTTGAGGATGTTAACAAGGCAGCGCAAAAAGAGGAAGAGGCGGCCGGTAGCAAAGATGACGGCGTTCAAACCATTACGGAAGACTCGCCGATTTCGAAGGCGCTTTCGTCAATTTTGGATTATGCCGCTAAATCTAAGGCATCGGATATTCATATTGAACCACTAGAGAAATCTTTGGTAATTCGTATGCGCATCGATGGTGTTTTGCGTCAGACGATGGAGCTACCGAAATCGATTGAGCCAGCGCTAGTTTCGCGTATTAAGATTATGGCGAAGCTTAAGATTGATGAACATCGTATTCCACAAGACGGTCAGTTCGCGGTGATTGTGAACGATAACCCTATCGACCTTCGTATCGCGACTTCGCCAGTGGTTTGGGGCGAGCAGGTAGTTATTCGTCTTTTGGATAAATCTGGTACTTCGATGGAAGTAGAGAAGATGGGTATGACCGGTCGTGCGCTTGCGGACGTTCTGGACGGTATCGCGAAGCCAAATGGCATGATTCTAACTTCGGGTCCTACTGGTTCTGGTAAGTCTACGACTCTCTATGCTTTGATTAAGAAGATTAAGGATGAAAAGATTAACATCGTCACGCTCGAGGATCCAGTCGAGTATAAGATGGACGGCGTGAACCAGATTCAGATTAACAACGATGCAGGTTTGACGTTCGCGTCGGGTTTGCGTTCCATTTTGCGTCAAGACCCTGACGTAGTAATGGTAGGTGAGATTCGCGATGGTGAAACCGCTAACCTGGCGGTGCAGGCGGCTCTTACTGGTCACTTGGTATTCTCGACGCTACACACCAACTCGGCGGCTGGTATTATGCCACGTCTTCTCGATATGGGCATCGAGCCATTCTTGATTGCTTCGACTTTGAATACGGTGATTGGCCAGCGTCTTGTACGCCGTGTGGCGGAGCGTCGTGAGTCATATCAGTCATCTGAGCTTGAGACGGCGCAGATTAAGTCTGTGGTCGGCAATTTGTTGCCGCCAACGCAAGGTGAGGTCGCTTCCGTGAGCGAAAAGATGGGCTACGGTACTTTGCCAGTAGCGAACTCGAAGAGCTTTACCTTGGTTAAAGGTGTTGATACAGAAGAAACGCCAAATGGCTACAAAGGTCGTGCTGGTCTATACGAGACGATTGCGGTTGATGAAGATATTCAGAAGTTGATTGTGGCGCACGCAACATCTGGCGATATTATGCGCGTAGCAAAGATGAAGGGCGCGGTGACGATGCGTCAGGATGGTATGTTGAAGGCTTTGACTGGCATAACTACGGTTGAAGAAGTAAACCGCGTCGCATCCGACTTGGCTTAATGATTTCGAAAAAAACAAAAAACCACGCGCGGGCGTGGATTTTTTGATAGCAGCTACAACATCATCCATATGCCTTCAGCATAATACAGGGGTGATATATTGACTTTTTGGCGATTTTGTGCTATAATTAGAAAGATTTGGGGGCTTTCTGTGCTTCCGATAGCTCATTGATGAAAGGGGGATCATGAGTGTTTCCAATCTACGTCTGCTATGACAGCTATGTTACGCAGGCAGAACGCTATGCAATTGAACAGGGGATGCGCGAAACGCAGGACTTGTTTGGCTGTAAGGTGGTCTGTTACGGAACTAGTAGCTGGAGATTTGGACAATACAAAAACGCTGACCAGATCGTAGGCTCAATGATGCGGAATGCGAAAGGGCAGGTGAATGCGAGCATATTGATCGATAAGCTCGCGCATGTGTCTGAAAGTTGGGTTGACCGGGGTGCGATTATCCTGGTTACCGGAAAGGATTTGTATTCTCAGGAGTGCAACTGGTGCTTCGGCATCGCAAGACCATCGTTAAGGATAACGGTACAAAGTACTTATCGATATCGGTCGCTGAGCTCAAGTATGGCAGCAGCCTGTATCAAACGGACGCTTCGGCACGAAATGGGGCACATTTTCTGTTGTCCGAGTAGTATCAGGAGAAGCAATACCGAGATGAATCTGGGTTTGCACTGTACGAATTATGGCTGCTCAATGCGACAGACAATATCAGTAAGTGCACTGATTGAGGAGGTGAGAACCGAGGATACTAAAAGGTGTTTTTGCCCGCAATGCATGCAAGACCTGAAGAACTTTAAGTCCTGGTATGAGTCAGTCGAGAAAAGAGGTGAAACGACGAGACCGAGAAGGCAGACATTAGCCGCTGCATGCGGCAGTGCGACGCGCAGAAGGATTTAACACTCATGAAAAAGCTCCGGCTGGATGGCCGGAGCCTTTTTGTCGGTCGAGATTATTTCGCGAGCTCGGCAGTTTTATAGACATAATTATCGTCGCCGTCTTTTTCGTAAACGAGGCGGTAATTTTTGAGATTTTGGTAATTGTCGTTAGTGATGCCGTTGCCGAAATAAATGGAGCAATTTGCTGTGCGTTCACGACTGAAATTGTCGTAGCAGTATAGATCGCTGTGATTTGGCGCAGAGAGCCAATCGCCAAAGGCATAGTCGCTACGAAGGAAGTTGAAGTAGACATAGGCTTTATCACCATCGAGAGCTACATCGTTAATATAGGTGTAGCTTTCATTCATACCCATACCGCCGCCACAAAGGCCAGCGTAGAGAGATTTGGTGCTGGTTAGATAAATGGTGCAATCGAGAACGCTATTTGACAGATAGATAGTTTTGGCGGACATATCGAGTTCTTCGCCGAATAATTTCTTGTAGGCGGTTTGGATATCGGTCATGTCGTAATCGTGAAGGATGAAATATGCGCCAGGCGTGGCGTCGTAATCCGTGTGACCTAGAGCTTCATGAATGGCCTTAGCTTCTTCGGAAGTGGTTCGGTCCCATGTATCAATAGAGGGCAATTCGACGTTACTATACATATAGGCGAACGAAGATTTCATGTCAGCGGAAGGACTCACGATGTTTTCGAAAGAGTAGAAAGGTTCGCCGCCAATGATGACTTGGTCGGTAGTGTTGCGATAAAAAGCAATAATATTAGTGCGGCGAACGAGATCTTTGTAGGTCTCATAGCTGAGAGCGGATTGTTGTGTCGGTGCGTCTTTGTCATTTTTGTTAGGTTCTGTTGGTTTGCCGGAAAGGGCGTTAAGTAGGGCAAATGCGCCAAAACCTATTAGGAATGCGACGGCGGCGATAAGAATTGTGACGCCGATGCCAATGTGTTTGTTTGATTTAGTAGTTTCTTGTGGCTGTTCCATACTTTTAGTTTAACATAAACGTGATGATAGATGGCGGGTCGAGAGCGAGCGCCTTGCCGTTGGCAAGGCTTTCACGCAGGGCGTCGCCTCGAAAAAGAAAAGTAAACATTTCTTTTTGCTCGGCTCCTACTGCGTGCGAACTACGTTCGCCACTCTAAACGCCGGAAATAAAGCAACAAAATAACGGCCCTTCGGGTCGTTCTTTGTTGCTTTGGTGCGGGTTGAGAGAGTCGAACTCTCGTGTTGAGTTTGGAAAACTCACATAATAACCGTTATATGAAACCCGCAAATCATTACATGGGGTGGGTAAAAGGGTTCGAACCTTCGACCTTCGGTGCCACAAACCGACGCTCTAACCAGCTGAGCTATACCCACCATGTAAAAATAGACACGCCATTTTAGTTTGGCGTGTCTAGATTATATCAGATTTCGAGCTACTTCGCAAAGACTAGGATGTAGGCGAGATAACCGAGGCCAGCGCCGGCGCCAAGAACGAAGAGTACGACAAGTGTCCAGAGCCAGCCGGAATGCTTCTTTGGAGCTTCGGTGACCATGTGCTTTTTCTTGGCAGTCTTGGTAGTTTTGCTTGGACTCTTGGAACTGTAAATATTCTTAGTGCTATGAAGATTGGCTACGCTAGTTTCTGGAATGTCTTTGCCAAGCGGACGTTTCTCGACCTTGGTATTGGTCATGAATGGGGAACGCACGCCGAGAGAATAGTTGTTTGCGTTTGGCGCAGATTTCTTATCTTCGGTTTTGGCTAGTTTCTTTTCAGTAGCAACTGGCTTAGTAGCTGGCTTTTCTTCGACTTTCGGGGCAGTAGCTTTGACAACTGGCTTAGCTACTGGTTTAGCAACAGGTTTGGTGGCCGGTTTAGCGGCAGCGATTTGTTGCTTTTGTTGGATCTGAGCGGAAACACTTGGGCGCACCGGTTTTACAGCAGAGCCGATTTTGGCGCTGCGAGGAACGATGGCCGGTTGTGGAGCAGTAGTGATTTTCGGTGCGGCAGGAGCAGCTGGGTGCATGACTGGGCGCGCGACAGTTGGATGAGCAGCTGGGGCTGCAGTATGCATAACTGGGCGAGCGACAGGGTGTACGCCGGCTGGGCGAGTAATCGGTTTAGCAGAAACAGATGCAGGATGAACAGTATGTGGTCTAACAGGGGCAAAGTCCATGAATTGGCCGTGCGGGTGTACCGCAACAGGTTTCGCAACTGGCTTTGCGACTGGTTTTGGGGAAACACGAGGTTTGGCAGCGGAGCGACTCTGGATAGCTTCGTTGACTGCCTTATCTAGTTCTGCGTAATCGATATTATCGCTCATTGAATTTTTCCTTAGCTGTCTCTACGATAGCACAGAATGTATCTGCTATCAAACTAGCGCTACCGATGAGCAAGCCATCGATGCCTTGAATGTCGAGATAGCCACCGGCGGTATCGGCGTTAACGGAGCCGCCATAAAGGATGGAGATGTCGTCTCCGGCCTGCTTACCGTAGAGTTTAGAAATATGGCTACGGATAAAGGCGGCAGCTTCGTCGATGTCGGCCGGTTTGGCTGGCTTGGCGTTTTTATTGCTAGAGATAGCCCATACTGGTTCGTAGGCAATAATTACTTTAGAAATATCTTCTTTGCTGACTTCATGAAGACCATTGGTGAGCTGGTAATAGATAGTATTAGCAGTTTCACCTTCTTTGCGTTGCATGGCGGTTTCGCCGATGCAGAGAATCGGAGTGAGGCCGTTACGAATGGCAGCGGCGACTTTTTGAGCGATGTCTTCTTCGGACTCGTTAAAAATATAGCGGCGCTCGGAATGGCCAACAAGCGCATAATCGACGAAAGTGCGGATCTGAGAGACCGACGTTTCACCGGTGTAGGCGCCATAATCACGCCAGTAAAAGTTTTGGGCCGCAAGTTTAAATTGACGGCGATCTACTTGAAGCGAAAGCGGTTGTAGGGACACCGTAGATGGCGCGAGTACAATTTGAATGCTTCGCTGAGCTGGAATACGATTGGCCAGGCGCTGCATATAAATGCTGGATTGACCTGGAGTGAAGTTCATCTTCCAGTTGGCAATAATATATTTTTTACGAGGACTAGTCATAGTTTAATTTTATCATAAGCGACTAGTTTTTGCTTGATTCTAGATAGTATAAACTGGGCAGCCGTATGAAGTCCAAGCGAAAATGAAGGACAAAAGATTGAGAACCATAGCGATAAAAGTCAGAACAGTGAAGACTGGGATAGTCAGGGCAATGATGAAATTGGCGACACACCAGACAACGGTGGTTAAGAGTAGCTCGGTAACGTGAATATTTAATTTAAGCGCCTTGGCAATGCGAGCAATGAGGTTACGGATGCTTTTGTTGTAATGACGAAAAGAAATAGCGATAGCGATAACGAAGATTGCTGTTACGATGGTGGCTGGAAGAATATATGGGAGCGGATTGACGTCAGCGGAAGTGATTGTCGCTGGGGAAGGGGGAATGAATGCCATGGGGGCATCGCTGGCAGGTTGAATCGGTGCTGTTTGGGTTTCACTTGAAGTGGAAGGATAAAGAAGTGGTGCGAAAGCGTAAACAATCGAGGCGGCACAAAGGGTGGCGCCGATAACGAGCAAAAATCGTCCAGACACGCGACAGGCGCGTGCAAAAAGATGCTTTTTTTGAGGCTTCTTCATGCCCTTATTTTAGCATAAACTATTTGACGAGGCCTAGGATGCCGCGGAGGGCGTAGGCGGTGTCTTCGTGCGAGCGAACAGTGATAGTGTCGATGCCCATTTGGACAACTGGATAATCGTTGCCGCCAGGTTGAGTCATATCACCAAAGTAAAGGATGTCTTCTTTTTCGACTTTGAGTTCTTCCATGAGGTGGGTCATGCCGAAGACTTTGTTCATGCCTGGAGTAATGGCGTTAATGGAAGTGGTGCCACCGATTTCGTAATCATAAGCAGGAGCGAGTTCTTTGGCACGCTTCACGATAGCTTCACGTTTCTTGCAATCTGGATCCCAGGCATATTTTGCGTCGGTGCCGGCATGTTGGCCGAGGGCAGAGAAGGTAACTTGGCTCAAGCGGTTCTCGATAATTTCATCACCTTCAGCCAGCTTGTCTTCTTCCCAGTAACCGAGTTCTTTGGCAGCCGTTTCGATGGCTTCGGTAATTTCTTTGACCTGGTCATCGGTGAGTGGATAGCTGTAGACTTGATCCCAATCCTTTTTGGATGCGTCGTAGCGATAGTACTGAGTGCCTTGAGCAACAAAGAGATGCAAGTGTTCAAGTTGTTCTGGGGTGGCATCTTTTAGCTGATCAACGATTTGGAACAAAAATTGATCGTACTTTTGGCCGGAAATTGGGCAGATTTCAAAATGGTCGAGACACTGAGTAAGGAGATCGGCGATTTCTGGCGGGATTGGCGTCTTGGCAATATTAAGGGTTTGATCGACGTCAAATGCTAGTACTTTTTTCATAAAACCTCCAATGTTATAGGAAAATTATATAAGAATTTTAGGGAAAGGGAAAGCCGCGCTCTTGCGAGCGCGGCTCTTGGGGGTGACATTTTTCGGGCAATTAGGAATTGCGCTTGCCCATGAAGTAGTCCAACATCTCCTCAATGGAGAGGTACGGGAACATCTTTTCCAGATCGCCCCAGGACAGCTTCCGGTCGGGATACATCTGGATGATCTCATCGATGGTCAGCTTCTTGTCGGGAGCGGGCGCATCGGGCTTCTTAGCCGGAGCGGCGGGCGCATCGGGCTTCTTGGCCGGATCATCAGCCTTCTTGGCCGGAGCGGCGGGAGCCGGAGCGGGCGCATTGGGCTTCTTGGCCGGATCTTCGGGCTTCTTGGCCGGAGCGGCGGGAGCCGGAGCAACAGGCGCGGGAGCGGCGGGCTTTTCGGGGGCGACGCCGGTGGCGTTCAGCCATTCCAGAGCCTTGCCAACCGCAGCATTCAGCTGCTCCTTGGTGGGCTTGCCTTCGGGGGCCACGATCTTCAGGTACGGGATGTTCACGCCGTTTTCGGTGAATTTGCCGGTCTGAATGTCGAAGCTGCCCTTGGCGGACGCCAGGGAGAACTTGCGCTTTTCCAGCCAGTCCGCAATCAGGGCGGACACGGTGGCGCGCTGCTCGGCAGTGCTCAGCTTGCCCTCGATGGGCGCTTCCACGCGGAGCATGTTGTCGCCGATGGTCTTGAGGACGAAGTCCTTCACAGTGGGGTCAACGCCTTTCGGGTTGACCAGCTTGCTGCCATCGGGTGCGACGTAGATCACGGTTTTAACAGTTTTTTCCATGAGGAACCATCCTTTCTTTGCCTCCTCAAGGTTTTTAACCATAGAAGGCTAGACGTATTTTCTCTGCTGCATAGGCAGTTCAGAGGCCCTTATCGAGCGCTAAACGCACTAAATTAATGCGCTTGACGCTCGATAAGAGTAACGAGGAAGGTTAATTGTCGAAAAATGTCTATAAAGGAGCTGTATTCGATTGATTTCGAATACGCTTATTATATTAGCACAGATTTGAAAAAAAGTCAATAGTATTTTATGCTTTTGGTTAAAAAAATACCCCAGCAGCGCGAAGCGTACTGGGGTTGTCGGGGGGTCAGATTGACTCGGACAATTTGAGAATGGTTTGCTGCAGCGTGGAGTAGGCGGTTCGTTCGAGTTGAACATTGAACAGCACCTTCTTCAGGCTGTCGCGAACGCGCATGCGATCGGAAGAAGTAGCGTCACGGCCAGTGGCGTAGTGAGTTATCCAGGGGAGGAGCTTCGAAAACTCGTTGTACCCCATTTCGCCACGGATGACCTTTTCGCAGTTCTCCTCGACCTTGTTGGCGTCCATCTCGACGTCACATTCAGTCTCGGCGAGAGCCTTTCCGGCACAGGGCAGGAAAGTACCACAGAGAAGGAAAGCGATGATGTGGATAATCATAAAATCCCTCCTTGAAATGAGCGATTATGGAATCTTTGTTCGAGAAACCAGAATACTGTTCTATTATAGCACAGAATGTGAAAAAAGTCAATAGAGCTTATGCTTAACTAGCGGACGAGAGCGAACTTGTTTTTGCCTTTTTTGACGACAGAAACAGAGGTAATTGGCTGATCTTCGGTGACCTTGGCGCCGTTTACGGAAACGGCGTTGCCGGCGATAAGTTTACGTGCTTCGCCCTTGCTAGTAGCGAGGCCGGTAGAGACGAGGATATCGACGAGATTGGCACCCTGAGTGGCGGTAGGGAAGCTCTTGGCGAGTAAATCGATATCTTCTGCGGTAAGATCGGAAATATTGCCGCCACCGAAGAGGAAATCGGTGAGTTTTTGGGCTTGCTTGGCAGCTTCTTCACCATGGACAACCTTGGTAACTTCGAAGCCGAGGCGTTTTTGACCGAGGCGGGCGCCTGGGTTTTCGCGATGAGCGGAGAGAATCTGGTCGAGCTCATCTGGCATGATGAAGGTGAAGTATTTGAAGTAATCTTCGAGCGCTTCGTCGGACTGGTTGAGCCAGAACTGATAGAAGTCGAAAATGCTGGTTTTTTCGGCATCAAGCCAGACGGCGTTGCCTTCGGATTTGCCGAATTTGCGACCGGAAACCTTGTCGATAATGAGTGGGCAAGAGTAACAGTCGGCGGTGGCGTTTTCGAGACGCTTAATGAGATGAATGCCAGAGGTGCAGTTGCCGTATTGATCGGCACCGCAGAGCTGGAGTGTAACGTTGTGTTCGCGGAAAAGATGCAAGAAATCGTAGCCCTGGATAAGGGTATAGCTGAACTCGGCATAAGAAATGCCGGAACCGCCTTCGCCAATACGTTTTTGGACAAACTGGCGGTCGAGTAACTGAGTCATGCTGAAAGCTTTGCCGATTTCGCGAAGGAATGGTAGGAGTTTGATATCTTTGAACCAGTCGTTGTTATCGAGAACTTTGGTGTCAGCAGGGGAATGGGTAACGCGGACGATTTGGGCAGCAAGAGCGGCCTTGTTGTGCTCGATTTCGTCGAGAGATTTGAGATCGCGCTCAGTAGTATCCTTTGGATCGCCGATTTGGCCAGTAGCACCGCCAACAAGATAATAAGGAGTATAACCATGGCGAGCGAAGCAGGCGCACATCATTAGAGCAGCGAGATGGCCGATATGAAGGCTATCGGCAGATGGGTCGGTGCCCCAATAGAAATTACGCGGAGCTTTGTCTAGGTCTGATATCTGATCCAGCGTATGCTCGGCAACAAAACCGCGCCACTGGAGTTCTTCGGATAAATTCATGAATACTCCTTTATTTTTACTCTGTTAATTATACCATTAATTGGTGAAGATTTCTTAACTGTCGCAGCCGCAGTCGGTTTGGGCAAGTTTTTTAATCTCATCAAGTGAATAATCGTAGAGGGTTCGATTTTTAGTTTCGATGTCGACGTAGTAGTCGAGCGCTTCGAATAGCTTGCGGTTGGCAGGGCTCAACAGAGTTAATTTGCGACGGAGGTTTTCGTAAGTGTCTTTGCCTGATTTAATGCCAGCAAGATACTCGACTAGTGAAACATAAACTGAATCCCATTTGTTTTCGCTTTTTTCGAGAGCATGCTGAAGTTTGTCGAGATAGTCGCAGAAACAGCGGCCGCGGAGATTATACCAGATGTGATTCTTTTGCTCGTGGTTGATGATATTGGTGGCGTGAATAGCGAAGCTTTGGCCTGCGCCGATGATGTTGTAGGCGGCATAGTGGAGCGAAATGACTAAATCAGTTTTTTCGGCAAGGATATAAGTGATGCAATCCAGTCGATTGGTGGAATTGTGTGGATCATTAGCGATGTCTTTGCAGCGGCTGATGTAGCGTTTGATGTACTCATCTTTCAATAGTGAATCGCATGAATAAATGCTTTCCATGTAACGTGAGCAATAATCGAAATAGAGGGCAGGAGATGCTTGGCGGATGGATTCATAAAAAACTTGACGTTGTTCGGTAGTGGCTTTTTTGCTAGTCGTGCGATCTTTGTCGATTCTTTCAAGGCCGATAATGCTATCGAAGACTTCAAGCAAATCAGAGATATCGTTGTCCGTGTCGATATTTTTGGCTGTAAAATACGGAGCGTATTTCTGACTGAGTTCAAAAACGGTTTGGAAGTAATCGTCGGCATCGTCGTACTCTGGTTTATAGTCGCGGAGATATAGAGTTATTTCGCGATAGGTCTTGGAGTTAGTTAGGCCGTACTTCTCGATAATCGCTTCGATTTGCATGTTCAATGCTGCGGAACTTTTAACAGTGGAGCGCCCAATGAGGCCATCGATTTCTATCACGCGAGAATCTTCTTTGCCATACAGTTCGATAAGACGTTTGCGGAGTTGTTTGAAGAAATCAAGAATTTTTTGTTGCGCGGATTCGTCTTTAATGACCATGCCGGCTTTGTCGTCGTGTCCACCGAGAAACGCGCGAAATAGTTGATAAAAACGGTCGAGAATTTGAAGGTTAGACGTAGTGATGGCGAGGTTACGGATGGAGTAAATATAATCAAAAATAGCAAGACGACTTTTGAGATCGTAATATGGCAACTCTGGGTAAATATTGAAAATAATCTCGAGGAGGGTAGGGGTGATTTTATCGGGATTATCTTCGAGAATCTCGCGGAATTTATTGAATTCAGTCGGAAGAATTTCGTTTGCAAGCTCATGAACTGTGCCGGCCCACCAATAGTCCTCGTCGTTATTTTCCCATGGATCGCGATGAGTCTTTTTGTATTCGTCAAGACCGGCGCCAAGATAGAAATACTCGGAAAGATTAGCGAGATGGGCGGCGTAAATATAGATGAAGAATTTTGTCATTGGTTCGGGACGATAAGTGTCACGCATGGATACAAACATTTGGCTGTATGTATATTTGCCGTTTACGGGAACGGAGCTTGCAAAATAGAGAGCGGCAAAATAGTAGTCGCTGTTTACGCCAAATTCTTGCTTCATAAGGCGGACGAAATCTTCAGCATGTTCTTCCGGTGCGGATGAATGACCAAGATAAGTTTTTCTAGGTAAGACGAAGCGAAGGAAGTACTTTAACGGATAAGTGGCGTCTTGATAACCAAGATCGCGTAGCTGTTCATACAGCTTGTAGATTCTATCTGGCAATTGATGTTCGTAGCCATTGCGCATGATGATCAAGAGTGCTTCTGGTGTTTTATGACGAATACGCGAAATCTTAAGGTAGTTAACGGAGAAGGGCTCATCGAATTCTTCTTCGTATTTGGCTATTTCGGAGAGAAGAAATTTGGCTTTAGGAGTGAATATTTGCTCTGGCAAATCGTATTGGTTGATTTCGTCGAGTAGTCCAAGAAGAATCTTCTGCGCTTCGGCTTTGGAGCTTTGTTTTTTGAGCTTAATGGTGGATTTGACGGTAGTATTGTGATCGGCTTCTTCGGTGGAGTCGGCAACGATATTTGCGAGCTGTCGAGAGGTTTGCTCCTCGGAAATTTTAATGTAAGCATTGCGGATATTGTCTGGAGTGTTGGCGACGATGATATCATGGACGTACTCTTGGAGATGATAATGCTCATTTTCGTGCACGATGAAAGAAAAGGTTTTAATTTTGTCGTAGAGACTACTCTTGAAGGTGCCAAGGATTTTGCGGGAATAATCGACGATGTTGTCGTCGGTCCATTCACCGACTTCGGCGAGCATTTGGATAAAATCACGTTCTTCGTCGCCCATGTAGATAAGAAAGCGGTTCACGAGTTTAGTAGTATCTTTGCCGAAATCAGCAATTGTAGGGGTTTTACCCTCTTCGATTAGCTGTGCGTAAACATCGACGCACATGTCTAGCCACATTGGTGAACCGTGCGTGAGATTGTATATTTCGTGGATGAGATCAGAGTTCAGAATACCAGCAGTTTCAAGGAATGATTTTGAATCTTTGAAGGATAATTCGCCGAGTAAATGTTGTTCGAGCGAGCCTTCCCAATCGTCATCCCATTTGAGGATTTCGCGTCCGCCGATAACCCAGAGCGTGTTTTCGGTGTTGCAAATAAGACCATCATCGCTGCGAATGAAGAGGTCGCGTTCGAGTGGGTTGCCGGTCGTAAATTCGTTGACGAGAGCTTCGTAAGTATCAATGAAAATGACAAATGGCTGCTGAAGTTTGCGGGTGTTTTCGGAAAGATCTTGCGCAAAGAAGTATGCGAGTTTCGGCTCGATTTCGGCGGCACTGCATTTATCGATATTACTGAAGCGTTCTTTGAATTTTTTCTCTGAAGAGCGGTTAGAAAATAGGGTGCGTCCTTTGTCGGCAAGGGAGGCAAGGCTAGCGATTTTGGAAACAGCGCCAATCAGAGGAATTTCGTCAATGAGGTCTTTTAGGAAGCTGAGACTTTCATTTTCGTCAAAAATAGACTTGAGAGCTGGTTTGGTTGCTTCTTTGCCTTGTTTGATTTCGTAAGTGTATGCGACGAGGTCGAAAATAGGAAAAGAAAACTTATATTTATCTTTCAGTTCGTGCTCGATGTAGCGGAGAATGTCAAAAGTATTGTACTTTAAGCCGGAAATGAGGTGATCGAAATCGATAACGATGGACGGAGAGCTGGGATATTTCGCTCGCAATTCTTCGTTGAGATGGCGGAGCAGAGCAGTTTTACCAATTCCGCCAAAACCATAGTACGAAATGACGCTAATTTTGCCGGAATCGTCGTTGGTTAAATCTTCGAATTTGCGCCAAAATGTTTGACGTGGTTCTTCACGATCCGTAAATACTTTAGTGGCTTTGAGCTGAGTGTGTTTTTGTCCTACAAATTTCATATTCTATCTGTTAATTGTAACACTAATTAACAAATAGTTCTTTCGCGGACTTGGAAGTTAACAGATAGATGATTCCCACGATGGCGTAGACGGAGACTAAGCCGGCGAAAATGCCGTATTCAACGTTGACGTACGAGAATAAGTAAGTGACGGCATTTTGGGCGCCAAGCACTTCGCCAACGGTATTAATAAGGTTAAGGACTGATAGAAAAGCGACGATGGCAGCAATGGCAGTGAGAGCCATGGAGAAAACGCCAAGACTGCGGGCAAGTTTCTTTTTGCCGTAGATAAGAATAGCGGTAATAATACAGAATACCATGATGGCGCCGAAACAGACATTTTTGGCAATGATAGCGGTATTGAAAGCGTTGCAGAGATTAGTAGAGATTTCGTCGAGAGCGTTACAGCGTGCGGTGTCGATACTCATAACATTAAGACCGCGGAAACCGTAAAATGCTAAGATAATGCTGAAAACTAAGATGGTAGTAGATAGGCGTTCTTTCTTTTCGGTTGGATCGCCATGGACAGTTGGAACGTCTTGGGTTGACTGAGGGGAAGTGATTGGTACTTGGGTTGGTTGAATTGGGTTAATTGGCTGAGAGTCCATATTACTCCTTATTCACACTAATAACGTCACCGCGATTGACGCTTTCTCTACTTACGTCAGAGAGAACAATGCCGACATTAGTGCCGGCAGTAGCAAAGTCTAATTTTTTATGAAAAGCTTCGACGCCGGTGACGGTCGACGAAATTGGACCGGCAGCAGTTTGAATGGTGACCTTGTTGCCGATAGCAATTGAGCCGGATTCAACACGGCCAGTGACGACGGTGCCGCGACCCTTGATGGAAAATACGTCATCAATGATCATGCTACCTTCGCCAGTTTCAAAAACCATTTTTTCATTAGATGGTTCGACGCGAATTGGTGGTTTGATAAGATCGTCTGTCTTTGATTTGCGAAAAAGATTGAATACCATAAGCTCATTATACCTTATGAGAGAACAATGGAATATGATAGAATAAGTTGCGTGGGCCCATCGTTCAACGGATAGGACATACCCCCTCTAAGGGTACAATGCTGGTTCGATTCCAGCTGGGCCTACCAGACTTGCTAAAAACTCGCCATCTTGGCGATTTTTTGTGCTTCGCTCGGTCAATAACCGCGCTCGCGCAAAGAAATCGCTAATCTGACGAGTTTTATCTAAGTCTGGCGACGGTGATTAGAGGACTTTTTTCTGCCAGGATTTTTGGCCACATTTCGGACAGCGAAGGTGGCGGGTGCGGCCGAAGTGCATGGCCATGAAGACGGCACCGAAAGTAGGGACGTGCTTGTGGCCGCATTCGGCGCACTGATAGTACCCGGCGATTTGCTCAATTTTGAGGGCAAAGAAGAAAGCAGTCATCATGAGAATGAAGCCGATGATGATCATGACGGCAGCGAGAACAGGATTGGATTCGGCGATGAAGGCGGCTGGGATAACCATAGCGATAATAATGGCGAGGCCGAGGAAGCCGAGAACCCATTCGAGGGCGAGGAGTTGCTTGTCTTTTTGTTCTTTTTCTTTGGCGATAGCTAAGAGGTTTTCGTTGGATTTCTTTTCGTGGTTTTTCATATCGACGATTTCTCCACTAAATAGATCATTGATAGTGATATTGAAAAGTTTGCAGAGGGCTGGCATTTTGGTGGTTTCGGGCAGACAAATGCCGCGTTCCCACTTAGAGATGGAGCGATTGCTGACGTCGAGCTCTTCGGCGAGGGATTCTTGGGAGAATCCGGCCTTTTTGCGTTGCTCAGCGATGAACTTTCCGATTTTCTTTAGATCCATTTGGTTCCTTGTTTAGTTTTTATGGCTTTATTTTAGGTGGAGAAGGGCAGAAAAACCACAAACCGTAGGTAGATTTTTACAGAGGTGGAGCTATTTTAAGATGATGTAACCGTCGATGCCAAGGGTGTAGTCGGAATCAGAGATGGCTTGGTAGCGAGTGCCGCTGTAGGAGTCCATGAAGCCATTGGTGGCGCGGTAGATTTCGCCGGTTTCGGTATCTTTGACGCGCTCATAACCGAGAGTGGCATCACTTTGCTTCTGAGAAGTAATGTCGTAGCTGGTTTGGCGCTTATTCCAAGAGTCCATGATGCCGTCGGAGATTTGCTGAGCGGCTTGGGAGAGAATCTTGGTTCGTTCGCTTTGGCCCTGGAGGGCTTTGGCGTGAGCCTGCATGAAATCGTTGCTATATTCAAGAGTACCAACGCACTTGTCGAGGATACTTTGCCAGCTATTGAATTCATCATCACCGGCAGTAAAGAAGAAGATATCGTAAACCGAGAGTGGGGAAGCGTCGATTTGGGTAGTATCATAGAAATTGTATGGGTTTTTCTTGACCATGTAGGTGCCGAAATTGACGACGGTAGCAGTAAAGAGACCTTGGACTTTCTTGCCGTTGTACTGATAGCTAGCACGGAGAAGATCGCCGCCGAGGATGGTTTTGCCGAGATTTTCGATAGTAGTGAAATCGGTGTATTTTTGGATGAAGTCGCGAGCCGTATCCGCTTCGGAAGATTTGAGCTCATAGACGCCAGGGAAAGCCTTATAGAAACCTTCAGTGGTTTGTGGGCTAATGACTGGCATGCGGCCAAAACCGGAATCCGAGTAGTAGGAGGCATACCAGTTCTTGGATTCTTGAGACTTATTGTAGCCTTCGCTCTTTAACATGGCGAAGATTTGGCGTTCGGGATGACTCGGGTCATAAGCGTGAATAGTGTAGATGAGAACGCTAGTATTAGTTTCGACCTTCCAACCCTTCGGGATCTGCATGGAAACGAGGCCGTTATCGAACTTTTCGTATTGGATGTTTTTAGTGTCGCTGGCTTTGATGACGACGGCTGGCTCGTTACTGCCGATGCCGCCACCGCGGACAATCTCGCTGTTTTCGTTGACGGTTTCACCGCCACCATTAGTGAGAGTACCGATGAGCATGCCGCCACAGAGGCCAATGATGATGGTGCCAAAGAGGGTAATGAAGAATCCGGCGACGAATTTGTTGTTATTGAAGAATGATGGAGCTGGTTTTGCTGCTTTCTTGTTCATAGATTATTTCCCCTGATATTTAAATTCAACGCCGGCGCCGGCTTCGAGCGTCATGGCGTCTTTGCTGGATACCTGATAAGTCATGCCGTTTTCGAGCTTGATGCGGCTACCAGTGATGGTATACTTGTAAGTTTTACCTTCACTGACGAAGCCGTCTTTTCTGAGGATGACAACAGTTTGAACGACGCGATTGCCTTTGGAATCGCGGTCGGCGGTGGCGTATTTGCCAGTTTTGAGAGTGTATTTGCCAACTTTGACGGTTTCTTCGGTGGTATCGTCAGTTTTAGTATCGGTTTTCGTATCGGTCTTAGTGTCGGTTTGAGACGAGGACGTGTTAGACGAATTGCTGGAATCGTCAGAATCGCTTGAACCGAAGCTGCGGCCGAGGAAGAACCCGCCGACTCCGGCGCCGGCCAAGAGGATAACGCCGAGAATGATTAGAGTTGTTATTTCTTTTTTATTCATGCTCACACTCCCGTTAAATCTACTTTAATTATAGTAATTTGGGTATGAAAAAACCACCGGCTTAGATCCGGTGGTGATAGGGGGGGTGATTATTGTTTCTTGCCCATGGTCATACTACCACCGGCACGCATTCTTCCGGAGAGGCAGAATGTGCCGTAGATTTTGGAATGACCGTAAGCTTTGGAGCAGTCAGTGGCGGTAGCCTTTTCGCAGACGGTTGCATTTTCGGAAATTTCGGTGTTGCCGGTGACATGAGCATCGTCATAGATATTGGCTTCATCGCTGACCTGAGCATTGCCGTCGACCAGAGCGTGGCCATGAACGGTGGCCCGACCATAAACGCGGGCGTTACCATCGATGACGGCGTCTTCATAAACCCGGGCGCGGCCATAGACTCTTGCTTTCCCTTTGATTTGTGCGCGGCCGAAGATTTGGACGCTGCCGTAGATGAAGGCATTGTCGTCAACGGTAGCATCGCCGAAGACCATAGAATCTCTGCCAATCCAGGCATGGCTAGTCTGACTCAGATTTGATTCTTTTTCGATCCATCCGCCATCGTCCAGATAAGTGACGGAATGGAATTCGTCCATATTGAAAGTCTGTAAAGCCTTTATCTTGTGTAGGATGATTTCTTTTCCTTCATGAATGATAGTTTTGGTTTCGTCGGTCAGAACGTATCTTTGCTTCCTTGCCATCGATTGTCCCCTCCTCATTGAAAAAGTACTACAGCTTGCGCTGGTACTAATATTATAGCATAATTTGTGACTTTTGCAATAGGATATAATTGGGTTAGTATGTCAGAGATAAAATGTCCGAAGTGTGGCACGACTTTTAAGGTGGACGACTCAAGTTACGCCGATATTTTGAGTCAGGTGCGCACGCATGAATTTGAAGATGAAGTGAAGAAGCGGGTAGAAGATGCCCAGAAACAGGCAGAATCGGCGAAGGATTTGGCCTTGGCAAAGCAAGAAGCGAGCCAAACTGCGCAGATTGCGGAGCTGAAGAGCCAATTGAAACAAGCGGAAGCCGAGAAAAAACTGGCGGTGGCCGAGGCGTTGGCGCCGATTGAAAAAGAGCTAGAATCGTTGAAATCTGATTTAAAATCGAAGAATTCGGAATCGAAATTGCGCGAAGAATCGTTGATGAGCCAAGTAAAATTACGCGAAGCGGCATTGAAAACCCAGTATGAGGGCGCAATTAAGCTGAAAGATGAAGAAATTGAGCGTTTGAAGGACCTAAAGTCGAAACTTAGTACCAAGATGGTGGGCGAAACCCTAGAACAACATTGCCAGACGGAGTTTAATCGTTTACGTGCGACGGCGTTCAAAAATGCTTATTTTGAGAAGGATAATGACGCACGAACAGGTAGCAAAGGTGATTATATTTACAGAGAAGAAGACGACGAGGGGAACGAAATTATCTCGATTATGTTCGAGATGAAGAATGAGAACGAAACGACCGCGACGAAGCATAAAAATGAGGATTTCTTTAAGGAGTTAGACAAAGATCGACGCGAGAAAAACTGCGAATATGCGGTGTTGGTGACGTTGCTCGAGGCTGATTCGGAGTTATATAACACCGGTATCGTGGATGTGAGCTATAAATTCGACAAGATGTATGTGATTCGGCCACAGTTTTTCATTCCAATGATTACTCTGTTACGCAATGCGGCGCTGAATTCGATGAAATACAAGGCTGAGCTGGCTACGGTGCGGAATCAAAACATCGATATTACGCATTTTGAAGAGAATATGGAGAACTTTAAGGCGGCGTTTGCGCACAATTATGAGCTGGCAAGCAAGAAATTTAGTGCAGCAATTGAAGAGATAGATAAGACGATTACGCATTTGCAGAAAACAAAGGAAGCACTGCTGAGTTCGGAGAATAATTTGCGATTAGCGAATAATAAGGCGGAAGATCTCAGCATTAAGCGTCTGACTAGGGGGAATCCAACGATGACGGCGAAATTTGCGGAACTGAAAAAGAAATAGAAAAAGGGGCGTAGCGTGCTGCTGCGCCCCAGATGTGGGGGTGATTACTCACCGGCACCATTCACGAAATGACCGACGGTCTGTCCGAGATAGATGGCGCCAATGGGCGTGAAGTTGAGTGTCGGCTTGCCGCCACCGAGATCCAGAGGGAGCGAGTAGCCTTCGGCCGGTTCGAAAGAGGCCATAGCTTTGTAGTCGCCTTTGGAATCACAGACGCCGATGGTGTAGACATTACCGCTGGTTTCGCTGCTCATGATGACGATATTGTCGTCGGATTCGGCACAACGGAGCGTAGTGTGGGTAACTCCTTCGTGCGTATAGACGTTCGCGACAACACCGAGCTGGCGACGGAATCCGTCCCAATCGTTATCGACGAGCAGTCCGTATGCCACTTTGCCGGAACTGGTGTCGAGCAGGGAATAAGCGTTCTGCTGTTGCGCCATGGTGGTGGCCGTCTTCTGATTAGCGGCCTGGGCGTTGGAAATCACCACGGGTACAATCACGGCGACGCCGATGACGACAATGGCGATGAGACAGACTCCCCAGATGGCAAACATCTTCACGAACTTCCTCATGTTTTTGGTACCTCCCCAATCGTACTTTAACCCCTTAGATGCCAGAGGAATCCGGGGTCAACTTGTGTATTATATCACAAAATAGAGATAATGTCAAACAAGCTTGAGCGTTTTGGGCTTTCGTGTCATAATTAGCGTATGGATGACCGAATGGAAGCTGCCCATGTTCGGGCTGGCGCAAAGGCAAGCAAAGTTTTTCAAGCATTTTTCGTGCTTTTTGTGATTGGAGTGATTGCTGTTTTAGCCTTAAAGATTGTGAACCGTACTGATGGCGTATTGATTACCGAGGATGCAGATAACGACGCCTGCTGGACATCGTCAAAGGATATCATCAATAAGAATAACCAAGTGAAGGCCGTGAAGTGCAAAGAATCGGCTACAAAACAGTCATCTGCTTCAGGTAGCAGTAATCTGAAGAAGAATAAAACTAATAAAACAAGCGTACAAAAATAACCCCCTTGCGGGGGTCATTTTTTTTGTTTGTGAATTATTCTTCTTCGGCGGTATCTTCGATAGCGGAGAGAAGCGAATCTTCAACGTTCTTTTTCTTCTTTTTCTCTGGAGCTTTGGCAACTTCGACGTCGATTTCGAAGCCGGTCAAGTCAGAGGCGAGGCGGACGTTTTGGCCGACGCGGCCGATAGCGATGGATTGCTGATCTTTGGCGACGTAAACGGTAGCATGCTGACCTTCGATTTCGACTTTCTGAATCTCGGCTGGGCTGAGAGCTTCACGGATGTATTCAGAGTTGTTATCACTCCAGTTAACGATATCGATTTTCTCGCGATCACCAATTTCGTTCATGACGGCTTGGACGCGGACACCACGGCCACCAACGAAGGTGCCGACTGGGTCGATGCCAGGCATAGTGGCGGCAACAGCAATCTTGGTGCGGCGGCCAGCTTCACGAGCGATAGCCTTGATTTCAACGGAACCGTTTTCGATTTCTGGAACTTCCTGACGGAAGAGGTATTCGATGAATTGTGGGCAGCCGCGGCTCAAAATGAGCTGAGCACCGCGGTCATTGCGTTCGATTTCTTTAATGAAAACCTTAATGCGGGAACCAACAGAGTAGAACTCGCCAGCGATTTGCTCGGATTTTGGCATAATACCAGTGGCTTTGCCAAGGTCAACGCGGACGATTTTTGGCTCAACGCGGACAATGGTACCATTGACGACAGAACCGATTTTGTCTTCAAACATAGCGAGAACGGCATCACGCTCGGCTTCGCGGAGGCGCTGGATGACGACCTGCTTGGCGGTCTGAGAAGCAACACGACCAAAGGTGGTAACTTTGTGCTTTTCTTCGACGATATCGCCGATGTTTTTGCCTTTGCCGGCCTCTGATAGAGGGATTTCGGTAGCTGGGTTGTAGGCGACGTCATTTTCGATGACTTCGCGGTCAACGAAGATATCAGCTTCACCAGTGTTTAAATCGAGCTCACAGCGAACATTCATGTCCTTATCGCCGTTATCTTTGCGCCAAGCGGCAGCAATAGCTTGCTGGATCACATCAATCACAGTCTCTTTTGGTAGGTTCTTTTCTTCAGCGATGATGTCGACCATAGCGACCATCTGCTTCAAATCTAGATCCATATTATCCTTTCTTTTACTTTAAAAACGCCGTCTCTTTTCGAGCCGGCTTAATCTGTATGATTTTATTTTAGCAGAGTAGGAAAAAGATGTCAAAGGGGAGTGGACTAAAACAGGGGTGCATATCTTGACAAAATGGCTCAAGTTTGATATAATAAAAGGGTATCTTTGCAATTATAACATAAGCGCAAAGATAGAGCATTAAAATCGAATCATTACTGCGTACAAAACGCAGTAAGAAGAAGGGTTTTCTGTATTACGCACCTCTATGGGAGGAGGTGCTTCTGTCACCGGTAACGGCGACGCCTTAGATGTTGTCAGATACTACTTCACAAATCATTTGAAGAAGGAGATGATTACATGAGGACTAGTCGAGTCTTCAGATGGGGTGCAGCCTTAGTCGCGCTGATCCTGCTGGTTACGATTTGCTTCGCTGTGCCTTCGGTCAGAGGAGCATTGACTGGCCTGGTATCAGGCGGCGCCGACCCCACGAATGTTCCGGCTCCGGTAACTCAGACGATTCGCTATTTCAACGACGAAGTTGATGAAGGCGAAGCTTGGAATTTCGGTCCTAACCGCAAGGTGTGGGCCGATAACGCAGGCGTAAAGGCTCTTTGTGCGTGGGTTGCCACAAACAATGGGTCTGGTGACTTCTTTGATTCCATCGCGGTCGATCCGATGCTCTGTGCAGCGGTGGCTCTGCATATGGAACAGAGAGTTACGATGTCTGAATACATCCTGCCGGATGAGCAGACTTACCCCATCGACCAGCGTGCCGATGCGGCACACCTTCACTTTATCCAGGACCGTACGTATTGGGATCGGGCCATTCAGCTGATTAAGAGCAATCTTTGCAGCGGTCAGATTTCCATCGTGAAGCTCTCGGATGACACGCCTACCATGTATGCGCGGCGCAACGGTCTGGAAGGCAACAAGCCGTCCGTGATCGCGGGCTATGCTAACAACAAAGGTAAGCTGGCAGTGAAGTTCGACATGGGTAACAAAGGCGCTGTACGGTTTTCTCTTGATAACGGTTATCAGCCGTCGGGCGTGTTCTATTGGCCGCTCGAAGCTGCTCCGGTTGAAGATGAACCGACCGCTGAAGTTGCTACCGCTTCTCCCGCGCCTACGGCAACGGATGCTCCGGTAGTGATTATCCCTGAACCGACGTCTCACGCAACCTACACCGTCACCGGAGCGATTAGCTTCATGGTTGATGGCCAGTGGGCAACAATTGACACGTTCGCGTACAGTGGTGGTTACTTTGTCGAAGATGATCCGCGCTATTCCGTGCTCCCGATGGAGAACGAATATAGCTACGGACCGACCCTGGTGCGTTACACCTATGCGGAAAGTCTTGCGGCATGGCTCCATGAGCTGCCCAAGTCCCCGCTGCAGGTGGTGCGGCTGATGATTCAGACGGGTCTGATCGAAAAGAGCCCGCTGAAGTCTGAAACCGATTACGCATATGAACTGATCGCGCTGTCTTCTGAGAAGTATGACGAAGTCGTGAACTATGTTCTGTCTTACGTCTTCTCCGAACTGAACGGCGGTACGATGGATCTTTCCTTCGATTGGTCTCTTGAGAACATGATGAAGGAAGATGAAACGGGACGCACAGTCCTCTTTGGACGGAAGCAGAGCGATGACGATAAGAAACCGAATAAGGATCAGCTGTTTACTCTGCGCAACAGAGAAGGCAAGAACTTTATTTCGGCGCATCTTGGTCTGGAGAACACCGCCAAGGATGCAAAAGTCAAAGCTAGCGATTATGGTAACAGGGCATGGGTAAATCTGGTAGAAGGTGGAACCTGGAAGTGGAAGAAAGGGAACGTAGTTGTTACGCCTACTCCCACTCCGAAGATTACCCCCACACCGACGCCGGAAGTCACTCCGACTCCGACGCCTAAGATTACCCCCACACCGACGCCGGTAGTCACTCCGACTCCGACGCCCGTGATTACCGCCACACCTAGGCCCACCCCCACGCCGACGCCGGTAGTCACTCCGACTCCGACGCCCAAGATTACACCTACACCCAAGCCCACCTCCACGCCGACGCCGAAACCGACGCCGACGTTGGAGCCGAAGCCGAGCGATGCGGGTCCGCAGGGGCAGACCGAAGATGAACCTGGCACAGAAGACTTTGGTGGAGGACCGAATCACGATACGGATACGACTTATTCAGAAGATGAGCCCGATCCGCCGGCCGCTTACACTCCGCCACCACCCCCCAAGCCCGATCCTACAGCAACGCCTAAGCCTACGGCTGCTCCGACGGCAACGCCGACGAAGAAGCCTGAAGCTACGGCAACTCCGGTAGTTGTGACTGGCGCACCGCCGACACAACCTCTGGAGCAGGTCCAGGAAGAGGAACACGACGAATCTACTGTCGAAGAGCCTCTCCAGGGTGATGGGGAAAATCAGGGCGATCTTGACCCTGATGAAGTTGAATAAAACCCTGCTTCTTGAGCTCTCCCAAAGCTCAAAATTGCACCTTTCAGAGGGGGAGCCCCCGTGCTCCCCCTCAATCCCAAGTTTTGCATTCAGTAATGATTTGATTTTAAGCAACAAAAAACACCCCATGCGAGAGGGTGTTTTTTAATTGTTTTGGTTATTAAGGATGGTATAGTACCAGTCTGGACGAGGGGCGGAAGAAGCTGTAAGGAACATATCTTGAATATTAGTGAGGCTATCGACGTTCCAGTTAAAAATTGGTTCAAAACTAATTACGCTGCGAGCATTATAGAACATGCCACTCATACTCGTAACGTTGCTAGTGTTCCACCCCTCGATACCACTGATATCTTCAAGCTCGGTTGCGGATTTAAACATGTTGAATAAAGTTGTAATATTATCGGTATTCCAATTACTTAAACCGTCAACATTTTTGAGGTGGGAGGCGTTCCAGAACATGCCACCCATTTCCGAAACATTCTCCGTATTCCACGAGCTTAGGGCGTCAACATTTGTTATGCCACTAGCATAAAACATGTAGGTCATTCCGGTAACATTTTCCGTGTTCCAATTAGCTAGCCCACTAATATCCGTTAGGTTACTAGTAGTATAGAAAAGGCAAGACATATTGGTAACATTTTCCGTGTTCCAGTGTGCGGCGCCATTGACGTTAGTAAGCTTAGTAGCTTTCCAGAACATATCTGACATATCAGTAACGCTGCTGGTATCCCAGCCATAAGTGCCATCTTCATGGGCGACGCATTCTTTTTCACCTTGATCGTTCGTGAAACAACCACCGGCGCCGTCAATGTTTTCGATGGTTGATTCACTGAACAAGTTATTAACGTAAATAACTTTGCTCGTGTCCCATAATCTAGCGCCGTCGATGTTTTTGAGGCCCTTTGAGCTGTGGAACATGCCTTTTATGCTTGTAACATTGCTTGTGTTCCAATTTAGCGCGCCATCTATATTTTCGAGGGCATTAGTGCCAGAGAATAGGTTTTCCATATTTGTAACATTTTTGGTATCCCAATTACTTGCACCATCAATGTTTGCTAGATTTTTTGTGCCAGAGAACATAGAACTCATATTTTTGACGTTTCCAATATTCCAATTTTCGAATGCGTCTAGGTCTGTCAATAGATAATTATTGCAGAACATGAATGATATATCAGTAGCATTCTTTGGATTCCAAGCATGAAAGGCATTATAGTCTTCGATTAATTTATCGTTCGTAAACATTGATGACATGTTAGTGACTTTTTCGACGTTCCAGTTAGTAACACCATCGACGTTTTCAAGTGCATTATTGTTAGCAAACATAGACTTCATGGTAGTAACGTTGCTGGTATCCCAGCCATAAGTGCCATCTTCATGGGCGACGCATTCTTTTTCACCTTGATCGTTTGTGAAGCATCCACCGACACCATCGAGATTAACAAGAGATTTGCTAAAGAAGAACATTTCTGACATGTCGGTGACGCTGCTGGTGTTCCATAGCCTAGCGCCGTCGATGTTGGTCAGAGCGTAATTATCAGTAAACATTTTATTCATAGTAGTGACGTTACCGGTGTTCCAATTGAGAGCACCATCAATATTTTCGAGTTTGTAATTAGAAGCGAACATACTAGACATGCCCGTAACGCTACTAGTGTCCCAGTTAATGGCGCCGTCGATATTAGTAAGAGATTTAGCGAAGTTAAACATACTAGACATGCCCGTAACGCTACTAGTGTCCCAGTTAATGGCGCCGTCGATGTTTTCGAGTTTTTCGGCACCGCTAAACATAGTACCCATATAAGTAACTTTAGACACATCCCAGCCATAAGTGCCATCTTCATGGGCGACGCATTCTTTTTCGCCTTGATCGTTCGTAAAACAGCCGCCAGCGCCGTCGATGTTTTTTAAGCTTTTTGCTTGATAGAACATATACATCATGTCTGTAACTTTTCCGGTATTCCATAGTCTAGCGCCATCAATGTTTTCGAGTGCAGATGCGCCAGCAAACATGCGCCACATATTTGTAACGTTGCCCGTATTCCAATTGAGGGCGCCATCAATGTTAGTGAGTGCGGTGGAGCCATCAAACATATATTCCATATCTTCAACGCTACTAGTATTCCAATTAATAGCTCCGTCGATATTCGTAAGATATTTAAGACTCCTAAGCATGCTAGACATCTCCGTAACACTACTTAAGTTCCAATTAATAGCGCCATCGATATTGGTGATCTTGGAGCCAGAGAGCATGTTCCAGACCGTGGTGACGCTACTAGTATCCCAGTTAATGGCACCATCGATATTGGTGATACCGGAGCCTCTAAACATATAGCCCATATCTGTAACGTTGCCGGTTTTCCAGTTAATCAAGTCGTCAATGTTGGTAAGTGCATAAGTGCCTTCAAAGATGCCGTACATACTCGTAGCGCTGCTGGTGTTCCAATTTTTGATACCGCTGATGTCTTCTAGGAGCTTCATGTTAGCGAAGGTATTTCTAAATGTTTTTACATTGCTAACATCCCAAAGCGCAAAACTATCGAGATTAGTGAGTGATGTTCCTAATAGTAAACATGACATATTTTCAACACCGCTAGTATTCCAGTATTTAATGTCATCAAAGTTGGTGACGCCGGCATACGCAAACAGTTCGTACATGCTTATGGCGCGATCGGCGCGGACTGTAGCTAGGCCAGAGATATTTTCGAGAGATTTGAGGTAATAGAACGCATATTCTGAATTTGGATTGAGATAAGGATCATCGGCATCAGTGTAATAATAAATAGTACCATTATTAAACCAGCCGTAAATAGGCAGTGGGGAATCGGATGAGGAAAGAATGTTGGCTTCATTGGAGGTATCAATTGATTGAGGGAGCTCATACGATCGAATAATTGCAGTGATTGTGTCATTGGATGTGTCCGAATGAGCGTTGTTTTGGCCGGATAGAACTTTTAATTTAGCATTAAACTGTCTGCCGGTGTCGAGCATGGCGAAGGCGCGCTCGTGGGCGGTGCCGTCCATGGATTTAGCGATGCTAGGTTTGGCCCAGAGGGCGTAGATATAGACGTCTTCTTCTGGCATGCGGAAATAGTCGTCGTTGATCCAGGAAATGCCGTAGTTGGAGGTTTTCCAACCGGCGAAGTCATATCCGGCGCAGGTAAGTGTATCTTCGGAGAAAGCGACTGGCGTGAAAACAGTGTGAGTGGTAGTGGCCGGAACGGTACCGGAGACTTCGCAGTCAGATGGCGCGTTGGCGTCATAGATGACATCATAGACTTTTTTAAGGATTGGAGTGTCATCACTGTCTGTATCTTCGTCTGGAGCATCTTCGAGCTCTGATTCGATAGTTTCGTGAATATTGGTAGGGAGGAGAAGATCTTCTTGGCCTAAGAATTCGTTTTTGAGATTTACTTCAATAGTCAGAGTGGCGGTATTGCCAGAACGATAAAGACCGCTCATGTCCCAAGTGATGACCGGCGTAGTATCGTCGTAGGTGAGGCCAATTTCGCCAAGAGTGGCGCTAACGGCTTCGAGCCCGGCGACGGTCCAATAAGTATCGTCGATATAATCGGTGATAATGAAATCATCGTAAGTGCGCGGGATGATGGTGGCTTCAAAGAGAACGTTATTGAGCGAGCTCATGTCGGCGATGAATTGATTGTCAGAAATGTCGATGATTGGTTGGAGAACGGTGTCGCCCATCTCGTATTGGATGCCATTGACGACTAGGTATGGATAGGCGGTTTTGAGGGCATGATACTCGGCGACTTCGTTTGGAGTGCGTTCGTTAGGATAACCGTCGGTAAGGAAAAGCAAAATGAGATCACGATTATCTTGTCGAGTGTAGCCCTCTAGGACATCGGCAGCCTTAAGGAGGCCATCGTAGTAGTTAGTACAGTCGGCGGTAGTAATATCATTGATATAATTCAGTATTTCGGACTTATCATTCGTAAAACCAGAGAGGATATGGGCGGTACTTTCGAAAGTAACAAGGGCGACTTGATTGTTTGGGTCGTCAAGAAGCGAGTCGACAAGATCAGAAGCATCGATTTTGACCTGATTCATTTTATCGCCAGACATAGAGCCAGAATTGTCGATGACCATAATGACGTCGTATTTTTTACCTTCTTGATATTTAGAGATAGAATTTACTTCAAAAGTGATTTTGGCTTTGCCGACATCGGTCCATTCAGCGGATTTGGTGACTTTCCAGGCACCAGGGTTGGAGTTTTCATAATTGGTGTGCTCCGAAGTAATCTCGACGGAGCGGATAGGAACGAGCTGGGCGTTAGCATTCAGAAAGAAAGTAACAAGAACAGAAGTGCTAAGAATTATAAACAAAAATAGCGCACAAAAAGTTGTGCGTTTGGAACAAGATCTAATCTGACGTTTATTTTTGTGGAAAAACATTTGTTTTTGTTTAGGTTTTTATTTTCCACAATCCACTGCTTATATTTAAGCATAAGCAACTGGGGTTGTCAAGAGAAAGATTAGTTGTCTTTGAAGCTGATATATTGGCTTTTGACGTCAGGTTTGCGCTCGAGGAGTTCGCTGTGGCTAAATTCGAGCGAGGCGGTATAGACCGGGAAGACTTTATTGAGAGCGATAAATGGTTTATTGCAGCTTGGAATGGTAGATACGGCGCCGAGAATGATGGATTTTTGACCGTTTTTAGTGATGCGAGAGCGCGCGTGGTGCGGGAAGAGGCCTTTGCCTGGTGCGAGAATGCCGCGGTCGTTGCGCATAAAATCGCTAATAACTGGCGGAACAACGCCGTTATGCATGTGACCAGAGACGAAGAAATCAAATTCGGAGAGATACTCCTGAATTTCGGGATCTTCAAGATAGATTGGCGAATGAATGATGGCGATTTTGGCCTTCTTTTTCGGGAGATTGCGAATAAGTTTGTGGTCGAGCTGATGAAGGTCGTAAAGCATGATGTTTTTATCTTCGTGGCCAGGATGGAGCAGGGAAGAACCATGGTTTTCGTCACGGTTAAATTGGAAGTATTCCGGCGATTGAGTGAAGCCGAAAATATAGGCATGCTTGTCTTCGAAAGCGGAATTTTCGAGCACGTGGACATTTTCGAGACTGTTTAGGCTAGCGATAAGCTCAGTAGGGTATTCGGGATCCCATTCACGCTCGTGCGAGAACGGTTTTTTGGTGTGATTGGGCTTTTTGCGATAATAATCGTGATTACCGAGAGAAATGAGAACTGGGGCGATTTGGCCGAGACGACTAAACCAGGCAATTAAACGCTTGAGATTGGACTGATTTTTGACGTCATCAAGGCAGTTGACGGTGTCGCCGCTGATGAGAATGTAGTCTGGGTGGAGTTTATTGGCGCGGCTAAGAACAGCGTCAAGAACGTCGGCGGAGATATCTGGAGTGAAATGAATATCGGAAATAAGGAAAAATTTGAGACCTTCTTTATATTTTGGACCATAGAATTTGTAACTAGTGTGATAGAAACATTTCATTAGATTAATTATAACGCAAGCGGGATGTGGCGTGCGAAAATAGCGTCCTTTCACGCACATTTCACACTACATATAGCGTTCGTGCAAGCATTATGACAGAAAAAATGCAAAAGTCAGCGCTTGCGAGGCTCTAAAAAATCCCTTATGCTAAAAAAGTAACAGTAAGGGTAGGGCAGCAAAGGAGGTGTGCCCATGAAAACAAAAACAAAGTACATATTTGTAACAGGGGGAGTAATATCAGGCGTCGGCAAAGGCATTATGGCTGCAAGCATCGGCGCTATTTTAAAGGCCAAAGGTTTGAAAGTCTCGATGCAGAAATGCGATCCATATTTCAACGTGGACGCAGGGCTATTGAACCCGCGCGAGCACGGGGAATGCTTCGTTACGCAAGACGGCGCCGAAACGGATTTGGATTTAGGGCACTATGAGCGCTTCTTGGACGAGGAAATGACTGGAAACTCCATCTGGACCTCGGGCAAACTATATAAGAAACTAATTGATGATGAACGCGCCGGAAAGTTTGGTGGTCATACGGTGCAATTAGTGCCGCATGTGACGGGTTTAGTGCAGCAAACTTTTCTAGATAACGCGGAGCATTTTGGGTCGGACGTCCATATAGTTGAGATTGGTGGTACGATTGGCGACCTAGAAGGCTCACATTTCGTGGAGGCGATCCGCGAATTTCCGACCAAAGTCGGGCGCGAAAACTGTTTATACGTACACGTATGCTATGTGCCATGGCTGTCGACTTCGCAAGAATTTAAGACGAAACCAGCGCAAAATTCGTTGAGGGATTTGCGTGAATTTGGCATTATTCCAGATATGGTGGTAGCGCGCATGGATGTAGATCGACGCGTGGTAGTGCCACAAGTGGCAACGAAGCTCGCAACGTTCTGTGGCGTGCCGGAAGATGCTGTAGTGTTAATGCCGGATGCGAAATCGGTATATGAAGTGCCATTAAACGCTGTAAAAGGCGGTGTATTGGCGCCACTTGAGAGATTTATTGACCACGGCGACCCAGACATGAGTGAGTGGGAAAAGTTGGTTAAGCATATCGAGGCGGATCCAAAAGAAACCGTAAAGATTGGTTTAGTAGCGAAGTATATCGATAATACTGATACATATTTGTCAGTAACGGAAGCTTTGAAGGCGGCCGCGTGGAAAGTAGGCGTAAAGCTCGAAATCGACTGGATTTCGGCAGAGAAAGCCACAGAAGCGGACTTTTCGGACGTGGATGGCATTGTGGTGCCGGGCGGTTTTGGCGTACGTGGCGTGGAAGGCAAGATTGCCGCAGCAACGTACTGCTTAGAGCATAATAAACCGTATCTGGGTCTCTGTTTAGGTCTGCAAACGGCAGTTATTGCGGCAGCACGTCGTGGTGGCGTAAAGAATGCCAATTCTGAGGAATTTGACGCGCCAGAAGACGCTAACGTGGTCTATATTATGGAAGGCCAGAAGGGCAAAGAGAGTACGGGTGGCACGATGCGTCTCGGTAATTATCCGGCGAAGCTCGTTGCAGGTTCAAAAGTGGCGAAAGTTTACGGAGCGACAGATATTGTAGAGCGTCATCGCCATCGTTATGAGGTAAATCAGAAGTTTTTGAAAGAAATCGAGAAGGGTGGTCTGGTGGTTTCGGGGGCATCGCCAGATGGAAAATTGGTAGAGTTCGTAGAAGCGCCAGCCTGTGATTATTTTGTGGCCACACAGGGGCATCCGGAATATAGAAGTAGGCCATATCGCGCACATCCACTATTCGAGGGATTGATTCGCGCGAGCCGTCAAAGATAGTTTTTTAGGCATGAAAAAGGGACGGTCGCGGGTAACCGTCCCTCCGGGCTCACTGAGCCCATGGGAAGAAGAGAAGATGGGGGATAGCGGATGGGAAGCCACTCCCAAAACTGAATGTCGTAATCAGGTGCCGAAAGCCAAGCGATTGGTGTCGTTGGCAGTTGCTTCGGCGGCCATTTCGGCGTCCAGCTGCGCGCAGTCGGCTTCATAAGCCTGACGGGCCAGGTTGACGCCCTTGGCGGTCTTTTTGCGATCGATGGCTTTTGCATTGATCTTAAAGCTGGCCAGGATGCGGCGCAGTTCCTGCTTCTTGCTGATGTTGATGCCAAAGCGGTGGAGCTGCCGGCCGATGCCAGCGGTGTCCTTCTTGCTGTCGCTCAGGTCCAGAAAGGTCTCAATAAGGTGCCTGTTATCATATACCAGAGCACGATAGGTCAGTCCGGTGGAATGCTGCGGATCGAGACCGAGGGCGGAGAGCTCACGGCGCAGTTCGGAAATCTTGTCAGCCTGATAGCTAGTGGGATTGTCGATACCGCAGAGTTCCAAATACTTGGACGCTTTCTCGGAATACTTCATCTTCACGCCTCCTAATGTACTTGTCGATAGACAATGGTTTTTACGCCGAACTCTTTTATGAGAAGAGAGCGTAAAAATAACTTTAGCACACTTTGTGCGCCAAGTCATGTATATATTGTATCACACTTCGTGAAAAAAGTCAAGTATTTCTATTACTTCATGACGCATCGAATATAGCCACCATCACTGCGTTGACGATAGTCTGCTACCAAGGCTGGATTATCAAAAGATAAGCGTCGACGCATGGTTTCATTTATTGAATTGGCACTCCACCAGAAACCGATAGTAGTTCTATCTCTTAGGGAACCATTGTTATACCATCCTCCGGCGACTGGTTTAAATTCATTACTATATGATCTAATATTGGACAATTGTGAGTACGACGGTATTTTCCAACCCTTAGGGCAAATATCGTTATTGGCTGTAGTGGTATTTGAGTAGCCAGTGATACTACCCGCAGTAGCGGCGGCGTAATTATACCAAGCGGTGGGTTTGTTTCCTGTGTTGCTATTTCCGGATGAATGCGTAGAACAAACGTTCCCATATCCTTTAGGAGACGATGCGGAGGCTCCAGAACCGGTACAATATGTAGTATTTGCTAGGCTATATTTTGACACGTCAAAATTGCTAGGGCTAGAGAAGTTGGAATCGGTAGATTTGATAGTGCCAGTGATATGAAGATTTTGAGTCATCCAACAATCTCTGTTGATGTAGCGGATGGTATAATCGTTGCCATCACGGCGATCATAGACGGTGCAATCGCCAGATGAACAATTTGCTTGACACTGAGCCAGAGTGAAGTCTTGCATATAAATTCTGCCATCTTTGCCATCGGCATAAATGGTAGCATCAGATTTTGGCATTATGAAGATAGTTGAAGCAGAAGAAGCGTCATCAAATGTGCTAGTAGTGCCGGTGGTTTGACTCCATGTAGTAAATGCGCCATTGGCCGTAGTTGTTGCGGATATGCCGACGCTTTCTCCCCAACGATGCGAACCGGCGCCGGTGACGGTACGAATATATGAGTTATTTTTCAGAATCGTAAGAGTATAAGTATTTCTCGGTAATTGTAAATCAAGAGTGAGGTTATTCTCAGTCACAACACCACTAGTGGATTGGGTTTGATAGTCGGTGACGGATTTAGTGTATGAACAAGTTTGGCCATATTCGACTAATTCTGTATCATCGACGATATAGTCAGGATAAGTGCCGTCGGCGTTTTGAAGAGCATAACGCTTAGTGCAGAGGAATTGAGTAACGGTATGCACGGTGCCTTCCATAGTTTTGGAAATGTCTGGTTTGCCCCAAGTGGCGATGATTTCGACGTCTTTGTCAGGCATGTGGAAATAATCGTCATTTATCTTAGTTACTCCTGGGGTGGCAATTTTCCAGCCTTTGAAGATGTATCCGGGACAAGATAACCGGGTATCGGAAATCTCTACTTCGGAAAAGACGTAGTGATTGGCGTTGTTCGGGGCACTATTGGAGATTTCACATCCGTTTGGCGGGTTGGCGATATAGGTGACGTAATGAACACCGCTTAATTTTGGTGTATTAGGGCTGTTTATGTTTTCGGCTGGGTTTTCTGCGATAGATGTTTCTATCGTTTCGCGGATACTAGTCGGCAATAATAGGCTTTCTTGATTTATATATTCATTTTTCAGATTGATATTGACGGTAAGGGTGGCGATATCGCCGGAATGATACTGATTATCCATGTTCCAAATAATTGTTGGTGTGCTGTTATCATATTCGAGATTGGCGTTTCCGAGAGAAACCATGATAGCTTCGGTGTCGGCAATGGTCCAGTAGGTGCTATCGACGTAATCCGTAATAGTAAATTGGCTGTAAATATATGGCGAATTCGCTGCTTCGAACAAGATATTATTGGGGGAGTTTATGTTGGCAATAAACTGATGATCGGAAATACTGGTAATTGGCCGAAGTGCTGTTTCGCTCATCCCGTACTGGACGCCATTTATAGTTATGTAGGGGTAGTTAGATTTGATGGTTTGATACTCGGCAACTTCGTTTGGGGTGTTGATGTTTGGATAACTGCCGGTAAGAAAGAGCAGCATTAGCTCGCGATTATCTTGATGGATATAGTTTTCGAGAATTTCTTTAGACTTGATGAAGCCGTCATAGTAATTTGCGGTGCCGGCTGCAGAAATATTATTAATTAAGTTAAGGATAATGTTTTTTTCATTCGTGAATTCAGATAGAACGGTGGCCGTGTCTTGGAAGGAGATGAGAGCGATTCGATTATCAGTGTCGGAAAGGAGCGAATTGATGAAATTTGTGGTGTCAGCTTTGATTCTGGTGATTTTGTCGCCAGCCATAGAGCCAGAACTATCAACAACTAGTAGGATGTCATATTTTCTATTTTCGTCATGTTTTCGAATGGAATTAACTTCGAATGTAATCCTAGCCTTGCCAGTGTCGGCCCATTCGGCGGATTTGATAACCTTCCAGGCGCCGGGGTCGGAGTTTTCGTAATTAGTATGTTCGGAAAAAAATTCAACAGTTCTGACGGGTACGCCCTCGGCATTGGTATTTAGAATGAGAGAAGTGATAAGGGAAGCGCCAAAAATTGCAAACAAAAACAACGCACAAAAAACCGTGCGTTTGGAACAAAATGCGGATTTACGTTTATTTTTGCGGAAAATACCCATGTTTGTGTTGTTCTATTTTAGGTTTTTATTTTCCACAATCCACTGTCACTATTTAAGCATAAGCGACGGCATTCGTCAAGAGAGAAAAAAGATGTTATAATTTTTCTATTATGGATAATTTTAAGGAACAGATTCAGAGGGTTATCAAGGGAAAATATGGCCTCGATGATGTTGCTGTTGATTTTGCGAGTGTGCCGGCCGAAATCGAGGGCGATTATTCGACGAACGTAGCGATGCGTCTGGCGCGCCAGGTAGGCAAGAATCCCCGTGAGATTGCTGAAGAAATTATCCAAGCACTTGAAGGTTGCGGCTATGGTCTCACGATTGCGGGGCCAGGCTTTATTAATATCGCAGTTTCGGGCAAAGCATTGTACGAACAGTTGGCTGAAGCATGGACAGATACTTACGGAAATAATTTGAGCGGCGTAGGCAAGATTGCAATTTCGGAATTTCCGAGTACGAATATCGCTAAACCGTATTCGGTGGGGCATTTGCGTCCAGGTACGCAAGGTTGGGCAGCAAAGAAAGTGCTCGAGGCGAACGGTTGGAAAGTGGTGACCGATAATCATCTCGGTGACGTGGGCACGCCATTTGGTATTTGGGCGACAGGTTTTAAACGCTCTGGCCTCGATTTCAATACCGTGACGGTCTATGATCTTGGCAATATTTACATCAAGATGAAGGCTGATTTGAAGGCGGAAGAAGCAGAAGGCAAGCATGAGCTGGCCGATGAGGTGCAAGATTGGTTATTGAAACTGGAATCACGCGATGCGGAAGCGGTGAAATTGTCCGAACATTTTAAAGAGATTTCGCTCAAGCATACGCATGAAGTGATGGCACGCCTCGGTATTTCGACCGATCTCGAAATGGGCGAAAGTTGCTTCGTAGAACGGGGTAAGGATGCGGTTCTCGAGTACCTTTCGAAGGGTTATTTCGAGAAAAACGAAGATGGTTCGGTGATTTGTCCGTTAGATGATTACGGCATTGATGTGCCGATGTTAATGCAAAAGAGTAATGGGGCGGCGCTATATGCGACGACGGACCTTGGTTGCATGTTGTACCGCGTGGAAAATATCCACCCGGATAAGATTATTTACGCCGTGGGTGCAGAGCAAAAATTCTATTTTGAACAGTTATTCGCGATGGCGAAGAAAGTAGGAATTGAAGTCGATAACTACCACATGTGGTTTGGTACGATTGACCAGATTTCACCGGAGGGGAAGCGCGAGAAAATGTCGTCACGCAAGGGCGTGGTGCTGATGGAAGAGCTCCTAAATGATGCCGAAAAGCGCGTGCGCGAGAACTTTGGTGAGAATTTGGACGACGAGGATATTAAGAAGATTGCCGTGGGCGCGATTAAGTTTAGCGACTTCGTAGCAGATCGCAAGACGGGAATTTTGTATGATCCAGATAAGATTTTTGCTTTGACTGGTCAATCTGGGCCATTTTGCCAGTATGCGAGCGTGCGTCTCTCTAAGATTTTGCAAAAGAATGCTGATTTTAAGACGGTAGAGTTTAGTGATTACGATTGGAATGACGAAAAGACGGTTTTGCAGATTTTGTTGAGATTCCCAGAGGTGGTCGCGGGGGCAGCGGAAAACTTTGAGATGCACAAGATTGCGGGTTATGCGTTTGAACTAGCACAGGAACTAAATCGCTACTACGAAAAGACGCCAATTTCGACAGCAGAAGACACTGAGCGTTCGGCGAGGTTGTGGTTGATTGATAAGGCGGATTTCGTGCTAAAACGGGCGCTCGACCTCTTGGGGATTGAAGTGCCAAGCAAGATGTAAAAAAGCCGTTAGCGTATTGACTTTTTTGGCAAAGTGTGATAAAATAGAACTATGACCTAGTGAAAAGGGTCATAGTTCATTTATGTGATGATAGTTTAAAAACTGCACTAATTCTAAATTGGAGCTAGTTTTCTGTGAGGGGACGGAAATCTAGCTCCAATCGAAGCCACTCGATGGAGCTAAATAAAACAGCTCACTTGAGAGTGGGCGGGAAGATGAGGTGTAGCATGGCTACGAATTACCAGACAGGGACCCCCAGAATGGAAGGACTGAACAGAGGTCGTGGAATCCCGGCATTCATCCGCGGCAACCGGGGCTTGATTGCTCCGCAGCGTACGGTTGATGAGGAAGCTGAAGAAGCGTTCCTGAAGGATTACTGCCCTGAACAGAGCCCCCTGGGAGAGGCATTCGGATGCGGAGACGATGGTATCACGGTGTTCGGAGATGACGAAATCTGCGCTCGAAGAAGGGCGGTTTTCGGTTTCGACGACGAAGATGAGCAAGGTAAGGAACTGGCGGAAATCGCCACGAGGATTCTGCTTGCTTATGGCTTCGAAGACGAAAGTGCCGAAGACGACGACGATGTTGGCATGATTGTCAACGTTGGGACTTCTGACGCGCAAGACTACGGGATCATGGTTGATGAGATCCTGTCTGCGACGAGCATCGAAGAGCTGCAAGAAATAGTCGATGTTTATGCCGAAAGCATGCCTACCTTCGCAAGGGAGTTGGCCGAGATCTGCGCCAAGGAATACCCGAACGGCGGTACTCTTCGTTTCGCCTGCTAAGGCAAACTATCATCCCCCACGCCCCCAGTTCGGAAACGGACCGGGGGCATTTCCTTTGTTAAAAAATGGATGCAAAAAGCCCCCGGTCATCAGTTCCCGGGGGCTATTTCAGTTTTTTCCGGAGGCAGAGTTTGAAGCATACTTGAGAATGGTTCTCTCTACCTTTTCGGCGTCGATGGACGTGAATCTGCTTTCGAAGGGCAGATATTCGTAGACGGCGCGGAGAAGAGTAGCGTCAGTGCTGCTGTTGATTGAGCCAAAGACGTAGAGCATATAACAGCAGGCTAGCAGTCCTTTCTGGGACGTATTGGCGCTGTCATACCAGCCACATGCCATCAGACCCTGGTCGCAACAGATGAATACCATGTTCTTTTCGTGATGGTGGCATTCATAATTGCGAGCAATCCGTCCCTTGATCGCCTCGAAGGCGATAGGGGCCTGCCGGTCAAGTTCGGCCTGAAGATCGCGCTGATTCTGCCGGACGAGTTCCGCGTCGTATGTCTTGCCTCTTGTGGGTACACATCCGCGCATTAACTCTTTTCCGACGGGTTTTCCGATGGGGTCGAGTGAATAGCGTATGATGATGAATGAATCGGGTCCACCTCCGCCACGGAGGATTTTGAAGAATTCAGCGATGATTTCTTTGGGGATTTTATTGTAGGATCCCGGTCTGAGCCCACCACTTTTCTCCGAAGAGATGTGGAAGTTGGCGGGCATTGGAATGATTTTACCCATGTGCACACCTCCCCTGTGCTAATTTGTATTCAGAAAAACTGAAAGTAATAAGGGACATCCACCGGGTTCTCCAAACATTTCCGAGTGAATCTTTGCTATTTTAGCACAGATATGCGGATTTGTCAAGAATTAGTAGACGTGGTATAGTGAAAATAAGTAATAAAAAGAGGATTTTATATGGCAGTAGAAAAAATCAAAGGTGTAGCTGGCAAAGTTAAGGGCGGCGCTAGTGGTTTTAAGGATTTTATTAAAGAGCAGAATATTATCGGTCTTGCAATCGGCTTGGTACTTGGTACTGCTGCTGGCGTAGTGGTAAATTCGCTTGTAAATAATATCTTTATGCCACCAATTGGCCTGATTTTGGGCTCGACCGAAGGTCTTAAGGGCTGGTCGATTCCGCTTGGTAACACCGGTGCCGCAATTGGTATTGGCGCATTCTTGAACGATCTTATTAATTTCTTAATCTTGGCGCTTGTGATCTACATCGTCATCAAGTCTTTGAAGCTCGACAAAAAAGATAAATAATATGTCGAAAAAAGCGAGTTTGCTCTGGGTAGACCTGGAGATGACGGGGTTGTCGCCAGTTGAGGATAGAATTCTCGAAGTGGCGGCGATTGCGACAGATTGGGAAATGAACGAAATCGCTACCTACACGGCAGTGGTAAAAGTTGACGATGCTCTAATTAAAGAGCGGATGGTGGGCGAGTTTTGGGAGAAAAACAAGGCATCTTATGATGCCTTGGTGGCCCAAAATGCCGATGGTAGGCCTTCGGAAGAAGTTGAGAAAGATTTGCTTGAATTTGTGGATAAGAATTTCGGCGATACAGTGTATTTGGCCGGGAATTCAATCCATCAGGACAGGCGTTTCATCGAGAATGAGTGGCCGAAATTGAATGCGAAGTTGCATTACCGGATGCTCGATGTGAGCGCGTGGAAGATTTATTTCGAAAATGCTCGCGGCGATAGGTTTATCAAACCGGATAATCATCGGGCGCTAGACGATATTCGCGGTAGCATAGAGGAATTGAAATGGTACTTGAGGAAGATATCGTAAAATACGCTTTGGCACTAGAAAATACTTCGGTGCGCGAAGAGCAGGGGATGAAGGTGTTCTCGCGCGGTGAAAGAATTTTCTTGGTGATGGAGCCAGGTACGGATCCGCTACGCATTCAATTGCGCTGCGAACGAAACTTGAGCAAGACTTTGCAGGGGCGCTATGAAAGCGTAATGGAAAGTCGAGCTTTGGGGCGCAACGGAATTGAGATTATCTGTTCGGGTCAGCTAGAGCACGACGAGATTATCGACTTAGTGCGCCACGGTTACGAAATGTCGGCGCCGGAAGAATAATTGACATAAAAAAGTCCCCCTTGCGGGGGATTTTTTTGTGCTTTAGTGCGTATCGCTGTAGTTTTTGAAGCTCTTTTGGAGTTTAGTAAGGTCACTGATGGAATTATCGAGCGCCTCGGCATAATCAGGATCATTGGTCTTACTGCGAGCTTGAGTTTCGAGACCGATGAGTAGAGTTAACTGATAAGAAGTGCTAGATGCATAGGTAATATCGAGAACGCCGTTTAGGTAAGCGTCTTCGAGTTCGGCCATATACTCGGACATCTGGGTTTCGTTTTCGGCAACCGCTTCAGCTGGGAGCGATTCGACGTCGAGGCCAATATTTGATGAAATGCTATCAATTTTCGTTTTAGTCGTAGTCAAGGAAGCAATAAGAGCAGAAGCGTAGCTACGGAGTTCAGAAGCTTTTAGGCGTTCATAATAGAATTCGATTGGGCCTTCTTCGGCCATAATGCTATTAATACGGGCATAGACGGAAGCATGAACGGATGAGATATCCTCGGTTCTAGAACCAAGCATACTACCAACAATAACCATAACGATGACGGCAATGGCGCCAACGATGATGAGTTTCATCATGACTGGAGTCAAGAATGGTCCACTTGAAAATTTCTTTTTGCCTTTGACGGCGATTTCATCAAGATAAGCTTTATTATCCATATGTTAATTATAACATAAACGTTTTGTGTAAATATGTCTCTTTTGGAAACTCTCAAAAGTGGTCATGTTTTGTATCTGTTATATAGGTGTTATACTAGATATATGGAGGACGCCAAAGAGGAAATTCGAGCGAGGCTGGCAGTAGAGGACGTAATCGGCCAATACATAGAGTTGAAGCGCGCGGGTAGGAATTTCAAAGGGCATTCACCTTGGGGGACAGATAAGACGCCGAGCTTTATGGTATCTCCGGAAAAGGGGATTTGGCATGATTTTTCGAGCAATAAAGGCGGCGATATTTTCACGTTCGTGATGGAGATGGAAGGCTGCACGTTCCGGGAGGCGTTAGAGAAGTTGGCGCAGCAAGCTGGAGTGGAGCTAAAACGTTATTCGGGCGATGACAAGAAACAGGCGGAGCATAAGGCGCGATTGTTTGAGGCGTTGGAGCTTTCGGCGAAGTACTTTCAGTATTGTTTGACGAAAAATAAAGCAGTGATGCAGTACGTGTTCTATAAGCGGAACATGAATAAGAAAACTGTAGAAAATTTTCGAATTGGTTATGCGCCGCAATCGGGGGATGCGTTGGTGAATTTCTTGACTAAACGTGGCTTTACGAAGAAGGAAATGGAAGATGCGGGCTTATTAAATCGATTCGGCAAAGATCTATTTAAGGGTCGGATGATGATCCCGCTGATGGATGTGGGCGGACGCGTAATTGGTTTTACGGCGCGGATTTTGAACGATAAAGATAAGAATTCGCCGAAGTATTTAAATACGCCGGAGACGATTTTGTATAACAAGGGCAGGCATATTTTTGGACTGAGTCAGGCGAAGGATACGATTCGGCGTACGGAATTCATCGTTGTGGTGGAGGGGAACATGGATGTGATTTCGTCGCATCAAGCAGGGGTTTGCCAAGCGGTGGCCACGGCCGGTACGGCAATGACGGAGATGCATTTGAAAAGCTTTTCGCGAATGACGAACGATATTCGGTTGGCGTACGATGGCGATGAAGCGGGTATTAGGGCAGCCGAACGAGCAATTTCGATGGCGTCTAAGTTTGGAATTTATTTATCGGTGATTGATGATTACCATGGCTGCAAGGATGCGGACGAATTGATTCAGAAAGATCCGAAGTTGTGGCAAGATGCCGTAAATAGCTATCGTCCGGCGTTGGAATGGCTACTCGAAAAATATGAGACCAAATATAACCTGAAAACTGAAAAAGGTTTCCAGGAATATGCCACAGAAGCAAAACGTTTGATTGATCAAATTGATCCGGCGGATACGGTGTTACGTGAGAAGTATGAACGTCAGGTTTCGGAACGGCTGGGAATTTCATTGGATGCATTCCGCGCGAAGAAGGTTGTGAAAGAAGAGAAGAAATTTAAGAAGACTAGCGTTGTTAAAAATACAACAGTTGTAAGCCGAGCGGAAAAGGATTTGGCGGCAATTGCGCAGTGTAGCAAAGTGGATTTGGGCGATTTTGAAGTAATGAAATTTAATTCAGATGAGCTAAGTTTGATATTTGAAGAGCAATACAGTAAATTCAAGGCGCCAGATTTGCAAAAAGAAGCCAATAATTTGATCAAGAAGGCTACAGAAGAGCGCCGCCAACAAGAGCAGAAAGCACTGGAAGAGCAGATACGTATCGCCGAAGAAAAAGGCAATGACGCAGAAGTTGAAGAATTAATGAAGAAATTAAGTGAAATTTTGCGTAAAAAATAGACATGTTGTAAAAATTATGCTAATATGCAGCTAAAATGCTGGAAAAGCGAGCTAATTTTGGTAGCTCGGCCGGTGGAAATAAGATAAGTTGAAAACTATACAAAAATTCTTAAAACAAACAGTTGCAAATGGGCGGGGGTTTTGTTTGTAAAAATCTAATAGGAAAAGAGAATGGACGACGACGAAAGAGATTTAGGCTTAGATGACGACTTGATGGATGAGCCTTCGCTCGATGACATGGGCGATGAAGGCGATGAGGACTTCAATGTTGATCTAGAATCAGTGACTTATGATGAAGTTTCTGATGACTCAGTAAAGCTATATCTTCGTGAAATTGGTAAAATTCCACTTCTTTCTACGGAAGAGGAATATGAATTGGCGCAAAAGATTATTCATGGCACGCCAAAAGAGCAGAAAAAAGCTAAGGATAAAATGGCCGAATCAAACATGCGCCTAGTGGTTTCGATTGCGAAACGTTATTCTGGTCGCGGTTTGGATTTCTTGGATTTGATTCAGGAAGGCAATACTGGCTTGCTCCGCGCGGTAGAGAAGTTTGATCCAGATAAAGGTTTTAAGTTTTCGACTTATGCAACTTGGTGGATTCGCCAGGCGATTACGCGCGCAATTGCTGACCAGGCCCGCACGATTCGTATTCCAGTGCACATGGTAGAAACAATTAATAAGGTTTTGCGTACGCAGCGCCGTTTGACCCAGGAACTTAATCGCGAACCAAGTACGGACGAAATTGCAGAAGCGATGGGCGTTGAGACTGAGAAGATTGAATACGTAATGAAGATTAAGCAGGATATCGCTTCGCTTGATGCATCGGTTGGACGCGATGGTGATGACGATGATTCTTCGCTTGGTGATTTTATTGAGGATGAAGATCGAGTTTCGCCGGAAGATTCCGCAGCAACGCAGCTTTTGAAAGAGCAGATTGCGGCAATTTTGTCGACGCTAACCGATCGCGAGCAGAAGATTATTAAGATGCGTTTCGGTATCGGTGGCGGAAAGAGCCATACACTCGAAGAAGTTGGCGCAGAGTTCTCGGTGACGCGTGAACGTATTCGTCAGATTGAGGCAAAAGCGCTTGCAAAGTTGCGAAAAAATAAAGATACCAAGAAACTTCACGAATATCTAAAATAAGTAGCATTTACTTTCTAAACACAACGTCAAACAGGCCCGTCGTCACGGGCTGTTTGCGTCTTGTACTCGGCCGTAGCCTCCGTAGAGTTTAGAAAGTAAAACGCTACTTATTTTAAATATGCACGCAGTTATTTAGATATTTGGGATTATTATTGCGCTTTTATTTTTTCGTAATAATGTTTGCAATTTTTGATAAACATAAGTACAATAAGATATATGGATGAAAGTGGGCAGGTGAATACTTCAGATCAGGGTGGCGAAAATTTGCCACCAGCAGTACAAGCGATTCCATCGGCTAGTCCGGTGAAAGGGAATGGCGATTTGCCAGAGGTTGCGATGCCATCGCAATTACCGAATGGTGCGCCAGCTCCAGTTATTCCGAATGCACCAGCTTCTGCACCAGCACCAGGTATGTCGGCTCCAGGCCCAATGCCAATGCCGCCAATGCCACCGATGCCGCCAGCGGGAGGTCCAGCCCCAATTCCAGATCCAGATCAGGAACGTGCTCCGATTCAGATGCCAGCTGCTCCAGCGACACCAGCACCACGTCCGGTGCCGATGCCAGCTCCAGCTCCAGCTCCGCGTCCAACGCCAGCACCACGTCCAGCTCCATCTGCTGTGCCGTCTGGTTCTTTCTCGATGCCAAAGCCAACGCAGATTTCGAACAGTGAAGTGCGCATTGAAAGTTTACTAGAAGAGTGTGTTCGCACGAAAGCATCCGACCTTCATATTCAGGTTGGTTTGCCGCCAATTTTGCGTATTGATGGCGCCTTGCAGCCAGTTTCAGGCTACGGCGACATCGATGAGATGACGGCTGAACGTTTGATTTTCTCCACACTCGAGGAAGATCAGAAACAGATTTTGATTAAGGATAAGGAATTTGACTATTCCTTCTCATTTGGTGATTTGGGTCGCTTCCGCGTGAACGCCTTCCATGAAAAAGGCAACATTGCAGGTGCTTTCCGTTTAATTCCGAATGAAGTTCAGAGTATTGGCGAGCTCGGTATGCCAACGATTGTGTCGAGCTTTGCAGATTTCCCACGTGGCTTGGTTTTGGTTACCGGTCCTACAGGTTCTGGTAAGTCCACGACGCTTGCTGCGCTTGTTGATAAGATTAACCGTGAAAAAACCGCACATATTATTACGATTGAGGATCCAATCGAATTTACGCACAAATCGATTCGTTCGGTGGTAGTACAGCGCGAGGTTCACTATGATACCTATTCCTTCTCAGCCGCTCTTCGTAGCGCACTCCGCGAGGACCCAGATGTAGTGCTTATCGGTGAGATGCGCGACCTTGAAACTATTTCTGCAGCGATTACGATTGCAGAAACTGGTCACTTGGTCTTTGCAACGCTACATACCAACTCTGCTTCACAGTCGATTGACCGTATGATTGACGTATTCCCGCCACATCAGCAGCCACAGGTACGTTCACAGCTATCGAACATCTTGCAAGCAATTTGCGCGCAGCGTCTTGTGCCGGCAATTGGCGGCGGTCGCGTGGTAGCAGCGGAAATATTGATTGCTAATCCAGCAGTTCGTTCGGTAATTCGTGAAGGTAAGACGCATCAGCTCGATACGATTATTCAGACTGGTGCTGATCAGGGCATGCAGACGATGGATCGCACCCTAGTGAAATTGATTCAAACTGGTGTTATCACCTATGATACGGCGAAGGAATTCGCTGTCGATATGCAAGAATTTGAAAGGTTGGCTCGCGGATGAAACGTTTCGCTTATAAAGCAAAGGAACAAAGTACCGGTAAAGTTATTAAAGGTACAATTCAGGCAGAATCTGAACACGTTGCCGGTAAATTGTTGGTGGACCGTGGTTATGTACCAGAGTCTATCCGTGAAGAAGGTAAAGGCTTCGGCGATAAGTTAAATACCGTCGGTTCTACGGACCGTATTAACTTTACTCGTCAGTTCGCGACGTTGGTCGGTGCGGGTTTGCCGATTGCTCAGTCTTTGCGCACAGTAGCAGAGCAGACGAGCAACAAGGCAATGAAAACCGTCATCGAAGAGATTTTGGCGGATGTCGAAGCTGGTCACTCGCTTGGTGATTCGTTTGGTAAACACAATAATATCTTCAGTAACGTCTATCTCTCCTTGATCCGCGCGGGTGAGGTTTCGGGTACGCTTGATGAAAGTTTGCGCCGTATTGCGTCCCAGGAAGAGAAGGACCAGAAGATGATGAGCAAGATTAAGGGCGCCTTGACGATGCCTATGATTACGCTCGGTGTTATGGTGATTGTTTTCATCTACATGATGGTCGAGGTCGTTCCGCACGTGGAATCACTTTATCACGACTTAGGAGAGGAGCTTCCTGGTCTAACGCAGGCACTCGTAGCGATTAAGGACTTTATCTTTGCATTCTGGTGGGCGGTATTGATCGGTCTTGGTGCACTCGTAATTGGCACAATGCAGTTCTTGAAGACTACTCCTGGTATTAGGATGGCGGCTAATGTCAAGTTGAACATCCCATTGTTTAACGGTTTGATGAGAATGCTGTATATGTCCCGTTATGCGCGTATTTCGCAGATTTTGCTTTCTACGGGCGTGTCCGTGCTTGATACGATGGCGATTGCCGGTAACGCGACCAACAACGTGATTGTCGAGGAATCGATTCAGGCGGCTGCACAAGACGTGCAAGGCGGTAAAGCACTTTCGGATGCTTTACGCGATAAGCCATACATCGACAAGATGGTGCCACAAATGGCGGCGATTGGTGAGCAGTCTGGTAAGATTGACGAGATGCTCGGTAAGGCTGCACAGGTGTTTGAGGATGATCTTGATGAAAAGATTGCAACGATTTCGGCAATGATTGAGCCGTTAATGATGGTCATGTTGGCAATTATCGCAGGCTTGCTCGTAGGCGGTGTCTTGTTCCCAATCTACTCCTTGGTCAACTCGATTGGCTAAAACATAAAATTGATATATATAAAAAATGTTTTAAAAAAGGTCTTGATTTTAGCATAAACATTTTGTATAGTTAAGTTAAATGCAGTTTTGCAATTGGTAATCACTCGGTGGGTATCCGGGTAGCCAAAAGGCAATTACTGGTTGCAAAAAATAAAAAAAGGAGCATTAAATGAAAACAAATAAAAAAGGCTTTACGATCATCGAGGTAGTCTTGGTTCTTGCTATCGCCGGTCTTATCTTCTTGATGGTATTCATCGCACTCCCAGCATTGCAGCGTTCCCAGCGCAATACTCAGCGTGAAGATGATATCGCTCGCTTCCTTACCGCAGTGAACGATTATCAGACTAACAACAGTGGCAAGACCCCATTCGGTACTGCCTATGACAAGGCTAAAATCGGTCAGTTCGTTAATCGCTACATTGATGAGAGCATCGATAAAGCTGGTGTAAACGTCAATACAGCAATGAGCTGTCCTAACGGCAAAGACTGCGCACAGTTCCGCGATCCAGATGGTACCATCTATGGTTGGACTGTTGATGTCGCAGCTGCTAACAAGACTGATGAACCTATCAAATCCGACTACGGCAAAGATAACAAAGTTGACCACATGATCCACGTTTATGTAAACGCTGGCTGTGGTAGCACTGAAGGTACCTACACTACTGGTACTGGTGATCGCCAGATTGCTATGTTCTACGTAGAAGAGGGTGGTGCTATTATCTGCAACGATAACCACTAATCTTTAACGAATTAGAAGAAGCTCCTCGGGAAGGGAGCTTCTTTTTTTATGTGGTAAAATTTAGATATGGAAAGAATATTTACGGCAGTTTTCTTGTTTATCTTCGGCGCGGCGTTAGGTTCGTTTGCGTGCTGCCAAGTATGGCGTATTCGTAAGAAAGATAAATCGAAATGGTCACATTGCATGAATTGCAAGTATCGCTTGCAGTGGTATGACAATATCCCGATTCTGAGCTGGCTGATGCTAGGTGGGAAGTGCCGTAAATGCCGCAAAAAAATCGGCTATGCTGAGATATTGGCTGAAGTAGGTTTGGCTGTGGTATTTGTACTGAGCTTCTTGTTGTGGCCATGGCAGGATGGCTTATTGGCTTTAGATGTAGCGGAATGCATAAAGTTTACGCTGTTCCTGATTAACTTAGTAATATTTACGATTCTGTTTATCTATGATGCAAAGTGGAAAGAGCTGCCGGTTAGCTTAATGATTGCGGCGGCGGTGATAGCGCTGGCGTTTTGGGGGATAAGTGTATGGCAAGCATACAGCCTTCATGGCGGATATAGTTGGTGGCTGAGCTTTGGCTTAGGCTTGTTATTCTTACCTGGACTATATTACTTAATGTACCGCGTCAGTGGCGAGAGCTGGGTTGGCGGCGGAGATTGGATTTTGTGTTTGCCGCTCGCAATTACGCTCGGCAATGCTTGGCTAGCGGCGTTTTGTCTGTTTATATCGAATATTATCGGCACGATGACGATGTTGCCGGTAGCATTAACGAAGAAAAAGAAGAAAATGATGATTCCGTTTGGTCCGTTTTTGATTGTGGGCTTTTTGGTGACATTCTTCTTGCAGACGGCAATTCTTAACTTCGTGAGCTTTTAATGTACGTAGCGGATTTGATTAATGAATTTTTGGAGTCGCTCGAGGTAGAGAGTGGGCGGAGTAGGTATACGACGCGCAATTACGAGTTGTACCTGTCGCGAATTTTGGAATTTCAGAATGAATTTGATCCAGAAAATGACTTGAAGCCAGAAGATATCACCGAGGAATGGCTGCGCAAATACCGATTGTGGCTGAACCGTTATTTGACGGAACGGGGTAAGAATTTAACGGTGATGACGCAGAATTATCATCTGATTGCACTGCGCGGTTTTTTGAAATATTTGGCAAAACGTAAGATTAAGTCGCTTGATCCGGTATTAGTGGAATTGCCACGAACGCATCGAGCGCAAGTGACGTTTTTGTATGTGGATGAGATTAATCGAATTGTGGAGCAGATTCCGCTCGATACGGAGGATGGCTTACGAGATAAAGCGATATTTGAATTGCTTTTTTCGACGGGTTTACGCGTATCGGAGTTGGTAGGGTTAAATCGCGAAAATGTGAATTTGTCACGACGCGAGTTTATGGTACGTGGTAAAGGACAAAAAGACCGTCCAGTTTTTATTTCGCAAGCGGCAGCAGATGCAGTGCAAGATTATCTGGACGAGCGCAAAGATTCTTTGCCAGCATTGTTCTTGAATAATTCACGCAATCAGCCGATGGTGGGCACGAAAGGAGATTATCGCCGTTTGACGCCAAGGAGTATAGAGAGAATTATTAATAAATATGTGCGGATGGCAGGAATTACGAAACATGTAACGCCGCACACTTTGCGCCATTCGTTTGCGACGGATTTGCTGTCGAACGGGGCAGATTTGCGTTCAGTACAATCGCTGCTGGGGCATGCCAATATCTCGACGACGCAAATTTATACACATGTAACAGATCCGCGATTAAGAGAAGTTCACGAAAAGTACCATTCTGATGTAGAATAATATAAAAGGGAGAGCATAAGAATTATGGAAGGACAAGATTTTAATCCAACGCCGACACCGAATCCGTTCGCTGGCACGACGCCAACCCCGAATCCTGGTACAGGTATGGGACAAACAGCGCAACCGGTTGCACAAGATAGTTTTGCGCAACCAACAGCAACTACGGGTGCCAGTTGGCAGCCTTCACAGGCGACTGCGCCACAAGTTGGTGGCATGAACGTCGCTCCGGTAGCACCTGCCCCAGTACCGGCGCCAAAGAAGAGTAATATTGGCTTAATTATTTCTATCGTAGTAGCATCCATTGTTTTGATTGGTTTAATAGTGGCAATTATTATGGTGCTATCAAGTAAGGGTGGCGATAATACTACTAGCTCGGGTTCCACTTCTAAATCTGGCGGTGATTCCGGCAAGCATGAAGTCAGCGAGAAGCAGATAAGTGCATTACAGCAAGCTCAACGTAATACGCAGCGCGAAGATGATGTCGCTCGTTTCCTTACTGCAGTGAACGACTATCAGACGAACAATAGTGGTAGAACTCCATTTGGTACCATAGGTGATGGTTCAGATATCACCGACGAGGCGTTGATGAAATTCGTGTCGCGTTATATTGAAGAAAATGTCATTTCGGTTGAGAATGGTAAGCTTGCAGTCTGCAAAGAAGGTAGGAGTTGTGTGCAATTCTCCGACCCAGACGGAACGATGTATGGCTTCCAGTTGGTAGAGTTTGATGATGTTGAGGATGAGATTACTAGCCAGACTAAAGTAGATCACATGATTAAAGTTGTGGTTAATGCCAGCTGCGGTACGGAAGAAGGTACAGCCCGAAAAGGAACAGGCTCTCGCCAGATTGCTATGTTCTATACGTTAGAGGGTGGCAACGTCGTCTGTAACGATAATCATTAATCTATAAATGAAAGAGACTTCTAGGGGTGGCGGAAGTCTCTTTTTGTGATATAGTACTAGGAAAGGGAGAAAACATGGCAGATAAGAAAAATGCTAAAGAGAAAAAAATTGGTAAGGCCGCTGTAAAGGTTGCCGACGAGGCGACGGAAGTCACCGCCTTTAATGTCGGTTTTACGAAGGCTAATAATCCAGGCAATTTAATCCAGCGCACTTTGATTATCTTTAAGCCGGATGCTGTTCAGCGCGGTATCGTGGGTGAGATTTTGAGCCGCTTTGAGCGTGTCGGTTTGAAGATTGTTGCTACCAAGATGGTAAACCCAGATAAGGATCGCTATTATCACCACTACGAGGGAATTTCCAAGATGGTTTCCCGTCGTGGCCAAAAGGCGTTTGATCTCGTGGTCGGCTTTATGACTTCTGGCCCAGTCATCTTGATGGTGCTTGAAGGTGTTGAGGCAATTCCGGTAGTCCGCAAGATTGTCGGTTCGACTGAGCCAATGGCCGCTGATATGGGTACGATTCGTGGTGATTATGCGCATGTTAGCTTTGGTTATGCTGATGCTCATAATGAAGGCGTCGCAAACCTTATCCATGCATCCGGCAACATTGATGAGGCTGCTCAGGAAGTTTCTTATTGGTTCAAGCCAGAAGAAATTCAGCTCTATCATACTTTGGCAGAGCGCTTTACTCGCTAATAAGGGAAGAGCTCCGGAAGGGGCTCTTTTTTTGTGGTAGAATGGGAGTATTGGCCCGGTAGCTCAATGGATAGAGCGGCTCCGTCCTAAGGAGAAGGTTGTGCGTTCGACTCGCACCCGGGTCACCAGTTCGTGCTAGATTTGCCCATATGGGCATTTTTTCTTGCCATTGCTCGATAAGAAATCGCGCAAGGCAAGAAGAAAATACCCATCTGAACAAATCTATCTACGAATTCTATATGTTGATTGGTGACCCGGGTGGGAGGAAAAATCCCCGGGCCGGGGCTCGGGGGCTGCCCAGGCGCAAGCTTCGTCCTCTTCGTCCGTGCCAACCTAGCAATGAGGTGGTTTTTTGATTGTTCGAGGTGATTATGTTATAATAATAGAGAAGAAGAGGTCTTATGGTAAGGCCGTTTTTGTTCATTGAAAAGAGATGACGAAAGGTGGGAACCGTGATGGATTTCATGAGAGAAATCGTGAATCGGTTGGCGAACGAGTGCGAAGAAATCAAGAACACGCCGGAGTATCCAAGCCGCGCAATCAAGACCATCTACTTTTGGATGATGAGCACGATTGAATCTTATTACTGGGAGCGGCGCTATCCTGTGATGACGATTGAAGTATGGGCGAAAGATCAGGATGTCCATATGCACATCGGTAGCACGGCGAGTCAGGCGGAGAATTACTACTTCTGCGGTCCTTCGTTGACGGATGCCGATATCGATATCATGTTTGCCGCATTTGTCGGTATCATTAACCAGTCGCCGTTCCGCGCTGAAGGGCCTGATATTTGGCAGAACAGCGGATGGTTTGCGAATCGCAACGGAATGTACCACATGAGGATTCATGTGGACGGAATGTAAGAAGGAGCGTGTTTTCATGTCACAATGGAAGTCGATTCTGGTGGACTGGTCGTTGCTGGATGAGCAAACCAAGGTGAAGATTGCCGCGGCATGCGTTTCCGGCGATTTCTTGGACAAACTGGCAATCGAGGAATCGAGCAATACGGTGCTGTGCGTGCAGATTGCGCAGAATCCGAACACGATGCCGATGACGCTCGATTACATGGCAAAGAAGTGCTCGATGTATGTGCGCGAGGTGGTAGCCGCAGATGAGCGGACGACGGTGGAAACGCTGACGATGCTGGCGCTCGATGAAGTCGCTAGCGTGCGGAGCGCAGTGCGCAAGAATCCGCATACGCCGGAAGAAGTAATCAGGAAAATCATCGGAAAGATTAAGAAGTGAGCATCTCTTGCCGCCCCTTAACGGGGGCGGTTTTTTAATGGGTTTTAAGATGATATAATAAGCTTATGGATTTTGAAGGCCAACGCAAGGGGGAGGAAGTAAAATATATTTTTCGCCGCCATGCGATTTCGACGATAAAAGGTTGGCTTTTCATGATTTTTATGGCTGCAGTTGGCTATTTGCCGGTCTTAATGTGGCCAGGTGATAGCAGAATGTACTGGGTTTGGGGAGTTTCTGGTGCAATTGGCTTATTGGGGCTCGGCTATAGTTACGTGCTGTGGTATTTTAGTTTTTACATGTTAACAAATCAACGTTTGCGCCAGGTGCGACAGAAGGGTATTTTCAAGAAAACGGTGGTGGATCTAGATTTGGAGAACATCCTATCGGCATCGTATGGGCAACATGGTATGTTTGCGACAATGTTCAATTATGGGACGATTTTAATTCAAACTAGCGCAGGCGATCTAGTGCTGAGCATGGTGAGCAAACCTGAAACCGTGTATAATGAATTAGGTGATGCGGCACATGTCGCACGAAAGAATGAAGAAAATGAGTCTTAAAGAAAAAATCGAAGCCAAGAAGGAAAAGAAGGCCAAGAAAAAGGCCGAAAAGAAGTCTTCGGATGCGATTACTCAGAAAAATATCGAAGAGAGTCGCGAAGAAATTTTGGCGAAGGGTAAAAAGTTTAAATACCCGTTCCAGTACGCTAAGCATCGCCTGATGTTCAATACGATTTTGATTGGCTTGGTGGCGATTGGCGCTTTCGTGTTTGTGGGCTGGTATCAGCTATACAGAGCTCAGAGTACAAGTGAAGTGGTTTATCGTTTTACGAAGGTATTTGGCCTTTCCGTAGCGGAGATTGATAACATCAAAGTTCGTTTTAGTGATTATTTGATGCTTTATCGAAGTAGTATTACGTCCGTAGAGCGCCAGCAGGGTGCGTTTGATAATTCGGAAGAATCGAAGTTGCAGAAGGAATACTACAAACGTCAGGCTTTGAACTCGGCGGAAGATTACAGTTTTGCGATGGCAAAGCTGGCGGAAGCGAATGAGAGCGTGTCGGATGCTGAAATTGATGAAGTGATTGAAAGCCATAAGGTGATTGATGGCGAAAAGCGCAGTAATGAAGCGTTTGAAGGCATCGTACGCGATAATTTTGGTTTGAACATTAAAGATTATCGTCGCTTGATCATGCTGACTTTGGCGAAGAAAAAGGCGTCGATAAAATATGACGAAAACGCGAAGAAGTTAGTAGAAGAAATTAAAGCAGCATTGGCGACTGAAACTGATTTAGAAAAGGTTTCATTAGCATATGCCGGGAACGATTCGGTGAGCTATGAGCTTGTAGAAGGTGTTGATACAAATAACCTTGATAGCGGTCGTGCGGCAATGGCAGCGAGCCTTGAAAAGGTGGGCGATATTTCGGATTATTTCGTGTCGCGTAACGGCGATGGCTATTACATCGTGAAATTGAATGCGCGCGAGGATAACAAGGTCAGTTATACATCGATTTGGGTACGCTTCAAATGGCTGGATGATGAAATGGCGAAGTTGCGCAAAGAAGGTCGCGTAAAAGAGAAGATTGAATTAAAACAAGATCAGGGTGATTCTGAAGATAATAAGCCAGAAGAGACACCAGAAGATACTATGTAAGGTTAGCGTAGTGGTAGAGCGCTATGCTAGTCGCGACGGACAAATTTAAGCTGTCGACATTTGAGCTTTGAGGGATGAAAATCGGCGTAGAGCCGGTTTTTTGAGCAAAATCTTTCGGTAAACCGCTAGCTTCATTGCCGAAAATGAGTGAATAATGTGCAGCCGGCTTCGTAGTTGCGGTGAGATTTTTTGCGGATGGCTCGAGCATGAAGGCATAAAGTTCACGATCTAGGCCATACTTGGCAAGATATTCGTCAATATTGGCGAATACTTCGATATTCAAATGGAAGACGGCGCCCATAGAAGCGCGGATGGTTTTAGGATTATAGGCATCGACAGCAGGGAGAATGATAGCGAGATTTTGGAAGCCAAAGGCAGCAGCAGAACGCATTATGGTGCCAAGATTACCGGCATCGGATGGATTGACGAGCACGACGTGATTAGCGCTAGATTCGAGTTCGTTGATTGGTTTTTGGAATTCGGCAGCTAATAAACAACTATCTTTAGCTTCGAGCACGTTAAAAGCTTTGGTACTTTCAAGGACATTAATATGGCGTTTTTCGAGCTGTTCAATGATTTGTTGTAAATCTGTACCATGCTTGATATTTGGGCGCAAAAAGACGCGCTGAATCAGCTCTGGGTGGCAATTTAATAGCTCAAAAGTGAGCGTGGCGCCAAGAGCATAAGAATAAGGGCTGCTATTTTTGTATCGAGCAAGCTTCATATCTATTTATTATACCATAGTTTGCGTGTTTTTGCAAGGTCTAGTGGAAAAGACCGGAAACGCGATAGCCGTCTTCATTGATGCGAACAATGATGTTGGCGTTGGAGTTAATCGTGTAATCTTGGTTGCAGGTGCCGCCTTTGGTGAATTCGGCAACGTCCAAATTGGCTTTGCAGTATTCCATGAAATCTTTATAGACAGGTGCTTTTTCGACTGGCTTAGTGGCTTCACCCGTGTCCGGTTTAGTCTCATCTGGCTTGGCTTCAACTGGTTTTTGGCTTTCCGTGACGATAGCATCTGCAGTGTCTTTAGTGACATAGATGGTGTAGTTGACGTTGCAGTAGTAGTTATCGGCGTTAGTGAGATGGTTATCGTCAATCTTGCAGACAATTTTGCCGAAATCGATGACGGTGCGATCGGCGGCGATACTACCTTTGACGGCCTTAACCTGATTATTGATGTAAGTGTTGAAAGCGGCATTCATATTGGAATAGGTGGTTTTGAGCTGTTGAACGTCAAAGTAAACAACATTTTGGTTGGTACTAAGATCGTCATCGGTTTTAATGAGATAATCGTTGGTGATTTTGAAGCGGTCACTGCTGGTAAGTGAGATTGTATTGTTCTTTAAGGCGAATTTGCCATGATTAGTGCTTGGAAGAACTTTGCGGTAGTCCACGGTCGGGTCTTTGTAGTAGCTAAAAGTATATTCGACATTGCTGTTGAATTCGAGAGTTTGCTCTAGTGCGGTGTCGGCTGTAAAAATGCGGCCAACAAGGGCTTTAGCAAGCTCTGCGTCGCGTTCTTCTTCGTCGTCAGGGAGTTCGACTTTTGAGAGTGGTTCCGAGATGTTAGCACTGGATTCTTCTACGACAACTTCAGGGGCAGGCTTATTGATGACCTTGTCGTAGATGATGAAGCCGCCTAAACCGAGACAAACCAGAACCAATAAGATGATAATAATAGCAGATCCGCCATGCTTTTTATCTGGCTTGACGGCCATTGGCTGCATTTGGCGCTGTTGTGGTTGAGATTGGCTTTGTTGAGCCGGCGTCATGCCGAACCCATAATAACTATTTGGCTGCATATCTGCTTATATTTTAGCATAAGCGAGACGAAAATAGCGGGGTGTGATAGAATATTTTCATCGCGGGTGTCGTATAACGGCTATTATGTATCCTTCCCAAGGATAAGACGAGGGTTCGACTCCCTCCACCCGCACCATTTCTGCCTATTTGCCCGTATGGGCATTTTTTATTTATGTTATGCTTTTTATAGAGAGGTTTATAGCTGGAGATTCAATAATGAATGGCATAAGTATTTTAATGTTTGCACTAGGAGTTGGCGTGTTTTTGGCTGGATTATGGTTATTTACGGGGCATAAAAGTGAGATTTTGCTTTGGAAAAATCCGGATGCAAGCAAGTTGACGAAAAAAGAAGTGCGCAACGTGGGAAAATGGACGATGATTACTAGTTTTGTGATAATGATCATCGGGGTAATTTTCTTATTTATTGAGATATAAAAAATATCCCCAAGGGGGAATTTTTTTATGGCGGGCCCGACGCGACTCGAACGCGCGACCTCCTCCGTGACAGGGAGGCGCTCTAACCAACTGAGCTACGAGCCCGGATGGATTTAGTATATATGAAAAGTACGCTAAATGCAAGGGGAATGTGATATAATGCAAGGAGTGCCGCTGTAGCTCAGTTGGTAGAGCAGCTCATTCGTAACGAGCAGGTCACAGGTTCGACCCCTGCCAGCGGCTCCATTTCGTTGTTAGAATCGCCCATCTTGGCGATTTTTCTTTTTTCGCTCGGTCAATAACCGTGCGAAAACGAAGAAATCACCAATCTGAGCGATTCTATCTAACGAAAGAATGATTTTTATCCTTTAATTGGTTTTTGGTCTTTGTTGCGGATGTTGAAGTCGAGGTAGTAGAGCTTTGGGTTGGATTCGTCTATTATGAGATCGATAGTTTCGTGCTTGCGGATGCGCTCAGCTTTTTGCGGGTAGTCGGTGCGGAGCTTGTGGCCTTGATAGTCGACGCAGACATAGGCTTTGGTTTTGATTTCTTTTGGTTCAGTATAGAAAGATAGATTTTCGATGAGTTTGCCAGTTTTAATGAGGTTTTTGAGGCGATTGTAAACGTTCTGGGCTTTTTGATAGATATAGACGCCGTAGACAATTATGCCAAGAGGGAACAATAGAAATAAATAGAATATGGGGAGAGTGGCGCTCGTGGCTTCGGTCATGCATTTTTCGGGATTTTTAGAATCGTAATACACAGTACCGTTTTCGGCGCTTGGCTTGATAGATGTGCTGAGATTAGATTTGCACGTATATTCTTGGTCGTTTACTTGATAGGTGTAAACCGGCGTGTACATTTTCTCGCCGTCGCTATTGGTGTTTTCCATGATAGCGACTTTGGTAGAAATAGTTTTAGTGTCGAGTGTGCTTTTGAAGAAACTCTGTACGACTAATGCAGCGATGATTGCGAAAGCGGTGACGATACCAACAATAATGCAAAGTCTGCCGCTTTTGCGATCGCTTTTGAGTTTGTTCAAATCAATGTGAAACATAATTAGATTTGGTTAGCTGGCGGAACAGTTGGTTGAGATTCAGGTTGTGGTGTTGGCTCCGGGGTTGGCTCTGGTGCAGGTTGTTGATTTTGAGACATATCGTATGGATCCTTAAAGAAATCTTCTGGTCGGTTGCCGGAAATGCGGTTAATCTCGAAGTCGATGTAGTGGATATCGGGGTTGTTTTCATCGATTACTAAGTCAACCATGCCGTCGTCGTCGGAAGTCATACCGTCGTAGCGGGGATCGCTTTTTAGCGTGACCATAGTGCCGTTAGGCAAGGCATAATCGATGACGATGCGGATTCCTTGAACGCCGTTAACAGCCGTATTGGTGTCTTCGATTTTGTATGGGATGTTTTTGACGAGTTTGCCGCTTTTGTTGAGAATGGCGATGCGTTTCAATGCATCTTTAGATTTGACTATGAACATTACGCCAATAACTATAAGAATTAGAGGGAGAATACAGGCAACGAGCCAGATCCAATTCGTGGCAGTTTCGTATGTCGTCATGCATTTTTCAGGATTTTTGGAGTCGTAATATACGGGTTCGTTTTTGGTGTCTGGGTTAATACTTGATGATGAATTGGATTTGCATGTGTACGTTTTGCCATCTACGACGTAGGTGTAGACCGGGCTATAGACAGTATCGCCATCGCTGTCTTCATGTGAGGAAATAGTCACTTCTGTGGAGATAACTTGAGAATCTAGCGAGTTTTTGAGCGTAGTTTGAAAAATAAAAATGCCAAGCAGAACGATTAGGAAGAGTATGCCACCGCCAATAAAAATGTAGGCCATTTTATTGTTTTGGGTTACTACTTTAGTATTGATATCGTACATATTATTGATGCCTCCATATACCTTAATTTTAGCATAACTAGTATGATGCGTTAGTCCGTGTAGGCGAATCCTGGCTCGCGATAATAGTCAGATTTGCGGTTGCCGGAAAGACGATTGATTTCGAAATCTAAATAGAAATTATCAGGATTTTTGGGGTCAATGACTAAATCAACTTTACCGTCATGATCGCGTACTTTGAGATCCCGGCGTGGAGCGCCGTGTAGAGTTACTTTATTGCCTTTTGCCATCACGCAATCAACTACAATCATGGGCATATCATAGCCGTAATCGTCACGATACCCGGATTGTTCGATGCGATAAGGTAGATTTTTGATAAGCTTGCCTCTTTTATTGAGAATTGATAGAGTGCGATATTTTTTATGATTATAAATAAACAATGATAAGCCGCAAATGAAGGTGCCAAAGGAAACTGGGGCAAAGGTTAAGAATGCAACAACATCGGTAGTTGTTGCTTTGGAGTCGAAAATGGGGTAATAAGATAATGACATACCAATGAGTGTGATTCCGGCAACAGTCATTATTGCGAACAGAAATCGTTTGTAGCGTGGTTTGCTGAGATCGATATCGTACATATTATAGTTCCGTATTACGTCTTAATTTTAGCATAAAAGGCTTACTCAAAATTGGAAGTTTTAAGATGTTATAATGAAATCAGTAATCGGGAGAGTGTATGCTAAAGAAAAATGCGGGTGGAATAATTATAATCGCCTTCGTGGCATTGCTTGGTTTGGGCCTATTAATGTCCGCCAGTAGGGCAGGAACAGTTAAAACTTCCAAGCTTGATGAAATGGTTGAAGGAACTTGGCAGGCAGAAGTCAAATTCCCGGATTGGAAGGGTTGGGTAGATAATACGCTCGCGCTGAATAGCATGTATAGCTTTGATGGCTATAAAGGGCAGGGTGTTTTCTATCTGACGGTTGATGAAAAGGTTGAGAGCTTCGATTTGTTTGTGAATAACGTCAAAGTAGAATCGAGGAATATGAAAAATGGCGTCTATGAAGTTGATTATTCTAAGGTTGCCGTTAATGGTATGAATACAGTACAAGTTAGCAACATTAAACCGAGTGATTTGACGGAAGCAATTACTTTGAACGTTCCATATCCAAAAGTAATCGACGGTAATTTGCGTGAAGTTGGTTTAAGTAATGAGTCATTTAAATTTATTGACGAAATAATTAAGGCCGATGTAAGTAATGGTTTTGCTAGTGCGCAACTTGCAGTGATTAAGGACGGCAAATTAGTTTACCAAAATGCATGGGGCCAAAAGAACGCATATAACAAAGACGGCACGCGTATTGAAAATGGCGAGAAGGCCACGATTGATACACTATATGATCTAGCTTCTAACACAAAAATGTATTCAGTAGCATATGCAATTCAGTATTTGGTAGACAATGGCAAATTAAATTTGAACGATAAAATTGTCGATATTCTCGGCAATGAATTTGTGGATAATACAACCGAGATTCGCTTTGCTTCTTATACAGATTATCCTGGATTTGCAGCAATTAAACAGATGAAAGCTGGTATCACCGTAAAGAATGTAATGATGCATCAGGCGGGTTTCCCGGATAGTGGGCATTATCATAATGAATATTTCGACACAGCTAATCAAAGTTTAAGTAATGACGTAAAGAACGTGCTATATGTGGCGGATGCGACAAAGGATAAAACTTTGCGCGAAGGTATCTTCAAGACACCTTTGATTTATGCTCCTGGTTCGAAAACTTTGTATTCAGATATCGATTACATGTTGCTCGGTATGGTAGTAGAGAAAGTGACTGGCAAAGATTTGAATACATTTTTGTCTGAGACTTTCTGGAAACCAATGGGTTTAACGCATATTACATACAATCCACTCGACAATGGTTTTAGCAAAAATGATTGTGCAGCAACGGAGTTAAATGGTAATACGCGTGATGGTTTGATTGATTTTCCGCGCGTACGTAAAGATACGATTCAATGCGAAACGCATGATGAAGAAGCGTATTACATGATGGAAGGTATGTCTGGTCATGCTGGTTTATTTGCGAATGCGACGGATCTTGCCAAATTGGCATATACGATGATTTCGGGTGGTTATGAGAATAATAAATTCTTCGGTAAAAATACGCGTGATGTATTTATGGCACCGCAAGCAGTAGATAATGCAAACTATGGCATCGGCTGGTGGAGGGAAGCAGACGATCGTCGCGTTTATTATTTCGGCACGCAAGCACCAGAAACTACAATTGGACATCAAGGCTCTACTGGTACCTTAACGATGATTGATTATGAGAATGATTTGGTGGTGGTATTCCTTACAAACAAGCTTAATTCGCCGATAGTGAACCCATATGGACTTGAAAACGCCAATGATTTTGGTGGTAGTTATTACACGACAGCAACGCTTGGCTTTGTGCCGCAATTAATCTATGCAGGTATGACTAATATAAAAGAACCGACGGAGGCTTTTAAGTCGCTCGTGAAAGATATGGTGACGGAAAAACAAAAATTAATCGACGAAACAGCTGAAAAGACTGGAAAAGCTTTGGATAATCATCCGATTTTGAATGGCAAAAAAGCCATAGAAAACGTCGCAAATAAGCGAAAATAATGATTCTTGGTATAATAAGAAGATGAAAAAGATTCCAAATGCGAATTATGACTTCTATGATGTGCCAAAACTTCGCAACCTGAGAGAGCTAGTTGAACTGCGCAAAGATTCTGCGGCGGTGGCTTATATGTACCGCGAAGAAGGCAAAGTGATGCGCAAAACTTTTCATGAAATATATGATGACGTGAAGCGTTTATCGGGTTATTTTCATGCAAATTATGGCGGAAAACACGCTACCCATATCGCCATTATGGGTGAAAATAGCTATGCGTGGTTAGTTTGTTCGTTGGCAATTGTGATTAGTGGAAACGTATGCGTAGCAATCGATAAAGATGCGGATGAAGAGACGCTGAAGCGCCAATTAAAGTTGGCTGATGTTAAGGCTTTGTATTATTCGGCGGGATATTGTGACAAAGCTCCAGAAGTATTTCGCAATAGCTATCCACTCGAAGATTGGGAACAATACGCTCAAGCTGGTCGTAAAACTGCGATTAAGAATCCGCAGGATGAAGAGGCGGATGCAATGATTTTCTTTACGTCTGGGACGACTGGTTTTTCGAAAGCGGTAGTATTGTCGCAGAAGAATATCTGTGCCGATATGTATGGCGCGATGTCGATATTTAGCCCAAATGGTAGGGTTGTGGACTTTTTGCCATTCCATCATGCGTTTGGTTACGTGACGGCCACTTTGATGCCATATGCGTATGGCGTGACGACGATGATTAGCAGTAGCTTCAAGCACCTAATGGATGATTTTAAGTTTACGAAGCCGCACACGGTGTTTGCCGTGCCAATGGTGGTTGAAACATTGTATCGTCAAATTTGGCGTACGGCACGTCGTGAAAAACGTGATGGGATTTTGAAATTTGGTCTGAAGGTCAGTAATGGTGCATCGAAAATTGGTTTGGACTTGCGCAGCAAATTGTTCAAATCTTTGCAAAATGAATTTGGCGGAAAACTTGAGTACATCATTTGTGGTGGCGCACGCTTGGAGCCACAATACGTTAAATGGTTCCGTTCGATCGGCGTGGAAGTTTTGAACGGATACGGAATTACGGAATGTTCGCCGGTAGTAGCTGTAAATCGTCCGCATTTTAAGAAAGACGGTAGCGTAGGTCAGATTTGTCGTGGCGTACGGATTGATACGGTAGACGAAGAAATTGTGGTTTCTGGCGATATCGTGATGAAGGGCTACTATAAGGACCGCAAAGCAACAGAAGAAGTGCTAAAAAATGGTCGTTTTTATACGGGCGACTTGGGTTATGTTGATGATGATGGCTTTTTGTGGATTACGGGCCGCAAAAAGGATTTGATTATCCTAAGCAACGGTGAAAACGTCAGTCCGGATGAAATTGAAGGTGTTTTGAAGCGCGATAAAGGCGTGGCGGAGACGGTGGTTTATGAGTCTAATAACCGAATTATTGCGTCGATTTATCCAAATGAAGGCTATATGGGCGATCAAGATTACTTCGATGATTTGATTTACGAGTATAATAAAGATAAGCCTAAAAATAGACAGATTGCATTAGTGAAGCTCCGTACAAAAGAGTTTCCGCGCAATAATAATACGAAAATTATGCGTAAACAAGTAATTGAGGAGGACGCAAGTGAAGAATAAAGTAATTGATATCATTGCAGAAACGCTCGATATTGATAAAAACGATATTTCAATGAAGACTAACCTGATTAAGGATTTGGATATTGAATCGCTAGATTTAGTTGATCTCGTTGGTGCTTTTGAAGAAGAATTCGGCGTAGAGATTGCCGATAAAGACATTAAAGATATTCAGACCGTAGCTGATATCGTTGAGTACATCGAAGACCACGAAGATTAAAGATAAGAAAATATGATATAATAGGCTTAGAAAGCCATTATGAATATTCTATATTGTGGTGACAAAAAAGTCCTTGATGGGTTGATTATTTCCGTTTTGTCTTTAGCTAAACAGACAAGTGAGCCTTTGAATATTTTTGTACTGACGATGTATTTAAAGGGTTATGAACCAATTCCGTATGAATCAATTGAGAAGCTGGAGATGATTCTAAAGAAAAAGAATCCGAAACATAGCATCAAGTTAATTGATATTACGGAAATTTTTTATACCGAAATGCCAAAGGCGAATTTGTCGACCTTCTTTACGCCATATTGTTTGCTACGTCTTTATGCCGACTTAGTGCCGGAGTTGCCGAGCAAGTTATTGTATCTCGACATCGATGTTGTGGCATTAAAGGATCCGAAAGAGCTATATCGTATTAAGAATGATGATTATGAGATGGTAGGTGTAGTGGACTACTATGGTCAACACTGGGTACGTACGGATATGTTTGAGAAGAATTATATGAATTCCGGTGTACTGTTAATGAATCTCGATTTAATTCGCGAAACTGGATTGCTTAAGACTACGCGTAAAAAAGTTGGTAGAGCAAGAATGTTGTTGCCGGACCAGACTTCGTTAAATATTTATGCACAGCATAAATTGCTGGTTGATCGAAAGTTCAATGAACAAAAGCAAGAAACGGATGAGACGGTATTTCGTCATTTTTCGACGACATTTAGGTTTTGGCCAGTACTGCGAACGCAAACGATTAAACCGTGGAATATCGATAAGCTGCATGGCGTACTAAAGTGTCATGCTTTTGACGATATCTTAGATGAATATTTGGCAATTAAGGACAAAATTATTCAATGAGCCGTAATACGATAGTGCCGGTATTTTTTACCGCTGATGAACGCTATGCACCGTATCTTTCGACGGCTTTAATTTCGTTGATTGAGCATACTGGTAAAAAATATACTTATGAGATTAACGTGATTTATCATGACATGTCGCGCAGAACAATTCGCAAGCTTGAAAAGCTCAAGAATGGTCATGATAACGTAAAACTGATTTTTACCGAGATGCAGGATACGTTGGAAGGTATTTCGGACCGCAAGAGTACACGCTTAAAGGCGGATTGCTTTACGCCGACGATTTATTATCGTATTTTCTTGCCGGAAATGTTCCCGCAGTATGATAAGGGCATTTATTTGGATAGTGACATTATCGTGTTGGAAGATATCGCAAAATTGTACGAAGTAGAAATGGGCGATAATTTGTTAGCAGCATGTCTCGATATGTCGACATTTGGTAATAAATTATTTACGAAGTACTTCAGAGATGCAATTGGCGTAGGCACGGATGCGTACTTTAATTCAGGCGTGCTTTTGATGGACTTTAAACGTTTTCGCGACGAGGAATTTTGTGAGCATTTCTTGTATTTGTTGAACACATACGACTTCGATACGGTTGCGCCGGACCAGGATTACCTAAATGCGATGTGTAAAGGCAGAGTGAAGTATTTGGATATTTCTTGGAACACGATGCCGACGTCAGAAAGTTTATCGAAAGAGAAGTTGAAGATTGTTCATTATAATTTATTCTTCAAGCCGTGGCACTATGATGGTACGCGTTATGAAGAATATTTCTGGGAGTATGCGAATCGATCAAGTTTTGCAAAAGATATTCATAATGAGAAAAAGAATTTTGCGAAAAATAACGGCAAGACTGACGAGGAGCGTTTAAACCAAATGTCGCAACGCGTGATGGAAATATTGGAATCGGAAATAACGTTTAAAAAAGTATTTAACGGGGAAGTGGAGCGCTAATATGTTGTTTAGTGACATTATTATTGGTGGAGATAAAACTCCAGTTGTAGAAAATATTCGCAAGCACGTAAGGGAAGGCGAATTTAATAAGAAGGCAGAGCTTGATGATCCGGTTTTGAGCGACGAAGAGGCCGACAAGGCAATTGAAAAATACAACAAACGTCATGCTAATAAAATTGGATTTTTCCTAGATTCACGTCCGGCAGTGGGGATCATTAATCTTGGTTGGGCATTAATTCGAAAACGGACATCGTTTGACGGTCTTGAAAAAATTGAGGCACTAAAAGATAAAGGCGCGATTATTACGTGCAATCATTTTAATCCGCTAGACAGTTTATTTGCGCGCGCAGTGTTGAAAAAGACGCGCCATAAAGTGCCATATATTGTTAGCCAGGAAACGAACCTTGCAATGGGCGGATTTAACGGATATTTAATGCGCCGAATTCACATGGTGCCGTTAATGAAGCGTCCAAATTATATTTTGAAAACGTTTATCCCGCGCGTAAAAGAATTGATTGAAGCAGGAGAATTCGTGCAGATTTATCCAGAAGAGGAGTTGTGGTTTAATTATCGCAAACCGCGTCCATGCAAACGTGGTACGTATTTGTTTGCTGCGCAGGCAAATGCCCCAGTGGTGCCAATTTTCGTAGAAATGATTGATACGGACAAGGATGATAATGCACAGTTTAAGGAATTGAAATACGTTGTGCATATTTTGGATATTATTTATCCTGATCCGGATAAGAGCGATCGGCAAAATAGCATTGATATGGCAAAGCAGGATTATGAAGAACGTGTCGCTTGCTATGAACGAGTTTACAAAAAGAAATTAGACTACAAGTTTTCGTATTCAGATATTGCGGGCTATAATAAAGGCCTTAAGAAGTCTGTTTCCGATAAATAATAAATTCGTAATTACTGAGTTTTGAACGTTGCTCCATAGCGTTTTTAACGTCGTTGTGGAGTTTTTCCTGAGCTTGTTTTTTAGTTAATGCGGGATCGACGCAAAATGGACCATCGATATAAATGGTGATTTTTGGTTTTTTATGGAAACGACTTTTTTGGTAGGTGGTAGTGGCGGCGTAGACTGGAGCTTGGTATTTGATTGGTAAGTGGAAAGCGGCTTTTGCGAAAGGTCGAATTTTGGTGCAGTATGGCCAGAGATGACCTTCGGGATAAGTGAAGATGGCTTTGTTTTGTTTGAGGCGAGTTTCGACAGTGTGATTGAATTTGGTAAGGTCATGAATATTGTCTGGAACGGGAATAGCGCCAGCCATCGGTAGCATTTTGCCGGCGACCGGAATACCAAGATTGGATGAACTGCAAATAATATAAGGGTGAGTTGGGAAAGCTACGCAAAATGGATTGACGACGTCGCCAAATAAAATTGTGTGATTGGAATAAACATAAAAACCGCCGGTTTTGCGGGCTTGTTTGAGGAGTTTGCGATTTTTTACTGAAATATGCCCGATAAATTTCATATATACGAAATCCATTACTAGTACGGCAAAATAGAGCAGGGTTGCAACAAAACGATAAAACAGATTGTGATGAATCCACTTGTAGTTTTCAGGAATTTTGCAATCTTGATTGCGTGTTTCTTCAAAATCTTGCTCGAAGCTTTTGTAGTAACGAATTTCAGGTTTCATTTGTGATTATTATATAACAATCACAAAAAATCCCCCCAGGAGCGGAGGGGGAGATTCTGTAATGGAGTATATTTATGATTCTTTTTATTCTTCGGAGTCTTTTTCTTCTTTTTGTTCTGGGGTAGTGGGTTTTTGACGATTTTGTCTACGCTGATTGTTATTCGGAATTTGTTGCTGTGTGCCCTGGCGAGCGTTTCTGGCCTCTCCGGGTTTATCATGGAGAGCGTTCGCGACGATGATGCCAGTGGCAAAGCTAACACAAATTGCAATTACTAACACAATGACATTGACAGCAATGCTGGTGCCACTGCGTTTAGGTTGTTGAATAACCGGGGTTTTATTCTCGGTTGGCATACCATCCTTTCTTTTATTATGTATCGAATATAACAGTGGTAGCTAAAAATAAGCTGAAAATGCAGAGTTTTTGAGATTATGCTAAAATATGATAAAGCTATGAAAGAATTAGCCGAAGATTTTAGATCGATTTGGAAGAAAGATCGACGATTAATCTGGTGGATGGTTGCACAGTTTATTGTGAGCAGCTGGCTGTTTTTGTTGCCATTTATTAATTTGAACCCGAATCGCCCAAAAGTATGGGCACGCTACTCAGATATTAGCAATGGCTACGCACAGAGTGACTGGTGGTATTTGATTTCTTTTGCCGTGATAGCGATAGTATTAGGGATTGGTCATAATTTATTGAGTGCAAAGCTATTCGGGAAGCGTGGTGGCGATATCGCGCGATTATTCTTGGGCGTAAGTATTATGATAACGATTATCGCGATTAGATTTTTGCTTAGTTTAATCGGAGAAGGTTAATGTCGAAAGTAGTCGAGATTCCAACTGGGAAGCGGCGACCATTGTACCGCTTTTTTGAGATGTTACCGGCGCTTTTGAGCTTCGGAATGGTAATCTTATTAATCGTATTGTCATCAATCTCGTCCGTACTAGGGGCAATTTATTTGCTTTTGATTGTGATTATGTCGCTGGTGAAAGCGATAGGTGTAGCTTACCGTACGGTGCAGGGATATAAGAAGGTCAAAAAGTGCATCGCATTGGATTGGAAACAGCGGCTAGCTGATTTAGAAAATCCGGCGGAAAGCTATGAAAAATTAGTAGGCTCGCATAAGGATGAGTATGCTCATGATGAGCACATGCAAAATCTCTGCATGATTGCGGCAGCAGAGGATGGGTATTTCCCGAAACCAAGCCAGATTTACCATGCGGTAATAGTTGCGATGTATAACGAGACATTAGACGTGCTAGCGCCAACGATGGATTGTTTAGTGAAATCGTCTTACCCGAAGAAGCAAATGATTATAGTGGTCGCTTATGAAGAGCGTGGCGGTGAGTCGGCCGAAAAAGTCGCGAAAGTATTACAGAAGAATTACGGCAAGAAATTTGGTGGATTTATTTTATCAAAACATCCTGCAGATATTGAAGGCGAAGTAGTTGGTAAAGGCGGTAACATTACGTGCGCTGGTAGAGCTTTGAAGAAATACGTCAAAGAAAAAGGTCTGCGTTATAGTGATGTGATCGTGACGACGTTGGACTGTGATAACAAGCCGCATCCTTGCTATTTTGATTTGGTGGCATATGAATATATCGTGCACGAAGATCGCAAACGTTTAAGCTATCAACCAGTTTCAATCTTTACGAATAATATTTGGGATGCGCCGGCGGTGACGCGCGTGGTGGCATCGACGAACTCATTCTGGAATTTGGTTTGTACGACGCGTCCGCATACTTTGCGTAATTTTGCCTCACATTCGCAACCACTGGATGCGCTTGTGGAGATGGATTTTTGGAGTGTGCGCACGATTGTGGAGGATGGTCACCAATATTGGCGTTCATTATTCTATTTCGATGGCGATTATGATGTTTTGCCGATTCGGGCGCCGATTTATCAGGATGCCGTGCTGTCGGATACATTTTTGAAGACATTGAAAGCGCAATGGATTCAATTAAGGCGTTGGGATTATGGCGCATCGGATGTGGCGTTCGTGGGGACATATTTATTCTCAAAGAAGCGTACGGTGCCGTTTATGTCGTTACTTGCTAAGTTTGTGCGTTTGCTAGATGGGCACGTGACGTTAGCGGCAATTGCGCCAATTGTGGCGTTTGGCGGTTGGGTGCCATTATTGTTTAATATTGAGTCACGCGATTTGCTGTCGCACAATTTACCGTTGGTCGTAAGCCGGATTCAGATGGTGGCGGCGACGATGCTGTTTATTTCGATTTTGCTATCTTTGAAAATGTTGCCACCGCGTCCGGCGCGTTATAAGAAAACAAAGAAACTTATTATGGTTCTGCAGTGGATTATGTCGCCGGTGATTGCGATTGTGTATTCATCATTCTGCGCTTTTTATTCGCAAACGCGATTATTGCTAGCGCTATATATGGAAAAATTTGACGTTACTCAAAAGGCCGTCAAAAAATAATAAAAAACATTGAACTCGTGCTTTTTTGTGGGAACTTTTTTGTCTAAACTTACCTAGTAATTAATGGAGGTTTAGTATGGTTACATGATTTTAAATTGCGCTAAAAAGTAAAACAAAAAGGAGGAGAATGAGGTATAGGAAATGGGGTGGTTTTTTGTTGGCTTTGACTTTAGCTGCAACATTACCGACTTTTGCGAAGGCAATAACTGTTGATACGGTCAGCACAACGATTGCTGCTAATTATGATAGTCCGCAAAATTTGATTGTTTATCGCGATGTAACGGGAGTGAAAAATTACGTAAATACATCGTTTAAGTACTCTTTGACGGAAGATAGTAGTAACCCAGCACCGGTAAATAATATGCCGACTGGAGATTCTACGTTATATGTTTCTGGCGAGCCAAACGAGGACAATACGGTCAGCGGTTTGATGTCGATAAAGCTTTCGGATTTGGAGTTTACGGAATTAGGTGATTACAAGTTTGTGCTGCGCGAAATCTATTCGGCTGATCCTGATAATTATCCGATTGATGATAGTCACGAATACTATGTGTATGTCAGTGTGCGTAATGAATTACTCGCGGGTGTACCGACGGGCAATATGGTTGCCACCTTGCTTACGCAGGTGCGTAATCATGACGAGGGTGCAAAATCTCAAGCGAGATTTTCGAGTGAGGCAGTACGTACGTATTTGGAATTGTCTAAGAACGTAACTGGTAGTTTAGCAAATACGAATGAATATTTTAAATTTTTAGTGACAATTAATGGCAGAACGGGCGATGAATATACGATTACTGGTCAGGATGAAAGCGTAACTTATAACGGCGAAACAGTTACGCCGGCTTCGACTTTCGTGATTGGCGAGAGTGGCGTAGAGGTTTACATGCGTCATGGACAAACTATTACTATAGGTCATGGCGAAGATGAACTGAATGAAATTCCAATTAATGCAGAATATACGATCGAAGAAATTGACGCTGCGGACTATGCGACAACCGTAGATGGTTCGGCGGGGAAGGCTACAGCAGCGAAACAGGCGGCGGTATTGCTCGAAGATGGCTCATTGCCAGACGCTAACCGAACGACTTTTGTAAACCATAAAGAATCAGCTGTAATGACCGGTATTACACTCGCAATTATACCGGCAGCGATTTTAATTGTTGCAATGTTTACTGGTGCGGTGATTGCTCGGAAAGTTAAAAAAGATTCCGTAAATAAACGTTAAATGAAAATAAAAAAGAGTCGGAGGCGCGAATGGGCGCGCCTCCTCGTGAAGGCGATTGTTGTGGTGACCGCAATAATCGCGGCAATAATGTTGTTAAAATTACAACGTATTGAAGGGGATCAGTGGGAGCCGGCGTATAGAGATGGTGATTTGGTATTAAAAAGGAGAATTGACGATGTTCCGTTTGCGCTGCTTAGGGTGAGGGGATTTGACGATTAAAACGCTAGGGGTAGCAATGGATTTGGCGATTTGGGCTGCGGTGCTGATAGCTTCATTAATCTGTATTTATATAGTTTATGATGGACTGAAAGTTACAAGGAGTGCCGTACTTGGTGAAGAGATATTGAATTATGCGCCGCACGACGAGTATATAGATCTGAAGGCGTTGAGAGAAATTAATCCAGATATTATTGGTTGGTTAAGAATTCCCGGAACGAGTATAGATTATCCTGTAGTGCAGGGCAAAAATAATGATTATTATTTAGTGCGTGATTATATGCAAGAGTTTGCAACTGCAGGGAGTATCTTTTTGGATTATAGGAATACGATTGGTGATGATTTCTTGATTATTTATGGACACAGGATGAGCTATGGTGGGATGTTTACGGATTTGATTAAGTTTAAGGATCGATTATTTTTTGACGAACACGAGATTGGGGAATTATTTGTCGATGGTGCGAAATGGAGACTAGAGATAGTGGCATTTGGATTGATTCCGGCAAGCAACCATGAAATATATGACTTGAGAGGGAATGAATTGCGGGAAATGATGATGCGTGCAATGTATGTGCGCGAGGCGACAGATGGTAGATATATACTTCTTTCAACCTGCGATTCGGAAAATAAGGCGATGAGAGACGTGCTTTTGCTGAGAATTGTAGAGCAATTATAATTCTAATGCTATAATGGTATTAACATAAGAGAGATACCATGGTTAAAACAGGTGAAACTAATACTGAAACTACTTCGGCTACCGATTGGGATAGTCTTACTAAGGCTCCTGAAGTAACTGAGACGACTGAGGAACCCGTTAAAGATGCGGAGTATTACCGTTCAAATCGCTCCGCTATCCCTGAATTGTCCTCTAGATTAGTAGAACTTCGCGGCGGTGTTGATGGGGTCAAGAAAGGCCAATTCAGCAAAGAGTTGAGAATGATGGTAGACGAAAATGGCATCCCTGTATTTTGGTCAGATTTGACTAGATTCTTGCGAAAGAATCCAGCTGAGATTGATAGAGTGCTAGCACTATGCGAACAGCTAGAAAGCGGTTCAGAAGGTGGCTCAGAAAGTGGCTCAGAAGAAACTACAGAAGACGTGGTTTCGAACGAAGGAGTAGCACAGGAAACGGGGCAAGCTACCGAGGCGGCTGAGTCTAACGATTTGTCCGCGACTGTCTCTACAGAAGAACGTGAGCAGACTAGTGATGACAGAGGTGCGGAATGGCGTTCCGGCACTTTCTATATTAATGGTTACGAGAATATGACGACGGACGAGCGCATGGATGCGTTGGACGCTGGTTTTGACGGTATTACGACCTTCCCAGAACAAACATCGCACGCTAGCGCCCTTGAAAGAATTATCGGAGACACCGATGGCGAGACGCAGGCGGCAGTGAAGGCTATGCGGGCAGAAGATATGGTGAAATTTGAAACGCAGTGGATTGAGACATACAAGAAGCAACTAGAAGCGCTAATGCCAATTTATCCATGGTCTAGCAGAGAAAAGAAGGATCGTGTGGAAACTATTAAGGGTACGATTGCTAGAACAAAGAAGAGTCTCGAATATCATCAGAAAGAAGCGGAATTGTTGGGAGCCTTGGCGCCTGAAAAGCCATCAAGTGCAACAAGTCGATTCTTGGATAGACTGAGGGCTTTTAATGAAAGAAGTAGGGTCGTAAATGAGGCTTTACACATTCGTAATTTGCCGAAGTATATAAGAATGCGCGAAGATTGGATTAAGTATGATCGTGCCTATGTTGAGCAAGATATGGCCAGTGGCGGAAAAGAAAAGGGAAGCTACGCGGCACGTGAAGAGAAGAGAAATATGTGGCAAAAAGAAATATCTGAATACCAGGGCTTAATTGATGACTTTATGCGCAGGTATCCAAACTTTATTTTGACTCCTGAAAAAGGTAAGAAGGGAACGCTATTCGCGAGAACCGAAACGCCTGTCGCAGCACCAGTTGAAGAACAGAAAGCAGCATAAAAATGTTTAGAAACAGCCATTAGTGGCTGTTTTTGCTATGGGTACATACTTATATACCAGCTAGGTCGAGTGATAGAGTCTGGAATGTTCTTAAACATGTCGGTCGTGTTTTCGAGATTAGTCGTATTCCAGTTTTCTATGGCAGTGAGGTTAGTAATCAAGACATCTTCAGAGAACATCTGTTGCATGTTTGTAACAGATGACACGTCCCAAGTGGATAGTGCGCTTAAGTCAGTAAGTTGATCGCAGCGCGAGAAAGCATAACTCATATTTGTAATTCCGGATGTGTCCCAATTGGATAATGAAGAAAGACTAATGAATTTGTTTTGACCTCTTAATATATTACTAATATTTGTTACGTTTCCTTTTATTAAGTTTGAAATTGGGGTAAGATCTTCGATTGATCCATACAGTGATGACGAGTAAATACCAAACATCCACGAGAAGTCATTAACTTTTGATAGATTCCAATTTGACATTGCTTCTATATTTTTTAATGACCTAGCATCTAGGAACATTCCGCTTGCTTTCACTACATTGGAAGTGTTCCAATTTGCAAGCGGAGCAATGGTGGTTATTGAGATTGCCGAGGAAAATAGACCATCCATACTGGTGACATTTGAAACATTCCAGTTGGCTAATCCGTTAACATTTTCGAGACTACGAGCTCCATAAAAAGTGCTATTCATACTTGTGACATTTGATGTATCCCAATTAATTAATCCGTCTACGTTTTTTAAGCTTGAGGTAGAGTTGAATACTCCATTCAGACTAGTAACATTTGAAATATCCCAGTTGATGAGACCGTCGACATTTTCTAATGAGTTGGCACTGCCATTATATCCCCCAAATAAATTATCTATTTTCTTGAGACTGGATGTTTTCCAATTAATCAATGCGTCAACGTTAGTGATACTGCGTGCATCATTGAGCATATACTGCATATTTTCTACTTTTGATACATCCCAATTGGCTAGTCCATTTAGATTAGATAAATTGACAGTGTTTGAGAAAGTACTCTTTAGGCTGGTTACACTTGATACATTCCAGTTTGATAAGGCATCCGTATTTGTTATTTGGGTATACTGAAATGCACTGTTTAGCGTAGTAAGGCTGGCAGTGTTCCAATTAGCGAGAGCGGAGATATCCGATAGTGAATAAGCACACTCAAATAAGCTATTCATATTTTCTACATTCGAAACATCCCAGTTCTTTAATGCTGTTATATCTTTGAGCTTTGATGGGTTACCGCTGTTAGGTTTTCCGAAGAATGAATACATATTCTTGACATTAGATACATTCCAATTCTCTAAGCCATGGAGATTTTCTAATGAATTCGCTTGATAGAATATGCTTGATAGATTAGTGACATTAGACGTATCCCAATTGGCGAGTCCACTAATATCCGTCAGTGCATCAGCGGTACTAAATAGGCTACTCATATCGCTAACATTAGAGACGTCCCAATTTAAGAATGCATTAGTATTAGTTATTCGATGATTATAAGCGAACATATATGACATGTCTGCAACATTGGAAGTGTCCCATCCTGAAATGGGAGTAAAATCGGCAATAATAGTATTACTAAAGAAGTATCGCATTTTTGTGACGTTTGATACATCCCAGTTTCTTAGTGCGCTTATGTCTGTTATGGCGGATGCTCCGCTAAACATGTAACTTAAGTCGGTCGCACTTTCGAAACTCCAGTTGGACAAGCCTGATATGTCTGTCAGACTCTTTGTGTAATCAAAAGTTTGCGAAAATGATGACACATTTGATGTATCCCATGTAGACAGTGGTAATACGTTAGTTATGGCTGTATCTTGGAAAGACGATCTAAGGTTGTTTGTTAACGATGTGTCCCAAACTTTAAGTCCACTTATATCCACTAATCCTGTGAAATTATAGAATAGTAAACTTAAGTTTTCGTTTGCGTATATCGTATCCGCTTCGGAGTAAAAATAAATAATGCCTTCGTCATACCAAGCATAAATAGGTAGAGCTGAGTTTTGCGTAGAGATAATATGATCACTGTTACTTAAATCAATGTTTGGAGCGAGAATCGGCGAATATTTTATGGCGGTAATTGTATTATTTATTTCATAATAATATTTTGCATTTTGTCCGGATAGCCGTTTTAACTTTGTATTAATGATTTCTCCAGTATCGAGTTTAGCGCTGACTCGTTCATTCACTGTGCCTTCCATGCTTTTTCCAATTGATATTTTAGCCCAGACTGCACGTAATGTTATGTCCATGTTTGGCATAATGAAATAGTCCTCATTAATACGAGTTACGCCAAGATTCGCTATATACCAACCCATGAATTTATAATCTTCGCACACTAAACTTTCCCTTTGAATTTCTATAGTATCAAAAACATAGTAACGGTTAGTTTCGGGCAATAGCGCAGAGCTCGTGCAGCCCGCCGGCAAATTCGCGTCATAACTTACGTTATATTTGTGTTGCAAGGCTGGCGTTTTCGAACTACTGACGTTTTCGCTTGCACCGTCTTGGATTGCACTGGTTATTATTTCTCTGGTATTGGTTGGCCACCGCCCGTCAACTTCATGGTATTCCTCTTTAAGGCTTAGTTCGATGGTTAACTCTGGTGTTTCGTCTTGGCCCGGGCGAAAATAGTGGCCTAGATCCCAAGTTATGCTTTGCTCATCGGCATTGGCTGTGGCTATGCCTATGTTCGCATTGGCTGAACCGAGAGACCAGTAATTGGTATCGATATAATCAGTTATAATGAAGCTATTATAATAGAACGGTACAGAGGCAGCTTCAAAAAGTACTTTATCTAATTTGCTAGAATTCTGCACAATGAATTGATTATCCGAGATGGCTGCTAATTGCGGAACAACTGTTTCGCCCATATTATATTGGACGGCATTAATGATAACATTTTGATGGTTGTTTTTGAGACTGCGATATTCATAAATCTCTAGTGGAGTTTGCTTGACTGGTAGACCGTCTGTGACGAAAATGACGATAATATCGCGTTCGTTTTGTGGGTCGTAGTCGTTAAGTAACTCCTCGACTTTTACCAAAGCTTTATAATAATTGGTCGATCCGTAGGCGGCCATAGAATCTAGGCCAGATAATAATTCATTAGTATCGTTGGTGAAAGGTACTACGATATTAGCATCCGTAGCAAAAGAAATTAGAGCAATTTGGCTATTATGATTGTCTAAAGTATTATTTATTAATTCTCTAGCGTCACGTTTAACGGAATCGAGCTTATTTATTACCGGGGTGCTACCATCGGCGTTTTCATCCATCGATGTTGAATTGTCTAGCACGAGGATAATATCTTTATCGTTTCCAGAAAGTTTCGTAATAGAATCTATATTGAAGCTGATTTCGGCCGTAGTCTTGCTTGTCCATTTTGCTGATTTGGTTACTTTCCATGATCCTGGTTCGTTATTTTCATAGTTGGTATGTTCGGAATAAATTTCAACGGAATGAATTGGAGCCAATTCGGCACTTGCGTTAAACATTAAACTAATTAAAGCCGAAGAGAAGAGTAGGATTGATAAAAATAACGCACAAAAAGACGTGCGTTTGATGCAAAATCTAAACTGACGTTTGTTTTTGTGGAAAAATTCCATGTTTGTATTGGTTTATTTCTGGTTTTTATTTTCCACAATCCACTGCCATTATTTAAGCATAATCGACAGGGGTGAGTCAAGGGTGAGCGTATAAAAAAATGATCGCAAGGATCATCTTTATATATGGTGGAGTGTAGGAGATTCGAACTCCTGACCTATTGATTGCGAACCAATCGCTCTACCAACTGAGCTAACACCCCAATCTAGATGTAATTATACCACTATTTGGGGAGCAGTTGAGAGCGATTTTTTATCAAGCTTATGCTATGATTAAGATAGAATGATTGTTGGCTACATACTATTGCTAGCTCTTGGCTTGGCTTTGATTGTGAAAGTGTCGGATATTTTTGTCGACGCTGCTTCGTCGTTAGCCACTAAACTAAGAATGCCAAAAATGTTGATTGCGTTGACGGTGGCGGCATTCGGCACATGCGCACCGGAGCTTGCGATTTCGTTCAAATCCATGGCGAGCGGCAATTATGACGTGACGATGGCGAACGTGATTGGTTCATGCGTAGTGAATATTTTGTTGGTTGTGGGCGTAGCGTCGGTAGTGAAGCCAATTAAAGTGCGCGAACAAACAGTGAAGAAAGAGTTGCCACTATTAGTAGGCGTAACGGCACTGTTTTTCTTGTTGTTGGAAGATAAAATTTTCCGTGGAAAGCTCGAAAATGGTTTGTCGCGTGTAGATGCAGGCATGTTGCTCGCGGCATTTGGCGTCTTTATGGCCTACATTTTCTTCGTAGTGCATCAGAACAAGAAGAAAACCAAGCGCAAAATGCACCGCGATAAAGCAAAGTATTCATTATGGGTGTCCCTATTCCTGATTTTGACTACGACAGTCGTGATTATTATCGCGAGTGATTTAATTGTGGATAATGCCGTGCTAATTGCAGGGGAGGTTGGTATTAGCCAAAAGGTCATAACAATGACGGCGGTAGTAATAGGCACGTCGTTGCCGGAATTGACGATGACGGTGGCGGCATCGAAGAAGGGGGAATTTGATCTGGCAGTTGGAAATATTATCGGAACGAATATCTTTAATATTTGTATCGTGTTGGGTTTGCCGATTATGGTATTTGGCGGGTTCACTTCGGATGCGTTCAATATTGTTGATATGGTTGTGGTGCTACTTGCGGCCGTTGTGTATTATTGGTTCGGCAGAAGCAGTCATCGTTTGGAGCGACTTGAAGGCATGTTGATGGTGGCGATATTTGCCGCATACTATACTTATCTGTTCTTGGTATAATTACGATAGAATGCAAGAAGAAAAAGTATCACAAGTTGTAGAAGATTTATCGAAGAAGTTGCATAAAAACCTGCGTCGGGCCGAGGTAAAGTTTTACATGGACGGTTGGACGGGGGCAGTAGTTTTTAGTCTTGATGAGAAATATTTAATTAAAATTACAAACAGCGAAACGATTGAAACGCAGGAAGAATTTTTGCAGACAAATCCTGCGGGGGCATTTCAACATGTAATTTGCACGAATAATGAAATTGGCTATATTTGCTTTGAATTTTTGCCGGGTGAAAAATATGTTGGTCACGAAATTGAGCCGCATGAAGCCATTCGACAAATTGCTGAAATGGTAAGTAATTACCGCAAATACCCGTGGACGGGTTATGGATTCTTACATCATGAATATCCGACTTGGCGCGAGTTTTTAGCAGATGAAATTGATTATGCGCGCGGCTATATTCCAGCAGTCTCGATTGAAAAAGTTCAATCAGCGTTAGAAGTAATTGGTGATTCGAAGCCGACGAAGTATTTGATGCATGGTGATTTTGGCACGCATAACTTTTTGGTGAACAACGGAAAAATCTATGTGATTGATCCGATGCCGGTCGTAGGTGATTTCTTGTATGATTTTTATTTTGCTGTGCTTTCTGACACGAAAATTTTTACAAAAGTTGGTGAAGATTTCGTGTTCTCGTTCTTTGAACGCGATATGAAAGAGAAGCGGGCGCTAGCGACGATTGCGCTATATGTGCGAATGAGCCGTGCATGGAAATATGACCGTGAGAATTTTAAAGCGTACGTTGATATGTACGAAAAGATATGAAGAATGCCCAGGCTGTGAGCCTGGGCATTTTTTGCGGGGGAGAGTTATGCATGAGTTGACAGCTTCAAGTAGACGCGGGCGCTGATGGATTCGCTGATGTTTTCGTGGTTCGCGGGAATGAGTTTGATCTCTTCGATATCAAACCGATATCCCTTTTCCTGAAAGTAGACGGAATGATTGATTTCTCGTACAACGTTATGGACGTAGCAGTCAATGGTGTTGACGTTGGCCAGGGAAGTGATAGCTTTGCTTTTGGGCGTTACCCGCTGAATAAACGGACGGACGAGTTGATAAATAGTGGAATACCGATTGATCTCCTCATGGTCATACAGCGGAAGATCAAAGAGGCAGCGACCGTGCTCGGTGAGGAGCGGGGCGGCCTCAAGTATTTGATTTATGAGCTCGTCTTTGTTTAGCGTAATGCGGTAGTCATCGATGATGACGACGTTCTGCGCGCCAATCATTTTGCGATACTTGGGGTTTGAGCCGTTGAAGATTTCGTATGGATCGACGACCTGGAAACGTCCGCGTTGCCCATAATCGGCAAACATTTGCTTGACTGGTAGATTCATGGATGGATTCAATACGCTGATACGGGCCTGACGAAGCCCGTGAAGTCGCTCCGGCACATTGCCGCGGCCGTAGACGATGATGTTGGGCAGGTTCTGAGTCTTATGAAAGATCCAGTTGATGTGCAGGATGCTGTCTTTGACTTTGGCGTATTCGGCGCGCACGATAATGTCGTCGGCAAGTAGCCTGCGGAAATGACAGTTTTTGTCCAGCAATTTGCTGAATTTGTCATCTTCGGAAGGTGACCAGAAGAAGCCATGCATGGAGTCGTTAATACGCGTGTCGTTATCGCTGAAAATCCACCAGAGGAAGGCGAGCCAAGCCAAGTCGACCTCGTTTGTGTCTGGGTCGATGGCGGCATTTCGAAACTTCGGGTCATTGAGATTATCGGTTACCAGCATGCAAAAAGCGCTTTCGGAGGCACCAAAGTCTTCACTCGTATAGTGAAACAGGTCGGGAATAGCACGATTGAATTTGGAAACTGCATCGGTCAGATTCATAAAAACACTCTCCTTTAAAAGAACTTGTCACAAAAATCCCCCCGCGACATGACAATTGTATATTATGGCACATTTTGGCGATTTTTTCAATGGATGACTATTGGCTATACCAAGACGGGCGAGTGGCGGATTCTGGAACGCCGTAGAACATTCCAGCCATATTTTCAAGATTCACTGGGTTCCATTTCTCAAGAGGGGATAAATCAGTAATTTGGTAATCACTCATGAACATACCGTATGTATTAACTAGGTTTTCGACGTTCCAGTCAGATAATCCACTAACGTCTTCTAGAGAAGATGCGTTTCTGAACATTTCTTGCATGTCGACAACGTTGGATGTGTCCCAGTTTGCTAAGCCATCGGTGTTTGTAACCCCATAGTCTTGATAGAACATATGACGCATTGTTGTTACGCTACTGGTATCCCAATTAGATATAGCATTCGTGATTGGTGCTCTAGAGGTCATGAACATAATACTCATATCTGTAACGCTGGACGTATCCCATCTAGAAGCACCGTCTATATTGGTGAGACTATTTGAATACATAAACATGCCTTTCATACTTTTGACTTTGGAAGTGTTCCACTTTAAGGCGCCATTGATATTCGTAATTGCGCTATTCGATAATAAATTCTCCATGGTTGTTACATTACTGGTATCCCATTCGGCTAGAGCATCTATGTCTGTGAGTGACCAAGTGTTATTGAATGTGGTGCGCATATCCGTGACGTTCGATATGTCCCATCCCGCTAGAGCATCAATGTTATTTAATGCGCTTGCCTGGTTGAACATACCACTTATATTGGTAAGGCTAGACGTATTCCATTGAGATAATCCGTCTAGATTGACTAGTTTTGAAGTTACAGCGAACATCCCACTCATGGTTGTTACATTACTGGTGTCCCATTCGGCTAGAGCATCTACGTCAGCTATTGATGTGCTACTAAAGAGGCTGCCCATATCCGTAACATTTGTCACGCTCCATTCTGAAATGCCACTAATGTCAGTAAGGCCTGTATTTATAGAGAAGAGACTATTCATATTCGTGACGTTCGATACGTCCCAATTTGATAAGCAATCTAAGTTTGTGAGTTTGTTGGCATTAAATGCGCGTTGCATATCCGTTACATTCGACACATCCCAGTTGGCAATAGGACATATATCGGATAAGTTAGCGTATTCAAAAAGTGAGGCTATGCTGTTGACCGCTGATACGTCCCAACCGGAAAGAGCACTGATATCGGAGAGGGAACTAGCACGGTAAAACATGCCACTAATATTTGCCATAGCCGGAAATACGAAATTTGATTGATCTTTGACTTCCACGAGAGATGAGTCGTTGGCGAACATATATGACATATCCGTAACACTTGATATATTCCAATTTAATACGCCACTTATATCGGTGAGTGAAGTATTATATGAAAATTGCCGTTGCATGTCGGTAACGTTGGATGTGTCCCAGTTTGCTAAAGCATCGAGAGTTTGAATTAATTTTGCATTATAGAACATCTGTCTCATATTGGTGACGTTTGATGTGTTCCAATTGGTGACGGCATCAATATTCTCAATTAATTCGTCACCCGAGAATAATGATTCCATAGAAGTGACGTTTGATGTATTCCACTTAATGACGCCGCTAATATCGCTGAGTTGTTTCGCATCCATAAATAGAGCGAGCATATCTGTGACTTTTGACACGTTCCAATTGGTGGCGCTATTGATGTTTTGTAGCGATTGCGCTCCATGGAACATATGTTGCATCGTTCTAACATTTGATAGGTCCCATTTGGATAAAGCGTCTATATTGGTTATTAGCTTCAATCCTTTGAACATGAATGACATATTTGCTACATTTGATGTGTCCCAGTTTTCTAATGGGTCTAAAGATACTAGGGAATTATTTTCGTAGAACATGAATGCCATATCTACTACATTTGATGTATCCCAAGATGAAACAATGGAGATATCTTCTAGCTTCGTGAGACCGCCAAACATACCGCGAGAATTAACATTAATGAATATCTCGTCAGCGTCGGTATAATAGTAGATTATTCCATCATCGAACCAAGCATAAATTGGAACTTGGGATGATGGGGACGATACGATATGATTTCTGTCTGATGTGGCAAAATCGGCCGGCAATCTATTTGCTTGTTTGATGGCAACGATAGAGTCATTTTTGGTTTCATAGCTCATATAATATACATTTTGCCCAGATAACTTTTTAAATGTAACATTTACGGTACTGCCGACGTCAAATGTTGCGGACACCCTTTCGTGAATGGTACCACTCATACTTTTATTGATTGATGGCATGCCCCAAACGCCGCGAATTGTAACGTCTGAGCTTGGCATTATAAAATAATCGTCGTTTATGTGATTGATGTGAGATGCAGGGATTTGCCAACCGACAAAATAATATCCTTCACAATAAAGCGGATCGATTCTTGTTTCGACTACGTCAAAAACAAAATAACGCTCGGCGTCGGGTAGCGTTACCGAACTAGTACAGCCCGTCGGCAAGTTGGCATCGTAGCTGACGTTGTATTTATGCTGCAAGGCTGGAGTTTGCGTACTTGTTATTTCTTCGCTGGTGCCGTCTAGAATTGAACTATTTACAGTTTCTTTGGTATTAGTAGGGAAAATGTCGTCGGATTCGTGAAATTCTGGCTTAAGTTGCAAATTAACAGTAAGTTTTGGTGTGGATTCTTGTCCCGGGCGAAAATACTTACCTAAATCCCAATTTACTGTAGCCGAATCGTCGCTTACTGTTGCCGTGCCGAATAATGTCGATATGTCGTTTAGCGTCCAGTAGTCTGTATTGATGTAGTCATTAACACTGAAGCTGGAGTAGTAGTATGGGACGGATGCGGCTTCAAAAAGCGATTTATCTAACTGCGCAGCATTCTGTACGATGAACTGATTGTCGGAGATTCTTTTTAGCTGTGGAATGACAGTGTCCCCAAGGGTGTATTGAATGGCATTTATCACGAGATGATCGTACTGACTCTTTAGCTCGTAATACTTTGTAATTTCAAGCGGAGTTTGTTGTACTGGAATTCCATCCGTAATGAATAGGACAATAATGTCTTTATCATTTTGTGTTTGATGTGCCTCTAATACCTCTTCGACTTTAGATAATGCCTTGTAATAATTAGTACTACCGTGTGCCGTAATGGAATCGAGCGCGGTGATTAATGGTGCGCTTTCATTAGAGAAAGGCGATATTATTTCGGCGTCAGAAGCGAACGAAATGATGGCGATTTGACTGTCTTGGTTGTCTAGGGTGTTTCGAATTAATTCAGCCGTATTTTGTTTGATGGCGTTAAGTTTACTAGATGAAGTATTAGCGCTGCCAGGAAGTATTTCGTTCATGGAGGAGGAATTGTCTAGCACGAGAATAATATCTCGATTGCTGCCGGAGAGCTTCGGAATAGAATTAATTTCTAAAGTAATCTTAGCAGTAGTTTTACTGGTCCAATCGGCGGATTTTGTGATTTTCCAAGCGCCGGGGTCGCTATTTTCGAAATTGGCATGTTCGGAAAATATTTCGATGGATTGAACGGGGGCTTTTTCGGCGTTGACATGAAAAATAGTAGTGATTATCGATAAAATAGAAATGCTAAACAAAAATATCGTCACAAAAAGCAGACGTTTTTGACGAATCCTAAACTGGCGTTTGTTTTTGTGGAAAAATTCCATTTTGGTGTTGGTTTATTTTTTGGTTTTATTTTTCCCACAATCCACTACTTTTAGTAAAGCATAAGTAACAAGGGTCGTCAAGGTGGGGCGCCCTGCGGGTTCTCGCCCCTCGCTCAAGAACTCAATCAAGTATAAAAATATGACCATGAAGGTCATCTTTTTATACTTGGTGGGTCGCGAGGGGCAGCGGCTTCTGGCGAAGCCTTGATTCGCGGCGTCGCCTCGCAAATAAAAATGCAAGCATTTTTGCTTGCCTCGGCTTCTTGCTCGCACGAACCCTGCGGGTTCTCGCCCCTCGCTCGTGAAACTGGCAGAAACAAAATAAAGACCCCTTGGGTCTTTCTTGTGTTTCTGGTGGGTCGCGAGGGGCTCGAACCCCCGACCTCCTCGGTGTAAACGAGGCGCTCTAGCCAACTGAGCTAGCGACCCATAAATCGGATGGATTTATGATAGCACATTTTGGCGGAAAAGAAAACCGCCCAGGGACTGGGCGGCGGTTGGTCATACTCCGAGAACGTCCTTGATGGCGTCTTTCTTGGGGTAAGCGGGCGACATGAGATCGACGCCAGCTTCTTCCAGAAGCTTCAGCTCGCTGAGAGTGAAGGTGGAGTAATCGTGGAGGTAGGCGGGAATGTTTCTAGCGATATCATAGCCAGCCATGTAGCCGTAATCCTTGGTAAAGGCGAAACCTTTACTGGTGTCGGTAGCGCCGCGGAAGATGCGACGAGTGACGGTCCAGGCAAAATCGACGGCGGTATCTCTAGTTCCGGTGCCGGTACATTTGAGCATGTAGACAGTCTTCGCGACATCGCTGAAGCTCTTGCCTTCGTTGAGCGCAAGATTGATGGCGATAGTGAAGAACGGATGCGGCGTGGCGCCATTACCCATAAGGGCGACGTCGGACATTTTGGCAACGCCTTCGTAGAATTGCTCATTATCCGCTTTGGCAAGCAAATTGACGAGCGGTTCGAGTGGCGTGCCGCCGAGGATTCTGCGCAGGAGCGCGCGGGAGTTTTCGGAGCTGCGAATGTGACATTCGATTTCGTGTCCGATCAAGGTAGCCATAGAACGTGCGTTTACGACGCGCCGGTTGGGGACGACGAGACGCGGCTGGCCGTCTTCGGTTTTGTCGCGGGCATCAATGGTCTTAACCTGAGGGTCGAGAACGCATTGCCAAGCAGGGCGGAACCCGTAGTAGTCCAGAACAGCGTTGAAGGTATCGCGAATTTCGGATGCCTTGAAGCTACGCTCTTCGAGCTCGGCCTGTTTGGCTTCGCTGAAACGCGGCTTGTTGCAGCTGTAGTAGGTTGCGGGGTTTTCGAGTGCATGGTAGCAGCGCATGGTGAAGCTGGAACTGGGGCGACCGTAGGCAGTGATGATAGCGCTCTGTGTGCGCAAATCTTCTTTTTGCAAGATACCGGCGGCGATTTCGGCAGCCAGCATGGCGTCGCAGGCGCGATGCTCCAAGAGCTGGAGAATTACGCGGTCGATCTCGTTCTGGCAGACACAGTTATTGCGAATCTGCTGCCAGTAGCCGTTGATGTTATTGCCGAAAAGGGCAACGCGTTTCAGTTCTTCGAGATTGTACCGAAAATCGGGGTTGGGGAAGTAACCGGCGCGAGCGCTAGTTTTCCAGTCTTTCTCGATATCGGACAGGTTGGTAGGGTTACAGATAGCGACGGGATTCATCGTCATTGCGGTGAGTGAGAGGTAACGCGAAGCATCTGCAACTACGGTTCTGTCTCTGTAAATCAACTAACATCAGCCTCCTTTTGAAGGAACGAAGTTTGGGCACAAAATAAGCCCAACTATTACTATTATGGCACAAATTAGCGAAAAAGTCAATTTAAGGTGGAGATGTGATATAATGAATAGATAATTAATTAATAGAAAGGGCAGCGATGTCAGATATACAAAATGTTGAAAAAATGCGTCATTCGCTTAGCCATATTATGGCCGCAGCGATTAAGAATTTGTATGCTGGCACAACAACAGTACAGTTTGGTATTGGTCCTGCTATTGATAACGGCTTTTACTATGATATCGATTTCGGTGGCGTAAAAGTTTCCGAAGATGATTTTAAGAAGATTGAAAAAGAAATGCGCAAGATTATCGCGCAGAAATTGCCGATTGTGCGTAGCGAAAAATCTCGTGCCGAAGCTTTGAAATGGGCGAAAGACAATGGTCAGAAGTTCAAGGAAGAGCTGATTAATGATTTACCAAAGGACGAAACGATTTCGTTCTATACTTTGGGTGATTTCGAAGATCTTTGTCGTGGTCCACACGTAGAAAATACTAGCGAAGTGGGTGCATTTAAGCTCGATAAGGTCGCTGGCGCATATTGGCGCGGTGACGAAAAGCGCGAGATGCTGACGCGTATTTATGGTTTGGCATTTGAGACGCAGGAAGAGCTTGATGCTTACATTGCACAACAAGAAGAGGCCAAGAAACGTGATCACCGCAAACTCGGTAAGGAACTTGGTTTGTTCTGTTTTTCGGATTTAGTTGGTGCAGGTTTGCCGCTATTTACGCCACGCGGTACGATTCTCCGCGATAAGTTGGCGGCATTTGCTAACAGCTACCGTGAGCGCTGTGGATATCAGAAAGTCTGCATTCCACATATTGCCAGCATTGATCTCTACAAGACTTCTGGTCACTTTGAGAAGTTCCCAGAAATGTTACGCTTCGTGAGTTCTGAATCTGGCGACGAATTGGCTTTGAAACCAGTGAACTGTCCGCACCATTCGCAGATTTTTGCGAGCGTACCACGTTCTTATAAGGAATTGCCAGTTAAGTTCCTCGAAACGACGATGGTTTATCGTGATGAGCGTAAAGGTGAGCTTGGGGGCCTTAGCCGCGTGCGCGCTATTACGCAGGACGATTCGCACGTGTTCTGTACGGAAGAGCAGGTGGGCGATATCTTTGGTGAGTTGATTGAGTCGGCAAAAGATTTATATGCACGTGTCGACATGAAATTGAAGTTGCGCTTGTCGTTCCGCGATGATGGCGATGGCTATATTGGCACGCCAGAAATGTGGGAGAAGGCGCAGAATTCTATTAAGGAAATGGCCGAGAAGTTTAAGATGGATTACTTCATTGGTATCGGTGAAGCCGCTATGTACGGTCCAAAGATGGACTTTATGGCGGTGGATGCCTTGGGGCGTGAATGGCAGCTGGCAACGGTGCAGCTTGATTATGCGATGCCGACGCGCTTTGGCTTGGAATATACCGCCGAAGACGGTACGAAGAAGACGCCGATTATGATTCACTGTGCATTGATTGGTTCGATTGAGCGTTTCATGAGTGTATTCATTGAGCATACGGCGGGTTGGTTCCCAATGTGGTGCGCGCCGGAGCAGATTCGCATCCTGACGATTAATGATACGGTGAACGATTACGTATTTAAGATTCGCAAGATGCTCGAGGGCGTAGAGCTCGAAGAGCCAATTGAGCACAACGCTTTGCGTATTTCCGTAGATGATCGCAACGAAAGCCTTGGCAAGAAGATTCGCGAAGCTACGAAGATGAAGATTCCATGTGTAATTATCGTGGGCCCGAAAGATGCAGAGGCGGGCGAAGTGAGCGTACGCTTGCGCGACTCGGAAGAGAAAGTGAAGCTGGAAAACTTGGTTGAGTTCGTAAAGAACGTCAAATAGCTAAGTTGAAAAATCTCCTCTCTTGATAAGGGGAGATTTTTTGGATATAATTTTGGACGTCACGAAATAACTCGTGAAGTACTTCAGAAAGGTAGGTCTTTGGTATGGCGGCAAATGATCGTTTGATATTGTTTGCGGTCTCGATGGCGGTGGTGGCATTAGCGGCGCTCTGTCTATACGTGTATCAGAGAGTGGAAATGCGGCGCTTACGTCAGGAACTGAATCGGGTAACAGTAACTGAACTATTGTGCGATGATGGACGTTTTGATTTGATGACGCTATTGAAGGCATATCGTATTTCTCCGAGAATTAGAGAAAGTTTGTATGGCAATAAAATCTTTCATGCTACGTTTGGTGGGAGAAAGAGAAGACTTCGTTTCACGCTGAATCAGGTTAATAAACAATTTCGACTGATAAGGATTGAAAGTCGCTGTACGGCTTGGGAAAATGATGGATGGTGCGATGAGTATGATGCTCATCTTGACCAGGAACCGTTTGACTTTTTCGTGATTGGCGCGTCTGCGCCGGATGAGAAGAAGGGTAGGCATAAATTGCCGAGCTTCTGGCTGACGGAAAGAGCAATCCGACAATTAGCGGACGCCTGCGCTCTTCTTTGACCGATTCTTTTAACGGTAGCTATTTGACGATGGCTGCCGTTTTTTTCTGCTTATTGCGTCTAGATGATATAATGGTTTTAAGCATAAGAGGGATAAAAAATGGAGAAATCCAATATGGCGGAGCAACCAATCGCAAAGCCAAAAGAAGATAAAAAAGCAACACTGAAAGCGTTGTGTATGTTTTTCGGGATTATTGCACTTTGTGCGGGCGGATATATTTTGTATGACAAAGTAATCGCGAAGCAAGATAAGCTGCAATGCGAAACGATTAAAGAGGACGGCGAGAGACCTGCTCCTGAAAAGAAAGAGGAGAAAGAAGTTGAGGTTGTCGAGGTTTCGTCAAGCGGATTTCGCACTAGCATTGGCTACGGAGAGCTATATGTGACCGAAGCAGGCGATGCGTATCTTAGGCCGTATGAGGAAGTTAATTCTGGTGTTCTTAGGATAAAGATAGAATTTGAGTCAAACGCTCTTCCGGGCGAAAAAGGTACATATAAATTAAAGACTGAAGATATCGGCGGGAAAGAGTTATATCAGACAGATATGGATCTCGATGTTGAAGAGATTGAATTTGAAGGCTACAAATTGAACTTGAAGAATATAGTGTCTGCGTATGATGTAGTAATCCCAGCGCACGCATGGGGCGGTTGGACGACGGTATTTATTGATAGTGATGGTATTACTCATTGGATGAATATTCGTGCGGGCGGCGCAAGTGATAAATGTGAAGCGACAGCGATAAAAACGGTTGATAAATACCAGAATATAGCGTCGGTTATAGACAGCTACGACTACGGCAAAGTTCTATTGGTGACTAGAGATGGTGGTCATATAGTTTTGGACACGGATAAACTATTTAATAATAAATAAGGAAGGAATTATGGAACAAAAGGGTGAGTTCGAACAAAGACCAGAAGTAAAACCGGCAGATCAGGTGCCATTTTCGAGGCCAAAAGCGAGTCCGTTGCCATGGATTTTGTGCGCGGTATTTGCAGTAGCGGCAGTTGGCATGGGAGTATTTCTCGTTTTGGGCGGGACGAAAAAGGATGAAGGAAAAACGAATTGCGTGACGACGGCGGAAAATCAGGAAAAAGAAACACCGCAAAACGAAAATACCGAAGACGCTGATTTGAAATTGCGCAAAATCGTGAAAGGTCTGGAAAGAGATTTGATAGATTACTTTGGCTACGCTTATAACGATAATTTGCATAGGCTTATGTACACGGTCGATGAAGGGTTTGATTCGATTGGAGTTAATTATGAATTCGAAGATGGATATGTTACGGGCGTAGATAGATCATATGAAGTCATATTTACGGGTACGAATTCTAGTGAATTCTATATTCAGAAGAAGGTTCAAAGTACGGGTTTTGCGGATGCTTATGCGAAAATTATGGCAAAATATGGTCTGTCGAAGATTAGTGATGATGCATTAAAGACAAGATTTTTCGCAAATGAGACCGCCTACGTGTTCGGTAATAATTCTGGGTATATATGCGAGTTGATTGCCGGTGGGGATCCAGTATATTTGTCGTGCGCCGATACTAATACTGTTAGCGAGGAGAAAAAGCAGCTCGTAAAAGAATTGATAGATGCTTATAAAGAGAAAAACGAACATGCGAAGAATGCTGAGCGCATCTATATAAATGCGGACCCAGAAAAAATTACGAAGGGTAAGACTGACGAATACGATATTATCACGGCGACGGAAAGCGATGCAGCGGCGATATTCTATCGCAAGGATGGCGGCAAATGGGTGTATGCGTTTTCGGCACAGGGCGTAATGGGGTGCGACGATTATGAGAAGCTAGGCCTTACGGATATATTCGAATGTAAGAACTATTAAGTAAGAAGGAGAGAAAAAATGGAAGCGCTCCTCGCGGGGCGCTTTTTGATGGGGCGAATTTGGGGTAAAATAGATTCATGACAAAAATTTTGGAGGGATTAAACCCAGCGCAAAAAGATGCAGTAGAGACCTTAAGTGGGCCAGTGTTGATTTTGGCGGGCGCGGGTTCCGGTAAAACGAAGACATTAACGCATAGGATTGCGAATTTGATTGCGAATGGCGTACAACCATATGAGATTTTAGCGCTGACTTTTACGAATAAGGCGGCGCGTGAAATGCGTGAGCGTTTGGCGAAGTTGCTCGATATGGAAAATACGTTTAGTTTTATGCCATGGATGGGGACCTTTCACTCGATTTGCGTGAAGATTTTACGCATTGAGGCGGAGAGTGTGGGATTGTCTAAGAACTTCGTGATTTATGATACCGATGATCGTTTGGCGTTGATTAAACGTGCGATGAAAGAGCTGCACGTGAATGACAAAACCGTGAAGCCAAAGGCGTGTGAAGCGGCGATTTCAAAGGCGAAGAATGATGGCGAAAGCCCAGATGATATGCTTGAGCGAGCGGTTTATCCGAATCAGAAGCAAATTGCGGAAGTATATGAGCGCTATGAAGATTTGCGTATGAAATCCGATGCGGTTGATTTTGACGATTTGCTAGTTTATGTGGCGAAGCTATTACGTCAGCGTGCGGATATTCGGGCGAAATGGCGAGCAAAGTTTAAGCACATTTTGATTGATGAGTATCAGGATACGAACCACATTCAGTACGAGATGGTAAAGCTGCTTGTGAATGACGATATGAACATTTGCTGCGTGGGTGATGACTGGCAGTCGATTTATTCGTGGCGCGGGGCGGACTTTACGAATATTTTGAATTTTGAACGAGATTTTCCGGGTGCAAAGGTAGTGAAATTGGAGCAAAATTATCGTTCGACGCAAAACATTTTGGATGCTGCGCAAAAGGTGATTACGAAGAATACGCAGCGTAGCGATAAGGTGCTATTTACGGAATCCGGCAAAGGTGCACCGGTGGATATTCATCAAGCACGCGACGAGCAAGATGAGGCGAATTATGTTGCGATGCAGATTAAACGGATGGGTAGACCATTATCGGATTTTGCGGTATTGTATCGCACGAATGCGCAGTCGCAGGCTTTTGAAAAAGCGTTCATGACGCAACGTTTGCCATATAAGTTGGTTGGCGGGGTGAGATTCTATGATCGTAAAGAAATAAAAGACATCATTGCGTACTTGCGTTTGGTAGTAAATCCGCTTGATTCAGTTTCATTGGCGCGAGTAATTAACGTACCAACGAGGGGAATTGGTGAAGTGTCAATTCAATGTATTATGGCGGGGGAAACGCAACTTTTGACGACGAAAACTTTGCATGCATATGAAAAATTTAACAGCATTTTGCTGGATTTGCGTAAGAAGCATGCAGCGGGAGTAGGTCCGGCAGATATTATCGAAGAATTGTTGCAGAAGATTAATTATCGGGCGTATTTGAATGATGGCGATAAGCTGAAGGCGGAGGAGCGCAACGAAAACCTGACGGCGCTCATTGGTGAAGCGGGGGCATACGGCTCGTTGGATGAGTTTTTGGCGGATGCGGCGTTGATGTCTTCGGCGGATGAGTCGGCTGGTGATAACGCGGTGACTTTGATGACTTTGCATGCAGCAAAGGGCTTGGAATTTCCGGTAGTATTTCTCGTTGGCATGGAGGAAGGAATGTTGCCACATACGCGCTCGATGGATGAATCGTTAGAAGATATCGAGGAAGAGCGCCGTTTGGCATATGTGGGCATGACGCGAGCAATGCAAGAACTGTATTTGACTTTTGCGCAATCGCGCTTTATGTATGGCGGTAGGAGCTACAATTTCCCATCGAGGTTTTTGACGGATCTTGGTTTTAATCCATATGGGTCGCACGATGTGAATGGCGATGGTTTTACAGATGATGATTTTGGCGAAAATGACGATATTCAATCGGACGGTCTCTGGACGCGTAAGCCAGGGAAGCATAGTTTTGAGCAAGAATACGACGATCCATTCCCGCCAGACTTGCCAATTTACGAATAATGTGATATAATAATAGTATTAAGGTGGTTTTACGTACTTTTTGGCGTATTTTTAATAGTCGATGTCGATGTGAATGATTAAGGAGGGGAAATCATGGAAAAAACGACAACGAAGGAATTCTTGCAATTGTGCCACGAACAGGTGGTGACGCCGGCTCTGGAAAACGGGCTGGACGAAGAATGCTACTATCGGTATCTGTGCGAAATCTATCGGGCGCTGGAAGGAGATTCTGGTGTGCGCCGGAAATATCGCAAGATGCTGAGCGAGTCCTGGGAAAACATGATCGTGAGGTTCAATCCGAATTCTGACACGATTTGGCTGCACTGCTACGAAGATGTTTTCAAGCGGCAGACCAACTTCATGCTCGAGCTCGGAAGCTTTGCCTGCGCGAGCGTGAAAGACGATGCGACGCGAGCGTTGGCTCAGGCGGTTATGAATTTTATTCAGTTGCAGTTACATACCCAAAAGCGGGTGCTCGACTGCATCGGGAAGAGCGTATGTCCGGGCAGCAAAGCGAAAGCCGCTGGCAAAGAATATGATTCCTACATGGCTGCAATGGATCGCTATGACCTCATGCGGGGCTTCCTGAAAGGATCGATCGAGCAGCTGGACAGCATCAGCTATTAAGATACCGAACCACCTTAGAGCCCTCGGCTTGCGCGCCGGGGGTTTCTGCTATTTTGGACTAGATTTTTAGGGAATTAGTTGTATAATCATAAGCATGAACAGACGCACATTGATTGTGGCGGCCGTGGTGTTATGTTTTAGCGGCGTATTACTTAGCGAGGGAAATGCGCACGCGGCAAAAGAAGTCTTATTGTATGATTTAATGGCGGATGGAGCTGTTTTGGACAGCATTAAGGATTTTGATTATTTGAATGGCGCAGGTGCGGATGATACGGGTATCTATATTGAAGCAAGAACGGCTGACGATGAATATCCAGTCTACTATTACCGTGGATTACCGAATAATAATCTGATTTACGCTGGTTTTTGCTGGCAAGTTTTGCGCACGACGAGCCTCGGCAATATTAAACTGATTTATAATGGTTTGCCAACTGACGGAACGTGCGTAGCGACCGGTAACGACACGAACACGCTTTCGGATATTCCGTATGCCGCCTCGAACGACGATCGTATTTATGGCGGCTATGTCTATGAGCTTGACGACGAAGAGCACGATTCGGCGGCGAAGGCGGCCCTGGATGAATGGTTTGAAGAAAATTTGGAAGAACATCTGGATGATTTAGCTGATGATGTATGGTGTAACCGGACGGATTGGGAGAACAACCATCATAGGATTGGCGAAAGTGGTACTCCGAGCAATGAATGCCCAGACGAAGCAGCCATGAGTGTAAGTGATGAGATAGGAAATGGAAAATTGAGTTATCCGGTGGCGATGATTACGGCAGACGAGTTGATGTTTGGCGGTGCCGGCTACAACGTCGAAAACCACAACTATTATTTGACGACTGGTAATAAGTTCCACTCTATGACGCAACAATCAGAGAAGAAGATGTACTATCAGAACTCAAAGTATGCTTTAAATCGTACGGGTAGTTTAACTTACGCGACCGGTATTCGTGCAATAATTGCGGCGCCAAATAATACGACCGTGAAGGGCGGTGATGGTAGCAAGAATAATCCGTGGAGAATTACTATGCCGAAGTATACGGCCGAGAGTGTGACGGATTTGGCTGACGTAGAAAATACTGGCGTGGATGGTTTATATGCGGAGGGCGATACGGTAAGAATCGTGCCAAAAGAGGGGCGAATTGGATCTGTGGTATTCTACAACGACGATGATGAAGAAGTAGATATTGTTTGTACGGTGGCGGCGGATGGTAGCTGTAGCTTCGTGATGCCGGATTATAATGTGCATTTTGACGTAATCATCGCCGAGAACCCAGCTACTGGAGACAACAGCGCAAGGCAATTAATGAACGCGATGGTGGCCATGCTCGTCCTAGTCGGCGTTGGCGCAGTCGCTCGTAGACGATAAGCGGATTAATGTTGATTTTTAGGGGTGGATGTGCTAAAATTACCCCAATATTAGCTCAGCAAGAGGCAGTTTTATGAAAAACATCGTGCTCTTGCTTTAACCAAAGGAGTGTTCATGCGAGAATACGAATTAACCGTGCTCATTCACCCTGATTTAGAGATGAATCTCGAGCCGGCGACCGAAAAGATCAAAGCTTTGATCGAAGGCAACGGTGGTAAGATTACCAAAGAAGCCAACGAAGGCAAGAAAAAGCTTGCTTATCAGATTAAAGCTCAGGATTTCGCGGTCTATTACTATTACGAATTGGAACTTCCTGCAGCAGCACCAGCGAAGATTTCTTCGGTACTCAACATTACCGATGAAGTAATCCGCTACTTGCTCGTCGCAAAGGATCCACGTCGTGAGAAGTTGGCAGCAAAACGCCAAGAACGCAACAAAGCGCAAGAAGAAGCAAAAGAGGAGGAATAACATATGGCGCGAGGTTTTAGCAAAGCAATCATCGTAGGTAACATTACCCGCGATCCAGAATTACGCAGTACGCCTAGTGGTGCACAGGTCTGCGGATTCTCAGTAGCAGTTAATCGCACTTACAAAGATAACTCTGGTGCAAACCAAGAGTCAGTATCGTTCATTGATTGTTCAGCGTGGGGACGCGCAGGCGAAATCATCGCGCAATATGCAAAGAAGGGTAGCGGAATTCTAGTTTCCGGTCGTCTTGAACAGCGCAGCTGGGAAGATAAGGAAGGCCAGAAACGCTCCCGTGTCGAAATCGTGGTCGAAGACTTCAACTTCGTCGGCGGTAATGGTGATGGCGGTGCCTCTGGTGGTAGCCGTAGTGGTAGCAGTTCTGCTGCCGCTGCTGCAGATGTAGCTCCAGATGACATTTCCGATGATCCAATCGACTTAAGTGAAATTCCATTTTAGAAAGGATAATAATGAAGAGATACAAGAATGATCCAAATATGTATTTCGACTATCGCGATGTAAAAACTTTGCAGCGCTATGTTGATGCATATGGTCGCATTGAGCCAATCTCCAAGACTGGTCTCTCTGCAAAACAGCAACGCCAATTGGCTGTAGCCGTTAAACGCGCACGCCATCTAGCATTAATGCCATTTGTCGCTAGCGCTTAGGGGGTAGGGTAATGTACGGACCTACAGATTTAAAGAAAAATACCCTTATTACGCTCGATGGTCAACCATACAAGGTGGTCGAGTATTCGCAGAAAGTGATGGGCCGCGGTGGTAGCATCGTGAACGTTAAGATTAAGAATATGATTGATGGTTCAGTTTTGCCAAAGACCTTCAAAGGTCAGGAAAAGATTGAGCCAGCCGATGTGACGAACCGCACAGTACAATATTTGTACAACGACGGTACGAACTTCGTATTTATGGATCCAACCACTTTCGATCAGTTCGAAGTGCCAGCTGACCTCGTCGGCGACGCTAAGGACTTCATGAAAGATGGTAACGAGATGGATTTGCAGTTCTATGGCGAGAAAGTCATTAACGTGATGTTGCCAAAGAATGTTGAACTCGAAGTTACTTACACGGAAAACGCAGTGAAGGGCAATACGTCCACCTCGGCAGAGAAGGATGCTACGCTCGAAACTGGTCTCAAGATTCGCGTACCACTGTTCATCAAGGTTGGTGATGTGGTTTCCGTGGATACCGAGTCCGCTAAGTTCCGCAAACGTATCTAAAAGGGTATTAGAAGTTGGAAACGACAAAAAATACAATGTCGGAAAATAATGGCCAGGAGAAAGTCCTGGTCATTATTGGACCGACGGGAAGTGGTAAGACTGGACTCGCAATTGAGTTTGCGCGCGAGTTAGCAAAACGCCGTGGCGTAGAATGTGCTGCGGAGATTATTTCTGCTGATTCACGCGCAATCTACAAGGGGATGGATATCGGTACGGCCAAGCCGACTAAGGAAGAGATGCAGGGGGTACCGCACTGGGGGATAGATATTGTAGGGCCAGGTGAGCGTTTTACGGTGGCAGATTTTTGTGAATATGCGCGACAGAAAATAGCTGAGATTCGTGGGCGGGGGAGGCTGCCGATCATCGCGGGTGGAACGGGACTTTATGTGGATGCGTTGGTCTTTGATTATCAATTTAATGATGATGTGAAAAAAACTTATTCAGACCGACAACAGATGAATTCAGACTATATAATCCTTGGTATCGACTGGCCGAGAGAGGAATTGCGCAAAAGACTTGTTCAACGTTCGTATAAATTATTTGAACAAAATATTGAGCAAGAAACAGAGGAGATGGCTAAGTTATATGGCTGGAACTGCCAGGCAATGAAGTCAGATATCTATCCAATTGTTCAACGTATGCTCGATGGCGAACTGACGCGGGAAGAGGCGATCGCCTTAAACGCGTTGGATGATTGGCATTTAGCTAAGCGGCAACTAACTTGGTTTAAACGAAACAAAAATATTAACTGGGTGCCACTAAATCAGGCGAAAGACTGGTTAATTAATTTGTATTTGTGATAAAATATTTACAAGATGAGCAAAGATAATATTATGCCACTAGAGAAATTATTTGGTTCGAAGACTAGGGCTAAGCTTTTAGCGTTATTCTTTGAGAATCCGGATAAATCTTATTATGTGCGCGAAATCACGCGTGTGATTGAAGAACAAATTAATTCAGTTCGCCGAGAGCTGACGAACCTAAATGCACTCGGACTTGTGAAAATAGAGAACTACGAGAATAAAGTTTATTATTCGGCTAATATGAAGCATCCGTTTGCACGCCCAATGACCGAAATTTTCTCGCGCAAGGTGACGACTGGTCCAGCCGAAGCTGAAGAGCCGGCATCGGTTTGGGAAGAGTATGTCAGGCCAGTAGAGAATATTTTAAACGCTTTGCTCGTAACAAATCGTTTACCTGGTCAGGAAGGTTTGGATCTTTTGATTATTGGTAACGACTATCAGCGAAAGCTAACGCGCTGGGCGGAGCTAGTAGAGAAGAAGATGGGTAAGCCGCTAAACTATGCGATTATGACGCGCGAAGATTATTTGTATCGCAAGAGCGTACGCGATAAGTTCTTGGCTGATTTGTGGTCGCTCAAGATTAGTGACAAGTACGATCCTGAAAGAATTCTATAAAATAACGGAGGAGAAGAGAAATGTTTGAGGTAGAGCTGAAAAATTCTGATGAATTGACGATTCATGCAAAAGAAAAGACGGTAAATATCAATGTCGTACAATCGACCATTAATGCAGATTTGCGCGTAGGCACGATTCGTGGGGCAGGCGAATTCGAGATTGGCGATGTGGCGATTGTAGCTACTAGTCTAAAGAATGGCGGTATCATGTATCGAATTGATGTAGACGGAATTAAGATTGGTCTCGTTGGTAATACGGCTTCGATTGAAGATTTGGATGAACTTGGCCCAATTGATATTCTTGGTACGAGTGATGCGAAATATGTGAGCGTAGTTGAGCCGAAGATTGTAATCCCAATGGGGAACATGGATTTTGCCGAGATTAAAGCATCCGTAAAGAACGAGAAGAAGTTGAAGATCAAGAATGCCAACTCCTTACCAGCGGTGATGGAAGTTTGGAATCTTGGCTAGTTGCGCTAACCCTTGCATTATAGGGGCAGATAAGATATAATAGAGCATAGTCTAAAATAATAAAGAGATAAATAGTATGGCAGTATGTGAAATTACCGGCAAAGGCAAGATGTATGGCCACAATGTGAGCTTTTCTCAGCATAAGACTCGCAAGGTTTTTAAGCCAAACGTCCAGAAGCGCACTTTTATCGTTGATGGTCAGAGAGTTAAGCTTAACGTCTCTACTTCAGCGCTCCGCACGCTTCGCAAAAAGGGCTTAATTAAATAATCATACAAAGTCTGATAAAATAAGGGTTATGGACGTCGTAACCCTTATTTTTATTATTGTTATTCTCGTTTTTTCGACGGTCTTACATGAGATGGCGCACGGATACGTAGCTTATTGGCTGGGTGACCATACCGCTAAAGCGATGGGGCGTCTATCTTTGAATCCGATAGTGCACATCGATCCGGTAATGTCGATTATTATACCGGTGATGTTATATATGATGGGCGGACCGGTGTTTGGCGGGGCAAAACCAGTGCCAATCAATACAAAGAATCTGAAGTGGAATGAGTGGGGTTTTGCATTAGTGGCGATTGCAGGTCCATTAACGAATATTATTCTGTCGTTTTTGTTCTTCTTGGCTTGGTTCTTCCTTGGTGGGAACGTAGGGAATGGTAATCCGTTTTTGCTCTATGGCATGCAGATCAACATGGGCTTTGCGCTGTTTAATATTCTGCCAATTCCACCACTAGATGGTAGCCGCGTGCTATATGCGTTGGCGCCAGATTTTGCGCGCGATTTTATGCGTAAGATTGAGCCGTTTGGCATATTCATTGTCTATATCTTAGTATTCTTCGTAGGGAGCTGGTTCTCGGATTATATGATGATTGCCGAAAGTGGTCTCTTGAAGGGTTATCTGTGGCTGGTTGGCGTGCGTTAAGCCAACATGCTATAATAAAAGTATCCTGAGCACGCATTATTTTCCTGAATAATCATGTTTTCGGGAGTCTGACACATCAAGGTCTTGGCTTTGAGTGAGAGGGCGTACCCACCGTGTTCTTATCACGGGAAAAAACAGCGGCTCAGGATTTTTTGTTGAATTTGATAAAATAAGCTTATGGAAAAGATGCCAGACAATAGCACAGATATAGTTGACGAATCAGAGTCTGAAGAAATCTATCAGCAGAATATGATGCAGATGGGGAAGACGGCGAGAACGATTGCCGGTAAGCTGCATTATCCGCCGATGATGACGAAGGCATCCTTGCCCAGTAGGGAGCTAATGGAAGCAAAACACGACGATTACTTGGAGAAGGATCGTAGTAGAGAGGTTTTCTTTAACGAGAATATATCCGAATGGACGAAGGCGACTTATGCGGACATAATAGACGAGCATCCCGAGTTGAGGACGGTTGAGATAGTATCGACGTCGGGCGACTTTGGTGGCAGCTTCGAAACGTGGACAGAGACGAGGAATGATCCGTCGAAGCATATGGTGGTTACGGGTGACTTTTCGGAAGGCATGATAAATGACAGAATCTCGGAGTCGGAATATTATGCGAATAAGATTGCATCAATACGGTTAGCAATGGAGCTAGGTTGTAATCCGCAAGATATATTTAAAAATGAGCGTTTGCAGCGCGATATGTTGCTTCTTCATGAGATGGGGCATGCGAATAATTTCGTAAATAAATATCTTAAGCCAATTTATCGAAAAGGAATACGTGAAGGCGCTAATCCGAAGATAGAAGGTGTTGAGGATGGCGTTTTTTCGGTTGGGCTGACATGGGCAGCTGCCGAATATGGGATGCGATCGGATGCTCCAGTGAATACGAGAGCCATCTTTCCGGGTAGTATAGCATCACCGAGAGAGGCCGTAGAGGCTGGGTTATGCAGGGCGGGCCAAGAAGGGGCATATGAAGGGAACATCTACCGTCGTTTAGTAATTAGATTTTTGGCGGGCGGAGCGACAAATGAAGAGGAGCTTGCATTGGAGAATGCTCGACGATATCGGACTTCTGACGAGGAGCATAGTGCGGACCAATTCGCAATAGATTATATAACATCGCACTTGGATAAGTACTTCTTGAGGTTAGGGGTTGATGATGATGGCTCTGGAAGAATACAGATGAGCGGGGGCGAGATGGATATCACGAAAGAGTTTGGCGCAGCACTTAATTATGTCACTGGCAATGAAGTAATGATAAAGTCAGAAGAGGGCGAAATGGGCCGCGGAAGATTCGTAGAAGCTCCTACTAAAGGGGAAGAGCTACTGATTACTACCGGTGATGATCCTAGAGATGAAAGTGGATATATGAGCTTCGGTATAGTACAAGAAGCAAAATATCAGACGGTAATTGATGAACAAGGGAAGCGCCATCGTAAAATAACTGTTTGTACTGATAAAGGTAAATATTCTATGTCTGAAGCGCGCGAAGTACACCGGATGATTACACGTACTCCAGATGACTTAAGAGAGAGATTAGGGATTGAGAAGGGGCAGGAGTTGCAGATGATGAGTTTATTAACTTCAGTTGACCCCGATGCGGATATTGATGAGAGTGGTGAATATGATGACGCATTAGGCACTGGCGGCATAATATACGGTAGAGTTGAGAACGATATAAAGATTGGCGAGCCGATTGTATTGATGTGGCAGAGTGATCCTGAACACTTAACGGAGTGGCGAAGCTGGCCGGTAGAGAAGATTGAACAGGATTGGCGTTTTTGGCGAATACATACTAAGGTTGGGGATAAGCGAGTGGCTTACGAAATTATACCTCTGCCAGATTAAGCGCTTATGGTAAAATAAGAGATATGAAGCAACGCATTCGGGTGACGGCGATATGCAAGAATGAAGATGAAGTCTTACTTTTGAAGCGTGCGGGTGGGCGTGTAGAAGGGATGTTTAATTTTGAGCTCCCAACCGGTAAGATTGTCTTTGGTGAGCAGCCAGAAGAGGCGCTCGCGCGTGTAATCTACGAAAACTTGGGCGTGCAGGCATTAAGTATTCAGCTTTCTGACGTGGTGACCTTTACTGGATTACGTGATTCTTCAGAGCAAGGAAATTTGTTTATCGTTTTTGAAGTGAAGTTGCAGGATAATTCAATTAAATTGTTCGAAGATCGCTACTCGGCCTATAAATGGGTGAAGATGAGCGAGCTATCTTCGGTAACTTTAGCCGAAGAGAGCTTAATGGTGCTACAGATTACGGGTACAAAAACCGGTACCTTGGCAACGAAAATTATCCAGGTTGGCGAAGAGGGCAAGCAAGTGCTGCCGGTCAGCGACTTTGCAACGATCTACACCGACGGTGGTTCCCGCGGCAACCCTGGCCCGAGTGGTCTCGGCTACTACATTATTGGTCCAGATGGCAAAGAGCTCAAACGTGGCGGCGAATTCTTGGGCTTCTCGAGTTCGCGTTTGGCAGAGTACTATGGCCTGAAAGAAGGCTTGGAGCAGGCAATTGAGCTTGGTCTTAAACGCGTACACTTTAAGAGTGACAGCTTGATGATGGTGAACCAGATGAACGGTATCTACAAGGTGAAGAATCCAGATTTGATGCAAGTACACAACGATGTCTTGAAGCTACTCGAGAATTTGGAAGCTTATAGCTTTACGCACGTGCCACGCGAGATGAACGTAGAGGCGGATGCGGAAGTAAATAAAGTCATTGATGCGAACATGGCCAGAAAAGTATTAGAATACTAATATTTCCTTATCTTGGAATAGAAAAGTAGCTCAAGATATGATAGAATAATCATAAGTGGTTTGTGGAAACAAAAATCAATAAAAACTAAAAACAGATGTTTTTCCACAAAAATAAAGTTTTTAAGAGTAGTTTGTGCCGCAGGGTTTTTGTTGCGGTCTTTTTGTTGAGTATTATTAGTATTCCGATCATTGTAAGCATTACAAAGGCACAGACCGTGCCGGTAGAGTTGGTCGAAATCTTCTCGGGCTACTCTAGTTATGAAAATGAAGATCCAGGAGCTTGGAAAATAACGAAATCTGCTAAATGGTTAGAACCAGGTAGGGCAAGGATTACTTTTGAGGCTAACTCGATTCCTCGTTATGATGGCAAAAAGCTAGATGTCCTAATGGTAATCGATAATTCTGGGTCAATGGCGGGAGATAAATTGCTTCAGGTTAAGGCAGACTCTACAGATCTTGTAGATTATTTATTGACAGATCCGGAAAATAGAGTAGCATTGGTTACCTTTGAATCCGAGGCGGTGGTCGTTTCTGGTTTTACAAACGATAAGGATTTAATGATAGATCATATAGATCAAATGATCGACATAGCTTCGACGAATTATAATCAGGCGCTAATAAAAGCAGGAGAAGTTCTTGATGGGTATACGGAACAAGATGACCGAAACTTGGTCCTGTTATTTTTGACTGATGGCTTCCCGAATGATGAAACGCCAAACGAGGTTGGGCAATACCAAATACTTAAGGCCATGTACCCATACATGACGATAAACGGGATTCAGTATGAAATGGGTACTGTAGTTTTTCAGCCTATTATTAACGTGACTGATAATCAGTTTATCGCCGACATGTCTTCGCTCAATAATGTATTATTTGATGCAGCTATTACCCCGTACACTTATAGCGAGTTTATGATAACGGATTATATTGATAATGATTATTGGAATATAGGGAGTGTAGATGATATTAGCGCATCGATGGGGGAAGTATCTTTAGACTATAATGGCTCTACGCCAAGAATTTCTTGGGATATGAGTGGTAGTTATTTGTCTGGTACCACTCAGACGCTTACCATCGATATAGCGCTTAATGATACATACTCTAATTATTCATCTTTCGTTTTACTATTTCCGACTAATAAGCATGAGACGATTACATCTAAAATGCAAGATGTTCCAGATGAAGAAATAGAGAGTGACTTAACTCCTATACTTAAAAACACACGTAATGTGCTATATGAGATTAATTCTCCGAGCGGCTGCGAGATACAAGGCGTACCTCCATCAACTACGGCTTATCCAGTAATGGCCGTCGTGCAGAAGAATCCGGATAATAAGTTGACTTGTGGCGAGTATACGCTTAAAAAATGGGAAATAATTACAGATGGTGTCGATATGATTAATGATGATTATTTTAGAATGCCAGATAAAGACGTTACTCTAAAGGCGATATGGGCAAAGCTGGGAATATCAAAATCGGTTGGTGGCATATCGCACATTAGATCGAGAACTACGTTCGATACGGGTACGAACGTGAAAGATAAGATGTTAGCACTACGTCCGAGCACTAGTGATCAGATTAAGGCCATGAGAAGGGCAGACGAATTACCGGATGGCTTTGATACTAGCGATACGGCTCATATTCTATCGGTCCCAGGTGATTTAATTCCAATCTATGCATGGTATGACAGTAATGTAATTTATTACTATACTGAAGCTGAAGATATTTTCACGAACGTTGATGCCAGCAATATGTTCTATTACTTCTACTATCTTGAGGAGATTGATGGTATTGAGGAATGGATAACATCTGAAACTGTGAACATGTATAGGATGTTCTATAACGCCGGCTATTATCCTAATACGCCTTTTGTCTTAGATTTGTCTCATTGGGATGTTAGTAATGTCGAAAATATGGGTGAAATGTTCGGTTATGCTGGCTATAATGCTAAGACTTGGTCGATAGGTGATTTGTCTAAATGGGACGTTCGAAAGGTAGTCAATGTAGTTTCGATGTTTGACCATGCGGCCTACAGCGCTAGGGATCTTGATTTTGTGGCAACAGATTGGCATCTGGCTAGTGCGACAAGCCTGTATAAAATGTTCAACTATATGGGGCGTTATGCTACTGGCTCGTTTAGTCTAAACCTAGCCAACTGGAAGATAGAGAACGCCACGGCGATGAATGATTTGTTCAACTATGCGGCATATACAACTTCAAGTGCCACTATTAATGTAACGGGATGGGACGTTAGGAATGTGCAAAATATGAGCCGCACGTTCAATTATTTTGGAAATTATGCTCAGACAGTGTCAATAATTGGCCTATCTTCTTGGGACGTTAGAAGCGTAATTACTACGAGTTATATGTTCACTTATGTAGGCATGAGTGGCGCACTTAGTATAGATCTTGATTTATCCGGTTGGGGAACAAGCAACTTAACGGATACGAGCTCGATGTTTGGTAGCATTGGAGACTATGCTAGCAAGAGCATTAAACTAAATCTATCTGGTTGGGATATGAGCAATGTAACGAGTTCGAGTTCTATGTTTGGTTTTGGTAGCGGGAGTAATTTTGAGTCGTATGATTTGAATTTATCTGGGTGGAAAATTTCTAGTAAGATGAATGTTAAGAGAATGTTTGAGTATTCTGGTAAAGGTGCAAAAGAAAGTTGGAAGATTGACGTATCGAACTGGGACCTAACGGATGTAACTGATTTGAGCTACATGTTTTCCTATATAGGTATTAATACGAAGAAATTGTCGATAATTGGCCTATCTACTTGGGATGTAAGTAAGGTTACGAATATGAGCTACATGTTCTATGACACTGGGTACGGCGCTACTGATGGTATTACGATGGATATCGCCCACTGGAACGCATCTAGCGCAACAGATATGTCTTACATGTTTTATTACATGGGCTTTAATATGACTTCGGGCTTCGAACTAGACGTGTCTGATTGGGATACAAGTAATGTGCAAAATATGAGCTACATGTTCTACGATGTCGGCTATAAATCTACTAGTTGGGCAATTAAGGGATTGGAGGATTTTGATGTTGGTAGCGTGACGGATATGAGCAATATGCTTCAATATGCTGGCTATTACGCGACGGATGTAGATTTAGACTTATCTGGTTGGGATACAAGTAATGTTATTAATATGGGTGGCGTATTTTCATCCGTTGGCTATTATGCGAATGATTTTAACTTAGATATTTCGGGTTGGAATATGAGCAACGTAACTAACATGAACTCACTATTCTATTATGCGGGTTATAGCGCTACAGACTGGTCGATTACGATCCCGGCCACTAATAGTAACGGGATTGTTAATACAACAGGTATGATATATGGTTCTAATATGAACGTATGTTATTCCTCTGGTGCTATTGCCGGAAGTAACAGCAGATTTTATACCCTGGCGACCGAGTAGGGCAGTAATAGGGGTGGACGTAGAGAGGCTCATCTGTTAAAATAGGGATAAGCTCGTTGATGCAATCGCTGGCTCGAAAGGGCGAGAGGAAAGTCCGGGCAGCATAGGATACGGTAGTTGCTAACGGCAACCGCGCGTAAGCGTAGGAAAAGTGCCACAGAAACAAAACCGCCACGGCTTCGGCTGTAGTAAGGGTGAAAAGAGCGGTGTAAGAGACCGCAGGGTCCGGTGGTGACATCGGGGCGAGGTAAACTCTACTGGCTGCAAGGAGACCTATATACCGTGATCCGCGGATGGTCGCTCACCGCTAGATCCCGTGAGCAATTGCGGGGCTAGATAGATGATTGCAAACTTTCACTTCGGTGAAGGTTACAGAACCCGGCTTATAATGCGAGCTTACCAAAAATGCCTGTTTAACCACAGGCGTTTTTGATGGTAAAATAGAAGCATGGAGATTATGCTTAAAGAATTTCCTGTCCACATTCCAGATGATTACGGACAGGTGCAATCGATGCCGGGTGATCCGGTTGGTTCGATTTCTTTTATGAAGCAAACCCCAAATTCGGCATGTCTGTCGATGTATACGCCGATTCCAGCCGAACAGTCGATGCCATTTAATTCAGTTGATCAGGTAATATCTGGTATTCGCGGGGTACTCGCGATTGACCAGGGAATAATAGAAGTAGAGGCCGGAGGCACGTCGGACGACCGTAAATATATTTATTCGATTATTAAAACCGTGAATAGGGGTGGTGTTCAAGGTGTGCAATATATTTTAACGATGCATCTAGGATATTATTCGGATTATGTATTTCAGGCGCAGGCATTCTTTGATGAAACGGGCCTGACTGGCACGCGGGAAGCGTCAGTATTTGCGATTTTGGAGAATGAAGGCAAAGTTGGCTCAAATGGTGAGGGCTGGCAGTGCGACCCATATGATCCGAGCTATGTGCAGGGTGCGTTAATGAATTTGTCCGAGAGTCGCGATTACGACGATACATTCCCAAATCACCCACTATCGCAGGCGCGCGCATTGGCAAAGTTTTTGATAGAGAATAACTAAGCTTTTTGAACGTATTCTTCTGATTGGTCTTGATGGATGCCGTTATCGATTTGCTCGAAAATAAATGATCCAAGGCGAATGATGCCAAAAATGACGAGACCGATTAGGGCAAGAATGAAGATGAACATGGCGAGTGCCGCAAAAGTGTCATGTTTGGTTGAAGTTTGTTTAACTGCCATATTTGAGCTCCTATATAATATATATAATTATATGTGCCCGAGACAATAAAAAGAACCCCCGACTTTGAGCCAGGGGTTCTTTTAATGATTGTTATTTGACGCTTTCGCAAATAGCAGTGAAGGCTTTTGGATCGCTGACGGCGAGTTCGGCGAGAACTTTGCGGTCAAGTTCGATACCTTTGGACTTCATGCCGTTGATCAACTTGCTGTAGCTGATACCGTTCTCGCGGGCAGCGTTATTAATGCGAGTGATCCAGAGGGCGCGCAAATCGCGTTTGCGATTGCGGCGATCGCGGTAGGAATAACGAAGGGATTTGATAACACCTTGCTTCGCCAAGCGGAAGCTACTGGTGCGATAATGCTGCATACCCTTAGCAGCTTGAAGGGTCTTTTTGTGCTTTGCGCGAGCAGCGACTCCACGTTTAACTCTCATGACTTAAGCTCCTAATGCAGTTTTAACGTTTTTCTTAATTTTGCCGTTGATGATTGCAGCAGTTTTCATGTTGCGTTTGCGGGCTTTAGATTTCTTGGCAAGAATATGGTTGCCGAAGGCGCGTTCGCGGACAACTTTACCAGTTCTGGTAATTTTGACACGCTTGGCAGTACCCTTGTGGGTTTTGAGTTTTGGCATGATATACCTTTCCTACTTTAGTTATTATTGGAACGCTTTGGGGTGTAGGGAACCGGTGGGCGTTATGTTGCGACCTTATTTATGGCGAACCATGAAAGTAAGGTTGCGGCCGCTCATTTGTGACTTGCCATCAATGACAACGTCTGGACCGAGTTTTTCCATGATGCGATTCATGAGTTCAGTGCCGATTTCTTTGTGGGCCATTTCGCGACCACGGAAGATAATCATAACTTTGACACGATCGCCATCATCGAGTAACTCGAGGATTTTGCGGCATTTAATATTGAGGTCATTCTCCCCAATTTTCAAACCAAGCCTAATCTGCTTGAGCTCAGAGCTTTTGGCGTTTTTCTTGGCGCGAGCCTGTTCCTTCATCTTCTGGTACTGATATTTACCCCAGTCGATGATTTTGACGACAGGTGGGTTGGCGTTTGGTGAAATCTCGACCAAATCTAGACCAGCATCACGTGCCTTCAATTGGGCATCGCGACTAGACATAATGCCTAGCTGTGCACCATCAGCGCTGATTACACGCACCTCCGGATAGCGAATTTCTCCGTTTATGCGGGTGTGCTGCGAATTGTAATTACTGATGGTATAACTCCTTGTTAGACTTTGTTATGCGAATATTATAGCAAAATCGCCTTGAGAACGCAAGGGGTAGTTTATCTGTTAGCGCAGGCGATAAGCAATAGCTTCAGCGATATGTGATTCGTCGACTTTTTCGGCTGAATCGAGATCGGCAATCGTGCGGGCGACTTTAATAATTTTGAAAAAGGCACGTGCAGAAAAATTTTGCGATTTTGCGGCTGCTTCGAGCAGGTTTTTTGCTGATTTTGTGAGCTGAATGAGCGTAGCGGCCTCGTGAGAGCTTAAGGAAGAGTTAAAAATTGCGGGGTTATGGTAACGATTAAATTGATTGCTCAATGCAGTCTGAATGCGGAATTTGGCAGTATCATGTTCGGGATTGCTAATCGTTGTGCTTTTAAATAGAACGGATTCAGAAGGGCGGTTGACTGTGAAGGCGATATCTATACGATCGAGAAGTGGTCCGGAAAGTTTTTTCTGGTAGGCTTGAAGTTGTTGCGGCGTGCAAGTGCAGGTATGGTCGGGCGATTGATAATAGCCGCACGGGCAGGGATTGGTGGTGGCGACAAGCATGAAATTGGCAGGGTAAATGATTTTGATATTGGCACGACTAATGGCGATACGATGATCTTCGAGCGGCTGGCGGAGAGATTCGAGCACATTGCGTGGATATTCGGCAAATTCGTCTAAGTATAAGACGCCATGATGAGCTAATGATATTTCGCCAGGCAAAGCATGTGGTCCGCCACCCAAAATAGCACTGAGGCTAGCAGAATGATGCGGAGCGCGAAATGGACGCTCCGTGATGGTCTGTGTGGTTTCGTGGACGAGTGAATGTAGCTTGGTGACTTCGATGCATTCCGACAGGCTCAGAGCGGGCAGAAGCGACGGTACGCATTTGGCGAGCATAGTTTTGCCCGTACCGGGCGGACCTTGGAGCAAAATATTGTGCCGTCCAGCCACGGCAATCGTGAGTGCGCGTTTGGCTTGTTGTTGGCCACAAATATCATCAAACACAACGTGCTTATGCTTATCTTTTTGTGTATTTTTCACAAATGGTTTAAGTGGAGAAAATGCGGACAATGATTTGAGTTTTAGCCATAATTCGCGCAAGTTTTGGACGGGGTATACGTCAATATTGTTGGCGACGAGCGCGGCTTGAGTAGCGTTTGCGGCAGGGATATAGATCTCACTGAAGCCATGAACTTTGGCCGCTTCAATGATATTGATGATGCCGCGTACTGGACGAAGTTCGCCAGTGAGTGATAGCTCGCCAACGAACATTTTACGTTTTAAATTCTGTTGTAAAAATTGCTGAGACAGGGATAAAACGGCTAATGCGATTGGCAAATCCAGTCAGGTGCCCGACTTTTCGAGCTCGGCTGGCGCTAGATTAATGATGATCTTTTCGCGCGGGAAGAAGAAACCACTGTTAATCAGGGCAGAACGGATACGTTCGCGACTCTCGAATACGGTTTTACCGGCCATTCCGACGATGTTAAAACAGGGGAGACCATGATTAGAATCACCTTCGACGGTGATAATTTTGTGTTCAAAGCCATAAGGGATGGCGCTATGAATTTTACTTGTCATATGAGCGATTATAAGGGCCTACAAGTGGACTTAAAAGCACGAGTATGATAGAATTACATCTGTTGGGGCTGACAAAGCTTAGACGCGTAATTAACAGTATGCATGCGAGTCGATTTGTACCGTAAGTACTTCTCATAAATGCAGACAAATCTGCTAGTAAGCACGTGGCTTTCATGCCAGCTTACGCTTGGGCCTAAGAATATACTAGGTCTGTTACCGCTTGTGAGATACCATAACACTCGGTAATATCATACTCATGGTATTAAGATCGGCCTCCTGACAGGGGCCGGTACGAAAATTTAGTCATGGCGACTTAGAGTTTTGTTGATTCCAGCTCTAGGTGTTATGCCAAGATGAAAGAATTAACTATGCTCGTAGATTGCGTATCTTGAGGTTATGCGGACCCGGAGGCAGTATCCGGCAGCTCCACCATATTTGTAGAGAAGAAAATACCACCCGTTTGGGTGGATTTTTGATGCAATTATCCCTATAAAAGCGAAGAACCGGTAACTGCGAGGAAAACCGGTTCTTCAGTGTGTGGAGTGTGGAGTTATATTTTGGAATCGATGTTTGTTTTTGGCTTTTGTATAAGATTTTTATTCAAAAGCTACTTCCATGATAAAACGGGAAAATGCTCATGTCAATAGAAAAAGTGTTGTAATTTTTTCAACGATTTTAACAGGGGTGAAATGGCCAAAATAGGGCAAAATTGTAGAAAAAACAATGAAAAAACGATCACATTTTTGCTCATTTTTCAGAAAAAGGCAAAATATAGTGAATGTTGTAGTAATTACAACATTTTAGATATAGTTGAATATATCTGTTATTGCGGGGAATGTTGTCGAAAATACAACGGAAATTGAACACGATAATTATTGACTTTTGCGCTTATGTTTGATATATTGAGAATGTGCCTGAACAAAAATAAAAAGCACAAAACAAAAATAAACAGAGGAGTAAAGAGTGGAACCATAAAGCAGTGTGTAACTTTGGCGCAGTGAAAGCTTATTGCTAGCCATAAATTACAACTAGGAATAAGCTAAGCTCCGCCAAAGCTCATCGAGAGATGAGGAGCGTAGAGCGCGTAAGATATTCAAACAACTAGCACATTGATACCCAAAAACAGAGAAGTGAGAAGATCTTGCAAGGACGTGCCTCTCTATACGAGAGGCGGTCAATCTAAGCTAATGGTAGAGATCAAGGTTGTGGCTATAAGTAATGTATATATTTGCCAGATAACCCCCTCTACCTTAGCTTTTAGGAATATCATCTTGTGGGGAAAGGAAAATTATTTTGTTGCATTTCAGAAAGCGGCCGGGCAGGGTTACTAGTTTTGACTTAGCGTGCAGGGCAGAGCACAGGCCTTGTGCTATAATATCGCTTATGGATAAGGCGTTAATTATTCTAAGTCTGCTTTCCTTTCTGTTAATCATCACATTGATGTATTCTGTTTCGCCGAGCGATGTCGGTGTGCTTGGCGTTTTCGGCTTTTTTATCATGTGCTATGTACTTTTTCTTGGGCTTGCAGTTTTTGGCTGCAGGCTATTTTTTAGTTTGCGAGCAAAGATCGATAAAAAGAAGAGTGGCAACATAAAGAAGAAAAGCTATTATTATGGCTTAGTGATTGCCTTGGCGCCAATCTTGGTATTAGTGGGACGGTCTTTTGGTAACACTTCGGTCCTGGAAATTGCGCTAGTTTTAGTGGTAGAAGCAATGCTTTGTTTCTTGGTTTCGCGCAATATTTTGTGATACAATAAAGCTTATGGATAACATGGGCGCTGGTGGGGGTAGTTTTTCCGAAAAAGGACCTCTTTTTAGCGCGCCAGAAAATAATCCGATGCTACCACCTTCGGGGGAAGTGGAAGATTTCAATAGTTACTTAAACGAACGTGCAGACTTGAAGCCAAATCTCGAGCGCCCAGCAGAAATGGTAGAGAGTCAAGAATCAGCGACAACTGAGCAAGCACCAGAAATGATGTCGAGCGCAATGCCGATGTTGCAACCAAAAAAGCAGCCAAAGCCGACCAAGAACGACGAGGAAGGCGCAGAAGCACTGCGAGATTTGGGTTCGATAAGTATTAAACGCGATGCGGAGAATTTGCCGAAGGCTTATATGCAGGCTGTGGCAAAGATTGTGAATCGCGACCGCAAAGATCCGCATAAATTATTAGCAGAAATGGACGTCGCACGGTGGGATATGATGAACAAAGCATTTAACCGTAACCGTGGTGATGGACTGAACGGGAGTGCATTGTAGTGGACCCGAAAACAGTAGTTATTCTTTGCTTAGTAGGTATTGGTGCACTTCTTATAGGGTGGAAGATTTTTGCTACCGTTAAACGAACGCGCAAGAATTATGAACGTGCACTGAAGATGGTACCAATGCTGATTCATCTTCCGCCAAGTACGGACGACGTGCAGGGTGGTGGACGTGATGAGCGCGATGTAATTAATGAACAAATTTCCGAGTCGCAGGTAATGTATAGTATTATCTCGTCGACGTTGAAGAAGGGTATCAAAGGTAAATTATATGGCCAACGCCATATTAGCTTTGAGATTGTCGCGCATGATGGCTTTATTAATTATTATGCCGTAGTGCCAGCAGTATTAACTGAAACGGTTAAGCAGGCAATTTCGGCAGCATATCCGACTGCGCGCATGGAAGAGGTGGAAGATCCGAACTTCTTTAGCGCAGAAGGTAAGATTGATGCCGTGGCGGGTGGCGAATTGAGATTGAAGAAAGAATTCTGGTATCCGATTGCAACTTACGAAGATAGCAAACGTGATGCGAGCTTGGCGCTAATCAACGCATTGTCCGTAGCGAAGAAGGGCGATGGCATTGGCATCCAGGTAATGTTCCGCCCGACGGATGGTTTGTGGACAAGAAAATCGATCGAGCGAGTACAAAATATAAAAGACAAGAAGAAATCTGCTGCACCGTCGAACATTGTGGGTAAAATTGTTTATCACATTTCGAACTTCATTGTTGACGTGATGCAGGCGCTTTGGAAACCGCCAGAGGAGCATGACCCATATGGCGATGGCGCGGCTAATCTCACGAATTTGCAACAGGAAGAAATTACTAAGATTGAGGACAAAACCAAGAATCCGGGCTTCCAGTGTTTGATTCGTATTGTGGCAAGTAGCTCACACAAGACGCGTTCAGAAGCATTATTAAATGGTGTCGTGTCAGTATTCTCGCAGTTTGATTTGCAGGGATATAACGGTTTCCGCTATGACATGCAAAAGGGCAGCGAGAGTTTGGCGAGAGATTATATATTTAGGACCTTCCCACAAGAACGCAAGGACATGATTTTGAATAGCGTGGAGCTTGCGAGCGTGTATCACTTACCGGCTCAGAATGCGATTCCGACCAGCCAGGTTGAACGTCAGGCGACCAAGCAGGTGGATGGTCCGGCCAAGTTGGTGGAAGAAGGTATAGTACTCGGCGTAAACGAGTTCCGCGGCGAGAAGAAGGTAATTCGCTTGAGTGAAAATGACCGCCGCCGCCACACTTATGTGATTGGTGCTACTGGTATGGGTAAGTCTGTACTTTTGACGAACTTGGCCTATCAGGATATGTGCGATGGTCGCGGTTTCTGTTTCATCGATCCGCACGGTGATGCCGTAGAAACGATTCTTTCGAAAGTGCCACCAGAGCGCATGGACGATGTTATTCTGTTCGAGCCAGGCAACTTGGATAATCCAGTTGGTATGAATATGTTCGAATTCCAGACGGAAGACCAAAAGGACTTTATCGTTCAGGAAGGCATCAACATGTTAACTTCGCTGTACGATCCAGGCAATCAGGGTATCTTTGGCCCACGCGCACAGCACATGTTCCGCAATGCGGCGTTGCTCTTGATGAGCGATCCAGAAGGCGGTACGTTTATTGATATTCCACGCTGTTTCATTGATCCAGAGTTCGTGAAGAGTAAGCTCAAATATGTAACCGACAAGACCGTATATGATTATTGGACGAAAGAGTTCCCAGCTTCGCAGAAGTCGAACGATGCGGGCGAGGTGACGAGCTGGTTCGTTTCCAAGTGGGGTCCGTTCCTTTCGAATAAAATGATGCGCAATATTTTGGGTCAGCCAAAGTCCGGCTTCAATATTCGCGAAATCATGGATAATAAGAAGATTTTGCTCGTGAACCTATCGAAAGGTAAGACGGGTGAGCTCAACGCGAAGCTTCTCGGTATGATTTTCGTGATGAAGTTCCAGGCGGCAGCTATGAGCCGTGCCGACACGCCAGAAGATGAACGTGTTGACTTCTGTCTATTCGTGGATGAGTTCCAAAACTTCGCGACAGAGAGCTTCGAATCAATCCTGTCTGAGGCTCGTAAGTATCGTTTGAACCTTGTGCTTGCTAACCAGTTTATGACGCAGCTAACCGACAAGATTCGCGAGGCAATTCTCGGTAACGTCGGTACGATTATGTGTGGTCGTATTGGCGTGACGGATGCCGAGTTGATGGAAAAAGCCTTCCAGCCGGTATTTAATGCCGAGGATCTTCATAAGATTCCGAACCACGAAGCAGTAACGACGGTGTTGATGTTTGGTTTGCCAACATCGCCATTCACAATAAAACTATTACCGCCACTGGGTGAGTCGAGCGAAGAGTTAATGCATCGCATGCGTGATTATGCATTGTCGCGCTTTGGCCGTCCACGTGCAGAGGTGGAAGAAGAAATTGATCGACGTTTGGCGGCAAACGACGAACCGAAGCCAGCGCCAAAACCAGAACCAGCGCCAGCCCCAGCTGCAAAGCCGGCTATGGGGAATGCGGCAGCAGCTAAACCTGAGCCGAAGCCAGTAGCAAAGAAAGAAGAAGCATCAAAGAAGAACTTCCTTGATGCTTGGCTCGAGAAGAAGGCAAATCTTGAGAAGCAGGCGCGCGAAGAAGTGAAAGCCAACGCCGTACAACAAGTGGCGAAACCGGAAGTTGTTAAGCCGGCCGTGAAGCCGACTACTCCGGAAGCGCACCCGAGTGTAGCGACGATTCCGAAGGTGGCGAAAGAGCAACCGAAGCCAGCACCAGCACCGAAACCACAGGCTCAACCGCAGCCACAACCGATTGCGCAACCAATCGCGCAGCCAATGGCAACGCAAGAGTCGAGCATGATAACACATAACAAGATGTCCGGCTCGGCAGGAACGATGGTTGGTAGTACACCAGTGCAAGCACCAAGAGTAGTGGCGGCAGAGAAGATGATTGAGAATCCGAACGGTTCAGTTTGGGCGGCAACGGCGGCACAGAACGCCGTGCTGGCGCAGACTGGCCAGGCAACTTTCCAGACGGATCCGACAGTATTTAAGATTCAGCATACGGGCGGTAGTAATCGTAGAGTATTGATGGCGGATGCTTCAGGCAAGCCACCGGAAGCGAATAGGATGGCAACTACCAGCTCGGCTTCGACGCATGGCAGGACTTTGACGCCGACTAGTGCAGCTGCGCCAGCACCAGTACAGCAGGCTCCACAGGATCCAACGGTATTTAGGATTGACCATAGTATGTCGGTACCAAGGCCGGCCCCAGTACCAGTGCAGGCTCCGGTTCAACAAGCACAACCAGTAGCAACTGTTGTGCCGACCCCTGTAGCAGCTGCGCCAGTAACAGTGGCGCCGGCGGCAACCATGTCAGCACAAACGACCGCGTCAGGCGGCGTGAGAGCCGTGGCAGACGGCGAAGACGGTATTGTACTGCGCTGGCGTTAGACAAAGGCCTTAGACGCGATTTTAGGGGGCAAAAACTTGAATTATTAGATACAGTAATGTAATATATTATATGTATTAAATATCAAGTTGAGGTAAAGTATTCATGGCTGCATCTAGCAGGGTCTCTAAACAGGCCGAAGAAGAATATAATGCGTCCGAAATTCAGGTTTTGGAAGGGCTAGAGCCAGTTCGTAAACGTCCTGGCATGTACATTGGCTCAACTGGGTATGACGGTTTGCATCATCTCATTAAAGAGATCGCCGATAACTCCATCGATGAGGCAATTGCAGGTTTTGCGACGACTGTCACAGTGACTTTGCTAGCCGATGGCGGTTGTAAGGTAGAAGATAACGGCCGTGGTATTCCGGTTGACATTCACCCGAAGACGAAACTTTCCACCCTCGAGACTGTGCTTACGGTTCTCCACGCTGGCGGTAAGTTTGGTGGCGGTGGCTATAAAGTATCATCAGGTTTGCACGGTGTCGGTTCGTCGGTAGTGAACGCACTTTCGACGCGCATGATTGCAGAAGTATATCGTGATGGCAAAGTTAATCATATTGAGTTTGAAACAGGTCGCACGGTTAAGCCGATTGAGGTGACGGGGAAGACGGAGAAGATTGGTACTTGCATCACTTTCTATCCGGATCCAACTATCTTTAAAGAAACGACTGTATTTGATTATGACTGGGTAGTTAATTATCTACGCCATCAGGCATATTTGACCAAGGGTATTTTGACAACCGTACATGATGAGCGTACTGGTAAGAGCGACTCCTTCTACTTTGAGGGTGGTATCAAAAGCTATGTACGCCGTTTGAACGATGGTAAGGAAGTACTCGGTGGTGGTGATATCTTTTACGTTGAAAAACAGATTGAAGACAGTGTAGTCGAAATCGCGGTTCAGTATAACGATAGTTTGGCCGAGACGATGCGTCCGTTCGCAAACAACGTGTTGACGCCAGATGGCGGTATGCACGTAGTTGGTTTCCGCACGGCTTTGAACCGTACAATTAATGATTACGCTCGTAAAAATGGTTTACTCAAGGAAAAAGACGAGAACTTAACGGGTGATGATATTAAGGAGGGTCTCGCGGCGGTAATCTTGGTGAAGTTGCCAGACCCACAGTTTGAAGGCCAGACTAAGAACAAGCTTGGTAACCCAGAAGTACGTGGTTATGTCGATAAGGTAATGAGCGAGTACTTCGCTTACTACTTGGAAGAACATCCAGATGTAGCAAAGGCGATTGTCCAGAAAGCGACTTTGGCCGCCCGTGCTCGCAAGGCTGCTCGTGCTGCGCGCGATAACGTTTTGCGCAAGGGTGCCTTTGAAGGTTTGAATTTGCCATCGAAGTTGGCTGACTGTTCTTCACGCGATCGTACGGAGTGCGAGCTCTTTATCGTAGAGGGTAACTCCGCAGCTGGTTCCGCAAAGGAAGGTCGCGATTCGAAGATTCAGGCGATCTTGCCACTACGTGGTAAGGTGCTTAACACCGAGCGCGCGCATCTAGATAAGATGTTTGCAAACGCCGAGATTGTGTCTTTGATCAAGGCAATGGGTGTTGGCATTGGTGAATCGTTTGATATTAATGGTTTACGCTATTACAAGATTGTATTCATGACGGATGCGGATGTTGATGGTGCACATATCTCAACTTTGCTTCTTACATTCTTCTTCCGCTATATGCCTGAAGTTATCAAGGCTGGTCACGTTTACTTGGCGAAACCGCCGCTATTCGGTTTGATCAAAGGTACTGGTTCACAGCGCAAGATTGAATATATATATAATGAAGATGCACTGGAACAGACTTTGAATAAACGTATCGAGGAGCGTAAAGCTGCTGGTACGAAGATTAACCCAGAAGACGAGCGTTTTAAGCAGGCTGGCTATACGGCACAGCAGCGCTTTAAGGGTCTTGGTGAGATGGATGCATCTCAGCTATGGGCAACTACTATGAATCCAAAGACGCGTACGCTAATCCGCGTAAATATTGAAGACGCCGAAAAGGCAGATGCAATCTTTACGAAGTTGATGGGTAGCGAGGCGGAGCTTCGTAAAAACTTTATTCAGTCCCGTGCCGCAACGGTTGATTTGGATGATTTGGACTTCTAAGGAGATAGGTTATGGTAGATAAGAAGAAATTAAACGAAACTCCAGAAGAGAACGAAAACGAAAAAGACGCCAGCAAGATTGGTGGCGTACCGGATGCGACTGACGACAAAGGTGTAGATGAAACTCTCGGCGATTACAATACCGAAGAGGAAGAGATCGTAAAGGTAGGTAGTTTACAGGCGCACCGCGGGGAGGATGGTGTAGAAGAGTTGACGGTTGAGAACGTGATGGAGGATAGCTTCCTGCGTTACTCGATGTCGGTCTTGATTGATCGCGCGCTCCCAGATGTACGTGATGGTTTGAAACCAGTAAACCGCCGTATTTTGTATGCAATGAATAAAAATGGCTGGAAAGCGCCACATGCAACCGTAAAGTCCGCACGTATCGTCGGTGAAGTAATGGGTAAATATCACCCACACGGCGATTCGTCGATTTACGAATCCATGGTGAACCTTGCTCAGCCTTGGAAGATGCGCTATACGCTTGTAGAAGGCCAGGGTAACTTTGGTTCGATGGATGGCGATGAAGCCGCTGCATCGCGCTATACCGAGGCCCGCATGGATAAGGTTGGCGCTGAGCTTCTTGCCGATATCGAGAAGAATACGGTTGATTTCCGCGACAACTTCGATGGTACCGAACAGGAACCAGTAGTATTGCCAGCAGCTGTACCGAACATTCTTTTGAATGGTCAGATGGGTATTGCCGTCGGTATGGCTACCAATATTCCACCACATAACCTCGGTGAGGTAGTGGACGCCACCGTCGCGCAGATTGATAACCCAGATATTACGCTTGAAGAATTGATGAAGTACGTAAAAGGTCCAGATTTCCCAACGGGAGCGGAAGTTTACGGTGGTGCACCAATGAAGCAGGCTTATGCAACTGGTCGTGGTTCGGTGACGATTCGCGCCGTAGCAAATATCGAGGAGCGCAAGAATGGTCGTTACAATATCGTAATTACCGAGGTGCCTTATGGTATGAGCAAGGAAGCCTTCGTTGAGAAGGTGCGTGACTTAGTGCTCGCGAAGAAGCTTGATCATATCGCCGATGCACGCGATGAATCCGCTCGCGGCAAGATTCGCGTAGTTGTAGAGCTCAAGAAGGATGCTTTCCCGAAGAAGATTTTGAATCAGCTCTACAAGATGACTGGTTTGCAGACTTCGTTCCACTACAACGTGCTGGCACTTGTGGATGGTATTCAGCCAAAGGTGATGGGTCTCAAGGAAATCCTGGCAGAGTTTATTAAGCACCGCCAGAAGGTGATTCGTCGCCGCACTGAGTATGACCTTAACAAGGCAAAAGAACGTGCACATATCTTGGAAGGTTTGAAGATTGCACTTGATCATATCGATGAAGTGATTAAAACAATTCGCGAATCTTACGATGATGCTGACAAACGCTTGATGGAACGTTTTGGCTTATCGGAAATTCAGGCCGCAGCTATCCTAGCAATGCAGCTTCGCCGTCTCCAAGGTCTCGAACGTGATAAGATTGAGAACGAACTCAAAGAATTACTCGAACTTATCGCTAAGTATGAGAAGATTCTTGCTTCCGAACAGGCAATTCTTGATGTCGTAAAGGAAGAACTCCTTGCGATGAAAGAGAAGTATGGCGATAAGCGCAAGAGTAAGATTATTAATCACGAGCTCGGCAAGTTTGCTGAAGAAGATTTGATTCCAGATGAGGAGAGCGCAGTACTCTTAACCGCACAAGGTTATGTGAAGCGCGTACTCCAAAGTGACTTCAAGAAGCAGAACCGTGGCGGCAAAGGTCGCCGTGGCATGACGACGAAGGAAGAGGATGTGATTGATACGATTATCACGGCTTCCTCACACGATTTCTTGCTGTTCTTCACGAACCAGGGTCGCATCTTCCGTATTAAGGCTTACGAGATTCCACAGTCGTCGCTATCCGCTAAGGGTACGGCATCGGTGAACCTTCTCAGCTTACATCCAGAAGAGAAGATTACGGCCGTAATCAAGCAAGGCGATGAGGCGGGTGAAGACGGTTATCTCTTTATGGCAACCTCAAAGGGCACCATCAAGAAGACCTCTTTGAAAGATTACGCTAATATCCGTACGAATGGTTTGATTACCATTAAGCTCGACGATGGCGATGAACTACGCTGGGTCCGCGGCACGACGGGTGATAATGATATTATTATCTCTACGTCAGCTGGCCAGGCGGTACGCTTTAATGAGAAGGATGTACGTCCAATGGGTCGCTCTGCACGCGGTGTCCGCGGTGTACGTCTACGTCCAAATGATACCGTAGTCGGTATGGATGTTGTATCCGATGCAAAGACGCAGAAATTGATTGTGATTTCGACAAATGGTTATGGCAAGATGACTGCCGCTACGAACTTCCCACCACATAAGCGTGGTGGCGTAGGCGTGAAGGTGGCTGCTGTGACCGCAAAGACGGGTCCAATCGCGGCAGTGCACACGCTTGATCCAGATGCGCAAGAGATCATCATGATGTCGACGAACGGTCAGGCCATCCGCGTAGCCGTCAAGGATATTCCAACCCTTGGTCGTGCAACACAGGGTGTACGCGTGATGCGTCTCAATGAAGGCGATACGGTAGCTTCTATCGGTATTATTCCGAAGGAAGAAGAAGAGGAGGCTGAAGCTGAGGCGGAAAAGCCGGCAGAGAAGTCTGAAAAAGCCGAGAAATAGCGCTTCGTATAAAGTATCCGTCGAGTTGATCGGCGGATGCTTTTTTGTTGTTCGATGTCCGAACGGATGTTCGTTGTGAAAAATACATAAAAAGATAAACATAAGCGAGACGGTAGACGAATAAAAAA